>Ga0265300_10000057_pt1 | contig 127557 bp, 97 predicted proteins | sample AusTroGonzalo_MG_FD_193482 | JGI IMG/M metagenome (GOLD analysis project Ga0265300, IMG submission 193482) | Bovine rumen microbial communities from tropical cattle in Woodstock, Queensland, Australia - Gonzalo_03 | ecosystem: Host-associated > Mammals > Digestive system > Stomach > Rumen ... | reverse complement strand
AACTGCAAATGTACTTACTTGAAAATACTATCTATATTCCAAAAATTCTAGAGGATAGAATAGCTGGTCTGTGCTATACATATAATTCTGCTGCGAGAAGCCTAATGAATGATAGTTCGGAGGAGCATAGAGTAGAGTTGGAGAAGTTTAATCAAGAGAAAATTAGACCGTTGCTGAATGATTTACGGGATGAGTTCCGAAGATTGTTGGGAGTGGAGTTTTATGATAAAATGATAAAGGAGTACAAATAGTTTTTTACATGACCCAAGACGAGCGCTGGATGGCTAAATATAATGAGGTGATGGATTTCATAGAGAAGAACTACAGGAATCCGTCACGACACAGATTGGAAGAACATGATATGCTGAACTGGCTCAAGGCTACAAGAAAAAAGATGAATGCGGGAGAGCTGAAAGCAGATAGGGTAGAGTTGTTTCAGAAGTTGTTGGAGATAGGGGAGAAGTATAGGAGGAAAAACCAATACAAGTGACGTTAGTATTTTGAAGTTGTAAAGATGGGAGCTGTATTAAGGATGCTAAAGGCAAGACATGGTGATGCTTTTGTCTTTGAATGTAACAAAGATGGAAGATCATTTGTCATGGTTGTTGATAGTGGACCAAAACTTTCTATCAAAGATGTTGTGCCCATTATCAAACAACTTGCTCAGATTGACTTATTGGTTTTGACTCATTATGATGAAGATCATATAACAGGATTTATTGAGTATTTTAAACAATATCCAGAAGATGCTCTGAAAATAAAGGAATATTGGTGTAATTGTGCAAATGATATTGAGGTAAACCAAGGAGTGACCATTTCAGCATACGACAATGCAAAATCTTTCGCAGACTGTTTGAGGACAATACTGAAAGAACACAAAGAAGTAAGGTGGGTTGATTTAATAAAAGCTGGGCAAGAGTACCACAACGATTTCGTGGATATAGAAGTTGTTGCACCATCTGAAACTGCTATAATACTTAATAGAGAGCATTATATTGCCGAACAATATCCAGCCATTTCCTACCAAAACATGAAAGATGACCTCGCCATACCATTGGAAGATTTGGCAAAAAGGGAAACCCCAACAAGCAGTCAAATTGTTAATAACTCATCGATTGCCTTTATATTAAGATCAGAGGGGAAATCGTATTTAATGCTGGGTGATGTTATGGCTGATGATATATGTGATTATTTGATTGAAAGGAATTATAGTGAAGAGAAACCTTTACAGGTGGACTATGTGAAAGTGTCTCATCACGGGAGTAAATATAATATTACGAATAAGCTACTGGGTCTTATTAAATGTAACAAATATATTATCAGTACCAATGGTGGCACAGGTCAAGCGTATCATCCCGATAGAGAAACTATTGCCAAGATACTATATCACCCTCGAAGAGATATGAATGAGACTATACATCTCCACTTCAACTATACTTTGGATGAGATCGGAAAGAGAACTGTCATTTTCAACGAAGGTGAAACAGATGAGGCAAACTGCATTGTTCACGAAAACGACTTTGAACTATGATATTGAAAGAAGAAGACAAAGATCTGCTTCGAAGAATTACAGTTAGGACTGCTAATGTCAAGCAGCAAAAAGAAAAAGATAAGGACGAAGTCTGTAATTTCGGCACGGGAACGATTATTGGTTCCGGGGATGATTGCTATGTGATGACGGCAGGTCATTGTGTAGACGGAGTGGATGAAAAGCATATCATAGTAGAGGTCTATAATGGTAATTCTTTTGTCAGTTTGGAAGTGCTGGAAGTTGTGCGTTGTGTGTATAAGCCTGATGAGAATCAAGACTATGCTGTGTTGAGGATAGAGCAACCCAATTCAGATATAGACTATAGCCAGATAATAAAACGTTTTGACTTGACAATCAAGGAAGATTCATATTTTATGATGGCATATCCTCCTGCAGCTAGAGAAGGTCGGTTGTTCGAAGTGAAAAAGAATATTGGTGATTTTTGGGAAGTGGTTGCAGAAGTGAACTGTTCTCATGATGATTTCAAAAGTCTTATCAGCGGCAGTTCGGGATCTGGTATTTTCGTATATCGCCACAACCGTTTTTACTATGTGGGGATGGCGGTGACCACGCGGGATGGTGTAGGACGATTTAATGATGTCAAGGTTGCCAATCCCAGTGTTTTTGACGGCTATTTGCCCGACGACACGAAAGACGTTGATTATTTTGACACGCTGAAGTCGTGGGAGGAATGGAATGACGGTGCCAATGCTGAAACCAGAAGAAGAATTATCAGGGAAAAGAACGTGGCTTGGCTCGATTATCTTACCCGGAAAGCACAGGTGCTTTTTCCTGCTGACTTTGACAAGAAAGTTGATGCCTATATCAAATACTTTTTAAAAGGGCAGAAAATAATCACAGATATGCTTCAGTCGAACCCTTCGTTTGTCAATGATCTTAATAAGATAAACGACAAGTTCTTCGACAAGCTTATAGAAAACCATAAAGTAGACTTTGAGACTTCGGACGGGGCTTATCAGGATTTGAGTCGAATCATAGATGAAATCAAGAATAACGTTGCGCCACGATTCCCTGAGGATAAAGATGGTGTTATAGCCAACGACTATGCCATGTACAGAATAGCAGAACGACTTCTGAATTGTCAACTTGATTATAAGTCGAAAGCATGATAGAACGTGAAATACAAACTGAGAGTACGGCCACCCCATCCGTTTTGAACCCTGTGTACAAAATGATGGTGATACTTTTGCTGTTACTGAAAAACAAATCAGAAAAAGGGGCAAAGGTTTCCAGGATACAGGTTTATCTTTGGGGAATGAGTGGTAGAAAAAACAGACAGATTTTGGCAAACTATAGGGATAGTGGGCAAGTGGGCGAATTGCCAATAACCCCTGACAGACATCTGCGGGTTATTTTGGCCGACGCAGAACAGAAGGGCTTGATCGAGTCGGTTAAGGATGGTCCAAATTCTGTCCGCTATAAAATCACACCGCAAGGCGGTGTTGTCCTCATGCAATTGACGAACACCAATATTTATGGTGAAATTGAAGAAGGGTTGAATGAAATAGGTTATCTGCCCGACAACAAAATTGATAATATTAACTACGTATGGACCTATGATGTATTTTGACAAAATCAGCATATTTGTAGATGCTTACAAAACGGGCTCTCAAGAGGTTGAACATTTTGGCAGGGTGATTCCCCTCAAAAAGGGCTTGAATATTATAGCCGGTGACAACACATCGGGTAAGACCACTTTGGCCAAGTGCTTCTATTATGTCTTGGGAGTAGAAGAGATACTTGACGGGAAGCAAAACACCCAGGCCATGGATAGAAGTGTTTACATCACATTTAAACTGAAAGGCGAAGAGGGAGAAACGGAATCCTATATGGTTGATTCGTCCTGGGTGATTGCACAATTGAGTAATGGCGATGGCAAGACCATCACCGTGAGGCGAATGCTGAAGGAGGGTGACAGGAAAGAATTCAAGGAAGTGGATGTTTATGAATGTTGTCAGGATGAGATAACAGAAGATACACCTCATACATCATACTACTTGCATTATCAAGATGACCATAATGTGAATTTGCCCTTTGGATTTTTCCAATATTTGGCCAAGTTTGCAGGTCTGCCTATTGTCGCTGCACCGACAAAAAGCGGCAAAGAGTATGTTCTTTATCTCAAGACGCTCTTTGCCCTTGACTTTGTGGAGCAGACACGGGGGTGGACGGACTATTTCGCTACCATTCGGGGTTATAACTTTATCCAGCCTCGTCAAAGGATAGTGGAATACGCCCTCGGATTGGGTTTCGATGAGGATGCGGTTACCGTCAAGCAACTCAAAAACCAGAATGAACTGCTGAAAGAAGAATGGGAGAAGCGTGCCAAAGACATTTCACGCCTGCTGACCTATAATAACATGATGGTGAGTGGCCTGTTTGATGATATTTCAAAACAAAAAAGGAAAAAAGAAGACCTGCAGTTTGCAGTTATTGGAGAGAATGATACGCTGCTTAGAGTCTTGCTAAGGATGAAACGGCAAATTGAAGAACTGAACGGTTTGCTGAGAAAGACAGACGACCAACGGTTTGATGATTATAACCGACATCTGGCCGATTTCAATGAAAAGGAAGCGCAGTATGATGATTTCTACAGAAAACTTCAGGACGACTACAACAAGAAAGAAGAAATTGCACGGCAACTGGTTAATATTGAAGAAGAGATAAACAGAAACCAGAATATCAACCATGTGACCAATCTGCTGAACAGCCAGCAGGTCAGGAAATGCCCCACGTGTCATCGTGAACTTGACATAACAGATGATGGTTATTTGAAAATCGGAAGTGAGGAAATAGACAAGAATATCCGATATCTGAAGACCCAACGAAGTTTTTTGAATGGTTTGTTTGAGAGCCTTTGCAAAAATATAGAAGAAAAGGAAATCTATTTGGCTTACTACAAAAAGGTGCTGTTGCAGGAAAAAGAAAAGCTGAACGCTGCCTATAATGAAGTGGCTGATCAGCAGGATTTGCCTTCAGAACAAGTGATGATGCAGATGACTGATCTGAAAATGAAACTGGCCTCTTACGGCAAGGTTGCCGAGCAAGCAAAGAGTATGGTAGAGGAAATGTGGCCTCTCAAAATCGCATACGATAAAAACAGACAGGATATTAAACAACTTGGACCTGACAATGACGATACAGGAAGCAAGGAATTGAACGACTTGCAGAACGTGTTTCGCAAGCTACTGAAATCATTCAGGTATGACAGTAACGACACAAGACTAGTGACGCTTTTATCGGATGACAGGAATTCAAACTATCTTTATTTGCCACAGGCGTTAGTGGGTGGTTTTGAAGAGCATCTTCGCTCGGTATCATCTGCTTCAGATTTTGTTCGTTCTGTATGGGCTTACTATCTGGCTTTGATGAATGAGGGGATACAGCATCCAGGTTTTCTGTTGTTTGACGAACCCTGCCAGCATTCAATCAATGAAATGGACTTGAAAACCCTTTTTGAGAAATGTGCAGAGATGGGTCACCAGATAATCCTTTTCTGCTCATCGGAGCCAAAGACAGAGGAGACCGTTAATGCTGAAAAGGGCGAAGAGGGAGCGGTGAAAACCAACATACAAAATCTAGTGAAGAATCTAGACAAGAACAAATACACCCTTTATCAGATGATGCCGGGAGAAAAAGCAATAACATCATGGCAAACAACAGTTTCAGAATCATAGGAATAAAAGCAGTGATGCCTCACTGGAATGAGTTTCCGGTGAATGCGCCAAAACGTGTTGATAAGGTTGAGGCTATCCAAAAAGTATTATTTGATACCAACAGATGGTTTTATTTCTACAAGGGTGTTGATATTGCTGATGGGAATGCTTCGGTTACAATGACAAGTAATGCAAAAAAAGATTACTCGATTTATGATACCGATAGTCTGAAGATAAGCTTATGCGCGATTGTTGGTAAAAACGGAGCAGGCAAAAGCAGCATGGTTGAACTTCTTGTTCGCACTATCAATAACCTTGCTGCTGCATTACTGGGCGAAGGTTATAACTTTTCGGCTGCGGAACATTTGCATTTCATTGACCATGTGTTTGCCGACGTGTGTTTCCAAATAGGAAATGTGGTGTATATTTTGGAGTCTCATGGCAGACATGTGAAACTGACCTTGTATAGGGCACGGGCGAAACATTATTTTGAATACAAGCCATTCAAAGAGTATAAAATCCTTGACCAAAACAATATATTGGACACGTATATTCCTTTAAGGAAGCACCGTGAGGGCAGAAGAATCCTGAAATCATTGTTCTACACCATGGTGTGTAATTACTCGTTGTATAGTTTCAATTATCTGGATTATCTAACAGAGGCTACTCCGGCTGAACGGCTTAAAGCTTTGCATATTAAGGCATCGGACAAAAATCCACAAGAAGATTCAATATGGCTCAAGGGTATTTTTCATAAAAACGATGGTTACCAAACCCCCATTGTAATACATCCAATGCGAATTGATGGTCGGTTGGATGTGGTAAAGGAGAATGCTCTCGCCAAAGAACGCCTATCTGCGTTGCTGTTTTACAAAGATAGTCATGGTAATTATCCGCTTCGTGTCATCAACGGTAAGTTACATGTGGAAGCTCTTCACATAGAACCCACATCAAACAGGATGTTTGCAGCGGGTGTCATGTTGGAAACCTTGGAGATTACCACCAAACAGAATATAAGCAAGTATTTTGATAATGTAAGAAACTGCATACTCACTTTCTGGGATGAAAAATATGAAATTCTAAGGAAAGGGCAAACGAAACAATTATACGATGATGCATGCGATTATATTGTATATAAGACGCTGAAAATCATAAAGAACTACAAAAAATATCGTCCTATTTTTATCTATTTGAGCAAGGAAAAGTTCCAATATGAGGTTCTGAAAGAGAAGCTGGAACCTTTGGCTCAGGATTACTCGCACATTACCAAAAAACTTCTTCAAACCATTAACTATTTGATTACCGACCTTTATGCGGACGGGAATAACTACTATAACCTTAACTTGCTGGAGCCAGAGTTGGAGCAGAAAGGTATGAAGGTCAGAATAAATGGTCGATATGTGCAGTTAAAACAGAACTTGTTGCCACCTCCTATTTTTAAAGTTGACCTGATATTGACCAAAGGTGATGGCAACGGTACAATACCATTCAGCAGTATCAGTTCAGGAGAACGACAGATTGCCTATACCATCAGCAACTTGATGTACCACTTAGTGAATGTGGATTCGGAATGGAACGACTATTACCGTAAGGATAAAGATCATCTGGAGGTAATCAAATATCACTACATGAATGTGATTTTCGACGAAGTGGAGTTATACTATCATCCTGAGATGCAACGGCAATTCACCAACATCATGATGAAAACTCTGAAAAGTGTTCACTTCACAAATATGAGGGGCATTAATATCATGATGATAACGCACTCGCCGTTCGTTCTTTCGGATATACCAGAAAGTAATGTGTTGTGTTTAGGTGAAGAAAAAAAAGAAGTGACTAAGACGCTTGGTGGCAATATCATGGAAATGCTGAGTAGTTCGTTTTTTATGAACAACTCAATTGGTGATGCTATCAAAGAAGAAGTGGCTGCCATTGTTGACCTGTATTATAAAGCAGTAAGAGAAAGGGCGGACGTTAAAGAACAATATGCAAGCCAGCGTGCTAGGTTTAGATATTTGTGTGAGAATGTGGGTGACGATTTCCTGAAAGGGATGATTACCGGAATGGTTGATGAAATTGCAAAGACGATAAAAAAGGAGAAGTGATGTTTAGGTTTGCGTCTTCCAAAAAACTAGTTGACCTTAAACGGGATTATTTGAGCCAATATAATGTGAAACTGCTTCAAAAGAAGTTGGATATATTGCTGGCGACATATCCTGATATAAAAGCCGTATTACCGAACGATATTACCGCTAAAAAACTATTGGTAGGTGATTTCAAATACTTGGCTAAAGTATATTGTGCTTATACATCTTATTTGAATGGGAAAACAGAAGTTGAGAGAGTAACTATTCGGGCTAAATTTGTAAATGGTGGCTTCAGATACGATAGTCACAAAAACGCTATCAGGAAGTTCTTTATGAATAGTGCAAACAACTTTGAAATTCACAATTGTGTTTATTGTGATTTGGAGGATGTTAGCACTTTCAAAAAAGCAAATGGAACAAAGGTTAGAAAGTTTGAAACTGAGCATGTGTTGGATAAGGGAGAATGTCCTTTGGTTGCTTTGTCGCTATTTAACTTTGTACCGTCCTGTGGGACTTGTAACGGTGCTGCTATAAAGGGTACGAAAACCATTGGAGATACAGAGGCGGAAATTGCCAAATTAAGTCCCAGTGCAGAAGGATATGATTTTGATGCAAAAGTCAAATTTGAGGTTAAGTTTGTCAATCCTAGTACAAATGATTTGAATGCATTGAACCATCCTGATGATTATTTGATTGATTTTGAAGTGAAAGAAGCAATCTACCAAAAAACAATTGACTTGTTCGAATTGAAGCCACGATATAATAATGACAAGGAGAAGAATGAACTTTTATTGTGGCGTGAAAAAAGGAGGAATAATCCCGATAATATTGTGCAGCAGTTTGCTGATATTAAAAAAGTGCCATTTTCTGAAATGTTTGAGGAGATGTTTCAACTCAATTTAAGGCGTAAATGCCACTATCCGATGGAAAAAGCCCGTAGGGAAGTGATGCTTATGGTTTAGTTGTTTTATGAATATAATTCGGAAGTATTATATTCACAGAGATTCAATTAGTTAATTGATTAAAGATAAACATTAGTGTCCCGTTAAAATCGGGACGAGTTAATTATTAATCAAACAACCCCGGAATAAGGGGATCTAATTGCTCTTTGACATCATTGGAATAAGTCTTATCGAACAGTTCTCTAAGCGGTGTCTTGTCCGTGAGTGATATGCTGAGGATTTGCAAGACTTCATAGGTCGAGCGCTTCAACTGCATATCATGCTGTACAATCGCCACGAGGCAGTAGGCAGTGATGGCTGCACTAATCTGTATTCTGACAGCGTTCTCTGTAGTGCCCCAGAACTTCTTGATCTTGAGGTGTTGCTTGAGCCACTTGAAGAACAACTCTATCTGCCATCGGTTCTTGTAGAGGTCGGCAATCTGCTACGCTGTCAAGTCCATCGCGTTGGTCAGGAACAAGAACTCCCTGTCTTGCTCTTCGTCATAGTATCTGACAAGACGCAGATTCTCGTGATAATCCTTGCGGCTCTTATAAACCGTCAGTTCAATCTCTGCATCAGTGAGTATGTTCTTTGGCATCCTCCGCTTCCACCTGACACACCTGTACTGCAAGTTGGTCTTGGCCCTGACAACGAAGAAGGACTCCATCCGCTGTGTGCGGTATAGTTCTCCAAAGTTGTTGTAGCCTCGGTCAAACACATAGTAAGCACCTGTCTCATAAGGGATTTCTGGCATCACCTTGGAGTCGTAGACAGAAGCTGTTGTGATATGATAGAAGGCAGGCACCTGCGCTTCCAGGTCATAGAGAACGTGAGCCTTGACACCGCCTTTCTTCTTGCGGAACTTCGCCCACCAGAACACTGACAGACAGAGCGGTATCGTCGTAGAGTCGAATGCATAGACCTTGCCTCCGAGCTTGAAGATGTCTGTCGCCCGTTTCTCTCTGGCCTGCTCCATCATATAGAAAGCGAACTCCTCAAAAATGCGGTAGTCGCGGTTCTGATTGGCCGTGGCTAGCGTCGTCTTGTCTATGGGCTTTCTACCTAAACCGAGGTGGAAACACTTTGACTGATGGGCTTCGAAGGCCACTATCAAGTCTGGTTGCTGAGTTGCCCGAACATCAGTGCAAGAAGCTGGTTCCAGCAGGTGAGATGCTTGACATAACGGTTCCCATCATACTTGTCAACAAGGCGACGGAACTTGTCATTGTTCAGAAACTCTATCAATTGGGCGAATACATATTTGTCTTTATTCATTTTGCAGTCAATCTGTTTGACTGCAAAATTACAAATTCAAATCGTCGCGCTCTTAAAACTACTCGTAAAAGACTTTATTTCAGCGATTTCAAATAACGATTAATCCACTTTAACGGGACAGTAGTGAATTCCATAGATTAGTAAAAAGATAGGTCACCTTGTTTCCGCTTATGATGAATCTCAGCATTATTTCGAGGCTTGCATTACAAGGAATGTGCAACTCAACAGTGCTGAAGGGGTGGCTGGATAGTATTTGTGGAAGGAATAGTTAAGAATACGGTTTATAGCATGCAGAAGTGCCTATTACTTTAAGTGACTACGTTCACAGATGATTGTGGTGCTTTGAGTGTTTCTTTGCATTGTGAATCGGTGTGACACTGTTTGTCGAAGCAGCACGTAAGGGTACTTTGGATGTGCAAACAGGAAAATAATGATTATCAACCAATTTTTGTTGATAATAAAAAATCAACCGATTTTCGTTGATTTGTCAAAAAAAGTATCTTTGCCGCAAAAAAATAAAATGGAAATAGTTAGTGTTGTAACGGGTGATTTCGTTAATTCCTCAAAAGGAGACGATCTTTGGAGGAGAGCAATGCTCTCTATTGTTGATAATGCAGTGGCGGAAATGAGTGGCTATTTGGGAATCATGCAATTGGAATTCTTTCGCGGAGATTCGTTTCAAATTCTCGTGGAACGACCCGAAAATGCGTTGCGTGTGGCGGTGCTTCTTCGTGCAGCGTTGTGCAGCCAAACGTCATCTGATTGTCCGTTTTTTTGGGATGCTCGATTGGCAATAGGGATTGGAGATGTTGTTTACAGATCAAAGGATCTTGCCAAATCCAGTGGGCATGCATTCATTTACTCTGGCAGAACACTGGATGATATGAAGCATGAACGAATGGCAATTAGAACTTCATGGGAAAGCATAAACGAAGAATTTGCGGTTTCAACACCGTTTGCTGATGATATCATTTCCAATTGGACTGTCAGACAAGCAGATTTAGTATATGATAGTTTGTTGTATGATGTATCGCAATTTAGAATGGCAGTGGAACGGGAGATGTCTGCTCAGAACGTTAGTAAAATACTGAAAGCGGCAAAGATAGAACTAATAAAAAACTATTTACACAGATTTGAAAGTTTGATATATGACAGAATATGAATGGTTAATATTGCTAAAACTTCTCGTTGCTCACGTCGTTTGCGATTTCTTTATTCAAACAGATGGGTTTTGTGAGGGGAAGATTTCTGCAGGTGCCAGAGGGTGGCTCTTACAAGTGTTGCATGCCTTTTCGCACGCATTGGTTTCATACTTGTGTGTGGCGATATGGTCGTTTTGGCAGCTTCCGTTGCTGGTTTTTGTGTCGCATTTCGCAATGGATGTAATAAAGGCTAAAATCAACAAGCCGGATTCTATATGGGTGTTTGCTGTGGATCAAACACTGCATGTGGGGACATTAGTCTTGATTTGCTTGTTTTTGATTCCTGAAAACGATTTGATAATAAGTTCATCCTGTTGGAATGGTTGGCTATATGTGTTGGGATACAGTTTGTTGCTAAAACCGACTTCCGTTTGTATATCATTGTTTTTCAAGAAATGGAAAATCAATAATGACGATATGGCGTTGCCAAAAGCAGGAAGATGGATTGGGTACTTTGAGCGGGTATTGGTAATGACATTTATGTTGCTTGGCAGTTACGAGTCGATAGGCTTTTTGATGGCAGCAAAATCCATTTTCAGATTTGGGGACTTAAAGGAAAACCATGAAATAAAAATGACCGAGTATGTTTTGCTGGGCACTTTGATGAGTTTTGCGATAGCAGTAGTCATTGCTCTGATTGCTAAATCCTTGCTGAGAATCGTATGTTGATACGGAGAGGCGTGTGGTGTGAAAGCATTCAAAGAGAAGACGGACCATGGCGTAGATAATATCTTTATAAAAGTTCAGATTTCTGGAACGGAAGTTTGGCCTTTTTTTATCTTTCAATTACCGCCTTATTCATGATTGACTTTTTCCTTTACAAGTGCTTGATTTATACTATGTGAATTGTGTGGACACTCCTCCACTCCACGTGCGCGATTTTGAAAAAACGAAACACATACAGCATCTTGACATAGAAATCGTGCTTTATAATTTGATCTTCCCTAGGCTAATCGCAAATATGTGCCGGGAGAGTTAATTTATTAGAGAATGTGAAAACGAACGGAAACGTTGAACATGGATATGTTGAATGTTCGGTATTATAAATAGATAGATAATATGATTGCCTATAAATACCGTTCTGGTAGAGGGACAAAAGATAGCGAAGGGAAGGATGTGTTTGAACGAGACATAGAGTTGCTGTCGCGTGATACTATATATGTTCCAACCGTTGAGCAACTTAATGATCCTGCAGAAGCTTTGGTGAACGATGACGTTTTGAAGTCGCAATTGAAGTGGATGAAACCATTCCTATCTTACGGGACGGCGCGTGGCTTAGAGGATGTTTTTCGAAGTCTTTTTGATTTTATACGATTGTCGGGCATTTATTCATTAAGCAAGGAAATCTATAATGAGTTAATGTGGGCGTATTACGCCAGTGGTCATAGTGGATATGCGATTATTTTCGATACCGAAGTCCTCTTTGATTCTTTTGAAAGAAGCAAATGGGGTGGAATGTATGAGATTGATGTGAAATATTCGTCTAAATTGCCAAGGTTTGATATGAATATTGTTTACAATCAGAAAGAAACTATGACTTGTTTGGTGGGTACTAAATCCAAGGTTTGGGAGCATGAAAAGGAACACAGACTGATTTTCGAAAAAGGACAGCGATGTTTAAAGATTGACTACAGAGCGATTAAGGGTTTTGTTTTTGGATGCAGAATGCAGGCGGCGGATATTGATTATGTAATGAAAACCTTTTCAGGAAGGGATTTAGAGTACTATAAAGTTGTACTGAAAGACGATTCTTATAAACTTTCATTGACGACATTGGAAGATAAATATCCTACTGATGAAAAGTATTGTCCATACTGTGTGGAATATAACATTGAAGGACTACTTGAAATGGATAGTATTGCAGGCGGTGCTGGATACAAGTACAGATTTTTTGTGGAGGAAGCATTGTGTAAGGTGAGTCGTGAGCCTTTTCTGACAGCAATAAATTCTATTACTGTGTCTGACGAAAAGAAATATCCACATATTGTAATATGGACGAAAGTGGAACAAGACGGTTCTGTAAGGCGTGTGCGGTTGTTTGAATACGATGTGATTGATAGCAAGTTGGTCAACTCAAAGTAAAGGAGACATGAATAGTACATTGCTGACAACAGTTCTGAATACCTCCGTATCCATTTTTCGTAGCAAAGATAGTCGTGACATTAGGGACGTGACGATCGGGGCAGTACTGAAGGCTTTCAAAAGCGAGAAGTATGCCGAAACGGTAAAAGAGGCCCGCAGAATTTTGGATGGAGGCGATGAGGCGGGTTATAAGGCGAAGAAAGGTGAGCTGCCGGTAGTAACATTCAGCGGTACTTTTGCGGGTGGGCACGGGAAGAAGAATCTGAAACAATACAGCTATGTGGTAGTGCTTGATATAGACGACCTTGCAGAGGATGATTTGACAAAAGCGCAAAAGTGCCTTGCAGCAGATGAGTATGTGTTTTCTTACTGGAAGTCGCCTTCCAACCAAGGTCTGAAGGGACTGGTATATTTGGAATATAACTATGAAGGTGAACTGAACGAATGCCACAACAATGCTTTCGACCAGCTGGAAAAGCATTTTCTAGAATACTATGGCATCACACTCGACGGCTCTGGTTCTGACTATTCGCGACTCTGCTTCGCTTGCTGGGATAACGAATTAGTGTTGAAAACGGAGGTGGTGCCTTTCCCAGTGCTGCCTCCTGCGAAAAAGGAGCGAAAAAAGCCAATAAGGAAAGCCAAAGTTACAGAGGAAGTAACGGAAGAAAAGCTGCTGTTGGTGGGTATCCACAACATAAAAGGACGCAACAGCATCAGAAAACGAAATGAAATTGAGGCCATTATTCGCTACCTAAAAAGACACAATAAATCCATCACTTACAGCTATCAGGACTGGCTGGAAGTGGGGTTTGCCATTGTGAATTCTTTCAATCCCGACTTGGGGAAGAAGTATTTCCTTAAGCTGAGCGCATTGGATACAGACAAATTTGACGAAGCGGATTGCTTGCGCATGCTTGATAACTGCTACAAAAATGCACGGGGAAGCATTACTTTCGGCACATTGCTATATAAAGCACAACAACAAGGTTATGAATCAATGAATAAATAGAAAAAGAGGTGGGTGGTCGTACTGAAGGCAATCGGGCAACCGTTTGCAGGTGTCGGCGGATTTACAGTAAAATGAAGGCAACTTCCGTCAGTGAAACCTGATACACTCAATGGTCCTCTCTTTATAGAGGGGGTCTATTGTATGGCAGAATATTATTCTCAGGCCGGTGCGCCCCACCTTTTTTTATGTTTTATCTGCTTTTATGAAGAACACTTTTCTTGAATTTGTCGCAGCTGATAATCACAATGAAATCATTGAGGTACTCTGCCGTATGCGGGCAAGAGAGGCCGATAGGCGTGGTAATGACGACAAGATAAGACGGTTGGCAAGCAAGTATAAATCGAAAAACAAAAAGAAAACAAAAACGTTACCGCTGATTTACCAGATTATGCCTCCACGGCGGCAATGGGCTCAGCTGGAATACAAAGACCGCACGCGCGAGGTGGACAACGGGAAGCGACAAAGGATCACTTCGTATAATTATAACAAGAAAGCCCTTGTCAGGACCATAGAACGCGACCGCAGGAAACGGACTGGAAGTTCTTATTTGAAGCGTCTAGATGAGTTCGTGGCCGAATTCATAGAATGGGTGAAGAGCGACAGTTTCGCTATTAGTCACGTAAAGGTGGTGCCAATTCCAAAGAAATATGAGAAGGGAGGGGATGTAGAGTGTCGACCCGTAACGATGTTCACCGACCTGAAGGAGGCGGTGCTGCTGGTGCTCATCAACAAGTTTCTTACCTATCAGTTCGATGTCTGGTTTTATGAAGAGTCGCTGGCTTTCAGAGCCAAGCGCGTGTATCATGGCGTTAAAAAAAACACCGCACATCACGATGCTGTGGAGCGAATTTGCGAGTATCGCAACCGTTTTGCTGACCGCGAGCTGTTTGTGGCCGAATGTGATATGAAGAAGTTTTACGACACGGTGAGCCACCGTGTGGTGCGCAAGGCCTTCAACGCACTTTTCCGCAAACTGGAGCGCAAAACTGGTTGCAAATACGATCTAGAGAAAAAACTGGTGGGTGCATTTCTTCAATGCTATACCTTTCCGAAAAATGTGCTTCGTCTGAATAATCCTGCTTATTGGAACGAGAAAGGAATACCGAAAGGCTCATATAAATGGGTGAAGAAAGAGCTGATAGCCGAAGAACTCTATAAAGAGCGTTCTGTCAAAAGTGCGAAGGTGGGGGTGCCGCAGGGCGGAGCCTTGTCGGGGCTAATAGCCAACGCAGTGCTTGATGCAGTGGACAAGCAGGTGGAACGTATGCTGACCGACGAAGACCTTTACTTGCGCTATTGCGATGATATGATTCTGCTATCGACCGACGCAGACCGTTGCCAACAAATTTTTGAGGTGTATCAGCATGCATTGAAGGAGCTGCGGCTGATACCTCATCCACCTAACAAGGAGTCTTTCCACCGCAGGAAGTTCTGGAAAGACAAAACAAAGAAACCTTACTTTTGGGACATGGGCAGAGACGATGCGCCGGAATGGATTGGCTTTGTGGGCTACGAAATCAAGCGCGACGGCTGCATACGCATTCGAAAGAAGTCGCTGAACAACGAAATCAGGAAGCAGCGCAAATACACCGCTGAGCTGTTTAAGAATCTGAAAGGCTTGGATCGTGTGGGCAACGACACAATCAACGCCTCCATCACCAACCACCTTATTAATATGTCGGTAGGGCGAGCCACACTCTGGAACGCGGATTATATTGCACACGAACTCTGCTGGATGAACGGCTTCCGGGGGTTGAACGACAACCCTTACGCCCGACGGCAGGTGAGGCTGCTTGACCGTAGTCGCAACAATGCCATAGAAATTGCTACCAAGAAGTTTGAGAATCAAGAGTTGGACGAAACTCGTATTGAGGAATACAAATCAGGTTCTAAAAAGAAAGACGAACGGCTAACGGGGGCGGTCAGGTTCTATGGGAAGCCCTACAGTTACTATTACCACTTTAAGAGAATAACAAAAAATAAATCATGATATAATGCCGATTAGCGATGCAGGTCGTCACTTTTTTTATGGAAAGAAAGATCATTGGTCCCAATATTCACCAGATGTTTGCTGAACCTATCCAAGTATAATAATTAATGGCAAATTACCGCCATATTGAAATTTATTCTGTATCTTTGAAATCGGAAAAGAATAAAAGAGAATAAAAACTCAGATGTTGTCGAAGTGGAATAATTAATGGAAGAATATATGGCTAAATAACGGGTATTAACGTTAAAAAGGAACAGGCTGGCGCTAACGCGCTGGCCTGTTTTTGTTCCTCGCGGAATATGTGTTTTAGGTCTCGCAGAAAGCGCAGAAAGCGCAGAAAGGGTTTCGCCTGACGGCGAAAAATAGGTCACACAGAAAGCACGGAAAGCACAGAAATTTTTATTCGCTGACGCTCATAAATGGCGGCCTGCGGCCTTGGGCTGCTTCTCAAGGTTAATTTCCACAAAGTTCTTGAACGTCTTGCCCAGTTTTCTTGCTGCAGCCGTTTTGCCCACCTGACGTGCACCGCGAATCAGCAGCGGCTTGCGTCTGGCCGAGTTTTTCCACTCAAGTGGCTTGCTGTCAATATGTTTCCTATAGTATGCCATACATTTTTACGTTTGAGATTCAAGTACAAAGATATAGTTTTTATCCGAAATACAGGGCAAAAAAATATTTTTTTTATCCAAAACACAGGCCAAAAACCACTTAATTCCAGCTAAAAGAAAGCCCATTTGTGCGCCAGAAAGCTATGATAGCATTTGGCATGATTTTGCAAGACTTGAAATATCATCCTCGCAGTTTGGTGTCGGAAATGAGCGAGCGTCTGCCGGATATACCTTTTACTGATCTTCAGAAGTGTGTTAGAAAGATGGCCATAGAAGGGACTTTGGTGCATGAAGGCGGGCGTAAATATAGACGTTACAATTTGCCTTAAATCTTTTCTTTCAAGAGTTGGCAGTAAAAAAGGTTTTTTACAGTAATAAAGAAAGAAAAGAAACGTAATCAGTTGATAATTAATATGTTATTTTGTTTTCTTAATAAGAAACAAAGAAAGAAAAAAATCAAAAATAAGGTAAGCTTGCGGCGATCGCCGCCTTGCACACTTCCTAAATATATCGCACGTTTGCAATTGAATAAAAAACCGCTAAAATCGTTTTTTCGCCTAGCGGCGAAAGGGAATGGCTCGCAGAAAGCGCAGAAATAACTCGCCTGACGGCGAAAAGGAGGTCGCACAGAACCGACGCAGGAGCGAGCGGAGAGCCAAGCTTGCTTGAGCTATCCCGAGCGACAAGGAGGAAGACGAAGTCAAATCACGGAAAACACAGAAATTTTTATTCGCTGACGCTCATAAATTGTTTCTCGCAGAAATCGCAGAGAGCGCAGAAATGGCGGCCTTCGGCCTTGGGCTGCTTCGCAGCTGGTATGTCTCGCAGAAATCGCAGAGAGCGCAAAAAGGTTTTCGCCTGACGGCGAAAAGGAGGTCACACAGATTACACGGATTGCACAGATGCTAATAGATGAATCCAAAGAGCCACAAGGGTATTTTGTTGCCGAAACCTGTCTCGATGTTGTCGGCCACAACATAGCTGTCGGGAAGGTCGGCAATCTGCTTGAAGCCCTTCCTTTTGCCACCAACCTCGAAAGTGTACTTCTCGTCAACCAGCAGATCGCCCTGTGGAGCGTGGTGGATGGTGTGACTGTGTGACATCATGGCGGAGAAGAACGATTCGCGGGCAGTGCCGGCATCGGCAGTGGAACCCAGTGCGTGCATCAAGTTGGTGTTGTTCAAGAGAATCTTGTCGGGCTTGCCTAACGCTTTCAGGCTCTTGCCTTGGGCATGGAGCTGACGGATGAGTTCGGCTCGCTCGAGCAGTGAGAGTAGGTGTATGAGCTGGTTGCGTGTTGTGGAAAGAATGGCGCACATATTGGCAATGTTGGGGGTGAACGGTGCCGACTGTGCGAGAAGCATGAGCAGGCGTTTGGCCTTCTGGAGAGTCTCGTACGAATTATTTCTTTACGGAGAAAGAAATTCTTTAAAAAAGTTTCTTTTCAAGGAAAGTTTTTGTGATTTCCACATTGTGTTGATGCTCTCCTCGAAAACATAATGGTCCTCACTATCGCGAGTGAGCACTCCGTTGTAGCACTGGCCCTCCACAAGCAGGGCATCGTTCTGCATGACCGTCTTGAGGTCGGGTTTCAAGTTTCAAGTTTCAAGGCTGGCACCAACGCGCTGGCCTTTTTTTTATGTCTCACAGAGACACATATTAATGTCTCACAGATTACACAGATTACACAGATTATGCTTGCCTTGCGGCAAGCGGCTGGCGCACGACGGGGCTAGCGCACGTAGCGCTTGATGCTGTCGCGAAGGTTGCTAGTGTTGAAGTTCACGAGTATGCCTATATGCTTGTCAAGAAGCCTCAGATAAGTTAAGAGCTGTTTGGTGAACACAGGTTTCATATCCTCAACAGACTTGAGTTCAATGATTACTCTGTCGTTGACCATAAGATCGAGACGCAGGGGTGTCTTCAACTCATTGCCCTTATACATAATGGGTACTTCCATCTGTCGGACTACCTCCAAACCACGCTGTTCGAGCTCAAAAGCCAACGCTTCTTCATATACTGATTCCAGTAAACCAGGACCAAGTTCATTGTAAACATCAAAAATAGCACCTCTAATCTCGTAAGTAATATCGTTGTCGGTCATAATTTATAGCTTTATGTTATTAGTATTTAACGTAAAACGTCGAAGAATATTGCGTGCGGTAGCCCAGCGCCTTTAGGCGCGCTCGCCGAAGGCGAAAATCTGTGAAATCTGTGCTATCTGTGAGAAACAAAAAAAAGAGCTCTTTGGGACAGGGGGACGGGTACCTGTCACGTGAGGGAATAAAAGGTAGAAAATTGGGGGAATTAGAGAAAAAAGTTGTAAAATTATTCAGCCGTGTACAGCGTGTGGTGACGCTGGACGGGCTGTTTGGATAAAATAGATATAAAGGGCTTGTTGAAGCAAAATATTCCATAATTTCACCGATGTTTCAAAATAAAGTTGTATTTTTGCGGCGAAATTTAACGGCGGTAAAATTTACGGCCATAAAAAAACAAGGGTATGAAGAAGTTTTCAAAAAGACCCGACCCAAATTTGGCGTTCCCCAATCCCAATCTTCCACGCCTCTGCTTCATCAAGAACGTAGTGAAGAATCCTCGTATCATCATCGGGGACTACACGTACTATGATGACGTGGATGGTGCGGATCAGTTTGAGAAGCACGTCACCCATTTCTACGATTTTATCGGTGACAAATTGATTATCGGGAAGTTCTGTGCCATCGCCAAGGGCATTGAGTTCGTAATGAACGGTGCGAATCACAGGATGGACGGCGTGACCACCTATCCTTTCTACATTATGGGCGGAGACTGGGGCAGTGCCATTGCTCCAGTCAAAGATGAATTGCCCCTGAAGGGTGATACGATTGTGGGAAATGATGTCTGGATTGGTCAGAACGTAACCGTAATGCCTGGCGTGCATATTGGTGACGGGGCTATCATCGGTGCCAATTCGGTTGTAGCCTCGGATATTCCTCCGTATACTGTTGCTGCAGGTAATCCGTGCAGGGTAATCCGGAAGCGATTTGACGAGGAATTAATAGCCTTCCTTTTGGATTTGAAGTGGTGGGACTGGGAGATTGAAAAGATTGAGGAAAACTTTGAAGCCCTCTCCAGCGGTAACCTTTCGTTGATTAGGGAGATTGGCAAGTAGTCAGTTAGGACTCAAGGCTTTCTGAGCGGCTTGGGCTGGGTGCTTGACCGCAAGAAGCATCGGCCTTATTGGCCTGATCATTACGGCAAAGCTCTGTCTGCATCGGTAGACAGGGCCTTGCGCTGCTTCGCAGCTGGTATGTCTCGCAGAAATCGCAGAAAGCGCAGAAATTTTTATTCGCTGGCGCTCATAAATTATGTCACACAGATGGCACAGATTGGTTTTTTGCTGGCGTGAAAAATTGCTTCGGGGATGTAACAAATTGTGTTGGGGGGATACTATAGGGGTGGAGAAACAAGGGAGTTGAAAAGTGTAAAATAATGCGTTTTAAAGTTTGAAAAAGTGTAAAATAATGCGTTTTAAAAATTGATTTTTTGCAAAATAATGCGTTTTGAATATTTTTTTAGTATCTTTGCAACCAAATTAGACGGACGTTATGAAGAAGAAAAAAGAACCTAAAGTGATAGATAAGAGGGTGTTAGAGTATGTGCTCACTGAGCAGCAGGAAGAACTGGAGGCGAGAGATCAGGAAATTCTCTGCCACAGGAAGGAAGAGGAGCAGGTGGATTTGAAGAGCACTCAGGCCCAGTGCGTGATTGGCGTTAGAAGAAGCGGCAAATCGACGCTGTGCTATCAGGCACTGCATCAGGCGGGTCTGAAGTATGCCTATGCCGACTTCGACGACGAGCGTCTGGAGGGTATGGACGGCACGCAGCTGAACGATGTGCTGGAGGTGCTGTACAAAATCTATGGTGATTTTAATTGCCTTTTCTTGGACGAAATACAGAACGTGGACGGTTGGCACCTGTTTGTGAACCGTTTGCTCAGGAAGAAGATGAAAGTGGTGATCACGGGTTCGAACGCGAAACTGTTGAGCGGCGAGCTGGCCACCCACCTGACGGGCAGAAACAAGGAGATAGCGCTGTATCCGTTCTCGTTCACGGAGTTCTGCAAGATGAAGCAGGTGGACATGGAGCGCAAGACGACGAAGGCGGAGGCATTCCGCAGAGTTGCGTTTGATGAGTATCTGAAGCAGGGCGGTTTTCCGGAACTGATGGTGATAGATGACGGTCGGGCTTATGTGAGCGGACTGGTGGACAATATTCTGAAGCGCGACATCGAACAGCGTTACAAAATTGCGTACAAGGCTGCGTTTGAGAGCATGGCGCACCATCTGCTGAACGTGTCGCCCGCAATTGTGGTGATAAAAGACTTGGCGGAGCTGTTCCACTTCAAATCGGAGCATACGGCAAGAAACTATGTGAATTACCTGAAGGAGGCTTATATGCTGATCGGGGTGAAGAAATACGCGCAGAAGAGCAAGGTGAGGGCTGTGCAGGAGAAGGTGTATGCGGTGGATGTGGCGATGATGAGCGAACGCGAAAACGCCTTTGCGGGCGAGAACTTGGGACACAGGCTGGAGACCATCGTGCTGGTGCACCTGATGCGCTACTGCAAGGCCAACGAGCTGGATGTGTACTACCTGAACGAGCGGAACAGCGAGTGCGATTTTGTGGTGTGCAAGAAGAACAAGGTGTTGCAGGCCATTCAGGTTTCTTATGATATATCGGCCGAGAAGACGCGCAAGCGTGAAGTCAACGGGATGCTGATGGCGGCAAAGGTGACGAAATGCGAGAATCTGCTTCTGTTGACCGACCATGAGAGCGAGGTGATAGAGCAGGGTGGGCGCCGGATGAAGGTACAGCCTGTGTATGAGTGGTGCGGTGAGATGGGGATTTAGGTCTCGCAGAAATCGCAGAGAGCGCAGAAAAAATTTCAGCGATATCTGCGCTTTCTGCGAGAGCTAATCTGCGAAGCACTATCGTTTAGAAGTTCATGTTGTAGCTGGTGAGCCATTCGGTGTTGACGGTGAAGTCGCTGCCGGCGGAGGCGTTGTAGAGCGAGCCCGTGAGGATGGTGGCGCGGTTGCGCTTCAACGGCACATTGTTCACCACTTTGTGGGAAATGGACTCGCCAGAGGCGTTGAGCACGTCCAAAATCACGTTTACGTTCTGCTCGTCGCTGTTGAGGAAGAGGAAAGTGGTGGAGGTGGAGGCGGCGCCCTCGGCCGCACTGATGTTCACGGTGTTGATGAAGCCGTTGTTGTCGGTGGACAGTCCTGTGGTGGGGTTGAAGCTCTTGCTGCCGCCCGACAGGGTTATCCGCAACTTGCTGGCATTGGCCGTCCTGCCATCGGAGGAGATCACCTGCAGCTTGGTGACGACCCTGCTGAGCGTGGCGCTGAGGTTCACCTCTTCGGTGGAGGAGATGGTCACCGCTTGGGTGACCGCAAAGGTCTCCAGGGCGTGCTCGCCCGTGTAGGAGGCCAGCGTGGGACTGGTGAGCGTGAACGGGCTTCCGTCCATAGTGGAGTAGCCGACGACCACCATCGTGTAGCTGCCCATGGGGAGACTCAGGTCGAAGTCGCCAAAGGTGGTGTAGGTGCTCGCATCGCTTTTCACCTGCGTCACCTTGTACTGTTCTGTGCCATTAGGGGTGTAGAAGGCCAGCGTGACGGCTTTGATGGCGCTGCAGTCGGCAATGCTGCTCCGTGTCTGCGGAAATTCTTCCTGACTTACGGTGAAATTGTCCACATGGATGCGGACCTTGGCCACGCCTTCGGTTTTCTGGCATCCGGTCAGCAGCAAAATGGCTGCCATGAGGGTTAGTAACTGTTTGAAAGTTTGTTTCGGGTTGTTGACTGGTTTTAAGTTTTTGAATAAGTTTTTCATTGTTAAGTGAATTTAAGTGGGTTAAATAAGCAAATCCATAATCAAAACTACACTTATTTTCACTTTGTATCTTTCTATTTCATAATCATTTGAACATTTCGTGAGGCCCTTTTGGACTATCGTTTTTCAAGGTGCAAAAATAATAAAAAATACAATATGGGATAACAATTTTGTAATTTTATGAGAGGCTCGCGATGTTGACCCAAAAAATGTTGTGGAGAAATAAAATACGTGTTTTTGTATAAAATTTGTATTTTTGCAAGTTTGATTTGTGTTACCAAGTGAAATTGTAAAAATCTATATATTATGAACATCCTTGTGACTGGCGGTGCCGGGTTTATCGGCTCCCATACCTTAATAGAGCTTTACGCAGCGGGACACACCGCTGTGGTGGTCGATAATCTGAGCAACAGCAATCCGGAGGCGCTCAAGCGGGTGGCTGAGATTATAAAGGTGTCGGAGATCCCTTTTTACAACACGGATATCCGCGATAGGGAGGGACTCGAAAAGGTCTTTTCAGAGCATAAACTCGATGCCTGCATCCACTTTGCCGGTCTCAAGGCCGTGGGCGAGAGCGTGGAAAAACCGTGGGAGTATTACGAGAACAATATTGCCGGAACCTTAGTGCTGGTGGACGTGATGCGAAAGCACGGCTGCAAGAACATCATCTTCAGCTCGTCGGCCACGGTGTATGGCGACCCGGCAGAGATTCCCATCACGGAGAATTGTCCCAAAGGACAGTGTACCAACCCTTACGGCTGGACCAAGAGTATGCTGGAACAGGTGTTGATGGACATCCAAAAGGCTGATCCTGAGTGGAATGTGGTGCTGCTGCGCTACTTCAATCCCGTGGGCGCGCATCCGAGCGGCAGGATAGGGGAGAACCCCAACGGCATCCCCAATAACCTGATGCCTTACATCACCCAAGTGGCGGTGGGCAAACGCAAAGAACTGGGCGTCTTTGGCAACGACTACGATACCCCCGACGGTACAGGCGTTCGCGACTATATCCACGTGGTGGACCTCGCTACAGCGCATGTGTGTGCGCTCAAGGCCATCGACCGTCGTTGCGGTTTGGGTATCTATAATGTGGGAACGGGCAACGGCTACAGCGTTCTCGATATGGTGAAGGCCTTCATCCGCGTGAATGGCGTGGACGTGCCCTACAGCATCAAACCGCGTCGTGCGGGCGACATCGCCACCTGCTACTGTAACCCCTCAAAAGCGGCGAAGGAACTCGGCTGGAAAGCGCAATACGGCATCGACGAGATGGTGCGTGACAGCTGGAACTGGCAACGTCAGAATCCCGATGGCTATCCGGAACGATAAGGCGATAAGGTGGTGGTTGTATTAAAAATTGTTAAATGTGTGAAAGTGTAAAGATATTTGTTACTTTTGCAAATTCAAATTTAAACTAAAAGCTATATGTGCGGAATAGTAGCATACGTGGGCCATCAGAACGCCTATCCGATCCTCATCGAGGGTCTGAAAAGATTGGAATATCGTGGTTATGACAGCGCGGGTGTCGCTCTGTTGAACGCCAACGACGAGCTGAATGTTTACAAAGCCAAGGGCAAGGTTTCCGATCTGGAGGCTTCTGTAGAGGGCAAGGACATCAGCGGGCATATCGGCATTGCCCACACCCGTTGGGCCACCCATGGCGAGCCCAACCAGACCAATGCACACCCTCATCTCTCCAATTCGGGCAACATGGCCTTGATCCACAACGGCATCATCGAGAATTACATGAGCCTGCGTAAGGAGCTGGAAAAGAGAGGTTTCACCTTTAAGTCAGCCACCGATACGGAGGTGCTGATCAACTTGATTGAGGATGTACAGAAAAGCGAACATGTGGATCTGTTCGAGGCCGTACGCATTGCCCTGAACCACGTGGTGGGCGCATACGCCATCGCCATTGTGGAAAAGGGACATCCTGATGAGATCATCGCTGCCAGAAAAGGTAGCCCTATGGTGATCGGTATCGGCAAAAACGAATATTACATCGCTTCCGATGCGACTCCTATTGTGGGCCGCACTCAGAAGGTGGTCTACATTGAGGATGAGCAAGTTGTGCGCGTAAAACTTGGCGAAGACCTCTATATCAAGACCATCCATGATGTGGAAGCCATTCCATACGTGCAGAAACTGGAGATGAACCTCGATTCTATCGAGAAGGCCGGCTTCGACCACTTCATGATGAAGGAGATTTACGAGCAGCCGCGTATCGTGCGCGATACCATGCGCGGACGTCTGCATCCCGATACCAATTCGGTAAGTCTTGGCGGTATTTTGAAATATGAGAAACAGCTGCTTTATGCCGACAATATCGTCTTTGTGGCGTGCGGTACCTCATGGCATGCCAGTCTGGTGGGCAGCTACCTCATTGAGTTCCTGGCCAAGATCCGCGTGAAGGTGGAATACGCTTCCGAGTTCCGCTATCGTCACCCGGTCATCACGCCTCATGACGTGGTGATTGCCGTGTCGCAATCTGGCGAGACTGCCGATACTCTTGCCGCCATCAAGCTGGCCAAGGAGGAGGGCGCGGTCGTACTGGGCATTTGCAACGTGATCGGTTCCTCTATCTCCAGAGCCACAGATGCCGGTATATACACCCATGCGGGTCCTGAAATCGGTGTGGCCTCCACCAAGGCGTTTACCTCACAGGTAACCGTGATGGCTATGCTGGCCTTGCGTTTGGCCGAACTGAAGGGAACGCTGACCAATGAATATCGTTCGCAGTTGATCCATGAACTGGACTCCATCCCTGAAAAGATCCAGTGGACGCTCGATCACAGCAGCCATGTGAAGGATATCGCGGCCAAGTACAAGGATGTGCGCAATATGCTCTATATGGGCCGTCTGCAGAATTATCCCGTGGCACTGGAAGGCGCATTGAAGTTGAAGGAGATCTCCTACATCCACGCCGAAGGCTATCCGGCTGCCGAGATGAAACACGGTCCTATCGCCCTGATTGACAAGGATATGCCGGTAGTATTCATTGCAACTAACCGCAATACCTACGAGAAAGTGCTCAGCAATATCCAGGAGGTGAAATCGCGCGACGGCAAGATTATCGCCATCGTGAGCGAGAAGGATGTGACCGCCCGCGAAATGGCCGACCACGTCATCGAGATTCCCGAGAGTTTATCTATCTTCTCACCGCTGTTGGCCACCATCCCGTTGCAGATTTTCGCATACCACATTGCCGTCATGCGCGGTTGCAACGTCGATCAGCCCCGTAACCTGGCCAAGTCGGTGACGGTGGAGTAGGCGAGAGTTCTTTGTCGCAAGAGCAATAAAAAAACCGGTTCGTTTGAACCGGTTTTCTTTTTATTTGAAGTTTGAAGATTAAGCTTCTTCTTCAGTGCCTTCCTCAGTGGCAGCAGCTGCAGAACCACGGGTCGGAATCACTTGGATGATCACCTTGTTGGGGTTGTCAACGATTTCAAGATTGTCGATGTGAACATCGCTGATCTTGGTCATGTCGTTGATTTCCAAGTTAGAGATGTCGGAAACAACCTCTTCGGGGATGTTTTCGAGCAGACCGCGAACTTTCAGTTTGCGAACGCGTTTTTTGAGCAGACCGCCCTTCAAGACGCCGGGAGAAGTACCCGCGATCTTCAACGGGATCTCGATGGTGATGGGCTTGCCGTCAACCACTTCGAGGAAGTCGACATGCATCAACTTATCGGTGATGGCGTGGAACTGGGTCTCTTGGACGATGGCCTTGCGGACGTCGCCGTCGATGTTTACCTCTGCATATCTCACCTCAGGGGTGTAGAGCAGGTTTTTGAACTGTCTCTCGTCCACGACAAACATTTTCTGATCTTTTCCGCCGTAAATCACGCACGGAATCATGCCCTGACTGCGTTGGGCTCTTGCATCTTTTTTCCCTACGTTCTCTCTTAGAGAACCGCTAATAGATACTGATTTCATATTGTTATTTAATTAATTAGGTGTTTTTTAAATCGGCGGCAAAGATACGATTTTTTTCAATACGTCCCTACAGAAACGAAACGACTTTTTCCAGATACGTGGCATCCGTGCTATCAAATGTGGCCAGATGTTCGCTGTCGATGTCGAGGACGGCGATGATTTCGTTGTTGTGGAAGACGGGGACGACGATTTCGCTGCGAGAGGCGGAGGAGCAGGCGATGTGTCCGGGGAACTGCTCGACGTCAGGTACCACGAGGGTGCGGCGTTCCTTCCATGCGCTGCCGCAGACGCCACGTCCGTACGGGATGCGCGTGCAGGCCAACGGTCCTTGGAACGGTCCGAGTACCAGCTCGTTGCCGACGACGCGGTAGAAGCCGGTCCACCAGAAGCCGAAGGTTTCGTGCAGCATCGCCGCCATGTTCGCCATATTGGCGATGAGGTCTACGTTTGTGTCCATCACCGCTTGGATTTGCGGGAGGAGGGATTCGTAATTTTCGGTTTTATTATTGCCTGTGATGGTAATGTTTTCCATTGTTTGCAATTGATAATGGATAATGATTTTTAATCCCAGGGTTTGCGCTGCGCTTACCCCTGGCTACCAAGCTCTTGCCCCTACGGGGCTGCTCAAGGAAAGTGTTTTATTTATATAAAAATCGCTTGATGGATTTCTTCGGGGTTTTTTCAAACTCGTCCTTCTTGATCTCGATGTTGAAGATTTGGGCGTATTTGGGGAGGCGTTCGTTGAGCTTTTGGAGGTTCTCCTTCATCAATTCGGGGATGGTTTTGCGGAAACGGAGCTCGCCTTCATAGTCGGGGAAGACGAGGGCGATGAGCTTGCCTTCGCGCTCCACCACTACGGATTCGACCACACCTTCCATGTCGTTGAGTTTGCCTTCGATCTCCTCGGGGTAGATGTTTTGCCCGGAAGCGCCCAAAATCATGGTCTTGTTGCGGCCCTTGATGAAGATGTTCTGCTTCTTGTCGATAAGTCCGAGGTCGCCGGTGCGCATCCAGCCGTCGTCGGTGAAGGTGGCGCGAGTGGCCTCGTCGTTCTTATAGTAGCCCACCATGATGTGCTCGCCGCGCACAAGAATCTCGCCAACCTCGTTGTAGGGGTCTTTCGAGTCGATGCGGATTTCGTTGCGGGGGAGGATGTGTCCGGCGGATCGGGGCACGAACTCGTTGACGCGGCAGCCGCCGATCAGCGGACCGCACTCGGTCATGCCGTAGCCCACAATGAGCGGGAACTTGACCTCCAGCAGCAGCTTCTCCACGTCGGGATTAATGGCCGCGCCGCCCACGATAAAGTACTTGAGCTGACCGCCGAAGGCCTTCATCAGCTTCTTGTGGATGGTGTTGACCACGAACTTGCGGATCACGAGCGTCTTCATAAGCCGTTGCACAGCGGGCTTTTCGAGGACCGGCATTACCGCGCGTTTACAGATTTTTTCGATGACGAGCGGCACCGTGACGATGATGTAGGGCTTCACGTCGGCGAAGGCCTTCATCAACAGCGTCGGGGTGGGGGATTTGGTCAGGAAGTGGATGTGGCAGCCGTCAGCCAACGGGTAGAGGAACTCGGCCAACTGCCCGTACATGTGCGCTAACGGCAGCATGGAGACCACGTTCTGACGGCCTCCGGGAGGGAGACATTCCAGTCCCGTGTCGATGTTGGAGGAGAGACTCCGGTAGGTCAGCATCACCCCTTTCGGGTCGCCGGTAGAGCCGGAGGTGTAGTTGATGAGCAGCAAGTCGTCGAGACCGCGCACTGTGAAGATGTGGTTGTTCTGCGGTATGTAGAGCGGCTCGCGCGACACCGTGATACCCTCGCGCTTCGTGGCGATGAGGGAAAAGTCGGTGAGCGATACGATGGCCTCCAGGTTGGGCATGTGCTCGGCGTTCATGTTCTTCCAAACGTACGGACCCACGATGAGTAACCGTGCTTCGGAGTGGTTGATGAGCGATTCGATGTCCTCGCCGGAGAATTCATGCAGCACGGAGACGATGACCGCGCCGTAGGAAGCGATGGCTAAGTAGGAGATGGCCCATTTGGCGCAGTTACGTCCGCAGAGCGCGATTTTGTCGCCCTGACGGATGCCCATCTCTTTGAAAAATTCGCGCAGACGTGCGGTCTCCTCCGCCACCTGTTGGAAGGTGTAATTGTCGGTGCCGTTGTAATCCGTCAACGCGGGTTCATTCCAGTATTTCGGAAAAATTTCGTTATAATGTGCAAATAGATGTTTGGTCATTTTGCTGATTGTCAATAGGATATAATGGTTTTAACGATTTTTAACACAGCGGCAAAAATACAAAAAGTTTTGAATATTTTCCGCTATAAGTGTTAAGGTCAAAACAAAGGCTTTTTACTCTTTAACGTAACCCTTTAAATCTTCCACTGAGAAACAGAATTCGACGACTTCTGACTTCTTCTGCTTCTTAGCCTTTTTCTTGTCGGGGGTGTCGGTAGCGAGGGGGACGTAACGGTGACATATTCCATAACCGGAACGGACGCACATCAAAGTCAGGTAGGTGACCGTAACGTCCTGCGACATGAGCTGCGACCGAAGCGTCCATTCAACGGTGGCTCGGTTCTCTTTCACCATCTCGAAATTGCTCAAGACGGTGTATTGGTAAACCAGATGATTGCCGTCAATGTACATGGTGTCCAACCGGGTCATGAAGTCGAGCAGCTTGGGAAGTTGCGCGTTTGTGGTTTCGATGACCGAATTGAGTGAATATCGGGCACGCTCTTTTTCATTCAGGGAGTTGTCGCCTATAACCATCTCTTTGATCTCCTCTGGGGAGAAGGAGATGGTGAAGGTGGAGTCGGTGTCCAGCACTCGGGAATGCAACAGCCAACCACCGTCCAATTTCGCAAGAAGTGTGAAAATGTTGCTTTCACCTCCAGCGAACACCATCTGATTCCGTATGCCATTCTTTATGGCAGAGGTGCCAACGGCAACCTGTTCCATAGAATCTATGTGAATGTAATAATGCAGGTTTTTGTAATCATAGACCATGCTGTCGATGATCATTCCTCCCGACACCATAGGACACAACTCTTTGCTGGTTTTGGCAATGTCGTGGGCGAAATGTTCAGCCTCAAGATGTTCCTTGAACTTTTCCGTTGAGGTTTCGTCCATTGTCCGGACAACGAGTTTGGAACTCCGGATTTCATCCGTGCTGATGTCAATCTGAAACCCTTTGAGGGTGTTCTCTTCGATGTAAACGAATCGGAATCCTTTGAGATACTCGAATAACTCTTCCGGAGTGTAGTATGCCTCGCTTTCGGATTCCGTATCTTCTGATAAGTCGTCGAAATTGGCCTTCAGCGCCTTAATAAGGCTGCTCTTCAGGATGTCGATCTCATCCTGCGACTGAGGCTGGTTGAGTTTTCCTTTTTTGAAAATATAGTTGTAAATCAGGATGCCATCTTGGGCTTCCACCTCCACGGACCGCAGATTCGAGTTCGTTTCTAAAATGCCTTCCGCTTCCGCCTGGCTCTCTGCCAGCAGCATCTTCATGATTTCGTCGCCCTCGGTTTGAGCGCAACAGAGGCTGGCAAGGCTGCAAAACAGGATAAAGAGGAGGTTACGTAACAACCCCACACTGCGCTGGCGCTTGTGTGGGGTTAATTGCACATCGTGCGTTTTGCCCCTATCGGGGCTGCTCAATGAATTGATTTTCATTATCAATTATCAATTTTCAATTTTCAATTAGAATGATGTTGTCACAGACAAACCACAACCAAACGATGCGGGCACGGCGCGACAGACACCGCCGACGCAGAGGATGCCCTCCTTCGTTTTGCCGAAGTTCAGGGCGATGCGCGTGGTGTTCCACACGTATGCGCAGGAGATGTTGTAGTAGTGCACCTTGTGGTCTTCCAGCGGGTTGCCGTAGTTCCAGTCGTCGCCAATGGAGAAGAACCAGCTCGGGCTAATGGAGTACTCCAACATGGCGTACACACTGCTGCCGTCGTCGTCTTTGGTGTAAAGATGTTGCAGCTCAAGACGCAGGGCGTGCTTCGGCGTGATCTTGTAGGAGAGGTCGGAGGCGACCAGATGACCGCGCATCATACCTTCGTGGCCTTGCAGAATCTCCAGGTTGTAGGTGATGTAGTTGTATGCCAAGATCCATTTCCACTTCTTGTTGTTGAAGCGGTGGCTAATTTCCAGACCGATGTCTTGGTAGAGGAGATTGGGACCGAATTTGAAGAAAGAGGAGGTGTAGCCCATGGTGCCCATAGGGGTTCCGTTGTCAATGGCCTCTTGCACAGGCACTTTGTCGATGTCGTGGAAGCGGGAGTAGTTGAAGGTGATGTCGGTACCGTACTTGCCGCCGAGCGCGGTCTTCTTGGGAATCTGGTAGTTGACCTGCAACTGCGCACCAATCTGGCTGTTGGGCTGGCTGGCGTAGCTGTAGTCGCCGATCAGCTGGTAGGAGTACTGACGGTTGATGGCCGGTATGCAGTTGATCATCAGCAGCGAATTGTTGTTTTCCCAACGTTGGGAGCGGTATTCCATGTTGTCGGCACGGATGAACGAGGCGGCGATGCCTAAACCCTGGCGGGAGTAAGTGGCTGACAGGAAGAGTGATTGGCCGGGTTTGTAGATGAACTCATTGGAGATGTTCGGGTCGTTCATCTTGCGGGCATATTCTGCATCAATGCGGAAGTCCTTATAGCCGAAAGTTCCGCGGGCAGCCCAAGTGGCCACGTTTTCGGGAATCTTATCCAACGGGATGACGGCAGCGCTGTTTTCGCCCGTGCTGTCTGTGGTGTAGAAGAAGATGCTTTGGTCCGCTTTCTCGAATTTGCTCACCACATTGGCACCTACGCGTGCGATGAAGCCCTTTTCCTGTATTTTCGGGAACATTTCGCCGAAGGAGAGTTCTACGTCCGCACCTCGCACGTAGTCTTGGCGACCCAAGTAGGGATCGAAGTTGTAACGTTCAATACCCCAAACGCCTTTGATGTAGATGCCCTTGTAGGGGGTGAGTTTGATGCGTGCGCCGAGCAGACTGTTGTCGATGCCAAGCTGGCGGTCTTCGTAGGCTCTGAGCGTCAGACCGTTGCCGAACTGTTCGTAGAAATTACCCGCCGTCACCGAGATGAACTTGTTGGTGTAGTCGGCGAAAAAGTACTTGATTCCCTGACCTTGATACCCGATCTTCTCGAAATCGATGAGCGGGAACATGTAGAACTCGTAACGGGCGCCGGCGGAAAAACCACCGTTAGTGTATAAAATGTTAAGGAAGGCGTTGCCGCGCACTTTCGAATCTACCGGATCTGCTCCGATGATGGAGTCGGGGATGTAGTACATGCCGTTGAAACCGAAGTCACCGCTGACGCGGCTGTTGCCGAACTGGTGCTGAGCATTCGCGCTCCAGCAGCACAAAAAGAGGAAAGTGGCGAGCAGAACCCGCTGTATAGATTTGAAATTCATATAGTTGAATTATGGTGAGACTTACTTTTTGACTAATGATTTGATGACTTCGTAGACCTCTTCCTCGCTTCCGGGAGCGTAGGAGGTGTGTTGCCACACAATCTCGCCGTCGCCGTTCAGGATGCACATGTATGGCACATCGTTGACGTTCATGGCACGTTTGAAGTCGGAGTTAACATCCAGCAACACAGTGTATTCCCAGTTCTTACCTTTCACGAACGGGGCCACGCGCGCGCTGGTCTTGGCGTCATCGATGGAGATGGCGTAGAGTTTCACGCCGGTCTCTTCCACCCAGTCCTCGTATTCGTCAGCAATGGCCAGCAGTTCCGCGATGCAAGGTTTGCACCAAGTGGCCCACAGACTGATAATTACGGGTTTGCCGTCGTTCTGGATGTCCTGTGTGTTGAAGGGGTTGCCGTTCAGGTCCTGAATCTCCACAGCAGGCAACTTGGCCAGATGCTTGTCCTTTGCCTCTTGAGCGAAAACATTGATACTGAGTATCATACAGATGATGACGATGATGTTCTTTTTCATATTCTTGTGATTTTATTGTTTATTACGATTTTGGAATAAGGGGTTCTGATCATCCTCTTGTGCTTCTGGAAAGTGGATCATCAGGTATTCGGGCAGACCGTTTTCCGGGGCGGGCGGGTAGCGCATGAGTAGCGTGCCGTCGGCTTTGTAGAAGATGTGCTCGGGGAGAGTCTCCACGCCCTGCTGCAGGAGCCAGTCGTACTGTTCGTCGAAATAGAGAATCGGCCAGGGGAACTGCTTGCCGTATTGTTTCACAAAGGCTTGGCAGGTGCGCTTGTCCGGATCGACGCACAAGCTCAAAAATTGCACCCGACCTTCGTATTTCTTCTGTAATTCATTGATAATCATCATTTCCCTGACGCAATTGATGCAGTCTGTCTGAAATATATGCAAATAGACAGGCGAACCCTCATATTGTTTAAGGCGTACTTTGTGGCCTTTCTCGTCGAGGAAAGTGACCTCTGCCAATGCTTTTTCCTGCTGCTGGATCTGTTTTAACTTGCTGTTAATCAGCTCTACATGTTTCTCGAATGAGGAAGTTTGACGGATGTAGTCCAGCACTTTGAGCACATTGCCGCGGTCGAACTCTTCGTTGTCCAAAAACTCAATCAAGTTCTTGATAATCACCAGTTCACGCAGACGAGCGTTGGTCAGCTTCGGATCGCGACCCGCTTCGTTGAACAGCGTCAAGTAATCGGGATTCTCGTTGATAGTTCGGTCGAGCAGCTCCTTGCTGATATAGGGCGAATAGTAGAGGTAGCCTTCGTAAAACTGGTTGAAAAGCGACATGTAGGCCGGGTTGTTGTAGAGAATGTAGTCGTTGTCGAAATATTTCTGATACAGGAACACCGGTTTTTTGTTGTATTGCAGCATGTCGATGCCGCCCATGGTGTAATAGCCGTAGGATTGATAGAAATTGGTTGGATTGTATTGGAAATTAAAGTGTTCGCCGATGATGTCGCGTACGGTGTCGAAGATGCTGGAGTCGTACCCGTATATCATCTTGTAGGCATATTCATTGGAAACACGGCTGAAGTAGCTGGAGAAGCGGTTGATTTTGAAGTTCAGGTCGTTGGTGTCCTTTTTGGCGTTCTCGATTTGGAGGAATCCACCGTATTTTTCAGGGTTAATCAGCTGATACAGAACGGTGTCCACACTGATGGTGAAGTTGTAGCTGTTAGCGGGTACGATGAAGAATTCCGCTTTGGAGGTGCGGATGGCGAGCTGTGCCAGCTGGATGTCGGTGGTGTTGTATTTCAGGGTGAAATGCCCGTGTTTGTCGATAATGTCGGTGGTCGCAACCTCTGCAATGCCGTTCAGCAGGTCGTGGAACACCAGCAGCCGTATCTCCTCTCCGGCAGCGAATGTGGCGGTGCCGGTAATGGTGACGGGCGTCTGCGCGTGAGCGGTTGACAGCACACACAGGCAAATCACGAGGATGATATGGCGAAGCTTTTTGTGCATTTATTGTTGGCGTTCAGGAAGTGGGTATGAGAGGTAGGGGGAATAGTCGGCGCCGAGCGACCAGAGTTCACGAACCAAGGAGGAGGAGAGTACCCGCCACTGCGGCGAGGCGAGGAAGAGCACCGTCTCCACGTCGGGGTTGAGTTGGTGGTTGACTTCGGCCATAGTCTGCTCGTTGGTGAAATCCTGCTCGTTGCGCACCCCACGTATGAGGTGGTGGGCGTTCACTTTGCGGCAGAAATCGACCGTCAGACCGGTGTAAGCGACGACTTCTACGTTAGCGCAGCCGGCATACAGCTTTTGAATCCACTGCATGCGCTTTTCCACAGTGAACGTGTCTTTCTTGTTGATATTGTGTCCGATGGCGATGATGATCTTGTCGAAGAGCGGAAGTGCTTGTCGCACAATGTCTTCATGTCCTTTGGTGAAGGGGCAGAAGGATCCGGCGTATACGGCAATCTTTTCCATGTTCAGTCGCGGATGATGGTGAAGTTATAGTCGTCGAGGAATTTGATGACCCGCGAGGGTTTGAAGTCCATGGAGGTGGCGAGGTCGGGCGACACCACGTAGTCCATCTGGGAAACCACCTCTTGGGAAATCTGGTCGAAGGTCTGCGGGGTGGGCTCTCCGGCGATGTTGGCGGAAGTGGAGATAAGCGGGTGTCCGAGGGCACGGATCAGTCGGCGGCAGAACTCGTGCTGCACGATGCGGATGGCGATGGTGCCGTCCTCGTGGATGAGTTTCTGCGGCAGGTTATAGGCGGCAGGGTAGATGAAAGTGGTGGGGCGAGTGACGTGAGACAGCAGGTCCCACGCAATCAGGGGAATCTTTTGCACATACATAGGAAGCCGCTGCATCGAATCCAGCAGGATAATCATGCTCTTTTTTTCATTGCGCTGCTTGATGCGATAGATGCGCATCAAAGCCTCTTCGCAGGTGGCATCGCATCCGATACCCCACACTGTATCAGTGGGATACAAAATCACTTTGCCCTCCTTCAACAGTGAAACACATTTTTCAATTACCTCTTCCATAGCCGTGGAATTAAAACGGCAAAGATACAATTTTTTGATTTACACGTTTACAAAAAAAGGCCGTCACCTACCGGCAACGGCCCATCATTATGAATTATGAATTATTTTTTGACAAACGATTTCGTCACAACCCCCTGTTCCGTCGTCACGCGCACGAAATACATGCCGCTTGCCAAATCAGAGACGTTGATTTGCGTCTGTAGAGACGGTGTGCACACCGTCTCTACGGTGCGGATTAATTTACCGTACACGTCAAACACCTCCAATGCCTTCACCTGTACATTGTTCATTGTACATTGTACATTGACAACGTCGTTTGCCGGGTTCGGGTAAAGGTTGATGCTGTTCAGCAGGTACTCATCGATGCCTGTAATCATATAGCTCACCGTGTAAGACCAATCACTGACATTTTCGTCGTCGCAAACAGCCTGCACACGAGCATAGTATTGCACATCAGGAATGACATTGTTGATTTGGTAACTGTTTACGTTCACAGATATGGTGGTCCAATCGTTGTTCTCTTTCTTATATTGCACATTCCACAGGGAGACATCTTCGTCGTAGATCCAAGATAGCACGATGGAGTGATCACTTTCCGTGTCGAGGGATTCTCCTGCCGTCAAACCTGTCGGCGCAACGCACGGCTCAGGAACAACCGTGGTGTCGATGGTTCCATTGACAGTAATGTCATCCAAGGTGATGCCGTTTCCGTAGTTGGCAAGGCCTTCGAACGCGATTTGGTAGGTCGCACTCGGGTTGGGCAGCAGCAGGGAGTCCTTCGTCCAAGTTTCCACTGAGGTGGTATACATCTGCAATTGCTGCCATGGCGCCGAAGGAGAGGTGCGGTAGTAGACCGTCAGGAAGTCTTGGTCGTTGCCCCAAGCTTGCTTGGAGTACCAATAGGTCACGTAAGGGCTGCTGAGGTTCGTGAGGTCGAAGATCGGGGAGATCAGCTTCGTGGTGTTGTTGGTCTGAGAAGCATGGTAGAAGTAAGCGTTGTAGGCGCCGCCGTGTGCTTCGGCGATGGGGTTGTGGTTGCCGGTGTTAACAGTCCAGTTTATCGCCCCGAGCACATACTCCTGCATCCAGCAATCGGCCATTACGCCGCCGTTTTCAAAATCTTCGGTGTAGGGGAAGTCGACCACCGTTTCGCAGTAGGTGGAGAATTCTCTGCAAACCCATATTGACTGGTTGTCCGAGCTGCAGTAACTCTGCACGCAAACTTCGTAGGTGCTGCCGGGAGTCAAACCGACGAGCGCGCATATCGGGAAATTGCTGACATCGATGGTTGTCCAGTTGGAACTGCCGACCTCAGTGTATTGCAGAACCCAGTCGTTTTCATCGCCTGTGGGGGTCCAACTGACATCCGCGCTGGTGGTGGTGAGGTTGCTCACAACCAGATTGATGGGTGCAGGACAAGTAACGGCCTCCAAAGAGACATTGTAGATGATGGCACCGGGATTTGAGCCGTCGCTTTGGTCGTTCTTCCACAAGAAGACCAGCTTGCCCGTGGAGTTTGACGTGGGATTGCTGTTCGGGTTAGGCACAATGACTTCCACATGGACGGCGCTGTCGCCCGTGAGGTTGATCATGTAAGGATAGGCACTGAGACTTGTCGGGAAGACAATGGAGTTAGTGCCGTAATCATAGTTGGAATAGTTCACGAAACTATGGCTGGCCGGAAATTCTGCGTCTGCGGGCGCGAAGAAGACCTTCAGGTAGTCGTAGGTGCTTTCGCCGCCCACTTTCACGTCGAAACTGATGCTGATTTCAGCGGTTTCGCCAATGGCAAACAGTTTTTCGGCAGAGACAACGGAGAAGGCACCGTTGGGTGCATAGCCGGCGGTGGTGCCGTTGTTGGTGATAAAGAGGGCACTTTCATTGCCCAGCGAACCGATGGTCCAGTAGTTGGGACGGTTGCCGTTGAGCAGCGTCCAGTTTTGGTCGGAAGTTGCACTGAAGTCGGTGCTGTAAGGAAGGGCTTCCGCTGCCATCGTGGTGGCGAAGGCGATTTCAGCCGGCAGGGAATATTCTCCGCCGCCGCAAGCGGAGCTGACACGCACCATATAGTTTGTAAGGGTTGCCAGGTTGTTGAGAATCACCATGGTGTCGGTGGTCAGTTGCTCGGTCCAAGTGGTGGCGTTTGCAGTTTTATACTCGACCAGCCAAGTGCCTGCACCATTGTCGTTCCAGGAGATTTCAGCGTGGTTGTGGGTGATATTGTCAACGGTCAGACCTGCCGGCGGTGCGCAGCTGCTGCAGCTCACATTCAGAACGAAACCTGCTTGTTGGACGCTGTTGTCAGAGGTGAACCGAATCGTCATAGGCCCTGAGGGGGAGACAATGCTGGCGATAGTGCCGGAACCGCTGAATTGACCGAGCATTGAGCCAGTGGTGCCTACGCCGTCATAAATGCGGAGGTAGTCGTTGTTGTTCTCGGTCGTGTAGCTGCCGGAAACCCCGACATAGCTGCCTGCGGTCTCAGGATAGATCACAAGCTCGGAGTTGCAGTTTGCACTGTAGTTGCCGGTGGCGCCGCCGTTGTCATAAATGACCAACGAGCAGGTGGTTACGGTGCTGTTGCCTGAGACAGCCATGTTCATGGTGCCCGGGATGGCGGTGACAGGACCTACCCAGTAGCTGGACTCTGCGCCACAGTCGGACTGCACGTAGAAATCATAGCTGGTGCCGGTGGTGAGGTTGTCAACAGTGAAAGGATTGGTGCTGGCAGGGACGACGGTTGCATTGGCACTGCCGAGGGTAAAGCCGGTAGGACCGTATTGGATGTTCCAATTGAGGGCGGAACCGTTCTCTGTCCAAGAGAGGTTTGCGGAGGTGGCGGTGGTGCCGTTGACGGTCAGATTCGTCGGTTTGATGCACGTGGTGGCGTATGAAACGACCACATTGTCGATGTGCAGGTCGTTGTCGCCATTGCCGTCGATGGTCGATTCTGCGTAGAAGGCAATCATCACCGTCTCATTCGCATAGTCGGCCAAAGAGATGGTGATCTCCTGACCCGTGGCGGAAATCTGGTTGAAGACATAGTCGCCGGTGCCGTCGTTGCTCCACACCGTGGCATTTGCGGCACTCCAGGTGGCGCCATAGTCGGTGGAGACGATCACCATGAACTTGTCGTCCGCCTGCGCCGAGGTGTTGCTAATGGGAGATGCGCTGTTGTAAGCGGTGAGCGCAAGTTCGAATACCAAAGCCGGATTCGTCAACCCGCTCAGGTCGATGGGCGGGGTCACTAACCAGCGGTTGCAAGTGTTTCCGTAGATGTTCACACGCGCGTGGTTGGCACCGAAAACATACGTGTTCGTGAAGTTCCAGCCAGTGGTGGCGTTGAAAAGCTGTCCGCCGGCGAAGATGTCGCTGGCCCAACCGTTGTAGCGTGCCCAACAGGACGGCAGACTGCTGCTGGCGTCGAAATCCTCCGTGAACGGGACGCTGAATGAGTTGCAAGGGGTGGTGAAGCTGGCGGTTGACAGACTGATGATGGTGTCGCCGTCACAAAGGCTGGCGACGTACCATTGGTAAGTGGTGGTGGGGAGAAGGTTCAGGATGGTGTATCCGGACGAGGAAAGGGTTACGTTCGGAATCATTTCCCAAGTGCTTTCGGATGCCGCCTTATAGTAAATATTGAAAAGGTTGGCATTGCCGTTCCAGCTGAGGGTGGCGGCTGTGCTCGTCACCATGGTGGCCACCAAACCGGAGGGAGGACCGCATGAGGGGATGTTTTCGACCACAACGTCGTCCAGGAACCAGTAAGAACTATGGGTGGACAAATATTTGAAAGCGATGTAATAGTCAGTGGAGGGGTCTGTGTTCACGTTTTCGAAGCTCACCAAGTAGGAATGGGGATTGTTGTCGCCGATTTGCGTGGCGTCGGTGGACCAGACGGGTACGAAAGTACTGCCGTCGTTTGGATTTGTCATGTAACCCACGCTGAAAGTTCCGGAACTGTAGCTTTCGCGGAATGTGGTGAAAGAGATTTGCAGATTGCTTAGGTCGCTGGTCATCTGCGGCATTACAGCGTAAGAGGGGATGCCGCTGACGTGGTTGCATTTGAACATCATCACATTGTCACTGCTGTAGTTGTTTGTGACTGTCGGACCGCCATAATAGGGGTTGAGAATCAACCAGCACCCAGGAATGGTGTATTCCGGAATGTCGTTGAAATTATTCTCGTAAGGAACCGTGATGTTGTTGCAGTCGATGCTGTGGCCGAGGAGCGTGACGTTGGTGGAGACAGTGCCGTCGGTGATGATCATCACCGTGCTGTCGTAACCTTCAGTGGTGGGGGTGTAGCGTACATACAACACCTGGCCGCCCGGCGCGAGGGTGACGTTGTTTGCAAAGATGGAATCGTCAAGGGAGACCTCAAACGGGGCTGTCACAGAAGCGGTGACAGTGCTGGAGATGTTGAAGGCTTCTACGTTGACCGACTGAGAATTAGAACTTTGTCCGACAGCTGTTTCCGGGAAGTGGAGAGTGTTAGGGGTTGCCGTGATGATGGCGGAGACCGCCTCGCTCGTCACCACAATGTCGTCCAAAGCAAGGGCCAATTTGTTTGTGCAGTTGTAATGCCGGAACGCAATATAGACTGTACTGCCCGTATAGTCGCTCAAGCTGACCGTACGTTCCGTCCATGCGCTCGATTGTGTCGGTGTCTCCTCATACAGCAGGGTGAAGGCCGAAGGGTCTGTGGCAGAGGTGGTTGAGATATATACACCATAGTGTTCGGCGTAGTACATCCAGCCAACCTGTCTCCAGAAGGTCAGCGTGCTGTTCCCGATAAGCGTGATGGCGGGTGTGACTAACCAGTTGTCCGGGGTAAGGGGGGTGCTTGAAATTTTGGACAACGAGACCACAGCACCTTCAGATTGGTTGTGGCCTGCGTCAATGACACTTTGCGGATTGCTGCTGTGCATCCATTGATGCCCGTCTCCGTCCGCATCGATGAGCGTCCACCCCGACGGGATGCTGTTTCCCTCGAAATTTTCGCTCAACAATGTTACCTGCGCCATGCCGCTGAAAGCCATCAGCGTCATCAGCATTGCTACAAACAGTAGGCTCTTTTTCATTTTTCGTGTATTTAGTGAATGTAATAATTTCGAAAGTGCAAATATACGATTTTTTTGGTTTAAGGGTTTACACGTTTAGGGGTTTAGGGGAATGAAAAAAGGTCGCCCGAATTTGGACGACCTTGGTTTTTCGGTGTTGTAGAGACGGTGTGCACACCGTCTCTACGGGTTGGGGAATCAATTATTTCTTCACGAAGGATTTTGTGGCTACGCCTTGTTCCGTGGTCACGCGCACGAAATACATGCCGCTTGCCAATCCAGAGACGTTGATTTGCGTCTGTGGAGACGGTGTGCACACCGTCTCCACGGTGTTGATCAATTTACCGTACACATCAAACACCTCCAATGCCGTCACCTGTACATTGTTCATTGTGCATTGTACATTGATGACGTCGTTGGCCGGGTTCGGGTACAGACTGATGCTGTTCAACAAGTAGTTCTCAATACCCACCGTCGTGGTGGCGGTGATGGTCGTGGACCATTCGCTGAGGTTGCCGTTGCCGCAGTCGCCCTGCACCTTGATCTCATACGTGGTCTCAGGCTCCAGTCCGGTGAGGGTGTAGCTGTTAGTGGAACTGGTAGCGGAGTCCCAAGTGTCGTTCTGCATACGGTATTGGATGTTCCAAATGCTTACGTTGGGATTGCCGTTCCAAGCGATGGTGATATAATCGCCGCCAAGAGAAGTGGTGTGCAGACCGGTAGGTAAGTCGCAAGGTTGGGGAACTTCCTCGGGAAGTGTGGTGAAGGTCATCTCTTCTCCATATACGGTGTTGCCGTCGAAGGTGATGAATGCTCTGTAGGTGTAGTCTGTGTTGGCCGTCAACCCGGTGAGGTTGTAAGTCAGACTGTCGCCCGTGACGGTCACAGGATCGTAAGAGCCACCCTCAGTGGTTTTCCATACGAAGCCTTTCGCTGTGATGGTCACGTTGTCAGGGTTGGTGATGGTGCCGTTCAACGTAGCACTGTCCTGTCCGATAGCCGTTGCAGCGGTCGTAGCCACAGTGGGGTCGGTGAGAATCGGACCAGGCCCTGCCGGGCAGTCGCTGGTGAAGGTGAACAGTGTGCCAGCGGAGATGGAGGAAGAGGTGAAAATCACATTGCCTTCAGGATCCATTACGTTAAAGCTGCACTCATTGTCATAATCGCCGGCGTTCCATACCAAAGAGGTGGGCAAGTTATCACATAGTGAAACCGTTGCTGTGGCGGCGGTACCGTTGAGGATGGTGACGCTTGCTACAACCACGCCATTCTGCTGCACATCCAGGGAAGCATTGTTCCAACCGTCTCCATAGCTGTCGTGAAGGCTGAATATGTAGGTGCACTGGTCTGTGACGTCGCAGCCTTCGGTGTAGAAAGTGGTGGAGGCGTATAAAGATTCATCAGCTGAGCCGCAGTTGGCTTTCACACGCACGTCGTATGCGGTGAGGAAGTTCAGACCGGTGAATTGGTAGGAAGGCGTGGTGACAGGGATTACTGTCCAACTGGTGTCGGCATATCCCTTGTATTCCAAAGTCCAAGCGGTTTCGGTGCCGCCAGGTGTCCAGGAGAGATCAGCTGAGCTGGGGGTAACGTTGGTGACCTGGAGACCGGTGGGAGCCGGACAGGTGTTGCTGTAACAGGAGACATAGAGCTCAAAACCGCCATTGACGATAGAAACATCCGAATGGAAATAGAGGGTGATAGGACCCGTGGAGGAAATCAGCTCGGGAATAATAATCCCGGTTCCTTTGTATTCACCGAACATGGTGCCGTTGATGTCTGCGCCGTCATAGATACGCAGATAGTCGCAGCAGGCCTCTGTGTTCAGGGTGCCATGAATGGTAACCAAGCTGATAGTGTCGGTGGGGTAGATGGTCAGAGTAGAGTTGTAGTCAATACCGTAGTCTTGTCCAGCACCACCGTCGTCAAAGATAATCAAATCGCAAGCGGTGATGGTGTCGGTGCTGTTAGCCTGCATGTTATAGGATCCGGGCATGCCAGTGTAGGGACCTATCCAGATGCTCTGGTCATCAGCGCTGCAATTTGCCCGTACGTAAAAATCGTAGGCGGTGCCTGCTGTCAGGTTGCCAACAGTGAACGGGTTGGTGTTGGCTGTAATTGTGGTACCGGTACCCATGGTGAAACCGGCAGGACCGTATTCTATGCTCCAAGAGGATTCGTTACCGTTAGGTGTCCAACTGAGGGTGACGGAATTTGAACCGGCCTCCGTTGAATGCAAAGCACTGGGCTCTTGACAAGAGGGGATCGGCATTACCAGCACATTGTCCATCCAATAGAAATAAGAAGGGCTATTGGAGTGTTGACGGAAGGCGATATAGCGGTTCGGACCGGTCATCGTCACAGAGCTTAAATCCACAATATACTCGTTCCAATAGGAATTTTCAGGTTGGATGATTTCTACAGATTCGAAGGTGCTTACGTCATTCGGATTGCTCATCACACCCACTTCGAAGGTTCCGGATTGGGCTGGGTTCTCAGCCTTCAACATGAACTTCACACGCAGTGTATTGATGTTGGCGCTGAATTGCGGCGATACTGCTGTGGTGGGGTTCGTGGTTGAGGATTGGAAGAAGAGGCTGTTCGACGAAGAGGAATATTGGGCGTTGGTTATATACGGAGCAGCGTTATTGTAAGTGACAGGGAACGACCAGCAGTTCGGTCTGGAGGTGGAACCGTAAGTGTAGGTATCGAAATTCTCGGTGTAGGGGTATGTAGAGATGATGTCACATTCGGTGACGAAGCTCAGAGGACCGATCCAGAGGCTGGTGTCAGCTGGACCGCAAATTGCGCGCACATACACATCGTAGGTGGTTGCGGTGCTCAAGTTTGTCAATGTGGTGGTTGGCGTGTCAATGACGTGCTTCACTGTGCCGTTGCCGTGGGAGAAACCGTACAAACCGTATTCCAATTCCCATTCAGTCTCGTCTTCGCCGGGGGTCCAGTAGATATCAGCCGTTGAGATGGTGATATTGGAGTCGGCCAAAGCAGTAGGTGAAGGACAGCTGTTAACCATAACATTGACGTTGGAGATGATGGCTGCGGGTTGTATGCCGGCAGAAAGGTCGTCCTTCCACATGAACACCAGCTTGGCGGTGGAGTTGAGGTTGGGGTTTTCATTCGGGTTCGGCATCTCTACCTCCACGTGAATCGTGTTGTTTTGGGTCAGATTAAGCTTGTAAGGATAAGAAGGATAGCCTGTCAAAGGCAAATAATCTTGGAAGTTTACGGCGTATGTGGAGTAGCTGTATGGGGAATAGTTGGTGCTTGTAGTGTTGGCAGGATAGGATTCCGTGACCGGAGCAAAGAACACCTTCAGGTAGTCGTAGGAGCTTTCACCACCCACAATAGCGTCGAAAGTGATGGAGAAGGAAGCATGTTCGCCCACGTTGATAAATTTCTCGGCGGTAACCACAGAGAAGTTCGAAATATCGTATCCAGGTGTGGTGCCGTCGTTGGTGACGAACAGGGAGGGCACGTTGTTTACCGAACCCGTTGTCCAGTAGTTGGTGCAAATGCCGTTGTTCAGAATCCAAATGTCGGTGGAATCAGTAAAATTAGCGGTGTAAGGCAGGGAGACAGCGGATGTTGTGGTAGTAAAGTCTAAGGAAATAGGATTGGAGACGCCATCGTTGGAACCGCAGTTTGCTCTAACAATGATCGTGTAGTTGGTAGCAGGTGTCAAGTTGGTAAGGGTGATGGTGTTTCCGTATGCTACTGTAACGATACCAGAGCCAGGGGTGAAACCGGCAGGACCGTATTCCACGTTGAAGTTGGAGGCCGTGCTGCTCCAAGTGAAGGCAGCTTCGTCGGTGGTCACACCAACAAGGGTCAAATTTGTGGGCTCCGGGCAGGCCACAGTCGTGGTGAACGTAATAGTCTGGGTGGCATCAGGGGCGGCAGCGGGTGTGCTGCAGTTGGTGACTACATACACGTGGTATGAGCTCTCAGGGTCAAGACCCGTGATGCTGATTTGGGTGCTGTTGGCAAGGAGACTCAACCAAGGAGCGCTGGCGGGAGCGTCAGCCTTTCGGTAGTAAACCGTCCATGAGGAATGTGTGCTGTCATTGTCCACCCAGGAGATGGTAGCATTGTGACCGTCAATGTTGGTGGCCGTGACGCTGGTCTTCACAGGGGAAGGACATTCGGGAGAGAGTTCGATGGTGAAGTCGTCCACGTTCCAAGAAGAGGCAAGGTTGATGCTGGTGTAGCGCAGGGCCATACGGGCACCAGGTGCGTTCACACCGTTAAAATCGAAGGGACCCATGTAATTACCGTTGCCGGCGCTAGAGCTGCCGCGCGGACCGGGGGCACCGGCGTTGGCGATGGCCACGAAAGTGGTGGCATCAAGGGCGTCTGTCACATAACCGACCTCAATGGTACCGGAGGAGACTGTTGTGGCAGTGGCCCAGAAGGAGAGACGAAGATTGGCAATGTTGTTGGTAAACTCAGGGAGAACCAGCATGTTGGAAGAGCCTTTAAACTCACCGGAGTTGACTCCGGAGTGGCAGGATTCGCCGTAGCCGCAATACACCAGCGGGAAAGTGCCGTTGTTGGCAACGTAGGTCACGGGCGTGTTCCAGCAAATGTAGGGTTGACCTCCGTTGCCAGAATAGCTTTCGAAGTCTTCCGTCCACGGATTGTTCGAAGTGATGGTGATGGCGTTGCAGCTTGTGTTGAATGAGACTGCGTCGGAAAGAATAGAGGAGTCGCCCGTACAGAGGGACCGAACTTGCACCATATACATGGAACTGGGGTTCAGACCAGTGAATGTGAAAGAGTTGCCGGTAGTGGTGTAATAGCCGTTGGTGGCGCCGCTCAAATAGATGGCGTATTCATTAGAACTACCGCTCCATGTGATTGTTGCACTGTTCAAAGTGGTGTTTGAAACGGTGACGTTTGTCGGAGGATAGCAGCTGACACACTGAGCCAGAAGGGCAAAACCTTCATAGTTCAAAGACAAGTCTGAGATGAATACGAGGGTCAGAGGACCGGAATTGGAGACGAGGCTAATGTCATGGGTTCCAGTGTAATCAGCAAGCAGTGTGCCGTTGGTGTCCGCACCATCGTAAATGTAGAGATGGTCATAACCGCTCTCTGTATGACAGGTGCCTGAAAGCATCATCTTTGCGGAAGGGTTTTCAGGCATAAGCACCAATGTGCTGTTGCAGTTGTTGCCGTAGTTGTTGTTGGGACCGCCATCGTCGTAAATCATCGATGCACAGGTGGTCAGGATATTATAGCCGTCGTTATTCATGGTGTATGCACCGGGAATGAATGTGAACACGGTGGACCAAGCGGTCTCCGAGCTGTCGCTGCAAAACACTTTCACCCGGACTTGGTAAGCTGTGCCTGTGGTCAGATTGGTGAGGGCAACGCTGGTGTCAGTAGTTGTTAACTGAGTAGCGTCATTATCCCAGTTTGTTGAAGTGGAGGGCATATATTCCACCACGTAGGAGCTGGCGTTGCTGCAACCTGTCCAGGAAATGGTGGCGCTGTTGCTCGTGATGTTGCTGGCTGCCAGATTCTTGGCTTTGGTGCAGAGCGATACGGAACCATATTCAAAAGTGGTTTTCGGGATGAAATTCCGCGTGTTTGGGGAGATGTCGCTGACACTATTGGGGTCAAAACCTTGCATACTGGACATGTTGGAGGCAATACCGTAGTAAGAGCAGGAAGAGTAATCACCGGTGGTCACTGAGGAGATTTCCATCAGAAGGTTTCCGCCGTTATAAGCAAACGGATAGTCGAGTTCGACCGAAAGCACACCACTCTCGTTTTCAATCGGTCCCGTGTATACCACATCGCTAAGGCTAGTGGTTACAAACGCTTCGGAAGAGAACACAGGGTTTGCAATCTCTTTAAGCATGATGCGGAAAGTCACACCCCAAGTATCCGAGGGTGCCGAGGAGAAATAGAAGGTGATCGCAGTAATGTTTTGTCCGGTCATCCCAGCGATCATAGACGCAGGGTAAATGACCTGAGATTTCACATAATCATCCACGTAGTATCCGTAGATGGGCACGTAAGCATTTGTTACGGTGCTGTCTGCCACCGTCAAGGTGTTCTGCGCCGACGATGGAATGGCTGCGAAACAGCATATCAACATCGTTAACAAACATGATAAAATTTTTTTCATACCGTATGATTTTTAATAATGATTTACGTTTGTTCAGGGCTCTCCCTACGTATCAATACAACCTGCAAAGATACAATTTTTTTGTATAGTTTAAGGTTTAAGGTTTATAGTTTAAGGTTTAAAATAAAATGGGCCGTTACTATTTCTGGCAACGGCCCATTTTAGTTAAAGGTTGAGGGTTTAAGGTTTAAGGTTTTTGGATTCGATGATTTCCAAAATAAACCATAAACCTTAAACTACTTCTTGATAAAGGATTTCGTAGCAACGCCTTGTTCGGTGGTCACGCGCACGAAGTACATGCCAGTAGCCAAACCGGAAACGTTGATGCGGGTAGGATTGTTAACCACATTCACGGTGTTGATCAGCTTGCCATAGACATCGTAAACCTCCATGTTGGTAACATTGAGCTCGTCAACGCGGACATCGATGTAGTCGTTGGCCGGGTTAGGATAGAGGCTGATGTTGTTCTCCAGGTAGCTGTTCAAACCAGTCGTGGTTTGAGTGATAGTAGCACTCCATTGGCTCAGGTTTCCATCGCCGCAGTTGGTTTGCACCTGCATTTGGTAGGTGGTGTTCGGGGTCAAGCCAGTGATGGTGTAGTTGTTGGTGTTAGCCACCACATTGGTCCAGTCGCTGTTTTGAGAACGGTAACGGATGTTCCAGCTCTCAGCATTGGTGTTGTCATCCCAAACGAGGGAGATGCTTTGGTCGTCGAATGCAGAAACAGACACGCCAGTAGGAGCATCGCAAGGTCCACCTTGTGAAACCTGGAAGTAAGCTGTGATGTTGAGCGTCACACCGGCATACACAGGAGGAACAACCAAACCGACGGTTGCGTTATAAATCGTGTCAGTCATAGTCATGCCAGCGATGGTTGCAGACTCAACCCAGTAGAGGAATTCATAACCGGGGTTAGGAAGAGCGGTGATGATGGATTGTTCACCCACAGCATAATTATGGATGCCAGGAGCAGGATCGGTGGTACCCATAGTGGGATCTGCAGTGTTGACGATGATGGTCATGCTGTCAGGAGCACTGGTGCTGTCGCTGAACATGGCCATGACGGTCAGTGAGCCAAGACTCAAAATGTTTGCATTGACGACCATAGAATAAGGATTCACAGGCAGTGTGGCAATAGCCTGACCACCGACAATCATTCTCCAACCATCGAAGTTGGCACCTGGATTAGGTGTAGCGGTGAATACGATGGTGTCACCCAAAGTCAAATAGTAGTTGCCGGGAGTGGGAGTGATGGTACCCATGGTAGCGTCGTTGATGGTGACCGTCACGGTCAAGGTGTCAACAACCGGAGCGCCGCCTGCCTCGAAGAGGGCGGTGAACGTAATAGCACCGTAGGACATCAAGGCGTTAGCAGGGACGTATGCGGCGATGTATTGAGGTCCCAGGGTGTCAGATTCTGTACCGACAGTAAATTCCCAACCCACGAAGCTGTAGCCTGCATTGGGCGTAGCGCTGAAATGCACGGTGTCGCCAGTAATGTATTGATAGGTGCCAGGAGCAGGAGTCGTGGTACCCATGGTGGGATTGTTGACAGCAAAGGTCACCGTCAAAGTGTCAGGTGCCGGCGGTACATAACCACCTTGGAACAGGGCGATATCATCGACAAGGAGGTAATTCTTGTCATAATCCACATGGTGGAAGGCGATGTAAATGCTCTGACCGGCGTATGCGCTCAGGTCAACGGTCTGCATAGCCCAAGAACCAGCAGCGGTGTCGTAAGGACGCACAACGGTGGTGAAGGCCACAGTATCATTGGTCGTGGTAGAGAGAACCACACTGTAACGATCGGGATAGCTAGCGTTAGTACGTTCCCACCATGTGAATGTGATAGGCTCCGTTGTGTTCGGAAGGACGAACTTCGGCGAAATCAGCCAAGCATTGGCATGCATGGCGGAATTGTTCCAGCTCCAAGAGGCAGCCATACCAGAGCCAGTGTGAGGCGCGATAGCGCCACTGGAGAAGGCAGCCTGGGCATTCCAAGGATTGCCATCGGTGCTACCGCTGAGCGTGGTCCAGCAACCGAGACCGTTCTCAAAGCCCTCGTAGTAAGGCAGAGTGGTGACATCCGGACAATCTGTGCTAGCCTCGATGGTAACCATATCGGCTGAGTCTGTAGCTGAACAGAGGGCCTGAACACCGAAGGTGTAGGCGGTGGCAGCAGTGAGGCCGGTGAAGGTGTAGGTGTCGGTGGTGACATTAGCCACGAAAACACCGTCTTTATAAATGTCGTAGCTGGCAGCAGTGCCTTCCCAGCTGATAGTGGCTGTAGTCTCCGTAGTGTTATCAACTGACAAGTTGGTAACAGGGAAGCAGAACACACCCGTCATTTCATTGACAACCACGGTGTCAATCCAAGCATAATATGCATAGTTGCCATAGTAATGGATGGCGAACTGAGTGGCGTTGGCGGGGATAATGAGCGTTGCCGTCTCCCAAGTGTTGGCAGAAGAGTTGGAAGCCGTCTGATAAGCAGTAGCGTCCCAAACAGTGTCGGTGGGAGTGACATAACCGAAATAGAGGAAGTCGTTTGTGCCGTAGGTGGCGTAGGTCACGTCAGCTCTGAGGTAGGTCGCGGTACCGCTGACATTCATCAGAGGTGCGAAACCGTACTGGTTGTAGTCGGTGGCGCTGCTGTAGGAGCTGAAGCGCAGAACCTCATGACCGTTGATGGTCTTGAATCCCATACCATTGCTGGTGCCAACGGCATTAGCCGTGTTCATGCTGACCAAATCCCAGCAATTGCGCGTGCCGCTGGTGCTCTCAAAGGTCTCAGTGTAAGGCAATGAAACAGTAGAACAAGGAGTGTTGAAACTCACGACAACAATGTTGGAAGAGCTGGTGGGTGAACAGTCGGCAACCACGCCAAGCATATAGTTGGTGTTTGAGGTGAGGCCGGTGACATCGTAGCTCATAGTGGTCACGCCAGTGGCAACGACTGAGCTGTCAGCCATGTTGTAGATGGTGTAGGTAGCACCAGCGTTATTGTCGTCGCTCCAGGTGAGGGTGACAGCGTTTTCGGTGATGTCGCTGGCTGCCAAATTAGATACAGGCATACAAGTGGGTTGTGTGCCGGGAGCGTAAGCAATAGTGGTCTTAGGCAAGAAGTTACGTTGTGAGATGGAAGTGCCGTAGCCGCCCATAGAAGCGCCAGTAGCGGAAACACCGTACCAGTTACAGCTGCTATAAGTGCCGGAGACAGTCTGCAAGAAACCAATCATAAGGTTGCCACCCATGTAGAGGTAAGGAGTGGTGAATGTGACTTCCATGATGTTGTTGGCGATAGAAAGGGTACCAGCGTACACTTGGGTCATACCGCTATAATCAGCAAGGTCAGACACAGTGGTTTCGGTGGTTTCAGTCACATAGACATTGAATTCAGCAGCACCCCAGTTCACATTGGCATTGCTTGCGTAGAAGGTCAGCTTGTTGATGTTGCCGAACTGCATAGCAGTAAGGTCGGAAGCAGGAATGATGAATTGGCTCTTGGTGATGTCGTCAACCCACAATCCGTAAATCGGCACATAGCTGTTGGTCGAAGTACCGTCATTCACGGTGAGGGTGTAAGCATCTGTCGGGGTGAAATTCACCAAGTTGCTCCATTCACTCTGGTCGTTAACGTCGCAGTAAGAACGCACTTGAGCGGTGTAAGCTTGCTCGGGAGTGAGACCGGTGAGGTCGTAAGGATTGGTGGTGACATCGATGAGGTTGTTGGTGTCGCCATTGAGGCAGATCTGCCAAGCTTGGGCAGTGCCAATCTCAGTCCAGCTCAAAGAAGCAACAGTGCCGTTGCCGGGAGTAAGGGTAGCAGCCAAGCCAGTGGGAGCTGCACAAGTGACGAGAGTGGTGAAGCTTACATTGACGATGACACTTTGGTCGCTGCCGCAGTTGGCTTGAACACCGAGGGTGTAAGGAGTGTCAGGGTTGAGAGTGCTGATGACAACAGAAGTGTCCGTAGTGGTTTGGAGAACAGAGGTGTCGGCCATATTATAAATAGTATAACCGGCAGCATCGCCCTGCCAAGCCAGTGTGGCACCGAAAGCGGTGACGTCAGTAGCTGTGAGGTTGGTAACAGGCATACAAGAAGAAGACTCGCTGACGGTTACATTGTCGATAGCGATACGGTTGTCACCACCGGATGCGGAACTACCTGCGAAGATGGCGAAACGAGCGGTCTGACCATTGTAACCAGTGACAGGGACATAGATAGTGGTATAGTCATTACCGAGAGAATTGAGCTGTGTGTTGTCATACACAAGTAGGGTGGTATAGGTGGCTCCACCGTCAGTTGTGATGGCGAATGCCAATGTATCGTCGGCATCATAGTTGGTCGTTTCCGCACTCCATCCGGCAACAGCCACATCAACGCTCAACATAGCATTGTCTTCCGTAATGCTGATGGGAGGAGTGACGGCCCAGTAACGGTTGGTGCTGTACACGTTCATCGTCAAGGCTTTGCCAGTGATGTTGATGTAGTTGCCGTATGAGGTGTTAAGTGTCCATGCAGAGGAAGACGTGGTGGGAGTGCCACTGAAAGCGCCACTTAAGAAAGACCAGCAAGCAGATTTGGAAGTCCAGCTGTCAAAATTCTCAGACCACGGCATCGTCTCGGAAGCGCAGTCGGTGGTTGCAGACACGGTGATGATGGGAGCGTCACCAGAAGTACAGTTGGTCTCAACACCAAAGGTGTAAGAGGTGTTGGGGGTGAGGTTGTCAACAGTGTAAGTGGTAGCGGAAGTGTTACCAACGACAGAGTTGTCGGCCATGTTGTAGATGGTGTAAGAGGCGCCGACGTTAGCTGCGTCAACCCAGTTGAGTGTGACACTGTTTGAAGCGGTGCCTGCCACGGTAAGGTTGGTGACTTCCAAGCAGGAAGGCAGTTCCTCGATGGTGACATCGTCCATGTATAAAGAACCAGTGCCCTTGGGAACCATGATGACAATGTATGAGCCAGTGGCGTTTGCCAAAGGAACAGAGAACTTGGTTTGTGTAGTACCGCTCACAGTCACGTTGTCGATAACAGTGAAAGTGGAGATGTCGTTGGGGTCGGTCATAGAACCGATATAAGCGTTCTTAGTATTGGAAGCGGAGCCCATTCTTGCCCAGAAGGTGATACGGCTGTTGCTCATCGGGTAGTTGGTCACATCGATTTCAGGCAGGATGATGGCCATTGTGTCAGGATAGGATGAGCTGGTGGTACCGTAGAAATAGAGGCAGCGGCTGCCCGTGTGGGAGTAGGTGGTGCTGTTGTAGCTGTAGGGATAGGAAGTACCGGAGGTGCCAGCTGAAACATAACGTTGAGTGCACCAAGGCAGAGCGGTAGCTTGAGTGGTGTTCACGATTTCGCTTTCTTCGAAACTGCAGGTCCAAGGCAGGCTTGTAAGACCGCAAGCAGTGCGAATGCTGACATTGGCAGCGTTGGATTCGTTGTCGCTAGAACAGCTCGCAACCACATTGAAAACATACGAAGTGTTGGCAGCAAGGCCGGTTATGTCGTAGGTGTTGCCGCTGATACCGCTGGCAAGCAGAGTTTCGCCGTTGTAAACCGAATAGGTAGCGCTGGCATTGTTGGTGTCGGCCCAAGTGAGAGTAGTCCCTGTTGTGGTGATGTTGGTGGCCGTAAGACCAGAGACAGGATAGCAGGCGTTAGGATTGGGAGTGATGGTGTAGTAACGACCGGCATCAGGCCACGTGCCAGAAGCGTTAGTGGTAGTAGTGCCGGCGGTGTAAGTTGACATAGTGTTGTTAGCCACGTTGAAAAGCACAATGTCGCTGGCGCCGGTGCAGGCACCGATCTGATAGGTGACAGCAGGGCCTGCGGCAGGAGCGATGGGAGAGTACATCAAAGTCACACTGTTGTTGGCTTCAGCCAACTGGATTTGGAAAGTGTAGTGGTTGTTACGAGTGGAAGAGCTGTATGTTCCAGTAGAGATCTCAATAACAAGCACATGGTCGCCTTCAGATCCGAAGAGCTGGTAAGCGATGTAGTCAGCAGGGGAATCAGCTGTTGCAGCTACTAAATAACCGTCGCAACCAAGACCGCAAATCTTCGGTGCGTTGGTGTTTGCACTGCTGGAGCTGAACGGGTTGGTGTAGCTGCCCGTTCCCACAGCGGTGCCACCCAAACGGACGGTACCGTCGCTGTTTGCGGAGAACTGAGTGTAGTCCACACCAGCGAAGTTAAAGGTGAAACCAATGTTGGTCACCGGCGAAGCGTAACTGTCGTTGTCGGAACCAACTTTCAGCACAGTGCTGTCAGACGTCAGTGTGTACCACTGCGTGTTGTCAATACCAGTAGAGAACTGGTAAATAGCACTTAGCTGTGCATTCAATGCCAACGGTAAGAATAGTACCGCAAGCATAAATAACCGTAATAATTTCTTCATAATTTTGGTAATTTGGTGAATAATAAATGTTTATAAAAACGATAATACTTTTTGCATTTTTTTTATTTTGAACCTGCAAAGATACAACTTTAATTTTATTAAATGTTGGTTGTTGATAACTTTTTGCTTTTTAAAAAGTTTAAGGTTTAAGGTTTAGGGTTTAAGAGTTAAAGGTTAGAGGTTAAAAAAAATGGGCCGTTACCAGAAATGGCAACGGCCCATTTGGTTTAAGGTTTAAGGTTGAAGGTTTAAGGGTTTTGGATTCGAAATTTTCCAAAATAAACCTTAAACTATTTTTTCACGAAGGATTTAGTAGCAGTGCCCTGTTCCGTGGTCACGCGCACGAAGTACATGCCGCTGGCCAGGCTGGAGACGTTGATGCGGGTAGGATTGTCGATCACGTTGACCGTGTTGATCAATTTACCGTACACATCGTAAACCTCCATGCTGGTGACGTTGAGCTCGTCAACGCGCACGTCGATGTATTCCTTAGCAGGATTCGGATACAAGGAGATGCTGTTCAACAGGTGGTTCTCGATACCCACGTTGGTGGTTTGGGCTGTGATAGCCGTACACCAGTCGCTGACGTTACCATTACCACAGTCAGCCTGCACCTGGATTTCGTAGGTGGTGAGACCTGTCAAGCCGGTGATGTTGTAGCTGTTGGTGGTGGAGGTAGCAGAAGCGAGGGTGCCGCCCACCGGACGATACTGGATGTTCCAGCTGGTCACGTCGGGATTAGCGTCCCAAGCAATAGCGATAGCCTCGTTCTCAACAGTCGTGGTATGCAAACCGGTCGGGACGTCGCAAGGCTGTACATCGTCAGGCAGCGTGGTGAAGGTCACTTCATTACCGTAAACAGTAGTACCGTTGAAGGTGATGAAGGCCTTGTAGGTGTAGCCCGTGTTGGCGGTCAAACCGGTGAGGTTGTAGGTGAGGTTGTTGCCCGTCACCGTCACAGGAGCGTAGGTGCCGCCAGCGGTAGCTTTCCATTCGAAGCCCTTAGCCGTGATGGTCACATTGTCAGGATTCGTGATGGTACCGTTCAGCGTGGCAGTGGTCTGTGCGATACCTGTTGCAGCATTGGTGGCCACAGTAGGATCGGTGATGACAGGGCCAGGACCTGCACCGGAGCAGTCACTGGTGAAGGTGGTCAGCGTGCCGGCGCTGATAGTGGATGAGGTGTATACCAAAGAGTCGTTGGGACCGTACACGGTGAAACTGACTTCGCTGTCGAAGCTACCGGTGTTCCAAACCAAAGAGGTGGGCATGTTGTCGCAGAGCATAACCGTTTCCGTGCCGGCAGAACCGCTTGTCAAGGTGAGGTTTGCGATTGTCACACCGTTCTGCTGCACATCCAAAGAACCGTTGTTCCAACCGTCGCCATAGCTGTCGACAAGGTTGAAGGTGTAGGTACATTGATCGGCCACAGAACAACCGTTGGTGTTGAAAGTGGTGCTAACATACATGGACTCGTCGCCAGCGCCGCAGTCGGCTTTCACGCGCAAAGCGTATGCCGTGAGGGTGTTCAAAGTAGTGAACTGGTAAGAAGGCGTGGTGACAGGAATCTCCGTCCATGTGGTGGCAGTGGCCTCCTTGTATTCCAGAACCCATGCGGTTTCAGTGCCGCCAGGAGTCCAGGTGATGTCGGCTGAGTTGGTACCGATGTTGGATACTGTCAAGTTGGTCGGGACGGGACAAGTGTTACTTGCACAACTTACAGTGAGCATGAATCCGTCATAGCTGTTCACCGAACCATCGGAATAGAAACTGATGGTCAACGGACCTGTTGTGGAGGTCAACGGAGGAACGGTGAGACCGGAACCTGTGTATTCACCGAGCATTGTGCCGGAAGTGCCAACACCGTCATAGATACGCAGGTAGTCCCATGAAGATTCTGTGGAAGAGGTTCCTTGAACGGAAATCAGATTGCCAGCAGTCTCAGGTTGGAGGATCAAGGTCACGTCACAGCCATTGCTGTAGTTCTGGCTTGCACCGCCATCGTCGTAAATGACCAGAGAACAGGTCGTGATGGTGAATGTACCGTTTGTAGGAATATTGTAAGAACCCGGAGTGGCTGAAGCGGGGCCGCATAACGGGCTTTCTTCGCCGGCGCCGCAGTCGGATTTCACGTAGAAATCATATTCGGTAGCAGAAGCCAAATTGCTGACGGTGAACGGGTTGGTGCTTGCAGGAACCAGAGTGCCATTGCCAGGAGTGAAGCCTGCAGGACCGTATTCAATCACCCAGTTGGTGGCCGTGCCGTTCTCTTGCCAGCTTAAGGTCACAGCGTCGTTTGTGACATTATCCACGGTAAGGTGCGTGGGTTGCGGACAAGTGGGAGCCAATTGCAGTACGAGATTGTCGATATGGCCTTCGTTGTAGTAGGCGCTTGGTACAAAGTTTCCAATGTTCTTCGGAGCCATCAAAGCGAGACGGTTGCCTGCGCCGGTGTAGTTGCTGAGGAACATGACCACAGGCTCGTAGGTGGAGCCGGAGTTGATCAGCAGCGTGTCAATCGGCTGGAAGGTGTTGATGTCCGTGCCCGTCATCACACCCAAAATCAAGCAGAACGGATAAGAGGTGGAGTAACGGCGGGCGTCAAAGGTCAACTGCAAAGTGTTCAACGGATAGACATCTGTGTCGAGAGACGGCAGAATGGCGTATTGGTCGGCGTAATCGGAAGAGGTGTAGGTGTAGAAACGCAGACTGTAGCTACCGCTGGCAGCATACGAGGAGCTGTAATACACGTACGGATAAGTGGTGTAGCTCGTGCCCGTGTTGTAAGCGTTCCAACAATCGCTCAAGTTGTTAAGACCTGTCGTGGCATTGGAGGTGCTCGTGGTCATCGAATCGAAGTTCTGCGTGTATGGAAGCGTGGTCATCGGCAGACACTCAGTGGTGAATGTCAGGGTGATCCAATGGCTTTCGCCCTCGCCCGGACAGACGGAGCGAACATAGATGTCGTAGGTGGTATGGTCTGTCAAACCGCTGAGCGTCACAGAATTGGTGTATACGGAAACAGGAGAAGCGTTCTCCAAATCCACAGTGCCGGTCAAGCCATAGACATACTCCCACTCGCTCTCTTCGTCGCCGGGAATCCAAGTGATGGTGGCCTCGTCAGGGGTGATATTTTGGACGGCGATGTTGGTCGGGTGTACGCACGGGGTCATGTAATCCACGCTGAGGTCATCCAAATACATATAAGAGGTGCCCCAGGCAGGAATTCTGAATGCCAAGTAGTGGCCGGAACCTGCGTATGCAGAGGTGTAGACTTCAAAATCTTCCCATACACCGGAATAGACGGGTGTGAATGTGCCCAGCGTGATAAAGGAGTTGTAGTTCGTAGGATCGCTCATAATACCCATCTCGATACTGTAACCGGTAGAGGAAGAGTAGAGCTTGAAGTTGACCTGCAGGCTGTCCATCACCACATTGTCGTCAAATCTCGGAGCTGCGGCGTAGGAGTAGTACATGGAGGTGCCGTAGAAGTAGAGGGACTTGGTGCCGGAAGCGTGTTGGCTCGTGGAGATGTAAGGATACTGGGTGGAGTTGTTCGTGTTGCCGATCCAGCAGTTGGCCATGCTGCCAGCGCCGGTGCCGTTGCTCGACTCGAAGTTTTCGGTGAACGGAACAGTGGCGTAAGCGCAGACTGTGAAAGCGGAGGTCATAGCCCAGTTGCTGAATTCAGAGGAAGAGCAGATGGCTCTTACGCGGAAATCATAGTGGGTGTCGGGGTTCAAACCGGTGAAGGTGTAGGTCGTGGTGTTAACCGTGCCTGCGGATGTCCAGTCGGTGGTGTCAGAGGTCTTGTATTCCAATTCCCAAGAGTTCTCTTGATCGCCGGGAGCCCAAGTGAGGGTGATCTCCTCGTCTGTGTAGTTCGTCACAACCACGTTGGGCGCGACACAGGTGGCTGAAGAGTCGCAAGGTGCACCGAAGATGACATTGCTACGGTAAGATGAGCTGTTGCCGCCTGAAGGAGCCGGGTTCACGCTGTACGGGGCAGAGTCGGTGTAGCTATAGATAGAAGATACCGTTGCGGTGTGAACTCTCCAAGAGTTGGAGCAAGAGTAGGAACCGGTGGAGTCGACCATGATAAGGACGAGGTTGTCGGTGCCGTTGTATTGGAATGGAGTGGTGAAGTTGAAGGTGTTCCAACCCACCACGAGATTGGTAGTGCCATTGTATACCATAACGGCAGAGTCGGTGGGCAAGTAACTGCTCGGGTTGGACTGCGAAGTATGCATAAGGTAGATACTCAAATGTCTGCTTGGAGATTCCAAGGAGGTGGCTTCGAAGGCAACAGAATAGAGGGTGCTTGCACCGTTCATTTCGGAGGCCAGGAAGAGCTGTTGCGTGTAGCTGTAGTTGTAACAGCTGTATTCAGGGAAGTAGGATGAGGTGGATGTGCCGTTGCCGATGGCCAGCTCGCCGCCTGCCAAACAGTTGGTGAGCAACGTCTCGGTCAACGTGTCGCTGTAAACGCCAGCGTCGCAATCCATGTAGAGCATGATGTCGTAGTAGGTTTGCGGAGTGAGACCGCTGAGCAGTGCGAAAGTGCCGGTGGTGGTCACGCTCTGCCAGATGCCGGTGCCTTGTTCGGCGTATTCAACATGGTAGGTCTCGGTGCCTGCGGCAGTCTCGTCGGCATCCCAGCTCACCATTGCGGAAGTACCGCCCACGTTACTGATGGTCAGGTTGTGCGGAGGCATACAATCCGTTTGACCAACGTAGATGCTGATGTCGTCAATATATACATAGTTGGAGGTACTGCCCGGAGCAAACGGACAATAGAGTGTCGGGTAGATCACCTGTCCGTTGACCGATGCCGGCAACGCGAAGGTGAACTCAGTCCAAACCGAGGTGTTGAGGTCGGAAGGATAGATATTCTTCACAGGAACGAAAGTGCTGAAATCCTGAGGATCGGTCATGTAACCAGCGGTGATACGACCATAGCCGGCAGAAGTCTTGTACTCCCAGAAAGTCATCAACAATGACTCCGTGTTGTTGGTCAAGTCGAGACCTTGGAAACGGATCATCGTGTTGTTCGGGGTGTAGGAGTAGAAGTAGAGCGATGCGTTGCCGGAGTGGTGGTAGGAGGTGGAGAGGTAAGGATAGCTGGAGTAGGTGCCGCCCAGACCGCGCTCAGCACAGTCGGGAATGACGCTGGAACCGGTGCCGAAACCGTCCATGTCCATCACGTAAGGCAGCTGGTCGGTGGGCTGACAGAGAGTCTTGAAGGTGCCCATGTTCCAGAAGCTGCTCTCAGAGGAACAGTTTGCACGAAGATAGATGGTGTAGTTTGTGTTCGGCAGCAAATTGGTGGCAGCAAAGAATGTATCGCTCAATTGTTCCACCGTCTCGTTGTTCAAGGTGCTGCCAGCGGGGACGAGCACGAGCTCATAGCCGTTGTGGTTCTCGTTGGAGTGCCAGTTGATATTGACGGAATTGGAGGTGATGTTGCTCGCCGTCAGATAGGTGGGCATCGGACATACCACCGGGTCGCCAATCAGGAAGCGCATGTTGTTGCGGTCGCTGCCCACGGTGCCGGAACCCGGGTTGTTCACGCTGTAGGGAGAACTGTCGTTCTGCAAGTAGAGGGACTTGCTGGAGGCAGAATGCGTGCTGAATGTGGGGTTGGAACTTGTCACGTAAGTACCCGTGTTGTTGAGCACTGCCACCACGATGTTGCTGGTGCCGTCATACTCGAAAGGAACATCGAACGGGATGTTCACCCAGCCGTCGGGACCGGCATTGGTGAAATTGACTGTACCGCTGAAGACTTGGAACATCTGGTTAGGAGAAATCCAGTCGGTGCCGTTGCTGAACGAACTCTTGTTGGTGTTGCCCATATATACTACGATGTTCTTGTCTTGGGCAGTATTATATATGTATTGGAAGGAGATGCAGTTGATGGCGCCGTTGATGGTGCCCAATTCAGCAGCTGTGAAAATCTGCTGGGTGTAAGAATAGTTGTAGAAGGTGTTCAAAGGAAGGGTGTAAACGGTGTTGGTACCTGTACCCACTGTCACCGTGTCCAAGCAGTTCATGCAGGGATTGTCGTTCATGGTGACTGAAATGGAGAGCGGGGCGGATTCGCAACCGTTGGCATATTCTGCCGTCAAGTTGTAGGTGTAGTCGCCGTTGGGCACGGAATCCAGATAGGAGGTGGCCCCGACAGAGGTGAGAAGAACATCGTTACGATAAAGATTGTAGCCGGAAAGAATGTTGTCGGCAGTTTGCAGATGGCCAATAATCAGCCAGTTGTAAGCAGCTAAAGAAGCAGTGGGATCGCCGCCGGAAAGGGTCTCCCATACAGTGTCGTTACCATTTACGGCAATCAGGTCGCCATAGTTGAATACAGCCGTGTTGTTGCTGGCGCCCAGAGGGTAGCCGGTGGATGCATCACAACGGATGCCGATCCACAACTCTTGTGTGACGTCGATTAAGAACGGGTTATCCAACAACACCGTATTCATGGAGCTGATTGTCAAAGCAGAGGTAATCGGCTGGTTGACAATCAGTGTGCCGGGGTTGAAGATGGTGTCGTTGGTCACACTGCCACCTTGCCAAACCATTAGGTAGTAGGAGCAGATCGTTTGATTCTCACCGGGTACAAAGGAGACCGAGGTGAGGTAACGACCCGCGTAGTTGGCCAGGTCGGTCGGCGTGAAACGAATCGTGCCGGTGAAGTCAAGCGCGACACCGTCACCGCCGCCAATGCGGGTTGAAAAAGTGGTGGTGGACCACATAATGTTCGCCTGAGTGGAATCCGTAATCGCATTCCAGTTCAGAAGTACATTGTACCAGTCTGGCGAGTGCAACGAGGCGGTCAAGCCGGTAGGAGTCGCGCAAGAGCTCTGCGCAAAACCTCTGCCTGACAGCAACATTACAGCCAGAATCAGAAAGAATAATGCTTTTTTCATAACGTTATATTTTGGTGAAAAAAATGTTCTGCTCAAAATTAGACAATAGTTTTAATAGTTGCCGTGGAAATAATATGAACAGCACGATTTTTCCAATTTGCTGAAAATGTGTTTGTTGAACAATAAATTGTTAATAACTCAAAAAATGAATGTTGAAAAGAAGAGACTTGAAAAGGCGGATTTTTGCATAAAATCAACAGATTTTTACCAAAACGGTGCATTTTCGGGTGCTGTTTTAAGATGAAAATTGATGCTAACTATCGGTAAAATGTGTACTTTTGCCGCCTCTTTTTTAGACAAAAATTCGTTATGGAAGAAAAACATCATACGCGTCCGTCTTGGGACGAATACTTCATGGAAATCGCTGATACAGTGAGCAAACGCGCCACCTGCGATCGTGGGCGCAGCGGCTGTGTGGTCGTGCGCGACCGCCAGATCCTCGTCACCGGCTATGTGGGTGCGCCCAAGGGCCTTCCGCACTGCGATGAGGTGGGGCACCAGCTCAAGCAGATGGTTCACGAGGACGGCACGGTGACCCAGCACTGTGTGCGCACCGTCCACGCCGAGCAGAACGCCATCTGCCAGGCCGCCAAGTTGGGCATCTCCCTCAACGGCGCCACCCTCTACTGCCGCATGACCCCCTGCCGCACCTGCGCCATGCTCATCATCAACTGCGGTATCGTCCGCGTAGTCTGCGCCAACAAATACCACGCCGGACAGGAGTCCGAAGAGATGTTCAAGGCTGCGGGCGTCGAACTGGAGTTTTTTTCGGATGAGGTAGTGAAGTACGACAAACAATAGTTAGCAGTTAGTAGTTAGCAGTTTAAAACAGCCTCCTTGAGCAGCCTCGAAGAGGCAAGACGCGCGAAGCGCAATTAACCCCACATGAGCGACGAAGGAGCGTAATGTGGGGCGGCAAGTACAAGTAACCAAACACTAAATAAATATGTCAACCTTCCTTTGGGAAAGCATCGCTTTCGGCCCGATACACAGCAGACGACTGGGCCATTCGTTGGGCATCAACCTCATGCCTGTGGACGAGAAGATCTGCACGTTCAACTGCCTCTATTGCGAGTGCGGCTGGACTTTGGAAAAGAACCTCAACGCCCGTGAGCCCTATCCGTTGAAGACGGTCATGGAGGCCATAGAGCGCAAGTTGGCGGAGTGTGCCGGCAACAGCACGCCCGTCGACAGCATCACCTTCTCCGGCAACGGCGAGCCGACGCTCTATCCCTGGTTCGACCAGGTCATCGACCGGCTGCTGGTGCTGCGCGACAAGTACTATCCGCGGGCGGTGATCACCTGCCTGTCGAACGCCACGCAGCTCTACCGTCCGGAGATCATCCGCGCACTGCAGCGCATCGAGAACCCGATGCTGAAGCTCGACGCGGGCACGCAGGGGATGCTCGACACGTTGAACGCGCCCATCGTGCCGGTCGACATTGAGCAGGTCACCGACAAGCTTTGCAGCTTCAACGGCAACCTCATCATCCAGACGATGTTCCTCAGCGGCGTGCGAGAGGGTAGGGCGTTCGACAACTCCGTGGACCCCGAATGGTCGCAGTGGCTGTCTCGCATCCGCCGCATCAACCCCAAACGCATCGTCATCTACTCGTTAGACCGCGAAACTCCTGCCCTCGACCTGCATAAGTTCGATAAGGCGTATCTGGACGGCATTGTGACGAAGTTACGTGCAGAAGGTTTCAACGCGGAGGCTTATTAGAAAAAAATATTCCCGACATATCAAAGGAAATATTATCTTTGCCGCCAAATTTCGAAATTAAGAAAAATTGTATACAATGAAAAAATATTTATTACCGCTATTTGCCATGGTTTTGGTGGCAGTGAGTCTCAACTCCTGCAAGCCCGATGAGGAAATCTACAGCCCGAAATGCCGAATCAGCAAGATCTGGTTCCGCAGCGAGGTGGGCGAACCTAACGAGACTTTTCTGTATGACAAGAAGGGAAATCTTGAAGAGATTATTGTTGACAGCCTCTATTCCTTCAAGTTCACTTACAACAAAGACAAGACGGTCAGCCAGATAGTGCATGTGGGTGTGAACTATACCGAGACCATCGATTTCCAGTGGACTGACCGCTTGGTGGACAAGATGACCTACCGCGTGGACGGCGAAGTGGTGCTGGATTACACCTTCCACCGCATTGACAATAAGAAAGATAAGGCATTCGGTCGCCTCGACTACATCGAAGTGATGTACGACGGCGCCTTCTACGAGCCCTATTTTGACGATATCACCAACAGAAGCTCGAAACATCTGCTTTATGACAGAGTCTTTGGCGATTACAACGAGATTGCGAAAATCGTCGCCCGCAGCGAATCCAAAGACCTGAAGATGTATTCCATCAAACGCTTCACCTACTATCCTGGCAAACACAAGGATTACAACAATATCGAAACCTACGTGGAAGAGTTCCCGATTGCGCAAACCACCATTACCCATACATATACTTACAATCTCGACACTTATAATCCTTTCTATGGCCTGCCTTTCGCATACGCCAGTGTGGACGGTTATTACTTGAACTGCAAGGCTACGGAGCGCGTTGAGACGGTGGTGGCTGGCAGTGTTCAGGTGCCGGTTAACATCACCTACAGCTACGAAGGGTTGAATTATATGAACAACAAGCACTATCCGCGTCAGTTCGTGACCCTCTCCGACGAGAACAACGTCCCGATGCACACCTATATTTTATATAAAGAATAGTCACCGGTGATTGGTATGAAAATCCATGATGCGGGTAAGCTGATTATCTTCGTCAGTCTTATCACGATTTTCCTGGCAGTTTGTTTCTACATGCTGTTCCTGGCGAATCTGTGGTGGGTGAACCTCGTATTCTTCATTACGATGCTCACCATCGGAGTGCTGATCGTGCGCTTCTTTCGTGTGCCCACGCGTGTCATCAACAAAGTGGACAACGGTGTGCTTTCGCCCGCAGATGGCACTATCGTTTATGTAGGTCCTGCTTTCGAGCATGAGTATTTCAAAGACGAGCGGCTGAAGATTTCCGTCTTCATGTCCATCAACAACGTGCACGTGAACAGCTACCCCATTTCGGGGGAAATTTCCTACACCGCTTACCATCCGGGCAAGTACGCGCTCGCCAAACTGCCGAAGTCTTCGGTGGACAACGAGCACAACTCCATCGTGGTGCGCAACGACGAAATAGAGGTGCTCTTCCGACAGATTGCCGGTTTTGTGGCCCGCCGCATCATCAGCTATCCTGAGGTCGGCGACATTGTGGAGCAGGGCGAAGAGGTCGGCATGATCAAGTTCGGCTCCCGCGTGGATGTCTTCCTCCCCAAAAACGCCGCCGTCGCCGTCAGTAATGGCGATAAAGTCGTCTCCAAGAAGACCGTGCTGGCGTATTTTTAGTTAGCAGTTAGCAGTTAGTAGTTAAGGCGGAAAACCAATCTGTTGTTATGAAACTCTCGGTCATCATCGTGAACTACAACGTTTCGGCGTTTCTGGAGCAGGCGTTATTGTCTGCGCAGAAGGCTATGCGTGGTATTGACGGGGAGATCTTCGTGGTGGACAACCACTCGGTGGACAACTCCGTGGCGATGGTGAAGGCCAAATTCCCTAACGTAAAACTGATTGAAAACCAGGATAATGTCGGCTTCGCAAAGGCCAACAACCAGGCGATCCGCATCTCATCCGGTGAATATGTGCTGCTGCTCAACCCCGACACAGTGGTGGAAGAGGATACCTTCGAGAAGTGCATCCGCTTCATGGACGAAACTCTCGACTGCGGTGGTCTCGGCGTGAAGATGGTGGACGGTCAAGGTCGCTTCCTGCCCGAATCGAAGCGCGGCATTCCCTATCCGAAGGCCTCGTTCTACAAGCTTTTCGGGCTGTCGAAGCTTTTCCCTAAGTCGCAGAAGTTCGGTGCCTACCACGCCACCTATATCGGCGAGGACGAGACCCACGAGGTGGAGGTGCTGGCCGGCGCGTTTATGATGCTGCGCAAATCCGTACTCGACGAGGTGGGACTTTTAGACGAGGACTACTTCATGTACGGCGAGGATATTGACCTGTCGTACAGGATTTTGAAAGGCGGTTACAAGAACTACTACTTCCCCCAGACCCGCATCATCCACTATAAAGGCGAGAGTACCAAGAAGGGGAGTCTGAACTACGTCTATGTGTTTTACAACGCGATGCAGATATTCGCGCGGAAACACTTTTCGGCCAACAACGCCAAAGTTTTCAATGTGGCCATCGACGCTGCCATCTGGCTTCGTGCTTCGTTGGCGGCTTTGAAGCGGATTCTGAGTCGGCTGATGCTGCCGTTGCTCGATTTCATCCTCATCTTTGCAGGACTTTTCGCGATTTCCAAATATTGGGACCACAATGTGCTCTATCAGCGCAACTCCTTCTTCCCAGACTACTACTTCTACGCCGTGCTGCCCGGCTACACGCTGTTGTGGCAGTTGGCAGTGTGGCTTCGTGGCGGTTACCGCAAGCCGGTGAACCGTTCGCTGCTGAATCGCGGCATTATCGGGGGCGGTGTACTTGTGCTGCTCATCTACGCATTGTTGCCCGAAACCATGCGCTTCTCGCGTGCGGTGGTCATCATGGGAACGGTTTGGGCGCTGGTGGCCGTGAACGTATTGCGCTCCCTTCTCTCCAAGGCGCATCTCATTGATTTGGATGCCCGCCGTTTGAGTCAGCGCATCGCCATCGTGGGCGGTCCGGAGGAGACTGAGCGGGTGCTGAACATGGTGCAGTCGATCAACACCCCGCGTGAGTTTGTCGGATTGGTGATGACGCAACCCGTTGACACAGAAAACCATCTGTGCATCGGCCGTGTCGAAGACCTGTCGGAGCTGATTGCCATATACCAAATCAACGAGGTGATTTTCTGTTCCCGCGATATTCCCGCCGATCAGATCATCGATTGGATGGGGCGTCTGCAGGATATGCAGATTGAGTACAAAATCGCGCCGGAGGACAGCCTTTCGCTCATCGGCAGCAACGCCATCTTCACCACCGAGGATCTGTACACCATCCCTTTGCAGCCGGTCTACCTGCCGCGCAACCGTCGTGTCAAGCGCTCGTTCGATATGGTCTCCGCATTTTTGCTCTCACTGCTGCTTCCGGTAGACATCTGGTTTGTGGAGAACAAGGGGGCGTTTGTCAGAAACCTGTTCGATGTGCTGTTGGGTCGTAAGAGTTGGGTAGGGGTGACAGCTGCCGCGCAAGCTTCCGGTTCGCAGCTGCGCCCGGGCGTTTTGTCTCCCGCCGACGCCTATCCGAACAGTACCTTTTCGCCGGAGATAGCGGCCCGTACGGAGGAACTTTACGTTCGGAATTACCAAGTGCGCAACGACTTGACGATTTTGACGAAAGGTTTTCGCAAGTTGGGAAATTGTTAATAATTCTTTCCAGTAACAGAACATTTTTTTTGTACATTTGCACGCTTTTTTTGCAAATAAAAATTACGTGTATATGAACAAGATTTCCATTTTCAGTATCTTTATTTTGCTGTTTGCGGGCAGTGTTGTGGCGCAAAGAGTTACAGCAGACCAGGCCATGCAGGTCTGTCAGCGTTTTTTGATGGACAAACAGCAGTATTCCGCTGTGGAGGGCATCAAATTGGCGGAGACTTACACCCAGGACAACGGGGATGCTGCACTTTACCGTTTCCAATTGCCCCAGACGGGTTTTGTGGTGGTGTCGGCCTCTACGACCACCCCGCCGGTGCTGGCATACGCCTTTGATCAGGATTTCGAGATGATTCCGCCTGTGAGTAACCTGTTCCACCTTTACAAACAGGAGATTGCCTGCGCTGAGAAAGAGCAATGGCAGGCGAAACCCAAGGCCGCTGCTGCTTGGGATCGTTTCCTCGCCGAGGAGTTCTCGCCCAAAACCACCCGCGGTACCTCAGGCGGTCCGCTGTTGACCACCACATGGAATCAGAACAAGTACTATAACACCTATTGTCCGTGGGATGCGAACGCGGGTTCCTATTACGACTACCGCGTGCCCAATGGCTGTGTGGCATTGGCTTTCTCTCAGGTGATGAACTATCACCGTTATCCGGACCGTGGCGCGGGTGCTACCACCTATATTCCTCAGGGATATCCCCGCCAGACGGTCTATTTCTCCCAGCACACTTATCATTATGACGCCATGTGCAACGCGCCTCAGGATTATGCCAACGAAATTGCGAAGCTGTGTTACCACTTCGGCGTGGCTATCCAGATGGCTTACAATGCCGATGGCTCCGGCTCCAGCACTGAACTTGGCAAGGAAAAGCTGATTACCAATTTCAGGTATGACGAAAGAGCCGAGATTCAATACAGAGGCAATTATCTGGATACAGTGGTGGCGGCCTACATTGCGCTTTTGAAGAATGAAATCGACAATCGCCGCCCGGTGGTCTATAGTGGTTGTGATCAGAACCTTTCCGGTTGTCATGCATACGTGTTGGATGGTTATGACGAGGACGATCTCTTCCATCTGAACTATGGATGGGGTGGTTCATCTAACGCTTTCTACGCTATTGACAACTTTGTTGCCGGTCCGTCACATTTCGACTATCAGAGCACGGCCGTGCTGAAGATTTTCCCGTCTGAAGCTGTGGAGGCCCATTACTGCCAAGGACATCAGCGTAATACGGCCAGTTTCGGCTATGTGGCTGATGGTTCCCCGACAGCGAAACCTTACCAGCAGAATCCCGACTGCTCGTGGATGGTGGCTACTCCCTACGCTACCTCTTACCATTTCTCCTTCGATCGTCTGGATTTGAACCCCGGAGACTATGTGACTATTTACAACGGTCCCACGGAGGCCAGTGGCGTCTTGGTGTCACTCACCGGCTCGGATGTGCCGACGCAACTTTATACGGTCAATGCCGACAGCGTGTTGATTAAATTTGTCGGAAATACCAATAATACAGATCATTACGGATTCCTGATATCTTACAACGCTACGTTGCCCGCTCGTACCTGCGAGCAGATAACGAATATGCCGAATGTGTGGAGTGCCACCGTAACTGACGGTTCACAGGTTGGTGATAAATATATGCCTTCGACCTCTTGCACATGGAATGTCTCCCACAATTTCATCTCCGGATATGCATTCACTTTCCATAAATTCAATTTGGGTTATGGTGACTTTGTGGACATCTACAATTCAAGCACAAATCCGGCGACCTTGCATAAGCGTTTCGATATTTACAACATGCCGGACGAGCCCTACTATACGGTGCCGTTCAAGAAGATGCGTGTGGTTTTCGTGAGCGACAACTGGGACGAGAGCGAAGGATTCAGCATGGATTTCATGGCCTTGTCTGCCATTGAGGACTTCAACGGCATCGAGGATATGACGGTTTACCCGAATCCTGCTACGGATGTGTTGAATATCGACCTTACGCTCTTTCAAGCCGATAAGTTGAACCTCCGATTGGTGGATATGACCGGCAAACTGCTGAAAGAGGAGGTTGTGGAAGGTGCCGACGGTGACAACCATCTCCGTTTCGATATCAATGGAGTGGCCAAGGGATTGTATCTGTTGGAAGTTGCAACACCGTCTGGCAAGTCGGTGCGCAAAGTGACTGTGCAATAACACCTTGACGATAGTATGGCGAAGCGTGTGTTGATAGCGATGAGCGGCGGTATCGACAGCAGTGTGGCTGCGATGCTGCTGATGGAGCAGGGTTACGAATTGGTCGGCGTGACCTTCCGAACCTTCGACTCCATTACCGAAAGCTGTTTCGCCCGCGAAAAGGGCTGCTGCTCTGTGGATGCCATCTTCGAAGCGAAACATCTGGCCGAAAAACTCGGCTTTGAACACCATATCCTGGATGTCCGCGATCTTTTCAAGAGAACGGTCATCCAGGATTTTATTGACCAATATCTACGTTGTCGCACTCCGAATCCCTGTGTGCTCTGCAATCCCATCATCAAGTGGGGCAGGGTGCTGGAGATGGCCGACGAGTTAGGCTGCGACTATATTGCAACAGGTCACTACGCGCGTATAGCGCAAGATGGTGACCGTTTTTACCTCCAAAAAGGCGTTGATACCCAGAAAGATCAGACCTACTTTCTTTGGAAGTTGACTTCCGAGATGTTGAGCCGGACCCTCTTTCCGTTGGGCGGTTTGACCAAGCAGGAGGTGCGGCAGATTGCTGCGGACCATGGCTTCGTGAAGCTGTCGCAGAAGAAGGAGAGCGAAGAGATCTGTTTCGTGACCGATGACGATTACCGCCATTTCCTGCAGGATGAAGTCCCTGATTTGCAGGAACGTATGCCTGTGGGCGACTTTGTGACTACGGACGGCAAAGTGGTGGGGAAGCATCAAGGATTATACAATTACACGGTTGGACAGCGTAAGGGCTTGGGCATCGCGCTCGGCGAACCCGCGTATGTGGTGGCGTTGCAGCCCGACACGAACTGCGTGGTGCTTGGGAAACGCGAAGATTTGCAGCACACCCGCTGTGTGGTCTCCGACTTGAATTTGACAAAATGTCCCGATTTTGAAGAGGGTATGCAGGTGACGTGCCGTTCGCGCTACCGCAGTGCCGGAACGCCCGCGCGCCTCTCTCATCTGGATGACGGCCGTGTGGAAGTCGTTTTCGAAGAACCCGTTTTTGCGGTCACTCCTGGGCAAAGCGCTGTCTTCTACGACGGTGACGATCTGATTGGCGGTGGTATTATTGAATCATAACCTGCAGCCATGGCCGAATCCCCGCTTTCCCTTAACGCGCTTGAATACACTTTCCGGCATCTGCTGAAGGTCGCTTTCCCGCAGATGGGGAGCGAGCCGTTCCGTGTGGAGAAGGGTGAAGGGATTGTCACGGTATTCATTAAAGACATCCGGATCATCTTCAAGACGATGGCACAGGAGGATATGGATTACTTCCTCATAGACCGCTCTAACCCTCAGTTGATTGCGAATGCCAAGGGAACGCTGAAAATCCCGGTGTTTTACTTTAATTTTGAAGACGATACTGGATACGGTTTGAGGATCGAAGACTTTGGCGGCAATGTTTACCATACAATAATATGCTCAGAGACGGGGGATTCTATCAAGATTTGTTATGATTTACTCACACCGTCGTTCCTCATGCTCTCGCGTTATGAAGAGTTCTATTCCGAACGTCACGATGAACACGGACGGTTCCCGTATGGTCTCAGTCTGGCGGAAAATAACTGTATGGTGGAGATTCCCCTTGTGGACGAATATGCGATGCTGTTGCGAAGGTGGTTGTGTCTGTTTTTTCCGGATAGATTTCAAGCCGTTCCGCGCACGCCTCGTGTTGTGCCCACGCACGACATCGACATCCTGTACCGTTTCCAAAGCCGTTGGCAGGCTTTGAAATCCATTTTCGGCAGAGATTTGCTGATTAACCGTGACTTGAAAATGGTGTGGAAATCGCTCCGGGAGTACCGCGCATGGCGTCAAGATGATTTTAATGACCCATACCTTTTGGCGATTCAAGAATTCGCCATGAAGGAACATGCCGCCGGTCTCGAATCGGTCTTCTTTTTTAAGGCCCTCTGCGAAGGTGAAGATGATGCCACATACGACATCCGAGATGCCCGGTTAAAACAGATTTTCACTCATCTGTACTACGAATATATCATAGGAATTCACGGCAGTTACAGTAGTGCTGAAAAGGATGGTCAGCTGCTCATGGAACGGAAACGGATTGAGAAACAATTGGCTGATTTTGGAGGACCGGTCACCTGCTCTCGTCAGCACTACCTGCGTGCCCGTTTTGCCGGAACTCCCAACTCACTCGACTTGTGGCAGCAGGCTGGCATCACGGATGACTATACGCTGGGATTTGCCGAGCGTTGCGGTTTCCGTTGCGGCACCTGCCACCCCTATCCACTCTACGATGTTCGGAACGACAAAGTCACGGACATCATCGAACATCCGCTCATCGTCATGGACGGCACCCTGTTCGACTACATGAAACTCTCCGTCGAGGAATCTAAAGAACTGGTAATGAAACTGAAACAACGCTGCTTCGATGTCGAAGGCGACTTCGTGCTCCTCTGGCACAACCACGCCACCACCCGCGAGTTTGAACCCTACTTCAATTCGGTATATCTACCTCTTTTAACTAATAACTACTGACCTTGACTTTACCTATTAACCTCATAACCTATTAACCTTCTAACCTCCTAACCTATAAACCTTAAACCTTAAACCTTAAACCTAAAACCTAAAACATTGAAAATACTACATATCATATCCAACGAAAACGACCGCAGCCGCGTGGAGCGCGTGACGCGGTATATGCCCGAAACGTTCGAACACCAGTATGTGACGCCGAATGAGTTGGCGGCATATCAGGGTGATGCGGATGTGATTCATGCGCACCGATGGTTCGAGTGCGGACATGCGGCGTGGAATTACGCCAGCGCAAAGAATGTGCCCTACGTGGTGGATGTGATGCAAGATGATATCGAAGCGTATCATAAGTTGTTTGTTTTCAGCAAGAAAGGTGCTGAGAATGTGCTTGCGGAGGCGGCGCGGGTGGTCTTCACCAGTCAGTCGCAGCAGGAGTTTTTGGCCCAGCATCTGCCCTCAAAAACCGCCGATACCGTCTTCTTCCATTCCATGATGTTGTTTGAGGCGCTGGACCCGTTCTGGATTTCCAACATCCGTATTCATCCGCCTACCGCGCTGGTACACATCAAGTTGCTGTACGTCGGGCCTTTGGATTCCCATCATCATTTGGATGTGGTACATCATGCCATGAAAAAGTTGGAGCGCAGGAACTACGATGTTACCCTGTCTGTCGTGGAAGATTATACGAACGAGGAGTTATTGGACGTTTATCGCAATCACGACATTTTGTTGCAGTTGGACGAGAAAACGCCTTCCACTCAGCGTTTTGCGGAGGCTTTGTCTCAGGGTTTGCCGGTGCTGTATGCCCCCAATAACGTATGCGATGGCATCTTCAAGGAGGGTCAGGCCGGTTATGCGGTCAACCCGAAAAGTTCGGACGACATTGCCCGTGCCATCTTGAATGTCAGTGATTTGTTCGGAACGATAGAGCAGCATATCAGCCGTTTGCACCCGTTGAGTCAGTTCGATGGCAAGGAACAGGCTTCGCATTATGAGCATCTGTATGAAAATTCTGCCATGTAGGTTCGCTGATTAACTGCTAATTGCTAACTGCTAACTAAAAGTCCTGTTAATCCTTCTTCACAATCGAAATGTACGTGTAAATCGGGTAATGGTCTGAGACGGTCAGGTCTTTGCAGACTGTGTATTGGAAATCGTTGAATTGCTTGTCGTGGGCGATGTAGTCGATGCGGTAGGCGGGGAAATTGCCGCCAATGTAGGTCGTGCCCGTGCCTTTGCCGCTGCTGCGGAACGAGTCCTTCAGACCGCGCATGATCTTGCTGTAGCTGAAGGATGCCGGCGAATCGTTGAAGTCGCCGCAAAGGATGACAGGGTAGGGGCATTCGCTGATGTGTTCGTGGATGCTCTTCGCCTGACGCTGACGCAGTACGTAGGCCATGGAGATTTTCTGAGACAGCTTCTGCGCTTTGTTGTTGAAGGTGGAGTCGTAGGAACCCGCCCAGATGGCCTTGCCGGTTTCATAATCGGTGCTGTCTAAGTGCATGGAAGCCAGATGGATGTTGTAGATTCGCAGCGTGTCGCCGTTGAAACGGATGTCCACGTACATCGACTTGTTGCTGGAGGAGTCTTCTGTGTCTATAAAACCGGCGTCCACAATCCGGTACTTGCTGAAAACGGCCATCCCGAATTCATAACCCAACTTGTTCTTGTAGGGCAGCAATATCTTGTGTGTTCTGTCGTTGTTTTTGATATTCAATGCGTTAATGATGGCTTCTGTGGAGTTGAAACCGGTTTTCCCCGACCCGTCGTAGCTGTATTCCTGAATGCAGAGAATGTCGGGTTTCTCGTTTTGCAGAAAATTTATCACCTGCCGGTTCAGCGATTTTTGGTCGCTGCTGTAGATGTTAAAAGCCTTTGCGTTGTAGCTCATCACCTTCAGACAGTTGGTGCACACCTCGGGTTTGTCGATGCCACGGAACTGAAAATGACGGTCTATGTTGTTGACATTGAGTAGGATGATAAATACAGGAAGCAGCGCCCAAATGGGTTCCACAAATAGCCAGATAAAGGTGATGGCGAAGTTGACGATGAGAAGGTAGGGGAAAAAGAGTCCGCAGTAGGCGACGGTGCTGGAGAATGAGGGCGGAATCAGTTTGGCGGCGAAGGAGAAAAGGAGCGCGATGGCGGACACAATAGTGACCACGATGAGCAGGAATTTGCCCAAAATTTTGAGTTTGCCGCCTTTTTTCTTTGCCATCGGTGCTTATTTCTGGGATTGACGGAACAGGATCTCCTTCTCTTCGGCAGTGAGCGAGCCGTAACCGCTCTTGGAAATCTTGTCAAGGATGGTGTCGATACGTTTTTTCTCCTCCTGCTTGCGAGCGTTGAACTCCTCGTCGCTGAGTGGGCGTCCGCTCTCATGGGATACGTAATACTTTGATTTTCCGGATGTTTCACGATCCCGCTTCTGGAATGGCCATTTCCATTCACGTCGGTTGTTGTCGCGGTTGTCGGAAATGTGATAATAGGTTTGCTGACTGTTTTGGCGGTCGTTGCGGGTCCACATCCAAATCAGCAATATGCCGAAAACCATGCCGCCCAAGTGCGCGAAATGCGCCACGCCGTCGGAGGTCCCCGTCACACCGTACACCATCTCGATGATACCATAGAACAGCACCAGCCATTTGGCCTTGATGGGGACGAGGAAGTAGATATAGATGGTGGAGTTGGGAAACAACCAACCGAAGGCCAGCAACACACCGTAAACCGCGCCGGAAGCACCGATCAGCGTGAAACTGTTCAGGTAGTTGTCTTGCAGCGTCATGGTGGCGGCCACCAACTCGTTGAGGGAGTCAGGATTGCGTTGCAGCACCCCGTAGTTGTTTTGCAAAGCACTCTGCAGAGGCTCAATGGTGTTATTCTCAACCAGATAGCGGTATGTTTCCAAGGAAGGTGCATCCAGGAACTGGTTGAAAAGGGCAAGGGTGGGACCAATCTCCACAAAGGTGATGATGTAGTGTGTGAGGGCGGCTCCAATGCCGGTTATCAGATAGTAAATCAAGAATTTGCGCGTTCCCCAAGTGTTTTCCACCACGGCACCAAACATCCAGAGTGCGAACATGTTGAAAAAGATATGTCCGAAATTCGCGTGCATGAACATGTAGGTGATGAACTGCCAAACGTGGAAGTCCGGGGCTTTGAAATAGTGCAGTCCCAACCATTGGTTCAGGTCGCAGATGTTCGCCTTGGCAAACACGTAGGTGGCGAAAAATAGTAAAATGTTGATTATAAGAAGGTTCTTGATTCCTTTCGGTAAGATGTTGAATCCGCCGATTCCAATTTGTCCGTTGTTCATTATTTAGGTTTAGGGGTTTACACGTTTAGGGGTTTACACGTTTAGGGGTTTACACGTTTAGAGGTTTACACGTTTAGGGGTTTACACGTTTAGAGGTTTACACGTTTAGAGGTTTACATGTTTATTGGTTTATAGTCTAAGTTTAAGTCAAAGTCAAATAGCCTAAAGGTAAAAAACGGGTGCAAAAATAGTCAAAAAATTTTACTTTTGCTCCTAAAAAATCAAGGTGCATTTCGATATTCAACTTCCTGATAATAAAAGTCTTCGCATTAGAGAGCTGGTGAGCTCTTGGGTGCGGGGAGGGGAGGTTTTGCCGATTTCGTCTGCCGACTGCCGCGATATTGTTATCATGCACCGCGCCTTGACCACCATTTCCGCCTCTGTAGAGACGCGATTAATCGCGTCTCTACAATCGGGGAAAACGCCCTCTTCCTCCGTTGCCATTGACGTGGAGGACTGCGGTGCGGCGTACCGGTTTCTGATGCCGATTCTCGCCGCCACGCCGGGCACATGGCGGCTGACAGGTACCCCGCGGTTGTTGCAACGCCCGATTTTTCCGCTGGTGGAGGTGTTGCGTGGTATCGGAGCCGACATTGAACGGGTAGAGGAGGCATGGTTGATTCATGGAAGGTCGTTCCGCCCTGTAGAGACGATGTGCACATCGTCTCTACAATGCGATGAAATCGACGGTTCGTTGTCGTTGACCATCGACGCCTCCCAATCCTCGCAAATGGCCTCCGCCCTCGTACTGGCGGCACCTCTGTTGGGACTCCGAACCCTACACCTCACGATGCCTGACATCCCGTCGTTGTCGTACCTGCGTATGACACTGGCCTGCTCACGCGAGTGGCCCGTGACCATCCCCGGTGTGGAAGTTTCCGAAACACCCATTGGCGCATCCGGCGATTGGAGTGCCGCGCTCTTCTGGTTCGCATACGCCCGACTGCATCCGGAACATTCGTTTTCCCTTTCGCCATTGTCTTTGGAATCCATACAAGGAGATTCAATCATCTCTCAATGGTTCAATATGTTAAATATGTTTATTTCAATCGATAATTCAAACGTTGAAATATCCGCCGAACCATTGGAAACGATGCCTCGTTTGGTGTTGGATGTCCGCGATAATTTGGACACGGTGCCCGTGATGGCTGCATTGGCCGCGCTTCTACCTGCCGACATCACCTTCCGAAATGTGCGGAATCTGCAGTATAAAGAATCGGATAGACTGAACGCGTTGGCCACGCAATTGCGGCCATACGCTGAAATTGAAATCTCAGATAACGAATTTCGTGTTGTAGGAAATGGGCAGAAGATAGTAGCGGGGGCAGGATTCGATACCTGTCATGACCACCGTCTGGCGATGGCGTTTCTACTCTTCCCGAATGCGGAATTAAATGACACGGATTGTCTGTCAAAATCTTATCCAGGTCTTCTGGAACAACTGTAGAGACGATGTGCACATCGTCTCTACAATTACAATACACATCGTCTCTGCATATATTTCGGTAAATGCCTGTTGCCTCATTCGTTCAGCGCCGGTTTCCCCCAGAAACGCAGCACTGCGATTTCGGCCAGGAAACAGAGCAACGACAGCACTAAGAACCATGGCCACAGAGGTTTGCCGTTTAGACGGTCGCTGACGCTCTTGGCGATGTTCTTCGTGTCTGCGCTGATTACCGCTATATTGTCGCCGAGTTCCTTCGCCATGTTGTTCAGCTCGCTTTCGCTGTAGCACGTCAAATCCGATTCGCGGCGATTTTGGTTGAAGGCCAGCGTGCCTAACACTTGTCCGCCGCGCACAATGTCGTACCAATCGCTCGTATGTGCTTGATTGTGAAAATACAACGCCGTTTCATTGCCTAATCTGCGCTGCTCGGGAATGAACTCTTCGTTGCCCTTGCGCGAACGCAGCACCACGGCTTCGTCGGAGCCGTCTGACGGCAGCATCACGCGCTGCATCTGGTCGACGCCGATGAGATTGTAAAGCTTTTGTTGCACGGCGTTCATGATGCCGATGTTGTGGAGCGGCACGAAGAAGAGGGCGTGACGGTGAGTGTTGCCGAAATCGTCGTTCATGGCCACCGCCGAGAGGATCACCTTTCCGGATTCAAAAGGATAGGAGACTAACAGTGGAGAGTTGTCCTCCAATGTCATGATGATTTCGCTGCCGTTCGCACCGCCGGAGATGGCGTAATGTTGTAGCGTCTGCGGCATGTCGATACGTCCGTCGTCGGTCTCCAATGCCCCTTTGAAGTAGATGCTCTCGCGGTTCAGCATCTTGCACTTCAGCGAGCTCTTCACCAAGTTTCCGTAACGTCCTGCATTCAGCGACTGCAGCAGTCCGTTCACGCTGTTGTCTGCCTTTGCCGACGGGAAAATCAGCAATGTGCCGCCAGCCTTCACAAACTTGGTCAGTTCGTCTGCGAGACCCGAGGAGATGGTCGGTACCTCGCATAGCACGATGATGTCGCTTTGGCGCAGCTGTGTGTAGTTAACCTGTTGGTAACTCATTGGCTGATAAATGAAAACCGAATCTTTGCCGTATAGGGCGGCGAGGAAGCGGTTGGGCTCTTTGTCGTAAATCACCGACACGGTGCTGTTGTCGGAGACTTCGTAGGTGAAGTAGAGGTCGTCGTCGAAAGTGATGGGCGCGTCCTCAATGCTCACCTTGCCGCAGTTGGTGCCCGGCTCTTCGATGCGGTAGGTCAGATGGCAGTCGCTGTAGCCACCTGCTGGAATGTCGATGGCGGCGATGGCCTTCTGCTTGTCGTTAACATGCAGTTTCACAGGCACTTTCTGCACCTCTTCGCTGCCGTAGTTGTGGATGCGGGCGACCAGCGTGACGGTGTTGCCGAGCTTGAAAATGGGGGTCAGGAACCAGCAACTGTCCACACCCACATTGCTGATTTGCTCTGCAGGAGCGGGAATCAGACCGATGTGCGCGGATGAATCACCGCGCAGAACCGATAAATCGAAGTTATTCTTCTGGAAATCAGAGATATAGTAGTGGATGATGTTCTCTTTGTTGGAGTTCTGTATCGTATGGTTTTCGAAAGCGTGTATCTCTTTGAATGAGTGGCTGTTGGGCGAAACGGCGATGCGGTCGAGCAGCTCCAACATCTGGTCTTTGTTGAGAATGTGCGACTCCTCGCCGGTGAAATCCTGCGTGGTGAGTACGAAATCGTCAGAGAAATCGAACGATTGCACGATGTTTTTGGCAGCGTCCACCGCGTCGTAGAGGCGCGAACCGTTCTTGCTGTCGGTCTCCATCGAATAGGAGTTGTCCACGAAGACGGAAATCACGTTGCCCTTCGCGGCGCTCTTGTTGCTGCAGCGCAAGAAGGGCTGTGCGGCGGCGATTACGAGGCACGCGATACCCAAAACTCTCAGTGCCAGCACAATAAGTTGTTGCACCTGCGAGGCGCGCTTGGTCTTCTTCTGGATATCCTCCAACATCTGCACATTGGAGAAATAGACGGTCTTGTATCTTCTGAAATTGAAAAGATGTATGATAATCGGGACCAAAATGGCCACGAGACCGATGAGCATCAAGGGGTTAGTGAATGACATTCTCTAAAATTTAAAACGGCGGCAAAGGTACACAAAATACAAATATGCCCGAATCTGTAGAGACTCGATTAATCGCGTCTCTACAAACCGGAATTACACTCATTAAGGAATTCATCATCGACATGCAGCAACCGTGCGATGGTGAACGCCTCCTTCGGGACATCGTCGTTGCGTGTCTCGATGAGGGAGTAATCCATGTAGTCGGAAATGTGTCCGATACTGAGTGAATTGACGTTTTCTGGAATCTGCAACCCTTTGACGCGCAGATGTTTGCAGTCGATATTCAAACCGCTGTAGTGGGTGGTAACGATGGCGGTGAGCGAAAGTTGACGGCAGATTCGGATGAAACCGTTGACCATCCGTTTGCCCTCGTCGGGGTTGGTGGTGCGGGCCAGCTCGTCCACCAGCGCAAGCACACGCTTGCCTTCGCGGGCGGTCTTAATGATGCGGTCGATGGTGAGCACCTCTACGGCGAACGACGAAAGTCCGCTCAGTGCCGACTGCCGGTCGCCGATACTTGTAATGATCTCATCCACAACGGGTAAGGTGGCGGATTCGGCGGGAAGGAAGAAGCCGAACTGGAACAGATATTGTGCCAATGCTACCGATTGCAGCAGTACCGACTTGCCGGCCATGTTCGCGCCGGTAATCAGCACGGTTTCCCGACCGAAGCGGATGCTGACCGGCTGAAACTGTCGACCTTTCAGCGCTAAAACCTCCGCGATTTCGGGGTTGGTGAGGTTTACAAGGTCGTGACTCTCACCAATTTGCGGCTGACATGCTTGCCAATCGATGGCCAAGCGCGCTTTCGCAATCAGCAGGTCTATGTAGGCGGTGTTGCGTAGGTTTTGCGACAACGCCTGATGGTAGGGCCTCAACTTTTCGCTGAGTTCTGACCGCAAACGATCCTCAATCTCCTGAGCCTGAAAACGATAGGTCTCCTCCTCCTGACTGTTGCAGGCCGCTTTGAGCTTTTCGCGCAGACAGGCCAAATCTTCATCGTATGCCGAATAGACGTAAAAGTGGGGGATATGGGTGTGTTCAGGGTCCAGAATGTCGATAACCTCCTCCATTGGGGCGTATTCCAGCCAAGGAATCTCCAACTTGTTAACATCCAATGCGATAGTGCTGGTCAAAATGGCCGTCTTCTTGATCTCGAACAGCTGGATGTCGTCCAAAACCGCACCGTTTTCCAACGACATCAGGGTAGGGGCGATGTTGTTGAGTTGGTGGATCTGCTGGCAGAGATGGGAGAGTGTCGGGCGGTGACTTTCAGACTGCCAAAGCTCCATCGTGTCTGCCAGATGCTCGAATTCGCTCTTGAGTTCAGCGGCATCGGTGCAGAAGGGCAGGTTCAGCAGGTGCTGGCGGCCCAAAACGGAGTGGAATTGCAGTTTCTCGAAGACGAAACGCAATGACGGCTGTTGTTCGAAGGCGTTCTTGAATAGCATGGGATCCACTTTTTTGGTTAATACGGAAGGTTTAATCCGGTGGTGTCGATCAGGTCGGATTTTTTGCTGACGATGAGTGCTGAGGCGTCGTTCAGGAGCTTCTCGGCCGATTTTTCCTCGCTGATGTAATAGGCGATGGAAGACTCAAACTGCTCATTTGTGATTTTATAGCGGTCGAAAAGGTCTTTGTAGTAGCGTCGGGCCATCTCGTCTTTTGGTACGGAATCAACTGGCGACAGCTGAAGGTAGCTTTCAATGATGTAGCTCTCAGCCAGGATGTTAACCAAGGTGATACGGTTGATCAGATGGTCGGGTTTCTCCATCACGTGCTTCTTGCTCTTGCAGCCAGCAAAGAGGGTCAGGAGGGCAAAAAGGATGAGAACGATAGTGTGAACTCTTTGGACTATATTTTTCATTATTTGTATCATTATCGGTGTTCTGTAGAGACGGTGTGCACATGGAGACGGTGTACACACCGTCTCTACAGGGAAAATCATTTCTCGGTAGCTTGTATGGGGGTATACCCCAAACTGATACCCGCCTCGATCATGCGTTGGTAGGCGGCCTCGCGGGTGTTCTCGATGTCGCCGTCCAGAATGGCGTTGCAGACCACATCTTTGATGTCGCCGATGGCTCTGCAAGGCTGGAGGTTGAAGGCCTGCATAATGTCCTCGCCGTTGATGGGCGGTTGCCAGTTGCGCAGACGGTCTTTCTCCTCGATTTCCACCAGTTTGTCGCGCACAATCTCGAAATTCTTGTGGTAACGCTTGATTTTGTCGGAATTCTTGGAGGTGATGTCGGCTTCGCAAAGCATCATTAGATCGTCAATGTCGTCGCCCGCTTCGAATAACAACCGGCGCACGGCGGAGTCTGTGATGTTGTCCTCCACCAAAGCGATGGGTCTCAGGTGCAGGTTAATGAGCTTTTGTACGTATTTAAGACGCTCGTTGACAGGTAGTTTCAATCTGTGGAAGATTTTGGAGGCCATCTTTGCGCCCACCACTTCGTGACCGTGGAACGACCATCCGTGCAAGGGGTCGAAGCGTTTGGTGACCGGCTTGGCGATGTCGTGGAGCAATGCCGCCCACACGAGCCATACGTTCGTGCTGCTCATCGCCACGTTATCCACCACTTCCAACGTGTGTAAGTAGTTGTCTTTGTGACCTTTGCCGTTGATGTTGTCCACGCCTTTCAGCGCGATGAGTTCCGGCATGAATTGTGCCAGCAGTCCGCTTTCGTCCAGCAGTTTGATGCCTCTGGAGGGACGGATGCAGTGCAGAATCTTGTTGAACTCCTCCATGATGCGCTCTTGGGAGATGATTTCGAGGCGGTAGGCGTTGCGCTGGATGGCCTCGAAAGTGTCGGGATGGATGTTGAAGTTGAGTTGGGAGGCGAAGCGCACGGCCCGCATCATGCGTAGCGGGTCGTCGGAAAAGGTGCGGTCGGGGTCGCAGGGGGTGCGGATGATCTTGTCGGCAATGTCCTGCAGTCCGTTGAAGGGATCCAGCAGCGTGAACGGATGCTCGCCGTTGAGGGAGATGGCCATCGCGTTGATGGTGAAATCGCGGCGCAGCTGGTCGTCTTCCAAGGTGCCGTCCTCCACAATCGGCTTGCGGGAGTCTCGGCTGTAGGACTCGCGGCGCGCGCCCACAAACTCGATGACGCTGCCCTCGAAGTGGAATTGCGCGGTGCCGAAATTGCGGTAAACGTTGACGTGCAGATCGGGGGAGATGAGCGCGGCGGTGGCTTTCGCCAGTTCGATGCCGCTGCCCACCGTCACGATGTCAATGTCGGTGTTGTGGCGCTTCATGATGATGTCGCGCACCACACCGCCCACCACGTAGGCGTCATAGCCAAGTTGGTCGGCAGCCCGTTGCACGTACGGGTATATCGGGTGAGTGAGATTCTTTTCGTAGCCCATGGATGAGTGTTAAAACATTAGTTTTTAAGATGTTCGGCAACCACTTCGGCAATATCCTTCACATTGGCATCTGTGCCGTGACGGAAGGCTTTCTTGCACATCGGACATGCTGTGACCACCACGTCGGGGTTCGGCTCGGTGAGCACAGATAAGGCTTTGTCGCGCAGCTGCGTTTGCTGGTCGAGCGACAACACCGTGTTGCCCAAGTTCATACCGCAGCAGAGACTGTTCTCCTTCTCTGCGGAAATCTTCTTCAATTTTCCGATGGCATTGAGCACCTTGCGAGGCTGTTTGTAAATGCCGGAACCGCGTCCGAGATCGCAAGGATCGTGGTAGGTGAAGGTTGTATCCGACTGTTTTACAGAGAGTTTGCCAGATTTGATAAGCATATCGATGTATTCCGTGTGGTGATACACCGGAATGGAGAGGTTGTATTCGTGTTTGAAGGTGTGGTAGCAGATGGGGCAGGAGGTGACCAGCGCGGTGGCGTTGCAGGAGCCGATCAGCTCGCTGTTTTTGCGACGCAGGTCGGCAGCTTGTCTGTTGAAGCCCTGTTGCATCAGCGGACGACCGCAGCAAATGGCCCGGTTGCTGTCTAAATGCCAGTATTTGACTCCGGCGGCATCGAAAATGGTCTTCATCGCTTCGGAGATGGTCGGGGTGAGTTGCGTCATGCAACCGCCGAAGTAGGCCACACGACCGATGGCGTTGAACCCCTTCACATTGTCGAGATAGCGGTAGTTGTCGCTCATGTCGGTGTCGCCCTTGTCGCGTGAAATGCGGCGGATGCTCATCAGGTCGATGTCCACGGGGCAGTCTTCGGCGCACTGGTGGCACATCAGACAGTTCTTACCGGCGGCGAGGATATCTTGGTGGTGCTCCAAGTTGCGAAGGTTTCTCAGCAGATAGACGCTCTGCACATCGTTGATGTCCAGTGTGTTATAAAGCGGACAGCGGTCAATGCACATACCGCAGCGCGAGCAGGCACTCAGTTCATATTTGGTGTAGCCGGTCATCTTCACGCTGTCGCGCAAGCCCAGTTTGCGGAAATAGATGAGGAACAATTCGGCGAAGATATGCATGTAGCGGGTGAAGGGCAGCATCAGGAAGAAGATGCAGAGCGCGATGGAGTAGAGCGACCAGAGTGGTAGTTCGAGGAATTCGGCCACGGGGCGGCTGAAGAGGTCGCCGATGGTCTGCGTGAGAAATCCGCCGTTGGCATAGAGGCGAGCGGTGACCGACTCACTGAGCAGACGTAGCGGGAAGATGGCCCACAGCGCAATCTTCACCGTGATGTCCATGGTGGTGTGCTTGGTGGTGCGTTGCATGCCGAGGATGCGGGAGTGGATCTTCTTGACGAAAGCCAGGAAGATGCCGGAGAGCACGTAGAGCAGCAGCAGATCCATGAGTTGGGTGAAGAAGACCTCGGTGCCGTTGACGGGTGGGTTGTGGTGGAAGAAGCGGTAGAAGATGGCGCACCAGAAGTGGAACGGGCCTTTGATGCCGATGCGGCTCTCGATGGCGCCGAACACGATGAGCAAGAACCAACCGAAGGCGATGCTGCGGTGCATATAGCCTAACCGCCAGTTTTTCTTGGTGATGCGCAGGTGCAGCAGACATTCGCAGAAAACCTCCCATAGGGCGGGCACAATCCGCGTGGAGAACATGTTTTTCTTGATGAGGGCCTGCTGTTTGCGGTCGAACTGCTTGATCCAGCGCACGAATTTGTAGCCGCAGATGGCAAACAGGGCGATGGTGCCCATGACGAACGGAACGACAAAAGGATGGAAGTTTGCCATGGCTTAGAAAGTTTCGTGAGACGGGGTGAGAAGTTGGCGCATGTTGATGATGAGCGAGCGCAGGTTGACGCCGCGCGGGCAGACGAGGGTGCACTTGCCGCAGAGCATGCATTTGCGCAGCTCATCGGCGAGCTTGTCGTACTGTCCGCGACGGAAGGTGTTGTGCACCTTGCGGATGTCGAAATCGGTGAACTGTCGTGCAGAGCAGGTGGCCGTGCATCCGCCGCACCCGATGCACAAACGATATGATGGAACCTCTTCCAGCAGTCGTTCGGCCTTGCGCAAGTCCGCCTGACTCAGGTTGAAAGAGCGTGTCTTCTTAATGGAAAATCCAAAATTCGCCATATTACAATATATGTAAAAAACCAAGCGGCAAAGATACACTTTTTTAAGATGCACGGAAAAAGGCTGTTGGTGCCTTTGCGCGTTGGTTTGTAGAGACGGTGTGCACACCGTCTGCACACCGTCTGCGTGTGTGTCGAACATGAATTTTTATTGCACTTTTTGCCGCGCGTGTTATTTTTTGTATTTTTGCAAAAAAATAGAATGCTGTTATGAGCACCGAAATGTTAGAGACCATCCGCGAGTATTTCAAGACCCAGCCGGTGTTGAAGGCATGGCTGTTCGGCTCGTTCGCCCGCGGCGAGGAGACCGAGGACAGCGATGTGGACTTGTTGGTCGTTTTTGACAAGAAAGCTAGAGTTTCTTTGATAGGTCATGCAACAATGATGCTTGACTTAGAAGATCTGTTGCACAGAAAGGTTGATTTGGTGAAAGACGGAACGTTGTTGCCTTTTGCCGTTGAAACTGCTAACCGTGATAAATTACTGATATATGAGAAGTCCGCTAAATGATAAATCAAGATTAGAGCATATTTGGGATGCCATATTGACCATCGAAGAATATGTTGTAGAGAAAGAATTCGAGGATATTGTCAAAGACAAGATTCTTCGTCACGCTGTCACCTGGAACATTCAGGTCATCGGAGAGGCATCTAACAAATTATCGAAGGAATTCATTTCAGCACATCCTGACACTAATTGGCGCGGTGTGATCGGAATGCGGCACGTGCTCGTTCATGACTACTATCAAATTGATGAGGAGGGCATCTGGAATGTGATAACAGAAGACCTCCCGATTCTCAAAGCCCAAATCAAGGAATATCTCTCCGAAATGGAGTAGCAAAAATAATCATCCCCAATTTTCACCAACCCCCTATAGCGTATAGAGACAGAACAGACTTTTTAACATATTGACGGTGCAGAGGGCGTAAAATTTTTCGTTCCTACGGTTGTATATAGAAAAAGAGTATTTTTGCGCTGATAAAAAGAAATGACAATGACCAGAAAAGATATAGTGGGAAAGGCCAAGGAGGCCATCCTGTCCATTGAACCGGATGCGGAGATCATCTTGTTCGGCAGTGAGGCACGGGGCGACGCCCGACCTGACAGCGATATAGATTTGCTTGTCCTGCTTTCGGGCGACAAGAAATCCATTGATCGTGAAATGGAAATCTGCTGTCAGACGATGTTGCTCGAAGGACAAACAGGGATTAGCATAAGCCCAAAAATCTATTTGAAGAAAGATTGGGAAAACCGTCCGTTTGTAACACCATTTTACCTGAATGTGATGCGGGAGGGCATCTTGTTATGACACAACAATGGGATAACGAGAGCAGAGAGGCCCTAATTAATTATAGAATAAGCAGGGCTGATGATTCGATGGCCGAAGCAAAATTGCTGGCTGACCAAGGTTATTACAACACTGCCATTAACATATCGGTAAGGCATTGAGCGTGTTGTTTGAACGAAGACAAAGTGGAGACTATGATGATTTTGTTTTGTGCGATCAAAACGATGTAGATGAGCTGAGTAAAAAGGCAATGGCTTACGTGGAGTTCTTGAAAGGTTTGTTGTCCAAACCAGAATAACAATATTAACCCCGATTTTTCACCAACCCCCTATAGCGTATAGAGACAGAACAAACTTTTTAACATATTGACATAAAGCGTTTTCGCTTTTCTTTGAGGTATCCGAAATCTCGACAATTTCAGATGTATCACAAAAAGAAAGACGAGAATGCTTGCGAGCAATCGTGAGCTTTCTTTTATTTGTGATACAGGTAGTCGAGAACCTCGGATACGAATAAACGAAGTTCACGATTCTTTTTGTGTTTGTGACAGAATAGCGGAAACGGTTTGTAGAGACGCAAAATTTTGCGTCTCTACGAAAGGACATCCGGAAAATAGTAATCACAAATACAAAAAGAAAATGAAAAAACTTTATTCTCTGATTCTTTTTTTGATGGGCGTGACAGCAGTCTCCGCTCAATCTGCCATCGTTCCTATCGGAGGCGATGCGCAGAGCAATAGCGGCAGTGTCAGCTTCACGGTCGGACAAATTGCCGTGCAAACGTCCGAAAACTCTAATGGCGTAACAGTAGGGGAGGGCGTGCAGCAACCCTACGAAATCATGACCGTAGGTGTAGACGAATATCCGCAAATAGTCCTGAATGCTGTGGTCTATCCCAACCCGACAGACAACATCGCGCAACTGCAACTCAACGGCTTTGAAATTCCATCCGATGGCCTCCGCGCTAATCTCTATGATGGCAACGGCAAGATGCTACAAAACCTCATTGTTACTGACGACCTTACTACATTCCAAATTGGTCAGTATGCCACAGGAACCTATTATTTGGAATTGAGAGACGGCAAGCGTGTGCTGAAGACGTTCAAGGTGGTGAGGAAATGAGATGAACAAATAGTATTCACAAAAATATAAAAGTTATGAAAAAGTTCTTTACACTAATCATCATGGTGTTCTGCGCAGTCACACTCTGTGCTCAGGCACCAGAAAAATTCACCTATCAGGCGGTGGTTCGTAATGCGAGCAATAGCTTGGTGGCCAATGCGCCTGTAGGTGTGCGTGTGAGCATCCTGCAAGGTGGTGTGAACGGTACATTAGTCTATATGGAAACTCACACATCCGTCACTAATGCCAACGGACTGATCACGTTGCAAATAGGTAGCGGTAGTGTACAACAAGGCAGTTTTCCAGACATCAACTGGGCGAATGGTTCATACTTTCTGAAGACCGAAACTGACCCGAATGGTGGAGCCAATTACAGCATCATCAGTACGCAGCAGATGCTAAGCGTTCCGTACGCGCTCTTTGCGAAGGATGCCGGCAATATTCCGACCATTCCTGCCAATGTCAGTGCATTTGCCAACGACGCAGGTTACATCACTGCTCAAGACATTCCGGAAGTCCCAACGGTGCCGACGAATGTGAGTGCGTTTACGAATGATGCCGGTTATCTCACAAACTACACAGAAACAGATCCACAATATTCAGCTTGGGACAAGAATTACAATGACTTGATCAATAAACCAACTATTCCCACTATTCCTAACAACGTTAGCGCGTTCAATAATGATGCAGGCTACATCACCGCACAAGACATTCCTGCAATTCCGACAGTTCCCACTAATGTCAGTGCCTTCACTAACGATGCAGGATATTTAACGAACTTTACGGAAACCGACCCGACGGTTCCGGCTTGGGCAAAAGCAGAAAACAAACCGACCTACAACTATTCGGAAATCATCAATACACCTACGATTCCGACAGTGCCTACTCAAGTGAGTGCATTCACCAATGATGCGGGTTACATGACGAATTTCACAGAAACTGACCCCCAATTCAATGCTTGGGACAAGAATTATAACGACTTGACTAACAAACCCACTTTGTTTAGTGGAAACTATAATGACTTGACAAACAAGCCTACGCTGTTTGACGGCAATTACAATTCTTTGACCCACAAGCCGAATTTGGCAACGGTGGCCATCAGCGGTAGTTATAACGACCTGATTAACAAACCGTCGATACCGACAGTAGTAGGTGAACTCACCAATAACGTAGGTTATATAACGGCCGCCCAAGTTCCTGCGCAGGTGAATGCTGACTGGAACGCCACCACAGGTGCGGCTCAGATTCTGAATAAACCGACTCTTTTCTCGGGAAATTACAATGATTTGACTAATAAACCAACTATTCCGACAGTTCCCACAAATGTAAGTGCCTTCACTAACGATGCGGGATATGTGACTTCTACAGAAGTGCAGCAGGCGGCGGGAATACCAACGGTAGTCTCTGCTTTCCAGAACGATGCAGGATACATTACAGCAGCACAGGTCCCTGCACAGGTGAACGCCGATTGGAATGCCACGAGCGGCGCGGCTAAGATTCTGAACAAACCAGCTTTGTTTAGTGGTAATTACAACGACTTGACGAATAAGCCCACATTATTTGACGGTGATTATAACTCCTTGACTAACAAACCCAATTTGGCAACAGTAGCAACAACAGGCAATTACAATGACCTGACAAACAAACCGACAATACCGACTGTCCCATCTAATGTCAGTGTCTTTAATAATGATGCGCACTACATCACAGAAGCTCAGCTGAATGCTTTGTTAGCTGCGATGAATAACACGATTGACAGTTTGCGGGATAGGATTGAGGAGTTGGGGAATGGAACAACACCTTTGATTCCGGATACAACAAATCCCGTGACTCCCAACTTGACAGATGGGCAACCTTGTCCTGGTATGTCCACCGTTATGGATTATGATGGTAATACCTATAACACTGTGGCTATTGGGCAGCAGTGCTGGATGAAAGAGAATTTGCGTTCAACGCACTATTATGATGGTACAGAAATCCCGCAAATTACTTATGCTAATAGTAGTTATACCCCAGTACGCTACAATCCCGGAGGTGATCCTTCGAACGTTAGCACTTATGGATATTTATATAATTGGTATGCCGTTATGGATAATAATATATCGAGTAATACGAATCCGTCGTCTGTGCAGGGCATTTGTCCTATGGGCTGGCATGTGCCAAGCAATATGGAATGGTCTCAATTGACTGGATATGTGACTTCATGTAGTAACTTCCAATGTGGAGGAAATGCGCAAAATATTGCAAAAGCATTAGCCTCAAATAGCGATTGGACTTCTTTAGGCTCTATCCTTTGTGCTGTGGGTTACAACTCTATAACTAACAATGCTACTGGTTTTTCTGCTCTTCCTGCTGGTGAAGGTGGCAGTGTGGGAACGAATGCATATTTTTGGAGCTGTTCACAATCGAATTCCAACAGTGCATACGCTATACAGCTTGATTATTCCTCTTCAAATGTGACCATAAAAAATGATGCAGACAAATCAGATCTATACTCCGTACGTTGCGTGAGCGATTATGTAATTACAGGTGGGGGACAAAATGTTGTGACAGGTTCGGTAAGTAGTGTCACTTCCACAACAGCTTTGTGTGGTGGATTGGTGATTTTAGACAACAATTACGCAGTTATTGCTCGTGGGGTATGTTGGAGTACATCACCAAATCCCACTGTAAATGACAGCCATACTTTTGACGGATCTGGTGCAGGTATCTTCACTAGCAGTATTACAGGACTCTCCCCTGAAACCATATACTATGTGCGAGCATATGTTGTCATTGGAGAGGGAATTAGTTATGGAGATGTAGTGAGTTTCTCTACTCCAGCATTATTTAATTGCGGAACAAGTACTATTTCTGATTACGATGGAAATGTTTACAACACTGTGCAGATTGGCAGCCAATGTTGGATGAAAGAGAATTTGAGAGCTTCTCATTATTCCAATGGAACTACTATTCAAGGACGCACAAATCCTGGTAATACTTCAGCATATGGATATTTATATTCAGGACGATCTGTTGAAGGAAAATCTTCGGATGGTAATGAAGTCATTTTTAATGGTAATAATAAAGTCTGCCCAATGGGATGGCATGTCCCGAGTGATGGTGAATGGACAGAATTGACTCAATATGTCGGTAACCAAAGCACGTATCTTTGCTCGAACAATACTTTGTTTATAGCCAAGGCTTTAGCTTCTTCTTCTGGATGGAACAGCAGTGTTAATACATGTGCTGTTGGTAATACCCCAAGCATAAATAATGCCACAGGTTTCAGTGCTCTCCCTGCGGGTTACTATACTAATAGTGGTGGCTATGGATATATAGGAATGGGAACAGCAGCCTATTTTTGGAGTTCTACTAAGCCAGTTAATGGGCAACATTATTATAGATGTCTCAATTACGATGACTCAGGTGTGAGCAAGAATCAAAACTATATTGGGTCATATTGGTATTCCGTCCGATGTCTCCGCGACTAACCCATTCCTAATTCAAAATTCATAATTAATCAAGGGCGTGGCTGTGGGCTGCGCCCTTTGTGCTTTCATGCTCTTGCGAGACGGCCACCTTTACGTTATTTCCTGCTCTGGCGGGTTGGAGATTCCGTTTGGCATTCTTGCTCTTGCGAGTCAAGGCCTCTCTTTTTCGTCAATCTTTGCTCTTGCGATTAAGGTTCGCCCTTTTCGACCAAACGGAATGGCGGTGCGAAGGCAAATAATTCCGTTTAAAACCGAAGGATAGGAACCGGCCACGGCCAATTCCCCTTCTCCGAGAAGGGGTGCCCGGAGGGCGGGGTAGTGATATGGGCAAATCGGCGTAAGCCGTCCTTTCCCAAAAAAAATGTATTTTTGCACCCTATGGGGCCGAAAGAAAACGGCCTCCTTCAGGCGTAAGCCATTACCAAAAAATGTCTAACAATGTGTAAAATGTATAAGAAACAACTATTTGTGATTTTGTCGGTTATGTTGCTGGTTTTCAGTGCGTGCCAACGGGAGGCGCGGCAACTGGTGGGCGATTATAGCTACAAGCTTTCGGGCGATGTGGTCATCATGGATGCCGATGGTGCTGAAACCCACCATTTTGTGCATCGCGTCGGACAGATGAACGTTCTGCGTGACAAGTCCTCGAAAACGGGATTTGTGGTGACGATGAACGAGATGAACGGCGGCTGCTACACCTTCCAGGCGGAACTGAGCGGCGATACGCTTGTACTGCCACCATACACTTTCACCACCACCATTCTCAGCTCCGACGGCATTGACATTTCCATTATCGACCAAGATGAGAATCCTACCATGGTGTATACCGTGAAGGCTTCGGGAAATGGACGTTTGAACGGCAATATGCTGATTTTGAGGGAGTCGTGGAATGGACAACAGACAGGCAACCCCACGGTCACCCTTCGCGCTCCGGAAATGATGATTTTGGCTGAAAAGAACTGATACGATGAAAAAGGTATTACATATCATACTGGTAATCATTGGGTTCTGCCTCGCTGTGGTGGGCTGTAAGCACGCCACCCCTGAGCAGACGTCCGCACCGCCGATCGCGGTGCAGGTGATGGTGACCGATACTGTGTCGGGCAACATGACTCGCACCTATGTGGGCGAAGTGGAGGAGAACCTCTCGGTGGCGGCAAGTTTTCCTACGGGCGGGCGCGTGGAGCGTGTCTATGTGCGTGAGGGCGACCGCGTGCGCGAAGGACAGACGCTTGTCGTTGTTAACAGCGCCACCGCGCAAAATGCCTACAACTCCGCGAAAGCCACCCTGCAACAGGCCGAAGATGCCTACAACCGACTGAAGAAAGTGTACGAGCAGGGCAGTCTGGCTGAGGTGAAATGGGTGGAGATGCAGACTAATCTGGAAAAGGCCCGCTCGATGGAGCAGATTGCCCGAAAACAGCTGGACGATTGCACATTGAAAGCCCCGATTTCCGGTGTGGTGGGGGCTTGCAACGCCAAAGCGGGCGGCTCGCTGCTGCCCGGTGAACCCGCTGTCACCCTGTTGGATATGGGCAGCGTCTCCGTAACCTTCTCCGTGCCCGAAAGCGAAATCGGCTCCGTGAAGGTCGGGGAAGAGGCTTATGTCCTCGTGCCCGCACTCCAAAACAAGATGCTCACCGGCAAGATTACCGAACGCAGCATGACAGCCTCCAAAGTGTCGCACAGCTACCAAGTGAAGATCGCCTTCGCCAATCCCGACAAGTCGCTGCTGCCGGGCATGGTCTGCAAGGTGATGCTCGACCAGCCTGACAACCAAGGCTTTGTGGTGCCCGCCAAGTGCGTGCAAACCCGTCCCGAGGGCCTTTCGGTCTGGGTGGTGGAGAACGGTCGCGCGCAACACCGCCTCATCACCTCCTCCCAATTCGTGGCCAACGGCGTGCTCGTCACTTCCGGCCTCCACCCCGGCGACACCATTATCACGGAAGGCCTGCAAAAGCTATATACTAACGCTGAATTGATAATTGGTAATGTCCGTTAAACACCACATCCTCTCCGCTATGCGCAGCCACAATATCATCTTCTTTATTGTGGCCTGCTTGGTGGCGTTCGGTATGTTCGCGTTGCCGCGACTGCACAAGGATGAGTTTCCGCAATTCGTTATTCGTCAGGGCATTGTGGCAGCGGTCTATCCCGGCGCCTCCTCGCAAGAGGTGGAGGAGCAGGTGACCAAGCCGCTGGAGAGGTTCCTCTTCACCTACGCCGAGATCGACAAGGAGAAGACCTATTCGGTGACGGAGAACGGCATTGTGTACGTCTATGCGGAGCTGCGCGTGTCGGTGCGGGACAAGGACGAGGCTTGGTCGAAAATCCGCCACGGACTACAGCTCTTCAAGAAGACCTCGCTGCCTGCGGGCGTGCTGGAGGTAGTGGTGGTGGACGATTTCGGCAACACGTCGTCAATGCTGTTGACCGTGGAATCGCCCGAGCGCACACCGCGCGAGCTGGAGGATTATGCCGAGCAGCTTTGCGACCGACTGCGCAACATCCCCGAAATGGGCAACATCAAGATCCTCGGACAGCAAAACGAGGAGATTGCCGTGACGGTGGATCAGGAGAAATTGGCGGCATACGGCATCAGTCAGCGGGCGTTACTGTTGGAACTTGCCACGCAAGGCCTGCGTACGATGGGCGGCAGCGTGGAGAGCGAAGCGGGAGAGGCGCAAGTCTATGTCACAATTCCGTATCAGTCTGAGTATGAGGTGGGTGAACAGATTGTCTACGCCGATCCCACCGGCAATGTGGTGCGCTTGCGCGACATCGCTACCATCCAGCGGCGTTATGCAAAACCCAAAAACTACATCAAATACAATGGAGCTTCTACCGTGTTGATTTCCATGGAGATGGCTCCGGGAAACAATATCGTGGCGTTCGGCAAAAAGGTGGAAAAGGAGATTAACCAATGCAAGAAAACCCTGCCGCCCGACGTGGATATGCACCGAATTACCAACCAGCCCTACGTGGTCAACAAATCGGTGATGTCGTTTCTGCGCGATCTGGTCTTCTCCATCCTCGTGGTGATTTCCGTGATGTTGCTGCTTTTCCCGCTGCGAACCGCCTTGGTGTCAGGCTCCAGCGTGCCCGTCTGCATCGCCGTCACCTTGGGACTGATGTTCATCTTCGGCATCGAGCTGAACACGGTCACACTGGCTGCGCTTATCGTGGTGCTTGGCATGATTGTGGACGACTCTGTGATCGTCATCGACGGCTATACGGATATGTTGCAGCGCGGTTATTCTCGCTGGTACTCAGCGTTTTTCAGTACCAAAGCCCTCTTCGTCCCTATGTCGCTGGCCACGCTCGCCATCTCGGGGATGTTCTTCCCGATGACCCGCATCATCACGGGACCGTTGGGCGATTTTGTGCAGCTTTTCCCCTGGACGGTCTTGTTTGCTTTGGTCTGTTCCATTTTCTACGCTGTATGGGTAATTCCTTATCTGTCAACGGTTTTCATCAAACGAAACAAAGACGGCATTGCGCCCAACCGCTTTGAGGCAGCGCAAAACCGTTTCTTCATTTTCCTGCAAGGGTTGTACGAGAAGGTGCTGACCCACTGTTTTCGCCATCCGGCCATCGTCATCACGCTGGCGTTAGGCGCGATTACGTTGGGCGGTTTCCTCTTCACCCGTCTGCAAATCCAGATGCTGCCCAAAGCCGACCGCAACTGTTTTGCCGTGGAGATGCATCTCGCTGACGGAAGCACACTTGCGCAAACCGAGGCCATCGCCGACAGCATGGAGGTAATCCTGCGTGCAGACCCGCGTGTGGAGTCCATCACCTCGTTTATCGGCTGCTCCTCGCCGCGTTTCCACGCCACCTACGCTCCGCAAATGGCGCACAAGAACTACGCACAGTTCATCGTCAACACCACTTCCGAAAGGAACACCCTGAAGATCATCCGCGAGTATGGTCCGAAATACGAGAACCACTTTCCGAATGCCTATATACGTTTCAAACAGATTGACTATCAGGCGGTAAACAATCCTGTGGAGGTGCGATTCTCGGGCAATGATTTTGAGACCATGAAGAGAGCTTCCGATTCGCTGAAGAACTACCTGAATACCTTCCCGGAGCTGACATGGGTGCATTCCGACATGGACGAAACCTCGCAGAACATCCGTATTTCGCTGAAGAGCGATGAGGCCACCAGACTCGGAATCACGCAAACCGCCCTGTCGCTCTACCTTTCCGGAGCGTTGAGCGGACAAAGTCTGACCAATGTCTGGGAGGGCGACTATAAGGTTCCGGTGATGCTCTACACGCGCGAACACGGAGATACCACCACCTATCAAGCCATTGAAGATCTGTTCGTTCCGACCTCAATACCAGGTACTTGGGTGCCCGTTCGACAGGTCGCTGAGGTGGAACCCGAATGGCACGATGCGGTCATCAATCGTCGGAACAGCATCCGGACCATCACCGTGGGCGCGGATCTCAAATACGGCTACAGTCAGCCCGGTGTGATGAAGAAAATCGACCAGTATCTCAAGGAGAATCCACAACCTGAGGGTGTGGAGGTCTCCTACGGCGGTCTGACCGGCGTGAATGGTCAGGTGATTCCGCAAATCGCGCTCAGCTTTTTGGCGGCTGTATTGGTGTTGTTTGTTTTCCTGCTCTACCATTTCGGGCGGTTGGACATCGTATTCCTCACATTGTCAGCCAGTTTGATTTGCGTTTTCGGTGCGTGCCTCGGACTCTGGATTTTCGGTCTCGACTTTAGCATCACAGCCGTTTTGGGCGTGGTGAGTCTGATTGGCATTATTGTCCGGAACGCCATCATTATGTTCGAATACGCGGAAGATTTGCGGAAAAATCATCGGCTGTCGTCAAAAGAGGCAGGCTTCGAGGCGGGGAAACGTCGGATGCGTCCCATTTTCCTCACTTCGGCCACCACTGCGTTGGGTGTGGTCCCGATGATTGCGGCGCACACCGCCCTCTGGATGCCGATGGGGGTGGTGATCTGCTTCGGCACCATCTTCTCGCTACCGCTGGTGGTGACGGTGCTGCCGGTGGCATACTGGCAAGTTTTTAAGAATTGATAATGGATAATGGATAATGGATAATGGATAATTGATAATTGATAATTCCTTGAGCAGTCTCGAAGAGACAAAACGCACGGAGTGCAATTAACCCCACATGAGCGACGGAGGAGCGTAATGTGGGGACAAAAATGAAAATATGAAACGATGCATATTATATATAGCCCTAATGTGGATGGCGGTGGCAGCCGGCGCGCAGCCCATCCCCGTCGACAGCTGCCTACTCTCGCTGGATAGCTGCAAGGCGTTGGCGTTGCAGAACAATTTGGAGATCAAGAACGCTGCGTTGGATGTGGAGGCGGCGCAGGAGGTCAAAAAGCAGGCGTTCACCAAATATTTCCCCAATGTGAGTGCGATGGCGGGTGGCTATTATGCTGCCAAGCCGCTGTTTGAGTATGGTATTGACGACATTAATAACGCCAACGCCCGACAGTGGCTGCACAACCTCTATTTTGAGTACGGTGCCGCAATGGGACTTCCCGACCGGATTTCGCTGTGCGAGAACGGTGTGCTGACGGGTGCGATGGTGCTGCAGCCGGTCTATATGGGCGGGCAGATTGTGAACGGCAACCGACTGGCGAAAGTGGGGGTGGAGGCGGCGGAATTGCAGGGAGAACTTACGCAAGATCGTGTCCTTCAGCAAGTTGAGGAGTATTACTGGCTGATTGTCTCTTTGCAGGAGAAGCAGAAAACGCTGCAACAGGCCACGACGTTCTTAGATACGCTGAAACGCGATGTCAACGCCGCAGCAGAGGCAGGTTTGGTTTCCAAAAACGACCCGTTGAAAGTGAAACTCAAGTGGAATGAAGTCTATTACAACCTTGAAAAGGTCCAGAACGGTATTCGGTTGGCCACAGATGCGCTTGGTCAGATGATCGGACAGGACCATGGAGTCCTCATTCTGACCGACACCATTGGGGAGATTTCAGAATGGCAGGCGAGATGGAAGGATCCAGGTGCCGCTGTCTTGGGTCGAAAAGAGACACAATTACTTGATTTGCAGGTCAGCGCCGAGGAGTTGAAGAAGAAGATGACGTTAGGGGAGACGTTGCCCCATTTGACGGTTGGAGGAACGGCATCATACGGCAACTTAGTGTTCGATCACTACACTGCTAATGCGCTGGCATTTGTCACGTTGCAGGTGCCGCTGACGGGTTGGTGGGAGGCCTCGCACAAGCTGAAACAGCACGACATTCTGATTCAGAAATCGGAAAACGAACGCGCTGACCTCCTCCAAAAGATGTATCTGGAGGTGATGCAAGCATGGAACAATGTTGGCGAAGCCTACAACCAATACAAGCTGATGGGACTGGCTCTGCAAGACGCGGAAGCTAACTTGCTGGATGCCAAAGCCAATTACGATGCTGGGATGATACCTGTGTCAGAACTGTTGGAGGCGCAAACACTGCTTTTGCAAGCCCAAAACCAACGCACCGACGCCCTCATCGACCTCAAAATCAAGGTGGAACGGTATAAACTGTTAACTGCTAACTACTAACTGCTAACTTTATTCATGGAACTTCTCGTTTTCAACCCCGAACACGACTACGCTCTGGCCGACAACCACCCCCATTTCGTGGCGTTGCGGTCGGCGGCGAAGTTCTCGTACGATTGCGCTCCGTTTATGCGGTATTTGTCGGAGGACGAGAATGTGGTGCTCGACGCCTACGAGCCGTTCGGGAAGGATTTCCGGAAGAAGTTCCAGCCTTTGCAGGATCCACAACGCATCACGAAGGTCGTGCCGTGGGGTTGGGATGCCGCGGTGGTGTACCAGCTGCAGCGTATCGGTGTGGATGAGTCTTTGCTGCCCTCGGAGGTGCGTTTGCAGCAACTGCGAGAGCTCGCGCACCGCAAGACTACCATCGCCGCCATGAACTATTTGAAGAATCAGCATCCGCATCCTGAATTTTTGCCTGATACGCCAGAGTATCTCTCTTCTATTCAGGAGGTCATAGATTTTGTGAAGAAAACGCCGGATGCCATCTTCAAATCGCCCTATTCGGGCAACGGTCGCGGGCACCTTTACGCACACAACGAATGTAACCCCACGCTTTTGCGTCAGTGCGAAGGGGTAATCAAACATCAGGGTGGTATCTTGGCGGAAAAACAATATGCTGTGGTTCAGGATTTTGCAATGGAGTTTACGTGCGATAGGGGAGCGGTGACCTTCCGCGGTTACTCGCTCTTCCACACCGAACACTACGGCTATGGCGGCAATCTGCTGATGCCGGACGAGGAGATTCTCCGGACGCTGTCACAATGTGTAAATATGGGAGAGTTGCAACAAATCCAATCTTTGGTGACGCAATTTATAAAGCTACACATTGCACCGAACTATGATGGAGACGCTGGTGTGGATATGTTTGTGTATCAGGAAGATGGTCGCTATGGAATCCATCCTTTCGTGGAGGTGAACCTGCGGAAGACGATGGGGTTGGCCGCCCACGACATCTACGCCCGTTATTGCCATCCGGAATCGCGCGGCACCTTCCGCATTCTCCGCGAATCTGTAGAGACGCGATTAATCGCGTCTCTACAACAGAACATGCAATCCCGTGACGGTTTGTGGTGGTCAGGCACCGCCATTCTGAATCCTATCACCCCCGAAACGCAATATGCCGTGGTGGTCACGCTGTAAAACGATATTTTTCCTATCTTCGCGGCGTAAATATTATTCGTTAATAATTCACCTAACAATCAGGTTATGAGATATTTTGAGAGCGAAGTCGTCGCGAATCAGCAGATTACCCAAGATATTTTTGTTGTGCAAGTCAAGCGGAACGGCGCAGAAGCCGCTGCCGGACAGTTTTACATGTTGAAAAGCTGGGACACGGAGCTGACGTTGATGCGTCCCATCAGCATTTTCAAAGCGGAAGCGGACACTCTCCACTTTATGTATCGCACTGTGGGTCAGGGCACCCAAAGAATGGCGCAGCTGAAATCGGGCGATCCTATCCGGTTGTTGGGACCGTGTGGCAACGGCTATCCTATTGCGGAGATCAAAGGCAAAGTTGCCGTGTTGGGTGGCGGTGTCGGCATTCCGCCGCTCTGCGAAACCGCTAAAACGCTCCAAAACAATGGTGTGGAGGTGGATGCCTATCTCGGCTTCCGTGATGTTTTGTTCGCGGTGGAGGATTTCGAATCCTACTGCGCCAACATCTTCATCTCCACCGAAAAAGGTGATGAGGGCTACAAAGGATTTATCACCGACCTGCTGAAACCGGGCGAATACGATGCAGTGCTCACCTGCGGTCCCGAAGTGATGATGCGTAAGGTGGCGGCTATGTGTGCAGAGACGGGCACCAGCTGCTACTGCTCGCTCGAACACCGCATGGCTTGCGGTATCGGCGCCTGTCTGGGCTGCAGCATCCGCACTAAATCGGGCATGAAGCGCGTCTGCAAGGATGGTCCGGTGTTCCTCAGCACGGATTTGTTGTGGTAGAGACCCGAAACCGTTTTTACAATTGTTGTTTTATCCAGAAATTTGAAGAAAATGAGTGATACAGTAAAACTTTCAGTGGAAATTGCAGGGGTCCCGTTCAAAAACCCCATCATCGCCGCTTCCGGCACCTTCGGCTTCGGCGAGGAGTATCATGAACTGTACGATGTGGGCTGTCTCGGTGGCATCAGCTCCAAGGGGTTGACATTGCATCCTAAAGACGGAAACGAGGGCATTCGCGTGTGGGAGACCGCCTCGGGCATGATGAACAGCGTGGGGTTGCAGAATCCTGGCGTGGAGGCGTTCATCGACCACGGCATCGCGCAGATGCGTCGTTTTGGTAACGTGCTGATTGCCAATATGGGCGGTCACAGCATGGAGGATTACATCACGGGCGCGACCATGCTTTCCGATGCGGATATTGACATGCTGGAACTGAACATCTCCTGTCCCAACGTGAAGAGCGGCGGCATGGCGTTCGGCATCAAAGCAGAAGTGGCTCGTGAAGTGGTGACCGCCGTGCGCAAGGTGTGCCATAAACCATTGATTGTCAAACTGTCGCCCAATGCGGAGAATATCGTGGATATGGCTATAGCCTGTGAAGAGGCGGGTGCGGATGCCCTTTCCTTGGTCAACACGTTCCAAGCGATGGCCATCGACATCCACAAACGCAAGCCCGTATTCAACAATGTTTATGCAGGATTGTCGGGCGCAGCTATCAAACCCATCGCTTTGCGCATGGTGCACTCCGTCAGCAAGAAGGTGCATGTGCCGGTCATCGGCATCGGCGGTATCTACACGGCAGAGGATATCCTCGAATTCGTGATGGCAGGAGCTGCGGCAGTGCAGATCGGTACCGTCAACTTCAACAACCCGATGGCGGGTCGCGACATCCTGAACAACTTGTCGCAACTCTGTCAAAAGGAAGGAATCGCGGACATCAACGAAATCCGCGGCATCTGTTAGGATGTATACTAAATGGGCATCCTTAGCGTTAATCAAATCAGTTTTTGACAATTTATAAATCGGAAATAATGAAAAGAATGCAAAAAAAATCGTTGCTGATAGCAGGGCTTTCAATCCTCATTATCAATATCATGACCGTTTCTACGGCCAAGGCCCAGTTCTCAATCGGTATTAAAGGGGCCGTCAATGCTGCCAACTATTTGGATCTGACGAAAAAGAAATTTGGTATGGAAGCTGGCGTTTTCATGCGCTTTGGCGATCGTTTCTATTTCCAGCCGGAAGTGAATTATGTGTTGAAGAGTTCCACCATCAAGAATGCCATTGAAGAAGTGCAAGAAAACTTTGAGCTGAAACAACATTTCATTGCGGTACCGGCATTGTTGGGCTACCATTTCATCAACAATGAAAATTTCAAGTTCCACCTCACCATCGGTCCTCGTTTTGATTTCAAAATCGCGGACAATTTTGATGAATCGGGATGGGAGTCCAATGCCATTCAATGGGGTGGTCAGGTGGGTCTTGGTATCGATTTCTGGCGCTTTACTTTAGATGTGAGCTACAGTATTGCGGCGGATCGTTTCAAATACACCACTACCAGCGAGCCGAACACGCAATTTACGAATATGTTCATCGCATCTTTGGGTTTCAAATTTATTAAGTAGCTCATTGCTATAGAGATACGGGGAATCAAAAGAATTTTTCGGATCACCCAAGATTTCGTTTGCGAATTACGTTATTATAAATGAGAGACCAGTCAGAACTGTTGGAGTGGGTGCATGCGTGTCGTGAGGGCAATGCCCGGGCGCAACGCAAGCTCTTCAAACACTTCTACAGCAGTGTGATGGCCGTCTGTATGCGTTATGCTGGGAACAGCGACGAGGCGGATGACATGCTGAATGACGGTTTCTTGAAAGTGTTCTCGAATTTGGACAAATACGAGGACTCAGGTTCTTTTGAGGCTTGGATGAAGCGCGTTGTGCGCAATGCTGCGTTGGATTACCGCAGAAAGTATGACCAAAAGGTCGATTTTGTGGACATTGACGAGGTGGTGGACAACCAAATGACGGATTATCACCTGAATGATGCCGTTTCAAAGATGTCTTCGCAAGAGGTGATCTCCCTGATTCAACAGCTGCCTCCCGTAACCCGAACGGTGTTTAACCTTTTCGTGTTCGAAGGTTTCTCGCACAAGGAGATTTCAGAGCAGCTGAATATCACGGAAAACACCTCCGCGTGGCATGTCAACAGCGCCCGGACAAGACTCAAAAATGCAATTTATCAAAATGATAACGTGTAAAATATGACGGATTTTGACAAACTGATTAAAGAAAAGGCGGAACAAGCCGAATATGCATACAAACCATCGGCGTGGAGACGGTTCCAACGCAAGTCGGGATTGGGACATGCGGCAACTCAATATTGGGTGGCGGGTCTCTCTTCCTTGATTGTGGTTGGAGGAGTCGCTGCGTTTATCGGGCATCGTCAATCTCAGGGCACTCCTGAGGGCGAGCCTGTGCAGACCGTGCTGACAGTTGATACTTTGGAAAGTCAGCAGATTGTTTCCACTCCCGAAGTTTCGGACACTTTCATGATGGCGAGCCATGAGACGGCTGCGCCCGCCCCGAAACGTACTTCCGTACAGAACAAGCAAACTGTTGAAACTCAAGAAGTGGAAGCACCCAGACCTCAAGTTGAGAAGTCGGCTCCAAAGGTGAACAGAACCCCTGTTCACGGTCGCCCGCTGGTGATTGATGTGGATACCATCAAGGAGAATGTGCCGACCGATGAAGAACTGAGGAAGGGGAACAGTCGACTCTTTTAGCTTTTACGTTTTATGGAAATAAAAAAAACTCTGCAGATCTGCAGAGTTTTTTTTGTATTGTAAATGCCAGTGTGGATTATAACACCTTGGCTTCGATGTTGATAGTGCGGACGGAATTTTCCGGATCGTTGGTGATAATGTCGATAGTGGCATTTTGGTTGCCGGAACGACCGGGAGCTTTGAAGGAAATGGTGATTTCAGCAGAGCCGCCGGTAGGAATTTCCTTGACAGTAGAAGAGACTCTGAACAGTGAGTTGCTGGAAGATAAATTTCTGATAATCATAGTACTTTTTCCAGTGTTCGTCAAGGTGATGGTTTCCGTTTTGTTGGTGTTCTTCTGCATGTCGCCAAAGTTAACGGTTGTAGCAGAAACATTGCTGACAGGAGCGTTCTTACGTTGCTTGGGAGTCAACTTGGAAAAGTCTTCCTTGATGTTGATAGCATAGTGGATACGTTTGGTGGGCTCAAGAGAATCGTTGGTCTTGAAGTTGATAGCCTCTTTTTGTTGACCAAATTTACCGAATTTGCCAGCATCGAATTTCAAGACAAAGAAACCTTCTTGTCCAGGTTGGAGTTCTGCACCAAAACTGCGATAAACCTCAGAAATGTAATTGTTCGGTTTTTCGAATTGGAAGGAGACGGGCTGTGACCAGAAATTGCGAATGTGGAATGTGTCAAGAACCGTTTCGGTGTTCATCATATTGTGAGAGGCGTTGGGCTCTTTGATACGGACCATGCCGTTGCCATTGGTGTAACCAGCCTTTTCAAACTCTGTCGGGGGGCGTTTGATAACTTCACCCTTGATGAAAATCATGTGCGGGGTGGCTTTGTCGTTTTCCAAGAAACGGGGCTCGTTGGTTGTCACGCGGATGTTCTTGTTGAACGCACCGGGACGGTTGTAAGGATTGTAAGTGGCTTCGATGTAGCCTTGCTCACCGGGAGCGATGGGGTCTTTCGTGTAGTTGGCTGCCGTGCAACCGCATCCGGGACGGACGTTGGTCAGCTGCAAAGGCTCATTTCCGACGTTGGTGAAGACGAACTTACCAGTCACCTTGCCACCTTCTTCTTTGATTTTTCCGAAATCGTAAGTGGTGTTCTCAAATTTGATTTCGGGTTGCGCAATGCAGAAAATTGCTGACATCACGGCAACGAATAACAAACTTAACTTTTTCATTTTGAGTTGTTTTTTATTGTTTTTATATATGATTTATATTCTAATTTTGAGCAGGCAAAAGTACAATTTTTTCTCCGAATTGGTTTAAATTAATTCCATCAAAATTTCCGGACGACATCAGAAGCAGCACCGACTTGTGCCAATCCGTTGTCAGTAGGGCGTTTTGAAGCATTTCGGAATCGTTAAAAACTTGTAAATCGTCGCGCTGGAACGCCATGTAAATCATTTCCGGATGGATGGGCGGCAGCTTTTTGTGTTGCACGGCGGCGGGGGAGAAGTAGACCATGGCCACATCTGCCTCGTCCATTGCGTGGGCGTATTGCTGCAGGAACTCTTCGGTCAGACTGCTGAAGGTGTGCAGTTCCATGCAAGCCACCAATTTGCGATCGGGATATTGCTCGCGCACGGCGTTGATGGTCGCTTTGAGCTTGGAAGGGGAGTGCGCAAAGTCTTTGTAGACAGCGCATTCTGGTGTTTTGGCAACGAGCTCCAATCGTTTGGACGCACCTTTGAAGGATACAATGGCTTCGTAGAACTGTTCGTCGGTGAGTCCCAATGCATTGCAAGCCAAGCGTGCCGCGTTGATGTTCATCAGGTTGTGTTTGCCGAAAATCTGCAGCGGGTAGGACTTTTCGCCGTGTTTGAGGTAGGTGACACCGTCTTGGATGTAGTAAGGGTGAACACCGTAAGGCTTGCGGGTGGTGTTGGTGATGCGGTCGCCGAGCTTACGAAGCTCCTCATCTTCTTCACAGTAAATGAGTTGTCCGTCGGCGGGAATCATCTTGGCGAAGATTTCGAACTGTTCCACGTAGTTGGCGAAAGTGGGGAAGACGTTGATGTGGTCCCATGCGATGCCGCTGATGATGCCGATAGTGGGCTGGTAGACGTGGAATTTCGGGCGACGGTCGATGGGGGAGGTGAGGTACTCGTCGCCCTCGATGACCATTACTTTTGCGGTGTCGGAGAGGCGCACCATAACCTCAAAGCCTTCCAGCTGTGCTCCGACCATGTAGTCACAGTCAATATGTTGATGCTGAAGCACATGGATAATCATAGAGGTGATGGTGGTTTTGCCGTGGCTGCCACCAACCACCACACGGATTTTATCTTTGCTCTGTTCATAGAGATATTCGGGGTAGGAGTAGATGCGCAAATCCAACTCTTTGGCTTTCAGAAGCTCTGGGTTGTCCTCGCGCGCGTGCATGCCCAGGATGACAGCATCTAAATCGGAAGTGATTTTCTCGGGATGCCAACCAATATCGTCGGGCAGGATGCCGTATTTGGCAAGGCGGCCTTTGGCGGGATCGAAGATCTCATCATCCGAACCGGTAACTTCAAAACCTTTGATTTTGAGGGCGATAGCCAAATTATGCATAGCGCTGCCCCCGATAGCGATAAAATGTACTTTCATATTTACGAATAGGTTAATCGTTTGTTAGACGCGCCGTTAACGAAAAAGTTGAAAATTTATTGCAGAAAAAATCATTTCTTGTCGTCTTTTGTAGAGACGCGATTAATCGCGTCTCTACAGGGGCAATATCGTAGTTCGGGTGTATTTGTTTTTTATGTACCTTTGCCACCGAAGAATTAGAAATGCTATCTATTGATAATGAGCAAGATGAAGTTTTGGATAGACCCGATGTCGCACCAGTTTACGATGAGCGTATGATGAAAGTGACGCTTTTGGGAACCGGAACGTCGCAAGGGGTGCCCGTGGTGGGATGCCAGTGCGAGGTCTGCCGTTCGGCGGACCCGCGCGACAAGCGGTTGCGCACCTCCGCGTTTGTGGAGGTGGATGGCGTGCATCTGCTCATTGATACGGGTCCCGATCTTCGGCAACAGCTTCTGCGCGAGCATATTACGGATGTGGATGCCGTGCTGCTCACCCACGAGCATAAAGACCATCTGGCCGGACTGGATGACATCCGTCCCATCTATTTCCGTCGCAAGCGCCCCATGGACATCTACGGCATGCAGCGCGTGCTGAACGTGGTGCGTAAGGATTACGACTACGCCTTCAAGGAGCATCCCTATCCGGGGGCACCGTCGTTTCAGCTGCACCCCATCCGCCACGAACGTTTCTTCGTTGGTGATGTGGAGATTCAGCCCATCCAAGTGAAGCATCTTACGCTGCCCATTTTAGGCTATCGCATCGGGAAGTTTGCTTACATAACGGATGCCAGCTTCGTGGCCGATTCCGAAATAGCCCTTCTCAACGGCGTGGAAGTGCTGGTGGTGAATGCGTTACACCATGAAAAGCACTATTCCCATTTCAATGTGGAGCAGGCCTTGCAGTTTGTGGAGAAGGTTGGCCCTCAACGCGCCTTCCTGACACACTCCTCCCACCACATGGGACTCTACGCCGATGTGGAGAAAACCTTGCCGCCTCATGTCACTTTAGGCTACGACGGTTTGCAGTTCACTATCGATAAATAGAGACTACCATACGTTTGCGCAGCGTCTTTTCTGTGCGCAGATTCCAGCTTTCGATTTGCACCGCATACATGCCCGCAGGGGCTAGGTTGCCTTTGTCGTCTTCACCGTCCCAGCGGAAAAACGCTTCTGATCCGCATAAAACATTGTTGGCGAGATGCTTGATGGGATGCCCCCGATTGTTATACACTACAATATTCACGCGGTTCTCCTCTTCCGTGAACCGACAGATCACCTCCGCGAAATCTTCGAATCCGTCGTTGTCGGGGGAAAAGACTTCGGGAACGACTGCAAAGTCGGCGTTGTTTTCCTCACATCCCGTTTGCGAGTTGCGGTAGCCGGGCGTGCCGTAGCCAGCACTCTCCGCCGCCGATCGCCAGTTGCTTTCATCTTGCGTCGGACGGTCCGCATGGAGCCGCTCCAGCGCAACGCCCTTGGTGGTCAGCAGTTTGGAGTAGTGCATCTTCTCGCTGTACGCCAAACGGTCAATGGAACGCAAACTCTTGTCTGTCAGATGGATGACGCCCTGACTGATGGCGAAGTCGGGCAGTGAGTCGCACTGTATAAGACGTTTCTTGTCCTTGCAAATGTACTGTTGCAGCGTGACATCCCGTTGTCGGCAGAGCACGGCATACTCGTTCGGGTGCAGCTGCCACCCATTGGAGACTGTAGTTACCGCTTTTTGTGGTAGCGTATCGCCACCATACCCGATTTTCACATCCTTCAGGTCGATGATGCGGTTCGATCGGTTGTAGATTTCCACGTAGTCGGCATTCTCACCATCGAGCGGGTTTGTGAGTATTTCATTGATGATCAGATCGTTGTGTTCTGGTGGAACTGAGATTCCGAACGGCGCTTCGTCCTCCATGGGGTAGCTGTTCCCTCCGCAATCGGAGAGTTCCCCTGACAGGAAGAGTCTGTAGCGAATGTTGGGATTTGGCGGTTCCGAAAATTGCACGTCGAGGGCGCTGAACTCGGGCGGCGCCTCACGGATTCCGGTGATGCTGAGGGCGGGCTCGGTACGGAAAAGCGATGCCGATTCCGAAAAGTCGCCGCTTACCGTTTTCGCAAGATGCACGCGCAAGGTGAGCGAGTCGGTCATCGTTACGCCAGTGATGGTCGGCAACGTGTTGTCGTACAGCGTACTACGGATGGAATTGGGCCGACCGGGAGTGCCGCCCGACGGGTCGGTTGAGGAGTCCCAGTTCCAGCTGCCCGCACAGGGCCATTCTTCGTCAATCATCTCTAACGACCAACCGCCCTCCTGCTTGATGACTTCTGTGTGCCACGACTTCTTAAAACTCACGAAATGAATCACTTCGCCATTCTGATTCGTTAGCGTCAGCGACTGTCCGCCGTCGGTGACGGAGAGCGACGAAAGCGTGACGAGGTGGTCGCAGAATGGCGCGAACTCCTCCTGATACTTCTGTGCGATGATTACGACATAACCGCTGCTGTCTAATGGAATTTCGGGCAACTTTTTGACCGTGTTGCCCAGTTTTAGCTGCCAGTTTTGCAGATGGACGGGGTGGGGGAGTCGGTTGTGCAGCTCTATGTACTCCGCCGCAGGCAGCCCGACTTCCGGGGCCGGCTTGGCCATGATCTCGCTGATGATGATGTCGTAACGACCCGGCTCCGAATCGGCTTGTCCCAGAAGCCCTTTTTGAATCATTAAAAAAAATACTGCAAGCAACAATGCTTTCAAAGTTTTTGCGTTCATATCTTTTTGTTTAGGTTTTATTTTATGTTTGCAAAAATAGTAATTTTGCAGCGAAAATCAATAATTGTTGATAACTTTTTTATAAAAAATCAAAAAAATATGAAAATTGCCCTTGTCGGAGCCACCGGATTAGTGGGTGGAGTTATGCGTAAAGTGTTGGTAGAAAGAGGATTCGCGGATTGTGAGTTCATTCCTGCCGCTTCGTCGAAATCTGTTGGAAAGACGGTGATGTTCGGAGACCGTGAGGTGGCGGTCGTCTCTGTGGAGGAGGCCATCAGCCGCAAGCCCGATTTCGCCATCTTCTCGGCTGGTAGCGCCGCATCGCTCGAATACGCGCCCAAATTCGCCGCTGTCGGTACGGTGGTCATCGACAACTCCGCCGCATGGCGCAGCGATCCGAATATTCCGCTCGTGGTGCCCGAAATCAACGGCGACGTGATTACCCCGAACGACAAGATCATTGCCAACCCGAACTGCTCCACCATTCAGATGGTGATGGCGTTGGCACCGCTGCACAAACGCTTCAAAATCAAACGTTTGGTGGTGTCTACTTATCAGTCTGTTACGGGTACGGGCAAGAAGGCCGTTGATCAGCTGATGAGCGAGCGCGCTGGTCTGCCCTGCGAACCAGCCTATCCCTATCCCATCGACATGAACCTCTTCCCTCACGGTGGCTCTTTCACCGAGGACGGCTATACCACCGAGGAGATCAAGCTGTTGAATGAAACCCGCAAAATTCTGAGGGATAACAATATACAGGTGACCGCAACGGTCGCACGCGTGCCCGTCACAGGTGGACACTCCGAAGCCGTGAATGCGGAATTCTACCAAGATTACGACTTGGCCGAAGTCTATGAGTTGCTGAACGAGATGCCCGGCGTGAAGGTGCTGGATAAGCCTGCCGAGAATCTCTATCCGATGCCGAAATACGCTGAGGGTCAGGACGATGTGTTTGTGGGTCGTATCCGCCGCGACTTCTCCCAACCCAACACGTTGAACCTCTGGGTGGTGGCCGATAACCTCAGAAAAGGCGCTGCCACGAACGCCGTACAGATCATGCAGTATATAATTCATAATTCATAATCCCATAGGTATAATAAAGCGTGTCTTGTTGCGTTATTGACCTGTGTTAAATTTGAAATTAATACAAAACCTTACCATTATGTTCAAAAAAACAATTATTCCGTTATGTTTCGCAGTTCTGCTCACTATTTTGGGCGGAGCTTGTGACCCGGACCCTGTGAATCCTGAACCCACGCCAGGTCCCAACCCTGGCAACACGGAGGGCATTTATCTGGGTGTCATTGGGTTTAACAACCAACTGTACGTCAAAGACATTACTCTCTTGAACAGTTCAACGTATCAAAATTTCAATGATTTTATCAGCAATCTGACTCCGGGCAACGGTACGGCGTTGTTTTATGCCGATTATACGGCCTTGAAGAAACTGAATGCGTATCCCGCTCCTCTGGAACTGAAAAATGTTGCCTTGGTGACATTTACAGACGGTTTGGACAACATTTCGACCGCCAATAGTGAATACGACCCCGAGGGTTATGGCAGCACCACGGCCTATAGAAATGCTTTGCACAACATGATCATGAATGAACCGATACATGGTGTGAACGTTTCGGCCTATTCCATTGGTTTGAAGGGTAGTGATGTCACTGACGAGGCTCAATTTATGGAGACCTTGCGAAAGCTCTCCAGCAGCGACAACAACGTGTTCCAGGTGTCGAACATGGACGAGGCCATGGAGCGTTTCTCCGCGATTGCCTCCAGCCTCTATTCCATCTCCACGTCTGTGAATCTGGGCGTGAATGTGCCTGGCGGTTATGATGACGGCCAGCGTCTGCGTTTCACGTTCGACAATGTTAACTCGGCGACCAGCTCAACGAAATTCATCGAAGCCACCTATCGTCGCAACTCCAACGGTACCAGAACGCTTGAAAACGTGATCTATTACGGTTTCTCCCAAGGGCCTAACTCCATACCTTCTTCCTCTTCCCAAGGCGCGTATTACACCTTCATGTTCCAGAATATGACCTATTTGGACGGCAACCCCGTCTCACAAACGGATTTGAACAACATTAAGCTCTGGAAGCAAACCAGTACGGGTGCGTGGGATAAAGAGACCGAGTTCAACCCGGCAAGCTCGACCACTGTCACGGAGGAGAAAAACAGTGCTTTGATTATTCTCGTCCTCGACTGTACCACCTCATTGGGCAGTGATTTCGTTCACATGCAGGAGAGCGCCAGACAATTTGTCCAAACGCTTGCCAATGTCAACAACGGTAAGAAATAATTCATAATTCATAATTCATAATCAAGGCGTGGCCGTGGCTACGCCTTTTTTTGTTTTCCGAAATCTTGTGCGATACAAAAAACCGAAATAATCGTTAGTTGCGCGGTACGATATTTTTTGTATTTTTGCAATCTTGTATTCATGAGTATATGAAAAGAATCAGTTTACTGATATTAGGATTGTTGACGATCTCCTTTTTGTGCGCGCAACCCGCTCATAACAAGGCTGTTGTCGGTTTTTATAATGTGGAAAACCTGTTTGATACCATTGATGACCCGAATAAGAACGACGAACAGTTCCTTCCGGATGGCGATTATCGCTGGGGATCACAACGTTATGAGGCTAAATTAAAGAGTCTTTCGAAGGTGATTTCCGAGATTGCAAAGCTTGACGGCGGACTGGTGGTGCTGGGCGTTTCCGAGATAGAGAACGAGCAGGTGCTGCAGGATTTGGTCGCCACGGAGTTGTTGAAACCCTATCATCTGTCGGTTTGTCACCATGAGTCGCCCGACCGCCGCGGTGTGGACGTGGCCTTCCTCTATGACGCCTCCCGTTTCAAGATTCTTAGTACCAAGGCATACCCGACGATTGTGCCGAACAATCCCGACTTCATCACCCGTGACCAGTGGCTGATGACCGGCATTTTGGACGGCACGGATACGTTGGACATTGTGGTCAACCATTGGCCTTCCAAGTCTGGCGGCGAGCAGCGGAGTCTTCCCGGACGTATGGCGGCAGGACAACTCGGTCGGCATATTGCGGATTCCGTGCTGCAGTCGCGTCCCAACGCCAAATTCATCTACATGGGCGACCTGAACGACAACCCCACTTCGAAGTGCATCATGGCGGAGATGGGCACGAAGACCAAGCCTGAAAAGCTGACCCAATACGACCTCTACAACCCGATGTGGAAGCTCTTCCGCGACGGTCTCGGTTCATATGCTTACCGTGATTCGTGGGAGATGCTCGACAACATTATCATCTCCGGCGGTCTGGTGAATGCGGCTCCCGGAACCTACAAATTCCGTTCCGCCCACATCTTCCGCAAAGATTTTATGTTCACGAAGACCGGCTCTTACATGGACTACCCCTTCCGCACGTTTGCGGGTGGCAACTACCAAGGCGGCTACAGCGACCACTTGCCGGTGTACATTGTACTAACCAGAGTTAATTGATAACGCTCCCTCTAACCTTCTAACCTTTTAACCTTTTTAACCCTTAAACAGTAACCCTTAAACATTAAACCAAATATGAAACGACTTGTTATCATCCCTACCTACAAGGAAAAAGAGAACATCGAGAACATTATCCGGGCCATTTACGACCTGATTGATGTCCACATTTTGATTATAGATGACAATTCGCCGGACGGTACGGCGGATATTGTGAAATCGTTGATTCCCGAGTTCGAAGGCCGTCTCTTTATCGAGGAGCGCACCGGCAAGTTGGGACTCGGAACCGCCTACATCCACGGGTTCAAGTGGGGATTGGCGCGCGGCTACGACTATCTTTTCGAGATGGATGCCGACTTCTCACACGATCCGCACGACCTGCAGCGACTCTACGATGCGTGCGAAACACAGAACGCCGATGTTGCGGTGGGTTCCCGTTACTGTCAGGGTGTCAATGTGTTGAACTGGCCGATGGGTCGTCTGCTGATGTCCTACTACGGCTCCGCATACGTGCGCACCGTGCTGGGCGTGCCCGTGAAGGACACCACCGCCGGCTTCATCTGCTACCGTGCGGACACTCTTAACGCCATCGATTTCGACAAAATCAAACATATCGGTTACGGCTTCCAGATTGAGATGAAGTTCACGGCTTGGAAGTTGGGCTTCAAGATTGTGGAAGTGCCGATCATCTTCAAAGACAGAACTTTGGGCGTTTCCAAGATGAGCTCCGGTATATTCCGCGAAGCCATCTTCGGCGTCATCGGCCTCAAAATCCGCAGCTGGTTCCGCAAATGGGAGCGTGTCGATAATCGCGCTAAATTAGCACAAAAATAAGAATGTTTCATGTAGGGGCGAATAATTATTCGCCCCTACAATTAATCTCATAATAATGGAATATTTCGTCGCGAAGACCTTTGCCGGACTGGAGACTGAGCTTTTCAAGGAGCTTCACGCTTTGGGCGCGGAGAACTGCCAGAAGCTGAGTCGGGCGGTTGCCTTTGAGGGCGACCTGGCGATGCTGTACCGTGCCAACTACTTCTGTCGCACGGCGTTGCGCATCCTTTGGCGTCGGAAACAGTTCACCTTCAAGACCAACCGGCAGTTCTACGAGCAGATCTACGATTTTCCCGCTGAGGAGGTGCTCTCCCCGGACGGCACATTGGCCGTGCACGCCACGATTGTGGACTCCATCTTCAATACTCCGCTTTATGCCTCCGTGTTGGCGAAGGACGCCATCTGCGACCGCTTCCGCGAGAAGTACGACCGCAGGCCTTCCGTTGACAAAGAGTACCCCGATGTGCAGTTCCATTTGCACGTCTACAAGAATGAGGCACAGCTCTTTATGGACAGTTCGGGCGAGTCGTTGCACAAGCGCGGCTATAAGGTGCGCAACCATCCGGCGCCGCTCAACGAGGTGACCGCGGCTGCCATGATCAAGATGAGCGGCTGGAATGGCTCCTGCGACTTTGTGGACCCGATGTGCGGTGGTGGTACGCTGCTGATTGAGGCCGCCATGCAGGCGCTGAACATCCCCGCTGGCTTCTACCGCAGGGAGTACGGTTTCTATCAGTGGAAGAACTTCGACCGTCAGCTCTGGAAGAAGGTGCGCGAAGAAGCCGACATCAAGGACGATGTGGCGATTAACTTCTACGGTTCCGATATCGACGGACGTTTCCTCGATATTGCCCGAGCCAATGTGCAAAAGGCTCGTTTACAGGATTTTATCGTTTTGGAAAGACAAGAGATGCAGCGGTCTTATCCCGAAAACAAACCCTCTGTGGTGATGATGAACCCGCCATACGGCGAGCGGCTTTCGGTGGACGACATCAGCACGCTGTACAAGGAGATGGGCGATGCGCTCAAAAACCGCTATGCCGGTTGCAAAGCCTACATCATCAGTTCCGATAAGGATGCACTGAAGCATATCGGGCTGAAACCTTCCCGCAAATGGCCGATGCTGAACGGTTCGCTGGAGTGCATGTTCCAGGAGTATGAGCTTTTCGCGGGCGACCGCAAACAACACGTAATTCGACAAAAGAACGCTTAATGAGACGCAAACTGCTGATAGTGACGTTTTTTCTCTCCGTTTTCGGAGCCGGATTCGCGCAGAGCAAGTACAGCAACGAGTTCCTGTCGCTGGGCTTGGGCGCGCGCGGTTTGGGCATGTCGAACACGATGTGCGCGCTGACCGATGACGTGACATCCGCCTATTGGAATCCTGCTGGACTCACCCGGATGGACAAGCGTTATCAGCTGGCGCTCATGCATGCCGAGTATTTCGCAGGCATCGCCAAGTACGACTACGGCGGAATCGGCTTCAAGATCGATTCTAACCAGGCGGTGGCCTTCTCCTATATCCGCTTTGGCGTGGATAATATTATGAATACTACGCAACTGATTGACGATCAGGGGAATGTGGATTATGATAGGATTACCTACTTCTCCGCTGCCGACAACGCCTTTCTGCTGAGCTATGCCTATGCCTTCCCGCAAGTGAAGGGACTTTCCGTGGGTGCGAACGCGAAGATCGTACACCGCAAAATCGGACAATTTGCCAAATCTTGGGGCTTTGGTCTGGATTTCGGACTGCAGTATTACCGCAAGGGCTGGCAGGCGGGCTTGATGTTGCGCGACGGCACCTCCACCTTCAATGCGTGGCGCTATTCGCTCACCGATGATGTGATTGCCGTTTTCGAGGAAACTGGCAACGAGATTCCCGAGAACGATCTGGAGTTGACCGTTCCCGCGCTGCTGTTGGGCGGCGGCAAGACTGTGGATTTCGGCAAGGGCTTCCACGGAACGTTCGCCTTAGGGTTGGATTGTACCTTCGATGGAAAACGCAATTCGTTGATTAAGAGTGATTTCGTGAGCGTGGATCCGCACGTGGGCATGGAGTTCGACTATAAGAAAATTGTGGCGTTGCGCATGGGCGTCGGCAATTTCCAGTGGGAACCCGATTTTGACGGAAATCAGAAGATGACGTTGCAGATCAACTTCGGCATCGGGGTCTGTATAAAGAATATTGTCACCCTTGATTACGCCTTCACCGATTTGGGCAATCTTTCCATCGCCCAATATTCACACATTATATCTTTAAAAGTAGCCCTTGATAAATTCAAAAAATAGCATCATGTCAGACAATCAGAAAACGATTACTATTCAGAAATTCCCCTTTTCAGAGGCGCAGTTCAAGCAGAGAGTAAAGAACGACACCACATTCACCTATACGAAAGATGAGGAGTTGGCGATGTGCAGAACCATTTTGGGGAGCATCGACTTGACCACGTTGGAGGGTTCCGACACGGAGGAGAAAGTGCGCAAGTTGTGCGACACGGCCATCTCTTTCCGCGACGATGAGAAGCAGATCCCGTCGACAGCTTCCGTTTGCGTCTACCCGCCGTTCGTGGCGGTGGCGAAGGATCAGCTCAAGGGGACGGGCATCCACGTGGCGTCTGTGGCGGGCGCATTTCCGTCAGGTCAGCTGCCCATTCAGCTCAAAGTTGCCGAAGTTGCGTATGCTGTGGCGCAGGGTGCGGACGAAATCGACATGGTGATTTCGCGTGGCGCGTTCCTTTCGGGGAAGTTTCAGCAGGTGTATGACGAGATCCGCGCGATACGCAATGCCTGTCCGAAACAGAAGCTGAAGGTGATTTTGGAGACGGGTGAATTGGAGACCCCGCAGAACATCTACCGTGCGTCGCAGTTGGCCATCCATGCCGGTGCCGATTACCTGAAGACCTCCACGGGCAAGATCGCCGTAAATGCCACTCCTGAAGCATTTTGGGTGATGATGTTGGCCATCCAGCAGCACTACCAGAACACTGGTGAAAAGGTGGGCATCAAGGTCGCGGGAGGCGTCTCAACTCCCGAACAGGCATACACCTACCTGCACATTTGGCGGCAAAACATGGGCAAAGATTGGGTGACTCCGGACCTCTTCCGCGTGGGTACAAGTCGCCTCGCCACGAAGATTTTCGAAAAAATTCAAGAAAATTTTTTATAAGTGTTGGATTATAAAGAAATTATTGTATTTTTGCAGCCCGAAAAAATCGAATGATTTATAAACAAATTTAATAGTTACAAACTTTAAAAACACATTAAGATTATGACTAAAGCAGAAATTGTTAACGAAATTTCCAACCGCACCGGTTATGAAAAAAACAGCGTTCAAACTATCGTTGAGGCTTTCATGGAATCTGTGAAAAAAACCATGGTGAACGGTGAGAATGTATATTTGAGAGGCTTTGGTAGCTTCATCGTGAAACACAGAGCTGAAAAGACCGCTCGCAATATCTCCAAGAACCAAACTATTACAATCAAGGCTCACAATATCCCCGCTTTCAAACCTTGCAAGGACTTTGTTGAAGCAGTGAAGAAAAACACGAAATAATCATAAACATCAATCATTTTTCATTATGCCTAGCGGAAAAAAACGTAAACGTGCGAAAATGAATACGCACAAGCGCAAAAAAAGACTCAGAAAGAACAGACATAAAAACAGATAGTCTGTTTGCGCGGTATCAAACATTGAAAACTAAATGGCTTCATTGTAAGTCATTTAGTTTTCTTCTTTATGTATATGGAGAACAAACAAGAAGAAATCACTAAAGAAATTATCATCACTTCGCATACGAACGAAGTTCAGGTGGCTCTGTTGGAAGACAAGAAGTTGATGGAAATTCATACCGAGAAGTCCTCCTCGCAGTTTTCTGTCGGGGATATCTACCTCGGAAAGGTGAAGAAAATCATGCCCGGTCTGAACGCCGCGTTTGTGGATGTCGGCAGTGAGCGCGAGGCCTTCTTGCACTACCTCGATTTAGGCGTGAACGGCCGAACGATTAACGCCTTTGTCAGTCAGGCCATTACCACAGGAAAACGCAGCATCAGCAGAGTTCAATATCTGGAGGAAATCCCCAAAAATGGCAAAATCAGCGATGTGCTGACATCCGGACAACAGATTATGGTCCAGGTGGCCAAGGAGCCGATTTCCACCAAAGGACCCCGTATCACTACAGAAATTTCTTTTGCAGGTCGCTATTTGGTGTTGGTGCCATTTGGCGATAAAGTATCTGTTTCTCAGAAGATTAAGAGCAGCGAGGAACGCAAGCGTCTGCGCACCGCAGTGCAGAGCATCCGTCCCCGCAATTTCGGTATCATTATCCGTACCGTAGCCGAGCATAAGTCGGTGGAGGAACTCAATGCCGATCTGGACATGCTCCGTTACCGTTGGGACACGACCGTGGAGAACCTTTTCGCTTCGAAAGCGCCCGTGCGTCTTGCCCAGGAGGAGAACCGCATCGCTTCGTTGCTGCGCGACTTCCTCAACGACTCTTTCCATGCCATCTATGTGGACACCCCGGAGATTTACACCGAGGTGAAGAACTACCTGCATGTGCACGCTCCTGAAAAAGAGGAGATTGTGAACCTCTACAAAGAGAAACAGCCCATTTTCGACCACTTCAACGTTGCCAAGCAGATCAAAGGCTCATTCGGCAAGGTGGTTACGGTGAAAAACGGCGTCTACCTGATTATTGAGCACACGGAAGCGATGCATGTCATTGACGTGAACAGCGGCAACCGTGTGAAATCCTCCCAAACTCCAGAGCAGAATGCTTTGAATACCAATATGATAGCGGCTCAGGAGATTGCCCGTCAGCTGCGTTTGCGTGATATGGGCGGCATCATCACCATCGACTTCGTGGATTTGCACGATCCGGTGAACAAAAATACGCTGAACAAGGCCATGGCCGACTTCATGCGCAACGACAAAGCCAAACATACCATCCTGCCGCTCAATAAGTTCGGGTTGATTCAGATCACCCGTCAGCGTGTGCGTCAGGCTACCATCATTGAGAACACTGAAGTGTGTCCGACCTGCAAGGGCACCGGCAAAATCAAACCTCCGATTGTCATTGAGGACGAAATTTCCAACGCCTTGGATTTCCTGTTCGACAAGCAGCATGAGCCCAAGATCACCATCGTGGCGCATCCGTTTGTCTACGCTTACCTGACCAAGGGTTTCCCGTCCATCCGTACGAAATGGCGTTTCAAGTATAAGAAATTCCTCAAAATTGTTGCGAACCAGAGCAGTCGTTTGACGGAGGTGCACTATCTCAATGAGCATGGCGAAGATATAGTCCTGTGGAACGAACCGGCACGAGAATAGTATGACCGAATTTCCACCGGAGATTATGACCAAAATGGAACGTTTCTGCGCATGGCAGGAGCGTTGTGAAAATGACGTGAGAAGGAAGCTCGCGTCATTTTCTTTGTCTGATAGTCAAGAAGATGCGATTGTCAAGATGTTGAAGGAAAACCGTTTCGTGGACGACGAGCGGTTTGTGGAATCTTTCGTGCGCAGCAAGGTGAAAGCCTCCTGGGGTCGACAGAAGATCGTGGCGGCGTTGCGAGCCAAGCGGATTCCCTCGGCGTTGATCGAGCAGTACTGCGCACAGATCCCCGCTGAAGACTATCAAGAGCAGCTGCGCTCCGCCATCGAGAAGTGGCAGCGCCTGCATCCCAATGTGGAGCACGCGAGAGAGAAGCTGATCAGGCACCTGCTCACCAAAGGCTACGGAATGGGGGAAATATTAAAAATACTTCCTTGAGTAGCCCCGTAGGGGCAAGAGCTTGGTAGCCAGGGGTGAGCGAAGCGAAACCCCTGGAGAGAGATATTAGTTAATAGTTAATAGTTGTTCGGGACGGTATGAATATGAAGAAATTAATAATTGTTGTGGCGACCGTAGTGGCGTTGACAGCAATAGTTTTAAGTTTCGCCACCAAGGGCAAATCGGCGGGACAGCTGAGCAGTTCGGCTACCAGCGTTAGCGCATCGGATTCGAACGCGGCATACGAGCTTCCGCGTTACACCCGTGCCTGTGCGCATTCGCAACAAATTGTGCACAAGGCATATACGGTGGATTACAACGAGGAGTGGCGTCTAGCGAACTGGGTGGCCTATTCGTTGACGAGCGAGCAGACCAAGGGTCCGGTGGAGCGCTATACCAAATTCGATCCCGATCCGCAGGTGAAGGGTGCGACCGCACAGTGGTGGGACTACAAGAACACCCGTTACGATCGTGGTCATCTGGTGCCTGCCGGCGACATGAAATGGGATGAAACGGCTATGCGCGAGTGCTTCTACCTGAGCAACATCTGTCCGCAGAACCACGAATTCAACGAGGGCGACTGGAACTATCTGGAGAACCGTGTGCGCGGCTGGGCCAACTTCTACGGCAAAGTCTATGTAGCATGCGGTCCAATTGTTTCCACACATCCCGAAACGATAGGGGAGAACTGCATCGCGGTGCCCGACTCCTTCTATAAGGTCGTGCTGTGCGATATGCGCGGCACTTGGAAGACCATCGGCTTCGTTTACGCCAACAACGGAACCCATCACAACCTGAACTACTACGTCCGCCCCGTCGATGATGTGGAGCGCCTCACCGGCATCGACTTCTTCTACCAACTGCCTGACGATGTGGAGGAGCGGATCGAAAAGGAGGTGGACTGGGAGGCGTGGAGAATCCGTAATTAGCTATTAGCCTTTTGCCAATAGCCAAAAGCCAATAGCCAATAGCCAACAGCCAACCCCCTCCCCGACGAATCCGATTAATTATCAATTCTCCATTCTCAATTATCAATTAAAATTGTACCTTTGCCCCGAAATTTCGAGACAATGAAAAACACCGTTAAAATCTATTGCAAGAATATTGACAAGGAAGTTGAAGTGCCGTGCGGAATCACGCTTCAGGAGTTTGTGGACAAGACCAAAATGAAGCCCGAAAACCCGTTTTTCGGTGCGTTGGTGAACAACAAGGAGCGCGATATGTCGTATCGTCTTACAAAACCGGCACTGGTCGATTTCTTCGACTATTACAGCACTTACGGGCGGAACGGTTATATGCGTTCGCTCTATTTCCTGCTCTTCCATGCCGTCGATACGCTTCTCCCGAAGGAGGTGAAGCTTCGCATCAAACACTCTATTTCCGGAGGTCGGTACTGCACGTTGGAGAATTTGGACGGTCCTATTTCCGATAAGCTGGTGAAAGTGCTTTACCTCTTCATGAAGGATGTGGTGCGCCGCGATCTCCCCTTCATCCGCGAGGAGATGCTGACCCAGGACGCCATCAAGGCATTTCAGGAGCATGGACTGGAAGATAAATACGAGTTTTTCAAGAATCGTGACAGAATCTACACATCCGTTTACCATCTCGGCAAAAGCATTAACTACTATTACGGTTTCTTGCTTCCCTCCACGGGCTATCTGACCACTTTCGGTCTTGAAAAATACGAGGAAGGCCTGCTGCTGAAGCTGCCATCCAAGAAAAACATCAACGCGATGGCTAAAACCCGTACGTTTCCCAAGTTGTTCTCTGTCTATAAGTTAGACAAACAATGGGTGGAGTCTATGGGCGTGCCGTACGTTTTCAATTTGAACAAATATACCAACAGCGTCCAGATACAGTCCGGGGTGCTGGTGGCCGAAGCCTATCAGGAGAAGCAGATGGCGCGGGTAGCGGACATGATACACCAGCGCGGAGACGTGAAGATGGTGCTGATCAGCGGTCCGTCCAGCTCGGGCAAGACCACCTCGTGCCGCCGTCTGTCGGTGCAATTGGCTGTTTTGGGCTACTATCCTGTGCCGATTTCCGTCGACGACTTTTTTGTGGAGCGCGATGAAACCCCGAAAGATGAAAACGGCGAGTTTGACTTCGAAGCTTTGCACGCCATCGATTTGCCGTTGTTCAACAAAACGCTCAATCGTCTTCTTGCCGGTGAAGAGGTGGAAATCCCCACGTTCGATTTCACCAAAGGCAAAAAAATTTGGACAGGCAAGACGTTGCAGCTGAGGGGGAACGCAATATTGGTGATCGAAGGTATCCACTGCCTCAATCCAGAATTGACCGCTCAGGTGCCCGACGAAATCAAGTTCAAGGTGTTCGTTTCAGCGCTCACCTCCCTCTCATTGGACCGTCAAAATCCGATTCCGACTTCCGATAACCGTTTGATTCGCAGAATTGTACGTGATTTCAACTATCGTGGCTATTCTGCCGTCGATACGATTCGTCGTTGGCCAAGCGTACGGCGCGGCGAGGAGAAGAACATCTTCCCGTATCAGGAGAACGCCGATGTGATGATCAACACCTCGCTGGTTTTCGAGCTTTCGGTGCTCAAACCCTACGCGATGCCGATTCTGTATGCCGTTCCGGAAACCGTTCCCGAATATGCGGAGGCTACGCGTTTGATCAAGATGCTCACTTTCTTCAAAACCATCCCTGTTTCTTCCCTGCCGGGAACCTCCATCTTGCGTGAGTTTGTCGGTGGCAGCTTTTTCACTCTCTGATGATTACGCTGATAGGTTCTGGAAATGTCGCCACCTGGATCGCCCAGCGGTTGCGGGATAATTCCCGCTTTCCGATAACTCAGGTCTATAGCCGGAAGTTGGGACATGCCCAAATTTTGGCTGAGCCGCTCTATGCGCAGGCGATTGATGATATTCGACAACTGAATCCTGATAATCAGATATTTATATTTGCATTGGCGGATAATGCCTACGAAGATATTTTGCCGCAGTTGCCGTTTACATTGCCGGCAGCCTTTATGACCTCGGGTACAATTTCATGCCGTTGTTTAGCCGAGTATTCCAAAACTTACGGGGTGATTTATCCTTTGCAGACCTTCACGAAGTCGCAGTTTATGCGCGGATTGACAGTGCCGCTCTGTTTGGAGTCCGATTACGCTGGTGACCGCAAGGAGGTGATGTGGGAATTGGCACGGAATCTCTCTCCCGACTGCTACGAAGTCTCTGAATCGCAGCGCGCCCGACTGCATCTGGCCGCCGTCTTCGCCTGCAATTTCAGCAATGCGATGTACAATGTAGCCTATAAGTTGTTGAAGGAAAAAGATTTGCCGTTTGAGATGTTGATTCCCTTGTTGCATCAAACGGTGCAGAAGTTGAAGACGTTGACGCCCGCGGAGGCACAAACCGGTCCGGCCGCACGTCGCGATTTGAACGTGATGCAGGCGCAGATGGAATCGCTCGACGACCCGAAATACAGGGAAATATACCAAATAATGTCGGAACTTATTATGAAATTTTAACATTTTTTATTTGTTGATTTCCAGCTAATTAAATGAAAAATTTGGTGGTTTCAATTTTATTTTGCATTTTTGCGCCCGAATTTTAAAATGGTTAACAAGTGTTTTTTAACATCAAAAAGAGACTGATGGCCAGGGCGATAGACGAAAGGAACCAACAACATCCTTTTGATTATCAATATGCCGATAATTTCTCGCTCGAAGGAGTAGAGAACCCTTGGGTGAACAATTCCTACTATTTTTCTGCCCATAATGAAAAAATGTCGTTATTTGCTCGCTTAGGGAAGCGGGTGAATGTCGAGGAGACTTGGTTTGTGGTTTATTTGGAGGGTAAAGTCTATACGTTAAAGCAAGAATTTTTCCCAAACGGTCAATCACCCATCGTTGTCGAGAAACTCGACGACTGTTGGACCCTTTCTTATCAGGGCAAGCTGAATGAAAACGATGAAATCAGCCTTCAGGCGACGTTTCGGGCCACGCAAAAGCCCATCGATTTCACGAGCGATATGCCGGCTGAGCGCATGGCCTCGGCTATTGCCAATGAAAAGTGGGACAAGGTGTTTTTCGATCGATTGAAAAATGTGAGTGGACAGTGCCATTATGAGCAAGAAGGGTTGCTGGAAGGACAGTTGACGTTGAACGGCAAAACCGTGGACTTCCAGTTGCCGTGTGTGCGCGACCACTCTTTCGGGAAACGGGATTGGAACTACATGAACAACCACCTTTGGCTGATGGCGGTTTCGCCCGCTCGGCAGTTCAATTATTCGATGGTCTCCTATCCGGTGATGAGCGTTTTGGAGGTGGGCCATTATCGCGATGAGGCGGGCATCTACTATATGCAGCATGCGGATTTGGATTTGCAGCAGGTGAATAAGGGAACGATTCCACAGGAGCTGTCGTTCAATGTGGTTGTGGATAATGGTCAGAAAATCAATGTTTTGTCCAAGGTGATCACCGGTGTGACCTACCATTTCCAAAACGGACAATATATCTTGCACGAGAATATCGCGGAATTTACTATTGACGGGAAAACATGCCGCGGTATTCTGGAAATCGGCTTTAACCGAGATGATAGCCGTTATTTTAACCAAAGAGATTTGAATAGTATCAAGCGATGAAAATATATTCATTAGGAGAGTTGCCCGAGGAACTGTATTCGGCAGTAGGAGGGAAGGCGAAGGGATTGGATTTGTTGATCAAACACCATTTTACCGTCCCGAAAGGTTTTGTGATTACTGAGATTGATCAAATTGATGAAGAAGCTGTATATCAGGCTTTTGATGCATTGAACGTGGCGCACGTGTCGGTGCGTTCTTCGGCCTCCAACGAAGACCAGTCGGGGGCTTCCAATGCCGGCCAGTATGAAACCTGCCTGTTCGTGGACCGAGCGCATCTGTTGGAGAGTGTCCAGAAGTGTCTGGATTCGTTGGAGTCCCATCGCGTACAAGATTATGCCCAGCATTTTGATTTGGGCAAGGGGAAGATGAATGTCGTGGTGCAGGAGATGGTGGACAGCGACAAGGCGGGCGTGCTTTTCACGGCCAGTCCGAACAAAGGTTCCGACATCTTGATTGAGGCGGTGAAAGGACAGGGAGAGAACTTGGTCTCCGGACAGGTTTCCGCTCATCAATACGAGATCTCCCGTAAATATTATCGCTCCTGCAGTGACGATTTGCTTGATGAAGCCGAAATTAAGCAACTTTACGAAATTGGGAAGAAAATCCGAACTACTTTTGGCGAAGAGAAAGACATTGAATGGGCATTGAAAGACGGAACCTTGTATCTGTTGCAGATGCGTCCCATCACCACAGAAATAATTGATGTTGAGGAGTTTGATCGCGATGATGACATCAGCAAACATCTGTTCACCAAGCGGAATGTCGGGGAGATGATGCCGGGTGCCGTTACTCCACTCACCTTATCCACTTCTGTGAAGGCCATTGACTATGGCATGCGTTATATGCAATGCGTGGCAGGACTATATAAATCTCCGCATGATTTAGAGCCGTTGAGGGTGATTTCTTCCATTTCCGGGCATCTCTTCTTTGATATGGATTTGCTGTACTTGATGCATACGAGAGTCGGCATTGCCAATCCGCAGTCGATGAACTTGTCCATCATGGGCGAATATCACGACTATCCGCCCATAACCGCTCCTTTTGCCAGTCCCATTGTCAGGGGCGTCAATTCCGTCAAATTTTTGAAGTATGTGATGTCGGGTAGGGGAGCGATGAAGAAGTTCGCCAACATGTTGACCAAAGTACACTTTTTGGAGACCGATTTTTATCGGGAATTATACAAAAGCATTGATGCCAACCTCGCTTATTTGGATGAAAGTCTCATCTACCATTACGCTTCTTCTGCGTATTCAGGCAGTGCCACCAGCACGTTGTATATGATGGTGGACAAGTATTTCCCCGATAAAAAAGAGTATCAGTCGTTCTTGTCGCATTTGTTGACCAATATTCCCAACATTGAGAGTGCCGACATTTTGTCTCGTTTGCAGGATTTGGCGATGATGATTAAGCAGCAAGCGCCAAAAGCGGTGGATTTTCTCGCCGACGAATTGTTGGCCTATATTCGGAATAATGCGGAAATCAAAGCTAAATATCAGGAATTTTTGGAGCATCATGGACATCGCTGCATCAAAGAGGCGGAGATGCGTAACAAACCGTGGCGCGAGGATGAAATTTCGCTGATGAACTACCTGTTGAGCATCATCAAGTCGCCGATGAGTTTAGTCCAGAAAGAAGAAAAGATAGACTATCGGAAAGAGTTCGCTTTCATCAAGAATCCGCTGCTGAAGGCGGCATCCATCAACTACGCCAAAAAGTCCAGACAAGGGGTTGTTGACCGTGAATCCACGAAATCGCAATTGATTAAGCTCATTGATTTGTTCAAAACGCAGTATGTCCGTCTGGCCGAGCTTTTGGTGGCTGGCAATCTGCTTTCGGATGCGGATCTGATCTATTTCTTGACCCACGAGGAAATCGGCAAACTGATTGCGGGCGATGCAAGTCTGCTTCCCTTGGCAGTAAGAAGGCGGAAGGCATACGCTATTCAGGAGGAGCTGTCGTTCGACGACACTTACATCGGAAAGCCCATCGCGGATCTCTTTGATGTGGAGCAGAGCGACGGCGTGCTGAAAGGCGTTCCGGTCTCCAATGGGGAGTGCGAAGGGGTGGTGCGAGTCGTCTATTCCGCCGAAGACGCCAACCAGTTGCAAAAAGGGGAGATTATGGTGGTGCGATTCACCGATGTGGGCTGGACACCCTATTATTCCATCGTCAACGGTTTGATTACGGAAATTGGCTCGTCATTGTCGCACGGAGCCGTGGTGGCGCGAGAATACGGTCTGCCCACCATCGTGAATGTGAAGGGTGCCACCAAAATCCTGAAAAACGGCGATTACATCAAAATGGATGCCAGCAAGGGGACTGTGGTCATTGAAAAAAAATAATACTTTTGCACCCACATTTAATTAATAACAGATGAAGAAAATTATTACCGTATTGTTTTTGTTTTGCGCTTTTATGGGCTGGTCGCAAACGCCTCTGCTTACCACTAAGTGGAACCAGGGATATCCGTACAATATCCTTTGTCCGGCCGACCCGTATGAGAATTACGCCCGTTGTTACACGGGGTGCCCTGCTACGGCTATGGGGCAGATTCTCAATCATTTGCGGACGACGCAGAACACTCGTTTCGACGACAGTGACGACTATACTGCCAATTACGCCGGTCGGCAATTCCACATTGATGACGATTGGGAGATGTATCAATTTCCGTCATTCTTGCAGCTGAACGAGTTGTTGGATTCGGTGGATGCCACATTCCAACGTGGAGAGGATCTTTCTGACTCCTTGGTGGCCGCTTTGATTTTCGCCAGCGGAGTGGCTTGCCAGCAGGTCTATACTGCGTCGCCTAATTATGGTTCCGGCACTTTTAATGTGTATCAGGCGTTCTCGGCCTACCAACGATTTGGCTTTACAGACTCTCAGCTCTTCCAGGAACCCGATTCCACCATGTTCGCTATCTTGATTTCCAATTTGCAAAACGGATATCCTGCCCATCTGGCCGTTGAAAATCCTGAAGGGACGAGCGGTCACAATGTGGTGGTGGATGGCTATCGCGAAAGTGACGGCAAGTTTCACATCAACTTTGGCTGGGGCGGGTCTAAGGACAATTGGTACCACCTTCCCGATCCCAATGGCTTTTCCTACGGCTGGACAAAGATTGAGGGCATTATTGTGAATATCATTCCGACCACCACGGCTGTTCAAGAGTTCTCCAGCCAGCAGCCGCTTACAGTGTATCCCAACCCCGTTTCAGACGTTCTCTTCATCAAAGATCTTCCTTGCGAAGCGGTTGATTATGCCATTTTCGATGTTTTGGGCAGATTGGTAGCTGACGGCTCAACCGAAGGCACCCTCTCCGTCGAGGGACTGGAAAAGGGGATTTATATTTTGCAAGTCAAAGGGGAGAATCTTCTTAAAACAGCTAAGTTTGTGGTGAAATAGGGTCCTTCCTCGCAGGTCCTATATTTTCGGTTCGTCGAATTCGAAGCGGATTTCCTGTGTGGTGTCGCCGCGTTGGATGGTGAGGGTTACGCCCGTCAATCCATCGAAGATCGTGCGGCGTTCTTCAAAGCTGATGTCTTTCACGCTGCGTCCGTTGACGGCGGTGATATGGTCCCCTTTTCTCAAGCCCGCTTTTTCTGCATTGGATTGCGCATAAAGTCCGTTGACTACCCAGTAGCCGAGCGTGCGGCTGCGGTCGGTGTAGCCAAAACCACGCACTGGGCTTTTGAAAGGTTCGTCGAATTCTTTGTTCGGTTTTAAATAGAGCCGCTCGCCCGAGAGGTCGATGATCATGTCGAATCGCTCCCAAATCTCATTACCGATAATGGCGATGTGTTCTCTTTTAGAGAGTGCTCCGCCCGTGTTGTTGCTGAAATCCACCGTCACACTGTCAAGGGAAAAAGGACCTATGGTGACATTGTTTGCCCGGAAATCGCAGCTGGACGATTCCCCACCTATGCCTTCGTTGAAACTGGTGTAGTGGAGGAGCGGGGAAAGCTCGCTTAGCGAGTATTGTTTGGCCACATCGCTTGTCAAGGTGACGGAACCGCCGCTACCGAGATCCATCAAAGCCTCTCCCTGGATGGTTTTTCCATCCCTGACAGTAACAGCAAGCGGCACATAGATACGGATCTTATCGTAACGTATGGGGATGGACGTGAAGCCTGTCGTGTCGCCTGGCTGGTCCCAAAACCCCATCTGCTCATCCAAATAGTGGATGGCAATCACCTTGCCTCCCATTTCGTCAATGCCGAGGATGCCATCGGCATAGTCGCCCACAATCGGTTTCAGTTGAATGATCGGGGAGATGTGGCTCAGGTGCTCCTTCTCATCGACCGTGTAGGTCAGCTCATCAACGATGACACGCACTGTTTCCTGGTTGTTTCCTGCGCCGCCCATCTGAGCTTTCCAAATTTGTTTATACTCTATTCCGCTGTCAGCCAAAAAAGTGCTGTCCATACAGGTGTAGGGCGAGCCGGTGTCAAAAACCAGAGAGGCCGGATGCCCGTTAATTTTGGAATGAAGATACAGGTGCCCGAAATAGTAGCTTACCCCCATCAGATGTTGCTGCCCGAGGACGCTTCCGAGACAAAGCACTGCGGCAATCAGGGCGAAAAGGCGTTTTTTCATAAAGGGTGATTTTTGGCGGCAAAAATACACTTTTCGATGGTTATTTACGATAAGCGATTTTTATTTTTCCCGTTCGCAAAAGGTGACGTGCACGGTGTCGCCGAAGCTCTTGCCAATTTGTTTGCGGATGTCCTTCCGGATGCCGATGATGTAGCACGGCGTTCCCATTTTCACGATTTGTCCGTCGTAAGGCACACCGTCGAAGGTTGCGTGCACCAACAGCCGCCCTTTGCCGAACATCGCCTTGATGTCGAACGGCACCTCCATGTAGGCGGCATCCATCTCCTCGTTTTGCAGGATCACCGCATCGAATTCCAATTTTGTGATAGGTTTGGGCATAAGGCAAGTTTTTTGATGGGCCGCAAAAGTACAAAAAAGACGCAGACAATACGCCTGCCACTGCGTTGTGGATTTTTTTGTACTTTTGCGTTTTGTCAAAGAATCTAATATGAAACCCCATAACATGAAAAAGATAGTGTTGTCTCTAACGCTTATGTTAGCCCTTTTGCAAATAGGCTGGGCGCAGCAACGCGACCGGCTTGCGGAGCTTGATTTGGTGTGCACCAATTGGATCGTCACGCACGCTTCGGTGGCTCCTGACGGTTCGATTTGGATGGCGACCAGATGTGGCGAAATCTATCGTGCCGACGATATCTATTCGACTTGGCAAATCCTTCAAGAGGGGGAATTACTCAGTGATGAAGACTTTGAAAATATCGCAGCGTTCGACCGCAATACAGCAGTCATGGTTGGCAATATGTGGAGCTATATCAAAAGAACCTCAACAGGAGGCCAGTCGTGGGACTCTGTTAAATATGTTAGCAAACGTGGACACGAGTGGTTCCATCCCGTATGGCGCGGTCAGGGAGGATGCCTCTGGACTGGCTCTCAAGACGGCTATTTGGCTTTCAGTGCCGACAGCGGGCGTACTTTCACCCCATTGCTCGACAAGTCTTTCGACTATAAGATGGGTATCAAGGACATCTACATGATCTCGACGGACAGCGGCTGGATTGCCGGACAAGCCCTTTATAGCACCTCCGACAATTGGACTACTTTCCACCGTGTGCCTATACTGAATGGCGATAAAGTGAGTCGTGTGCGGGTGTGGAAGGACCTTTTGATTATGAGACAATCCGGCATGAGTTACTACACCCCCATCCACGGCGATGTTCACTGGAAGCGGACTCCGCTGGGATTGCGGGATTTCGAGGTTGACAATGCCACTGGGATGATGTGGGCACTGGATGACAACGGTGAGATTGTCCTGATGGAGGAGCTCGGCCGATGGAAACCGATGGGTGTGAACGCGCTGGCAATCATAGGCATACACGATTGCCGTCTCTATTGCAGAGTCAACGAAGGAGTGATTCGTGTGGGAGCCGATGGGGTGGTGGACCACTGCCCGTTTCTCACTGCCGATCGAACCTTCGAGGAATCAGGACGGACGCTCGAACATGCCAATATCTTATGGGGTTTCGATGAAAAAAGTGTCTATATCCGTGATTCCGAAGGCTGGTATCGTCTGGCGCGTCCGCTCGACATCGCGGGTATGACGCCTGATCCCGACCGCGAGGACCGCGTGGTTGTTCGGACCGGCGAGGGAAAGAATTTCAGCGTTGACACCGCCGGTCGCGTGGAACCCTACATTTACGCACAGCCGCTGGCCGCTTTCGTGAAGTCGGGCTTGCAAAGTCTGGAAATCAACACATACACCACTTTGGGGTACGGTGTCCACAAAGAGACCATCGGCTTTCAACGCGACGGCAACAGTATGACGGAGAGTGCTCGCACGACGACCGAAGAGAGCTTCGACCCTCATATCAAAGGTGGACATTCGATACGGACTAAGCCCATTGCCATTAATGATTCCGACAAACGTCAAAAATCGGTGGCATCCATAGAAGAAGCTTTGTTGACACTCGGCGAGCGCTATTCTATTTATCCCACCTCGGTGGACTTTGGTCTAAATGACACCTTGTTAGATATGCGCGAGGTATATGCCAGCGGAAACGTTTGGAGTTCCAACAAATGCGGCTACGAAATCGTTTTCGTCAACCAAGCCAATGACACGCTTACCGTTTGGGGGAACACTTCCGCTCACGTTGACCTCGGCGGAAGCACGCACTATCCGTGGATGTTGCCGATGGTGGTCTGTTGGCGAGAAGCTGAATTCGTCACCTACCAGCCTGTCCTGTGGCAAACTCTGCGCGAGATGATGCCCGACGGCATGCAAAACAAGGACTTCCTCGACAACAGCACCCTGCATCCGAGGTAAACCGAGCAAAGATATTAGAAACTGTAACCGAGGCCGATGCCGAAGACCGATTTGAACTGCACGCGCTCTTTTTCGACACCTTCCTTGTCCTTTACAAAGACACCGTTGTAGTACTTCAAGTTAGTGGCCAATGTCACGTTCAGCACTTTCAGGAACTGATAGGAGATGAGAAAGTCCCATTCCACATCGAAATTGCCGAAATGGCGGTTTAAGTTCGAATATCGGAAATACTGATTGTAGGTCTCGCCAGGGTGGGCCTGCTCATAAGCCTCTTTGATGTCGAATCCCTTTCCTTGATAAGGTGTGTAAAGCCAAAGCGAGGAACAGAGTGTGAGATTTTTGTATTTGTAAGCAACGGAGCCTTTGAGGGAGAGGCCTAACTCGGCGCGACAGCTGCGCCAATCGATAACGGGGGTGCCGTCATCCGTCATGATGACTTTGTAGGTGCCGTATTTGGTTTGCATTTCCCGACGGAAGTCCACATACTCTTCCGGAACAGGTTGTCCTGCCGCTTCCATAGCCGCCAAATACTCTTCAGTGTATTTCTGGTTGTCCGCATCGTTCACGTATGCCGTGATGAGGGCGCCCGCAAGCGGTGAGACATAGAACGAAAAGTCGCAACTGCCTACCGATTTCTTCCAGTCAATACCCAGTGACAATTCGGCGTTTGACGGACAAAGCCATTTGGAAACCACAGGGTCATATTTTCCTTTGTTGTATTTGCGACCAATCGCATATTGGCTCTTAAAACTACCTGACGCAGTCAAGTACAAATTATCCTTGATTTTCCAGCCTAACTTGGTGTTGAACTTGATATCGTCGGATGTCTTCTTGAGTTGGTCATCTTCCTGATCGACCCAAGTCAATCCGAAATCGGTGTCAAAGTTGGTCTCCCAAGCAATGGCGTCTTTTTGATATTGCAGACGTAGTTTGGCGAAAGTCAGCGCGTTAGCGTTGTTGTTACCCCCAGCTGACCAAAAGATGAGGCTCGTGGCGCCTGCGTTCAAACCGATCACCCCGTCAAACTTCCATGCCTTTACCGAGTCAGCTGCTTTTTCCGTGGTTTTGGTTTTGTCCGCTTGGGCATACGTTGCGGAAACGGTTAATACACTAAGAGTCAATACAATGTAAAAATGTTTCATACTTTCGTGATTTGGACGCAAATATACCGCTTTTTTTGATTTGCGGTTTGCGTTACGGTTTACGTCCGTAGGGCTGCCGCACTGCGACAGCCCTACAACGATTGGTTCAACGATCAGTGGTCATATACATTCGTAACCACAACATCACACATCAACAAAAAAAGGACACCCTCTCGGATGCCCTTAACTATTAACTTTTATCTATTAACTCTTAACTGAATTAAATCTCCCACGTGTCTCCACTGTTCAGCAAATCGTCAACGCATTTGTATTTGCCGTTGGCCATCTGCTCTTCCATTTGGTCTTCGTAGAGTTGGGTGTAGGAGGTCTTCTTCACGTTGCGGATCACGCCGATGGCCACGGGGAGGTCGCCGCTCATGCGGGCCAACATCATGTGGATGCCGGTGTCCTCGGTGGTCTCGTCGTGGATCATGATGTCGTCCATCGTGATGCCGTTTTCGCCAATGGTGACAGCCTCCAAGCAACGTCCGTTGAAACGGAGACCCTTGTTCTTCTCCTTACCGAAGATCATGGGCTTGCCGTGTTCGAGGATGATGGTGCGGTCGTCACGCACAGCTTT
>Ga0265300_10000055_pt1 | contig 128675 bp, 137 predicted proteins | sample AusTroGonzalo_MG_FD_193482 | JGI IMG/M metagenome (GOLD analysis project Ga0265300, IMG submission 193482) | Bovine rumen microbial communities from tropical cattle in Woodstock, Queensland, Australia - Gonzalo_03 | ecosystem: Host-associated > Mammals > Digestive system > Stomach > Rumen ... | reverse complement strand
GACCTTGTGCTCAGCGCAATAGGCATCAATCTCTAGAATTTGTTCTCGTGTAAGCATATCTGTGAACTTTTTGCAAATGTAGCCAGGATCTTTCCCGGCTACAAGATGCAGTTCCTCGGAGGCTTACATACGGACAAGGCAAGTTCGCACCAAATAGAAAGTCGCAGGTTGGCGAAAGGCCGGCCTGCGACTTTGTTTGGGAGCGGAGGGGGTCAATCCGACCACCCTTCTAATGGAAGTCTTGGAAGTTAGTCCAACTGGTGTTGGATTCGGCGGTCTCTTCCATGCTCTCGGGCAAGTTGTGGAATAGATTGAGTCCGGTCCACTGCTCTATCTGGTTCACGCTCACAACGTGCTCGGAATCGTAGTACTTCTCTGTGGACTGATACTCCCGGTGGTCGAACCAGAAGCCAATGGTAGAGGCGGCGGTAATTTGCCCGCCACTGTTGCGCGTCACCTTGAGCAGCGCCTTCCAATAATAATTGGGAATGGGCAGGCTGGAAGGATTGGCGTTTTTTCCGGAGACACCGGTAAGATAATTGATGGTCTCACTGCCTCCAACCTTGCGGTAAAGCGGGCCAGTGACAACATACACCGTATCCACTGAACTTGTTAAATTTCGCACCGCCGTTTCCAATGAGCCCCAGATGCTGCCATTGAACTTATTCTGCAGCTGAGGGGTCTGGTTGGTGGAATAGTAGGTGTGCAGGTTCATGGTGTCGTCGCTCTTGCGGCTGGCATTGGGAATCTGGTGCCCGCGGGCATATTGGGATGCCCCGTACATGGTTCCGTAGGCGTTGCTTACGATATTCACCTGCTTATTGTTGTCAATGTTGGGATTATACCGCCAACTGGAGGTACTGGCAGAACCGCTTGTGTGCGCAGCTGTGAGTGGATAGGCCACCCACATGGACGCGTAGTAAGTATAGTTGTAGGAATAACTATAGTTCCTGTTTGTCCCTGCGGTACTTCCCTCCCCGTAGAACTTACCCACAAAGTCTTCGGACCCGGTGACCTCCGGAAGCTCCAGCCAGCCATTCACCGACTCGGGTGTTATCGAAGTTGTGGTGAAGGTCTGCGTGCCTTCGGCCCATTTTTCCACATACTGATTCTCGTTCTCGTCCCATTCGGTCACATAGGCCTGGAAGGTGTAGGTTGAACTTTCTTCCAGAGAACTGATTTCCATGGAGAAGGAACCAGAAGTACCCGTAGTACTGCCAAGGCCCGTAGGGGTAACCCAGCTGCCACTCCCCTTCTTGTAACGGAAACCACGATCGTAAATTGTCCCGGTAGCACCGCTGAAGGAAGCATTGAGTGTTGCGCTGTTGGAGCCAACACCCGTTGCGGCATTGGTCGAAACCGTTGCAGTTGCTTCCGCCTTGGTCTTGAAGGATTCCTGACTTCCCAGGACCTCTTCCCCGCCCTCTATGATGTATGCCTTATAATAATAGGTAGTATTGGCCGACAATCCCGTAAGGGCCTTGCTAAACGGCGAAGCCGTACCTGTGGCCTGCACCTTGGTGGAAGGAGTGGTAGTTCCATAGTAGAAACCGGTCTCGGAGACCGTTCCTGTTGCTCCAGTGTAGGAGCCCGACAGGGTTGCCCCTGTCGAGCTCTGCACCGTAGCAGAAGCGGTTGTTACTGTGGCGCTCGCGCCCCCGGAGGTTCCGCCTCCGGATTCATTTCATTTGTAAGTTACCTTAACTGATTTCAATCTCCAGTGACCGGAACCAGAAGGCCGGCTAAGCGTAACCGTCGTTGCCTCTCCAGTCCATTTCTTTGTAGAAGTGCTATACCCGGAAGGGCTCGCAACATCGGCAGTAGGCGCATAGGAGCCATCCCAAGTGAACAATATTTCTGAAATGGTATAAGTGGACGTGATGGTAAATGAACCGCCGCCGTAGGTCCGGATACCGGCCCCTGTGGTATAGTACTTCCCATCATTTGAACCGCCAGCGAACTGAATGGTAAAGTGCCCACCATCAAACGGATCGGAATATTGCACACCATTGGTAAGTCCAAGATCTGCGAAAGTGATAGTTTCAGGGCTTGGTGTTTCGCTGCTGGGATCCGTCAGCGTAGCGCTTGTGCTGGCCGTGGCAGAGAGAGCATCAGCGGCAGAAACCACTACAGAAACGTCATATGTGCCGTAGTCGGCCATGGTGAAGGTGTGGCTGCCGGCGGCGCTGGCGTTGTAGTTCTGCGTGCCGCAGGTAACAGCGTAGCTGATGGCGCTTTCCGTGCCTTCGGCAGCACCCCAGGTAACGGTAATCTGCTTTTTATCGTTGTCGGGGGTAGCCGTGAGCGTGGGAACCGTGAGGGCCTTGGTGATGCCGTTCACAGACACCAGATAACCGTCGGTGGCTTCGGCAGTTTCATTGTATAAAGTAAGGGTGCCATAGATGATCACCTCATCATTCAGGGCAATCTGAGCATTGCCGTCCACCCAGCCTTTATTTCCGATGTACTTAACGCTATAAGCTTGGAATACATCTTGAGCAGTGCCATTCTCGTCAATCCAGAAAGTGGCAGTACCGTAACCGGAAGTGAATGGGTATTTAATATTTGTGACAATACCCGAAATGTAGTACGAACCGGTATCGCCGCCAATAGCCAAAGCCTTTGCTTCGGAAGCCGTGTACGGATGCTCCAGCGAGCCATCGTTCGGAGTTGCACCAGAGATAGTGTAGGTGGCCGATGCTACCTCACTGGGCTTGTAGCCCGTCTTGGTGGCGATGACCTTTACAGTCTTGCCTTCAGTAATGGTAACAGATGCGCCTTTGGTAGATTCCGTGGTAGGAGTGGTATTGTTAAGGGTGTAGTAGAAGGTTACACCATCGGTTGTGCAATTGAAGGAAACCTCTGTGTTGGCGGCTACTTCGCCTTCGGCCGGGCTGAAGGTAGGCGTGGCCACCTGTGCACGGTTGTCTTCTACCGTGAGGGTGTAGCTCACGGTTTGGGCGCTGTAGGTGGCATCTCCATTGAAGATGGCCTTGATGGTGGTGCTGCCGGTATTGACGGTATTGCCGACGAGGGCCGTAATGGTAACCTCTCCGGAAGCGTTGATGGTAGCAATGGTCTCATCCGTGGAAGCATAGGTAATGCCAGTAGCATTGCCAGGATTCAGGGTAGGAGCCGTGAAGCTAAGGTTGTTACCGGTAGCAAAGCTAGCCGTTGCCGATGCTGCGCTCCACTCCATGCCGGGTTCCTCGCGGGAATCTACCCACTTGTAGAACTTGAAGGTAACTTTATTGGTAGAAGCACTTACATACCCACGGAAATCTGAAGATCCGTTGATACCAATGTAGCGGGCCGTATAGTCATCCTTTGTTACCAACTGATTGCCATCGGTGAGCTCAAACAGGATACGGTTATAATTACCGCCGTCACCCACGCGAAGGTTGGCGTTGGAACTGCTGGTTGCAGTAGTGTTGCAGAACAGCTTGGTAGATGCGCCATTCGGATAGAAAGTGTACCCGTCTGTAGCATTTCCAGAGAGATTCCACTTGATGGCATCGGCGATATCACTGGTTAATTTGTTCCCGCTTACAGTTACGGCAACTGCCGGAGGATTGGAGCTGGTACTACCAGCGCTGGAAAGAGCATAGGCGCCATTACCCACCATCACAAACACGTCGCCGGCGCTAATGCTGGAGAGTTCGGTCTCGATCCAGCCGGAGACAGGCGTTACGCCGCTGGTTACATTAATCGTATAACTTACCTCGGCTGCAGGCATGTAGGTTTCGTCGCCGGCGAAGGAGGCGCTCACGGTGGCGCTGCCGGTATTACCGTTCAGGGTAACCACACCGCTTTCCAGGGAGGTAACAATGCCGCTGGCATCTTCCAGTTTCCATGAAAGCTTGCTGGAAACAGTTGCCGTGGCCTCGGAAGGATCGATAACGATAGCCTGGCCCTCGAAACCAGCCACTTCTGCGGTAGTGAGGTTTACTTCCGACTCTGCGAAGGACAGGGTAACCGGCGTGCGTTCATCGACGGTTGCAGGGATAAAGAGCAGGTCTTTCTGCTGATTGGAAGTATAGAACGCGAAGTAATTGCTACCGCCGCTATTGCGCTGGAATACACGGTTCGAATTATTGTGGAGTGCAACGTGATAGCAGCTATTGGTCTTGTCCCAAACAATGTCTACCAGGTAGTTAGTTGCCGTCCAGTCTTCGCCGGGCTCCAGCCAGTAGGCTTCATTGGATGAGCCCTTATAGCCAATGTACTTTCCGCTGTTGGCAATAATGTAAGAACCGCTTTCCTGAGAAACGGCCCAGACAATGGAGCCCTCGCCTTCGTAGGAATCGATGCTGCCGGTATAATCCTGAGAAGCAATGCGGGTTCCGTTAGCGGCGGCTTTCACGGCGTAATAACTGGCAGGATTACCGTTTTTAGCTACAATCACATAATTGCCGGCGGCAAGTTCCTTGTTGTCTTCCACAACGGCGCTAGTCATATCGATGGACAGTGTGTTCAGATAGCCTTCCTTGAAAGAGATGGACCTTCCCGCGGGCAGCGTAATGGTGCGCGTGTAGATATGGTCATCGGAGACAGCCGAAACTGTGAAGTCTTCACCTTCTTTTACTTCGGCCGCCCAGGAGGTGAACCAGATGTCCATGGAGGCCTCGTGGCTAAGCTTGGTGCTGTAGCTTACCTCGATGGTGTTGGTTTCTCCGTAGTAGATTTCCCCGCTTGCGCCGGTGGTGAGGTCGAATTTACGGCGGCCGGCCATCTTAACGCCTTCGGGGACGGTGATGGTAACGCGCTTAATGTCCTCGGGCAGGTTGCTCAGGGTAATCTTGTTAAGAGCGGTTGCGCGACGGAAATAGGCCACCCAATCTTCGGCCTCGGCTTCCGTTTTTCCGCTTTCGGGGCGAGCCACCAGGATATAGGCCTTAGGGTCATAAGAGGTGGCCGAAGCGCTCTGCTGGGCGGGAAGGTTCACTTTGTACTGAGTAGGATCCGTGGACTCGACAGCTGCTGCGGCAGGATACAGGCCGTAATAGGTGTAATCTCCGGATTCCGTAGCGGGAGTAATGGAGAAGGCGAACCAGGCTTGGTCTTCGCCCTCAAAATCGTCGGCGTAATCGTCCTTGGAGGTGCCAAACACAGTGGCCGTACCATCGTTCACGCCGATTAACATGTATTCGCCGGGGCCCCAGAGGATTTTGGTTCCCTCGATATAGGTTTTGGAAGCGGGAGCTTCGGTTTTAGCTTCGTCGGGGGAAGCCTTAACGGTGATGTTCAGGACATGAGCTTGCTGGGGGGCAATAGCTTCCTGCTGACAAGCCGTAGTGGCGATGACTGCTGCAGCCATCGGCACAAAGAGTTTGAAAAGATTCTTCATGGTACTGCAACAATTAAAATGCACCGTTGTCAAAGATGAGGTCGCCCGTAGAGTAATCTCCGGCGCCACCTTCGTAGAAGTCGTTGGGGCTTTGACACAGGAAAGCCTCACAGTCCATTCCATGAACATCTGTCCGTGGAGTCAGGTAGTTCTTTTTGCTTTTTTCCATAACCAACTATTGTGAATTTGAGTATTGACTACTTTTCCAAGCTGCAAAGGTAGCCATTATTCTTTGAATAATCAACGCGTGTTGATAACTTGTTGATAACTTTTTTTTTGCTAATTTTGCCCCTGCAAACGAAGATAAAAATGGACAACAACCAACCCAAGCAGCCTCAGAATCAGCTCAGTCTGGAACTGAATCCCCAAGTTACCAAGGTATCGTATTCCAACCTGGCCATCATCTCGCATTCCCGCAGCGAATTCATCCTGGATTTCGCGGCCACCCTGCCCGGCCTGCCCAAGGCCCTCATCGGAGACCGCATCATCATGACCCCGGAACATGCCAAGCGCCTCATGAATGCCCTGTTCGACAATATTTCCAAATACGAAGCCCAGTTTGGCGTCATAGACCTTAGCGGCGGCAAGGGCCCTCAGGGCGGCGCCACCTTCAATCTGGGAGACTTTGGCCCGCTGGGAGGCGGCAACAAGTCGTAATGGACCTCTCTCACATCAAGGCTTTTGCCTTTGACATAGACGGCGTGGCCACCGACGGAGGCGTCTTCTGCAGCTCAGACGGAGACCTCCTTCGCACCTACGACGCCAAGGACGGCTTTGCCATCCGAATGGCGGTCATGCACGGTTATCCGGTGGGCATCATTACCGGCGGCAGCAGCGAAAGCATACGTAAACGCATGATTACCAGCGGCGTGCTCCCAGAAGACGTCTTTCTTCACTGCCGCGACAAACGAGAACAGTTTAGCCAGTTCTGCGAGCGGTATCAGCTTCGGCCCCAAGAGGTGATGTATTTTGGCGACGATGTCCCCGACATAGCCGTCATGCAGGCCTGTGGCTGCGGGGTGTGTCCCTCTGATGCCGTAGAGGAAGTGAAAGCCATTGCCCACTGGGTAAGCGACTATCCCGGAGGAAAGGGATGCCTAAGGCAGGCCATTGAAACCACGCTCCGGCAACAGGGCACCTGGACCTTTGACGCCCAGGCCTACAAAAAGAGATTCTGATGGACTTACACGGAAAGCGCATCATCCTGGGCAGCAACAGCCCGCGCAGAAGAGAATTACTCAAGGGCTTAGATATTGAATTTGAAGTAGATCCCAACAATAACTTCCAGGAAAGCTTTGGCCCGGAAGTTCCCTTCGACGAAGTGCCCCGGCTCATGAGCGAAGGGAAATCGGCCGGCTTTCACAGACCGCTCACGCCCGACGAGATTCTCATTACGGCCGACACCATGGTCATTCTTCCGCCCAGCGACGGATGCCCCGGAAAGATTCTGGGAAAACCCGCAGGCCGGGATGCCGCCATACAAATGCTCCAGGACCTTTCCGGACGGCGGCACCACGTTACCACGGCCGTCACCCTGCGGGACACGCTTCGGCAGGAAACCATCACGGCCACAACGCAGGTGTGGTTCAAGGAGCTATCCCCCGCCGAAATCACTTACTACGTAGACACCTACAAGCCCTTCGACAAAGCCGGCGCCTATGCCATCCAGGAGTGGATCGGCCACATTGGCATCACCCGCATCGAAGGCTCCTATTTCAATGTGGTGGGCTTCCCCGTTCAGCGGGTATACGAAGCCCTGCTCCGGTTCTTATAGCCCCTTCGCCGCCGAAAGCTTATCGGCCTCATTATCAATGCTTTCCAGATATTTCATCCGGCAAAAATCCGGATGAAATTTCAGGAAGTCGCTCATTTACAAGCATTTACCGATTCAAGAAGCAGCTCAAAAAGCCGGGGCTTGGCGTATTGGTCCAGGGAGGATTCGGGAATCCAGATATAGCCGTCCGGAAGGGTGGGGCGCTCCAGGGCTTCCAACAGGTAAAAATCCACGATGAGCTTGCGGTGCGTAAGTTGGTGTCGAACGCCCATGCGCAGCGGAACAGCATGGCCCGGAAGGCTGGGGGCCGAAACATCAAGCGCCGAAACGCTACTAGCCGATGCATCGGCGGCCCAAGGCTCCAAGACCAGGGGCTCCCAAAGGCCCTGCCAGATGTCGCCGCTCCCCCGCCGCCGGATAGCCGTTTGGAAGCCGCCTCCCGGCATGGGGACGCGAAGATACAAGTAGCAAAAATGCCTTTCCACCACTTTGGGGGCTGATTTTTTAACAGGAAGCAGCGCCACCCTGCCGGTTCGAAATGCCTGGCAGCTTCCCTGCAGCGGACAGGCCTCACAATTGGGACGAAGCGGCGTGCACTGGATGGCGCCAAAGTCCATCATGCCCTGGTTAAAAGCCGCGGGGTCTTCCGGGGGAAGCAGCTTCCCGGCCAGGGCCGAAAACTCCTTCTGGGCCTGCACCGTGCCCACCGGGGTAGCCAGTCCAAAATGCCGCGCCAGCACCCGGTAAACGTTTCCGTCTACCACGGCCGCCGGAAGGCCAAAACAGATGGAGCCTATGGCCGCGGCCGTGTAGGGGCCCACTCCCTTAAGGCTGTGAATGCCTTCCAGGGTGCGCGGGAAGCCCCCCATGGCCACTATCTGACGGGCGGCGGCATGCAGGTTCCGGGCGCGGGAGTAATACCCCAGGCCTTCCCATAGCCGCAGCACTTCATCTTCGGAGGCATGGGCCAATGCCTCTACCGTGGGGAAACGTTCCAGGAAGCGATGCCAGTAGGCCGTTCCCTGCACTACGCGCGTTTGCTGCAGGATAATCTCGCTGAGCCATACCGCATAGGGGTCCTTCGTGCGGCGCCAGGGCAAATCCCGGCCGAACGAAGCATACCATTCAAGGATTGTGTGGCTAAATGGGTTCACAAAGGGCAAAAATAACGATTTTTTCTGTATTTTTGCCGCATGGAAAACAAACCCGATTTTAGCGAAGTGCTGGAGGTTGCGTCCGAGGCCGGACACATTCTGCTGGAAAACGGCGCGGAAATATCCCGCGTAGAAGACATCATGATTCGGATTTCTACCCACTTTGGCGTAAGTTCGGGCCATTTTTTCGTGCTGTCCAACGGCATTTTTTCGTCGGGACGCGCCGAAAAACTCTCGAAGGCCGGCGGCCAGGCTTCTACCTATGCCAACGTGGCTTTTATCCCCATCCGCGGCGCCCAGCTTTCCAAAGTGACGGCCGTGAACCGCCTCAGTTATGATATATCGGCCGGCCGATGCTCCCTGCAGGAAGCCCGCGAACGTCTGGCGGCCATCAAGGCCATGCCCGTAAAACCGGCCTGGGAGCAGGTACTGGCTTCGGGGCTTAGCGCCGCAGGCTTTTCGGCCATCTTCGGCGGCAGTTTCCTGGACTGCGCGGCTGCCGGGGTGGTGGGAACGCTCCTGTATATTTTTATCCTACTGGTAAGTTCCCGCTATATGTCCCGCATTGTGGGCGGCGTTTGCAATGCGCTCGTTTCCACCCTGCTGTGCATCGTTTGCTGGCGCCTTGGGTTTGGAGACAGCCTCTCGGATATCATCATCGGCGGCATCATGCCCCTTATTCCCGGCGTGCCTTTCACCAACGGCGTACGGGATTTAGCCAACTCCGACTATCTTGCGGGCCTCACCCGCCTCACCGACGCCATGCTGGGTTTCTTCTGTATTGCCATGGGCGTGGCGGCGGGCTTCATCGTGGACGGCTCTATTTTTGACGGCATGATCATGCTCACCGGTTATACGGCCAGTCCGCAGACTTTTGGCCTGGCCTGGCAGGCCCTGGCGGCCTTCCTGGGCACGGTGGGCTTTGCGGTGCTGTATGGAGTGGACCGGGAGCAGTACCTGCCCACCGGCATCATCGGCATTATTGGCTGGCTGGTGTACCTTATTGTGCTGCGCTACGCCGGCGGCACGGCCCCGGTATCGTCCCTGGTGGCCACTACGGTTGTGTGTCTGCTGTCCCGCTTTGCTGCGGTTCCCACACGCTGCCCAGCCCAGATTTTCATCATTTGCGGCATCTTTACGCTGGTGCCTGGCGCCGGCATCTTCTGGTTCTCCTATTATCTTACCGGCGAGCAGTTTGCCCTTTCGCTGCAAAACGGTTTCATGGCACTCAAAGTGGCCATTTCCATTGTGCTGGGCATCGTACTGGCCATGGAACTCCCCCAGCGCCTATTCTCCCGGCACCGGAAACTGGCCCATTAATCTATTGAGGCCTCCGCTAGAGTTTGCCTTGTTCGCCCAGTTGGGAATCTTTGAAGCCGATAAAGTAGAGTACGCCGTCCAGGCCGATGGTGGAGATGCTTTGGCGGGCGCTTTGCTTGACGCGGGGCTTGGCGTGGAAGGCGATGCCCAGGCCGGCCTCTCCCAGCATGGGAAGGTCGTTGGCGCCGTCGCCCACGGCAATGGTCTGCTCCAGGTTCACTTTTTCGGTTTGGGCAATGAGCTTTAAAAGGTCGGCCTTGCGGCGGCCGTCCACGATTTCGCCCACATAGCGGCCGGTGAGCTTGCCGTCTTCGTCCACTTCCAGCTCGTTGGCATACACATAATCGATGCCGTATTTGCGCTGCAGGTACTCGCCAAAGAAGGTGAAACCGCCACTTAGGATGGCAATCTTGTAACCGCAGGTTTTGAGGACCGACATGAGGCGGTCGGTGCCTTCTGTGATGGGCAGATGCTCGGCAATGTCCTGCATCACAGAGATATCCAGGCCCTTAAGCAAAGCTACCCTTTGGGTGAAGCTTTCCTTGAAGTCTATTTCTCCCCGCATGGCGCTTTCGGTGATGGCGGCCACCTGCTCGTAAACGCCGTGGCGGCGGGCCAGCTCGTCAATGCATTCGGCCTGGATAAGGGTAGAATCCATATCGAAGCAAATGAGCCGGCGCATGCGGCGGTAGATATTGTCTTTCTGGAAGGAAAAGTCCATGCCAGATTCGGTGCCCATGGTCATGAGGTCCTGCTGCAGGGCCTTTTTGTCATCGGCCGACAGAAAACCGCGCACCGAGAATTCTACGCAGGCACGCACATTCCTTTCCGGATGCATGATGCTCATGCGGCCGGTGAGCCGGCGGATGGCGTCTATGTTGAGCCCGTAGTTGGAGATGACCCTGGTGGCGGCATGAATTTGCTCGGCGCTAAGGCTGCGGGCAATGACCGTGAGGATGTAGCGGTTTCGGCCCTGACGGCCGGCCCAGGCTTCGTATTCTTCGTCGCCGACGGGCTCGAAGCCAATGGACACGCCCAGCTCCGTGGCCTTGAAAAGCAGTTCCTTCATGACCTGCCCCGACACATTTTCATCGATGCGGATGAGGATGCCCAGCGAAAGGGTGCTGTGAATGTCGGCCTGGCCGATGTCCAGGATTTGGGCTTCGTAGCGGGCCAGGATGGCGGTGATGGAAGCTGTTAGGCCTATCTGGTCTTTTCCGGCAATGCGGATAAGTATCTGTTCTTTTTTCATAGTGCTGCGATAATGGTGCAAAAATAAAGATTTTTCCTTAAATTTGCACGATTTATTAGGGCCGCCTATATGACGCTACTTCTCTTCTACCTGCTCCTTACCATGGGAATCTCCTTCCTGTGTTCCCTGTTGGAGTCGGTACTCATGTCCACCCCGCTTTCGTATATTTCCATGAAGGAAGACGAAGGCGACAAAAACGCTGCCCTTTTCATGAAGTTCAAACAGGACCCGGACCGTCCCTTGAGCGCCATCCTGTCCCTGAACACCATTGCCAACACCCTGGGCGCCGCCGCCGTGGGCCATCAGGCCACGCTGCTCACTGGGGAACACTGGTTTGGCATTATAAGCGCCCTCATGACCATCCTCATCCTGGTATTCTCGGAGATTGTGCCCAAAACCATCGGCACGTCCCACTGGAAGGATCTGCTGTGGCTGGCCAAGGTAATGCAACTGCTGGTGTACCTGCTGTACCCTATTGTGTGGCTCATTGACAAACTGCACAACAGTATCTCGGACGAAGACCCGGATCTGGGCATTTCCCGGGAGGAAGTGTCGGCCATGGCCAATATTGGAGAGGAAGAAGGAGTCCTGGACAACACGGAGAACAAGGTTATCCAAAACATTATCAAGCTGGACGACATTAAGGCCTACGACGTCATGACCCCGCGCGTGGTGGCCGCCATTGCCCCGGAAAACATGACGCTCAAGCAGTTCTACAAGCAGGAAAAGCTGTCTCACAACTCCCGCATCCCCGTGTACGCCGAATCCCCGGAGTTCATTACCGGTTACATTCTTCGCTACGACGTCCTGGAGCTGCTGGCCGAGGACAAGTTTGACAACCGCCTTTCCAGCATCAAGCGAAAGATTGCCGCCTTCCACGAGGAAACGTCCGTGAGCGACATCTGGGAAAGCCTCCTCAAAACCAAAGACCAGATTGCCCTCATCATAGACGACTATGGCTGTTTCCAGGGCATCATCACCCTGGAAGACATTATAGAAACCATCCAGGGCGTGGAAATCATCGACGAGAACGACACCGTCACCGACATGCAGCAGTATGCCCGGGAACGCTGGCGCAAGCGCCAGAACCAGTACAAGCAAATTGTTCTGCCGGAGGAGGACGATGAGTAGGCTGTTCTTTAACCCGTTTACGGGTAAACTTTTCACCCTCATAGCCAGAAGAAAACCCCGCCGGGCGCCCGTGAACGCCCAGGTAGAGCGCATGCGCGCCCAGGCCCGAGAGGAACTTCCCCCGCGGTTAAGCGCCCTGGCGGCCCAGCACGGTTTCCATTATAATAAGGTATTCATTAAAAACAACGTGAGCAACTGGGGCAGTTGCAGCAGCCTGGGAAACATTAACCTGAATTTGCGGCTGGTTACCCTGCCCCGGCACCTGCAGGATTACGTGATGCTGCACGAGCTTTGCCACCTCAAATACCTGAACCACGGGCCTCAATTCCATGCTCTGCTGGAGCAGGTGTGTCCGGGGCACCGCGCCCTGGCCCGGGAAATGAAAGAGCACAAACTCATTCCTTAGCGGCACATGTCCAAAACGCCCTTCATACAGGCCATTGCCCCGCTCAAACTGGAGTGGGAGCCCTATTATGAGCTCCCGGACGCCCAGGTAGGAGAGCGCGTCACCGTAGAGCTGGCGCACAGGCCCTATACAGCGGTAGTGAGCGCCGTGAACGTTGAGCCGCCAGCCGATATCAAAATCATTCTGCCGGCCAAAAAGACAGACCTTCCGCCAGTACACTCCCGTGAAATTGCTTTCTGGAGGGCGCTGGCCCAGTATTACCTGTGCTCTGTTGGAGAAGTTTACAAGGCCGCCTACCCTGCCGTGATGCATCGTATGCCGCGGGTGCCGGAGGAAGAAACGCTACCGTCGGCAGGTAGCCTGGAAGCGATGGAGGAGATGCCGCCGCAATTTTCGGCCGTCCTGGATGCTTTTTCCCGTTACAATACGGTCCTTTTGCAGGGAGGTGCCCCCGCAGCCCTCTACCGCGCGCTGGCCAGCAAAACCTTACAGGAAGGCAAAAGCGTGCTCATCCTGGTACCGGAGATTGCCCTTTCCCGGCTGGATATTCCGGGCGCCCTGGTCTATCACAGCGGCCTTTCGTATGTGAAGCGCCGCGCCATTGCTAAGCAGGTTCGAGAGCAAGAGGCCACCCTGATTCTGGGCACCCGCAGCGCCCTTTTCCTGCCACATCACAACCTGGGGCTCATCCTTGTACACCAGGAACACGACGCCGCCTTCAAACAGGAATCCCCCGCCCCGCGCTACCATGCCCGGGAAGCCGCCATCCTGTTAGCCGGCATCCACGGAGCCCAGGTGCTGCTAAGCAGCGAAACGCCCTCCCTGGAGTCGCTCTACAATGCCGACAATGGCAAATTTGGGAGCATTGAACTAAAACAGGACTATAAGCCCCTGACCCGCATCATAGACACCGCCGCCGAAACCCGTAAAAACGGCATGGCGGGCAGTTTCTCCTTAAAGCTTCTGGAAGAGATGAAACGCTGCCTGGATGGCGGGAAAAAGATACTGGTCATTTGCCGCTCCAAAGCTGCCCTGCAGGAGTGCACCGAGGAACTGGAGCGCATTTATCCCGGGAACCGCCGCATAGTAACCGCCACGCCCGCCAGCTTCAAAACGCTTTCGCAGGGGTCCTTCGCGCTTTGCGCCGTGCTTCAGGCCGACGCCCTTCTTTCCAAGGAAGACTTCCGCTCCGACGAGCGCACGCTGCAGCTGCTGCAGCAGCTAAGGAGCCGCTGCAGCCAGGGCGGGCTGCTGCTCATCCAGACGCGGGAAGGGGCACATCCGGTTTTCAAGGCCCTGGAGGAAGGATGGGACGCCCATGCATTTTTGGAAGAGCGCCGCGTGGCGGGGTATCCGCCCTACACCCGGTTGGTAGATATCACGCTCAAGGACAAAGCACCCAAGCGGCTGGAGTATATGGCGCGCCTGCTGGCCGACAAACTGCGCTCCTGCGGCGGCCACCTCTTCGGCCCGTATGAGCCACAGCAGCTCTCCCCTGAGGAAAGCATCCCTGCCCGTGCTATTCGCATGGCCCTTTCCCGGGATCGGCAGCTTTCTTCCTGCAAAAAAGCCATCCTGCAAAGCGTAAACAGCTTCGAGCTCCAGTACAAGTACACCGGGCACATTGTGGTGGACGTGGATCCCCTGTAGGGGCCGCGTGGAACTTTCTGTGGAACATTCTTGGGGATGCCAATAATTCTCCCTATATTTGTAGGATAAAAGTTTTTGTGGGAAAGTATGGGAAAAGTTATTGCCATTGCCAATCAGAAAGGCGGCGTAGGAAAAACCACCACCGCCATTAACCTTGCAGCCTCGCTGGCCGTACTGGAAAAAAGCGTCCTTATCATAGACGCAGACCCTCAGGCCAACACCACTTCGGGCCTCAACTTCGACCCGGAGAACAACGACCATCGCACCCTGTACGAGATACTTATCGGCAAGCTGTCGGCCCAGGACGCACTTATCCAAACAGAGCTTCCCAAGCTGCACATGATTCCCTCCCACATTAACCTGGTGGGCGCCGAGATAGAGCTGCTGGAGGTCCCAGACCGGGAATCGGCCCTTAAGAAGGCCCTGCAGCCCATCCAGGACAACTACGACTACATCATTATCGACTGCTCCCCTTCCCTGGGGCTCATTACGGTGAACTGCCTCACAGCCGCCGATTCCGTCATCATTCCCGTACAACCGGAATTTTTCGCGCTGGAAGGCCTTACCAAACTCATTCAAACCATCCGGCTGGTGCAAAGCGGTATTAACCCCCGCCTTACCATCGAGGGGTTCGTGGTAACCATGTTCGACGGCCGCACCAAGGTGCACAACCAGGTGGTAGAGCAGCTAAGGGACCACTTTAAGGACATGGTCTTCAACACCGTCATTCAGCGCAGCATTCGCCTGAGCGAAGCTCCTTCGTACGGCAAACCCATTATCTTGTACGACGTCATGAACAACGGCACCTCGAATTATCTGAACCTGGCAAAGGAAGTATTGGACAAGAACAATGGCTAAGAATCAATTTGGCCTGGGCAAGGGCCTGGGCGCCCTTCTGGGCACGGAAGACCTCTCCGAGCTTCGCAAACCGGTAGGTTATATTAACAAGGCCGTAGTGTCGGCCGAGGCCAAGCCGCAGGACACCTCGGACGTACTGCGCATTCCCGTAGACCTCATAGAGCCCAATCCCTATCAGCCCCGTATGAGTTTTGCCACGGAGGCCATGCAGGAACTGGCCCAGAGCATCAAGACCTTCGGCCTCATCCAGCCCATTACCGTTAGGCGCAAAGGCGACGGAAAGTATCAGATCATTAGCGGAGAACGCCGCTACCGCGCCTCCATCATGGCCGGCATGGACATGGTGCCCGCCTATATAAGGGACGCCTCAGAGCAAGGCATGCTGGAAATGGCCATTGTAGAGAATATCCAGCGGGAAAACCTGGACCCCATAGAGGTGGCCATGAGCTATATGCGCCTCATGGAAGAATGTCACCTTACGCAGGAGCAAATGGCCGACCGAGTGGGCAAGAAGCGGGCGTCGGTGGCCAATCAGCTGCGGCTCCTGAAGCTGCCCGCCAAAGCCCAGCACGACCTTAAAGTGGGGCTCATCAGCGTGGGCCATGCCAAAGTGCTGCTGGGCGTGGAAGACCCTTCCGTGCAGGAAACCCTGTGCGACCTCATTGTAAAAGGCGGCCTGTCTGTGCGCCAGCTGGAAGATAAAGTGCGGGCGCTGTCAAAGACACCTTCGGCCGCCCAGGAAGAGCCCGAGGCCCTGCCCGACATGTACTACAAGCTGCTGGAAAACGTGGGCCGATACTTTGGGGAGAACATTTCCCTGCGGCGCTCGGCGGCTGGCAAGGGTACCCTTACCATCCGGTTCGACTCAGACGCCCAAATGCAGCAGTTTCTGCAGGCCCTGGACCAGCGATGAAGATTTGGCGCAGCATAACGCTTTTGGCAGGGCTTTTCGCCGTCCTGCCCCTGGCCGCCCAATACCGGGACGACCAATTCAAGCGTGACGCCTTTACCCAAACCTACGCCGACACCACCGAGAAAGCCCAGAAAGACTCCTCGCAGCTTTTCAATTTTGCCGAATACTTTGGCGGCCTGGCCCATAAACGCACGGCGTCGCTCAAGACGCTCACCATGGGGTCGGCCGTACTGCTGGGCGGTACGCAGTTCTACCACAAACAGTACTGGAAGATTCCCATCATTTACGGCGGCATTGGCGCGGGCATCTACGGGGGCATCCGGTTCAACCAGCTGTACCAGGAAACCGGAGAGGAAAAGTTTAAGACCTACCGGGCGCTCAGCTATGCCGGGGCCGGTCTGGTGTACTGGGGCTCACTCATGGACGGGGCCGTTTGCTACAAGAGCACCAAAAGCCCGGATCCTGCAAAAAGTACCGTTTACTCCATTCTGCTGCCCGGCCTGGGCCAGATTTATAACGGAGAAGCCTGGAAATTACCGCTGTACTGGGGGCTGCTGGCCGGAAGCATTCACTTTGCCGTAGACAACAATGTCCAGTACAACCGCTGGAAGTGGATTCACAACATGGCCACTACCACAGAGGAAGTGGAGGAACGTCCTCCCCAGTCGGGCGAAACCGCCAAGTATTACCGGGACGTTTACCGCCGCTACCGGGACTATTCCATCCTGGCCGTAGCGCTGGTCTATGTGGTGCAAATCATCGATGCCAATGTTTTTGCCTATATGCAGGACTTTGAGGTAAGCGACGACATTTCCATGCACCTTGAACCCAGCATTATGCCGGTGCAGTATGCCTCGGGCGTTACCGGCCCTGGGACGGCAGCTGTTGGCGTATCCATGGGCATAAGATTCTAACCCGTATGCGAAAATCCATCTTCATAGCGGCATGCTTCCTTCTGCTTTCGGCCAGCCCTGGTTTGGGCTTCGGCCCTGGTCTTGGTTCAGGCCCAGGCCCTGGTCCAGGCGGCAAAACCCGCAAACAGCTGCAGAAAGAGAACACGCAAATGCAGGAGCGCATCCAGGCGCTGGAGGCCGAGCTATCCACCTTCCGGGCCCAGGCGGCCGAGCGGGATGCCCTTGAGGAAGTGCTGTCCGGCGAAAACGAGAACAAGGTGTCGTCGGCCATGGAGGGATATGTATCGGCCGACACCGACACCCTGCTGGGCCAATGGTACATGCACAGGCAGTCCCGCATTCCCGGTCGGGAGCAGTATAATATGGATTCCGTGCGGTTCACAACCGACGTGCCAGATTCTGTCCTCATGGGGCGCCTGCGGGAAATGAACGCCTTTATCTCGCTCCCCTACAACGAGACCGTGAAGAATTACATGATTCTTTACTCCGAGAAACTAACCCGGAAAATGGGCGAGATGCTGGGCATCGGGCAGTACTACATGCCCATCTTCGAAGAGACATTCCGGAGGTACGACCTTCCGCTGGAGCTCAAGTACGTGGCCATCATCGAGAGCATGATGAATCCCCGGGCCGAATCCCGCGTGGGCGCCAAGGGCATCTGGCAGTTCATGTACCGCACGGCGCTAAGCTACGGCCTTCGCATCGACTCTTACGTAGACGAGCGCATGGATCCGTTTGCATCGGCCGATGCCGCCGCCCGCTATCTTCGGGACGCCTACAGGATTTTCGGCGACTGGGCCCTGGCCATCTCTTCCTACAACTGCGGCAGCGGCAATGTGAACAAGGCCATCCGCAGGGCCGGCGGACGCACCGACTATTGGTCCATCTACGAATACCTCCCCCGCGAAACGCGCGGCTACGTGCCGGCCATGGTAGGCGCCATGTATGCCATCCGATATGCCAAGGAATACGGCATTGTGCCCGAACCCATTGCCGTACCGGTGTATGTAGACACTTTCCATGTGCACAAGAACCTGCACATGCGCCAGATTAGCGAACTGCTGGGCATTCCCCTGGACGATGTGAGGGATCTCAATCCCCAGTATTACAAAGACATTGTTCCGGGCCAGGGCAGCGACGAAGTCCTGCGCCTCCCCTTCAACTATTCTTCGGCATTCCTGGATATGCAGGACAGCCTGTACCGCTATAAGGCCGATGTTTTCTTCTCGGCCGCTGTCCAGGATGGTCGCGAAACCGTAGATGGCCGGCCTGTCCCCACCCCGCGCACCGGCACTGGCCAGTGGGTCTACTATAAAGTGAAGTCCGGTGACAATCTGGGAAAAATTGCCCGCAAATACCACTGCACCGTAAAGCAGCTCAAGCAGTGGAACGGCCTCAAAGGCGACATGATTTCCATCGGCCAGCGCCTCAAGGTAGGAAAACGCTAACTGCTCTCCCTGCGCCCCGTTTCCTAGCCGCCCGTTTTCTCGCCCGACGTCCCATAGGAGGGCCATGGGCCGAATCCCCGTGGCAGCTAATGCACTGTTATTCAATTTGTTAGCACAGCGGACGGGTCGTTTTTTATCACCCGTCTGCTGTGCTAACAGCGTGACTATCAGACTTTTAAGTGCCACGCAATAACGGCACGGTCTCCGACCCACTCGCTGGACCGTTGGGGGATCTGTGGGCAGGAATCAGCGTTCGCATTGGAGTTGAACGCTGAGGGTGGGGGTTGAGTCGCGGCCGATGCGGGCCATATACCCGGCGCGAAGATACACTTTCAGGGTGCACACCCGGCCGAAGCGGTGTTTCCAGCCGCCGAAGAGGGAAACGGCTCCGCCTCGGCCGTAGTAGGACGGCACCGAGAAACTGCCGGGCGCATCGCGTTCATACACATAGATGCGGTCGTTCCATGCATCAATCACAAAACCTGTCGCCCGTAAGTAGCAGGAAAAAGCGCCTCCCTTATACCCGCCTTCCAGGTAGCTGAGCACTCCTATCGGGAAGGAGGCATCTTCGGAAGGTTTCCAAAAGCTGTCGGCATGCTGGCAAAGCACCCCCTCCAGACGCCAGCTGGCCATCCAGGGACCGTTTCCAAAACCCGTCTGAAGCCGGATATCTGTGCGGGGATGCTCATAATTCCGATATCGTTCGGTCAAACGCAGTTGCAGGGACCAGGCCGGCGCCATTTGCCACTTCCACAGCGCCCAGGCCCGAACCTGCCTGCGCCCGGGGTCCTTACCCGGCAGCGGAACCAGGGCGGCATCAAGGGTAAGAGAGGCTTCATGCACAGGCACACTGCTGCCAAAGCCTGTCATGCCCGCCAGCGAGCACCGTCGAGAACTTTGAAAAACCGTTCCCAGCGCCAGCGCGTATTCGCCGTTTTTCTTCCCGGAAAAAGCCGATGGGAGCACCCGCGCCTGTGCCACGCCCCGGAATTTTTCCCCCAGACGGAAATCACCGGACACGAGGCCACCGCCGGACCCATTCCGGTAAGTGCCCTCGAAAGCCAGGGTGGTTCCGCGCCAGTTTAGGAGCCCGTCGGCCGAAAAAGTCCATCGGCCAGTAGATGCGTCGCAAAGAACGCTGCCTCCTGCCTGGCCATGCCGCCACAGCCACGAAGCATGCACGCCCGTAAGACCATCGAGCGCTCCGAAAACAAGGGCCTGAATGTGCCTGGAGCCATATTCTCCCACCAGCCCCCGATGCGCATTCCCGGAAACATAGGACCACGCTGGCGAGGCTCCCGTAGGGCGGCGCACAAAGGCATCGGCCGATGACAGACTGGTCATGGAAAAACCGCTCCACTGCGCCAGCCCTTGGCCCATCCGAAGATGGTAATCCCCAAGCAGCAAGCGCACGCCCCTGTAATTGCCTTCGGCATATGCAGTCCAGTCCTTTTCCCTCCAGGCGCCGCCCGTTCGCCAGTTTTCTCCCGCGACACGCGCCTTGCCACCCACGTTTTTAAGCGTAGCTCTAAGCAGGGCTTCTCCCGTGATGCGCCTCCGAACACTGTCTGGCCGGGATCCTGGTACTTGTTCCGAGTACAGCGACAAAAAAGGCCGAAGCGCCTGAACAGCCTCACTGGAAAACCCATCCAGCAGAGCCAGCTCGTCCCAGGAGAGAATGTCTCCACAGCGGGCACGATAGTCGGCAATGGAGGCTACCTGGTAATGGGACAGGATGCCCCGACCACGCAAATGCGGGCTGTTCACCCGCAGCTTTCGGCCCCGTGACGCTTCCAGCAGTTCCAGCACCGAACTGTCTATCTCTTCGGCCTGCGACACCCCGCTCAGGTATAGGGCGGCTCTTATCAAGTCATCGTCCTGGGCGCAGAGCCGCCACGCCGACAGGCACAGAAATCCTATGCAAATTAACCGTCTCATGGCATGAAGTTAGGAACTGAATTCCGGAATTCACATAGCCTGTTGATAACTTGTGTTGTTTCAGAAGTATTTTTACATGTTTTTTATTATTTTTGTGCTTAAAATTTGCGAGCCATGGAGCAAAAAATCTCTCTGCACGACAAAACGTTCAGGCTTTTCATCCCCAATGAAACTCTTGAAAAAGCCATCGACGCCCTGGCCGCCCGCCTCAATAAGGACTACGCCAATTGTACGGACAAGCATCCCGCACTACTGCTATGCACCCTGAACGGAGCGGTTATTTTTACGGCCGAACTACTCAAACGCCTAACTTTCCCGCTGGAACTCAAGGCATGTAAGCTTTCTTCCTACAAAGGAACCACTTCTACCGGGGTTGTTACCACAGAAGTTCCCCTGCCAGCCAACATTGCGGGTCGGCGCGTCATCATTGTGGAAGACATTGTGGACACGGGCACAACCATTGAGGCGCTCTTCCATCAGCTCCGGGAAAACCAGGTGCAGGATATTTCCGTGTGCACCATGTTCCTTAAACCGGAAGTGTATAAAAAGAGCATTCCGCTTCAATATGTTGCCCTTGAAATTCCCAACAAGTTTGTGGTGGGCTTTGGCCTGGACTATGATGAACTGGGCCGAAACACCAAAGACCTATATGTTCTAGATATCTAATAACCAGCCCATGAAGTATTACGTTTTATTTGGCCCTCCCGGTGCGGGAAAAGGCACTCAGGCCGGCGCCATGGTCACGCGCTATCACCTTTGCCACCTCTCTACCGGGGAACTTCTGCGAAGCGAAATTTCCGCAGGAACTGCTCTGGGCCTTCAGGCCAAAGCCCTTATCGAGGCCGGGAATCTGGTCCCCGACGAAGTTGTGGAGGGTATGATAGAAGCTAAATTCCTCAATACCAAAGGTGTAGAAGGGTTCCTGCTGGATGGCTTTCCGCGCACCCTTGCCCAGGCCGATGCTCTGGATGCCATGCTGGCCAAAACCGGCCAGGCTGTTACCGCCTGTGTTTCCCTCATGATTCCGGACGCCCTCATCCACGAACGCATTGCTCATCGTGCCACCATTGAAGGCCGCGCCGACGACGCCCGCCCCGAGATAGTGGAGAACCGCATCAAAACCTACCACGCCAAAACCGAACCCCTTATCGAGTTCTACAAAAAAGCCGGTAAGTACCAGGAAATTAACGGCGTAGGCAGCATCGAAGAGGTTCAGGAACGGATTTTCAGAACCATGGATCAGTACTAGACACCAGGCCCGGACATTGCTTCGGGCCTTTTCATGTCTCCACCCCATGCCCAACGGTACAGTGGGTGGGACACTGGACTGTCAACAGCCCTTCAACGAACGATGCGCCCTTATGTAGCCAAGTCACATCGCTGGCCCTTGTTTTTTGTGGGTAGGTCGGAGACCGTGCCGTTATTGCGTGGCACTTAAAAGTCTGATAGTCACGCTGTTAGCACAGCAAACGGGTGATAAAAAACGACCCGTCTGCTGTGCTAACAAATTGAATAACAGCGCATTAGCCACCACGTGGATTCGGCCCATGGCCCTCCTATGGACGTTGGGCGGGAAAGCCGGCGGCACGAAATGCGCCAAGAAACGGGCCAAGCTATGCGCCGGGAAACGGGCCGAGCAATGCGCCCGCACGCGCGCGTTTGCGTATTCGAACAATTCTGCGTATATTTGAAGGTTTTAAACCTAAACGCATGCACAGAATTTTTCTGCCCATTTATAAGTTCTTCCAGAAGCGTCAGGCGCTGATGTATCTGGTGATGGTGGCCAGCCTGGTGTTCTTTGGCTATTTTGGCCTAAAGCTCACCTTCGAGGAAGACATCATTAAACTGCTCCCCCGCTCCTCCACATCCAACGAGCTGGCCTTCAGCGAGATTGAACTGGCCGAAAAAGTGTTTATCCAGGTAACGTCCCGGGACCCGGAGCATCCGGTGGAACCGTCCAGGCTGGGAGATATAGCAGAAGAGTTCTGCAAGTTGCTGGAGGCAAAAGACAGCGCCTCCCATTCCATTTTGGGCACGCTTTCTACCCTGGACACCGACACCGCATTCGGGGCCCTGGATTTTGCCATCTCGCACCTGCCCAGTTTTGTAGATACCTGCTGGTACAGCAGCATAGAGCAGGCACTGGAGCCGGAGGCTATTAACCGGCAAATGGAAGAGAACTACAAGCTCATCATGGAAGACGAGACCGGCATGGCATCACAACTGGTGGCCATGGACCCGCTGAACCTAAGGACGGCCATCCTGGGATCGGTCCTGGACGACCCCAGCGCCATGGGAGGTTTCACCATGGAAGACGGCCACTTCTTCTGCCCCGACAAAACCGTGGCGCTGGCCTTCATCACTCCTTCCTTCGGCTATACCAATTCGGGCGCCGGCACCAAATTCGTGAACATGACCCGCAAAGCCGCCAGGGAAATGGAAGCCGCCAATCCCGACATCCGCATCCTCATGCACGGCAACACCCCGGACAGCGTGGCCAATGCCAGCACCATCAAACGGGATCTTGTGTACACCCTGGGCCTGAGCCTCCTGCTCATCCTGGTGATCATGCTCATGAGCTTCCATAAGCTGGCCTTTGTGTGGCAGCAAGTGGTTCCCGTGGTGTACGGCGCCGTGTTCTCCATGGCCTGCATGTACTGGATCAAGGGTTATATGTCCCTCATGGCCCTGGGCATCAGCGCTATTGTACTGGGCGTAGCCATAAGCTACTGCCTGCACGTACTCATTCACTTCTACTACGTGGGAGACGCCGAGAAAATGCTAAGGGAGGAATCTACCCCCGTATTCCTGGGCTGCGTAACCACCATAGGCGCCTTCATGGGCCTGCTCTTCACAGAGAGTGACCTGCTAAGGGACTTCGGCCTGTTCTCTACTTTCGCGCTCATTGGCAACACGCTGTTTGCCCTCATCTTCCTGCCGCATTTCCTTAAGCCCAGGCAAATCACGTTCAAGCGCCAAAAGGGTTTCCCGCTGGTAGAGCGCTTCAACAACCTGCCCTGGGACCGCAACAAATGGGTAATAGGGGCCCTCATCGTTCTCATCCTCGTGGGCATTGCCTTCAGCCCCAGCGTACACTTCGACTCAGACCTGCGCAACCTGAACATGACCCTGCCCGAATTCGAGGAAAGCAAGGAACTGTACAACAGCAAGAACTCGGACGGCTATGCCCATCAGTACTTTGCCGCCTGGGGAATGGACCTGGAAAGCACTCTGGAATACAACAAGGGACTGCATCAAACCCTGGACAGCCTTAAGCAGGAAGGCATAGTAAAAGGCTACTCCCCCATTACCCGTTTCCTCTTTGTCCCCACGGCCGATCAAAAGGTACGCATCCAGGCCTGGAAAGACTTCTGGACCCCCGCCCGCATCAGGGAAGTGCGCCGCAACCTGGCATCGGCCGCCCGCAATTACGATCTGCCAGAGGATCTGTTCGACGCCTTCACCGGCCTTGTCACCGCCAACTATGAGCCCGGCAACCTTATAGAATCGGGCATTATTCCCCCGGGGCTGCTTTCCAATTACATAGAGAAACAGGTGTCGGGCCGATATATGGTGTTCACCGACATTGCCTACGAAAAGGAGCAGATGGATACCGTTTGGCATGCCATTACAGCCACCGACCACGTATTTGTGCTGGAACCTTTCTTCTACTGCCGCGACATGGTGGAAATTGTACACGACGACTTTAGCACCACCCTCTGGATATCGAGCCTCTTCGTACTGCTGGTACTGCTCGTGAGCTTCCGCAATATCTGGATAGCCCTGGTAGCCTACTTCCCCATGTTCGTGAGCTGGTATGTGATGCAGGGCTACATGGCCATCTTCGGGCTGGAATTCAACCTCATTAACATTGTCATTTCCACCTTCATATACGGCATCGGCGTAGACTACAGCATCTTTGTCATGGAGGGGCTCCTCTCCGAAGCCCGAAAAGGGGAAAAATCCATGCTGGAGTACCACAAAGTGGCCATTTTCTACAGCGCACTGGTGCTGGCCATCGTTACGTTCTCCCTCATCTTTGCCCGGCATCCGGCCATCCATTCCATTGGTCTCATTACCCTCATCGGCATGGCCTCTACCATTTTAATCACCTACTCGCTGCAACCCTGGATCTTCCGGCTGCTATGCCGGGTTCCTTTCTTCCGGCGGGGTTTCCGCATTCCCGAATAAGCTCATGAACATAGACGCACAACTGTACCTGAACCTCATCCGCGGCGGCGCAGCCAAACTGGCCCAGGAGCGGCAAACCATTAACGAGCTAAATGTCTTCCCCATCCCCGACGGAGATACGGGAGACAACATGTATATGACCATTGAGGCCGGCAGCCAAATGCAGGGCAGCACCCTTTCGCAGGCGGCCGACGAAGTTTCCCGCGGCATGCTGCTGGGCGCCCGGGGCAATTCCGGCGTTATCCTTTCCCGCATCTTTGCAGGCATTGCCAAAGGCTTCCAGGGCTTGCAGCAGGCCGATATGGGACAGTTCACCCAGGCCATGCAATGCGCCGTAAAAGAAGCCTACAGCGCCGTGGCCCAGCCCGTGGAAGGCACCATCCTCACCGTTCTCAGGGAGGGCGTGGACGCCGCTGGAAACGCCCCCACCCTGGAAACGTTCTTCGACCAGTGGATAGCCGCCATGGAGCAAAGCCTGCAGCACACCCCGGAACTACTGGACGTTCTGAAGAAAGCCGGCGTAGTGGACAGCGGAGGGGCCGGGCTCCTTTGTATTGCCGAAGGCATGCGGGCCGCCCTGCACGGAGAAAGCATCGCCACCATGGAAAGCCCTAACGCCCCTCAGGCGCACCAAACCGTAGATTTTAACGCATTCACCCAGGACAGCATTCTGGAATTCGGCTACTGCACAGAGTTCCTCCTTCGCCTGCAAAGCAGCAAGGTAAACCTGGACAGCTTTGACGAGTCCATCATTAAGGACTGGCTGGAGAGCATCGGCGACTCCCTGGTATTCTTCCGGGACGGCAGCATTATAAAGGTGCACGTGCACACCATGGACCCGGGCGCGGTTCTTTCCAAATGCCGACAGTGGGGAGAATTTCTCACCATCAAAATAGAGAACATGACCCTCCAGCACCACGAAAACCACATGGACCAGCGCTTCAAACGCGCCAGGAAACCCTTGGGCGTGGTAACCGTGGCCGCCGGAAAGGGCCTGGCCGATACCTTCCGCCAAATGGGCGCCGACGCCGTAATTGAAGGCGGCCAAACCATGAATCCGCCCGTAGAGCGCTTCCTGGATGCCTTCAAGGAAATTGGCGCCGACCATATTCTGGTCTTCCCCAACAACAGCAATATCATTCTCACCGCCAAGCAGGCCGCCGAAATTTATGCCGATGCCCACGTAGAAGTGATTCCCACCAAAACGCTGGGCGAAGGCTATTACGCGCTGGCCAACCTGGACGCCGACGAGGCCCCGGAAACCCTGGTACAAAGCCTTACAGAGGCCGCCGCATCGGTTACTACCGGCCTGGTATCCCGCGCCATCCGAGACGCCGAAGGCGTGAAAGAAGGCGACTATGTGGGCATTACCGGCAAAGACATCCTGTGCAGCGGGGCATCGGCCGAAGAAGCCGCCGAAATGCTCTCCGAAAAACTGGACGCAGGCAGCGCCGATGTCCTCCTCCTTATGGCCGGGCAGGACGCCAAGGCGCCCCAGGCCCTGCAGGAAACCCTCCAGAAAAAGTATCCCATGGCCGAAGTGATCCTTCTGCAGGGAGATCAACCCGTATACGACTATATTATTGTACTATGCTAAAACTCTACACCGACTCCGACACCGACGTAACCCCTAAAGTAGCCAAAGAGCACGGTTACTCCGGTTACATTTCCATGCCCTACAGCGTGGACGCCAAAACCATCCACCCCTACGAAGACTTTGAAACCTTCGACTGCCACGGCTTCTACGAGATGCTTCGCAGCGGCGTGCTGCCCACCACCAGCGCCATCTCCAAAGAGCGCTACATAGAGATCTTCGAGCCCGACTTTGCCGCCGGCAACGATATCCTCTACGTGCACTTCTCCCGCGCCATGACCGCCACCTTCGACGCCATGGACCAGGCGGTAGCCCACCTCAAGACCAAATACCCGGGCGTACGCTTCGAAGAAATAGACACCAAGGGCATTACCACCATCTGCTACCCCATTGTAGTAAAGGCCGGAGACCTTTTCAAAGCCGGCAAATCCCTGGACCAAATTCTGGAGTGGGCCGCCCAGGAAGTAGACCACTGGGCCATGTACTTCTTCGCCGACGACCTTAAGTTCTTCCGCCGCAGCGGCCGTGTGAGCGGCCTGGCTGCCACCATGGGCACGCTCATCGGCCTGCGCCCCATCATTTACATGTCTCCGGAAGGCAAAATGGTTTCCTTCGGCACAGAAAAAGGCCGCATGAAAGCCATGCTGCACCTGGTGAACAAAGTGAAGGAGCTGGGACTGGATGCCAAGCAACACGGCATTTACATTGGGCACACCGACGCCCCCGAAATTGCCCATCAGGTGGGGCAGATGCTTCAGGAAAGCCTGGGCGAAGACCTTCAGATTACCTACGTGGAATGCAATCCCACAGCCGGCAGCCACAGCGGCCCCAACGGCGTAGGCGTATGCTTCCATGCCATCCATCGTTAGTTCTATGGAAAAACGCGAAATCATCATTGACCTTCTGGGCAGTGACCTGGGACCGGAAGAAATGCTGGAAGGCGCCCGCCTGGTGTTGGAAGCGTTCCCGGGCGTTGATGTAGTGCTGGCCGGGCCTAGAGCCCTTATCGAAGCCGCCGGCCTGCCGCAGGGTCGCTACCGTATTCTGGAAGCGAGTAAAACCGTTACCAATTTGGACAACCCCATCGAGGCCTTTTACCAGAAAGAGCCCGTTTCGGTTTTCAAAGCCCTGGAAGAAGCCGGCAGGAGCGAGACCGCCATTGGCGTCATTAACGCCGGCAGCACCGGCGCCCTTTTCGCCGGAGCCATCCGCTTCCTTCTGGCCGACAAAACCGTTCGGCCCTGCATTGCGGCCATCCTGCCCACCACGCAGGGCGGCTTTACCTGCCTGGTAGACACCGGCGCCTCCATTGACTGCGGCCCGGAGCAACTGGTCCAGTTTGCGCATCAGGGTAGCGACCTTATGCGCGCCCTGTACAAGATGGACGCCCCCCGCGTGGGCCTGCTGTCCAACGGCGCCGAGCCCACCAAGGGAAACAAGCTGGTGAAAGCCGCACATGCCTTGCTGGAAAAAGAAGAAGGACTTAACTTCGTAGGCAATATTGAAGGTAACAAAACCCTGAGCGGCCTTTGCGACGTCCTGGTGTGCGAAGGCTTTGCCGGCAACCAGGTTCTTAAGAACTCGGAAGGAATGGCGGTAAACCTTATCACCGAGATTGTAAAGTACGGCAAGATGCATCAGTTGCCCGCCGCCCAGGAAATTGTGGGATATCTTATGTCCAAGTTCGACTTTGCCTCCCTTGGCGCCGGCATCATGCTGGGCACCAGGAAGGTGGTTATGAAAGCCCGCGGCTCCTGCAACCGCACGGCCATCAAGAACGCGGCCCAAATCCTTGTGAACATAGCCAGCAACAAAACCCTCTACGAATCCGTTCATCAATAAGCAACCATTATGTACGACAGACTTTTACCCCTCATCAAACAATATCTTCCCGAAGACAAAATTGCCCAGGCCACCCCTCAGTCCCGCCTCCTGGCCGATCTTGGGATGGACTCCATTGGCATGCTCATGCTTTCCATGGCCCTGGAAGAAGAATTCGGCGTATCCTTCAAAGCTCCCGTGAACTTTGTTACCGTACAAGACGTACTGGACTTTTTGGATAAGAACGCAACCAAGCGATGAAAAAGGAAAAAGACTTACAACTGGAGCTGGCCACGCGAAAATTTTCCAAGCCCAACTGGGTGTTTTACTTCATCTACTATTTCGCGTGCCGCTATATTATTACCCGTCCCTTCCATCCGGAGTTCAAGGTTATTGACAAACTATCAGACTGCAAAGGGCCGGCCTTCCTAATCTGGAACCACCAGTCGCGCCGAGACCACTCCATGCTCACAGTCCTGGCCTGGCCCCGGCGCATCAACTTCCTGGCCGAGCATTCATCCTTCTTCCGCAGCCACCTTGCCACCGTTTTCAAACTTAACAAAATTATCCCCAAAAAGGTGTTGTCCAACGACATTCCCAGTCTAAGGGCCATCAGGGACGTGATTAAGCAAAACGGTGTGGTGGCATTTGCACCAGAAGGTTTTGCCTCGGTCTTCGGCGACAATCAGCCCGCCGTACCCGGAACGGGCCGTTTCCTGCAGGTATTCGGCATCCCCGTCTATTTTGCTTCGCTTCAGGGCGGCTATCTATCGACCAGCAAATTCACCGACGAAGACCGGCCCGGCAAGTTCTGCGCCCAACTTCGCCTGCTGTTCACGCCCGAAGACCTGAAAAAGATGACGCCCCGGCAAATCGAGGAGCGCATTGACGAGGTGTTCCGCCACGACGACTTCAAGTGGAACAAAGAGCACCACTACGCCTACAAGTCCAAAGAGGGCATTTGCACCAATCTTTCCGATATGTGCTACCGCTGCCCGCGCTGCGGCGCCGAGTTCGAGATGACCGCCGGAAAAGACTATATCGAGTGCCGGCACTGCGGCAACAAGGCCACTATGGACCAGTTCTATCAGTTCCACAAGGCCTCCCCCGACTGCGTTATCCCCGAATCCCCCACCGAATGGGCCCACATGGAGCGTCAGGTCATCATTGACCAGATAAGGGAAGACCCCAACTACGCTTTCTCGGCAAAGGTGGCTCTGGGAGACATGCCCAAAGACCATTTGCTCACCGACGAAAAATCCAGCGAGATTTGCGGCGAAGGCATCTACACCGTAGATCATAAAGGCGTCCACTTCCGGGGTACCCGCCACGGAAAGGAGTGGGGCTTTGACCTGGACTACAACCAGGTATTCACTTATCCTTCCTCCGTGAAGCTGGACAGGGTATCTATGTACGTAGACGACGAGTACTACGACTTTATCCCTCTGGAGCAGCGCTGTGCGGCCAAAATTACCCTCCTTACAGAGGAAATGCACCGCTACCATATTAACAAATGGCAGAACTTCCCCTGGTTCGACTACATGTACGAAGGGAAGGAATTGGGAATAGACCTAAAAGGTTAAAATGGCAGTTGCATTTGTGCCGTCATTTTCCTAACTTTGTGGGCAAATTTTTGCCCGATGGTACAGGTATATTGCAAAAACACCAAAGAAAGCAAACGCTTTCCGGAAGGGACTTCCCTTCTGCAAATGCTCTCAGAATTTGACTGCCACCGGCCCTACCCCATTGTCTCGGCCAAAGTGAACAATGTATCCCAGGGCCTCAAATTCAAGGTCTATCAAAATAAGGACATCGAATTCATAGATGTCCGCGAACCGAGCGGCATGCGTGTGTATTGCCGCTCGCTTTGTTTTTTGCTGTATAAAGCCGCGCAGGACGCCTTCCCGGGCAGTAAACTGTACATGGAGCATCCCATCTCCCACGGGTACTTCTGTCACCTTAGAAAAGCCGATGACACGGAGCTCACCCCCCAGGACGTAGAGCTGCTGGCCCAGCGCATGCGGGAACTGGTGCAAAAAGACATGCCCTTCCACCGCTACGACGTCCAAACCGACCGTGCCATCAAGGAATTCCGCAAAGCCGGATTCGCCGACAAAGTAAAGCTCCTGGAAACCAGCGGGGAAGCCTACACCGATTACTATACCCTGGGAGATACCCCAGACTATTTTTACGGAAAACTGGTTCCCTCTACGGGTTATCTCACTGTATGGGGCATCCTCCCCTACCACGACGGCCTGCTGCTGCAACTTCCCTCCCACGAAGACCCGTCCCGCGTTGCCCCGCTCCAGGACCAGCCCAGGACCTTCGAGGTGTTCAAGGAAAACCTTCGCTGGAACATTATCATGGGCCTGAATACCGTAGGAGACGTCAATGAAGCCTTCCTTCATGGCCGCGCCAGCGAGCTCATCCAAATAGCCGAGGCCCTGCAGGAAAAGAAGATTGTCAAGATTGCCGAAGAAATAGACCGCCGCTACCACGGCGAGCACCCGCTGCAGGTGGTACTCATTACGGGGCCCTCCTCATCGGGAAAAACCACCTTCTGCAAACGCCTGTCCATCCAGCTCAAAGCCTGCGGCCTGCATCCCATTTCCCTAAGCACCGACGACTATTTTGTGAACCGCGCCGATACCCCTAAGTTCCCCGACGGCAGCTACGACTTTGACAACTTCGATACCGTGGACCATGCCCTCATGGAAAGCGATATCATGAAACTGCTTGCCGGAGAGGAAGTGTCGGTACCCGAGTACAATTTTGTAACCGGCCTAAGAGAATATAACGGGAAAAACCTCCAAATGGTGGGGGGCGATGGAAGAATTCTGCTCATTGAGGGCATCCATGCCCTTAATCCCGGGCTCACCGCCGATATCCCCGATACGGCAAAATTCAAGATTTTCATCAACACCATTACCGGCACCCTGCTGGACAATCACAACTGGATTCCCACCAGCGACAACCGCCTGCTGCGCCGCATCGTAAGAGACTACAACAAAGGCGCCTTCACGGCCCGCGAATCCATTTCCAACTGGCAAAACGTACTGAACGCCGAGCAAAAGTGGATTTATCCCTTCCAGGAAACCGCCGACGTCATGTTCAACAGCGCCTACCTCATTGAGTTTGCCGTACTCAAGAACCACGCCGAGCCCATCCTTCGCAGCGTGCCCCAGAACTGCCCCGAATACGCCGAGGCACACCGCCTGCTAAAGTTCATCCACTACTTTACCCCCGTCCCGGATAAAGAAATTCCCGCAACATCGCTGCTACGGGAATTCATCGGAGGCTAACTGCCAATTACCGGATTGGCGTAAATGTGAAGCAGGATATCCCGCACCTCTGCGGGATATTCTTTTTTCACCACAATATTATCCAGGTGCTGCTCAAAGGCGGCTTTTTCGGCGTCGGTGTAGCTGTGCTCCCGATGGCCGCTAAGGATGTCGGCGGCAATGTAGTTGTTGGGGAACAGCCTGTATGCGGGCCTGATGCGGGAGTCGATGAGTGCGGCCACCTCCCGGTTGAAGGCCGCATTGGGCTGGCCCTGGAAGGCTTCCAGTTCTTTTCGCTTAAGGGGCTCGCACACGGTAAGATGTACCCGGCCTTTGGGCTGCACAATACCGGAGAGAATGCTGTTAAAGTCTTCTCCGGGCTTTTTGATATAGGGCTGACCCGACTGCCTGGCATAGAGCTCCAGGGCCTTTAGCTCGTCGCAGGGCTCCCACTCGTAAGAGATGGAAAGCGGCGCAATGTTCAAGCTGTCCAGAGCTTCCACTTTGTCGGGACCGCCGCTCATGCCAAACATTTTCACAATGCCCTGGTCGGTGGTGTCCAGGCCATCCTTGGTGCGACCGTTGCGCTGGGCAATCCATACGCTGTCTTTCTTTTCCTGAATGGTGTAGCGAATGTACTCGGAGACATACTGGCTCTTTTGCAGGAAATCCCGGGGAGAGGTTACCGTTGTGGGACGCTCGATGCGAAACATCTTGTTGCTCTTGCCAATGTCAATGACCATCTGGCCCTGCATGAGGTTGGCCCCGAAGGTAATCTCCGACGGCCGGCGGCCGGCGTCGGCCAGCAGCACCTGCAGGAAGGCGGCATCCATCATAATATCCCGGTGATTGGACACAAAGAGGTAATCTTTGGCAGGGTCCAGGCGTTCCATGCCCGACACGGAAAGCCCGTCGGTGGTTTTACGGGCCACCGAGTAAATGGCGTCGTACATGAATTTCCACTGGAAATCCTCTACTGTACGGCAGCTGCCCAGCAGGGCGGCTACTTCCTGCACCGAACGCTCGGGAAACAGGAAATTACACACCATGGGGAAGTATTTGTCGGCCACGATTCGCTGCATGGCGGCAGGAATCTCGGCGTCGTTGTAGGGGCGAATATCATCAAACATGGTGACTGCGCTTATCGATAAACTTAATGGGTTTGCGGCTCTTGGCGGGATAATTGATGGCGGCAATTTCCGGCACGGGCAGAATCTCTATGCGGGGGGCTACCCTGATACGGGAGCGGAAACGGTCCTTGAGGTCCTTGACAGGGTCGAACTCCGGTTGGAACTTTAGGCCCAGCTTTACTACCACATCGTCGGTGCCGGCATCGCTGTCCTGCACCACCACCACGTAATTCTCTACGTAGGGCGTGTTGTCAAGCACGTCGTTCACTGCCGGCGGATAGAGGGTGGTTCCCTTGAGCTTAATCATATTGTTCTTTCGGCCCACCAGCGGCGTAAGGCGATAGCTATAGCGGCCGCACTTGCACTGCTCGGTGATTTTGGCCGCCATGTCGCCGGTGCGGAAGCGCAGCAGGGGCATACCCTCTACGCCCAGGGTGGTAACCACTACCTCGCCTACCTCGCCGTCCGGCACAGGAAGGTCGTCCTCCCCTATGATCTCTACAATAATGAGTTCCGGGTGCACGTGTCCGCCGCAGCCGTAAGGGCATTCGCTGAAGGTGGCGCCCATCTCTGTGGAAGAATAGGTGGCATACAGCTCCACGTCCCATTTTTCCTTGATGCGGCGTCCCAGGAGGTTCAGGTTGAACTGCTGATCCCTGAGGCCCTCCCCGATGCCGATAATGCGCTTAATGGAAGAGTTCCGGTAGTCAATGCCATGGTCTTCGGCGTACTGAATGAGCCTTAGAATGAACGAAGGCACGCACATGATGGTGTCGGGTTTCAGGCGAAGAATGGTGTCCCATTGGAGCTCCGGGATGCCGTTTCCCACACGGATGATACTGGCGCCCAGTTCCCTGATACCCAGGAAATAGGCCAGACCGGCCATGAAGCGTTTGTCGATGGTGGTCATGAGCTGCACAATGTCTCCGGGTTTAACCCCGGCGCACTCGAAGCTCTTTTTCTCGTTGTAGGCCAGACGTTGCAGATCTTTCTCTGTGCAGCCAAAGGTGACAGGGTCTCCCAGGGTGCCGGACGTAGTTACATAATCTACGATCTTGGCTTTGGGGCAGCACAGAAACTCGTCGTTGAACAGCTGCAGGTCTTTCTTTTCCGTGAAGGGAATCTTTTGCAGGTCCTCGATGGTTTTAATCTTCTCGATATCTATGTGATAGCGCTCGAACATGCGGCGGTAATAGGCCGAATGCTCCTGCAGGTAATGCAGGTGCTGCCCAAGCAGGCCTTCCTGAAAAGCCTTGATTTCTTCGGGTTTCTTGAATTCTATATCCATAGTTAAAATGACATTCCGTGTAACCAGTCAATAAACATTTTTTGCCAGGTGGCTGTATGCTCATTCATACGGGTGGTGTCGGCGCCAAAGCCATGACCGCCCGTTTCAAACTGCACATAGTGATGCGGCACATGCTGTGCGCGAAGGGCACTGTCCAGCAGGATGGAATTATGGTAATCGACAATGGGGTCGTCTACGCAGTTGAGCAGAAAGACGGGCGGGACGTTGCTGGTAACGTGCTTTTCCAGCGACAGGGAATCGCGCAGTTCCTGCTTGCGGGAGGAACCTTCTCCAAGCAGCCCCAAGCGGGAGCGCCGATGCACGTAGCGCTCGTCGGAGAGGGTTACTACCGGGTAGATGGGTGCCACAAAGTCGGGGCGCAGGGACACCTGCGGATGCAGGTTGTACCTGGACAGGAAGTTGGTCTGGTAGAATTCGGCCGAGCTCATGACCAGGTGGCCGCCGGCGCTGAATCCCATTACGCCCACAGGGCCGCTGTAGCGCTCACGCACCAGTTGGATGGCACGCTGCAGGTCGCAAATCATGTCGGGGTGCCGATTGCCCCTTAGGACGCTGCGGTACTTGGCCACGAACTCGAATTTTCCGGCCACGCGGTAGCGAAGCACATAGGCAGCATAGCCTTCCGAGGCCAGCCAGCGGGCTACATCGGTTCCTTCGGCCTGGGCATCCAGCCAATGGTAGGAGCCTCCCGGGCACACCACGATGGCCGCTTTGGGAGCGCCGCCCTCGGGCAAAAACTCCGTGAGGGTAACCTGCCTGGCTTTGCAAGAAGTGCCTTCCCAGATTTTTTCCTGGGCGGCCGCTCCCATGCACAGCAGCAGCAAGGCGGTAAGAATGATGCTACGAATTTTCATTTTTCACATATTTCAAATTGGACGGCAAGGCGGCACAGCGCACGGCCGTCAAATACTGTTCTTCGTTGTCTATATATCCCGTTACCTGGATATCGGGGCGGCTTAGCGCTACCAGGAGGGCATACACGCCACAGCCGGCCTGAGGAAGATCCAGAGAGCCGGACGGCAGGGCCGCTATTTGGGCAAACACTTCCTTGCGCAGCGTACGGCGGCACTCGGCCTGGGCATCGTGCCCCTTGTAAAGGTAGGCTGCTTTTACTATGGGTGCATTAAAAGAGGCTGTTTCCCGCTGCACGCGAACCTGGGCATACCAATCCTGGTAGAAGTGGCGCATGCTGCGGGTAAACTCCTTAATATCGGCCTTTTCGGGCACGCTGATGCGTTTTCCTACCTCCAAACTAAGGGCCGATTTCCTTAGCAGGAAACTGTGCTTGGGAAGGGCCTCGTGGAAGCCGTGGATGCAAAGCGGGAGTACATCCAGCCCCAGCTCCCGGGCCGTGAGGAAAGCCCCGCGATGGAAGCGCTGGATGCAACCGTCCTCGGAGCGGGTTCCCTCAGGGAAAATGACCAGGGAATAACCGCGCCGCAATAGTTCCTGCACCTGTGACAAATGAATGAGCTGCCCGCCCGATGCCGGGAAAAATTCGGCCTTCCTTAGCAGGTAGCCGTACAGCGGGAAATTCCACACCCTGTTGTTGGTGGTAAAAATGACCTTGGGATTGAGGGAAAGGATGGCCAGTACATCCAGGTGGCTCTGGTGGTTGCACACATAGACCGCCGGGGCCGAGAAATCTTCTCCGTGGGGATTATGGAGCTTGAACGGGCAGCCCGGGAGAATTCTGAGGGCCATGACGGACATCCACTGGAGCACCCTGTGAAAACGCTCCTGCTTTTTCTCTGTGGTGGGACCCACAAGGAAGTACAGGAAGGCCCAGGCCGATGTTACTACCATGGACAAAACGTACACCAGCCCGATGAAAACCGTTTTGGCAAGGCCGCCCAGGGTGAGCGGAGTCTGACGGGGCTCCCCATGCTTAGTGGTGAGCCAGCGGAACACCAGCGGAGGCAGGTAGTAGGCCATGCACACCACGGTAATCATGCCAATGACCGTAACCAGTCCCAGCGAACGCATGGCCGGATGCCGGGCCATCACCAGCGCACCAATGCCGATGAACATAATGAGGGCGCTAAGCACCACGGCATTCTTGTAGGAATGAAGAATCTTCTTGCCGGTGGCGCGCTCATACAGCAGGCCTTCGGTGATAAAGATGGTGTAGTCGTCGCCCTGGCCGAAGATGAAGGTGGCCAGGATAATGTTCACAATATTGAACTGCAGGCCCGCAAGGCCCATGATGCCCTGAATCCAGATCCAGCTCACGGCCAGCGGCAGGAAGCTAAGGATGCTAAGCTCCAGCGAGCCAAAACTGGCCCACAGGAAGAGGAACACGATGAGCGAACAAAGCAGGCCAATGGTGTCGAAGTCCTGCTGGAGGGACTGGACCAGGGCGCTACCCACCCCGGCTTGAGGGGTAAAACAAACCGTCTGGAAATAGGAAGCCTCCTGGGGCTGCCATTCTTTGTCCAGGGCGTCGAAGAAAGGCTGGAAAGCATGGGCCGTAAACCCTTCCTGCAGGCCGGCGTCTATCACGGCAGCCGATAGCTCCGGGCGGGCCTTCCAGAAGGCGTCCCAGCGAGCAAGACGCTCCTGCTGCTGCTCCAGGGACGGAAGCGGGAACGCACCCTCCCGGGGCTGCAGGCTTTCCAGGATGGCAAAGCCTTCTTCCTGGCTGGCAGTCATGTAATTGATATGGTGCAGGTTGGCGTCGAAGCCTACCTTCCCGCTTTGCCACCACAGAAGGCCTGTGAGCAGCAGAAAAGCACAGAAGAATGCTTTTTGGGCGCGGGGGCCTGCCTGGATATGACGGTCGAAGTCCAGTTTGATGGCCTTTCTGGGAGCCTTGGCCTCCGGCACAAAGACCGGCAGGAACACCAGCACAAAGAGGATGGTGCCCACCAGCATGGCCGCCCCTATAAAGCCAAAATCCTGCAGGGCTTCGGATTTCATGACCAGCAGGCTAAGGAAGGCGCCCACGGTGGTAATATTTCCCACCAGCAGCGGATTCACTTGTTCTGCGAGCGCTTGACGCTTATTGGGCTGGTACTTCAGATGATCTACGTAGTGCAGCGGATAATTGACCGCTATGCCAATGATGGTGCAGCCGATGCCCAGCACAATGAGGCTTACGCTGCTTTTGAAAAGACCGATGATGCCCAGGGCCACCAGGGCGCCCGTGCCAATGGCGATGAGAATCCATAGGACATCGGCCAGGCGTTTATAGCTGAACCACAGGACCACGCAAATGAGGATGGCGGCAATGGCCAGGGCCAGCAGGGAGTCTTTTTTGATGCGAGCAGCGTTTCCAACGGCTACTTCGGGGCCGCCTGTAGAGAACACCGACACTTCCGGATGGGCCTGCATCACTTCCTCTTTTACGGCATTTACCTGGGCCATCCACAGGGTATTATCGGCGGTTTCGCTGCCACCATAGGGAGAGGACAGAAAGAGGATGCCGGTTTCGCCGTCCGGGGTAAACAGCCAGCCGTCTTCCAGGCGGGTTTGCGGCATAGCGTCGCGGAATCGGCCAAGAACCGGGCTATAAAGCGCCAGCGGGTCTGAGCGCATATACTGCTGCTGAATGGCATTGGCCCCGTACAGGGCCATTTTGTTCTGATGCATGCGCGCCGTCACATAGCCGGGAAGGGCCAGCAGGGAATCCATGCGGGTATAATCGGCTTCTTCCAGGAAATAGGGCCAGTTGCCGCTTAGGAAGCCAAAGACTTCCTGTACCCCGGGACCGCTGGCCTGCGACTGCACCGGGGAATCTGGGAAACGCTCATTCCAGGCCGTGGCAAAGGCATCCATGGCATCCAGCTTCCCATCTATAGTGCCGCCCCGGAAAAAGAGTGCCTGGGTTTCCTGCCCCTGGGCATTCTGCAACTGTTCCCGCTGCTCCTGTGGCAGGAAGGCCGAAATGTCTTCCTGGAAATGCAGCCGCAGGGCCCCCAGGGCACTTAGCAGCAGCACCGCAATAAGAAGCAGTGCCGCTACGCGCCTGCGCGCGCACAGGAAGTCGTAGATATGCAGAATGAACGCCCTCAATGCGAAACTTTTTGTTTATGGAAAATGCGACGGAACAGCATGCGGGGATACCCATACACCAAAGCCACAAACAGCAGGATGGTATTGAGCACACTGATACGGGTAAAATCGGGGCCGGGCCTGAAGTGGGACACGCGGTCTTCTGGGTAGGCTACTTTCACGGGAACCGGCACCAGCTTGATTCCTTTCCAGGCCGAGAACACCAGAAGGGTTAGCTCGGCCTCGTAGCGGGCGCTTAACAGCCCCAGCCAGGGAAGTTCTGCGAGCGGATACAGCCTGTAGCCGGTTTGGGTATCTGGCAGGTGGGTCCAGGTATAGAGGCTAAACCAGAAATTGGAAAACTTGTTGGCAAAGGAACTGCTCCCGGCCATTCCTTCGGCCGCAATGTTGCGGCTGCCCACTACCAGCGTACCGGGCGATTTGGCCGCCAGCAGGGCCGGGATATCCTCCGGAAAATGCTGGCCGTCCGAGTCCAGGGTAAGGACATAGCGGTATCCCTGTTTTCTGGCAGCTTCGAAGCCGGTTTTCAAGGCCACGCCCTTTCCTTTGTTCGCGGAATGACGAAGGACCTGCACCTGCGGATAGCGGGACAGCACCTCCTGCGTTTGGTCGGTGCATCCGTCGTCGACTACCATCACGGGAAGGCCCTGCGCAAGGGTTCTCTCCAGTACATCCGGGAGCGTGCCGGCATTGTTGTATGTGGGCAGAAGAACCAGGGTATCCATTACACAGAAAGGGTCATTTTGGCACAAAGGGTTTCACCGGGAAGATACAGCAACACTTCGGCGGTGGAAGGGTCTTTATAGGTCCACGTGTAGTGAAGTTCTCCGGCAGTGGGCGGCACGGGTACCACAAACTTGATATCCTTGGCGCCCTTCATTTGAACGCCCATAACATCCAGGGCCATTTGCACCAGCGTTACGCCGGGCGTAATGGGATAGCCGGGGAAATGGGCTTTATAAATGGGGCTCTCTGGGAGAAGACGCACCACGGCGCTGCCTTCTTCACGGGAAACCAATTCATATAAAACACCTTCTAACAGCATGACTACTCATTTTGGAAAAGGGACTGCGGGAGCTCCGGGTTACGCACCAGTTTGGAAAAACGCAGCTGCGTCCAGCCGCCGTCGGGGGCCACCATGAGCACTTCCCGGGCCTGGAGCGAAGCGGCATCTACCGTGAGAATGATACGGGAGAACAGCTGCTTTAAGTCCCTTCTAATGGGCTCCAGGGTTACTGTAAGCTGATCCTCGCTTTGCACTACGCTGGCCTTGAAGTCTTTGTCTGAGGGCAGCCTGAAGCGGCGGGGACTTTCCCCGTTGAAAATGGTTAAACTTTGGATGGGAGAGGTAACTTCCCAGCGCACTTTGTCGGGGTTTTGCAAGTACACCACCCCTTTACTCTCAAGATTATCGGCCAGCAGCGGAGAATGCTTCACCTGCTCCCACTGGGCCTGGAGAGAGGACGGCAGGTTTACCTCGCGGATGCGCTCCAGGAGGGTAGTATCCTGCGCCCCGGCCAGGGTGCAAAGCAGCAGGCAAAGGCCGGCAATAATGACTCTTCTTCCTTTCATCGGGCAATAAAATAGCAACCGGCCAGAATAAGGACAATCCCTACCCACTGCGACCAGTCGATGGTTTCGTGGAAGAAGACGGCAGCAACTATAATGCCGAACAGGTATCCCATGGAACTGAGCGGATATACCTGGCTAAAAGGATAATGCTTGAGCATGTACACCCACTCCACCATGCAGGAAATGCCGCACACGGCCCAAAGAACCAGCCACCAGTTGGTAAGGAGGCCATCGCGGAAGAAGGCCCAGGTCCAGCTGAAATCCCCCATTTTGTCGGCGGCCACTTTGAAGAAAGACTGGGTGGCACAAAGCAGGACGGCCTGGGTTATGGCAAGTAATAATAGTCGAAACATGATGCTTGGCGGTTTATTGGGCGGTTAAAACAACGGCAATGGCGCGCTCCTCACCGGGAAGACCGGCGGCGTCCATGCGGGCGGTGCGCTCGTCCATCCAGAGAACCAGCACACTGCGGGCTTCCTGCAGGCCGATGCGCATAACGGCATCGTCCAGGGCACTAAGGAAAGAGCGGCCCGTGTGGGAATAGGTGGCATTATACCCGTGGCAGCCCAGCCTGATGGCAATAAGGGAGCCAATGGTATTATGGGTGCTTTGCATAAAATGGGTAGGACGCATGGCGGCGTTCTCCCACTCCAGCACACCGGAAAGGAAGGCCTCGGAATTTTCCATGCAGCCATAGTCGGTGGCGGTGATAACGGCATCGGGCATTTGGACGCCCGCCTCCCGAAGCGCTTCGGAAGCGCACCAGACCGCCCGCTTGAGCAGCCGGCCCATGCGGCGCGCCTCGATGGGAGACACCACCGCGCGGAAGTCGGGGTCTTCGGCCCCCAGGCATACCAGGGATTTTACCACTGCGTCTTTCATGGCCGGGAAAGGATAAAGGATGAGTCGTTGCCGCCAAAGCCGAAGGCGTTGGTGAGAATGTGCCGAAGCGATGCCTCCCGGGCCTCACAGCAGGGCTGCAGGCAGGAAGGGTCTGGAGTGCGCCAATTGAGCTGGGGAGGCACAAAGCCATGCTGCAGGGCCAGGAGGCAGAAAACGGCCTCGATGGAACCGGAAGCGCTGGTGGTGTGCCCCGTAAAGGGCTTGGTGGACGACACCGGAGGAAGGCCACCTGGGAAGATGCGGCGCAGCGCCGTGCTTTCCGAGGCGTCGTTGTTGGGCGTTCCCGTGCCGTGGGCGTTCACATAGTCTATTTGAGCGGGCTCCAGGCCAGCCATGGAAAGGGCCTGCTGCATGGCTAGAAAAGCGCCTTCCCCGTTTTCCGAGGAAGCGGTTTGGTGAAAAGCGTCGCAGGCATTTCCGTAGCCGGACAGGCGGGCCAGGATACGCGCGCCCCGCTTGATGGCCGACGCCTCCGTTTCCAGAACCAGATAGGCGGCGCCTTCGCCCAGGTTGAGCCCGGCACGGGTGGCGTCGAAGGGACGGCAAGGCTCCCGGTCCAGGATCATGAGCGAATTAAAGCCGTTAAGGTGGTAATTGGACAGGCTTTCGCTGCCGCCCACCACCACTTGCTCATAGCGCCCGCAGCGTAGCAGATGTGCTCCGTAGATGAGGGCATTGGCCGCCGAAGAGCAGGCCGTAGAAAGCGTGGTGGCCCAGGCAAAGCCAAAGAAGCGGGCCGCCAGGTCTGTGGAGGCGCCGCAGCTGTGCCAGGGCGAGTACCCGGGGAACACTTTCTCTGTGAGGTCCATGCCGCCTACGGTGGTGCCGCCAATGAGTGGAATGGCGCCGCAGTTTTGCGGGATCAATCCCGCTTCCTGAAGGGCCTCCTGCAGGGCTACTACCGAAAGGAGCGTGGTGCGGGGCCAGTTGTCTGGTGCGCCGGCAAGGGCGGCAAGCTCCCCGTTGGAAAGCGGCGCCTCCCCTACAGGAAACTCCTTTTGGGAGGTTTCCAGATAGCGGATGGGCCCTATGCCAGAGCGGCCGGAGCGTAGCGCCTCCAGGGAAGCGGCCTTGCCGCACCCCAGCGCGCTCACTACACCGGCGCCTGTTATGACCAGGGATTCCTTCACAGATTACTTGGTGCGGTGGGCCTGCACGTAGGAGGCCATGGTGGCAATGCTGGTGAATACGGCTTTTCCGTCGGCGGGAGTGGCCAGGCGAATTCCGTAGTTTTTCTCCAGCAGCACAATGAGTTCCAGCACATCGATAGAATCCAGGCCCAGGCCTTCGTCGCCGAAGAGCGGAGCGGTGTCCTCGATGTCTTGAGGGGTCATGCCTTCCAAATTGAGGGCTTCAATGACTTTCAGTTTGATTTCGTTAATGAGCTGTTCCATATTTTATAAATCATTTCTGTTCACTAAAAAGGCTTCGGCTGTCCACTGGGTGTCTGTGGGACAGTCTATCCAGGCCACAATGGCCGACTGAGTGATGCGATCCTGGAAGGCCTGCCGCACAAGTTCCCACATGGTGTCCTTGTTGTAGGATTCCAGGACATAGGCCGATGTTTCTCCGGCATATTTGTTCCGGATGGCTATTTCCCCGCTTACAATATTGGGGAGGGTATAGACAAAGAGCGCCGGCGACGGGAAATCGGCCATGGTGGCGGCGTAATGGGTGTCGTTGGCCAGACAGCCCTGACGGCTGAAAACCAGCACGGCGCGGTCCTGGCGGGGTTGGAAACGGCCCGCCTCCCCTGCTACCAGCATTTCTGTTAGCAGGAAACCCAGCTTGGACACTACGTCCATCTTGAAGAACTTGGGGTAGTCGGGCTGGAGATCCCTGTATAGCTGCGCCAGATTGGCTCCGGAAGGAATGTTTACCTGCTTCATAGGGCACCTCCTTTTTGGAAAAGCAGCGCACCGTTCACGCCGCCAAAGCCCGAGAGCAGTTTGATAAACTGCGAGCCCTGCGCGGGACGTTCCTGGGCGCTCACATTTACCGGGACGCTTACGCCCAGGTTTTCATAGCCCTTGGTGGGCAGTACCACCCCGGCTTCCAGGGCCTGCATGGACACAATGGATTCCAGGATGCCGGCCGCCCCCATGGTGTGGCCAAAAATGCCTTTAAGTGCATTTACCGGCAGTTTTTCCAGGCCTGCACGACCCAGGGCAATGGCCTCCATTTCGTCGTTGTATCGGGTGGCGGTGCCATGTACGTTTACAAAAGCCAGGGCTTCCGGACGGGCGTCTTCCAGCACGTACTGAAGGGCGTTGTAGCTGCCTTCTCCGGTGCGGGAAGGGCCTGAAATGTGGTTGGCGTCGTTGCGAATACAGCCGCTTACCAGCTCCCATGGCTGGGGAAAATTATTTTTCGTGCGGCTGCTCGAAAAACCAATTTCCCCCAGCGTCATGGGAGTCATTGGCTGCGAGCTAAGGACCATGGCGGCGGCGGCTTCGCCGAGGTTGAGGCCGTCGCGTGCCTCGTCGAACGGCCGGCAGGCCTGCAACGACAGCGCTTTTAGGGACTGGAAGCCCGTTACAATGAAACGGGACTGTACCTCGCAGCCGGCTACAATTACCTGGTCGAACTGCCCGCCTTGAATCATGCGCATGCCCTGCACCAGGGCGGCAAGGCCGGAGATGCAGGCGTTGGACACCACTACGGGAGCCGTTGTGACTCCAAGGGCCTGGGCCAGCCTGCGGGCCTGGACGGCAAGGGAAACATCGGCCGAGCCGTGGCCCAGCATTTCCACGTTGCCTTTGATGGAAGAGAGGATAAGCCCTGTGCGCGGGCTGGAGGCATCGATGCCGGCCTCCTTCACGGCTGCTGCGGCGGCTTCCTTCACCATATGGTCGAACAGGGTGCCGGGCGCGGTGCAATCCCGCGGCATGAGGGAGGCGAAGAAGGGCTCCGGGAAACCGGGGTGCAGGCACAGGGCGCTTCGGCCTTCACGTACGGCCTGGAACACTCCCTTGGGGGTGTCCCCTACCGGCGTCACTACGCCGCATCCTATGCAGTACACTTTCTTCATTCCGGTAACGCCGATTTTAAACTGGCACTGGCCAGTACTTCCGAGCCGCTGCGCACCACTATATCGGCCAGGGTTATCTTGAATACTTCCTGGCGAATGAGCACTTCTGTTTCTATGCGCTCTCCTTCCCGGGGCAGGCGGTTGATGATGAGTTTTCGCACCTGGCCAATAAAACCTATGCTCACGGGAATGTGCAGGATATACTTGCTCACATACCCTACGCGGGCAGCGCTGGCCTGGGCCATATGCTCTACCAGCCCGGCGGCCGAAAGATGGCCGTCTTCCATGAGAAGCTGTTTGCCGCGCTGCGGGGTAAAAGCCACCACTGCGCCGTCTTCCGTGTAGTTTTCAAAGCTGTCTACAAAACGGAAAGGCGGCTGCTGCGGCAGAATTTCGCCGATGGGTATGCTGCTATAGGGCGTCACCTGACCAAAAATCGTAAAAGTTATACCATTGGTCCGGGTACTGGCGCACCACGCTTTCCAGGGCCTGGGCATACGCGGCACAAAGGGCCTGCACCTTTTCCTGGCGGGTTCCCTCCGTGGGAACATCCAGGCGCCTCACAATGACCCTGTACAGTTTTACGTCCTCTTTCATGACAAAGGGGACCAGCACCGGCACATTGCGCTGCACGGCCATAAGGAAGGGGCCGGAGGGAAAACGGGCCGGAGCGCCGAAGAAGGGTACCGTGACGGCTTTGGACGATCCAAAGATGCGGTCGGCCGGGAGGGAGACAATTTCTCCTTCGGCCAGGGCGGCATTGAGGGTGAAAAGGTGGGAAAGGTCTTCGCTTACGGGGACCATTTCCACCAGGGCATCGCCGAACACGCGGGCCCGGTTTTGCATGATGGTGGCCGTTTCTCCGGCATAGACCAGCACTTTGGTGGCCCGGGGAGAGGGCAGCATATAGCCGCACATCTCGTAGTTGCCCACATGGGAGCTTAACATCACGATGGGGCCTTCGTGCATGGCCGGATGGTAGTACACCTTAAGGTCCTGGGAAAGCATGCCAAAGGGACGCCCGGCATACACGGCAAAGCGGTCCATGATCACTTTGCCCATGTTATACATGTTGCTGAACACGTGCAGGGCGCTTTTTACGGGCCCGTACCCCATGCGAAGCCTGAAAAAGTCATAGGAGGCTTTGCGGGTTTTTGCGTTGAGCATGTAGCCGGGAATGGCCACGGCGGTAAATGCGTACATGAGCCTGAGCGGCACCCAGCCGAAGAGCCAGATGAGTGCTTTCTGCATCCAGGGCGTACCGTCCGTGGAGCCTTTCCAGTCCTTATGAGAGGTTTTAGGCAATATGGGCTTGGATGAACTGGCAGAACTGATCCAGGGTTTGGATGGTCTTGAAGTCTTCGGGCTTCATTTTGTAGCCAAACTGGTCTTCTACCAACACTACTACGTCTACTACCTCCAGGGAGTCTATGCCAAGGTCTTCCTTAAGGCGGGCGTCCCCGGCAAGTTTGTCTTCTTCAATTTCCAGGTCTTCTACCAGGAAAGCGCTTACTTTCTCGTAGATTTCTTCAATGCTCATAACAGGTATAGGTTTTTTGTTTGATTTATGCTTTTTTACACACCATGATGCTGTGCCCCTGGCCCAGGCCGTCGTGGATAGTTTCCACCACCAGGCCGGCCTGCTTCACTACGCGGGTCATGTCGTCGGAGTGATACATCTTGGAGTTGCCGTTGGCCATCACGGTGAAATACAGGCTGGTCATGGTGAGGCAGAATGCCGCAGGCTCGTACTTCTGGCGGTCCCAGAAGGTTTCCATAATTAGCAGGCGGGTGTTGCTGTCCATGACCTTGGCGGCACGCTGCAGGATGCTAAGGATCTGGGGCTCTGAGAAGCAGTCCAGGAACTGGCTCATCCAGATAACATCCGGGTGAAGATCCTGCGGGAATTCATTGGAAGGATCCAGCAGGTTGCGGCCTTCGCCGTGGATGCGCACGGCATTGGGATCCCCGGCCGTGGCCTTTTTCATGAGGCCGATTTGCTGGGGAAGATCCACGATGGTAACCTCCACCTTAGGGTCATAGGCCACGCAGCGCTGAGCGAATCGGCCGGTATTGCCGCCCACATCCATGATTTTGGCGGGCTTGCCTTCGAAGACGATGGGCAGGGCCAGGTCGAAGGAATGGTCGCTGTAGAAATGGTCAAAGCCGAACCAGCTTTTCTGGACCTCTTCCGGCAGGGAGGAAAGGCCCTCGTAGATGGTGGGCCAGGGGCCGAAGTGCTCCAGACCCGCGGGACGGCCTTCCAGCAGGGACTCCTCCATTTTGAAGAAGCCTTCGTAGTTTACGTCGTGGTTAAAGTCCAGATTTACGCGGGTGGCAGGGTCTGTGAGAAGGAACCAGCCGGTTTTGGTAAGGGAATACTTGTCTGTTTCCGGGTTAATGATGACCGTTCCAATGGACAGGGACGCTTCCAGCAGCACTTTTACGGCATAGTTGGAAAGGCCGGTGGCGGCCACCACTTCCTGCAGGGTCATATCCTGGTCCCGAAGGTGGTCCAGGATGCCGAATTTTACCATGAGGCGGCTGGTTTGGAACACAATGGGGCCGAAGGCTATAAATTCGGCCAGGCGCTGAGCCTCCCGGGCATTGAGCGCGTCTTGAGAATAAGTTTTCTCAATATGGGGAAACAGATTCATGATACCTTAATAATAATTGTGCAAATATAGTGTTTTTCCCTTTTTTTTCCTAATTTTGCGCGTTGTGAACATAACATCATTCAGATATGGAAAATAAAGGACCCATTTCACAGTTTATCACCCATCATTACCGCCACTTTAACAGTGCTTCCCTGGTAGATGCCGCCAAGGCCTACGAAGACCTCCTGAACAAAGGTGGCAAGATGTTCCTGGCCATGGCCGGCGCCATGAGTACCGCCGAATTAGGCCTGTCCCTGGCCGAAATGATTCGCCAGGACAAAATTTCCTTCGTTTGCTGCAGCGCCAACAACCTGGAGGAAGACATCATGAACCTGGTGGCCCACAGCCACTACTACAGGGTTCCCGGTTACCGCGACCTCACGCCCCAGCAGGAACAGGAATTGCTGGACAATCACTACAACCGTGTAACAGACACCTGCATCCCGGAGGAAGAAGCCTTCCGCCGCCTGGAAAAACACTTGGTGGAAGTGTGGGACAAAGCCAAAGCCGAGGGTAAGAGATATCTCCCCTATGAGTTTATCTATCAGATGATTCGCAGTGGCGTCCTAAAGCAATACTACGAGATAGATCCCAAGGACAGCTGGGTAGTGGCCGCCTGTGAAAAGAACATCCCCATCATTTGCCCCGCCTGGGAAGACTGCACCACCGGCAACATCTTCACCGCCCACGTCATTCGCGGAGAGTATGACCCTCACATGGTTATCCAGGGCGTAGAAGTCATGATGTTCCTGGTCGATTGGTATAAGAAGAACGCCCCCGGCGTGGGCTTCTTCCAAATTGGCGGCGGCACCGCCGGCGATTTCCCCATCTGCTGCGTTCCCATGATGGAGCAGGACCTGGGCTGGGAAGGCACTCCCCTGTGGGCCTATTTCTGCCAAATCTCAGACTCCACCACCAGCTACGGTTCCTACTCAGGTGCCGTTCCCAACGAGAAAATCACCTGGGGCAAACTGGCCCCGGATACCCCCAAGTTCATTGTGGAAAGCGACGCCACCATTGTGGCCCCGCTCATCTTCGCCTATGTCCTTGGCTGGTAATCCATCCCTTATTAAAAGCATCAGGAGCCTGTTCCGCAAAAAAGAGCAGGCTCCTTCTTCTGCCTCCGTGCAGCCGGAAGGCCGTCAGCGCGCCCTGGCGCTGCCGCCGGAGGAATTCCGCCGCATTGACGCGGCGTTTGAGCGATGGGTGCAGGAAAAGGGCTACCGCATGCCCGACGTCACCATTAAGGAAACCGCCTCGCGCATGGGATGCAAAGGGGCGCAACTACACCGCTACTGCATCCAGAAAATGGGCGTAGACTTTCGTACCTGGCGCGTCAGGCAGCGAATAGAAGATGCGAAGGTTCTGCTCCTTCAGGAGCCAGATACCTCCGCATCCCATATTGGCCGCATGGTGGGCATTCAGGACCGCAGCAATTTCCTGCGGCAGTTTGAACGCCTTACCGGTCTTTCGCCGGAACAGTGGCGGCAGAATGAGCTGGCCAGCCGTTAGCGCTTAATCTTGCCCAGGCCGCTTTTTCGGGTGTTCAGGTTCTCGCACTGCAAGCCCCTCACATCAATATCACCCGCACCGGAAATCTGAATATCGGCCTCCCCGGCCTTACCGCTCACCTTGGCGTCTCCGGCCCCATTTACATCCAGGCTCAGCTTTGCGGCATCCAGTCCCAGGACATCGATGTCCCCGGCGCCGTTTACTTCAATGGAGAGGGCGGGCACCGTTACCCCATTCAGATTCATGTCGCCGGCCCCGTTAACCTCTATCTTCAGGGGCTGGTCGCTTTCGTAACCGCCCAGCTTTAGATCGGCGGCGCCGTTCACTTCCACTGCGGTGAGCGTTGGAGCGGTAATCACCACATCCAGGGTTTGGCTCCGGAGCTGGACTTTATCCTTGGTTTGAAGGACCAGCGTGCTGCCCTGCACATAGTAGTCCAGTTTTTCAAAGGCGTCGGCGTGGGTGGTTACCTCTACGCCAAATTCGGGTCCCTGGGTAAAGAGGATGTCGGCGTGGCCATTGATGGTAATGGCGTTAAAATCCTTCAGGTCCATGGCTTTGGTTTCGACGGGACCTTTGGCTTTGTAAGCGTTCTGGGAATGCCCGGTATAACTTACGAACTGGCAGGAGGCCAGCAGCACAGTTGCTAAAGCAAAACTTGCAATCTTTTTCATAATATACTAGTCTTTAAATATTTCTGCATCCAGCCCAAGAAGTTTAAGGCGTTGTTTAATGGCGGGGACGTCTTTTTCCAGAAACTCCTCCCGCTGCGCTTTAAGAATTTGCCCGCGAGCGTCGGGGGCCACAAAATAGCCGATGCCCCGCTTGTTGTAAATGATGCCGTCGGCTGTTAGTTTTTCGTACGAGCGCATCATGGTATTGGGATTCACCCCTATGTCGGCGCCGTATTCCCTCACAGAGGGGATGCGGTCTTCTCCTTTCAGTTCGCCGGACAGGATACGGTCGCACACGGTGTCGGCAATCTGGAGGAAAATGGGTTTATCTGCGTTAAAATCCATAATACTAGTGTTTTAGGGTCCTGATTCGGTAGAAAACGCCAGCGGCAAGGCCTAGCACCATAAGGGCGTCCAGCACCGTTCCCCAGTTTAAGACACTATTGAGAAAGTTCATAAGCAGGGTGGGGTCGTCGCCGGTGCCGTATTGGGAGAGCATGGGAGCCCAGGTGTGAATGGCAAAGGAGGAGAAGATGGGTGTAATAACCATGCTGATTCCCATTAGGACAGCGATTCCGCCCACAATTTTCCACTTTTTGAAACTGATGCCGCAAAGCAGGAAGTACAGCATGTCGGCAATGAGCTGCAGGAATACGGGCACGGCCAGGACAGAAAGATTGAACTGGAAGCCTTCCTCGCTGGCAGCCGACAGGGCATTGCTTATCTCACCGGAGATGGTGCCCAGCTTGGACAGAATGGCGTCTCCGGCAGTAGGATCCAGCAGCGCTATGACAGCGTCCAGAATCATGTAGGAGCATACATAGGCCAGGGGAACCAGCACTACGCTAAGAAGCACCATGGACAGGAATTTCTCCAGGGAAGAGGCAGGGATCATGAGCCAGGATGCTCCGGCCTGCTTCTGGGTAAGATAACCATAGGTGCGGGTTTGATAGAAAACCAGGAAGATGCCGCCAAACAGGAAGAAAAACAGGCGTGCAGCCAGTCCCGGAGCATTCCAGGTGCCGGTGAAAACGAGCGAGCCGGCCACCCAGAGCAAATAGCACAGAACGCTGATGAAACCCAGCAGGACCGCCGCCTTGCCGTTATTGTTCCACAGCTGTTTTAGGTCGTATTGGAAGTAGTTCCAGAAACGTTTGGAACTGAATGTCTCGTTAATCATGGCTTACTTGGAAAAGAAGGGTTTAACAAGGTCTTTGTGTGCGTGCACCGTATTGAAGAAAGCTTCCAGGTTCACCTTGGATTCTCCTCCGGTGGTATTAGGAAGCACCTGGATGCAGCCGCCGGGGACTTGCTCCACGTACAGGGCACCGGGCACAATTTGGTTTCCGTAATCGAAGTACAGCTTGCTGCTGATTTCTTCCAGGGAGGCATTCACCAGCACTTCCTGCCTGTCCAGGATAATGATAGGGTCTATCACGTTCTCCAGGTCACGTACCTGATGGGTAGAAATGATAATGGCGCTTTCTTCGCTGGTGTACTTGGTTACCGCCTTGCGGAACTGGGCCTTGGAAGGGATGTCCAGACCGTTGGTGGGCTCGTCCATGTAATAATAGCGGGCATTGCAGGCCAGGGCAAAGGCAATCCAGGTTTTCTTGAGCTGGCCAGCGCTCATGCGGTCCATGCGCTGGGTTTCGTCTACCTCAAAGATGTTCAGGATTTCCAGGAACTTGCCATGGTCGTAGCAGGGCCACATGGCGCCGGTTTCCCGGGCAAAGGCTTCGGCCTTGGCATGGATGGGCGTCACTTCGTCGGGCAGGTAGAATTGCTCGGCCAGGAGCGACGGCTGACGGTCAAAGGGGTCGCGGCCATCTACTTCAATGCTCCCCTGCTGGGGTTTCTTGAGGCCGCACAGGAGGGTGAGCAGGGTGGTTTTACCCACGCCATTTTCTCCCAGCAGGCCGTAGATACTGCCGCCGCGCACCTCCAGGGAGATGTTTTTCAGGACCGGCTTGGTGCCGTAACTGAAACTGATGTTGTTAACGCTGATCATATCTTTGTTAGTGTATTAGTTTATTAGTACACCGCAAAGGTATGAAGATTTTTTGAATCTGCAAATATTTTTGCAAATATTTTTGGGTTTATGCTAAAAAGGACCTATCCCAGCGGATAGAAAAGGTGCTCGTAGCGGCTGTTCCAGCTGCGGTCGTAGTGCAGGCGCACGGTGCGGGCGCTGGCAAAAGCGTTAAAATTGGCCCAGGCTTCCAGGAAAAGGACGGCAAAGTCTGTGCGCTGGTGCAGGGTGAGGGCAAAAAGGGTGTATACGGCCACTATATATACACACGCGCGCTCGCGATCGTCGGCCTGGGGGCTGGAGGGCGTAGCAAGGGTGAGCCGCATGGACTGGGCAAAGGAAAGATCGGCTATTGCGTCCGACAGGAGGGCTTCCTGCGAAGGACGGTAAAGCTGCTGGCAGTAGCGCTCCGTGGCATACTTTTGCTGGGAAAGCTCCTTTTCCAGCGCCGGGAAAGGATTGGGAAGGGCCGATGAGAAATACTGGCCGAAAGGGGCCTCCCCGCGCAGGAACTGCAGGGCCAGCACGCAATAGTCGCGTACGCTGGCCTCTACCACCATGCGATAGGGCGCCTGGCTGTCTATGCGGGATAGTATTTCTGCTACCGTTGCCATAACAATGTGCTAATATACGAAAAATCATTAAATTTGTGTCCATGAAGATTGTATTTTTAGATGCCCTTACCATGGGCGACGCCTCCATGGAAGAAATTGCCGCTCTGGGCCAGCTCACCTGCTATCCCTCCTCTACCCCGCAGGAAGCCCGGGAACGGGTAAAGGACGCCGATGTAGTACTGCTTAACAAAGTGGTGGTGGACCAGGCGTTCCTGGACGCCGCCCCCAAACTAAAGCTCATTTGTGAAGCCGGAACGGGCATCAATAACATAGATGTTCCCCTTTGCCAGGCCCGCGGTGTGGCCGTTCGCAACGTAGCCGCCTATTCTACAGATTCCGTGGCCCAAACCGCCTGGATGCATATTCTTAATCTGGCAGGGCGGGCTTTCCACTACAATGCCTTTGTCCACGAAGGCCGCTACAGCCAGAACGTGGTGCACGTAGATTACAGGCATCCCTTCATGGAACTGCAGGGCAAAACGCTGGGCATTGTGGGTATGGGAGCCATCGGCCAAAAAGTGGCCGCCATTGGAAAGGCTTTCGGCATGAGCGTCATCTATTATTCCACCTCGGGCACGGCGCACTGCAAAGACTACCCTGCCGTTAGCCTGCAGGAACTGCTGGAACGCTCCGACGTCATTTCCATCCACGCCCCCTTCAACGAGCGCACGGCGGGGCTCATCGGCTACGAGCAGTTCTCCCAGATGAAGCGCACCGCCTTTCTGGTAAACACCGGCCGCGGCGGCATTGCCTCGGAACCCGACCTTGCCCGCGCCCTGGACGATGGCCTCATTGCCGGCGCTGCGCTGGACGTATACGTAAAGGAGCCGCTCCCTCTGAGCAGCCCCCTTATGCATCTCTTGCATCCCGAGCGCCTGCTTCTAAGCCCCCACATCGCGTGGTATTCGCACGAAGCCCGTGCACGTCTGGCGCATGAAATGGCCGAGAACATCCGCAAAAGCCTATGACAGCCTTGGCGCGTAAGTGATTGACACTACGGTAATTACGTAAATTAGGGTGCACTTGCAGGTGCACCCTAAATGTTATAACATGTTGATTATAAGCAGTTTATGCGCCAAGCCGCTTAGCCAAGCGCTCGCGGATGGCCTGAAGGAATTGCAGGGAAGTGAGTCCCTTGGGGGTAATTCCCTCTGACAGGTTCACCAGGTCTTTGGTTTCCAGGCCTTCGTTCAGGGTATCGAAGCAGGCCTGTTCCAGCTGGTTGGCATAGTTCACCAGTTCGGGCAGTTTGTCCAGCTCTCCCCTCTTGCGGAAAGCACCGCTCCAGGCAAAGATGGTGGCCATGGGGTTGGTAGAGGTCTCTTCTCCCTTAAGATACTTGTAATAGTGACGGGTAACGGTACCGTGAGCGGCCTCGTACTCGTACTTGCCGTCCGGGCTCACCAGCACGGAAGTCATCATGGCCAGGGAACCGAAGGCTGTAGAAACCATGTCGCTCATCACGTCGCCGTCGTAGTTCTTGCAGGCCCAGATGAAGCCGCCCTCGGAGCGCATGACACGCGCCACGGCGTCGTCGATAAGGGTGTAGAAGTATTCGATGCCGGCAGCCTCGAACTGCTCCTTGTATTCGCGCTCGTAGATTTCCTCGAAGATGGCTTTGAAGCGGCCGTCATACTTCTTGGAAATGGTGTCCTTGGTGGCAAACCACAGGTTTTCCTTCACGTCCAGGGCATACTTGAAGCAGCTGTGTGCAAAGCTCTGGATAGATTTGTCGGTGTTGTGCATGCCTTCAATGACGCCGGGGCCGGCAAACTCGTGAATCACTTCCTCTATCTTCTGGCCCGAGACGCCTTCGAAGACCAGCTTGGCCACACCGGGCTCGGTGGTCTGGATTTCCACGTCGCGGTATACGTCGCCGTAGGCGTGACGGGCAATAGTGATGGGTTTCTTCCAGAACTTCACGGCAGGGTGGATGGAAGGGATGGTAATGGGCGTGCGGAACACGGTGCCGTCCAGCATGGCACGGATGGTGCCGTTGGGGCTCTTCCACATCTGGTGCAGGTTGTACTCGCTCATGCGCTGCACATTTGGGGTAATGGTGGCGCACTTGACGGCTACGCCCAGACGCTTGGTGGCGTTGGCGCTGTCCACCGTTACCTGGTCGGAGGTTTTGTCACGGTAAGGAAGGCCCAGGTCGTAGTACTCGGTCTTCAGGTCTACAAAGGGCAAGATTAGCTCGTCCTTAATCATTTTCCAGAGGATTCTGGTCATTTCGTCGCCGTCCATTTCGACCAGCGGCGTTGTCATTTGGATTTTTTTCATTGCTTTATTTGCGGTTTTTGTAATAATTCATAAGGCAGCCATCGGCAAGAATTTCTCGCTCGTCGGCCGTTAGGTTCTTGAAATACAGGGTGATGGGCAGGCATCGGCCGTCGCGGGTAATGACGCGGGCATCCAGATCCTCCTGGCCGCCCAGGATGGCCGAACGGATGCCGGGCACAAAGATGTAGTCTCCTACCTCGTACTCGAACGGAGTGTCGGGGCTAATGGTAAAGGGCACGATGCCCCAGTTGATGCAGTTGCTGCGGTAACGCTTGGTGGCATACTCGTAGCAGATGTTGGCATCGCCGCCCAGCACTTTCTGGCAGCTGGCGGCCTGCTCGCGGGCACTTCCGTCGCCGGGTTTATTGGCAAAAACGCAGGATCCCAGCGAGGTGCTTTCGGCCGATGTGCCGGCAACGGCGAGGGCTTTTATCAGGTCTTCCGACAGCACGCCGGCGCGGCGGTTTCGGTCGTCGGCCTGGATGCGTTTGCTGCGTCCCACGTATTCCGGCACGCGGCGGCTTAGCGCAAACTCGCTGAGCTTGAGCGGATTGGAACGGTAACTTGAAGTTTCGCCGGAAGGAATGAGTTCGTCGGTGGTGGTTACGGGGTCGTGAATGACGGCCGCCAGTTCCAGCAGCATGTTCTCCTGCATGGCGGGCATCACCGGCCAGTCTTTAATGTTGGGACCGTATCGCAGTTCCACGCTGGGATCGGCCTTGCCAAAACCATTGTAGATGCGTTTCTCGTAGATGTGGCCGTCGAAGCTGTAGGGCTTGTGCTCATCGGTGTAGTCGATGTCAGTTGCCGCGGTAATGACACCGCCGTTAGCGGCTGTGGCGGCAATGCTGCGGGCATCCATGAGGGCCACCATGGAAATTTGGCCCTGGCCCGGCTTGGAACCTTCGCGGTTGGGGAAGTTACGGGTGGTGTGGCGGATGGAGAGGCCGTTATTGGAGGGCACGTCTCCGGCGCCAAAGCAAGGGCCGCAGAAGGCAGGCTTAATGACCACGCCGGCCTCCAGGAGTTCTTCGGCAATGTGCCCGCGCGTGGTGGCCAGGTACACAGGCGTACTCTGGGGATAGGCGCTCATGGTAAAGTAGTCGTTGCCGATAGATTTTCCCTTGAGGATGGTGGCGGCCTCGCTCAGGTTGTCGTAGGTGCCTCCGCTGCAGCCGGCAATGATGCCTTGGTCGGCGTACACTTTTCCGTCCTTTATTTTTGAGAGCAGGTCCGGTTGCACTTTGTCGCCGAAGCGTTTTCGGGTGTCTTCTTCGATGGCTCCCAGCACTTTTTCGGGATTTGCCTGTAGCTCGTGAATGGTTACGGCGTTGGACGGGTGGTAAGGAAGGGCTATCATGCTTTCCTGGCTGCCAAGGTCTATGGTAACCATGGCATCGTACCAGGCTACCTTGCCAGGCTCCAGCTTTTTATAGGCCTGGGGACGGCCATGCATCTCGAAGTAGTTCTTAACCTCATCGTCGGTGATCCAGATGCTGGACAGGCAGGTGGTTTCGGTGGTCATAACGTCTATGCCGTTACGGAAGTCTATGGGCAGGCTTGCCACACCTGGGCCGGCAAATTCCAGCACCTTGTTCTTCACAAAGCCGCTCTCGAATACGGCTTTTACCAGGCTGATGGCTACATCGTGCGGTCCGATGCCGCGCCGGGGCTTGCCTTCCAGCCACACCAGCACCACTTCGGGGGCCTGGATGTCCCAGGTGTTCTTGAGGAGCTGCTTTACCAGTTCTCCGCCGCCTTCGCCCACGCCTATGTTGCCCAGCGAGCCATAACGGGTATGGGAATCGGAGCCAAGAATCATGTTGCCGCAGGCGGTGAGGGCCTCACGGGCATACTGATGAATGACGGCCTGGTTGGCAGGCACGTATATGCCACCGTACTTTTTGGCAGCGCTAAGGCCAAACACGTGGTCGTCTTCGTTGATGGTGCCGCCCACTGCGCACAGGGAATTGTGACAATTGGTCATGGCATAGGGCAGCGGAAACTCTGTGAGGCCGCTGGCCCGGGCCGTTTGGATAATGCCCACATAGGTAATGTCGTGGGACACCATGGCGTCGAAGCGAATGTTAAGGGATTTTCCCTTGCTGCCGTTGACGTCATGCGCCCGCAGAATTTGGTAGGCGATGGTGTTTTCGCGGGCCTGGTCTTTGTCAAGAGGGCCCTCCTGCGCGATGGTCTTTCCATCCAGGAGATATACTCCGTTGGGATTCAGTGTTATCATATAATGGAATCTATAAATATTGTCAATGCCAGCATATCGGCCGCCCCGCCGGGAGAAATTCCCTCCCGTGCATACTGACGGCACAGTTCTTTCAGTTTTTCTTCGTTAAAATTCCTCAGCAATTCTTCGGCTTCCTCTTTTACCTTTTGCGCCCTTTCGCTGCCCGCCCGTTTAAGGATGCAGGTGTCGTCCAGCGTGGAGGAAATGCGCAGCAGCGTCTTTTGCCTGGCCAGGGCGCTTGGTTGGGCCGGTGCCTCGGCCCGGCTGGACTGGCGGTAAAACGGCAACCAATCTTCGAAAAGCTCCCTGTAGCCTCCATCGGCCATTCTAAGGGCGTCCTTTACGTCAATCGGCCTGGCGCGTAACCGACTGTCAGTCAAAGACTTACTATATATACGGTGCACCGCCATGTGCACCCTATTTTGTATAAGTGATTCTAAATCAGCGACTTGCTGGCCAGCCGAGAGAGACTGGCAGACGGCGTTGAGGGCAAGGCCGATGCAGAAGATGGCGCCGCGATGGGTATTCACGCCCCGGGTGGCGGCCAGCATGGCCGATTCGGCCTCTATGCCCAGCTGGCGCAGCTCTTCGGCCGATCCAGCCAGCGCCATGCGGGACCAGTAGGGCCGAAGGGCTGCAATCCCGGCGTGCATAACGCCGTAATCCATATCCTGATGTGCACCGGGGCCGTCGGGGCCCACCAGCCCGGGTTTGAGCGGCGTGTCCAGCTCCAACTGCAACGCCCGCTGAGCCAATGCCGAAAGCAAATACGGCCAGGTAGTAGGCGGGCACAGCTTGGCAGCCTCCCTAAATGAACCTGCTTCTAAGGCTCTGCGCACCTTTGATGCCGAAATCCCGTCTATCCTGGGAATCACTACGGCATCGGGGATCTGTTGGTTATACTGGTTTGTAAGCGCGTCAAAGGGTTCAGAGCCCACAAAACGGACAGACACCCCCAGCGCCGGGGCAATCCAGCGCTCATAAAGATCCAGGTCCAGCTGCATCTGTGTCTGGGCCACAGCCGACAAATCCTTAAAGAAATACGTTGGGAACGTAGCCGCCGAAATCACATAATCCGATCCCTCCAGCACCATTACCGCAGCGCCGGCTTTGCAGGAGGTGCTCGTATTACCGGAGGAATCGGCCATTCTATCTGACGACGGTAATACGGGCGCCTTCAGCTTGGCCGGTGCGGTTCCGGAGGAATCGGCCAGGGCGGTCTGGATCATGGCTTGTCGCTCGGAGTAGGAGAAGAGGGAAACGTCTTCCTTCACGGGAATGACGAACAAGGTGTCTACCTGCTCTGAAGCCTTATCAATCAAATACTTATGCCCAAGCGTAAAGGGATTGGCGTTCATGACGATGACGCCGCTGCGACCCGGGCGGCGGAAAGGCTGCAGATACTGGCAGTAGCGCTCCAGTCCCTTGCCGTTTTCCAGCAGGATGGCCTCCTGTGCGCGTGCAAGAAGGTGAAAGCCCAGGCTTTCGAAAATGGCCTGGTATGCGGGCTTGGTGAACACCTTCAGGTTCAAGATGCCACGTTCTGCGGCTTGAACCACAAGATACGACAGCAGCGGTGCCAGAAGACCCTCGCTGCGGGCGCTGGCCGTAACCGCCACACACTTTACTATGTCTTTTTGAATGCCGGCGCCGGCCAGCAGTTCTCCGTCATCGGTCTCAATGGCGTAAAAGGCGTCCAGGGCTTCCATCCTGAGCCCATTGCTCTCCAGGAAGCGTTCCACTTTGGCGCGGAAGAATGGCGACGACAACGGTAGCTCTGTAATCATTCCCATGCGTTTACAATCTGGGCTATGCTATCCAACAACTCCTGCACGGTATGGGTCCTGGCCCTCATACAGTAGCGAACCGGCCTGTCGCAAAGAAGGCACTTTCTTTCCGAAAGACCCAGCGCAGAACGGGAGATGGCCTGCACCGGAGCACCGGGCTCTGGGCAAGAAAACACATCCAGATCCATGAGGCGTCCAAGGGGGTGCGAGTCTTCTATGGCCACGGCCTTTTGCTTTAGAGCCAAAGCTGGCGCCTTAAAAAGGAAATACCCTTCGAAGCCCGTTTCCAGGTCTCTTAGTTCTTCCTGGGAAGGGCCCAGTTCCCGAACTGCCTGCACCCCGGCGCGGGCAATCTTCACAGACAGCGCATTCCGTTTTTCGGGGCCCGGGAGCTGCACCGTAAGGCACAGTAGAGCGCATCCGGGATGGACTTGAAGCAGTTCTCCCTGATGCGCCACACGCACTTCGCGGCTTTCTAACAGCTCCTGCAGTGAAATCACTTGATATTGTATATCTTATCCAGGACGCTTCCGTCGCGGTTCATCACAATGCCCACCACCTGGTCTCCGAATGGAAGTGCATCGGGCGTGCCGATAATGGAGGTGGCCTTTGCGGCCAGTTCCTTGATATCCACTACTTTAAGACCGGCGGCCTTTAATTTTTCTGCAATTTCCGGGCGGAGCGGATTTACGGCAATGCCGTACTCTGTGACCACCACATCTACACTCTTTCCGGGAGTAATGAGCGTGGTTACCTTGGGCACTACGCAGGGGATACGACCACGAAGCAGCGGGCACACGATGATGCTAAGAGCGCTGTCGGCGGCTGTATCCTGATGGCCGCCAATGGCCCCGCGAATAATGCCATCGCTGCCCACCAGCACGTTCACGTTAAAGCTGGTATCTACTTCCAGGGCCGACAAAATGACGATATCCAGGGCGTGGGTGGCGCTTCCAAGATGCTCCCCGGAAGCATACTCCACGGCCGACACTTCTTGATGCAGAGGATCGGCCGCAATGGATTCGGCGGCCACTTTGTCAAAGGACTGCACGTCGATGAGCTTGCCGATAAGGCCTTCCTCGTGGAGTTTGACCATGTGCGCGGTAATGCCGCCAAGGGCAAAGGAAGCCTTGATGCCGCGGCTTATCATTTCCTCGCGAATGTACTTGACGGCAGCCAGAGATGCGCCGCCGGTACCCGTTTGGATGCTAAAGCCATCCTGGAAGTAACCGCTGTTGATAATCACTTTAGCAGCCTGTTTGGCCAGCAGGATGTCGCGGGGGTTCTTGGAATCGCGGATGGCCCCGGCGGCAATCTTGGAGCTGTCGCCTACGCTGTCCACTACCACCACGCTCTCTACGTCGGCGGCCGAAATGGACTGCGGCATATTGGGATAGGCTACTAAGTCGTCGGTGATGACCACCACGTGGGAGGCATAGCGGGCATCGGGGAGGGCATAGCCCAGCGAGCCGCAGATGCTTTTGGAGCCATGACCGGTGGCGTTGCCCAGTTCGTCGGCCGAGCAGGCGCCCAGAAAAGCGACGTCAATTCTCTGCTGACCTTTGGCGATGGCGCTGCCGCGGCCGCCGTGGGAGCGGAAAACCACCGGTTCCTTCAGGAGACCGTGCGAGATGGCATCGGCCAGGGCGCCGCGAAGGCCCGAAGTGGAAATGCCGGTGATAACGCCGTTTTTAATGTGGTCTATTAGGGGGGCATGAACATCGGACAGGCTGGAAGCGGCCAGTTTAAGGTTCTTGAAGCCCATTTGCGCCAACTTGTCCACCACCATGTTCACCACTTTGTCGCCGCCGCGGAAGTGATGGTGGAAACTGATGGTTTGGCCATCGCGGAGGCCGGAACGCTTGATGGCCTCCTCCAGGGTAACTACTTTACTGTTTCTCATATCGCTTCCTCCTTATCAATTACGCCGGCTGCAATGGCCAGGGCTATGGTTCTTTCGGCCCTTAATACCACCGGGCGGTCTACCATCTTGCCGTTCACGGCAATGACGCCGGAGCCCTTGGCCTGGGCCTCACGGATGGCAGCCACTACGGCGCGGGCTTTAGTAATTTCTTTCTCTGTGGGCGTAAACACGCTGTTTACCACCTCTATCTGACGCGGGTTGATGATGGATTTGCCGTCAAAGCCCAGCGTTTTAATGAGTTCTACTTCCTTGCGGAAAGTGACCATGTCGTCCAGGTTGGAATATACCGTATCGAAGCAGCAGATACCTGCAGCGCGGGCGGCCACTACAATTTGCTCGCGGGCCAGCAGAAGTTCGGCGCCGCCGGGAGTTCGGTTGGTCTTGAGGTTGGCCGAATAGTCCTCGGCCCCCAGGGCGATGCCCATCATGCGGGGCGACGCGGTGGCAATGGCATAGGCGTTCACAATGCCCAGCGCACTTTCGATGGCGGCCATGATGCGGGTCTCCCCCACTCGGCCAATTTCGGTTTCCACCTTTAAGATTTCGGCCTCCAGCTCGCGCACTTCATCGGCGGTCTCGGTCTTGGGCATGCGAATCACGTCCACGCCGGCCTTCACCACGGCTTCTACGTCCTTTTTGCCGTAGGGCGTATTGAGCGGATTAATGCGCACCACCATTTCGGTGCTGCCGTAATCGATGGACTTGAGGGCGTTGTACACCAGCAGGCGCGCCGCGTCTTTTTCGGCCATGGTTACGGAGTCTTCCAGGTCCAGCATAATGCTGTCGGGGCCGTAGATGTGGGCATCGGCCATCATTCCGGGATTATTGCCCGGAACGAACATCATGGTTCTCCTTAGTCTTTCCATACGTCCTTTCCTGTTGCCCGGACGGCCGCTGCTGTAACGCGTGCCCGGATGGTACAATCCAGAGCGCCCTTGTCGATGGCCTGTACATGGGCATCCTTAACGCCCAGGCCTTCCAGGGTTTGTGTAATGACGGCCTTGATTTGCCGGCCGAACTGCGCGGCCACCGAGCTTTGCAAATCTACTTGCAAACCCTCTCCGGGGCCGATGGTGATCATAATGTCGCCGGACTCCAGCGTTCCGGCTATGGCTTCTTTCATACTATGCTATGTTGTGCATATTGCCTATGTGTTTTCAAACCGTCGCTGCGCGACCCCTCCCTAAAGGGCCCCTCCCTCTTATGGTGCCGAGGGTGGCACAGGTTTGAAAACACACAGGCAACATGCCATTAACCTTGATGTGCGGGACGGAGGAGGTCCAGCACCACTTTTACGGGGTTGAAGGTTTCGATGGGAACTTCTACAAATAGGGTGTTCCAGTCGCTCATGGCGCCGTTCCACAGGCCGGGGAGTTCCAGGGCTTTGAGCTCGCGGCCTTCGTAGCTCTTGGAACTCATGAAGCCAGCCTCCTGGTCTACGTACTTGAGAAGGTCGAAGTGCTTGCCTTGATTGTCCAGCAGGCAGCATACCAAATCTACGGGATTAAAGTGCGTGGCTTTGCTCATGGCCTCTATGGCGCCGGCGTCTTCCTTGTTGATTTGTACACTTTCCAGGATTTGCAGGCTGGTGCATCCGTCTTTGCCGGCAATGACATAGGGGCCGCCGCCGGGCTCGCCTTCGTTCTTGACCATGCCGCACACGCGGATGGGACGGTTCAGCTTTGCCTTGAGCATTTGGATGCGCTCCTGCTCTGAGTGGGCCAGGGGCATCTGGATGCACAGTTCTTTGTCCAGGAAGCGCTCTATTTCATTGCAAAGCGCTACGGACGGGGCTTGTTCAAGTTGGTGTAGGTAGCCGTATATGCGGTCTCTCAGCTGCAGGGCGCAGCCCATGAGCACCTGCTTGTATTCGGCCGTCACGGGAAGCAGTTTCTCGTGGGCCACGTTGTCTATATTCTTGATGCTCACCAGTTCATCGGCCACTTTGTTAAGGTTGTAGATGAGGGCGCCGTGGCCGGCGGGACGGAAGAGCAGGCTGCCGTCGGCCTTGCGGAAGGGCTTGTTGTCGGGGTCTACGGCAATGGTGTCTGTGGCTTTGTCCTGGAAGGTGAACTGGATGTTGTATTTAACGCCATAGCGTTTTTCGTAGGCTTCCTTGATGGCGCCGATGGCTATTTCGAAGAGCGATTGGTGCTCTGGAGAAATGGTGACGGTGAGGTTGCAGGTATCGTCGGCGTTGCGCATGTACTCCTGGGCCTCTACCAGATGTTCGGCAATAGCGGTGCGAACCTCTTGGGGATAGCGGTGGAAATCCAGCACGCCTTTGGGCTTGGAGCCATAGGCCAGGCCGTCCTCTTTCAAGAGCTTGCGCAGGGTTGCCTTGCGGTATTCGGGGGTGTCCTGGGGGGTGCCGAAAAGATCCGGGGTATAGAAGGCAAAGTCCTTGATGCGGGCGGCCAGCTTGGCGCCGGGGGCATCGGCCGGGAGATCCTTTCCTTCTTCCAGCTGCGAAAGGCCGCTGAACATGTCCTTGAACATGCGGGATGCAGCTCCCGAGGCGGGTACAAATTTGCTCTTGCCCCGCACGCCGGCCTGCTTGTAATAGGCTACGGCCTCTTTTACTGCTTGCTGGTCCAGGACCTTGATGCCACGTTCCGGGGTGGCGGGGCCCACAATCTTCATCCAGGGAAAGCCAGACTTAAAATGCTCAATCTGTTCTTTGACCTGACGCAGGGAGGCGCCGCGAGCCTCTATCTGCTGAATGTCGTTTTGGCTAAACATAGTGCTATAGTGGTTATCGATATAAAATTCTTTGCGGTAGTTGTATTCGCTGCGCAGCTTTTCAAAACTTCCGGGGCTGCTGCGGAACAGGAAATCGTCGGTGAAGATGGGGTAATTGTACTGCAGCACAGCGGCAATCTCCCCTTGCGTGCGCCCCCAGAGGTCTATGCATACGGGCGCAAGGGATTCGTCCTCCAGGGCGGGCCTGAAGTTTTTGAGGGCCTCTATGCCGAAGTGACGGGCCACGGCCTGCACGGCCATGGCTGTGCCGTTTTGCTTCCCTTGATAAGAGTATCCGGCGATGTGCGGAGTGGCAATGTCGCACACCTCTATGAGGTTGGGATTCACGTTGGGCTCGTTGCACCAGGTGTCCAGCACCAGGGCGCCCAGTTTAGGACGGGCGTGAAGCAGGGCGGCTTCATCTACTACCTCCCCGCGTGAGGCGTTGATAAAAATGGCGCCCGGCTGAATCTTTTCAAAGAATTCCTCTCCGGCCATGCCGCGCGTGGACTCGTCCAGGGGCACGTGCAGCGTAACGATGGTGGATTTTTCCAGAAGCTCATCCAGGGCGACAAAGCTTTCCGGGCCTTCTTTTGCCGCCCGGGGAGGGTCGCACAGGAGCACGTGGAAGCCCAGGCTACGGGCCATAGCCTCCACTTTTTTGCCCACATTTCCCACGCCAATGATGCCGATGGTAGCATCGGCCAGTTTGATGGCGCGCCTGGAGGCAATGCCGTAGAGGGCGCTGAATACATAATCGGCCACTCCCCCGGCGTTGCAGCCTTCGGCGTTGGCCACGTCTATTCCCTGCTTTTTGCACCACTCCAGGTCAATATGGTCCATGCCTATGGTGGCGCTGGCTATCATTTGCACCTTGCTGCCGGCAAGGGTTTCCTCGTTGCACTTGGTGCGGGTGCGGATAATAATGGCATCGGCGTCCTGCATGACGCTGCGGTCCATAGCGCGCCCGTCCACGTACTGCACCTCAAAATAGGGCTCCAGAACGCCCTTTAGGAAAGGTATATTGGTATCTGCTACTAGCTTCATGTCCATGTTTGACTATAGTCTTACAAAGATAATCATTTTCTATTGAAAATGCAGCAAAAAAAGCGGGGGGTGTGCTGGCGTGGCTTGCGGGTAACGGTTTGGGGCTTGCGGGCGGCGGCTTGCGGGTGACGGGCTCGGAGGCCGGGAGGCTTTGCAGACCTTTGGGCGGTGCTGGAACTTGTCGCCCCTCGTTCCCGTTTTTCGTAAATTGCTGATTTACTGCATGTTACGCAAATCTCATCCGGCTTTTTGCCGGATCAAATATCAGCAACGCGCTAACATTCAAGCACTTACAGAAAACGGCCATTCGCCATTTTTCAATACTTTCAAGCCGAGCGGAGCTCTCTCGTTCCTACCCGCCATGTCAAAAAATTGAAAAAAAGTTTTGCAGATTCAAAAAATGTATATACCTTTGCAGTCCACGAACGGGGTATTAGCTCAGTTGGTAGAGCGTTTGAATGGCATTCAAAAGGTCAGGAGTTCGATTCTCCTATGCTCCACGGATTTCGGCCTCTCACACACGTGAGGGGCCGATTGCTTTTCACCTATGCATACCCTACGCGCTGGTAAGCCAGGCGCTCGTCTCCGGATGCGAGATAGATTATCCCGCAGTAAGAGAAGCCGTATGATGTGAGACAATGCCGCATGATGTGGTTGTCCCGGTGCGTGTCTATCCGGATGTTGGTGTCCTGGCGGAAGCACCAGTCCATAATGGCGCGGAAGACGCCGTGCACTTCGGGAAGGCTCCCTATCCGGTGCACTACGTGGTAAGGGTCGTCGTTTAGCCAGGAACCGCCCTCGATATAGGCGTAGGTAGGCTCCGGCGAAGGAACGAAGGCAAAGTAGCCAACGATTCCGGTCTCCTCCACCACATAACCATACCCTTTGCCGATATCGCCGAGGACGACCTCCGCGGAGGGATATCCGCCCACCCACTGGCGGCTGTTCCCCGAAGCACGCATAATGCCACGGGCCGCCTCCAGGACGGTCATGATTCCTTCCAGGTCTTCCGTATGGGCAGCCCTGATCCTCATACGAGTTCCATTTCTTCAAAAAATCCGGCACTCACGCGGAAGCTTTTGTCGGTATCTCTCATTGCCTGTCTGGGATAAAGTCACACGCAAAGCAGCGTCCTTGGAAAGAGTTGCTTTCTTCCAGGCGTTTTTCCAGTCTTTTCAGCAGTTCTTCCTGCTGTAGCAGCCCCCAGGGAGCATCTGTGAAGGAAGTGTTGGTTGAAAGGCAGTTTCACGGGAGCAAAGGTACACAAAAGATTGCAATTGGAGGAGCGCTTTGGGAATCTACCGGAGAATTGCTATATTAGCCATTAAAAGCTGATACAACTATGATTCTCACTACTACCCCCACTATTGAAGGACGGACGATTGCCGAGTATAAGGGCGTCGTTTTCGGAGAGGTCATCTCCGGTGTGAACTTTTTCAAGGACTTTGCTGCAGGTATCCGCAACTTCATCGGCGGGCGCAGCGGCTCCTACGAAGATGAGTTGGTCAAGGCGCGCAGCAACGCCATGGAAGAGATGGCTTCACGCGCCCGTGCGATGGGTGCCGATGCCGTTGTGGGCATCGACATTGACTATGAAGTACTGGGAGAGAACGGCGGCATGCTGATGGTCACCGCATCCGGAACGGCCGTAAGACTTGCATAAATTCCCGCCCTAAACGACGCCAGTAGGATCCATCCACCCATCGCAACTCCGACGGGTTTGGATGAAGACGGAAATGATGATCAAGGCTATTCCCAGCCAGAAGGAGAAGTTTACTTCCCGGAGCTCGCCGAAAAGGATAGCTGCAAAGGCAATGCTGTAAATGGGTTCCAGGTTATAGGCCAGGTTCACAGTAAAGGCCGATAGTGAGCGCAGCGCCTGTAATTGGAACAGGAACGGCAGCACGGTAAAGACGGAACCCAGAAGCAGCAGCCACAGGATATCGGCCTTTTGGGGAATGATTTCGGCCACGGGAAGGAAAGGGACCAGCAGCGACAGGCAGAAGACGCCGCCGATTAGCTCGCACAGCAACATAGTGGCGCTGTCTTCCCCTGTTTCCCTGGCTACATTTATATTGAGAAGCGAGAACAACGAGTATAGTGCCGCAGATAGCAGTCCCAGAGCGATTCCCAGCCGGTAACGGATGTCCAGGCTAAAGATGAGCAGCACGCCGGAAATGGCAATGAAACTAATGAGGACTTCTATCCACGAGATATGTTTCCGGTTGATAAGCGGATCCAGCAGTGTCGTGAAGAAACAGGACGTAGCGATGCAGGCAACGCCGATGGACACGTTTGAAGCCTGAATACTGGCGTAGAAAGCCACCCAGTGAAGGGCCAGGATACTGCCGCATCCGGCAATCTTGGCAAAAGCTGCCCATCCCACTTTGTGCAAGCGCCCCATAAACGCCAGGACAATGGCCAGCACGGCCACGCTCACCATGATGCGATACCACACAAGGGGCAGGCCTCCGAGAGAAATCAGTCTCCCGAAGATGCCTGTCCAACCGGCCAGAAACACGGCCGAATGGAGCAGAATAAGTGTCTTGGTGTCCTTGCTACTCAATGTTAAGGATATCCTGTGAAACAATAATCTCATTGCCTTTACGGCCGGATTTGGCGAGGCGGATCATAGCAGCGGCAACCACCTCCGTGGGCATAGGGGTGTATTGACGCATCAGCCCAATGGCATTGAAAGCCTTCAAAGCCACGATGCCAACCTTCTCACCGAAGCGGTCACTCCCCTTCCGGATAAGGGATGGTGGCTGGAAAATGAAGCAGCCTTCGAAGCCGAGTTGCTGCACAGCATCGTCCAGGGCGCCCTTCATCTTGGTATAGAACACCTTCGACTTGGCATTAGCGCCCACAGAAGACACCAATACATACACGGGGACCCCGTTCTCACGAGCCGATTTGGCTGCATTGTACTGATAGGTGTAATCCACCTTCCACTGGGCATTCTGGCTGCCGGCGGCCTTGATGGTAGTGCCCAGCGTGGAGAACAGGACGTCGCCGGTGAGCTTATCGGCCCACTGCTCCGGGTTGTCGAAGTCCACCACGTGTGCCACGAGTTTGGCCGAAGGAATCTTCACCTCGCGGCGGACGAAGATGTCCACGCGGTCGAAGGTGTCGTCCTGGAGCAGCTGCTCTACCAGGTCTTTGCCGATGGCGCCCGTTGCGCCGAGAACTAATGCTTTCATAGCCTACCTTCTTCTAATCCAAGAAATGCCTTCGTTGGTGCTGTAATAGAGATGGCCGTCTGAGGTCTGGGCAAGGAGTTCGCGACCGGCGTCTTGGATGGCAATGAAGGTTTTGGCGGCCGAGGTAGTGTTTCTGGAAATCCAGCTGATACCTTTGCTGGAAGAGTAATAGACTCCTTTGTCCGTGATGGCGATAATCTTGCCGTTGTAGGGAACCAGGTCACGGAAAGTCCCGCAGCTGCTGCCGCTGTAACGGGAAATCCAGGAGATACCACGATTGGTGGAGTATTCGATGCGGTTGTTGGCAGGGTTGATTCTGATCAGCTCGGTGCCGTATGTGATTAGTTGAGGCATAACACTACAAAGATACAAAACAAAACCGAATAGCATTATACTGCCGTGCTTTGGCAGGAGAGACACTTAGCTTTGTCGGCGAAATAAAACACTAAGACCAATGCTCCACTCCTTTCGGCCTCTCACACACGTGAGGGGCCGATTGCTTTTCCAAGTTGGCTAAAAAAACCGGTTGTTTTGTAATCCGCTCCTGGTTCAGGAAGCGGAGTCCGTGGCAGACAATTTGCTGTTCTTCAATTTGTTAGCACAGCGGACGGGTTATTTTTTATTACCCGCCAGGTGTGCTAACCGCTTAACTATCAAACAATTAGACACCACGTAGCAACAACGCTGCGCTGTCGCAGGGAAGGTGTTGGCAGAACTCCTGAGCATCCCAGAGCTGGGACGAGGAAGCCGAGGGCTATCCGGTCCTCTCTCGTTTAGATTGCCTTCCTTTGTACCTTATGATGAGGTACATACATACAATAGAGCAATTAAAGATTGCGCTAAAAAGCAGCGAGACGCATGCACGGACCTGCACAGTCCATCATTACAACACCCCCTCCAACTATAGGAAGCAGATCGAACCGGGCTTTTTTGCCATCAGTGTTTCCCAAAAGATGGTAAAGATGGCCGTAAAGGTGCTCGAAATCTTCTTGACTCGGCTGATACATCAAGGGGTGTCGATAGATCTGGCATCCCCGGGGTCCTATGGCTGTCCGGCATCGGCCTTGGTTTTGGAGAGGGATCACTACCCTATGAGAATAAAAGAATTATATGCCTATCAGGAAGTCAAGGACAAATACAGGACCTCACCTGAGAAAAGACCAACCGGACGCTTAGTCATTGAGATATATAGAAGTTCACGATACAGACCGGCAAAAACCATTACCGCCAATAATGAGGAGGAATGGTCAGAGAAAGCCGATAGAGTTATCCTCTATATGAAAGCCAAAATAGAAGAATACAATGCTCACAAAGCCGAATATGAACTCTGGCAGAGGCAACGGGAAGAAGAGGAGAGAATACGACAAGAAAAGGAAAGAATCCTTCGGGAAAGAGCCAACATTGCAAAAGGCGTCCTCGAGGATATCCGCCTCTTCGAACGGGCCGAAACATTGAGAAAGTACTGCGACATAGCCGATCAGCGCTCAACTTCCGAAGAGTACAAGAAGGCCATCGCCATCGCCCGGAGCGTGGCCGACTGGATAGATCCCACGACAGATTACACCGACCCTATCCTTTCCCAGAGATACAGCGCATCTGATTTCATCTGATAGCCGATTTTCTGCCTGAAACCAATTAGAATCCTCGACATTCGTCACCGAAGACAAAAAAATTGTGCCGAAAAATCAGTAACTTTGCTTCGTCAGAGGAATTAGCAGTATGGAAGCAATCATGATATGGGCCAAGGAGAACTATGATTTAATATGTCTTCTTGTTGGAGTTATAGGTGTGCTTATATCTATATTCGGCGTCGTTTATGAAATAAAAAAGAAGAAACGCAAGGACAAGTTACATTCATAAATGCACTTAAAGACTATCTGCCGTTATGAAAAACAAATGGTTACCCATCCTCGTTTTCTACGTGATTGCGGTCGTCATCCGGGCTATCGCGTTGCAGCTGGAGGTGCCTGGAGAGGCCAATTTCAAGTACTTCCTCATAGACTGGGCTACCGGTGTAGGCCCCTGCATCGGCGCCCTAATTGTGATCATTGCTTTTAAACGTAAGTTCTTCTGCAGCATCGTCGGAACGTCCCTGGTGAAATCGGCCCTCTGTGTGGCCATCCCCTTCCTCATTTGTTTTTTCCTATACCGGAAACTTAGCTGGGTATTGCTGGGGTTCATCTTCTACTCATTCCTGGAAGAGGTGGGCTGGAGAGGCTATCTGCAAGGAGAACTGGAGGGCATGAAACCCCTCCCGCAGGCGCTTCTTATCGGCACTATGTGGTTTTTTTGGCACATCAACCTTAGTTTCACCCTCAATTCTTTTCTTTTCCTGGCCATCCTTGTTTTCGGAGCATGGGGTATCGGCCACATTGCTAAGGATACGCACAGCCTCATGGCCTGCGCCTGCTTCCACACGCTTTACAACTTCTCCATACACGGCTTCTTCAAGTTCACACCCGCCATCATCGGCCTATATGTGGCGGTCATCGCTTCCTGGTTCCTCATTTGGTATGCCCCTGGAGAAAATGGTTCCACTGCGCATGATTATACCCACGGGCCCTGCCATATACATTCTTCTTTGGCGCATAAATGACTGTGTATTAGCGTTTTACTGATTTTAGGGTGCACTTGCAGGTGCACCCTATTTTACGTATTTGGCACAGAGACAAATAGTTACGTGTCAAACTGACCATTGCGCAGCTTGCGCTCCAAACTGCTTAGCTGAGTAATTCTTTGACCACGGCCGAGATGGTGCGGCCGTCGGAGAGGCCGGCGAGGGCCTTATTGGCGGCGCCCATCACCTTGCCCATGTCCTTGATGGAGGTGGCGCCCACCTGCGCGATGATTCCCTGCACCTTGGCCTTCACTTCCTCTACGGAGAGTTGTTTGGGCAGGTATTTTTCCATGACAGCGGCTTCGGCCAGCTCGTTTTCGGCCAGTTCCTGGCGACCGGCGGCCACATACTGCTCGGCGGCCTCTTTGCGCTGCTTCACGAGCTTCTGAATCATTTTGAGGATGTCCCCGTCTGAGACTTCATTCGTTCCCCCTTCGCTGGTTTTGAAAAGAAGGATTTCGCCCTTGATGGCGCGTACTGCATTCATAGCCACGGTATCTTTGGCCTTCATGGCCTCCTTGATGGCGTCCTGGATTTGCTGTTCGAGTGTCATATCGTGATTTCGTTTTGTCTGGAATACAAAGATACGTTTTTTTAGTGCCGAAAAAAATTGTATTTTTGTTCGTTAATCAGTATTTACGGCAATGTTTTACGCAATCCTTGGCATCTTTGTGGTTGTAGCGTTGTTCCTCATCTTCCGGGACGACCACGACGATTCGTACAATAAGAACGAAAAAGGCCCGCAGAAGGCCCAGCCGAAGCAGACGCAGCAACAGCAGCCGAAGCAGGAGCAGACGCAGTCGCAGGGACAGACGCAGTATCAGAAGGAAGCAGGCGCCGGGCATAAAGCCGATACCGGGGCCTCTCCCAAGGCCGAAAAGAAGGCGTCAGGGCCGTCGCTGAAGGAGCAAATCCTGGGTGAAATTGAGCAGGCCATCAATGAGGCGAAGAAAGGTGCCGAAGAGCCGATGAAAATGTTCGGCGAGGCCATGGACCGGGCCAAGGAGGCCGTGAATTCGGCCATGAAGGAAGCGCAGAAGGGCTGGAGCGGCACTGACACACAGGCAGACGTAGATGAACAGTTTCCGGCCGATGATGAAGAATTAGATTTATCGTTCCTCGATATTATCGACTATTTCGAAGACCTGGAGGAAAACACAGAGACCTTTGACATTAGCGGTCTCAGATACCACAGCACGGTGCACGATTGCGGCATCATTGTGGGCATGGTGAAGCCGGAGCCCTCGAATGTGCACGACCCTCGGGCGCAGGCGGTGTACCGCAACGACGGCAAGTTGCTGGGCTATATCCCCCGCACGCAGCTGGAGTGGTACGAGGACTTCAATGAGCAGAATGTCCCCTGCCCTTTTGTTGGCAAGATTGAACTGGACCGCTCATCGGCGCAGCTCATTGCCGAGATTAAGGTCATCATCCCCAGCAGCCGGGAGTATGTAGAGGCCGAGATTGAAGAGGGGCTATAGATATCATAGCACATCGGCGTAAGAGGGGTCGCGGTTAAGTACTTTCTCGGCATAGGGGCAGATGGGCCGAATCTTATAGCCGTTCTCACGGGCATAGGCCACGGCGGCATTCAGCAGTTCACGCGCCACGCCCCTGCCTTGGAAAGCAGGCTCCACCACGGTGTGCATGATGGCAAAAACGGTGTCGCTGGCCCATTCGTAGGACAGATACCCCATGCGCGTGCCATTTTCCTCGGCCAGGAAGAAGCCCTGCTCCCCGCTGCTTTTGTGGCTAATTTCCATTACTTGTTCAGTTTGTAGGAAAGAGCGCCTGAAGGGCAGGCGTCAATCTGCGCCATTAATTCTTCCTTCGTTGCATTCTGCGGTTTGCACCAGGGACGCGCTTTGGGGTTATACACCTTAGGAAGCATCTTCACACAGATGCCGGCATGCTGGCACAGCTCCGGTTTCCAAATAATGGTGAGATCTTGGGTTTTGTATTCTTTTTGCATGACCTTGATGGGGGGATTATTTTTCACTAAGGTAATACGCTATGCCGGCCTGCACGTTGGAGATGAATCCCTCCGAGGAGTAAGTGGCTCCGGAGACGGCATCGACCTTTAGGTCCTTGACTTTTTGGGCCGAAACGCCATTCCAGGCCGTGGAGAGCTTCTCCACAACCACTTGCCAGTATTCCGGAGTCTCGTCGTTGGGCAGGGTCTCAATCTTGCTAACCCGCTCCAAAGAATCCAGATGAATGATGAGCGGAGTGGGGCCGAAACAACCCTCGCTGGCCTTCAGGGTGCTGGTGTCAATGGTAACGGCGCCGTTGGCGTGCTTCACCACAGGGGGTGTTGTGACGGCAGCGGTGGCCGCCAGAATGAGCATAATGAGAAATGCGCGTTTCATGGATGCTAAATCAACGGGATGAACAATCCTCTTCCAGTTCCTTCCAAAACCTCTTTAGTCCTTCGGCCGTATTGGAAACCAGGCTATCGATATCTATGCCCAGCTTTTCGCCGTTTTTATTCGTAGGAGCCCATTTAACGGTTGTATAATGGCCAGACGACGTGTCAAAAATCTGGTACGTTCCGATATGGTTAGTCCGGCGGAATTCGTATCGGCCCACCTGCCGATGATGATGGCTTAATTTCTTAGAAATGACTTCCTCAAGCGTTTTATCTTGCTCTTTGTCGAAGTGGATGGCCGATAATTCACCGGTAGCAGTGTCAAATTTTAAGGAATACCCCGGGTACATGAGTTTTATATTCTTGTATCGGCCCACCTGGGCAAATAGCGGCAGGGTGAATAAAAGGGCCAGGAGAATAATGACAAATCTTTTCATACAGTTTCTTCCTGCAATTTTTGAGCCATGGCGGTGTACTTTATGCGGGCCCTTTAGGACTTGGTGGAATGGGAGAAAAAACGTATCTTTACCCATCGTACCAAAAATCATAACCATGAATAAGTTAACCCTATTACTCTGTCTGGCATCGGTCGTTATTTTAATGGCGGGGTGCTGCAATACCAACGAACAAAAAGAAATGGAAAATCCTGTTATTGAGAGCATCATGGCCCGAAGGTCCATCCGGCATTATACAGACCAGGTGGTACCCAGAGAGTTGCTACAGCAGATAGCCGAATGCGGCGTAAACGCGCCCAACGCCATGAATAAACAGGAGTGGGAGCTCCGTATCATTGACAATCCGGAGTATTTCAACGGTGTAACCGAGATCATGAAAGAGGCCATGCCTTTCTTTGTGAAAGGCGACGACCCCAAGTTCCGGAACTGCTTTCGCAACGCCACTGCCGCTATTGCCGTTGCCTGCCCGGATGACCAGTCCGGGATGAGCCTCATCAACGTGGGCCTTCTGTGCGAGAATATTTGTCTGGCCGCGCAGTCGCTGGGCCTGGGAACGGTAGTGATGGGAGGTCCGGCCATGCTCCTAAGCACCCATCCTGCCGCCAAGCCCTACCTGGATAAACTGAACTTCAGTGAAGGGTATCAGCTTCGCATTATTGTAGGTCTGGGATATCCCGACGAGGCTCCGGATGCAAAACCCCGGGACCTTGGCAAGATTCAGTTCATCGATTGATGGGGGAATCATATTCGCCGTACTCGCAGCCGATGTTTTGGGCGTGGATGCGGTCTATTAGATTTCCATGACGGTCAAATAGCTGGATGGTGCCCACTCCGTTGCCGCCGTTCCACAGGCGCCGGTGACGCCTGGCTCCGTCGGGCGATTCATAATTCACCAGGAGCATGTCTTTCTTTTCGCAGGTAACGTCGGTAATCATTCGGCCAGAGCTGCTGCGCTGCTCTACATGCCAGATAATCTGTGTATCCGTCTCCTTGCAGTCGAACTCCGTATGCACGCCCGTCCAGGCCTTGGAGAAGTTGAACTCGTAGGGCTTACCCTCATACCAGAAGGCCGAAAGGAGCTTGCGCGGAAGGGCGATGGGGCCCACCTTCGGCCGGCCTCCGCCGATGTCGAACACGCTGTCCCTGAGCTTCTTACCGGTGAGTTCGCTGGTAAGATTATTGGACGACAGCCATACCCAGGGCGAGGTGAAATCCCGGCCCCAGTTTTTGTCGGCATAGCCGTAGCAATCTTCCGGACGCACGAGGTATTTTCGGCCATTCCAGATCACTTCGCCCTCGAATGCCGACTTCATCCCCTCGGCATGCCAGAACATCTCGAAGGCCTCGGCGTGGCGAAAGAGTTCGTCGGCCCCGAATCCCACGTTGAAGGCCGTAATTTTGCGAATCTTGAGGTCCCACGACATTTCGCCGTCCTGGCACATCCATTCGGGATGCGCGGCTGCGGCCTCTACCTTCACGTGGCCATGGGTGCGGTCTTCGGTGAGGAAACAGTCATCGGCCTCTATGCCGAAGGGCACGCCCCAATCTACTTTGATGCGCTTCCAGCCCCAAAAGCGGTGCAACTGAGCGGCATCCTGGCCCCAGGCGCCGGCCTTCACCATCAGGTAGGACGGCTTCTGCGCTTTCCCGGGCATTTGGCCGAAGACGGGGTCCTCCCCTCCCAGCGCCGGGTTGCACAGGAAAAACTCTATGAAGAAGGGCTTGGCCGCGCCGGTTTCTGCGTCATATCCCGTAAAGGAATGCCACCACCAGTCGTACCCCTGATGCGCCTGCGCGCCGTAGAGCTGGCACGCGTCGCGGGCAATATCGTGTTTATTGAATCCCGTTTTCATGCTTTGTGCAATCTGGGTGCAAAGATACGAAAAGTTTCAGGGTCTGCGCATGGTGCGCTTTCCGGGGGGAATGTTTACGCACCATCGGGCGGGCGTGAATGTTTGCGCACCATCGGGCGAGCGTGAATGTTTGCGCACCTCGGGCGAGCGTGAAATGTAAGTAACTGTAAATCAATTAATAACGCAAATTAGTTTAGGCGTTTTTTCCTATACTAATTTCCATATCACAATGAGTAACAACAAGTTACATTTCACGCTTTAACGCACCCCTGCGTTCGTGGCGCTCATATCAAAAGCCGAATCCTGCCTTCCGACTTGCAAAAGATGTCGGGGTGCGACATTATCACAGCGTACACCATCTTTCCGTCCACCGGGGCCTTATCCCGGCGGACATAAAGCCCGCGGGCATTGATTTCCCTCGCAATTTGCTCGGTCTTCATGCCGTGGCCGGAGCTGGCCAGAAGGTAGACTATGGCTTCTTCGAGTGTCATATAATCTCCTTGCCAAACGGGAAGATACTTGCGATAGCCATCTTGAAGTGCCTTATGCCGAAAGGAATCCCAACGATGGTGATGCAGAACAAAAGGCCAAACGCCAAGTGAAGAGCGGCGATCTCCCACCAACCCAGCAGAATCCAAACGAGGTTCATTAACACAGATATACAACCTGGTTCATCAGGCCCGTTCACCAATTCATGGCCGAAGGGCCACAGTGCATATGTCCCCAGTTTGAACAGTTGGACGCCGAAAGGAATGCCGATGATGGTGATGCACATCAACAGTCCCACAATGTAATAAATTAGAGCGATGATAATGCCGCCAAAAAGGAGCCAGAAGATGTTGCCGAGATAATTCATGTGTCAGATATTTACTTCCTCCAAATAGGTAATTGTCTTGCCAAGACTGCGGGCATAGTCAATTTCGCTCCGCGTGCTCTGGCCGATATAACCGCCCACGTTGATGACGTAGATGCCGTCGGCCATGTCAATCTTGCGCTTGTGCATATCGTCCAGCATTTCCTTGGTGCCCTCGGTCCACACTTCATCGTCGCCGGAGTGGCCGAACAGGCCGACGCTGATGACAATATTGCCGGCAAGGGTAAGGCGCTTCTGGGCCTCAAGGAATGCGTCCTTGAAGCGGGTGCTGCCGCAGAGGGTTATGACGGGGTATTTGCCGATCATTTCAGTATATACCTACAATTTGGATAGTTAGAGCATCCATAGAACGTGCCATAAGGACCATTCCGCGGCAAAAGACTACCACCGCAGCGGGGGCACTTCCCGTTGGCTACCGCTATATTACGTCGGGTTTGATTGCGTGCTACGCTAGTAACGTGTTGTTTGCGAGCTGCTTTGTCCGTGACATTGACAGACATCAACTTGTAGTAGATTCTGTCGGCCAGGGCTTCGCTCAAATGAGCCACCTTATGACGTTTGATGTATGGCACCACATCCCACCAATACATGACGGGGAGAGAGCGATCCACCATGATTGTTGCCTGGCGAGAGAATGCGACGATATTGTAGATGGGAACGTTCCCTGAATCACCAATTATCCGAGCGATAGTCTTCACATGGCTCTGATTCTGCCACAATGGATTCCGCAATTTGTACTTGTTTCCGTAGATGTTTTGTGTCCAGTATTCGCTATTGTCGCCACCGTAAATGCAGCCTTGGTAATATTTGGTCTCAATGACGAAGATTCCATAGACAGAGACAACGACGTGATCTATCTGGGTACTATATCCTTCGGACTGAATCAGCAAATCATTGATAACCTTGTAACTTTTCTTTGGAAGTAACGCCAACAAAGCAGCAACCTGCACCTCCCCTCGTTTCCCTTTAGAACGCCGCCAAATAATGGCCAGCACGAAGAGGGTAACAAAGACCGCGATCATTATTATAATGCCCAACGCCATCGTTTATTCAGAGATTAATAGTTATTCCTTTGATTTCATGATATCCGGGGCGTCTGGGATCTGTCCACTTTGTGATACTAAAACTAAAACCAACACATGAAGCGTCAATCTAAGATTCTATTAGTTCCCAGACTATTGCGTCATGTCTTCAGTCGAGACCTCATCGTTGCCGCTGTGGCCGAAAAGGCCGACGCTGATGACAATGTTGCCGGCAAGAGTTTGACTGGGTATAGCCGATTGTGCGGCTAATTATTGCATGGTAACCATTTCTTTAAAATAATCTCTCAAAGCATCATCTTCACAATATACGTAACAACCTTTTTGCCCACGCGTTAGTAGGGTCTTGTACGTATTGAGAATGAGGCGACGTGCGTCGATGTCACTTGCGGTACGGATTCCGGAAGAATTGTCATCTTTGGAAATAGCACACTTATTCGTTACTACACGCCCGGTTGTTTTGTCATAGGTGAGATCCTTTCCTATCAACACGCCCACATAATCAAACTCTAGACCCTGCGCGGTGTGGATACATCCAACTTCTTCAAATGATTTAGGGTTTATGGCCCATATCTTATCGTTGACCAAGTTCCACTTTGCCCGAAAACCAACGGGAAGTACAATATCCACATCTCCACGGTGGTTCTTGACATCCCAATCGTAGCAATATCCGGCAACCATACGGGCCTTGTTGTTGATAGCATTCTTTTCTCTTAACGCTTCGCGCATCCCGTATGCATCGTCATAAACGCGAAAATCATAATTAAGATCAGACAATGGGACGGAGATGTTTTCCTGATTGCGTTGCAAAAGATTGTCAATGAACTGGATATATGCATCACTGCCATTACAGCGAAATTGAGAAGTAAGTTTTGTCTCCTCCCGCATGATAATGGTTGAGCCCAAATCCGTGCACCACTTGGTTATCTCCTGGACACTGCCGATATCTTTCGTGGTAACGGCCTGATCTTCGTCCAGCATAAAAATCGTAAGGAGTGAGGCATTGATGCATTCCTTAACCTGATTCTCGCCGTGCATGTCTCTATACATTTTCTTGACTAGTCGATGCGCCTCATCAATAATCAGGCAATCATAGGAATCGGCGGGAACCTGAGAGAGGCCGAAGGGAGATCTAAACAGATGGCTAATCTCGGCGATATTCTCAGCCTTGTTTTTTGAAAGGATTGACAGGAATGCCTGCCGGGGCGCACTGTTTTTGGTGACATAAGCGGCGTTGCATGTACAGGTAATAAAATGCATTAGAAGATTGACCGCCAAAACAGATTTACCAGTACCGGGACCGCCCTGGATGAGGATGGTGCGTTTTTTATGATCTTTCAAACATTGAAGCATCGTACGTACGCACATGTCATAGCAAACCGCTTGTTCGTCCAGAAGATCAAAAACGGGCGTCCCTCTGACCATGGTTGCAAGTGCATCCTGAAGGGATTTGGTAGGACGAATCCTGCCATTATCTATCTGATACAGCAAGTCTCCGTGGGCTGATTTCCGGGTAACAAACTTCTTCACAAAAGCATTGAACTGCTGTACTTCGTCCATGATAAAGAACGGTGCAGTAGTGTACCACTCCTTATAGATATCGGCAGACAAGGCCCGTTTGTATGCGGGCAGATAGTTGTGCAAATATGCACAAGGAATCAGTTGTATGTTTCGATCGTAAATGGCCTGAGAGTAATTATTCAGGAAACGCGAATAGGAGTAGGCTTGATAGGACGGATGGCAGACAATTCTCTTGTCATTGGCAACGTATGTGCGAACGCTGAAGTGCATGTCATCATCAACAATTTCGGCACGGCTCCATTGCTTAAGTTCTACAATGACGATGTTTTCTTTGCCCCTGATATCTGACCCGGCAATGATGAAATCCACGCGCTTGGACGTCTGGGGGATGTTGTATTCGACAGCGAGCTGGACGTCATCGTCAATTTCAGAATCATCAACGATATCCCGCATGAATTTCATGGAATTGTGCCAGGACTCAAATTCACGTTCCTGGCCTCCATTCAATCCCTTTTCGCGAAGCAGGTTAAGAATCTTCGTCGCAATGACTCCGCTCTTGACATCCTGAACAAAACAGTATTTGTTCGCGCTATAGACAATCATAGATTACAACTCATTATACTTTTTTGCACTTCCTTTGGCCTTCTCCACTGGATACTTCTCAGCATTCTTGCGAATCTTCTCCAGCATAATCTCCTTAATATCAAGGCCATATTTATTGGCCATCTGGAAAGCGTAATTGAGGACATCGGCCAGCTCCTCGCGAATCTTTTCCGGATTTGCATCCTCAGGATTCTTCCAAAGGAAGGCTTCCAATAATTCGGACGCCTCTACAGACAGCCCCACGGCCAAGTCTTTTCCGTTGTGGAATTGATCCCAATCGCGTTCCTTGTTGAAGCGTCTAAGTTCTTCAAGAATTTGCTCTATGTCAGTCATGTTTAAGAATAATTTATTCGAACAACACTGCTCCAACCCTGAATCCCTCGTCCGGTAGTTTCAAGACGAGAACTCGGGCTATTCTTGAATTATCAACTTTATACCTTAATTCATAACACTTCACGTTTTCGTGTATAATCCCACCATGTCCATATACATTACTCCGGAACTGTTTCCATTTTTTTGAGTGCACTTTCTCCATAGCGCTATATAAATCCTCCATAACCTTATCTTTCTCTCCGTGGTCTTTTTTACAGAACCCATAAATGTCCATTGTGTTTTCTTCTTTATCAACGAACTTGATGTCATCAAAAAGGATATTTGTTTGGAAGAAGATGTCAAGTTGTTTGCTTAGATCCAAATTTCCATACCGTCCCAAGTCACCATATTTGCAAAACTCTTCACCTATACAACTATTGATATAGGCTCGGGTAAATAGTTTCTTGTTCATGTCCAGTTTATCAACACTGACACTCGTGATGCTGCATCGATACTTTCCATTCCCGATTTCACGCAAAGCTTTCTCGACAACAGATTCCGGAGAAGAACAACTAAAACAAGCAATAATACTTATCAACAAGGGAAGAAATCTTTTCATATTAATAATACCTTACAAACAATAATACTAATAATGACGTGTTATTCGACCATATATGTTACCCACATGTACATGCATATCCTTTTGATGTGTTTAACGGCTTATTTCTTAACAATAAACGGTCCCTCTTTTGACTTCAATCCTAACTGCGACGGTTGTGTAATTAAAGACTCATTATGCTTTTTTTGCCTCAAAGCCTTTTGAAACGGGGCCAACGAATCGTTCAAAAGCTGTCCCCTTGATACTAGACAAATTAACGGGCTCCCCACCTTCGGATGTATAACTATCACTATACGTTCCTTCAAGGCCATTGGACACATATTTGATGTAATACAACTCTTCTTAATTACCGGGTCTGTTTTGTCCGTCATCGGTTGGATGGTGCGTATCACAAGAGAATGCTCCCATTATTATGTATAAAAAGACCGCACAACAGAGAAGTCTGGATAATCCTTTTCATAGAATTGGTATTAGATGAAACTTTTGATTCATGGTTTATATACGTTCTTACATACTATCATCTATATTTCTTCTATTCCTAACTTCTTAAAATATTCGAACGTAGAATCGTAAAACTCCGGCAACCTTGTTGCATCGTCAGAATTACCTTCCGGAATGCAAATGACCATTCCCTGGCGCGCTCTGGTGAGGAGAACACGATAGGCATTTAACTGATATGCTCGGCCTTCCGGCTGATTGATGTTCTGCCAGCGATCGCTGCGGAAGTTGAAATGCTGCCAACAGTTATGTCTGGGATTGTATCGAAAATCACCATCCCAGACCAGGCATGTCCAGTCTAACTCCAACCCTTGAATATCAAATTCTGTAGCAACGTCTTCCAAAAAAAGAGAAGAACGAATATCTGTAATCGGATTCAAAAACCAGGGAACGATATCGGCCTGAGTGCGAATATCAATCGCTAGCGGCTTCAAACGGAACGCTTTAGATGAAACAAGCATCCCATAACGTTCCGAACCTCTTGCATGTTCTCTAAGCCACTGCTTTGCTTTGTTCAAATCTCGAGTAAGAACGATTGGATAACGTTCTTTTATGTCTGCATATGTCTTCCTGGCAGCGAGGACATCCAAATCCAATAATTGATGTACCCAGAGAGATAGCGTCTCTGCACGATAAGACCGCTGAGATACCGCCAAATGGAGATTCCCCTCCATATGTACATTAGAATTATCTTTCAGCAATTCCCCAACATTACCCTCCGCATACTCCTTGTCAGTGAGTTTATCGGAAATATAGATCTGCCAATCCGGGAATGACTCATTCAGGGCTTGAATCCAAAGGCCGATGCCGCCTTCTCCTGAATTGATTTCCTGTCCTCCACCAACTAGACAGACAATTGTCGCCCAGTCTTTGTGCTGATCAAGTGACCATATGAGGAATTCACCTTCAGACATAGGGAAGTTGGCGAGACCCTTCTTTCGCGACAACCATGCACTTAGGTGGCGCATGTCCCACATACGCTGAGCCTCGTCAAAAATGGCCACATTTTCCACTTCGGCCGCATTGGAATGTGCAGCTTTGGACACTTTTGCCGGGTCAATCTCTATTACAGAGTTCATGATAGGGACCTTCAGCTTAGCCAGCATATTGTCCCGATAGCGGTGAATGATCTGTATGAAGCGACTCACCTGACGTTCCGCCTCAGTCTTGGTGCAACGTCGACCAGCGGCCTTTTCTTTCTTCACCTTATCTCTAGCCAGCGCCTCTGTAAGCACTTTTACGAGCGGCCCGTTCCCAGACAGATACACTGCAAGATCCCCTTGCTCCTGTTGGATAGCGACGTTAAGGCCGACAAGCGTTTTGCCAGCTCCGGGGACTCCTGTCACAAAGCAGATGCTCTTCTGATGCTGTTCCTTGGATTTCCGGATAACACCCAAGATAAATTGGGTACATGTATCGATACCTGCTTTATCGGCCGCATGCTTGGTGATATCCTCAACGCTGTGATTCATGTATAAGGCCGATGCTGCCTGAATAATCGTTGGCGTAGGATTGTACCGACTGATAAACCATTCGTGTGCATCAATAGGCGCGCCGACGATCGGCACTGCTGCCAAGACATTCCGAAGGAGTGGCAAAAGCGTTTCGGCGTTGGAGAAAAGCGGATAATAAACCTGGTCGTCGTAATAACTGAAAAAACCTGGTTCTGTCTGGCAATCCTCCACGGGAGCTTCTGTCGCCACAAGAATGGGAACGATGACTCTATCCCGGCTTTCTTCGTGGAAATTTTTTAGATCCAGAGCATAGTCCCATACCTGTTCCTTATCGTTTGCCGAGAATTCATGATTGCCAACCTTGAACTCAATTGTGAATACAATCCCTTTTAGGAGTAGAACCACGTCGACACGCTTTCCCAAACGGGGTATTGTATATTCAAAGACTATGTGCCCTTCGGCCCCTATTCCCTCTATCACCTGCTTCATGATGGTGATTTCTTGGCTCCATGCATCGCGTTGTTCTAGCGTTAAATCGAATTCGTTATATCCGCTGAGAATCCCCAGAATGCTATCGGCATCCTGACTCAGGAAACGGGCGAACGATTCAGCGTAATAAAACCTTTGCATGGGTTGGATTGGGATAAATACAAAGATATGAAAAAAATGGATTTGTTACACTTGCACCCCTCCCCTTTTCTCCTTATCTTTGTCCCACGCGATACGGTCGTCAGAATCGGCCGGGAATGAAACCAGGAGCAGGGCCTCTCCGTTCTGGACGGCGCTCCCTTCACAATCAATACTGTTTCTTTTTTTAATCCTTCAGATATATGGTGGATTCTATTGATGTGTTTGTCTTGTACAAACAGTATCCTCGTGGTGGGAAGATTTGGTTAATGCTGGGACTTGATACAAACGGGGCAGATTATAAAGACATAATGACCATAGCTAAATGCCTGGCAATGAATGGACATGAAGTAAAAGTACTCCATGCGGTTCACTATAAGGACCCGCTGTATAGAGAAGTGTATGGAGAACTTATCGGCACACGTTACTACCGGAAGTGCCCTGATTTGCTTGTGGATGGGGAATTCGTTGAATATGAGTCTTTCACGACAGCACAACCCAAGAATGCATTCCGTAATATGATGAACGACGGATTAGTACAATCTGACCGTATAATAATCCGGGAATGCAATCTTACAGATAGCTATATGAAACAACGGATACAAGGTAAGCTACAGAATGGGATTCCTATTACAACAGTCTGGACCTTCAACGGCAAAGAAATAAGGCTATTATATAATACTGAAGGCTGACGTTATTTCGTCAGCCTTAGGGCAGCGAATCCGTAGAATCGCTTAACTTCTGCAAAGATATGAACTATTTTCTACCCTTGCAAATATTTTTTGAAATACTCCCTCAAATTCTCATCTTCACAGTATACAAAGCAGCCCTTCTGGCCACGTGTGAGAAGAGTTTTATAAGTATTGAGAATGAGGCGGCGGGCATCTGCATCGCTGGCGGTACGGATTCCGGAGGATTTGTCATCCTGCGAAATGGCAGTCATAAGAGTCGGCCGGCACTTTAGAAAGGCCAAAGGAAGAGCGGAACAACTGACTGATCTCGGCAATATTCTCGGCCTTGTTTTTGGAAAGCATTGACAGGAATGCCTCGCGAGGTGCTTTATTCTTGGTCACATATGCGGCATTGCAGGCGCAAGTGATAAAATGCATTAGCAGATTGACTGCAAGCACTGACTTTCCGGTCCCTGGACCGCCTTGAATGAGAATCGTCCTTTTTTTATGGTCTTTCAAACACTGAAGCATCGTGCGCACGCACATATCGAAACAAACGGCCTGCTCGTCCAGAAGATCAAAGACCGGCGTACCCCTTACCATCGTGGAGAGTGCGTCATGAAGGGACTTCGTGGGCCTTATACGGCCATTTTCTATCTGGTACAGAAGGTCACCGTGGGAGGATTTCCTGGTGACATACTTTTTGATGAATTCCGTGAATTGCTGCACCTCATTCATTATAAAGAATGGGGCCGATGAATACCATTCCTTATAGATGTCAGCCGCAAGAACCTGCTTATATGCAGGCATATAGTTATGCAGATAAGCGCAAGGAATCAAATTGATGTTCCTGTCGTATATGGACTGTGAATAATTAGCCAGGAAACGTGAATAGGAGTATGCTTGATAGGATGGATGGCATACTATCCGCTTATCGTTGGCAACGAAAGTACGCACGCTGAAATGCATGTCATCATCAACCACATCGGCGCTTCCCGGCCACTGTCTTCGGTCCCAAAAGTCTTGCACCCCTCCCCTTTTCTCCTTATCTTTGTCCCACGCGATACGGTCGTCGAATCGGCCGGGAATGAAATCAGGAGCAGGGCCAATCCGTTCTGGATGGCGCTCCCTTCACAAAAAATAGTTTATAATCCTGGAGTTCTCCGGGGTTATTGGTATCGCGTTCAGTATAAAAAACTAAACCCGATAGCTTGAATATCTTCAGGGGCTACCGGGAATCAACATTGCAAATGTACTAAGTTTTATTGAATTAACAATAGGAATATGAATTATTCTGATTTTGAAAGTGTCATTTCACACAAAAGAATGAAAAGGTATTTGAATTCATGCGGAGGCAATAAACGTAAGGCCCTGACGCTATATCGTTTAAATCTTCGTCTCTCGCAAGAAATGTTCACCGTTATCAGTTACTATGAAGTAGCTCTTCGGAATGCCATAGATCGCATTATGTCTGACGCTCTGGGCGATGATTGGATTAGGGACTCTATCTTACCCGGAGGGATTTTCGACAATCCCCTATTCTCCGGAACTACCCGTATCATACACAAGGCATATAACGAGCTGATGACAAATGGGAAGTATTCCTCATCTAAGTTGCTCTCAGCAATGGAGTTCGGAGTATGGAAATATATGTTTTCAGCAACCCAGTATAGAGCCACGGGCAAAAGACTGCTGAAAGCGTTCCCGAACAAGCCCAAGTCATCGGTGACTACCCAATATAACAACCAGTTTATATTCAATGAATTAGACACCATCAACAGGCTACGAAACCGAATAGCGCATCATGAACCGATCTGTTTTATGCTAGATTCGGAGATTATCTCTACTTCGTATCTGAGGAACTGTTATACACGTATGGTTATGTTATTTACTTGGATGGGAATCGATGCCAAGTCGCTATTGTATGGGCTGGACCATATCCCACAACTTTCTGCAAAAATTGATTCTCTTTAACGCGCAGGGCCAATCCGTTCTGGATGGCGCTCCCTTCACAATCAAAGCGGGTTCTTAATTCTTATCCTACAGACGTATGGATGATTCTTGTGATGCGTTTGTCCTGTACAAACAGTATCCTCGTGGTGGGAAGATTTGGCTAATGCTGGGGCTGGACAATTCCGGTTCGGATTTTAATGACATAATGACCATAGCAGAATGCCTGGCCGAAAGCGGACATGAAGTAAAAGTACTCCATGCGGTTCACTATAAAGATCCGCTGTATCGTGAGGTATACGGAGAACTCATCGGCACACGGTATTACAGGAAGTGCCCCGACCTTCGTATGGATGGGAGTTTTTATGAGTATGAAAGTTTTGTTCGTCCATGGACAAAACGCAAATTATCAAATATGCTTACTAATGGCCTCCGACAGTCAGACAGAATAATAATTGATAATAGAGATGGGACATCTATAAGACAGATTACCAGAGCGGTTCAATCAAGATTAAATGTGAATGCCACAATCACAGAAGTCTTGGCCTTTGACGGAATTGAGGTAATAAGTATATATAAAAATACAGGGGTACCCGAAGGTCCCCTGCAAGGAGGCGCACCGTAGTGCCCTCTAACTTACTTGAAGCTGATGCAAATATACTGCTTTTTTCTTGAATTGCAACGATTAATACGAGATTCTTCGCTTCGCTCAGAAGGGCAAGGGACATTGCTCAGAATGGCAAAAGCCTATTGCCTGGCCCAAACAATTATGCTATCTTTGCTCCCACGCGATACGGTCGTCAGAATCGGTCGGGAATGAAATCAGGAGCAGGGCCGTTCCCATTCTGGATGGCGCTCCCTTCACAAAGAATAAAAATCGTTCGATGAATCGGCTTCGGCCGGGCTGTCGGCATATATATCTAACAATTCACAATAATCACCACAATGAAAAATGGCCATAACAATGAACTAGAAGAGGTTTTCCTTGTCCCAAGAGGCAATGGTAAAGAAGCGGTAAAAGAACGCGAAAGGATAATACATGAGTATTATAAGACCTGGAGACAATCTCATGAGGGACAAAAGATGTTCAACCTACAATTAAAGGAATACATCAATATTCGCCAAATATCCATGATTGAGACAGCAGAGCATGCATCAAAGTCATATCTGTCCACTTTAGCAGTATTACAACTTGACGCCATTCTTACAAATGCAAAAAAAGAAAGAATAGTACCCGCCGACAAGAATAGCCGCAATCAAGCAGGATATAATAAAATGTTAATTATGAGCTATTTATGCCCAGGGATAGGAAGAATTAAACTTACTGTTGGGATAGCACGTCGCACACTAGAGAAAGTACAATACTGCATAACGGCATTAGAAAGCGAAATGACCACCCCGACCAAATCCAAGTCCAATAGAAGGAGAAAGAAAAAAGCATCCCAAAAGGATGCTTAATTCTGCCCCAGAGACACGCAGTAGATGTCTACCTCTCGGTGGGCCTTCGCGGGCGGGGACTTCTGCACTACCCGAATGACCCGATCTTTAAAGCGGATTACTCTCCGCTGCAAAGGTAAGGATTTTTTCTTGAATTGCAACGATTAATACGAGATTCTTCGCTTCGCTCAGAAGGGCAAGGGACATTGCTCAGAATGACAAAAGCCTATTGCGCGGCCCAAAAATTATCCTATCTTTGCCCACTGGAATACGATCGTCGGACAGCCCTTTTAGACTTTTACGGAAATGAGAACAGGAATCATCGTTATTTTGGCCCTTACCCTGCTGGGGGTACTGTATGTCATGTGGCACCTTTGGCGCATAACGCCCGGCGGATGGGCGGCTAAGCTGCTGGTTTCGGGGGCTTTCCTTCTATGGATGGCCGCCGCATTTGGCAGTATGCTGCTGCGCGAGCAAGCGTCCGTTTCCACCATCACTGCCCTCTACGAGCTGGGGCATCCCTGGATGATTGCCTTCCTGTATTTGCTGCTTATCTTCATCCTGGCCGATATGGGAGTGCTGGTCCGGCTCATCCCAAAAGACTGGCTCATCGGCAATGCCATCTCATTGGCAAGCATCCTGGGCGTAATTGCTATAGTGCTCACGGCCGGTGGCATCCAATATAGGCACAAATACCGTGAAGAGCTTACTATCCAAACCACGAAGCCGCTGGAGGCTCCCCTTACCATTGTCCTTGCCAGCGACCTGCACATCGGCTATAGCAACCGCAGGGCCGAACTGGCGCGCTGGATAGACCTGATTAACGCCGAAAATCCCAGCCTGGTGCTATTCGGCGGAGACATTATGGACATCCAGCTTCGGCCATTGGTGGAAGGTAATTATGCCGAAGAATTCCATCGCCTGTCGGCCCCCGCCTTCACCGTGCTGGGCAACCACGAATACATTGGCGGCGAGGAAGACGCCGAACGTTTCCTGAAAGATGCCGGGATAGGCCTGCTACGGGATTCTGAGGTTCAGGTGAAGGGAATTACCCTTATCGGCCGGGACGACAGAAGCAACCCAGACCGAATGCCGCTCTCCCAGCTGGCCGACTCCCTACAGGGTTTCAGCATCCTGCTGGACCATCAGCCCTACCATCTGGAAGAAGCCCAGGAAGCCGGTATTGACTTTCAGTTCAGCGGGCACACGCACCGCGGGCAGGTTTGGCCCCTGAGCTGGTTCACCGATGCCCTGTTTGAAAAGTCCTGGGGATATTACCGGCGCGGAGACACGCAGTACTACGTAAGTTCAGGCCTGGGTATCTGGGGGCCGAAAATACGCATCGGCACCAGGTCAGAGTATCTTGTGCTGCACGTAGAGGGGCGGTAAGGGCGCGTGGGAAGTTTGGGCGCGGGAGGCTCCTGATGCTATAAAAGCTTTAGCGCTATTGCGGCGCAGGCTTCGGCGTCGGCAAGGGCGTGATGGTGGTTCCGGAGGTCGTAGCCGCAGGCGGCGGCCACGGTATGGAGCTGATGATTGGGAAGCATGCGGCCGAAATGACGACGGGAAGCGGCCAGGGTGTCCATGAAACGGTAGCCGGGATAGTGAAGACCGTAGGCGCCGAAGACAGCTTTGAGGCAGCCTTCATCGAAACGGGCATTGTGGGCCACGAAAGGGATGTCTGGGAAACAGTCGGTTTCGAAGGCGGCCAGGATGCGGTCTTTAATCTGGTCCCACACATCTGGGAAAAGCGGGGCGTCTTCCGTGTCGTCGGGACCCAGGCCATGAACCTGCTGGCAAAACCAGGCGTAGTAGTCTGGGTAGGGATGGATGAGACTGTAGAAGGAATCCACCACTTCCCCATCCCGCACGATGACTATGCCCACTGCGCATACGCTGCTGGGACAGCCGTTTGCCGTTTCAAAATCCAATACAATACCGTGTTGCATAATGGTACAAATATAGGCATTTCCATCGGGAATCCACCGGCCTGGTGCTCCGTCCAGGGCGTGAAATGTAAGTATCTGTAAATCAATTAATAACGCAAAATAGTTTAAGCAAAAGCGCCTATACTATTTTCCATAACACGCTGAGTAACAACATGTTGCATTTCACGCCAGGAAAGCACACGCCAGGAAAGTCAGCTAAGCACGCCAGCAAAAGCCCTCCAGGAAAGGCGTTCCCTTCACAAAGAAACATTCCAAATTCTTTCTAAGATAGCCAGAAAATGATTACCTTAGCCATCGGCAATTATGAAAAGGACAAAGAGAAATGATTTCATTTATATGCGATTACAGCGAAGGCGCTCATCCCATCATCCTGCAAAGGCTGGCCCAAACCAATGACGCTCAGGAACCCGGATACGGTTTTGATTCTTTCTCGGCAAACGCCCGCGACAAGATTCGATCGGCCGTGGGCATTCCCGGCGCCGACGTCTTTTTCCTTATGGGTGGCACGCAAACCAACGCCACCGTGATTGACAGTTTCCTCAAAGGGTTTGAAGGAGTTCTGGCCGCCCAGACCGGTCATATCGCGGTACATGAATCCGGAGCCATCGAGTTCGGCGGCCATAAGGTGCTTACGCTGCCGCCCCACGAAGGAAAGATAGATGCCGATGAATTGGATGGCTATTTGAAAAAGTTCTACGCCGACGGCGCCTGGGAGCATATGGTTATCCCGGGGATGGTATATCTTTCCTTCCCTACAGAGTATGGCACCTTATATTCCAAGGGGGAGCTCAAGCGTATCCGGGAGGTATGCCTGCGATATAAGCTTCCGCTATTTGTGGACGGAGCCCGTTTGGGATACGGCCTTGCAAGCGATGCGTGTGACCTCACCCTGCCGGAGCTGGCGCAACTATGCGACGCTTTTTACATTGGAGGAACCAAGGTGGGAGCCCTGTGTGGAGAAGCGGTTGTATTCCCCCACAAGGCCCCGGCCCATTTTTTCACCACAGTAAAACAGCATGGCGCCCTGCTGGCCAAAGGCCGTCTGCTGGGCGTGCAGTTTGATACCCTGTTCACAGATGGCCTGTATCTGCGTATGGCCAGGAGTGCCATTGAACGGGCCATGGAGGTAAAAAAGATATTTGCCAACATGGGTATCCCGTTTTACATAGACTCCCCCACCAATCAGCAGTTCCCTATCCTAACCCGGGAGCAAATGGAGAAACTGGACGGAAAGGTTCTGTATGAAGTTTGGGAAACTCTTCCAGACGGCCGTTCCGTTACGCGTTTTGCCACAAGTTGGGCCACTACGCCAGAGCATATTGGCCTGCTTCGGGAGTATTGCGCGGCACTTTGAACCCGATCAGTCCAGCGTAATGCTATCCACCCTCAGGCGCAGGATGCCGGAGGGAGTCTTAGCTTCGGCCACCTCCCCCACCTTCTTGCCCATAAGCGCGGCGCCGATGGGAGAAGACAGCGAAATCTTGCCAGCCTCGAGGTCCATCTCGTGGGGGCTCACTATTTGGAAACGCATGCGTGTTTGGGTGGAGAGGTTGGTGAATTCCACCCGGCTCAGAAGGGAAACCCGGTCTTTGGGGAGAACTTCGGGGTCTATCACGCGGGAATGCTCCAGGATTTTCTGAAGAAAACGGATTCGGCTAATGGTCTTCCCCTGAATGCGCCGGGCTTCACGGTAGCCGGCATTATCGCTGCGGTCCCCTTGGGCGCTCATTTCGGCAAGGTCTTCCGCTGCCTTGGGGTATACCACTTCTATAAGATGCTTTAGTTCGGCGGCCAGCTCGTCGTATCGGCCCTTAGACAGGTATTCCATGGATCCTACTCCTCGGTGAACTTCTTTCCAGCATTCCAGGCGCCGCCGACGACCTCGCCGATAGCGCGATAGCTCATGGAGGCTGCGTCAAAGACGATGGGCTGGAGCTTGGCAAGATCCACTTTTCCATCTGTTAGGATGCGCTCATCGGCGCTCATATTCACCACTTCGCCCACCAGAATACCATTCCCCCAGCTTACCACCTTGCATTCCAGCGTTAGCGGATATTCGTTGATAATGGGGGCGTTCACGTTGGGACTGGGAGTGATGGTAAAGCCGGCACGGGCCACCTTATCGGGGACTTTGTGCCCGCTCACCAGGCCGAAGTAGTCCGATTCTGCCACAGTATGGATATCGGCGAAGGACACGGTAAATGCGCCTGTCAGCTCCAGATTCTCTGTGGTTTTGTGCTTGGACATGGACACTACAATTTGCTTGTAGTCGTACTGGCCAGCCCAGGCGGCCATCATGACGTCTGGCGTATGGTCCTTATCCCAGGTGGCTATCATCACGCAGGGTTGCGGGGTGGTTATGAGGGCGTGATTAGGGCCGAAGTTTTTGCGGCCGACAACTTCTTTAAGGGGTTCGTTCGTGTTCATGTCTGTAGCTTTTTGATTTGTGCTTTTGCAGGCTGTCAGGGCCAGCGCTACGGCCAGCGTGATGTACAATGCTTTTTTCATTTTTAGTCCTCTAGGATTTGCCCTGCGGCGTTTTTGGTGTCCACCTTCTCTATGATGCGCTCCAGGGTGCCGTTTTCGTCAAAGATAAACGTGCGCCGAAGCGTTCCCAGCGTGGTTTTCCCGTACATCTTCTTCTCTCCCCAGGCGCCAAAGGCCTGGAGCATTTCCGTGGAGGTATCGGCCAGCAGCCGGAACGGCAGCCCATGCTTAGCCCGGAAGCCGGTGTGGGACTTTGCGCTGTCTTTGCTCACGCCCACCACGTTATAGCCAGCCGCCGTGAGGGCCGCATAGTTATCCCGGAAAGAGCAGGCTTCGGCCGTGCATCCGCTGGTGTTGTCCTTGGGATAGAAGTAAATGATGGTCTTCTTTCCCTGGCCGATGAAATCCTGCGATTTCACCACGTTCCCGTCCTGGTCCAGCACCTCAAAGGACGGCATTTTGTCTCCGATACTTAGCATAGCTTTGTTATTGTTTCCAAAGGGTAAAGATACAAATAATTCTTTTTTTGCTATATTCGCGGTCATGAACCCACGCACAGACTGCCACTGCCATATTCTGCCCCAACTGGACGACGGAGCCACTTGCCTGCAGGAATCTGTCCTGCTGGCCCGCTACCAGGCTAAGTGGGGCTTTGAGAAGGTAGTGTGCACTTCGCATCGGGTTGGAAAGTATCCCAATGTGCCGGACTCCGTAAAAAAGGCATGTGCCGCGCTGCAGGAGGAACTTTTGAGGCAGCAAATTCCTTTGGAGCTCACCCCTTCCATGGAGTATCGGCTCATCCCCGAGACCTGGCCCGAAACCCTGGAAAAGGGCTATCTGCTGCCCTGGGAGGGCAACCACATTCTCATTGAACTGCCCATTCACAAAGCCAGCCGCATTGGCTCTATTGTTCCGGAAGACGAAATCAAACGCCTGCTGGACATGGGCTATCAGCCCGTTCTGGCCCATCCGGAGCGCTATCTTTATCTGGAGATGGACCGCTACCACAGCTTCAAGGAGGCCGGAGCACTGTTCCAACGCAACATCGGCTCCCTGGAAGGCCTCTACGGAGAAGCCGTAAGTGTTCGCGCCCAGGCTTTGATGGCCGAGGGCCTGTATGACCTGCAAGGCACCGACCTTCACAACGAGCACTACGCGCAGTTCTTCGACAGCTTTGGCTTTTCTTTGCGCCGATAGCCGCCCACCTAGCCCAAATGGCCCTCGGGTTCCGTTTGCCATCCTCACGCTTTTTTCGTAGCTTTGCTAAAGCATAGTATCAACCACTTTTATGGAACAGGCAATAACTCAGATTCTGGACTACAACCGGGCGTTCGTTTCCCGGAAAGCATACGAGCCTTTTATCACGGACAAGTATCCCTCCAAGAAGCTGGCCATCCTCACCTGCATGGATACCCGGCTCACGGTCCTGCTGCAGGAAGCCCTCGGCCTGCGGAACGGCGACGCTAAGATTATCAAGAACGCGGGTGGCATCATCCCCTCGGAGACAGATTCGGCCATACGGTCTCTCTTGGTTGCCATCTACGAGCTTGGCGTACGCGAAGTGATGGTGGTTCACCACTCCACCTGCGGGGCCTGTCACATGAGCTATAAGGAGTTTCGGCCCCACATGCTGGAGCGCGGCATCCCGGAAAGCGTCCTTGCCGAATGGGAGGAAAAAGGCATCGATTCCTGGCTGGAAGGCTTCCACGACACGGAAGCATCGGTCCGGCACACCGTATCGGCCATCGTGAACCATCCTCTTGTCCCAAAGGATGTAATTGTGCGAGGATTCATCATAGATTCCGTGACCGGAGCATTGACCGAGGTGGAGTAAAAAATGCCTCGACAGATTATTGCCATTCCATCTCTTCCAGCAATCCTTTAACCTGCAATTTGTACTTTGGGACGTCGTTAATGGCTGTGTCCCATAATATTTCCGGAAGGATGGAGGAATAGCCATGCACCAGAACATGTCTCATCTTTGTTACATGGTCCCACGGAATGTCTGGATGCAAATCCTTTAATGCCTGGCTAATCATGTAAGTGGCTTCTCCGATAATCTCTACATTTTTCAGTATGGCGAAGTACCGGAGTTTATCGGCCACAAAACCTTCATAAGATAGTCCGGACACAAATGAGGAAACATAATCTGCTGCTTCCAAAATGTCTTCCAGCCGGCCTTTATCTCTATTGGGCTCTCTCATACACCAAGAGTTTGTCTTTGTTCACAGACGCTCTGGCATAGGGCTTCAGAGCATCTGCGGGCACAAGGTCTACAGGTCTTCCGGTGGCAGCTTCCAGTTGGTTGACCAAGTCCGAGAAGGCGAACAGGCCCATGTGGGCCGATTTATCCAGCGTCACCAGCAAATCGATATCACTGTCTGGGCGCTCTTCCATACGGGCAAAAGAGCCAAACACCCAGGCTTGAAGCACAGGAGCGGTTGACAACACTTGGCAGATTGCCCTGACGGCGATTATTCTGTCTTTGTTTATCTTCCCCAGAATCTCATTGATTTCCTCCTTCTTGCCTTTCCTGGTGGCATACCTGACTAATCTGGACACATTTACGTTGTACTGCTCCATTGTTTTCTGAAATCGGCGTACAGAATCTGGGAGAGACTCCCGCTGGAATTCTTTATCGGCCATTTGGTCCACCAGCATCTTCTCAATGGTGGGCACCGGGATATTTTCATCCTGAAAGACCGGCGCTTCTGAAATGAGAGGTTTCACCAGAATGAAGTCATGCAAGTCTTCGATCATGGAGTAGGCCTTCCTAATGTCGGCTACGTCTGGGAAATGGTTCTTTAGGGCCGATATTACTTCTGGCATCTCATTCTTAGAGACCTCAACTACAAGATTGCGCGGATGCTGCACTATGCAACAATTCACGCCATCGCACTCATCTATGACTACATTGCACACAGCCCTCATCAGAGGTGTTATTATGGGCCGATAATCCATTGCAAACAGCATTTCTGCAAATATATTAATTCTGGCAACAATTTGCAAATTTTGCCAAATTTCTATTTGCATGTTTGTTCACCCCACGCCGCACGCGCGAGGCTTAACGCAGCTGCTCCATGCCCTGGCCGATACCGAGGCGTGTGGGGCGTGATAGGTAAGTTACTGATAACCAGCATCATAATGTAGCTACCGGTGCACATGGAAGTGCACCCGTGGGTTGCGTATTTGGCTCTGTACCAGACGTTTATTGATCACATGCGCGGGAAAGAATTGGAGTTGTGCAGAATAATTGGTATTTTTGTTTAATTAACCAGGACAACTATGAAAACAGATACCCTCCTTTCTCCGGTAGACGGCCTACAACTAAGCCTGCTCTATGACTCCCCCGCCGATGCGCCCAAGGGCATTGTGCAAATTGCACACGGTATGTGTGAGCATAAGGAAAGGTATATTCCCTTGATGGAATTCCTGGTGAGGAATGGCTTTGCGGTGGTGTGCAACGACCATCGCGGCCACGGGGCTTCGGTCAAACGGGAGGAAGACCTTGGCTATATGGGCAAGAACGGTTGGCTGGCCATGGTAAAAGACACCAAGGCCGTGACCGAATGGGCCAAGGCCAAGTGGCCGGGCGTTCCGCTCACCCTTTTCGGCCACAGCATGGGTTCCATGGTGGTGCGCTCGTATGCAAAGCGCTACGATAACCTCATTGACAGCCTCATTGTCTGCGGCTGCCCGTCGGACAACCCCGGCAGGGGCGGCGGCATCCTACTGAGCAAACTCATCGGCAGCATCAGGGGCTGGCATTATCGGCCGAAAATGATGCAGGCTCTTTCATTCGGCGCGTACAACAAGCCTTTCCAGAATGAGGGCTGGCCTGCCGCCTGGGTGTGTTCAGATCCGGAGATTTTGAAGGCCTACCACTCCGACCCGCTGTGCCAGTATATCTTTACGGCCGATGGTTTCCTGAACCTGCTGCTCCTGATGAAGGACTGCTACACCCACGTTGGTAAAACCACCAATCCGAATCTTCCCGTACATTTCATTTCCGGCGAACTGGATCCCTGCCGAGTAAACGACAAAGCCCTGGGCAAAGCGGTTCAGCTCATGAAAGACCGCGGATACAAGGACGTTACCCTGAAACTGTATGCGGGCATGCGTCACGAGATTCACAACGAGACCCGTCACCAGGAAGTGTGGGACGATATCCTGTCGTACCTTGCGAAGGGATAGGCTTGTGCTCTCTGGGGCCGGCCTTGCCATTTTGCGCCCACCGGCCAGCCGTGAAATGTAAGTTACTGATAGATAGACGTTTATCGAAAATAGTTTACTCGATTTCGCCTAAACTATTTTGCGCAACTTGCAAGAAATAAACAGCTTACATCGAACGGGGCGTAGGTTTTCACGCTGCCGAAGGCCGTTTCTAACTCTGACTCTGGGTTGCATGGAGCCTCTGGTACTGGGCAACCATATCTTCCTAAGACAGCGGATCCTTCGCCCAGGAGGCGACCTCCCACTTCAAATCCTCGCTGAAACGCTGGATCATTTCGAAATCTATTGAATGCAGTTCCGGCATTGTTCACAGCATAAAGTGTTTAACTGTACAATATTAACAATTTATTGACAAACTTCCAAATGGCACAGACACGAGAATTCAAATTATAGGGCCGCCTGGTGGTCGCTCGCTGAAACGTGTATTCTCATCATAGAAGGTTTGAGTTAACGCGGCAGCACTATAGGCCGATTGAAACTTTACACCTGCCCGCCTTGCCGTGAAATGTAATTGACTTATAATAAGCATGTTAGGCGAAATAGTATACTCGGTCCAGACTAAGCTATTTTTCATAACACAATGAGTAACAATGGCTTACATTTCACGCCCCACTGTGGAAAGCTTCCACGGTACAGGCCATTCCCAACCATTAGCGACAGCTCGTCGCCACCGTGTGCTGGCATGACACAGACACGGCAGAGCCTGCGCGGGCCGATGTCGGGAGCATATGAGAGGAACATATCCTGTGCGAGAACATCTTCTACAAGGACGGCGTACTGTTCCTGTTGATTTCCGTGCGGAATTCATCGGCCGTAAGCTACGAGCTGGCCACGCCGCGATTTGCCGTGGAGAGTGCCAAGCGAACGAAGCGGGGCTTGCAGTACGAGAAGGCCGTGTTCCCCCGTGCATCCTATGGACTGGGCGCAGTGGCACCGGATTCCGTGGGGAAACTGGTATTCACCTTTGACAAGATCGCCCGGGTGAAAGGCAAGTGTTCCGCGTGTACTTCTACGAGAAAGGCGGGGCGAGGAATCTGGTTGTGACGATGAATGGGAAGGATGTGAATGGGGCGAGGAGGTTGTGAGGACTGATGGTTGGTATACTAGATATTAATGATAAATGGTCGCGTAAATTCCTAAAACGATTGAGAGTTGAGCGAAAAACATTTTTACTCGATTTGCGAAAATACACTTCGCGCATATTGTGTTACTTTGCCGGCGAAAACGAGAACAACAAAGTATAATCAACTCTCAGGAATATGGCCAATAAGATTGCAAACATCGACTACCTCTGCGTCATTCGTGAAAAGAACGGAAAGTCTATCTTCGAGACAATTGACATTCCTGTCTCGATTGAGCTTGTTTCCATATTGGAAGGGATGGTTGTGAATAAAAACGCCACCGTGCTCGACATGCAATCCCAGATGAACATAGCCTTCAAAGAGAACGAGCGCAAGTCTATTAATTATGTCTCTCCTCATGCTTATGGAAGTTCTTTTATTGACATAACTTTTTATCCTGACTCATATACTTTCGAACGATACAATCAAATGTTATCGGAGAAGAAAGAGCTATTAACGTCTGAATATGCAAATCAAAACAAGAAGTTAATGGAAGCACGCCCCATTGATTATAACCAAGGGCTCCAAAAATATCTTGATAGCAAATTAGAAGAGTATCAACAGAACCTAAAGAATAATTATCTTAGGCAGGCCAAAAGATACATTTGCGCCCACAACTATACTCTTACTTTGGTCCGTGCAAAGAGCACGGGTGATATCCGTATGTATTCAACGGATACTCTTGGGTGGTCCGATTTTGATTACAAAGTGACTAATGACATTACCATTCACCTTGGGACAAATTTTGGATATGGAAGCTCTTCTTACTTCCGTTTAAATCTGAAGTACAAAGGAGTTGATATCCTGCCTTACAGCTATATGGTTAAATACTTTGAAGCCAATCGACGTGATTTGCTGCGTTATACACGTCTTTATGAAGTGGCACACGATAGCTGGAACATTGCATTCTCTTTCGTTGAGGAGACCGCCAACCTGGCGGCTTCTTCCGCACAGGATTTCCTTGAGAAATGGGTGTTAAATGAGATTAAAGAAATGGTCTATGGCTTGCATGGTATTCTTGAGAATCCAGATTTTCATATAAACGACATGCTCAACAAGAGCGGAAAGCGAGCTGATTGTGGTTACCTTTCAGTTAGAAATATGTATAGCTGGGAAAAATCGCGCTATGGCGTTTATCCAGAGGAAATGACGATGGCCATTCAGGCCGAGAAGATTACTGGGGCACTAGACTTCCTGGGAAATCTGTCAGCTCTTTCCAAGATGATTCCGAATATTGATGGCTTTATTAGCGAGATCAAAGAGATGGCCATCGCCATTGTCCCCAAACTAGAGGGAATGATGGCACAGATTGAAGAGAAGGTGGCAATTCTACAAGAACAAAAGGCATCCAAGGAAGTGCGCCTTGAAGCGATTAAGAAGGCTCTTGAGCCTCACGAAAAAGAAATCGACCGAATCTATGCTGCGCGTCCGGCTGAGCAGAAAAACTGGACTAGGATGGCATATGCTAGCGAATATGCTAGCAAGCATAAAGAGTATGCTATCAATAAAGGTATTGCCGACGAGCTTGGCAGCACTATTTCTCGACTCTCAGAAGATATTCGAATGAGAGAATCCTTTAGCCGCAATCTTAAAGAATGTCGTGGTAGAGTAGTAAGCGCCGGTTTACTCAAAGATACAACCCTTGCGGCATAGTCTTCAATTTTGCGAAACATCACTTCGCGTGCCTAGCATATCTTTGCCTCGTTTTATTATACATGAGAACCACTAATGAATTATATGAAGCTTGGTCGCGCATATCACTATCAAAACACAATGGCATTGTTAAATCTGCTTGGATTTAGCGGTGTGAAAGCTGGACATTTTGGTTTTGCCAAATTTGATCTCCTTTCAAACCATTACGAGGTGATTCGGTATGAGAATGAGGTCTGCATAGGGCTACTGTTATCTACCGACACTTGGTACGAGATATATGGATACAGTATGGCCACAGAATTCATTCTTTCAAAGTATCCTAAGCTTCAAGGGTTCTTCTCCGAAAAGGAGGAACTCTACAAGCTTCGTATATGGCTTCCATGCTCGGATTCAGGACAGTTTGGCGCAGCGTTGCGTTTCGGCATAGATTCGCTTGAAGGCATAGGGAAAGAGCTTAAGGAAAAGATGCTAGATTATGTCTTCGAATCGGTAGAGCCCTTCTTTGAAGGAGCCTTCGACTTTGATGAGTAAAAGCAATGCCGTATGTAACTCACTTTTCACCCGTAATCATGATTTATCTTAATCTGCCTTCGGTAATTAGCATATTAATTATTAATTTTGTGTGTTGCCTATAACTGTTATAGACGTTTGCGTTCCAATAGCCAAGTTATGATTGCAACATTTATATAGATGTAGTTATGCCTGCAAATAAAAATGCGATTCGCCGGTACATGATTCTCGATCAGCTTCTTTCTGACCGGCATCATTATTACACGCGCAAAGATCTCTATGAGGCTGTCCAAGCTGCACTGAAGCGTATTGACGATACCTTCACGGTGAGCAAAAGGACTATTGAAATGGACCTCTACGATATGGAGGAAATATTCGATATTGTTATCGATTCGAATCGAATCGTCAACGGAAAGCATGTCATTTGCTACGAAGATCAAACACGTTCAATCTTCTCCAAACCTCTCTCCGACGATGAGAAAAGAATGCTTTGCGAAGTATTAAATACTCTCGGTCAGTTCTCAGGATTGGATAACTTCTCTTGGCTTGAGGACCTGCAAGCTCGCTTGAACGATAATCAGTCATTTGGCAAGCGAGATATTGACTCGAACGTTGACACAAGGAAAATCATCTCTTTCAGCACAAATGAAGAGTTGAGAAATAAGGATTACCTCGCGGGTTTGTTTTCGGCAATATCTAACCGCAAGGTGGTTTCGATTGAGTACCTTAAGTTCGGGCAGACAAAGAACACAAAGATTACCCTGTATCCCTATCTTCTTAAGCAGTATAATGACCGCTGGTATCTGATTGGAACCCCTCTGGGGGATAAGAAGTTTCCGTTCCGACCGGAGTTTCTGATTAACCTTCCCCTCGACAGGATAGAATCATACGCTGAAATCCCCGGAAAAGAGTATCTGGATTATCCTGGGGACATTGATGCTCATTTTGATGACATTATTGGAGTTACATATTACGAGAAGGAAGAGAAGGAAACAATTATCTTCGCAATAACTGACGATGATGCTCCTTATATCCGGACAAAGAAGATTCATTGGACACAGGAAGAGTATGAGCATGACGCTCAACTTGATTTGCATAGAAAGTACCCTTACTTAAAGGGATTCTCCTTCTTCTCCATTACGTGCATCCCGAACTATGAGCTCAGAAGAATTCTTTGTGGCTTTGGAAGCAAATTGGTTGTTTTGTCACCACAAAAATTTGCCGACGAGATTCGTGCAGGATTAAAAGCTCAATTGAAATTGTATAAGTAAACAACCGGCTTTTTATATGGATATGCTGATTAACTCCGTCAATCTACTGGGCGGCTTTAGCAAAGAGAATGGGTTTAAGTATTTAACTCATCGCTTTGACGCCGAGAGTGATGATTTTATAGACACCGTTAATCGTTGTCGATACATGTTGCTGGGATGGCAAGATAGAATTCCAAAGCACTTGTATGATCTTTTGTTTGGGTTCTTATTCGGGCCTAATTGGACCGACAGCAATGGCGTTATCCATAATGATTTCTGTGGTTGTGACAAATGGATAGACTGGTGTCTTGATAATGTTGGGGTTCATCCTATGGATGCTTTCTATGAGGAGTTTGAAGCCTTTAAGAACTCTATTCGGATTTACAATGGCACCTTTGATGACTATGTCCTTGCATTGACGAGGAAACAAGAATACAATCATTTAAGCATCCAGGCCGATACAAGCAGCCTCAAACGCCTTGATTCGTATGTGGATGTGGGTGTTCTTAAAAAAGCGATTGAATCAATATTGAAGGACATTAACTCATACCACGACGTGGGCAGCAATCCCAGAGTGACTATTGCGTGCAGGCGTGGACCGGAACTTCGAGATGGGATTAAAGCAGATTACTTATGCATTTCGCACATCAACTCTTTTTCTGAGCGTTCCGTAGATGAAGCCATCTCTCATTTCCAGGCGGGAGGCGGTTTTATCGCAGATTTGAGTAATACTTTAGATGGTGTTGCGTTATTGTCGATAGAATCTGTTTGGGCTGAAAAGCCACAGCGCTGGAATGTTGTAAAACTGGAAGAGGAAGACCAGATTCAGGAGATAGAAGATCTTCCCGCTAAGGGTTTTTCGTATGTAATAAGAATTCTGCACAGGTTATAAGATGGTATACTTATTTGACGATACTTCTGAAGAGTATACAAGGAAATATGTTAACCTCCTTGAGTACTCCCATGTTCTAAGTTACATACATAGGGCAAAGCCATCTGATATGCAGTTTTATCAGGATGAGCTCAAAAAAGCAGATTGCATTTTCATTCATCGCTCTTTTACGGATTCTAATAATCCGGAAAGGAATGAGGTGTTTGACCAGGTGGTTTATGATATTTCTGATTTAGGAGAAAAGATCCCTTTGGTTGTTTTTAGTGATGGAGATCGCGAGATTGCTGAGTTTAAGGGGGATAGCTTTATTCGTCAGATAAAGAAGTCCAAATTTTACGAGCATTTAAAGAGCTTCCTGGAAGACTATAGGAGCACGAAAACTATTAACCTTAAAATACTTGGATACGGGGATAAAAGTGATTACCTTCTGGCTGTCAGCGAAGCTAATGCGATTCTCTCCAAGATACGGTTTAATTCTTCGGAAGACGTTCTTTTGCCAGAAATAATAGCCGGGCAAGAGTTGGTGTCTTTTGTGTCGCGTTGTCAGCCGGGTATCGGCTGTACCTACTCCGACATTATCTCTGATATTCAGAAAGGCAAAATTACCATTGGGCGATTCCGTGAGATCGTCAATCTGATTGTTAAAAGCTTCAATAATTATGGGAAGAATACACATCCTTGGAGATGATTCGTTGAAATCTTTCTCAGATTCCTTAAATGGGAAGCTTATAGGATTTCCTTATGTGCGACCTACGAGCCATAAGGATATTCACGACTTCATGGTGTCTAATCTTTCCGATGAGGATATAGACGTTTTGATTCTTGACCTGGAAAAAGACGTTTACTTCTGCCTTGATTTGGCGATGCATCTTCGCTTATCTTTGGACAATCTCCATCTCAATTCTCTATGTCCTCTGGTCTTTATATCTGAACTTGAGATTGATTCCCTCCTTAGAGTTTCAAATAGCGCCCAGATATTTTTGACAGAAGGTGTATATGTGATGCCGGCATCTGAAATCCGTCAGGGGCTTAGAAACGTTCATCCTCTTAAGGCCGAGGACTACTATAGTGGGTTCTTAAGTAAGGTAACAATTGCACCGCCATCCTATAGTGAGAATGATCCCCACGGGTTAGCCAATCAATGGGGGGCGTGTGTTATGCTTAGGTCAATTCTGGGAGATGATACACCCAATGACATTCCGGAGAAACTGGCGACGTCTAAAAAAGAGTTGTACTTTAAGTATATTTTAGCCTGCACGGTTGATGATGTGCAAGCTTTGTTATTCCCCAGTAAAGTGGTCAATGCACAGCCGCCACTTACAGTTGACGCAAAGGGTATACGCATCCTTCTTGTTGATGATATGGCAGCCGAAGGATGGCTGTATTCTTTGAATAAGTTTTTTGTTGGTGCAGACATTGATGTTATTGACGAGAAAGTAACCAGGTTTGACAATCTGTCCCAAGACTCGAAAAGAAAGTTGCGTGACAATGATTATGACCTATATCTTCTTGATTTGAGGCTGGGTGGCATCCAGGAAGAGAGAATATATGATACGAATGCTTTCTCCGGGAAGGAAGTTCTGGACTATATCAAGGCAATCAACAGAGGTAGGCAAGTGATTATGTTTACTGCCTCTAATAAGGCGTGGAATTTTAAAACTCTGCTTGATCCTTCTTCCGGTGCCAATGGGTATTATATTAAAGAATCTCCCTCATATAAGTTCTCAGAGAGTTTTTCGAAGAAAAGTATACAGGCACTACGCGAGGAAGTTTATAATTGCTTTGAAAGAAACTATTTGAAGGACATCTATTCCTTCAAAGAAGAGTATTTCGTCGGGGTTGAAGGGTCAAATAGAATGTTTGACGAATGTCGCTTCCAGTTGGATATGGCTTTTGATCTGGCAGATAAAGCGTCCAGTGAAGGCCAATACCGTTACGCTTTCATTTCAGTCTTTCAGAGCTTCGAGATCATTTCAAAACATCTCGTTGATGTCCAGAACTCTGAGACTCGAAAGATAATGCTGATGAGAAGCCCGGATGAGATGACGGTCTTTCATGTGAGAGCCATACATCCTGATTTGTTTAATTGGCTGCTTTATGTGCAAGACGCAGCCGTGGAGTTTGAACGTAAGCCTAATCAGTCTTTCTCTCAATTCGACAAGCTGGCGGCCGTCTACCTTCAATACCTCAATAAAAGAGATGATGGTGTTTTGTTGTTGCTGAACCAGTTGATCCAGATTCGCAACAGGATAATGCATCCTCTTTCGGAAACGGAACAGTTAGAAGAAGATGGTCGTTGCCGCCTAGTCAATGGCGCTCTGTACAAAGCAAAGTACTTCAACCGAGTGCCTCTTTTCCAAGACGAACATGTGGCATCTTTAATGACCCAGATAATTGAAGCAGGTTTGTTAAAGGAACGCACGAGAGATAAGAAAAAGGAACTCGTGATAGATAAAGCCGTAGCGAATTCCAAAACCGGAATCCAGCTGGTATTTGTTTGTCTAAAGCGCTTTATTTCATCGTTCGAGTAAAATAATGCGAAGTTCGGTTTCGTAAAGCACTCCTATATTTGCAGCGTGGGAGATATAGATTTATAGCACCTTGCTGAATAGATAGGAACGTTATGTCACGAGCTGTTACTCAAATGGAAAACTTATTCGCACCTTCTGAGAACGTATGGTTTGAACGCGAAACCGCGGGAAACCAGTTTGTGTATGTCATTAATGGGACACCAGGCAGAACATTTAAGTTCAGTGCCTTAAATGGCATATTTGTAAAGGACAACAGTCACTTGATATATTGTTGCTCAATCTCCCTCAAAGAAGACCATTACCAAATCTGCAGGCTTACTGAAGAAGACTTCTGGTGTATTGTCAAAGGTAAGCACTTCAAAGTTATCAGCGATAATAGCACGTCAATTGTAAATGCTTCATCTGCGGAGGACAAAGAAGCCATGTTGGAGAATACACGCCGCTTGTTCTCCCTGCTTGATGCAGGGAATGAACAAGAAGCAAGTGTATTAGTTAGGCCAGCACCCTGCTACCAATTTGTAGAATTGTCTCCAGAGGTAAGCAGAGCAACAAGTTGACATTTTAGATGTGTCATCAATCCGGCAAAGAAGCCTGTTGACAGAGCTGACGAAGAATGTCAAAACGAAGGGCAGAATTGTCCATTCGCGCCACGTTCACAAGGACCAATTTGACCGCAGCCTTTGCACTGTTATCCAGGCCGGCTACAGTTCTAAACGCCTCATAAGGATTTAAGTCGGTGGCTTGATTCCATAATAAATCCCCCAGGGGTTTCATATAGCAGCAGCCAGAGATTAACTCGTCGATAGACGGATCATCGCGATATGTCAATTGACGCCCCGCAGCACTCACCATCATTTGGTATGCCGTTTGAAAAATCGCTTTCTTTTCTTCGGCAGTAAGGAAACATATCTTATCGAGAGAAGAACGATAAATGATAAAAACATCATTCAGCCGATCAACTGACTGAATCTTTTCTATATGATCCTTGACGACCAAGGCGATTAAACATTTTGCCCCGTCGCGGGTGCTTTCCAAATAGACATTCTTGGCCCCTTGAGGCGTTTCTGCTATATGGACAATCTTCATGTGGTCTTCATAGATGAGGCGTTTGCCAGATCCGGAGTCCCATGAGTTAAAGCCATAGGTGGTCTTTTCCTGAGAGCTAATCGACAAATCATACTGCCTGATCTCAAAACCAGGCGTAATAGAACTTGTCCGTTCGATTTCCCACCGACACGGCTTGTCGTAAAGCTCGTCAGTAATCTGTCTGTTCCCATGATACTCAGTCCTTCCATGGGAATCAAATCTATAAAGGCCAGAAGGGGTGCTATTGTTTTTGGCAACTAAGGCAGAAACAATACTATTCATAAGAATAGAAGCGTATTATTATTAACCCAGGAAGTCTTTTACTGCCTTCATGGCTATGTCATTATCGATCTCTGACGTAATAAGATTGCAGTGCTGAGAAATAAAATAATAAGTGGCGCTTTCATTCTGGTCAACATATCCATCAATGGCTGCGGCTGTAGCTAAGATGTACGAGACAAGTTTCCTCTTCTCCCAAGACATAGCAGAGATAACGGGAACAACTTCCCCAGGTTGCATATTTTGAGCAAGTTTAATGTCTGAATTCCCAAATCCAAACTTCTTGCATAATTGATTCACTAACCATTCTTCGTTTTTGTGAATCTTTCCATCAACGCAAACCATGTCGATAACAACACTCATGATTGCGCGTGCTTCCGAATTAGTAAAAGAGATATACATAACGGCGCTAAGAAAAAAAGGTTAATAATATTATGAATTAAAGACAATTGGCGTTGGATTATCTAAGTTCAAGATATACTCTATCGGCACAAACTTCTTGCATAAAACTTCGGCTTGCTTGTATTTAAAGTCAGCGTCATCACCATTGACATACTTCCTTTTTGTGGCGGCGATATTAACACGTTTCAAGCTATCAATACCAGGCCCTCTTTGGGAAAGCTTATCGACAGCGTTCATGTCGCAAAATAGCGTTGTTTCAAAACAGGCAACATCCGGTTTGATCTTTAGCAATACAAATTCCGCCCCCGGATTTCTCTTGGAAATGGCATATGCCATAGGATGATTCTCACAGAAACTAAGGCGGACATAATCGTGAAGACCCATTCTTTGGTCAGTAACCCGAGAAGTAGGATCTCCCCCTGGATTATGTATTGCTATACCATGTTCCTTCAAAAACTTCCATGAGAAAAGCCCACCATTCTCTTTTATAGAATCTATATTATGGCGGTCAGTAAAATGATAAAAGTAATGAACTCCTTGGTCGCGAAGATAGTCCCGAATAGTATCCGATTCGTTTGATTCTACTGCGAACTCAGAACGTATCCTAATAATCCTCTCGTTGAAATCGATTACCTGAGGAAGCTCTTGCAGCGGCTGATCATCATTGGATGAATATATAAAAGTCTTTTCTCCTGACCAGCTTTCGTCAAAATAACTAATGCTTACCGAGGAGAGAAAATCACCGTTGAAAGTGAGGGCATAGATGATATGATTATCCTCGTCTCGATAGCGAAATACGTTGCCATTTATAGAATCAAGAGTTACATAGGACTTCTCTTGAAGTGGGTAAACCTCGAGTTCCATGGATTTCCGTCCATATGAAAGACGGACGTATAGGATACGGTGCCATTCACCAAAATAAGAAAGGTCCCTGGGGCCTTCTCCCGGAACAGAACTCAAAAAGATGTGGGTTTCCGCCTTGTTATCCAAATTAAACATGGCGGTCATCATTTCTGCTGTTCCTTTTATGGTCGTATACCGGTATGGCTCAAGCCAATCGGATTCTGCCCAATACAACCCTGCGGCGTATGCATACAAGAAACTGTTCTCCACACTGATTCCGTCGGACGACAGAGCAGAATATGCGCTCCGAGAGACGTGGTCAAATTGAGGTAATCCACCATCTCTCTCTGAAAAGCTTGTCAGCCTACTGATTGTTTCTTTGGCCTTATTTAGCCTCTCATTGAACGCATCGTAACTGGCAGCAGGGAAAGATTCAACCTGTTGCCGGATTGCTCGTATGACATTCTTATCTATCTGCATAATCAATAGATGCTGACGCTTAATGCGGGGGGATCGCCAGGAGGCTGCTCAATGCGAACGAACAACCGCCTATCTCCGGCAGCGTTTATCCAATACCCACCAATTTCGTGACTGACAGCATAACGCTCTAAATACTCAAAAGCCTTTTCAACCTCCCAGTAAGTTTTTTGGCCAACAACCCGATTAACACCATTGATGGGTTCAAGGATTAGCAAGAAGATCTGATCTTCATTTAGTGCATAACATAATGAAAACATCCCCATATGAAGGGGCTGTTTGCCTAAGTACTGCAGATGCTTTCCTAAGGGATGACGAGTTAGAATCTCATCTTCTCTAAGCCCTACAAAGCCGGTGTATATCTGGGTATAAGAAAGCGGTATGGTCGGCATAAGAAAACACTTTGATGATTAAACAATTCCGGTATTGGACAGAACAAATTCTTCTATCAATGTTAATTGCGCAATCCCATATCGCCTTTCGGCTTCTTTCGTTAATGAATGGAATCGATGGAAACCATCCTCTGAAACATGAAATGAATCACACCACTGGCAGATGTACTCATGCATGGCGGGCTGATTCATAAGGTGAGTATGTGAATAGACCAAGGCTAAGTGAATCAAGATCCTTACGTTCTGGGAAGCGTTGTATTTTGCGGGGCTCTTGATCATTCTGTCCCGGCAACCGATACAGCCTGTGATCTTGATGAATTCGTCATGGGTGAGATTAAGACGTTCACTTAATTTCTTAAGGAACAAACTATCCAGTGGCGAAAAGACATCCGTTAGCAACCAATTTGACATTTCATTATAGGATAAAACATCCAATTTCTGGGAAATCTGCCTTACAGGCTCCATCCCATACTCATAAAAAGCGATGGCGCTAAAAACGATATTGAAATGACGCCGGGCATTGTACTTTGCATCACCCGTCTCTAAGCCAAAGAAATTGTCAGGATTGGTTATCATAAGGAGTCTCAATTAATACAAGCACGACAATAAGTCCTCTTGATTCTGAGAACCGCTAAACTGACCAGGACCAAAATGGGTGGATGATTTAATGTAATACCCCCTTTTGTCTACGACCATTTTTGCCCACTTGCCGTAATTGTTCTTAATCAGGCTGGCGTTCATCTCGCCGCAGGCCAGACAAACGAAACACATGCAATCGACGTACATAAGCAGATCGGTAAATACCAATCTTTGGCATCGCCCGATGTGCTCATCGCAAATCTTGAGCAGAGCTTCCTTAAACCGTTCTATCCTCGTATAGGCAGAAGAGTTGTTTGCGAGTTGGACGAACCTTTGGAAATCGGTTGGGAAATCAGGGGCTTCCTCAAATACGTACCTTGAAAAATCATGAAACACAAACGGTCGGATGCCTCTGGGATCAATGTAGGAGAAAGGCAGCATAGGATGAGAAAGAGTAGGGATGTCGCAGGAGTACTGCTTGGATACTCCATTCTCTGTCAATTTAAATGATTGTATCATACGCTTGCGTGCCTTTGGTAGATTATTAGCTAAGTGCCTTATTATTCTATAAGTGCAAATATAGTTAATCTTGTCAAGAGGAACAATATTGTTAAGTATACAATTCCATCAACGCGAAAATAGGGTGCGTTTTGTCGGACTATTTTTGCCGTCGATTTAGAACAAGATAAGGCCAGTGTCAATGAAGTAAATCTAAAAAAGCGAAAAGCTATTTGTTGCGAAGAAAGGTTGCGCAAAACCGGGATACCTTCGCACCGTGAAACAGAGGAACACCAGAATGAAGTCATCGAAAATGAGCCATAAGAAAATCAACGCACGGCGGAAGCGCCTGGCAAGAATCCTTGAAGTCAGGACGTGTGGAAGCAGTCCGGTCGTTATCAGCCAGCCTGAGAAGAAGGGCGGAGTGATCGTGTTCCAGTCGGAGCTCGACTATCTGTCGCGATGCATCCTGGACTATCCCGACATCGAGACCGGTGGGCAGCTTTTCGGTTATTGGACTGGAGACGGTGTCCCGGTGGTTATGTATGCCATCGGCCCCGGTCCCCGGGCGAACCACCAGAACGCCTTCTTCAATCAGGATGTGAACTATTTGCTCACGGTAGGAAGACTGCTCAAAGAGCGTTTCGGTTTGCACCACATCGGCGAATGGCATTCCCATCATCGCCTTGGACTCGCCAAGCCGAGCAGCCACGATGCCCATACGATGAACTCTACGATCCGGGAGAAGGGGCTCGGCCGTTTCCTTCTCTGCATAGGCAACCTCAATGGCTATACTCCTACCGTCGGGGCGTTCCTCTGCGATGGAGAACATTGCTCCCAGGTCGAATGGGAAACCATTGCGCCCGCAAGTCCGATGAGGTCTTTGATTGACCGTGAATTTGAACGAGTGCTTGTTCATCCGCGGGCAACCCTCCAGAGACGGGAAGACTCGACGGGCAGGGGCAACCTTCCCGAATATGCTCCCGGGTACTGGTTGAGGGACAAAGAGAACAGGGTCATCCTGAACGACATCATCAACTATGTAAAGGATAACTGTGGCTTCCCCAATCCTGAAGTCCGTGTCCTTTTGAACGAGAAAGGGGAAGTTATGTTGCGCATCGAGTATTTCGATGTAGTCCAGCAGGAGATACTCTTCCCGATAGGCTTCCCGTGGGTGGCTCCCAAGATCAAGGTCCGTCGTTCGAATTGCCTGGAGCTGATACTTCCTAACGGCAGCTGGTCACCTGTCAGAGGTATTCCCGCGGCCTTCTACCACTACTATAATAACATCGTGTAAGGAACTAAGCTATGGATAAAGACAGATACAATGCAGAGAGGTCGCTGCTCTCGCGCAAATTTCCGGCTAACGCCTTTCGCTTCTTCAACATGGAGGAAGGAGCAAGTGGAGAACAGTATCTCCGCATCGGCGCCCGTACAAACAGTGGCAATGTGTACACGCTGCACATGTCGCTCGATGGCTTCCCATTTGCTCAGCCCAAGGTCTTCGTGACCCGTATGCTGAAGGACTCCAAAGGCAACGACATGAACTCTGCGAGTTCTGCGATGCATACGCTCTCCGCCGAAAGGGGTTGGACAAGGATCTGCCACTATGGCCCGGCATCCTGGACACCCGCGGTTTCTCTCTACAAGGTGTACGTCAAGTGCCGCCTCTGGCTTGAAATGTATGAGGCTCACCTCCGTACCGGTAAACCCTTAGACTATTACTTAAACCACCAGTATTAAACCACACGACTATGGCAAACACTCAGCAACTCAACAATTTGGCCGAAGACGTCCGCGAAGAAGGACTCAATCAGGGTAGTTCCATGAAGGATCTTGTCTTTGATCCTATTACCGGCGATTTCCGCCAGGTCCCCCGTGGAACTCACCACGGAGAAGGCGATGTCGTCACGGAGATGACCAATAAGGGATTCGCCGCCGATACGGTGACCCCGATTGTTTATCTCCGGGAGGATGAACTGCAGAAGGCGGCCAAGTCGCTTGCCAAAAAGAATTATATCCCCGCTTATGTGGAAGAAGTGGATGAGGAGGGCGTGTTCCACATCAGGCTGAAACACCAGATTTCCAAGATCCCTATGTACCTTGAGATCCCGGGAATATACACTCGTGATGAAAGCCAGCTGTCTGATGTTCGGATGCGTGGGTGTCGCTTCTGTGTTCTGCTTAAAGATTCTGAACCGGAAGTCTGGTGCCGGCCTGTCTCTCCGGCCAAAGGTGACAACTGGCAAAGGGGTAACGTGTTCCTCATTCCTTCCGAGGAGAACCTCTTCTCGCGCTCCAAGGGCATCCTCGAGGTGGGAATCCTCAAGAACAAGCGTGTGATGATTGTGGGCCTCGGCAGCTTCGGGTCGCAGATCGCCATCGAGCTGGCGAAGGCCGGTGTCGGCAGCTTTGCCCTGATGGACTTCGACAGGGTGGAACTCCATAACCTGTCCCGCCACACTGCGACTGTCCATGACCTCGGCCGGTTGAAGACGAACGTCATCGAGGAAGCAATCCTCGGTAAGAATCCTTACGCCAAGGTGGACAAGTTCCCCATAAACATCAACGAGGATCTGCCACTCCTGTATAATGAGGTGGAGAAGGCCGATCTCGTCATCTGCGCGACGGACAACAACACAAGCCGTTTCAACCTGTCCAAGGCGCTTGTGGAGAAGCAGAAAATCGGCATCTTCGGCCGGGCCATTACCCGCGCTGAGGGCGGTGATGTGTTTCGCTATCGCCCGGGCGGCCCTTGCTACTGTTGCCTGGTTGGTGCCGGGAATCTGCAGGAGGAGGAAATTTCCGATGTGGCTTCAGCCCGCAGGGATGGCCGGATTGCCGCCTACGTGTCACCCGAGGATGCGGAGGCAATGGTACAGGTCGGCCTATCCTCTGACATCGAGCCCATCTGCAATATGATGGTCAAACTCTCCCTGGTGGAACTCTCTAAGGGTACGGAATCCGGCATCACTTCGCTGGAGGAGGAACTCATCTACGATTACTATTTGTGGGCTAATCGCCGGGAACGTCACTATGCCAACTGGAAGCCGATGCCGAATGCCGGTGGTATGCCGACTATCCTTAGATGGTACGGAGCCAAGATCGAGAAGGAGGAGCACTGTCCTATTTGCTCGCAAGCAATCCGGCTTGAAGGCGATACTGACGAAAAGGTGGCCGGTCTTGACGATATTGAAATCGACCTGCAGTAATGCCGTACCGCTACAATGAGAAAACGGGAGAATTTGAGGATGTGCCTGGGCTTGACAAAAGACAGTATCATCCTCAAACTCCTCGCACTACGACACCGGCAAACGGAGGAAACACTTCATCGAATGATGATTCGAAAGATACTCATACAAAGGTGCTTTTCTTCCTTGTCAGACTGCTTTTCTACGCCTTTCTTGGGGCTTTATTCTCAGGCATATTTGGATAGATTGAACTATGGATTACTCAAAATTTACCGATAAAACCCGCAGCACGGTTTCCAGGGCTTTTGCCATTGCGAAAGAGAGTCGTTACCCGGAGATTACACCTCTGGTGATGCTGTCTGCTATGATAGATGAAGGGGCCGACATGGTCTCTTTCATCCTGCAGCAGATGAATGTTGATGCCGGCAGTTTCCGTTTGCTGATAAACGGAGCGCTTCCGCTTCCGGGATTCGAAGCCCCTCAGGGAATACCGATGTCTCGCGAGCTTGAAACCGTCTTTGGGAAAGCTTTGACTCTGGCCGTCCATAGTGGAAGTTCGAATGTCGCCCTGGAACACGTATTCTGGGCGTTGTCTGCCGTTCCCGGAGAAGTTCGCGAGTTGATGAGGCGGATTGGGATCACGGAAGAGAAGGTTGCAGAAGCAGTTCGTCTTTTCCGCGAAGGGAATATAGTCCGCCAGGAGTCGGATTCAGGAGATGCCCATGAGCCCAAATCGCTCAAGAGGTTTGCCAGGAATTTGACTCACCTCGCGGAAGAGGGAAAACTCGAGCCCGTCATCGGTCGTGATGATGAGACCCGTCGCATCCTTCAGATCCTTTCTCGCAAGACCAAGAACAACCCTGTCCTCGTCGGCCCTCCAGGTACCGGCAAGACAGCTGTCGTGGAAGGCCTAGCGCAACGCCTGGTAAGAGGTGACGTGCCCCAGGAACTCCGGGGAATCAAGGTGTATGCGCTTGACATCCCGGCCATGTTGGCTGGAGCGAGTATGCAGGGGCAGTTTGAAGACCGCCTCAAACGAGTCCTGAAAGATGTGAAGGAAGATCCTCAAATCGTCCTTTTCATTGACGAGATGCACCTGCTGGTGGGAGCCGGAAGGGGTGCTGGTGCCATGGATGCCGCCAATATCCTCAAGCCCGAACTCTCCCGTTCCGAGATTCGTGTTATCGGCGCTACAACCCTGGATGAATACACGAAGTACATCGAGAGTGACAAGGCCTTTGAGCGGCGATTCCAGAAGGTGATTATTGATGAGCCGGACGAGGATGCCGCCATCACTATTATGCGTGGAATCAAACAGCGTTTCGAGACCTTTCACAGAATCAAGATTCTTGATGAGGCAATCGTATCCGCAGTACGCCTTTCCAGAAGATATATTGCCGGGCGTTATCTTCCCGACAAGGCGATTGATTTGCTGGATGAGGCCGCTTCCCGTATGAAAATAGAGCGCTCATCGGTACCTGTCGAGCTGGATGAACTTTCCCGGCTTATCCGCTCCAAGGAGATGGAGAGGGAGTCCCTGCGCCAGGATGAGAGACAACACGATCTGACAGAACTTGACTCGGAGATTGACAACCTCCGTGAGAAGGAGAATGCCTTGAATGCCAAATGGCGCAACGAACGGGAGCATCTTGAACTCCTGCAGCAGCGCCGTGATGAGATGGAAGGCCTCCGGACCAGATATGAAGAGGCCGAGGGCGCGGGACGTTACGAGGAAGCCGTGTCTCTAAAAGCCAGGATAGATGCACTCCGTGCTGAGATCTCCTCTTTTTCCACGGCTTCCGACTCTCCGCTTTTGAAAGATTCGCTTGACGATGAGGACATCCGTGGCGTGGTCACTGCGTGGACTGGAATCCCGGTTAACCGGCTCCGCGAGGATGAGGCAAGCAAGCTGGCTTCCCTTGAAGACATCCTTTCCCACTCGGTTATCGGGCAGGACCAGGCTGTTTCCGCTGTGTCCAAAGTGATACGCCGGAATAAGATGGGATTCGGTGATGCTGCCCGTCCGATAGGTTCTTTCCTCTTTATGGGAACTACCGGTGTCGGAAAGACGGAACTTGCCAAAACGCTTGCTGAGTACCTATTCAACAGCCGGGATATGCTTGTCAGGATAGACATGAGCGAATACCAGCAGGAATACGCCGTGTCCAGGTTGTTTGGCGCGCCTCCGGGTTACGTTGGCTACGATCAGGGTGGCCAACTTACCGAGGCGGTACGCCGTCGGCCTTTCTCCGTAGTCCTTCTTGATGAGATTGAGAAAGCCCACCCGAAGGTGTTTGAGACGCTCCTTCAAGTACTTGACGATGGCCGTATGACGGACGGCCAGGGGCGCACGGTGAACTTCAAGAATACAATTATCATCATGACTTCGAACATCCGTCTCGAAGAGTTGAAGACCAGGCTGGCCCCCGAGTTCATCAACCGCATTGATGACATTGTCAACTTCTCGCCGCTGGACGAAGAGGCGATTAGGAAGATTTGTGCGCTTCATCTTGAGAGACTGGTGAGCAAGCTTGCCGGTAACGGAATGAATGTCTCCTTCGACGAAGCAGCTCTCGATTTGCTTGCCAGAAGAAGCTATCAGCCTCAGTATGGTGCAAGACCCGTTGGACGTGCGATCAATGACGGTATTATCAATCCGCTGACGATGAAACTGATTGAAGGTTCAGTTTCGAAGGAGAACCCGATTTCCGTTTCGGCCAATGGGGAAACATTCCTCTTTTCCAATTAACGCGAAGAAACGCTTCGCAAACCGTACCTACTTTTGCACTACTATTTAAAACGACACCGCATATGAAGATACTTGGAATCCCCGGAACCTCTTTCTCTCCTCGTCGTGCCTTAGGCATCGACGTCCTCAAAAGGAATATTGCCAGGGCTACTGGTATTCCTCTCACTAAGCAGGGCCTCGAACGCAAAATCGGGCGTACTTTCATCAAAGAAGTTGGCAAGATCATAGGCCGATAGCGCACTAAACCTTAACCATAAACAACTTTCACGCACATGAAAAACATTATTACTCTCCTTGCTATTACTTTACTGTCCATCTTGAGCGTCAACGCCTACGCCCAGAAAAACAAACCCGAGAACGACTACAACCTCAAGAAGGCCTACGAGATCCTGAACGAGGAGAAAGACGAAGCTAAGGCACTTGACCTCGTGAACAAACAGCTCAAGGAGACCCCGGACAACGTGGATGCTCTGATGCTGCGAATGAGGCTCTATCGCCAGAAGAAGGACTACGGCCGCGCCCTTGAAGATCTCAATCACGTCCTTCGGGTAAACAAACCCAAGAAGACGGACCTGCAGACCTCTTCAATCCACTGGTGGAAGGCCTACATCTATGACGACATGGGGGACAAAGCGAATACCGCCGCAGCCCTCAAGACTGCATATGAACTAGCCAAGAAGGACAACAAGGAGAATCTCCAAAGCATCGCCTTCGACTATGCCCAAGCGCTATACTATCTGGAAGATCTTGATGGCGCGGATGCAATCTACCGTCAGATGCTCAAGGAGAACGAGGCCGATGGTGGTGCCATGGTTGGCATGGCGCGCAACATGATTGACCGTGAGCAGTATAAGGAGGCCGTGGAACTCCTTGAGAAGTGCGAGCGTTTGGACGCCGACTATGCTGAGGTGTACCGCTTCAAGATGCAAACCTACGATAAGCTTGGGGAAACCACCAAGGCCATTGACGCTGGCCTGGACTGGTTCGACAAGAACGATGATGCCAGTTTGAGCTCAATCTGTGAGATCCTAGTTAAACGCCCCAATTATGCAGAGGCCAGCCTGAAAAGCCGCATCAAAAAGAGTGAGAACCCTATCCAGTGGAAATATTTCCTATGTATGTTCTACGAGAACACGCATAAATACGCCGAAGCCGTAAAGGCCTACGATGAGTTGGAGGCAGAATTCGGTCACTACGACCAAATCAATCTCTACCGAAGCAACTGCTACAGTGAGTTGGGTTTGAACGAAATGGCCGTTGCTGATATCTCTAAGATAATGGAAAAGGAAGCGGACTGGAATGAACTTGTCCAGAGGGGTGATTATTACCGCCTGACCGGCGACTTGGACTCCGCTATTGCCGATTTCAGTGCGGCCATCGAAGACTCCCCTAAGTCAGCATATGCTTACTACAAGCGCGGCTGGTGCTATGAGATGAAGGGTGACCGTAGGAAGGCTCTTGAGGACTATAACATGGGGCTGGAGATGTCTGAGGACTATCCTTATCTTTATCTGATGCGCGGGGAATTACTTCTTCTGGAAGGCAACAAGACCGAAGCCGATGCCGACTTTGAGAAGGTAATTCAGATTGACACAACTGCAGAAAACGGCAGCTGCCGCCAGTATGCCCTGCACTTCCTGGGACGTGACCAGGAAGCCGAGGAATGGATGAACAAAATCATTGACTCTGACCCGGAAGATGCCGGCCATTACTATGATCGTGCTTGCCTCTATTCCCGTATGGGACGTTTAGAAGAGTCCATTGCCGCCCTTCGCGCATCCTTTGAGAAGGGCTACCGCAGCTTCGCCCACATCCGTCTGGACGACGATATGGATGCCGTACGCGACCTGCCGGAGTTCAAAGCCCTGATTGAAGAATATGAGGCTAAGCACGCCGAATACCTGAAGGAGTTCGAGTTGGCCTTGCCGGAGAAAGAAGAAACAATTACTGAGATTGCGGTCAAGCGCAATCCGGGCGGCACCTTCGAAATCCCCTGTGACATCAACGGACTCCCTCTTCAGATGATATTCGATACCGGCGCGTCCGATGTCACCATCTCATCTGTGGAGGCCAACTTTATGTTCAAGAATGGATACCTGTCTGAGAAGGACATTAAAGGCAAAAAGTACTACCAGATTGCTAATGGTCAGATCAGCGAAGGGACCACCATCACCTTGCGTGAAGTCAAGATTGGCGATGCTGTTCTGCACAACGTGGACGCCTCTGTCGTGAAGAGCCAGAAGGCTCCCCTGCTCCTTGGCCAGAGTGCTATGGAGCGCTTCGGCACGATTACTATCGACAACCAGAACAACAAACTCATTATCAAGCACTAGAGCCATGCTAATCGCAATTATTTTCTTCGCAGCGATTAGCGCGGTGATGCTCTTCCTTCTCATTCGGGAAGACAAAAAGAACGACAAACTTCTTGAAGAGAACGGCTGGCTGAACGCCAAAATCAGCCAGATGACTGAGCAGATGCAGAACACGGCCTCCCCTGCTCCAGATGAACCCTTGACTATTGAGCAGGTTATGGAGGCGGTACGCTTCGCGGGGTACGTACCAGAAAATGACGAGCAATGGGTCCGGTTTATGGTCTCTGGAGAGCTCTTCCTAATCGACACCGAACGTCTGCCGCAGATCTTTGTCGTGCGGGACTACAGTGTGGATACCAAGGAATGGGAGATGGATCTTCTTAAGCACGCTGCTCACTTGATGTCTGATGACCTCATTATGATCAAAGCCATCTTCTATGAAGACGCGCAGCGTTGTGACCTCCGCTTCTTTGTGGCCGCTATGGATCGGAACTATTCTAGCCTCCGGGATAACCTCACGCGTTACATCGGCCTTATCTATGAGGGGAAGAACCGTATGAACGAGATTTATGAAAACTTGGTGAAAGAGAAAAGGGATGCCGCTGTTACAGCCAATCCCTTTATGCCTGCCAATCAACCCGAAAACAAAGTGTTATCATGAGTCTGGATTACTGGCATCTTTCTATGGCCACGGTGCAACTTGCACTGAGGAACCACGGCTTTGAATACAGACCTACTGGGACTGCAGAATTCAGGTTCCGGGTTGGCAAAGACTGGTATTACATCAACTGCACAAAGCTTCCTTGCATTTTCATTTCAAGGTATGTAGATGCAAGGTCGTACCTTGGGACAGAGTTTACCCTTGTCGATTTATTCTCGGCCATGAACGCCGTCAATGACAAGTTACACCTCGTGAAGGCATCACGTGAGGACGAGAATCTTATAGCTTTTACTCTGTGTCTTCGCGAGGACCGTTATCTGGTTTTCAAGGAGAATCTCACCGAATACATCCGAGAGCTTGACGACGCCGTTGAGTCTTTCGACATGGCGACTATTCTTCTCCGCGAAGAAGAAAAGGTAGAAATGATGAAGGACTACATTGACCGCATGATGAATGCGGAGGATGACATGTATAAAGAGACAAAGAGATTACAATCTTAATCCCCATCCACTATGATTAATAGAATACTTGCGATTCTCGCCCTCCCCTTACTGCTCGTTGGTTGTCATGTGCTGGAAGAATTACCAGCCTATGAGTCCAGCTTGCCATCGAACGATAACCATGAGTCAGTGAGCGAGACAACTATCATCCCCTCTTTTCAAGCTTATGGAGAGGAGTTGCTTCAGAACAAGGTTGGGGCAATCGTTGCAATAGACCCCAGAACAGGAGCTATATTCGCGAAGGTGTCATCTCCGGGTAGTGACTCTGGGGCACCCGAGAAATACCACCCCGGCGGGGACAGGTGTTTTCGTGCCGGATATCCGGCCGGGAGCGTATTCTCTATAGTTAATGGCATTATCGGCCTCAATGATGGCGTTTTGAGTGAGGAGACAGAGGTGACGTGTACCAAGGGTTATGTGCTTGACAATGGAATCAGAATGCCCTGCCATGGACATCAGACAGTAGTAAATCTTGAGGAATCAGTCATGATGAACTGCAATACCTATTCGTGTCTAGCTTTTTCCTCTATCATTGAGAATCCTTCTTATGAGAGTCTAGATGTTGCTCTTGAACACTGGAAAGATGTCGTAGGGAGTTTGGGATTTGGCCATCGGATTGGATTATCACTTACGGGTGAGAATCCAGGATTCATTCCGGGCTCACTAAAATACCAGCGGACATTCGGTTCGACGCTGGTCACCTCAAAGACGGCTCTGCGCCTTGCAAATGGAGAAGATGATATACTTGTGACTCCTCTTCAACTCGCAAATTTTGCCGCCATTATTGCCAATCGCGGGTACTACTACACACCCTTTATTTCTACAGATGTTCAACCAGAAAGAATTGATTGCGGATTAGCAAGGGAAAACTTCTCCAGTATCATTATGGGAATGTGGAGGTCGGCTAATTCTGCTCCTGGGACAGGAGGAGCCGCATGGATTACGCACCTGGATGGCCTGGATGTTTGCTCGAAGTGTGGCTCCGCGGCAAATTACAACGGCCCGGACAACAGTGTATTCATCGGGTTTGCGCCGAAGGATAATCCCAAGATTGCTATCGCTGTTTACATTGAAAACGGCGGATATGGGGCATCGTTCGCCGGGCCTATCGGCTCACTCATGATTGAAAAGTACTTCAGGGGCTATTCAAACAGACTGGACCTCGAGTCTCGTATGAAAGATGCCAATCTGCTTAATAGAGGGAGGTTTACGGAATAACAACGGCATTAAAAGGCCCAGGTTTATGAGGCGTGAAAGGTAGCCTTGGGCCTGCCGTTTTAAAATGAATTGGAAATGAAAAAGCTTTTAATAACAACAATTGTTGCATCCAGTGTTTTCAACTGTGGATTTGCTCAATCCAAGCAGATAAAGCAAAATACCGTTACAGTTCAAACCTCAGCTATAGATAGCACTTCCATAATTCGTCCCTCAAAACTTGGAGGCATAGCGGAGATTCCTTTTGCTGAAAAGTATGCCATTGTTATCGGTGCCTTTCGTCATAAAGCATATGCCGATAAAAGGGTTGAATACTCTGAGGGAATGGGATACAAGGCCCAGATTGTTTCTTTCAAGAATGGGCTATTAGCTGTGGTCATCTGCCCCACGAACGACTTGGAAGAGGCGCTTAATAACCTCAATAAGCTTAGAGGGACTAGAGTGTGTCCTAATGATTCTTGGATTCTAACGAATGAATAAACGAGTATGAAAACGCGTCACTTAATACCTCTCCTTCTGCTTATTGGCGGAATGGTTTGCTCCTGCAATAGCAAGGATGAACAATCTGATAAGTTGAAGTCAATTCTTGCAGATACCGTCGCTGCAGAACTAGAAAGCAGCTCTGGTTTCTTGGCTGGAATGGCAAGTATCTCAAAGGTTGGTTCAAGGAAAGAACCTATCTCTGTTGTGTTTGTATGGCGAGACGACAAACAAGTGTACGATGATTGCTCGTATCAAATAGACCGTATGCCTGTTTCCCCCGGGGGGATTATGCAGACGGTAACTCTTACATACTATCTAGAAAAGGGACGGATTACGCCAGATAAGCAGTTTCCTACAAACCACGGCGTTCTTCCGGAACTCTTGAATTGCTCCAATGCCTGGCCGGATGATGTTCACATCAAGGATTATGAACGTACGTACGGACGTGACTCGATCTCAATCCGGGAGGGCTTCTTGATGTCATCCCGCTACGTTACAGACCGATATGTGCTGGATGATATGAATATGTTGAAGAATTATTGGGCGAGAAGTTCTTTTCACGGGTTTATTGAGCAGCTAACCGACTATTTAGGGACATCACCGGCATACTATCGACCTCCTTATTATTATGAGGATTATCTAAAACGAAACACAACAGGAATAGCCGACGGAAGAGACATTCTGATTTCTCAAAAGCAGATCCTGAACTTCTTCGGGAGCATCACTAATAACGGAAAAAATCCGTGGCATAGCCTCGTTACCAAGAAGCGGATATGTTCAGAAGAAACTGCGAATGCTATAAAAGCACTGCTGAGGGAAAACGTGCTGAATGGAACAGGCGTTAGGTTGAAAGATTGCTCTGCACCTGTTGCAGGGAAAACAGGATATGGTGAACTGGACAAGGGCCGGATTCCATTCTATGGAAGTATTGAGGATCAAGGTTCCTTAAGAACAGGCTCGTTCGTTGGCTTCTTCCCTTATGATAACCCACAATACGCCATGTGCATTACATACTACTTAGACGATGAAGTCATGTCCTCGCTTTCGCAAACAACGTTCAAGAAAATCGTCGACAAAATGATGGAGGAGAACTTACTATGAATGAAAACTATACGACCTTAAAGAATGCCTCGTTCTTGGTATATGGGGCCTCACTACTTGTAATCTTAGCCAACTCCATCATGTGGAGATACGCATCCAGCTACGCGTCACCAATCCCGGGATTCCATTATGTTCCAGGGATTGCATGGGGATTGATGTTCTTTTGGGGCGGTCTGCTGTTGCGGACTGTATGGCCAAAGACGAGGTGGTGGATTCAGGTGCCTATACTACTAGCGGCATTGCTCTTTTTGTACCGCTATATACAGGCACAGACGTGGCTGACCACATCAATCCCCAACCTATACACTTCTTTATTCTGTTTAGGTTTCATCGCCCCGCAAGAGACCCTCAAATCAGCCCGGAACTACAAGGGATGGTATTTACTGGCTTTTCTACTTGTACTCACCTTCTGTGATGTAGCGGCATCCGTTGCAAGTGATCGGCTTTATTGGCACAACGCAGCTCAACCCCAATTCGAGGATATGTGGCGGCTCTTACGTTGGCTTATGGCCGCAACTGAGCCTCTTCTGAAGATTGTGGCTGTCTATATGGCTGCGGTACTCGCATTTACCCAAATGGGCCAATGGATAGGAAGTCAGAAGTGGCTCAAGTGGGTGGTTATCGTTATTGGAATTCAGGTGTTCTTAAGATGTCTGGTCAATTGGATGGGCAGGATTAACGACTGGTATTTCGCTTCACTGCTTATCATCCAGCCTGTCAACGTTTACCTATGTATTGCGCTGTATAGAAGGATTGAATTGCGCCATGAGGACGGCAGCAAGCTTTCCCGGAAAGAGTGCTTTAAACTGTAGGTTATGAGAAAGTTACTTGCTTTGAGTTTACTAATGGTGCTTTGGGCCTGCGGATTGCGGAATCGTACTTCGGTTGTCGATATAGCCAAGGAAGATTCGTCGTATCCGAAGCTCATTCAAACTGAAGCGGATTGGAGGGCATATAAAGCGCATCTGGATTTCATCATGGACAAAGACCATGATGCCAGGGCATATCACCTGATGGCCCAGTACTACTGTGCCAGGTCCTCTTATGATAGGGCCAAGGTCTATGCAGACACATGCATCACACTGACCATCTCTTCGGGAGATACGGAGTCGGCGTGCAAGGCCCACTGGACAAAAGCCAATTGTTATCACTTTCTCGGGAATACCTCCAGCGAAGAAAGGGAATGGAAGGCCATTATCGCTATCGGCCTTCAGCCTTATGCGAATGATGCGAAAGAAAGGCTGGCTTTCTGCTACTGGGAGGCCGGGCGATACCAGGATGCGCTTAACGCATTACCGGATTCGCTGTCGGATGAAGGAAGAGGGCTGTATGATAGGTTGAGAGAAAAGGAATTGCAATGAGTAAAACAATAAAGAAACTCAACTATTACGAATTCAATGGACCGGCACCTGCGGATGTGAGCTCCTATGAGCCAGAGTGCATCGGCTATTACGGTCCTAACGGCCTCATAGCAACTGCTATGGAATGGGGCGAGCCAGCATCCTACACCTATGACCAGGACAACCGGCTTGTGATAACGGTACGGGACAAATATGACGGGACGAGAGAAATCTGGGAATACAGCTATGACCCGGATGGGGCTTTACTCCGCATTCACATGGAAGAGCGCGAGCTGGGGCCTCATTACCTTCCCAAGTATCAGAATGTTCTACTCTATGATCCCGAGTTCTTCGCAAGAGATGACGATGACAAGTATGAACCAACCGGCTACTCTCTTGACGAATGGTACTGCTGGGAGGACAATGGACGCATTTGTCGGCGCGAAGTGCGGGTTCATCATCCCGACGGGACCGAGGATAAAGCTTGCATGTATGAGGAATACGACGTGCGCCATCAGCTTCTTGAACGATGGTATGGGGGTGAACAAAAGGATGAAGCCATCCACCGCGAAAAATACTTCTACGATGATGATGGGAAGCTTGTCAGAGCCGAATACATCAACAAGAACGAAGATGACGAGCTCCCATTGACCCACAAAAATACCGAACTGTATGACGAACATGAGAACGTAAAAGAAGAGTTCAGTGATGGGTTGTTGACAAGGACCTATGAATACCAATATGATGATGAAGGGAGATGGATTCGTAAGACCTGCCGGGACGCCATGGGATTCCTTGTTTACGAAAACGTCAGAATAATTGAGTACGATGAAACTGGGGTGTAGAAAAGTGTAGTATGGACATCCCCGCCCCAAAAGTTCTGGGAAGTACTGGACAAAAACATCGAAGAACAATAGCCGCTATCATCAAGACACATAAAACAAAAGAATTAGAGAAAGTTAAATATGTTAGGAGCAATTACAGGCGACACCGTTGGGTCGGTGTATGAGTTCTTCAATACGAAGGACTATAACTTCAATCTGTTTGAAGGCAGCAGTGCTTTTACGGATGATAGCGTCATGACGATGGCTGTCGCATTTTGGCTGCTTAAAGACCCCACGCACTCCTTTGAGGCCTTGGAAGATAGCATGGTACTTTTTGCCGAGAATTGTCCATGCCCGATGGGCGGGTACGGAGGGGGATTCTACCGTTGGCTGTTTTTCCCGGAAAGTTTGCTAACCTTCGACGGGGAATCGGCTGGACCTCATTATAACTCTCCACGTGGAAGGCATCCCTACAACTCCTTTGGGAACGGCTCCGCCATGCGGGTATCGGCAGTGGGTTGGTTCTTTGATACCCTGGAAGAGACCGAGCGTGTTGCCGCTATCTCAGCGGCAATCACCCATAACCACCCGGAGGGAATCAAAGGCGCTCAGGCAACGGCGGCCGCTATCTTTCTTGCCCGCACAGGGAAGAGCAAGGAGGATATTCGCTGTTATATCGAGGGCCGTTATGGGTATGACCTTCACAAAAGCTGGGAATACTGGCATTCCTTATACGACTGGGAGGATAGCTGCCAGGGAACCGTTCCGCAGGCAATCATTGCCTTTCTGGACTCTGAATCCTTTGAAGATGCCATCCGGAAGGCCGTGTCACTCGGCGGGGACTCCGACACGCTGGCCTGTATCACTGGAGGGATTGCTGAGGCATACTACAAGGAGATTCCCAAGTGGATTGCCGATAAGGTCATGCTGCCATTTCCCAAGATATTCCATAAGGTTCTGAATGAAGTGCGTAGCAAGACAGATTATGGGAAACGCTGTTCTATAGTTGAAAAAATCTTTTAAAGCTATGATAGTACCATCTAAAGGTGATAAAGTTAACATTGAACCCGGAGTGCGTTTTATAGAACGAAACCGTACCGTCGGCCCCGTATTTTATTTGGAGGCATTAACCGAACCCATAAGTCAAACTGTTGTTATAAATGGTGAGGAATGTCTTCAATACAAATGGATGGCAATGGATCTCGAAACGGGGGAGCATGTCAGTTATGGAGTCACAGATAAATTGCCTCAATATGGTCCTGCTTTGTTCCAAAGTTATAAGGATTCTGAACGATACTGGTTCGGTAGAAGAAGTCGAGAATGGGTCATTCGTCAGATGGAATTCTGTAAAGATATCTATCAACTAAAGTCGCTTGATGAGTACGATAGGCTCAGTAAAGAATTTAATATTTAACCACTTATGAGATTCATCGCAAGTTTTAAAGATGGAGTTATTGCATCCGTAGAGGGTGTAAACACCTGTTTTACTTATAGCGGTCTTATCGAAGGACGGCTTTCTGGTGCCACGCGTCATTACATGCGTAAGATAGAGGAAAGAATAGCACTCATTGAGGCGGGAAGGCTCAAAGGAATCTTCTGTTTTGAGCCGGAGTTGATGGACGAAAAGGAATACTATGGCGACGTTGAACTGCCTTTCAAGACAGAAAAATGTCTTAAGGACAATAAAGTATCGGCCAAATTAACCATATCTGAACATTGTGGCCAGAGTTCGATAACACTTGAATGGTACTCTTCCACAAAGGAGCTCGCCGAGAAACCACTGACTGAAATCGTACAGGAGCATGTGGGGAGGTTGACCTATAAAGGGAACATTAGCTTGTACTGTAAGTTCAACGACTGGGATGACCTTGCTTAATGGCAAAAAACGTTTATACTTTATTAACATATCACACTAATGTCCGTTTTAAATGAGGTAATGATTATGGAACTTAGAGATGATCTGGTAAACTTAATCCCCAACCCTAATTTACACCCTATTGGCAGGGATGAGTGTTTCGTATACTACAAGCTATCGACGATCCTTGCTGTTCAGGGCTGTATCATCCGTGATGTCCGCTTCAAGATTTATCCAGGAAAAGAGGCAGGGCGCGCTTCTTTTGTGGCTCAAGTGATGATGTATAAATACAAAGACGGTATTAGGAACGAGTTAATTGCGGTCGATTTATTCCCTCGTCATGACATTACAGATGAAGAGTCCTTATATTTGTGTTCCATCGCTAAATTTACCGATCTGATTGTCAGGTATGAAGTAAGCAATAGCACGCCTATCGGGAAACCAATATGGGTTGCAGCATTCCACCTAAGATGTTCGAATGGAATCGTTAGCACGTATGTGTATCAGTTATAAATGAAATAATCACGATAGCACTTTCACATGTACTTGCGAGATTACGACATAGACCAGAACAATTTGCCGATGAGATACGCTTACGAACTCATCGAAAAAACCGATTCCAGCCTTTTCATTACGGGGAGGGCCGGGACCGGTAAAACCACGTTTATCCGCAATGTGCTGCAGAGTGTCAACAAGTCATTCGTTATCTTGGCACCCACGGGGATAGCTGCCCTGAATGCCCGCGGGAAAACCATCCATTCCTTCTTCGGATTTCCGCTGAGCATTCTGGGGCCCAATGACTATGGAAAGATGCCGAGGAAGTGCAGTGAAAAACTATTGGGCGGTTGGAACTGTCCGCCGACTGATGCAATCATTATCGACGAGGTCTCCATGGTTCGTTGTGACCTCATGGACGGCATAGACCGCATGTTGCGCCGGGTATTCCATTCCACCGCGCCATTCGGAGGGATGCAGATGATTTTTGTGGGAGATTTATTCCAGTTGTCACCCGTGGTTACCGAGGACGAGCGACCCCTTCTTGAGGAGCTCTACGGAGATACAGATTATCATTTCTTCTCGGCAAGGTGTATCGATTCAGATTCTATTCCCAAGATTGAGTTTGAAAAGGTGTACCGGCAGGAAGACAAGGCATTCGTATCCATTCTGGAAAATATCCGGCTCGGGGAAGCAAAACAAGGCGACCTGCAGGCCATTAACAGTCGCGTTCAAGAAGTGGGATACGAGGACGACGAAATGCTGCATATCAACCTCACCAGCTACCGAAATGATGCGGACAAGTACAATGAACAAAGACTGGCCATGCTGGATGGTCCATCCAAGACATACCATGCCACTTACGAAGGCGACTGCCGGGAATATAAAGATGCAGTTGACGAGTATGTTACGCTGAAGGCCGGAGCGCAGGTGGTCTTCACGAAAAACGACGAAGTCGGCCAGTGGGCCAACGGGACGAGGGGAATCGTCACGGAAATGGAGGATGATTACATCGAGGTTGCGCTGGAAACGGCGGAACTAGTCAAAGTAGAACGAGTCAAATGGGAGATAACGGATCTCAGTTATGACCGTTCCAAGCGAAAGACTGTTGCAGATGTCAAGGGCTATATCTGTCAGTTCCCGCTGAAAGTGGCTTGGGCTATAACCATCCACAAAAGTCAGTCTATGACCTATTCACGTGCCTGCGTGGATTTTGGACGCGGAGCTTTCTGCGAAGGGCAGGCATATGTTGCGTTGAGCCGGTTAAGGTCTTTGGAGGGATTAACGCTTATCCGTCCCTTGCAATACCGAAGCATCATCGTCTCTCCAACAGTCGTTGATTTCATGAGAGATGTGAACGACTACCCACGGTTCGAAATGGAGCTCCACCTTGGCGAATTTCTCAAAACGGCGCTCGAGAATAATCAAACCGATCAAGCAGTCGGATTCCTTTTCGCAACCGCCGTTCAATGTGCTAGAAAAGGTGATAAGACCAAGTCCTATGAATTGTTGTGCCGATTCTTCAACCTGCTGGTTGATGACCGTTTTGTTCTCTGTAATGAGGATATTAACATGAGAAACGGGAAATTCACGACATTCCTGGCGGCGTGCTTCAGTTTCTACTCTAACAATGTGGAAAAAGCCTTGATACTCATCAATGAAATAGGACCTCATGTGGATTCATTTAACATACTCTACTTAAAACTAAGGTGCCATGAGGAACTACAGCAATGGGAAGAGTACGATGATGTCCTGAATGACCTGTTCCTTTTATGTAATTCCGATTTGGAATGGAACGTACCCACAAACCACCATCGGAAAGTGTTGTGGACAGCTTTAAAGCACTGGGAGAGGCTCCCTATGAAGGTATGGGCTTCTTGCATCAACACACTGATGGATGAGCTCCGGAGATACGATAAAATATATGTCTTAATGCATCAGATAGCCGTTGAGTGCCCGGAATTCGGCAATCACCTTATAGACAAAGCTGGCGCAATAGGAGCACTGCTGGCGGACATCAGCCTGACGGATAATGCAATGATCAAGGCTATCCGCAGCTTCGGCAATCCTTATAACGAAAGTGGCTCCGCATGGAAGGTGTGGGCAGAGTTTATGACTGCTTTGATGGTGTTTGAGAAAGAACAAAGTATTAACGAATGAAAGCAAAGATATTTCAGATAGACGGTGCCCGGGACCAGGACGGGCCCGGGATTCGCGCTCTGGTAGGATTCTGCGGATGCCCCTTGAACTGTGCCTACTGCATCAATAAAGAGGCCCTTTCATCCAACGTTGGGAAATGGTATACACCGGACTCCCTCCTTAAAGTCCTTGAAAAGGACGATATGTACTTCCAGGCAACGGGTGGCGGAGTCACGTTCGGCGGCGGAGAGCCCGCATTGCAAAGTGAATTCATTGTCCGGTTCCGAGAGATATGCCCGCCGGAATGGACTCTTGCCATAGAAACCTCGCTCAACGTTCCTCAGAAACACGTTGAAGCTCTCATCGGCGCTATCGATTACTGCTATGTCGACATCAAGGATATGAATCCGGATATATATGAACGCTATACCGGCAAAAGTAACCAACAGGTGAAAGAGAACCTTAGGTTCTTGGCCAATCAAGAGAAAAGAGGTGAAATACTTGCCCGTATTCCATTAATCGACAGGTACAACGACTTCGGAGATCAGTTAAAGTCATTTGAAGAGCTGGAATCATTGCACATTAAATATGAGACTCTAACGTATACGAAGAATGAGCGACTCTTTTTTAACGAAGAGAGATTAATGGGAGCACTTGTCTCCCCAACTGATGCTCATAAAAACACCGATGGCGAGGAATTGAAGAAGAAACAAGAGCAATTGGAAGAAGAGCTCAGAAAATGGTTGAAACCTGAAATGGGCGCGTTCGAAGATTTAAAAAATGGAGAAAGAATCAATTGGGATGACTGGGATTGAGAAATGCAATCTGCTTCGGCAGATAAGAAAAGAAACTTGTGAACTGAATGGGCTGGAGTACAATGAGAGCCCTTGCCCACGCCCGAATCCTTTCTGCCTCGGGACTTGCCCCAGATGCGATGCGGAAACGCAGCGCATAGCAAAACTGTTGAAGGAAAAGAAAAGGAAAGGCGTAGATGTAAGATATCCCAAAATCTCCGTATAGAAGAACAAATAAACGAACTATGAGAATCAATAGTATTAGCCTGGCTATTTTGGCCTTCCTTATGGTCGGCTGCGGCAGAACCGCAAAGAAAAACAATATCTGGGAAGAATAGAATTGTTTCATAAGGATGGCAGTAAGCTGACCTGGAAAGAATGCTTTAAGTTGTAGCCTATGGAAAAAATGGTCAAGCATATGCGCGTGTATTCCTTCGAAGCCGATGAACCTGTGGTTCGGTCGGAGGACAACCTTGTTTCCGAACTAGTATACAACAAGAACGGACAGAAGGTAACGGAAGAGTTCTATACCGTTATGACTCAGTACTTTTATGAAAGGGAAGGAGGTCCCCTAATCAAAGAAATCCACAACTGCCCTAACGGCGCCCGATGGACGCTCGTATACACCTATGACTTGGACGGCAATCTGGTCTATCGCCACTGGACCGGTGAAGGAGATTACTTCTTAATCCCCACGGACCTCTATGCCGACGAATGGTGTGACTGGAGTAACGAGGGGAAGGTCTGTACGTGGAAGAAGGAAACCCTTTATCGGGATGGGCGGGTTAGGCGCGAGACAACTCGGGAAGAGTATAACAAGCGGGGACTGCTTCGGCTTGTACACCACTACAACCAGGAGTCAGATTATGACAGCCTTGAGAGATTCTACTACAATTCCGCCGGAGAGCTTACACGTAAATCGGCATGGACCGTTTTTGAGACCATAGATGGAGAGCGAAGAGCATTCCGCTCCAGGGAGAGGCACGTCAATGAACGCAAAGTATGCGAATCAACTTCCGGCATCGTTGAGGAGGGTGAAGTGTTCCATTGCAACTTCATCTATGAGTATGAAGATGACGAGGAAGGCAATTGGATTGTGAGCCGGGAGATATCTGACGGCAAAGTACTGTTTACAATTATACGGGAAATAGAGTATTGGTAATAAAAAACGAGCAAAGATGATGAAGAAACTTATGTTTATACTTCCCCTTTTGGGGGCTATCTGCTGTGGGCCAAGACAGAACCGGAATCATACTGATTTGGACATCTCTGTTGGGCAGGAAAAAGAGACACCCATTTACTACAAGGAACTTGACGGTGAGTGGAATGACACCTGTGAGGTCTTTCATTTCTGGGCCGATTATGATGGAAATGACTATCTCTTTGATGCGCCCACCGAAAGACAGATTGAATCGTGGAAGAAACTCTGCGAGGAAAAGAATCCGTTCAAGTCTGGAAATAAGGATGGCGTACCTAACGGGTATCGAAACATGAATCAGTACGTAACGGCGCATGACCTCATTGAACTCTGGTTCCATGACGATTCTTATCGTAAGGACCTGGAACTCACTTTATGGAGATTGCGCCAATACGATTGGGACCAGGTTTATGAGCCGGATTCCGAATATGACCGATTCTACTACTTAAATAATACTATACAGGAGTTGTGTGCTTACGAGCCTGGTGTTCAGTTTGAATATAACCTTTGGGCATGGCTCACGGCTTCCTTGCAGGAAGTCTATACCGAGCTAATGGTACGGGAGGCTATCCGACATGCCAGCCCTCCTGTGGCAAAAGCACTGGCCGACGAAGAGCAGGCATATCAGAGCTATCACAGCAAAGTATTCGAAGCTTTCAAGATGATAGACGGCGACAAAGATGGCTTTGACGGATCGGCCTGGGGCATGGCCATTTCGGGCATACTGAAGGACGATGCCGAGCAGCGTGAAACCTCATTTGCCGATTTCTATTTTGCGTTGACTGACAGCCTGGATTATGAGGTTCGTCACCGCCGGAGTGTAATAGGTTCTTACGAGCTGAAGAAACAGGCGCCATACACTCAAGAGAAGGTATTGAAAGAGTATCGGCGTTTTATGGGCTCTTTCAAAGATGACGGGTACCACTATCCGGTTCCCAAGCGAAAGAAAGCCCTATTGAATGAAATGGAGGCTTGGAAGAAATGGATGAGAAGCCGTGAAGCTGTATCTTCTTTGCTCTCCGGTCTTTGTAAGGAGGCCTATGACAACGCGACAAACAATGCCTGTAGATTTAAGTATATTATGCTTAAGAACTGCTATGCCGGTTACGGTATCACCAGTGATGATGTTCTTGAGTTGATTATTCCCTATACAGCATCAGATGAGGAACTTAACGGGCCCAACTTTATTGAGAGGTGGAATGAGCATTTTGCACCCACCGGCCAGCCGTGAAATGTAAGTTACTGATAGATAGGCGTTTATCGAAAATAGTTTACTCAATTTCGACTAAGCTATTTTGCGCAACTTGCAGGAAATCAACAACTTACATTTCACGGGGCAAATCTTTAATGCCGGCCGCCGCCAAAGGCCGAAAGCCGAAGGGCGGCTATTCCTGGCCGTGAAGCCAATCCAGCGCTGCTTCCAGGGGCGTGTCGGTGAGGACATCCGGCGCAATGGGGTTGTCGCAGAAAACTTCCCCGGTGCGGGCTACGTCGCAGCCGATGGTGAGGACCAGTTGGGCGCCGTCGGGCAGCAGGAAGGGTTGGTTGGCCGATGCATAACCTGCGGTGGGGCGGCCGAAGACGCGGACGTAATCCAGGCCACGGAAACACAGGAGCGTGGCTTCTCCCGAGCTGGCGGTCCACTCGTTGGTGAGGATGGCCACCGGGCACTCAATGCGTGGAAGTCGGCCAACGCCTGTCCCCTGCAATACAAACGGCAGCTGAATCCACTGCGTCCCTTTCCGCGTGCGGAAACGAAGCACATCATCGTCGGCAAGGAAGCGATGCACCGCCGAAATCATGGGATACATATTGCCGCCGCGGTTGTCCCTAAGGTCTATCACAACACCCGGCACCGTATCGGGCACGGCATCCAGGACGGCCGACGCATACCTAACCCCTTCCTCGCTATTCCCGGAGAACGGCGGAAGCGTGATAACGGCTACTTTCCCGGCCTCCATGGTCACCGAGGGCATGGCCCAATCTGTGGCGGCGGCATCTTCCGAGACGGCATCTGAGAGCTTTAGGAACGTGTGCTTTCCCCCGGCCACGTTCCCGGCCTCGCGGATCAC
>Ga0265300_10000050_pt1 | contig 134923 bp, 204 predicted proteins | sample AusTroGonzalo_MG_FD_193482 | JGI IMG/M metagenome (GOLD analysis project Ga0265300, IMG submission 193482) | Bovine rumen microbial communities from tropical cattle in Woodstock, Queensland, Australia - Gonzalo_03 | ecosystem: Host-associated > Mammals > Digestive system > Stomach > Rumen ... | reverse complement strand
CGGCTCGAGGTGTGGTATAATGTTGCCACAACAAAATTAAGGAGGAAACAACAATGCCAAATCACATTCACAATGTACTCTCTGTCCTTGGTACGGATGTACCGACCTGCAAGAAAATCCTAAAATCCATCCAAGATGACGAGGCTGGCGGCGGTTCAATCGATTTCAATAAGATATGTCCCATGCCCGAAAGCCTCAACATGACCGAGGGCAGCGACACCGACAACAGCATCGAACTTTACCTTACAATGGTAAACCCCAAGACTCCGAATTATGGTTTACCCAAGGTAGAACAAAAAGAGTTCACCAAGATGGTCGACCAGTTGAATGCCACTCAACACTTCTGTCGCTACGAGGATAACTTGAGCGAAGAGAAGGTAAAGGAATTACTTAAAAAGGGCGTCACACTGGAAAATGGTAAGAAGGCTATCCACAATCTTATCGAGTATGGTTCAACAACTTGGTATCAGTGGTGCATCACTCACTGGGGTACTAAATGGAATGCCTATAACTACGGCAACGAGCATATCGATTATGTCGTATTTGATACGGCATGGAATTGTCCGTTGACGATTATCGATAAGCTGTCCCAGATGTACCCCGAGGTTAAGTTCGAGATATCGTGGGCTGACGAGGACATCGGCTACAACTGCGGCAACCTTATCGTACAGAACGGCAAGGTACTGGAAGACAATAGCCCAGTAGAGGGAACCGAAGATGCGGAAGAATTCGCTGGGGATATCTGGGCGAACGAATAAGAGGGAGAGGGCAAAAGCCCTCTCTTTTCTTTTGGCTGAATTATAGATTGGCTGATTTACAATTGGAGTGGATCCAAAATATTTTTGAAAAAAAGTGAAATATCGCTTGACAAACCGAAAATCATATGGTATAATGATGCCACAATCAATCAAGGAGGTACATCACATGTTACCAAAACCCGAAGATTTAAAAAAGGCAATCGCCATAGCAGCAAACGAGCTCGGCTGCACCGAGGAACAGTTCATGGTCGATGTCTATTGGGCTCAGCGCCGCAAGTATGATAGAGAAGACGTTGAGTACTGGATGGAAAATCATGATATGATGTGGGAAGATGAAGATCAACTCGACAGGATAGTAGAAGTCCTGGAAGATGATTACGACTCCGACCTCTCCACCTGGGAGAATATCGATCGTGCCGTCGATTATGTCTTCCACTCTTAATATGCATGCGTCAATGTTCATATTGTTTCTCCTTTAAGGAAGGCGCTCCGAGAACTGGACACTCTCGGGGCGCTTTTCTTTTCCCTTGATCCGGTGTATCACCACAGTGATAGTTTTTATAGATTGGCTGAGAGATAAGAAAGTTTAAAAAAATGTGATATTTCACTTGACAAGTAGACGGCGATGTGATATAATAATGGTATCAATTTTAAGGAGGACAAAACAATGAGAATGAGTGACAACGCGTACAAGGGTCTTTGCAAACTGGCTCGCAAGACAGGGATGGATTGCTGGTTTTCCATTCAATCAATCGGCAACGTGGACGTGGTCTTTGATCTAGAATATCGCAAGGTGATCCCCTTAAAGACCGCCTTAATCGATTTCGTGGACGGCATCACCGACCCGATAGAGTCTTATGGATTGGATGAAGCAGAAGTCGAGGACGTCCTTAAACTCTTTGCTCTTTTTGGGCTTTATCCTAATACATTATAAGAGAGCAGCTCTTATAGATCGGGTGAAACACAAAAATTTTTTTCAAAAAAAGTGAAATATCGCTTGACAAACGGCGAAAAAAGTAGTATAATGATGGCACAAAACAACGAAGTCCATCGACAACGGACGGCTCTCGCAAGAGAGAAGAAAGGCGGTAATAATATGACGTATCTCGAAACTCTCTCCAACATCAAAAGACTCGCAAAACTCGGTTGCACCGTCAAGATTGACGATTGCTCGTTCCTCATCGACGATACGGGCGTCTGCTCGTGGGAGGCGGAGGCAATCCAAGTCAAGTTCGCCAACGAGCCGAAAGACTTGTCCTTCGTCCGCAAGTTGCAGTTCGCAAACCTCTGCCGTATCAAGCGGACTACTCCTTTAGCCGAAAGAGTAGTCAACGGCGAGCCGCAGTTCAAGTTGCCGAACGGCAAGTGGGTGGACGAGCGGTGGAACGAAATCCGCAACGAGTGGGACTTTTAAGAGTCCAAGTGGGAAAACCCCCGAGAAATCGGGGGTTTTTTCTTGTCTTGGTGGGAGGAATTGTGGATCGGGCGAAGGATAAGGGGGCGAGGAGGGCGAGGAGGAGGCCGGGGGGAAGAAAAGAAAGCGGCTCCGGTGGGGGGGGTAGGGGGGTAGGGGGGTAGAAAAATATTATAGTTAACACTGCAACATACTACTCCCTCGCTTATTTTTATTAACGTGTCTTTGGGGTTTGACACGAATTGCCGTTAAGCAATTAAAAGATTACTAGGTGACGCCGGAAATTAATATTTAAGGAGCTCTAATCATTATAATCACCTCCTTTCTAAGAAAGAAGAAGACGAGAGTTACTCGTCTTCTTCGTCTTCATTTCTTTCGCAGAATAATGGGAAGATGTCTCCGTAAACAGCCTTCCAGAAATTCTCGAACCTATCCTTGTATTTGCTGAGGGTTTGTATCTCAATGATTCCCCACTGGTCCGGTGCATTCAGTCTGAAACATGTTGCTCTGAAAAATCGGATAAAGTCCGGAGCTCCCTGTGTCCAGAATCTGAATCTAAATAACGGACAGGTGTGCACGTTCCATCCTCTAACCAATAAAGGTACCAGAAGATCCCCCACCTGTATATTGCTCATGTATTCAACGGGCTCGGCGTTCCAACCCTCTACAGGATCTTCCCTTTCAGAAAGGGATTTGTAAATAGCAGACGCCTGTTTCGGGCATCCTGACAGAGCGCCAGTTCTCGTGCAGTGCTGGCAAACAGAGCAGTCGTACCCGAAGTTCTGAATTTTGTCAGAGAAGAATCTGACTGCACGTTCGACCTGTTCTTCGTCATTCGGATCGACGCGAAGATCGGGCACAGCAATCGAATACAAAGGAATGGGCTTTGTATCGTCGCAAATTTCGTCCCCTCGGATATCAAAAATCCTGTAGACGATGGAGTCCTCTCCAACAAAAGCGCGGGTGTTACGGTTGTACTGCATTTTCATAGTGGTATCCTCCTTATTATTCACCGATATAGAATCGGGTTATTACTTCCAGGTCGTATTCGTTGTCGAAATAGACCTTCACATCTTCGTAGGGGGTCATATACGCTTCTCGTAGCGTAATTTTCCCCTCGTCAAACCTCCGAACGAATTCGGTATAGCTGTTGCCACAGATTTCCTTGAGATAAATTTCCATAGACATAATATATTCCTCCTTTAAATTAGTGCTGATGAAAAATAGTACTCTCGTCAGGCTTGAGATTCCAACAAGCCTTGCAAGTCTCGCAACCACCGGGGCAATGAACTGCTTGTTCGGGTAATTTAGGATTGCGACTCTTATCATAGAAGTCGACATAGCTTGTGGGCAGGTGATAGGGGTTCGGCACAAGCCATTCTTTGTCCCAATAACTGAATACAATATTCAGGTTGGTGGGAAGCTTTTTGTGCTTATCTAAATAGGTATTGACAATTGCGTACTGCTTGGTGTAAGCCAAGAATCGAATCTTCGGGAACTGTTTTGCCGTATCCACCATAAATTCTAAAAATTCAGGATCCACAATATCCCCAGCAGAGAACCACCTGAAGTGTTGTAAAACTTTGGATCTTTGAATCTTGCCCTGAATATACTTAACAAATTCTTCGCGGTGAGTTTTGTACAGTCTCAAATTCCTCAAATAGGCGCCTTTGCAATTACAAAGAGCCTGTCTACCCTTACATGCGTAGCAATCTTTGGCGCAGGGGCAATTTTTGCAACAAGTGATAATCGGGGGCATATCAACTGTCCAAATCTTGCGGCCCAACTTGGTATTGGCGTGCGAGATGTTGACCTCGTCAGTATACCAAGTGTAGTACACCGTCTTCTGATCCGAGGTTAAGATAACCTTTTCATCATTAGACAATTTGCCATACTTGTTAAAGATGGCCTTACCAGAAAGCGAACGGACCTCTGCCTCAGTGAAACGAACTTCTCCCATAGTTTTGTCCTCCTTAGATTTTTTTGTTTTGGTGGTGATGAGAGTGGTCTTGCCGGTGGCAACGCTGGTGATGGTGATGCTGTTGTTGGTTTTCTTGTTCATTTTTGTTTCCTCCATTATTATAACATATTATTTTTGGGTTGTCAAGTGTTTTTTACAAAATATTTTACTAAGGTCCTCGAATGTAATTCATCATTATTCCTCCTTTAATTATACTCTACCGTAGTGCATACTGTTGACATTTCTGATGGAGCCCCAATTGGCCAGTTTCTTTTCTTTTACCCAAGCATCAAGAAAAGGAATAACTTCTGGATTAGTTGCGGGCCACCTATTTCCTTTCCCATGTACCTGAACAATATACCCATCATTGGTTACTTCTATGGTATAGAAGGAGGCGTTGGGATCTTTCTTCTTACGAAGGAAGAGGATGTTGGTTTGACCAGAAGTTATTCTGTTGACATATCCTCCTACGCAGTGTCCCAAATTTTGTCCTTCTATACGCACATCAGATGCTTTATTGGGAGCCACGATTTGAAATTCTTCGTCTTCGTACAACCATTTGTTCCATTTGCGTTTTAAAGAATCAAACTGAGCTTCAGATAATTTATCTTTTGAAGCGTTGACAATGGCAACAAGACGATCGTGTTCTCTGTTGATCTCAGGGACGTCTTTAAATTTGGTTAAATATTCAAATTCAGGATTAAGAAGTTTGATAGTATCAACTAAGCGGTAGTAGTCTATACACGTATCTACTATATTACCGGCATATCTTAAAGTATCTGCGTTTAACCAGTGTTCGGAAGCGTGCTGCATAGCGGGGAACACAGAACAATGTTCTTTTAAGGCTCGGCCCCAAATTACCAGCTTTTCTGTAGCATTGCCTCCCCAGAACCAAGGAAAACCTTCAATACAAGGTAGTCTACGATTCCAAGAAACAGGGCTGTCGACTCCGGGATGAAAATACATAGTTTTATAAATCATATCTAAATAGATTTGAAAAGACTTATTGTCCAAATGCGCAATAGAATCTTGTCCCAAAATCTCTTTTAGGGCTTTAATTGCTTGGAAAGGTATTTTTAACCAATCTATGTTTGCTTTTTTGGAGTTCCAATCAAAGAAGGCTTCCCGAATGCGAGATGTAAACAAGCTATAACCAATATCTAGTGTTTGGACCCCATGGGCGGCGAAAACTTCTTCTACTTTATTACAGCATAGTTTAATAAACTGCAGATACATAGACCATTGCATTTTATTAATTCCCAAACTTTCAAAGAAAGAAGTCTTGCTTTTGGTAGGACCGAATACTTCTTCTAATTTCGTGGGCACATAATTGTTTTTGAATCCTTTAACATAAATATGCTTAAAATAAGGCTCTGTGTCCATTAAATGTTCAATTGCGAACATATCAGAAGATAGTAATACTCCCAAAGGGTTGTGAATTTCCATCATCCAAGGTTTTGCTATTATTTTTTCATATTTGGTACCTTTAAAAACTTCTAGCATTTCTTTGGATGCTGTAAAAGTGAGACCCGCTCCTTCGTGTTCATTTTTGTTGCGCAAAACCTTAAGGGCGCCCCCTACTTCACTAACCGCGATAGCTTTATCTGCTGCGAACAGCAACTTATAAGTTTTGGTTTTGGCCCATTTATCAACCCCAACCAAAAGAGGACCGTGCTCTGTCTTAAAAGCGTGCCATGAATAAGGATCTTCACCAAGATCACGCGAAGCGGTTAATGCTTCTTCGTATTTTTGCAAGGCTTTTGGTAATGCGCGGCCAACTCTATGAGACAAAAATACGTCTGCAAGAATGTTGACATCCACCCATCTCCAACTCGCGGGATATCCGGACGCCATGGGCAAGCTGGATAAAATTTTGTGCTCATCAAAAAGCTTAGAACAAATTCGAGCCTTATCTTCATCAGATAAAAGAAGTCTATAATGATAGTCCCACATCCAGTTTTTCCAATCTTTGCGTTTGCTAATCTCTGCGTTATTTTCCATTACGAACGTAGAACTATAGCAACTGGTAATAGATTTGTTTCGGACATCGAAGGCAACCAATTCCATAAGTTGTCTATGATAAGTGCTGGATTGGCTGTCATAATATGCATCGTAGGAAGCGCATATTAAGATTTTATCAGACTCTTTCCATTCGAGGGTTGTGAATCGTAAATGATTGGAAGGAACACCCGCCGTTTTGGCGACAACCGTCTGTCCAGGAATAAGAGCGCCGCAGTAAGGGCGGCCCGTAATCAAGTCAATTTTCTTATCTTTATATACTTTGATTACACGGGTCACGTTTTCGGTGTAGATATAATCTTCGCGGACATACCTGTTGGATAAAGCTTTGAGAGTTTCGTAGTTCATAGTAATTCTCCTTTAAATTAAATTTTATTTTGAAATTTGGGTGTACTGGAAAGGGAGCCAAGTATTTTTCTACGGTCCTCTGATTAACATTTTGTTTCCTCCTGTTAATTAATAGTGATCACGGTTGACGGTACGGATATAATCCCAACCTTCAAATCCGAATTTCTTGACCCATTCATCCAAGAAGGGTAAGATTTCAGGATCGGTCGCGGGCCACCTATTTCCATAACCGTGAGCCTGGATTAATCTTTTACCCTCGGGATCAATATTAAGGGTATAAAACGGTTTTGTAGGATCATTCTTTTTCCTTAAGAATAAGATGATGGTCTCACCTCTGGCGACTCGATCAACGTAACCTCCAACACAATGACTTAAAACCCTACCTTCTGTTACAATCTCTTCCGGTTTTTCGGGAGGAATGATTTCGTACTCGTCGTTTTTGAATGTGAATTTGTCCCATTTGGGTTTGGTAATTTCCCATTTTTCCAACTGACTCTTGTTATCGAACATGCGTTGAGCAATTACTGCTCGGTCGTGTCTTCTACGCAAGTCTTCAACATCACGGATACGGAAGTCTTCAGTAGTAGGCATAACTTGGGTCATACGATAATTCATATTAACCAAATCAAGTAAGGATTGAATATCACTAGACCCGTAATTGTGCTTTGCCCAGAATCTAACCAAAGCCATGCGATCAAGATTAGCGGGTAGCACGCGATCCCATCCCCATCCAAAGTTCAAATTACCATTATCTCCTTGGCTGGCTCTGTCTTTAGCCCAATCAATCCAGGTTTTGAAATCTGCATTGGACGTGGATCTGAGATCTGCATTAGTATTGCCGTGTACGAAATACCGATAACTACTAATAACACTCCGCACCGCACTGTAATAGCTCGCTCCCTTGTAGTATGCGGTGGGGCTTTCATATTGGCGGTAAGTCTTATCCAATTCCACCGCCATTTTTAACTGCTCATGATTTAAACCAATAGCAGCGTTTAAACTAGTAGCCATTGGATCGGCCTTACCAATTAGTTCGTGTAACGGATCGGATATAGTAATACTCCTTCCATAAGCACCGAACATCTTAAAAGCGGGAAATCCATTGGCTTTGGTTAAGAGAGCAACGCACTCATCAGAATCGCAGCACCAAATGAGGTGTTGTATTGCCATTTTGTCTGAGTTTGAATAAGCATCTTGGCCAAGGTGATAAGCAAATTTTCTCATTAATCTAAAGAGAGACAGATGCTCTTTGCAAACCTTAGCAAAGTGTTTGGCGCGCACAGCTTTTTCATATGGCAGCCCTTTCACCATATCCAAAGTAAGATTAATAATACTAACCTTCTTCAAATCGTATTGGCTGGGACTCGATTCGTAATGCCAATCGTCATTAGTCCAGCGGCGAGCACCACCAACTTCAGCGCCTCCGTTTTTACTGAACGTAGAACAGTGTTTTTTGTTCAGAATAATCCTATGTATCGTATTGTAATATGTGCTAAGTTTACAGGTAATCATAATCGTATCGCCAATACGCTCACCAATTGCAGCTATTAAATTTTCATTTTTGGCTGTGGTTATTTGCTCTTCTGTGGGCAAGACAATGGGGCGAGTCAATAGATCAGCATACATGGTCTCTACAGTGGGATTATTTGTTGCCATGACTCCACCCCTACTTCTGATATAATTAATATAATTTCTTTCTAAGAAATAGGGATTGTCTTCACCACGGTATGCGGTGCTTGATTCTTGATTTAAATGGCGATAAATCGCATTCATTATCTCTGGGCGCTGAGTAGAAGGATATATTCCATAACTACTAAGGTAATTATTTTTCAAGTCTTTTACAAACCTTACATCTTCTACATACCCATTAGAAAGATTTCCCAGACTTAAGTCTCTTAATCCCCTATAATGTATTACATGGTTATTGCCAAAGACGTAAATACGATCTACAACGGGACGGATCGTACCCGTTGCACGAGTACTTTCGAAGTCTAAGAATATCGCCATTACCTTATTATTAGGTAATAACTCATATAAGTGTACTCGCATGTCATAATCTATCGTAGTGTAATTTTTTACTTCTACGGGTTTTTCTTTTCCGGTGAAACAATTCACATAGGTCCATTTGTCGCCAAAATATCCCGTTCTGTAAAATTCTCTGGCGTTAGGTCCCACAAATCTGTTGTGAGGTATTTTTACAGAGATTTTTTCTCCATCGCAAATAACCTCAATCGACAAATCTCTATTTGCCAGAAATCTCGCTTTGATCGCCTTGTTCTCCATTTTCTGTTCCTCCTTGATATTTTTGTTGGACTGGGTGTTTTGAGTGTTGTTCATAGTGCTTCTCCTCCTATTATTGTTTTTTATTTTTTTTCTACATGTTTCCACATGTGGTTAACCATAGCTTTGTAGCGTTGAACCGCTACGTTTTGAGCCGAGATTTCAGACATTAACTCTTGCCTATTGCCTTCTTCTATAGCTCGTAACGCGCCGGTATAATGTAATTCATTAACGAACGCGAGGTTGTTCATTATGCGATTGCTTTCTTCAAGCATGGCGATTAATCGACGCTTTTCTGTAAGCTTACGGTATATAGCCTGGTACACTTTATTGCGTCGGATCATTTTTCTGAGGCGATATTTGGGTTCGCGAATAGGAATATATTTGTCCCCATAGTATTCCTCAGGATTATCTACGATTTCCTCTTGGAAACATTCCTTGTGGATGATGCCGTTGTAGCATTTGCCCCATTCCTCGTTGTAGCGGACTTTCTGATTGCAGCTGACACAAATCTTTTTCATGTTGTTGTTCCTCCTATTAGTAGTTATTTTGTAAATATTCAAACACTTCAATTGAATGTTTAAACTTTTTGTAGGCACGACCGTCCATGACATATTTCTGTTCGTAATTATCATAGACGACCAGCCAGCTGTAGGTACCACGAAAACTTCCTCTGGGCTCAATTTTAAACCTATAAACCATTTCTTCCATACTCATGTTGCAAATCTCCTTTATTATTATTTTTTAATAGGGGAATGGTATGTAGCATTGGATTATATTAAGGTCCTCTAATAAACACTGTGGTTTACCTCCTAACTAATTATCTGAGAGCGCAGAGAGCGCCGTATCTGCTTTTAATCGACTGAGAGTCGATGTCCTTCTTGGCTTTGGCCCATTTTAACAAGAACTCAACGATATTAAATTTCTTGTTATAGACCGGCATGCTTGATTGTTCATAGGCTTTGTCTTGGCCCTCTTCAGTCAGGTCTCCGTTGTAATAGCAGTGAACCTGTCTGATAATCTTCTTATGTTCATCCAAGATGTCGCCGTGGTCATCCATCGGCGGTACCAATTCAACCGTGTAGAACGGGGCACCAGGCATATCTGATCTTCTGAGGAACATGATATTTTCTTTTCCTCCGATGATCGAATCAACATAAGATCCTACACAATGGTGCAGAGTTTCTCCTTCTGCTTTCAAATCCTGAATTGAGCTCGGAGAAACCATTTCCAGCCCCATGTCCTCATCGACGTAGACGTATTCTTTGACTCTCTCCAAGGCTTTCTGGAACGATTCGGTCTTGGTAGAATCTTGGTAGAAAGAAGCCCAGAAAGAGGCATCATTGTGTAAATACTTCAACATTTCAATTGTCCCCAAGGTTAAACTGACGCCGACATTTGGAACAAATTCACAGCAATTTTTATAATTACTGGAATAATAGTTCTGGAAATCATACCAGGTGTTCAATCTCTGTGATCCATAACGACCCTGGCCCGTCATGCCAGAGATAAACCTGACAAACTTTTTACCCGCTTTCGGCTTAAGAGGATAATCTCTCTCACTGAAAATGGAGCGATCAGGGAATCTTTCTTGAATTGTCTGTAAGGTCTTTCTGGCATTCAAGTAATCCTTGAATTCTTGCATATGATCCTTATAGATATAGAATGTGTTAACGATCTCTTTGGGTTTAAGACCGTTGAGGTTCATCTCAGGCAATGATCCATAATCGTTGCCTTTACTCATTTCACACAGTTTCTTGAATGTGTCCAAATCCAAGCTTGAGAGCGGGACATGTAAAACAGAGTCCAGCCAATGCGGACGATAGTGGTTACTGTTCCAATAATAATCGTCTCTATTAACGGTTGCATATAGCTCGTCCAAGACTCTTAACTGATCGACCGTCATTTCAAACATCTTGGAAAGGTTTTTCTGTTTTCCATGGTATGGGAAATACTGAGTACGGCCATACCAAGAATGACGAGCTTTCTTTGCGTCAATATCGTCGAATCTTCCACCTTGGTTCGTCATATCCTTTAAAGCCAAATCGTACAAATTGTACATTTTGCTTTTCAAGAGCATTTCCAAAACTGGGTTATTGGAAGAGCCTAAGAGGATAAGCGCCCATTCTTGGATTGATTCTTTGGTAATAATCTGGGATATAGGTATCTGAGGATTTGTTCCATTGCGCGTATAAACGTGCAAATTCCGGAGCTTGAAATCGGGGTTGTTTTCTAATAAAAATCCGATATTGGTATTAGCAAACAACTCTTTAATCGGGAGATTATTAGCGATAACCACGGAGTACGCAGGCTTGTCCATTGGAGGCTGCTGCTGACCATAATTACCTCTCCAGTCCCAGGTCGGCCCAAAGTGGAAATCATCCAATGCGCTTAATGATGGTACGTTCTTAGTATAAGATCCTGTTTCAATATTATATTTCATCAAGATCCTAGACCTGGTTTTGTAATTATACAAGAATACCCAAGCAGACCCATTACGCGTACGGTCCCAATAATAGTTATCTTGACTACCTTTGATATAGCATCCAATATAACTATCGGTTCTGAACCAGAACTGGGTTCTTGGTTGTAATCTCCGGATCTGCTCTTTGTAAGGTTCCATCAGAGTTTTGAACATATCCTCGTTCTTTTTGATGCTGGCATCGGTATTGGCATCTTTATAGTACGAGAACCTCATTAAGCTCTCTAGGTTCGTGATTTTGCCATAATTCTTAGGAATACTATCTCCAAAGAATTTTTTAACTCGATCTATAGTGTTGGCCCCCAGATGAACATAGCATCGATCTGTCTGATTGAACGCAATGATCTCGTTTGAATCAGATATATCAGAAGCTAATCGACCGCCTACATAATTGATTAACTGAGTGACCTCAGCTTTTCTTAATGTCTTTGCGGCAGCTTCAATCTCTTTGTCGGTCATATCTTTAATCGAGTTAAAGAACAAAGTAGCATCCACACCGGGCTCGTGTCTGGCTCCCCAGGATCTGTAGACAAGGTGTCCTCCATCCATGTCGTTTTGCACAAAGGTCTTAATCTGATCGTGACCGTCAACATTGATTCTATGTTCATGAACCAATGCGACTTTACGATTTTGATAAATTCTTAACTGAATTCTGGATCCAGGGTACTTGTTGCCAATCGGTACCATGTGTGTATTCGTACGGGAATTGAACGACGACACCCTGTACGGATCTGAGTAGTAACCATCTGAATATCTCCAGAAGTTGATAGCCAAATAGTTATCGATTTTTTCGACGGTGTACGCTCTGGGATCCCATTGCTGCTCAATTATGATCGAATCTTGGAGCTTCGTGTTGGGGTCATGATAATGGAGGCAGCGGGCTTTAGTTTTGAGGACAAGGGGCTTGAGTTCGACGTTCTGGTTGACTTTGATGTTTGACATAGTTTGTTTCTCCTTTTAATTCAAATATTTTTGTGGTCGGGTTTTACGTCTCGCCCCTCGACGGTAATTGGGATTAATAATGGTCTCTTTTTACATTTCTAATTCCCTCCCATCCTTCAATGTTAAATTTCTTAATCCACTTATCCAAGAAAGGTAAGATTTCTGGATTCATAGCCGGCCATTTATTATGGTGGCCGTGAACTTGTTCAATTTTGGTACCATCCGGTGACAAATTTAGAGTATAGAACGGTTCATCTGGTTTCTCCTTCTTCCTTAAGAACAAAATGATATCACTGCCGTTGGCGACACGGTTAATATAAGATCCGACGCAATGCTGCAGCAATGTACCTTCTCTTGTGAGATCTTCTGGTTTTTCGGGAATAATAATTGTATATGTCGGATCTTCATATACATATTTTTCCCAATTCGGTTTTTGAATTTCCCATTTTTCAGCCGCCGATTTAGATTCAAATTCGTGAATTTGTGCTGCTAATCGATCGTGAATCGTGTGTAAATCAACTAGACGAATTTTCAGAACACTTGACGTTAGAGGTTCACCACGAGTGACCTGGCGCATCATTTGAATTGTATCTCTCCAATTGCGCAGGTCTTGGGGAGTATACCCTTCTTTTTGCCAGAAACGGATTAGAGCTTCTTTATCCACGTTGGCGGGAATTAGATTCTCTCCATAGTATGGCCACGGATAATCTTTTAATTCATAAATCCAATCGAACAAAAGATCAAATTTTGAATTGCTTAATCCTCGCAAATCTGCCGTTTCATTATTGTACCAAAATTTTGCAATGAAATTGAATAAGTTTTGCATAGCAGATCGATAATTAAGGCCTTGATAATAACTAGGTTTTTGGTTTTGTTTGAGTAGCTTTAATAATTGTACAAATTTTGAAATTTGATATTTATTGACACCATACCAATCATAAGAATTTGTAAATTGTTTTTGATGCGAATGCGAGAGAACCCTTATCCAGTATCGAACCGGATACAAAGAAATCGTTGTCTGATACATGGAGATTAAAGAATTGGTTGCGGGGTTAATTTCATAGATTGAATACAATAAATCATTGTCGAAAAATGCTATAAATTCTTTGATATATTGTTCAACCATAGCTCGATCCCCATCAAATTTTCCATTTAAGTATTGGAAGTAATGAAGCATTATGCCGGGTTGCTGTTTAATATCTCCAAAATGCTTTGTGCGACATAGCGGTTCATAAACGGTTCCTTTGGCGACCTCGGGATTCCATTGAATGAGATCATAACCGTAAAGATCACGAACCTTATGCTTTTCATAATACCAATTATCTCCTCGCTTAACAAAATTGGAAAAATGTTTGGTTCCATCGAGAACAAATCTACCAATATATCCTTGCCCATTTTTGTAATTAATTATTAGGAGATCTTGATACTTGGTAATGATCGCGGACCTAAGAGAAGCATTAATTAGTCCCTCTGGAATCGGCGTGTGTAAAGCGTCGTAGAATTTTTCTTCCAATCCCTCTCCCATCGATTTTTTGGGACCATTAGCAGTAATAGCGTGATCTCTTGCATCATAAATTGCGTTACGTAGGAGAGAAATCATATTGGAATTGCACCACCAGGCCGATCTTCCGGAACTGGTAATTCCAACGTAGGAAATATAATCACCCCACGTTTCTCCTGTTTTCTTGAAGTCGGTAAAAGGGCACTCCCAAGATAGGTAGGCATTTAAAATGTCTGCTTCTTTTTTATATTGGAGAAGATACTTGACTTCTTTAATTACCGTATCATAAATGTAAACTTTCCCTTTATGGTATACGATAACATAGGGCACTTCATATTTCCATTTCTTCATGAAGTGACCCTGCTCATATATCTCTTGGGCGCTTTTTTCTGTGTTTAAGGTGATACAGAAGAACACTAAAATCGAGGGCTCAATTTTCTTGATGTAACACCCATTAAATTCTCTCCGGAGTTCTCCGCTCCAAAATTTATACCGGTAATTACATTCACTAATTTCTTCCTGGGACAAGGGGAATTTTCCAGTTAGCATATCAAACCAACCGCCTCGTTCAGCGTTGGAAGGATAATACTGTCCTTGGAAGCTTTGCATTGTTTTGGGGTTAAGCACCTCAGACTTGGGCACCTTCACCTCAAAAGATTCTTCTGCGATATTGCCTTTAAAGATGATTGTTCCATTCTGATGGAGATGAAACTGGAAACTAGGCTGTTTGTTCATAATTATTCCTCCTATTAATTAATAATTTTCTTCGATATTTTCATCGAATTCCGTGTAGTATTCTCCATCATAGCCTTTCTCTTCCATGATGGCCTCGTAGCACTCCGGGCATACACAACGGAATGGGATTCCGTGACAGTCATAGGTCCATCGCATATCCTCGCGGTGAACCTCCTGATGGCACATTCTGCATGTTTCCATTCTGATTTTTTCTTTGTGCATAGCTATATCCTCCTTATATTTTTATTTTATGGTTTTTACAACACTTTTATGAATATATAACTGATATTTATCTCGCATATATTCATATGGCGCTCTTTGATAGTAAGAATCCCAATGAGTTTGTTCTCCATAAGTACCCTTCATTAAAATAATTGTGGAGCAAGGATTGGTAATTGGGATATATGTATGCTTATTAGCTACAATCCATCCATAAGACGTTAACAGTTTGTTCATACGTCTATTAATATATGGGAAATTTAATGGTAGTCTGCTCTTTCCTGTTTCGTCAGGTTTAAAGTATTTTTCGTCTAATATATTTTGAAATTTTCCTTTGTGGAAAAACAGATTAGATGAGTTTATGTTATCTTTCCGACCTAATCCACAAAATCGCAGATCTACGCAATTGTTTTTTATATCTAAACGGTCTATTGCTTCTAAAAAACAATAAGAATTAAAATCTGTTAACGCTTGTATAATATCTTCTATGTTTTTAGTATCAATTCGTTTGATTCTGGATTCTCTTGGATTTATTTCATGTTCATTTTTATATTGCTTACAAGCAGTTTTGCTTTGCCAACAATATCCATGAGCAGCGCTGGTGTACGGATTGACCCCCGATTGAATATAATATAAAATCATATTTATTCTCCTTTATATTTAGAATGGGAAAATGGGCTTGCTTTAGCTTTCGCATGGGAGCCCACCCCGGGGCATTATATTATTTCACCTCCCAAACACGCTTATTAGCCGCAACTCTGAGAAGGCCCTTCATTGCGAGAGTGAAGAACGGAGGCTTACCACTGGACTTGGTGCCTCCGATTAAGGCCTCGTAAGTTTCCTTATCGACCTCGTGATCGTTGTGGCCATAGGTCACATCGTAGGTCGACGTTTTGAACGGATACAGAACGATCAGGTAGTTATCCGTCTTTCTGTTGTGCTTAAGGCGATTGGGGATTAACCATACCTCATTCTTCTTACGGGTCTCCTGGGCTTTCTTACCGCTCTCGGTCAACTCGTGCTTGGGCTCTTCGACGTTGATATCCACCCTATACTGAGTGCGGGTGGTTTTAAACGCCAAATCATCACCCGTCTTCTGTCTGTACTGCTTGACGGGGATTGCGCTCTTCTTGTAGGTGACGGTGACAAACTGGCCCTTGCCCACGTTGTAGAAGCACTGGTTGTACTTCTTGATGGCAGCCTCTTCTGCCGGGGTGAACTCGATTTTTTCTTCCATGTTGTTCTCCTCCTTGTTGTTGATTTTGGGGTTGGTTTTGCTGTTGGTGTGTTTCATAATTTGTTCCTCCTTTTTATTATTTCCCTCATCGGGGAGTATTTCAAGTAAATCATGGTTGGGGATGGCCGCAAGGCCACCCCATGTTCCGTGAAGCTGACCGAGATCGTCCACATGAGTTACGATGCCGGTGCGGTTGGTATATCGAGGTTCACCCTCCATATACTTGATGAGAATGCGCTTGCCGAGATACTGTTCGTTCTTTTTCATAATTTGTTCCTCCTATTAATAATTATTGTTGATTAAAATATCCAATTCTGCTGGCCGTCATCTTCTTCGCCGCATTCCGGTTCCTCCTTTTTCTGATCTTTTTTGAATTCATCAATCCAATCTTGTAAAGCTTCAATCCAATCTTGTAAAGCTTCAATCTGTTTCATTTGATTGGTTATTGTCCAATCAGTGTTGAGGCACTTTGCTTCAACCCAGTTCATTATAGCCTCTGTTAAAGCTTGCTCACGAATTATATCGTCATTTCCCCGAGCTTTTTTAATATCGACAATTACGTTATAAACCCATTCAAGTTCTTCGGGGGTACTTCTGGATACTGCAATATTGCAAGCACGGTCCCATAAATCATCTGCGCTATCTTGCTCATTGTTTTCGTCTCGGCCCTGTTCAACCAAATTGGCATAAGTCTCTACCGTAGAGCGAATGACATCCAAACACTGTTTGTCGCTCATCGTCTGAAGGTTAGGTAACACGGTTCCTTCATAAACGATTTCGAAATCTTCGCCGTTGCGGATTAAAACTTTACCATTGGAGCAGATAAAGTACACAGAGTTGTCTGCGTATTCTTCTCCGCAATCCTCATCAACAACGTCGACGACTTTTCTGACAGGAACGTTGCCAGCAAGAAGGCATTTCTGACAGAATTTGATGAGCGCAGCTCCTTCGTATGCGTTTCTAGAGAGATAGGAAACAAGCTCCATAAGCTCAGGGGTTTCCTTTTCACCTTCGATGACGAGGCCGATACCTCCGACTGCGCCCTGGGCAAACATGTTGCTCGGCACGTTGGCGGGAACGGTTCCGGTCATATAACCCGTCATATACGGCTTATCGCTGTGAGCAAGCTGAGCGGGGATCTGGTCGCTAAATCCGACTTTAACACCGGATCTGTCGAGTTTGTTAAGAATAGAAGCCATTTTTATTTCATTCATTTTAATCTCCTCCATTTTGTTATTGTTTTTGTTGGTGTTGTTAGCAGCGGTGTTGATGGTGTTGTTGTAGTTGTACATGGTAATGTTCCTTTCTGTTCTCTTTGGGTTGTAAAATTTTAAAGTCATTTTGACTCCCAAATTATGAGAACGGGCACAATAAAAGAATTATTTTATTGTGGCTGTTGCCATCCACGCTTTGAAAGCCTGGATCTCTTTTGAGAGAGCTTTGCTATGATTCCTACGCTTGAGATTTAAAACGCTCTGATTAAGCCAATTTGGATTGCATAAGACTTTTTCATAAGCGATTCTAAATCCTTTGTAAGCTTTAATAGATTTCGCATTAAGCCTACTATACTTAAGGTGTGCCTGTTGAAAATTCATTTTATCACCTCCTTATATTTTAATATCATAGACGTCGAGGTGTCCATCCTCGAAATCTACTTCGACGCCGAAGGAGACGGGTTCAACTTCATATTCTTCTTTGATTGCTTTTTCTGCGAACTCGGCGAAGAGTTCGACCGGCGTGTGCTGGTCAATGGGGTGAAGGTCTTTTAATATGACTTCATCCAGGTTGTAACGAAGTGTTAATAAATTGTTCAGTTCATTTTCCTCCTTATATTTTTAATTTGAGATAGAAAGTATCTCGAAGAGTCGTGAAAAACCCTTCGTCTTCGCCCAGAGACCCGAGAGGATCTCGTTCTCTGTGTTTCTCGAAAGATTTGCCTAAGCCCATCCATAAGATTTCTTTCTGATGAATAGAAAGATCAGAAAGTTCGATAGAAAGAAATCCGTCGAGGACATCCTCAAAGATAAGATTTACAACTTGAGGATTACCCATATGAATTGACTTGGAATTTTTCTTGGTTCGTTCGAGAATAAGGTTCCATTGTCCCCAATGAAGTTTGGGGAAATCTTCCTTATAAAGATTTGCCAGTCTTTCTACTCCTTCAATGCAGGGGCGAAAATGATGAGGTTGATTGGTTGTGACGATGCGAGTTTTGTAAGTTTTCATATTGTTTTCCTCCTTAAATTATATAAGATTCATTTCGATCGCTTGGCCCAAAAGGACTAAGTCACATACTGTAATTCCTAAAGAAGAGACAAGGCCCGCAATCTGCGGACCTGTCTCTTCCTGTTTCGAAGCGTGGTTCATGATAAGGAACACGGCCACGTCGCTGATAGTTAAAATTCCCATAAGAACAAAAAACATTTACTTTTCCTCCTTTTTATTATCAGGTTTTACTAAGGGCTCTGCTTTGAAGAATGAATCAAAAATTGCTTGCATTGCCTTTGCTTGCGCAATGGCGGCTTTGGTTTCTCGATCCATGATTGCTTTGAATTCAAGATCGGTCATTAATTTTCACCTCCTTTCGCGTTGGGAAGGACTACTCGTAGTCCACGAGAAATGGGTGGTTTGCTTGCAATCATCCACCATTTGAGTCCTTCGTTGTGGTCATCGAAGATCGTTGCTTTTGATTCGTCCTCGACCCACTTGGAGTCGAGGACGTTGTAGTAAGATCTCTGATGTGTGGTAGTATTGATGCCCATAATTACGTATTTATTAGGCATTATTCATTACCTCCGCATTTAATGTTTACGTAATTCTTAATCATAGATCGAACAACAGTCATATGATCGGTCTCGGCCTCTTCATACGCGTGTACCAAGTCCAGTAAAGGCGTTTCGGACTTCAGTAATACTGCCGCTTCATCCTCGGTAAGCGGGTAGTCGTATAAAGAAAAGAAGATATCTTCTCTCAGCGCGTATTCGTGAGCGTGCTGTAGAATTTCTCCCTTGTCGAAACCAAGGTGCTGCTCATATATTTCACATTCTTCGCTCATTTTATCAAACAGCTTGCTCATGTTGGGGGCATAAGACCATACGTTGGTGCTGTTGGTTTTGTTTTCGTTCATAATATTGTTCTCCTTTTCGTTTTTGGTATTGTTGGTTTTGTTTTCGTTCATTGTTTTTTTCTCCTTTTAATTTAAATATTTTTGTGGTCGGGTTTTACGTCTCGCCCCTCGACGGTTCTTATCCTCCTCTCTTATTTAGTAACAAACTGATCAACAATCACATTGTGAGCTACGGTAGTTAGAGGCATACCAGCTACTGCTCTAGTGAAGTACTGCTGATAGTTGTTTTTGTTTTTGTCGGGCTCGTGATGCGTTTCGTAATCAGCAACCGCCTGTAACGCTTTAAAAGCCGTACTATTCAAGTTACCTAAATCAGCGGCCTCATACGTCTTCACAAGCTCACCGAAAAGACGCTCGTAGCGGTCTTTATTGCGTTTCTTTTCGTCTGAGTCAGGCAAAACATTGTCAGCTTTCAGAACAGCGGGAATGATTTTGTTCTGATACTGCGCTTTGCTTACTGCAATTTTTGCCAAGTATTCGCAATCTTCAGTAAGAAGCTTGATCTGAACACTATGTTCTTTTAAGATTCTATCGCCTTCTGCGAATCTCTCGGGTGCCGTAATCGTATGTCTGACAATCAGACTTGCAATTGCATTCTTGAATGCAAGCGGCAGAGTATTCTTACAGGCCACTCGAGTGGGCGTAAAGCACACACGAACCGCCGAAGAACCGTCGAAGGAGTTGGTAAAGAGGAGATATAACTTGTACTCTTCACCCAAAATCGTGACGGGCGGTAGTTCAATAACGACGAACAAGCTGCCTTTTACGGCGTTTTTCTTGGTTCCGTATTCACCGACTCTGATTATCTTTCCTCCGGTTTTTGCGAGAAGAGTATCGATGACACTGAGGGCCTCGGCATTCTGGACAATACCGTAGCTCTGCTTAACGACGTCGATGGGGAATCTCTGGCCGTTGGCAATCTTCACCGTAGTGGCTAAATTCGGCATCAAGATTGCCTGGCTCATATCGATGGCCCACTGACCATTTTGGTCGATGATGTGTTCTCCGTTGTCGTCGTAAAGATACGGCGCCGTAAAGGTGGCCTCTTTGACCACCTTATAGTTGAGGAGTCCTTCGATAAGGGCCTCCTCGATGTTTTTGCCGTTAATAATTTCTCTGCCGAAGTTTTCAAAAAAGTAAAAATTGCTCATGATGATTTCTCCTTCTGTTCCACTTGGGTGGTGAAATTTTAAGATCATTTTGATCCCCAAGTTATGGAACAATGAAACTTTTATTTTATTGGTATTTGCCTAATTAACCACAAGCATGGGCATCACCTCCTTTCTGTGATGGTTTTAAATTAGAACTTTATTTTATTGTATTCGGCCATAATATGGTCGTATACGAATTTGGTATATTCCAGGCAAATCTCTAAATTAGATTTATTGGGATCGTATTTCTGCCCCAGATCAACTATTTTGTTCCACCTTCCCGGATAAACGACTGCAAACAAACGATCGTCTTTTTTAAACAAAAACATGTGATCATAAATGCGTGTGGGCATCAAAACTAGCCCAAGAAGATTTTTTCTGGGATTGTCTATTAAATGATGGAATTCGCAGTAGGTATAATCTAGTTCGTTTATTTTAGACTGAATTCTTTCAGTCCATTTTTCCAGATACTCCCAATTGCATTCAGGTTTTAATTCTGTTTTTATTAGATTACCGTATTTATCATAGTATTTGTAAATCGGTAAATCAAAGTTGGGAAAACCCGGAATGCTTTTCGGAGTTTTAGTTGTTTTTTCTTGTCTCTTTTGATAAGAGGCTTTGGTTTTGCGGTTTAATTCGTTAATTTTTTTAGTAATGATGGACCTCGCTTTGGCTAGGTCTTCGATGTCTTTTTGGATTTTGTCAAATTGCTTGTTCGATAAAATTTCTCTCTTCATTTCTTTTTTCATTTTCTTTTCCTCCGTATTGTTGTTGTTGGTGGTGGTTAATTTTCTTTCTGCTTGCATCTTTTTATTCCTCCGTTTTTTATTTTTAAAGCTCGATGACTTTGTAGCCGTTGGCTTTAAATTCTTGTGCCTGATAGGCGTCTATATCCATAGTGATTTCCATGCCGTTTTTGGTGACCAAGCATGGCTTTTTGGGTAATGCCCTTCCGTTAAGTTTGCTGACGATCTTTCCTGTTTTACGGGTTTTCTGTGTGGGAGCGTCCTTTTTGGGGTCGAAACCATTCATAAAGTTATACTGCTCCATTGCAGTGGAACCATTTCCTTTGAATTTTGCCATTATTATTTCCTCCATTTTAATGTTTAAATATTTAGCGGGCTTTATTTACCTCGAGCCCGCCAGGAACGAGGTGAGAGGTTTACCAGGTGGTATGTTTCTCGCGGCGCGCGGCCTTATAATCGCGACGATTGTCGCCTTTATGTGCTTTGGGGGTGTAGGCGACTTTGGCGGTTGCGGTGGCTTTGTCGACGGCTTTGAGAGCCGCAGTGTGATTGGTCGGCTCGTGAGCCGATCCAGGTTGTGCGGCATTGCACGCAGCAATGAGCTGTGCCATTGTCATTTCGAATTCCTCCTTTCTATAACAAAGATACCCAAAAGGGAGACGCCCAGCAAAATGAACGTTGTCACCAGCAGCGGCGTCGTGTTGGTGATGACGTCGGGGTCGATTATCCCACGTGAATTAATGTACGCGAGATAGTCTTCTGTTGAGGCATAAACGTATGCCACGACAAAGCCGGCTACTCCGGCAAGGACGGTGAGGATCTTTATGATCCTCCAAAGAACCTTTTTCATAAGGTTCTCCTTTCTGCGGGGTTTACCCGCTAATAATAATAGGAGAGTGAACTCTCCTTTGAACCCTATTTACAATAGGATTCAAAGCAGAGGCGGAGCAGGATGTAGAGTCCTGCTCCGCTGAGGGATTAGTGAGCCCCGTAGGGCTCGTTGTTGATCTCATCGATATCCTCGAGAGTGAGGATGCCGATGAGGACGTCGTCCTCGAAGGATTTTTCGTCAGCCATTATTTTGCCCCCTTTTTGATGACGAGTACGAAGTCGTGTCCGTCAAATTTGCGTTCGACGGTAACGCCGAACTGTTTTGCCATTTCTTTTACGACCTGGCAGCGGGTCGCGAAGCAGCGCTCACAGTCGTGAGCTAACTGCTCCTGCGGGTCCGCGAAGGAAATCTGATGATTTTCATCGCGAAACTTGCAAACCCCGCAAAGGACGTTGACCGCATCGGTAATACGCTTTTCGACGGCGGCGTCCTTCATGGCAGTGAGGCGACTTTCTATTTCAGAAAGCCCCTCTTTCAGCTCCTCGCGGATTGAGGCGAGGTCGTCAGCTGCGATGGCTGCCTCATAACCTTCGGCTTCCGCGAGAAGCCTTTTGATAGTCCGGAATTCCTCCGGGGTGTAGTACAGTTTAAACATTTTCATATCCTCCTTTTGGATATTTTTTATTTGAAGGGATGTACCGACCCTTCTCTGAATCCTCTTAATAAGAAGACTCAGAGAAGGGGAAGAGGATGTAGAGTCCTCTTCTGCCTTCTTGAAGAATTACTTAAGATGCTTAAGTTTTTCTTCAATGTCGATCTGCTTCTCAACGAGCGAGAAGGGATCGGCCGCGAGGGCTACAATGCCCTCCGCGAGCTCGCGGAGCTCTTTGAGCCTCCTTTCGTAAATTTCGACATTTTCAATGCCGTAGGGGGTGTTCATAGCCCCCTGTATTTCTTTGGCCCTCCGGCCAATAATGGTGAGAGCGCCCAGGGTATCGCCCTCTTTGAGGGTCAGAATAATCTGGCCCTCGAACGATATTAAGTTTTTGATGTCTCTCTGCATGAGAGACACCTCCTTAAGATACTCGTCTTATTTAACCTCGCCGAGCTAGTAACGAGGATCTAGTTAACCTTCGTAGATCACAGGACATTGTCGGATTATGCGTACCGCCGCTCGTATTATTTTACGTCGCTGAGTAGGACCTTTTCACGACGGAGGTCTTAGAGACCTTTCTCGAAGTCTTCGACGAAGGCTCCGAGAAAGACCCCTAAGGGGGGTCTTATGAATTTTCTTCTAATAAGAAGAGTTGCTCTTCTTCCTCTTCTAAAGCCTCAACTTCTTTCAGATGCAAATCAATCATTTGTTCTGTTTTTAATGAGGTCGTGCATGGTTCATGCATTTCTTCAATAATATTTTTAGGCATGATATTATAGTGTTTTGCTAAATATTCGATACTATCGCGATCTCCCGCGATTTTGGTCCATATTGTGGGTTTACCTTTTTGAACTAATTTAATTAGTTCTTTGGGGGCCAGATTTAACGGAGTGTGGAAACTGACTTGTATTTTATGGTCCACACTAATTTTCTCATATCGGGGATTTAGTATGCTACCTTTGAGTTGAAAATAGGTATTGACTATTCCCCGTTTTAATTCAAAATATGTGATAATAGAAGGATAACCATTTTGGTCCGGGGCGGCTTCAACCCAAAATGTGAAATCACTATTTTTCATATTTTGAATTAGTTTTATGGCTTGCATAAAATAACGCAATTTTAATGCGTAAAAATCCGCATATATATCTTGAGTTATTTCAGGCATTTCGACAATTGGGAATTTATCTTTTGCTATTAAATTTGCTTCATGAGCCAATAATAGCAATCTTGCAATTTGTCTATTACCATAAAAATTACTTTTAGACATTGGATATTCCTCCTTTTTAATAAATTTTTATTCGATCCCTCCTTGAAACCCATCGTCTTTTCAGGGTCGTGGAGAGCCAACCTCCCCCGAGGGGGGGGAGGGTTTTAATCTCCTTGAGAAGAGAATTTTCTTGTCCAGCAAGTCAATTCTCTTCCCTCCTTTCTTGGAATATATCGGGCTTAACGTACCCCATCCAGCCGCTCTTCTCGACTTATCGGCAAAGCTCTTGTTTATGTGAAGAGTCACAAACTCTGCGGGTATGAGGGAGCCGAACCTCTTTTGTTGCCGACCCCGCTATCAGCTGATCGTCGAGCGTTAAATATGTTTTATTACTATTACAAAAGTAATAAAACCCCGCGATCCGTGCCTCGTGTTTATTGTGCGTGATCCTTAAGGGCTTGAAAGGGCACACCCAAAGACTAACTGCTGTTCATTAATTTCCCTCTTTTCTTTTGATTTTTGAAGAGCTGAGCCCTTCTTTGAACCTTTCTGCGTAGAAGGGTTCAAAGAAGGGGAAGAGATTTACCCTTTCGGGTTGGTGATGAGTCTTATTTAAACTCGCGACCCATTAGACGAGTGAGAGAACGTTAAATTTTACCCTCTCTTATCGCCTCCTCGAAGGAGGCTTTAATCCACCTCCTCATAACCTCCTTGTCGGAGGTGTTTTCGCCCATGTGGTGGGCGAGGAGGAGCCCCTCGACGGTGACTTCTTCCTTTTTGTCGTCGGTGACGACGATGTTGAGGTCGGTGGTGACTTCGTCGGCGATGGCGAGGGCCTGAGCCCTCATATTGTTTATTTTGTTGTTCATAGCAAAACCTCCTCAAGCCCATGGTTGACTCCTCTTTCGAGTGAGTGCTCGTCGAGCTTGAAGCTTTGCTAATGCCCTTTCGGGCTGGTGGTGGGTCTTTGCCTTGTGAATCTTCTCAATCCCACCAAATGAGAAGAACAAGTCTTAGTTAACGTCCAAGACTTGCAGAAAGACGTCTCATCTCCGATATTAGCCGAAGATGAGAATTGCGAGGATCGTGTTCACGATCATCGTCGCGACGACGGCGATGATGCCAAGACCCTCAAGTATGTCTTTCTTATTGAAAGACTTGAGAGTCTTAAGATCCTCTTTGAGATCGGTAACGATCTCTTTGAAGAATTCTTCAAACATCTCTTTTCCTCCTTTCAGGAAAACTCCGGTCATTATAGTTATACGATCAACGGCCAGGTCGTCGACTACGGCTTCTTCTCCTGCCAGTAATCCCTATTGGGATTGCCCTGAGAGGAAGCTGAAGAGCATAAACTCTTCTTTAATCCTCTCTTAATAGAGGGGATTAAAGAAGAGCCCCTCGAAAGGGACTCTTCGTAGATAGGAGGTTATACTCTCCTCCTTTCAATGGTTTTCGCCCTTTTATAGGGCGGTGCCGCAATCGCGTCACGGACGGCTGCAGCAGCCCATGATTTAATCACCGCAACGTTGGTGATGTCGTCGCCCATGACATAGGCGAGATAAACACCTTCGAGGGCGAGTTTTTCGAGTTCGCTGTCGGTGAGGTTGAGGCCGTTTATTTCAGCCTCTTTTTTGGCAGCCTCGATGGCTACCTTTCTAAAATAATTAGTTTTTTCTGTCATCTTCAATACCTCCTTAAGGTAACCTCGTCCAGTATCTCTGGTTCCGAGGTGAGTGCGCCACGCTCCGATGACGGCGACTTCTGCGATCTCTTCTTGAAACCCATCGTCTTTTCAGGGTCGTGGAGAGCCAACCTCCCCCTTGTGGGGAGGGTTTTTGTAAGGGTTGTTCTCTTAAATAAAGGGAACGACCCAGGCGACGAAAGTCGCGATGGCGGTAGCGATGGCGGCGAACTCAATGCCCAGAAGGGCAAGGAGTTTCGTGGTGGGATCAACGTACTCGTCGTCAACGGCGAAGGTTTCGCCATTGCGGGTGATGGACGTGATTTTGATGCCGCTGGGAGCGTTCTCTTTGATAAACGCGACGTAATTGTCGGGGGTTACCCCCATCGCGTTATCGTCGGCATAGTCGAAAAATTCGCTGACGGTGTTGTCGAAGCTAAGCTCGTTAGCTTCACAATAGGCTTTGAAGCCCTTCGAGCTCGGCCAGATATCGATATCGTGAGCGCGCCAGTTAAGGCAGCGCCTCACATATCTTTTTACCGCCTCTGCGGTGTTGGTGGGGAGAACTTTTTCCCAAGTAAGGTTATTATTTGCTACTGTCATTTGAAAGCACCTCCTAAAGGTCAGCAAGGATTGTTTTTTAAGTTCATTTTGAACTCCTTGCTGTCGGGTGCGCCAAGCCCACCGATTTGATCGGTCAAATGACGGCGACCAATTGAATCATCCAATCATCCTGAGTTTTTGATCGGATGGTCCAATATAGAGAGCTTTTAAAGTGAACCTAATTTACATTTTAGGCTCTCTTTTTTATTTTAAGCTCTCTACACCACGTCAAAAATAGGACCCAACCCAGATTTCGCCCTCTTCATCTCCCCCCCATAAAAAAAGAAGACCCGCCATCGCAGATCTTCTCCTCTTCTTCCTCTTCTTCCTCTTCCTTTACCAACAACCCTTTATATCATTGCCCTTTCAAAAGCGTCCATGATCTCGTCGACCTCTTCCAGGTTTTCGCCGCAGATCAATAATTTATCCTTTAACTTCTCCATGACCCTCTCAAACTCATCGCTTCTTTTCTTCGGGATTTTGCAAATGATAAATTGCCAGCCATCATCATTCGTAAAAACTGTCTGACTCTTAACCTTGATCCCGGCATCTTCCAATAAGCTTTCTGCCTTATTGCCCTTATCAAAATAACCATACCTCGCAGCCAGCGGATTATAAGTCTTCAATTTAATATAATATTTATCTTTCAAACCATCCACTCCCCAGTCTTTTCAAATCTTTCCATTTTCATCGTCCTTAACTTCGATTTTTATTTTGCCATCTTTTTTCCAAATACCATTCTTATCCGCGCTCCAACTATAACTAAACTCCGGACAAACCACAATATTATTGTCCTCTTTGCCAATACTTTTAATAATCGTAGGAATTGGCAGCAGATCCTTCCTTGCCTGTTCAGCAATCTTAACCGCTTCAATCATATCGGCCTCATTAAACCATCTCTCCAAAGGATAAATCTCCTATACCAATCTCTCATCAGGCTTGCCCGTAACCGTCTTGCCTTTCTTATAAACCGGACAATAAAAAACTTCATCCTTTTCTCCATAGGTTCTGTCGCGTATAATTGCCATGTCTTCATCGACGTATACGCACTCAGCATGCTTTAAAATTTGTTTGCCGGGATAAAATTTTTCAATATAAGCCTCTGCTTTCTTAATAAATTCGTTTTCGCTCATTGTCTTTTCCATGTTCTTTCTTCCTTTCATTTTATCTCATCAATCCAGTACTCAACCTCGACACCAGCAGCTCCGTAAGCGACTCCCCCAATTGTCAAGTAACCGTCGACTTCTCCTTCCCACTCGTCCTCGATCCTCTTCATTACTTTTGGTGCCATTTTATCGCTCCAGCCAACAACGGCTCCGTGCAACTTGCTCTCGTCCCAGCCGTACCTGGTCCTCGGTCTCGTAACCTTAATCTTAACCTTTCCCTTAATCCGTCTCTTGCTAACCATAATCAGACTGGCGAACCAGTTGCAGTCGCAGACAATAATCTTATTGCCTTCTCTCCAACCACTATTATACTTAAGAGTACAAGGACCATCTTGATTTTTAAAATGATAATATTTCCAGTCCTCTTCTTCTCCGCACCATTCTTCAATATTATCCTCCGGTCTGAATGCTCCCTTGCATTCGATGAGTTCGCCTCTGTCGTAAACGAAACCGCCAATCATATTTTTAACACGCTTGCATTGATTTATTGCAATCCTTTCAATCCTTGCAAGACCGTCAACAACATCATTGCTCCAGTTAAGAGTGCAATCACTCATCGTCAGATTCATTGACTTCTTCTCAATCAGACAAGCGCTCCTCGCAGAACTCATAAACATGTTTCTGATATCGATCCCGTCGCATTCGGTGATCTCCCACTTATGCTCTGTGAAACCGTCAAGTCCTCCAAAGTTAAATCTCATATTCTTGCATCTGGTCAGTTTAACATCTTTCGTCTCCGTCGCTGCAATAACATTCTCAAAATCCATATCATGACAATTCTCAGCCTCGATGAAGTAATCCGGATTGCCAACACAAAGGAAGTTTTTAATAACCCCTGTGCACCCCTTCAATTGACACCCCTTCTAAACTTGTACCATATACAACCCATCAATATCGACTTCTCCGGAGGCTTTGAATCCGACCTCTTTGCCTCTTATGACACAATCCTTGATTTCCAAATCCTTGACATCGATCTCACAATCAAGCAAGGTCAGATTTCTTAATCTGAGACTTTCTCCTTCGAACTTGACTCCCTTGATAACGGTCAAGCCTCTTCCGCAGCCGTCGAACTCGTTGCCTTCTGCTTTATAAAACCTTCCCGCTCCAAGTCTCTTAATCGGAACAGGAGGAACATCAATTTCAGTAAATGTCGTCTGTCTCATTAAGTAATCGACATCTTCAAAGTTATTCCAGTGTTCACATAATACCGGCCATGCAGGTTCCTTTCCTTTGAACGAGCAGTCCCAGACCTTGCACCTTCCGTTTGAGCCGTTCCATTCGAAAGAATGCTCTCCAAAGATGTTGTTATTGAAACCAAGCCATCTGCATGAAGTGACTTCAACATCCAGTTTATTATTTTGAAATATGCAGTCTCCGATGGAACATTCTCCAGTTCCGATCATATGAACACCCTTGTCACACTCGTCAAAGAAGGAGTAAGAAATATGTCCCCCATTGACACAGCCCATCCATTCAATTCCGGTTTCGCACTTTTCAAAGGAGCAAGACCATAACTTATCGAATAAGCTGGCTCTTAATTTGACTCCTCCTTTGCATTCCTCGAAGTTGGAATCATAAATATATGTAGTATCTCCTCCGCCTTGATCAATATCAATGGCCCATTTGGAAGATCTTTTGATATGACATCTGACAACGACAATGCCTGTGCTTACAGGTGTTCTTGCTCTTAAGAATAAAAATGTGCCGATATCTTCTGCGGTTATGCTATCAAACGTTGCGAACTGTGCCATATGAGAAAGTTCAAAGGCGGTTTCGACATTATTAATTTTAAGATGCTTAAAGGTATGAAACCCTTCCTTTGAAACCCTTGCAATGGTCTTTAAATCATGGAAGTTGCAATATTTTATAGATACAATGCTCTGGGACTCAACAACAGTTGCTCCTGGTCCGGTCACTTCAAGATCTCTTAAATGAACGGTTGATATATCCCTCTCATTTATTCCTTTTCTGCATTGGCAGTTAATCCATAAATTGGACTCGATCTTGATCTTGGCGCCTTCACCTTCGATTGATAACATGCCGTAAGTCGAATCCGGATCCGCGTCAGCTCTTATATGCAAGGTACCTTTGAAGATATACTCTCCAGCCTTGAGCTGCATATAAGGCTCTTTCTCTTCATCAATAAACGCCTGAAAGCGAGGAGTCATATCCTCGCCGGTATCGGGCGCTATATTATATTTTAATTTAAGTTCTTCTGCTTTCATATAATCACTCCTTACGGAAAATGTTCGCATATTCGGGTTTTAAAGAGCTTTCGATAATCCTTTATAACCCACTTAACCATCGCTTCATAAATCGGTTGTGTCTTAACCCAGCCATTGGTCTTATGTCCTGCGACAATTTTTTGATCCTTGCTGTACTGCAGTCCGACTTCCAACCAGCCGTCCTTGCACGTGACGTAAATATCGAAGGGAAATCCCCAGTTGGGACCAACCACATTGTGCCAGTCGATTATTAATTTGTTTTTGGTGCTTGTGTATCTCTTATGAGGAGGACATATTTCTTCCCAGGTGGGGAAAGGAGGCTTTCTTAATTTCATGACTCTTCTTCTCCTGTTATATTTAATTTAAAGCAAGAGATCGGAGTATTCTTCCCCATAACTCTGAACTCAATCAGATCGGGGTATTTTTCTCTTATCTTCTTGTAAACTTCTTTCTTCTTCTCCGGCTTCAATCCAGCCAGTTTAAAGATCTCGTTCTCATCGTACTTGATCCAGTTTGATTGATGAGGGTGCAGAGTACGATAACAACATAAGGCTCTTACATAAGCGCCGACATCAGCGTCTTCGAGGCAGGCAAGCAACGCTTCTTCTTGACTGGTTAACTCAACCGCAATTGCTGGTTCGTTTATTGCTTTGGCATTAAAGGATAATGAGTTTGAAATGCCGCAGTTAAAGAAGAGCCAGAACATAAGATTCTTTGGGTGAGGACATTGCAAGGATACGGGCTCTTTCAAATTGGGAAAAGGAGGAGACTCGGGGATCATATTCCAGAACTCTTTAACTTCCTCCGGTTTGATATCCGGTATAAGCTCTTTGAATACTGAAGCTGGTACAATGATTCTGCCCATCATTAAGTTCATAAACATTATTTGTCCAAGAGTTTGTTGATTTTTGGTCACGGCGTTTCCTCCTTTTCATGAGGGACAGACTTAAGAATATAAGTTTTGCCCAAGTATTCTTGTCCATTTGGATCTTCTACGGGAACCACTGTTTCTCCTTCTGGGATTAAATCAATAATGTTTTCTCCAAGCATATCCCAGGCAAAGCCCCAGTTGAACTGTCTGTAAATTTTGGATAGTTGTCCGCAGTAATACAGAAACTCTTTTGAGGAGATGCCGCGCATGATATCCCAACAATTGGTGCGAAGGAGATCAAGAAGAGTTTTTCTCATTCTGACGTAATCTTCTTCTTCAATTGAGTAAGGAAGCGACGCTGTGGAGTCTGTGGTATTGTAGATATCCCAGGCTCTTTCCAAGGCATGGAGCTGCATCCTCGAAGAGAATATGTTGTATGCTTTTTTGATCTATGTTAACTTCTCCGGATCAAATTCGAACTCATCGTCGAAAGTGGGGAGAAGAGAAATGTTTTCTCTATCGTACTTGATTCTAAAGTCTTCGTGTTCGAAAAGGTGACAGATGTTGTTCATCGTACAGGGAGAATCAAGTAGAGGACTGAACTTGTAAAATCTTTTTACAAGTTGAAGTTCAGTAGGAGTTTTATTCTATTTGCCAAGGACTTTCTTAAACTTCGCACCGAACTGAGCTTGAGCAATCGTATTATAAGCATTCTCATAGCGCTTATATTTCTGATTTAACTCTGGATAAAGATATCTGAAGAAGTAAGGCTTCTTGGAAAGAACCATTGAATTGTGACGGTATTTCTCTGCCTTGGTGGCATCATCGTCGTCTTCGTTAATGGTTTCAAAATGCTTCCATTCAGAGGGAAGGACGGGAGCAGCAGAACCTTTGATGCGATCGATCTCTTGTCCCACAATCTCTCGAAGAAGCTTCTTTCTGAGGCACAATTCATCATATTGAGACTTTTGATTATCTTGTAAAAACTGTGCTTTCATGGTCTCAATAATTGTGGCACAATTGCTGAATCCACCAACACCAGTCCCAAGTCCCCGTATATCGGTTTTAACCTGGTTCTCCAGAGTAACCTTTTGCAGTGGAGCGGAGCCCTTTTCGTAAGTAATGATATTGTGGTCTTTATGAGCGCCATTGATAAAGTAATCGTTGTCAGTAGAAAACACAATGTCGCCATCAAAGTCGGCATCTTCTGCTCTCAAGGTACTGGTATCGTAAGTATTAAACACTATGCCACTCTTGATATATTTAAACCATTCATCAACGGTCTCATTCTATGCAATTGAAAGCATGGGATTGTGTTCATGTTCATCGATCATCGGGCTGCGGCAAAGGTCAATGGTGCGGCCTTCGGGATATCTCTCTGTCCAGAATTTGGACCAGATTTCATCTTTGCCCAAGCAACCTTTCGGTTCCAAGCCAAGAGCACTTTGACATTGCGCAAGAGGATCAGAAATCATAAATTGATAATTGCCGTGGACCCAGATTTTACCAATCTTTGCTTTCTCAATAAGACGCGCAATGGTTTTATACATTTTGGCCTGAATATATCCATCGTGAATCATTTCGTGATTCTTAACGACGGCCTTTATGGCAGTGGATTCGGTCGCTCGTAATAAAGAGTCGTAGCTTAAATCTCCGCACCCTCCGCCTATTGCAAACAATAAACCAAATAGTTCATCACCGGAGCAAATCTTATGGATCCAATCGATCGTCGGCTAGATCATTTTGATGGTATCTTCTTTGTTAATACCCAGGGTCTAAATATATTGATAATTCGCTTGTACGAACTCGTCATCGCGTTTTCTATTATATCTCGCAACGCCCCATTTAATATCAGCAGCGTCGGCATATTTTTTGTATTCTTGCCAAGAGCTGTAATACTTGTGCATCTTGAACTGCGATTCGCTTAAGATGACATCGATTTCGTCTATGGGATAAGACCTACCCCACTTGTCATATATTTTGTCAATTCCCTACGATTTGGCGTATGCTCTAAAATCAAATGGGACCAAATTGCCTTTGATAAATACGCTTCGTACCACAAAAGACGAAGGAACATAATCTTGTGCCATGTCTTCTGCCCATTGTGCAGCGAATGATGGATCAATAAGCCCTTGACCATCTGCGCAGTTAAGTTCGATATCCATGTGGCGAGGTTCCACTATTGACTTGCCGTTCTTTTTAGTAATAAAATCGACCGGTTCCTCTTTAAGGGTGCGATAATAATCTTTGATAACACAAACCCTTGGGGTTCTGACCCAAAGCACTGAGGAAAATGCCAACGCAAAATATGCATGATACTTTGCCAGATTAAATTCACTAATTCGGTGACCCAAGTCACACATTAGATTGGTAAAGATTGTGTCGTAAAGTTCCTCGTTGATAAAGGTGATTGTGTTTCTTCGCATTTGACCAGATCCGCAGCAGAACCGTCTATAGTGAATGCCATTGACGTCAAAACCTTTCACACCAAATTGTTTGTAATCGGATTTTTTAATAACCTCGATGTTGATGATATCTTTCACAAAGAGAACAGAAGTGATCTGGTTGTTAATGTTATTGGCTTCTTTGGTTAAGCCTTCACGACGATAATATCTTAAACTGGAGCGCAAGGACTAAACATAGTCGTAAATCTAATCGGGCGTCCGTAAATCGTTGTAGTACTTTCTAATCTGATGGAAGACCAAGTTATCACTGATGGAAATAAGCGTATTTTCGGCTCTGGCCTGTTTGATTGTGTATGAGGGGATGTTGCAATTATTTTTCACTATAAGCGAGGAAGGCAGCTTATAGATCTAATACAGGTTTTGTCTAACGGGCAAATCAAAGCCTTCTTTCTGTAATTAGTAGCAGGGGCAAATCATTTTCTTGTTTTTATCGAAGAATAAAATTATTTCTACAATTTCCTTCCAAGAGGAGGCTATGTAGAGGTTGTCTTCTGTGCCCGTAGTCTTATTCCACGGAAACTCATAGTCTTTTAGTAATATTTTGATACCGGCATTGGTTTGCAGGCAATCAGTACGATCGTCGATCTATATGCCCTTAGACATATCGATGGAGGACTTATCAAACTTTCCTTCCACGTTAGAAGAGATTAGATGATACTTCGTTCCTTTGGGAAGGTTCTTATCCAGCCATTGCTTTTTCTTGGCCAGATTTTCTTCGGTTCCAATGGATACGACATTTAAGTTAAACTTGTTCGCATAATTGTTTAAGAATTCCTAAAAGCCGGGCTGAAAGGTTAAACGATCGAAAAAGCTCTAACTCTCAAAGAGCGCTATAACGTCTTCTCTGGAGCACTAGGCTATTCCTTCAAAATTCCAGCCTTTCAGATCGACAATTGTTTTTCTGGTACAATTGCGTTCGTTTAGTATTTTGATTATAGTCTCTGCAGAATTGACGATTGTATCATCAAAGTCGATAAAGAGATTTGTTTTTGATATAAGGCTCACTTTTGTTGCTCATCCTTCCTGGGTGTTGTCTTGGGGATGATCCCCCTTAAGTTATTAATATTATAGCACATAGTACCCTATTTGTCAAGTACTATATCACTATTTTGAAAAAATTTTTTTGAAAACTCTCTTTATCCCCTTTATTATACCATATCCCTTTCTATTTGTCAAGTGATATTTCACTTTTTTAAAAATTTTTTTGCTTATATATATAATACGCGTGTGTGCGTGTGCGCGCCGCGAAGCGTTAATCCCTCAAGAGAAAGAAAAGAGAAAGTAACATAAAGAGAAAATAAAGAGAATATAATATATTATATTATTTTAGTAAATTGTACTTTTCTTTCTAAAGAAAGAAAAGATACCAAAAGAAAGACTTCTTTCTTTCCCCGGAAAGAAAGAAGCAAAGAAAGGGGCTTATAGCAGAATAAAGCCCTGTAGTGTGTTATATTATTAATATAATTATAAATATTAATAATTATTTGAGTAATTATTCCCGCGTATGCGCGTGCGTGTATAAACATGCGCGTATTATTAATATTTTATATATATACTAGTATAGATATGCATACTAGTATGAATATTCAATGAAATTAGAGTTTTATGCAGAATTATAGATTAACTGAAAGATAAGGGAGAAAGTTAAAGAAAATTTCAAAAATAGTGATATATCACTTGACAAATAAGAAAAAGTGTGGTATACTATGGACAGCATATTAGAAAGGAGACCCCTATGCTTTTAGATTATAACAAGAGTATATAGCAAGTTTTATAGACGGGTAAGTACTTAACCAAGTACAAGATCTTTTCTGAAGAGGTAGCGCTCTGTTAGTATTTATACACAGAGGAGAAGAAGACCAAGGAAGAAATCTTTGAAATCTGGAAGAAGACAGAGAACCCGATGACAGAGTCTTATAATCTCTATCACGATATTGACGATCTCAGAGCAGGGTTTAATCTAATCTGGTCAATATCGATGCAAAAGAACTTGTTGTACTCGACGCATTATCGGCCAGCGAAGATTTGGTAGGAGGAATTGGATTATATCAATTCTCTACCTGTGGCGCAATGGTTTAGAAAATATTTGGTGTGCCTATTGGCAATGTCCAAGGTATTCCCCTCTTAGCCATTCCCGTATTCTTCATTGACCGTTGAAAGTGTTATTCTTAAGAAAATCGGTATGGAGCACGATATGAAACCTTCAAAGAGATAGAAGATGGCGACATGGAACCAACAGCTGCATTTGTATGAGACTGAGTTGAACCCTTTAAGGGCACAAGTCCAGATGAAGGTTCTGATTGATTATAACATCAAAGACTCTGGGAAGACTATTGATTACAATGGGATACCCCTTGTGATCACGGATAACGATTTAACCGGTATTGAGGATATTCTATCTCTTTGTGACAAAGGATCTGTAAACTGCAGTAAGTGTGGGTAGAAGATAATCGTTGGAGAGCACTATCAGAAACAAACAGATTTATGTGACGAGTGTAAATCGAAGTTTAATCGTTTAGTAAAGTGTGCTCATTGTGGTTAGGAGTTTTACACATATGCTCATGATCGCCGCCCTCAAAAATACTGCGAGAACTGCACCATGCTGAATATGAAACAATTTGCTCAATTATGTGGAGTTAATCCTCATACGCTAACCAGATGGGACCGTACAGGAGAGTTTTGCGCTCGACGATCTCTCTCTGGAAGCAAGTATTATTTTGCGGCCGATATTAAAAATATCCCTAAAAAGGCCACTCATAAACAAAATACAGTCTAGAATGTGCAATAATACCATAGATAAATTAGACCATGACCTAAAACATTGGTATTGAGAAAGGGAAGAAAAGCACTGCAAAGTGCAAAATAACGAGAAAAATTCACTGAAAATATAAGACGCGAAAGGAAAGATTCTATGATTACTAAGGAACAGTTCTAGGAATTTTTAACAGAATACACCGACAAGATTGACAATGGCACGCTGACCCTTGACGATATTTATGCGATTGGTTTAAAGTATAAACTTCTCCCGCATACTGAAAAGAATTGGGCGGCATTGAATGAAGCACTCCACACACCAAAAGATAGCGGCGAACAGCTCAGAGCTTGGGTAAAGCATCGCCAGGAAAAAGATGGAACCCTTCCCAAGAACCCTGATTATATTGCGGTCCCAGATGAGCCGGTTTCTCCTCTCAACCCAGAGAAGACAGAAGAGGAACAGAAGGCGGCTGAGCTTTATAAGACAATGACCACTGCCAGAGATGCAGTAAGAGAGTATCGTAGCGAGTTAAGAAAAGACGCCCGACTTGGTGTTCTTGAAGATAGACTTGTTGAAGCGATTAAGACCATGCCTCCTCTTAAGTTCTAGAGACAAGGCGGTCATCTTGATCCTAACGATGCCCGCGAAGGTATATTCCTTCTTTCTGACTGGCACATAGGCAGCTATGTGAATAATTTTTATAACAAGTTTGATTATGAGATTGCGGTTAAGAGAGTGGAAAAACTCGCGCAGGAAGTTATTAAATATTGCGAAATGTTTCATATTACCACGCTTCACGTGCTCGATCTTGGTGATCTTATCGAAGGAGAAATACACGTAACTGTTCGAGTAACAAACGAACTTAATACTTGCGATCAGGTTATTCAGGCAACCGAGCTTCTCGCTCACTTCCTTACAACTGTTGCAGAACATGTTGATTGCATTGAATATAGGAGTTGCGTTGGTAACCATGATCGAGTTATTCAGAACTGGAAAGAATCCACTGATGATGATAATCTGATTTATCTCATTAACTGGGCGCTTCAGATGAGGCTTCAGCTCAGTAATGTTGAGAATGTTATATTCGAGTTTGAAAATATGAGCGATACTATGGGAGTATTTAAACTCTGGGATGGCAGAAAAGTTGGATATGCTCACGGTCATACTTTTGCGACTGATACAGCTTATCAGAATTTTACCGGTGCTTTGCAGTCGTATATTGATTACATTTGCCTGGGACATTTCCACAGTGCGAAGACGAAAGAGTTTAACTCTGCGAAAGTTTATGTAAACGGATCTCTTAAGGGTGTCGATACTTATGCAATGCAGAAGAGTCTGTATTCGAGACCGTCGCAGACGCTGATAGTTTTTGATGGCAAAAACGATCTTGACTTTAGAATAAATCTTGATTAATGTGCAAGGGGTCTCTTACGAGGCCCCTGCATTAATATGTGCTAATTTATCAAATTTGACAAATTATACGATAAATTAGTAGATAATAGTGCATATTTGCATAATTAATATAGAAAGGAGAGCCTAACATGGCTGAAGAGGAATTAGAAAAGGAAGTAGAAGATACCGAAGATATCGAAGAAGAAGAGCCACAAAAAGTAGAACAATGGGGCTCTCTTAAATTATTAGACGCTTACAGAGAAAGAAAAACTTGCATGGGTTGTACCGAACAACGAAAAGGTTATGCTTATTGGCGTAACTCTGGTATTACTGGTAGATTTGCAAGATTTAAAACTTATACAGTTGGTCCGCTCTGTAAGAAATGTACAACAAAATTTTATAAGATTTTACTTGAAGAAGACCCTGAACATGATGAGATTAAAACGATGATGAAACTATGTTATATCAACGACATTTACTTTGATCACGCGCTTTTAAAGTAGCTCATTATGGAGGGCAAAAATCGTAATTTTCCAGATAGTTATTTTGAGATTGTCTGTGACAAGCTCAATGAAGACTATACGGGTCTTTCATTTGATCAACAAATGGAATATCTCTTGATTGATAAATATACGCAATTCAGAGAAGATGAAATGAAGTTGACAAAGGAAGATCTTGAAAACAGGAAGGATATTATAGCGACTTTCTTATACGATCCTTTTGAGAAAGAACCAATCGAAAGGCGTCCTAGCCTTTATCGCGACCTTTCCCAAATGATTGATGAAAGTATGAAGAACGACCTGGTTCGTCAAAAAGCGGCTATAACGGTCGTTAAGTCGTTTGAACAAATGAGTCGTTTTGATGAGGCATTGGCACAATTAACCGTTTCTCCAGAATCAATCACAGAGCACGCTGCGGAGATCGAAAGTTTGAATGAACTTAGAACTGAGCAGCAGCGAATAGTTACTAACTTCTGTAAGGACCATGGTTTCTCTTCGAAGTATGCAAATGCGAAGAGTAAAGGCGCCGGCACTTTGTCTGGTGCTATGCGTGAAATGACTGAAGAAAACTATGATGATGCCATCACAAATTATTATGATATTGCGACGAGTAGTAGTATTAGGCATATTGCCGATATCTCTACTTAGTCCATTATAAAACAATTAAACCTTAGTGAACAAGATTATCTCTTGGCTCTTAGAGATCAAAGAGAATATCTTGAAAAATTACAAAAAGAATTAGACGACACCAAAGAAGCTCTAAGACTTGTCAAGGCGAAAGAAATTAAAGGGAGACTTTTAGCTGAACTCGAGCAAGAATTTAGAGATAAAGGTCTTTCAATGGAAGAAATTAAAGAGCTTATGGATCGAGAATATAAAGTTCCAGAGCCAATTAATGAGGGACGCACTTCTCGTGATGAGAAGGAGGAAGATACTGAATGATTTCTGTTTATAGTAATCTAACCGATAACAATATCTCCTTACGACGCCTCGAGGCGATGGATCGATATAATAAACTAATTCTATGGGGCAGAAAGCATCCAGTAGCGTTTATTGAGAAAATATTCAAGATTTAGCTACTGGATTATCAGAAATATACAATTGAAGGCAGTTGGACTGCATAGTATGCAGTTTGGCTCTGGTCCCGAAACGCCGGTAAAACTTTTGACGGTGCATTGTATCTGATGACTCGTGCTTTATTATTTCCCAAAATGAAGATTTGTATTTTGTCTGTTTCTGCGAAACAGGCAAATGAGACTTTTAAAAAGCTTGAAGACATTGCGAAACGAAACATCAGTTCAATTATCGGATCAACTGAAGTATTTGCCAATGAGCTAATAAGAAGCAACGCAAATTCCGATGGATTTACTCACGGTTAGAAGGGACACGAATGTTAGTTATTTAACGGCTCTGTAATTAAAACAATCGTGGGTACTGAAAAAACTGTATTGGGCGAACGCTCTAACTTAAACTTTTATGATGAGGCGGGGTCGATCGGTCCCGAATTCTTTACAAGAACAGAACCTTTTGCTACTCAAAGTAAAGATTTTAAAACTGGTAGCGGATTAAACGCAGATATTTTACCCAAAGATATCCCCAATCAGTTGATATATTCTTCCTCTGCTGAAGATGTTAATACTGTTTTGTTTTAGCGCTATAAAGAGTGTGCTATTAAGATGATACAAGGAATTCCTGGTTATTTCTGTGTAGACATAAACTGTGAAATTCCTCTTCATCCGACACTTAATGGTTAGGCTTATCCTCCGTTGCTTACGTAGGATAAAATTGATCAGGCGATGAGAGAAAATGAGGCAAAAGCGATGAGGGAGTATTACAACATTTTCGACAAAACTGGCGGAACTGATGCCATGATCAAGCGTTATGAGATTACTCGTAATGAGCGTGATTATCTGCCAGAATTTGAATATCGACCGATCGCCGATCGTTCTATTCCCAGACACTATGCTATTTGTTTCGACCCTGCGGCGCAGATGGATAATTCGTTTGCACTGGTAGGAGAGGTATATAGAGATCCACAAAAGGGATGGATGGGCCGCATAGTAAATGGCCAAAACTTAATTGATCGTTTACCAGATGGGACCAAAAAGCCCTTGAGGACCAATGAGCAATTATAGATCATTCGAGATATGATTGTTAACTATAATGGTAATAATCCCGAATATTAGAATTGTTAGCTTATGGTTGATATTGGTGCTGGTGGAGGTGGACGCACATATTGTGAACGTCTCTGGGAAGACTGGGTTGATCATAATGGATAGTTGCATAGAGGAGTTATTGATTCAACCGATCCGGATGCGGGGAGGCAATTGGAAAAATATCCTCACGCTGTGGACTGTTGCCATATGGTTGAGCCGAAAAAGTGGCGTCAACAAATGTTTGCTTGGTTATGTGAATTGGTGCAATAGGATTTAATTATTTTCCCCTGTTGCCTACCAAAGAATCACGAGTTATAGCTTGAGGAAAAACTTACGACATTAACTCAAGAAGAAATATTTGCCTATGTCGAAATGGACCTTATGAAAGAAGAGGTTGTTAACTTCGTAAAGGAAAAGAGTGCGAATACCGGTTAGGTATTGTATCACTTGCCTAATACAGTGATTCGTAAAATGCACGATGACCGCGCTTATTGTTTAGCACTGTTTGCGTGGCACATTATGACTCTTCGTAATGAGGAAATCTATGGCGACACAACTGTCGATACAGATTATGATTATATTTTTAACATAACTCCCAAACATAAGCAGATTGTTAATCCTTTTGCAGATAGAACAAATCCGTTTTCAAGAAAGTGAGGTTGGTGCTCAGTGATTTGCTGTAAAGTGCATTTTAACATAAATAAAGTTAAGAATCTAGATGAAGTTGTAGATGGCTTAAATGAAATCGGTGATTTATATTGTGGCGCCGACGTTATTTTCTTTAAGTCGTTATTTCCAAAAGTGAATAAATCTCGCCTTTCGCGAGAGTTAAATAAATATGGTATTAAAGATTTTTATATTCAGGAGATCGAGAGACCGGAGCCCAAAGATTATGATTCCGAGTGGCAATGGGTACACGATTACTACAACGCTATTGATACCATAAAAATAGAAAAAGAACAATAGGATAAATTGCAAGAAATGAAAGCTAAAATCGATACTGTTCTTGCAATTCTCCAAAACGCATCTAACATTATAAAGAAAGGGGGAGCCGAAGCCGATGGAGAAGGAAAAGGAGACGAAGAAGTCGAGGGGGAGACCGAAGAAGAAGGAACCGATAGCGAATGAATCTTCCGATACTCTTTAGATGAGTAATGAGAATCAAAAAGTAACTCTTGCGGATTTAAAAGAAGGATACGAAAAGATTTATCAGTAGATGAGTCAATATGCAGATGGCACTTCGAAAGTGGCGCTGCCTGTGCTTGGTACGTTAAATAGTCTTAATCCATTCTTACAAAATGAACGACTTAAGATGATTAATACTTTGCCGGCGACTCGATCCAAAGAAGAGATTGTTAAGGCGCTTCAGGCCCCTCAATCTTCTGAGTTAACATTAAGGAGCTCTTCGTGGGCGCTTTCTGCAACTCAATATCTTTATTATAAGATTTTGCGCGAGGCTTGTGACATTCCGGCGTATAAATATTATAAAGTACCAGAACTGTTGGAGCCTGAGGAATATAAGAGCAAAGAATTTAAGAGAGAAGACGCACTTGTTGATAAATGGCTTGAAGTTTTGGGCGTTGCTAGAACTTTGAAACAGAAAGCTCTGGAAGTTAAAAGAGATGGCAAAAGTACTTATATTGTACGTTATGCAATGAACGATGATGAAGTGCATTATGTAACTCTTGAAAAGCTTCCTACTCAATATGTAAAACTTACCGGTATTGGTCAACATGGATATATTGCTTCTTTTAATATGATGATCTTCATGAACCCGGCCTTTAGTCCCAAACAATATTCTGAATATATCTAGAATGTTTGGGAATAGATGTTGGAAACCGGTGTTATATCGAGGACTTCTGAAGGGGCGATGAAGTTTATTCCAAGTGCTGCTACGAAATTTAAATCTACATATAAAGGTAAAGAAATGGCAACGAATTGGGAATCCAAGGATCGTACCTATATGTTCTGGGTACAGCTGCCGCAAGAGATCTGTTATACTTTCTGCAGTGATAACTCTCATGTGTGGGTTGTGCCGGATACAGCATCTTTATTCTTGAATTTGCAAGAACTTACAGATTATTCAGCATTGGCAGGTCTTATTGCAAGCACTCCGCTTACCGCCATTCTTACTGGTGAGGCGGAATATGTTGATAATGCAATGCCTGGTAAAACTCAAACAAAGATTAATCCTGAGATCCTTAAGGGCTTACAGGACGCATTTAATGCGATGACTTCTACAAACACCGAAGCGTTCTTCGCTCCGTTAAAGAATATTCAATTATTGTCTTTGCCGAATACGGTAAATAGTAACGATATGGTTTCGAGCGCAATTAAAAACTTTATCACCACATCTGGTGAAGGTGGTATTATAATTGCGTCCGACAAACCCTCCATTGCACAGGTCAAGGGTGCACAACTCTTGGCCGAATCTCAATACGACTTTGTCACGCGTCAATTTGAAGACGCTTTAAATACAATTATCAATAAACTTCTGGGTCTTAAATACCATTGGAAAATCCGCATTTGGGGCGGAATTTATACAATGGAAAATGAGAAGAAATTCTTGAAAGAGGCGGTTATGAGCGGAGATAAATTCCTCATGCCAAAACTGCTTTCTTCGGAAGATCTCACTGTGAGAGACGCAGAAGCCATAGATGCTTATATTAATTCTATGGATATATATGATAAATTGGAAAAAGTGGCCCTGGTTGACGCAAATGACGAAGAGAAAAATCCCGTTGGTCGTCCTAAGATGGATGAGAACGATGTGGAGAATGATGCTACGGCAGCTAGTATAGATGCCGGAAACAACGTCTCTGAAAATAAAATGATTTAATTGAGAAGGAGGGAAGTTTTGTGTTAACAGAAGTAACTTATAATAAAATGTGTCAACTTCTGCGTGAATGCTTTAATATGAATGCAGAGGCAGATAATTTGGCATACAATCTTGGATATCATTATTTTAATGAGATTGAAGATTTATATCATCACAGTTATGCCCATATATTCCCGGCGTGGGCAGATCTACTTTCTGACTTCTTGCTGTCTAAGAACGATCGTCCAATAAGACTGCCTCTTGATGGCTTTGCAGAAAATTATGATTCTCTTGAGGGAATATTCGCAGATAATTTGCATATGATTGAAAGTTTCCAGAAACTCTGTTACGAGGCTATTGATATTGCTGATATTAATGGAGATGTCGAAGCCAAAATCTTCTTGGAGGATTTTGTAACTAATACCGTAAGACTTTATGTTAAACAGGCTTATGAGTGGCTGGAAGCCTCGAAAAAAGTTGCAGCGGATCAGATGAACTTTCATATTCGTCAGTATACGCACTTTATTCCTGTGGTATAAGGAGCGTGACTGGTATGGAAGAGATTTTGACATTAATTATCGAGCACGGCGTTTATCCGGTTTTAATGGCGGCGCTAATTGTCATCGTTTTAACATAGTTTAAACAATTAAGCAAATTAGTCAAACGTCTTCCAGAAACCAAACAACCCCGTTCTCCTGAATTTAAAAAGGAAATTCAAGAAAACGAAAAAAAGGGTAGCGAAGCGAATACTTTTATAAACATTCAGATCAATACATTGAGGGAATTTTCTCATGCAAACAGAGTACTTGTGTTTTTATATCACAATGGTTATTATACTGTTAATGGTAAAAGCTTTCAAAAGATGAGTGCGACACACGAGTCTATTGATATGACAGTGGCGCCGGTAATGCAGTTTGAGCAAAACATGCCCCGTCAATCATATCCATTACTTTAGGATAAACTATCTCAGCATAAAAATTATGAGATTGATGATATAGAATCCATCAAAGCCGAAGATCCTGTTTCGTATTATATGTTTAATCAGCGGGGGACCAGGGCGATTTATGTTCGCGGTATCTACGATCAAGTAGATGGGTTTTGTCTTGGATTCTTATGTGTCGAGTTTGCTCATGAAAATATTGAGAATAGAGACGGTGTAAAAATTCAAGCCGCTGTTACTGCCGAAAGAATCGGCGCAGCATTAGCTATTTCTGGTGATAACAAAGTCAAGAAAGGAGAGGAACAGAAGTGATTGAGAATGAACGCTTAGTCTTTGAAGTGAATGCCGAGTAGCTTTCCTTTAAAGATGTGATTAAAAAAGATTTCTTGGCCATTGATATGTATCCAATTAGCGATGAAAATCCCAATAATAATGGTAGTCATTTTACTATCGAGTCTCTTCATAACAGTCTGTCCTCTTTTATTTCTAAGCCTGTTGTCGGATTCTTTACTTCTTAGAACGATTTTGAATCTCATAAGGGTAAATGGGTAAAAGATAGAGAGACCGGAGTAGAGTTTTGGGATACTGAGGGTGGTGAACGCCCCCTTGGTGTTATTCGCGAAAGCGATACTCTTGAAGTGGTTGAGAAGGATGGAAAACATTGGATTCATTTAAGCTGTGTGCTTTGGACCCAGTATGGATTCCGTCAGATTAAACGCTTACTTAAAGATAAACATAAAAAGGTTTCCGTTGAGGTAGATGTCCTTGAATATCATATGGATGATCACGGTATTAAACATATAGATAAATTCAACCTCATTGGTATAACCATACTGGGTAGCCGTAATGGGCAACCGGTAAAAGAGGGCATTAATAATGCGCATCTTTCCGTACTTGCGCAGATTAAAGACGATGACCCAATTTATAACAAACAACGAGAAGCACTCTGTTTTGCTTATCAGAAGCTTGACGAGCAGACTGCGGACCGTGTTAATATAAATAGAAAGGAAAGTGCAGATTTGGACAATCAAGAAACTTTCGACTTTAAGATTCTTGTTGACAAGTCTAAAGACGCATTATCCGACACCCCCTGGGGTGACGTTGATAAGACAGAGTTACGACGCAAAGTCGTAGAAGCTTCTAACTATGAGGAGGTAGCCGGAGATATCTTTCTTGATCTCAGAGATGGGTGGAAAGACAAAGAAGTTACCGCACTTAAGTATCCTGTCATGCAGTTAAAAGAAAATACTGCTGTTTATAATAGAGAAGCACTGTCGACGGCTTTAGGCTATGCCAAGAAGAACGAGGAATCCGAAATTATCGGTAAGATCATGACCATTTACAAAGATCTTGACATTGATGTTGAACATGAATGTGGATTTACGGAATGCGAAGATTGCGCCGATATGTACGGATGCCCCTGCGAGGAACTCGGCAAAGAGTGCGAGGAAAAATGCGAAGAGGAAAAGCCCGAAGAAGCCTATGCTGCAGAGCAGCAGGAAGAGACTTTTGCTACTGAGCAGGAAGCTGACACTGTTATGAATGAGTGCCCCGAAGAAGGCAAAGAAGAGCCCGAAGCTGCTTATGAGCATGGTGAGGATTGTACTTGTGAAGAGTGCATGGCCAAGAAACAGATGAGTTCCGATGATGATGATGAGCACGGCGATGGTTGCGAATGCTCCGAGTGCGAAGCTGAAACGGCGGAGAAATCTGAAGAAGCTTATGACGATGACAAGAAAGATGCTGGCGATGATGAAAAAGCAGACGAGGACGACAAAGACGAGGACGAAGACGATGAGTCGAAGCCCGAAGACGCTTATACGGAACTCCTTAACGCTCATAATGCGCTGATGGAGGAAAATGGCAAGCTCAAGGAAGAACTTGCTCAAATGGCAAAAGAAAAAGAAGAATTGGCTGCGAAATGCGCAGACTACGATGCTCTTGCTGCTAGATGTGATGAACTGAAGATGGCAATGTTCAAAGTGGAATGCGAAAAGAGACTTCAGGAAGCCAAACGCCTTCTCAATGGAGAGAATTTCTCTATCGAAGGAAAAGACAAAATTTATAAAGATTGTATAGAAGGCAAATTTGCCTCCTTTGAGGATCTCCGTAAAGAGGTTGCTCTACAGATCTTTATGTACAATCACAAAGATGAACCCTCGAAAGAGGTTTTTTCTGCTCTGCCTCAGTTTGAGAGCTTTAACACTGAAAAGAAATCTACAAAAACTAAAAAGTCTAGCCAAGAGTCTTTAAGAGAATATCTTGGTAAAAACAATTAAATTTGAAAAGGAGTAATTAATATGGCACATCTTTTTTCTAAAGGCATAATGGCTTCTGAAACCGTCCGCCCGCTCCTTGTTGGTGCGCTCTTCCAGGCCAATAATGCCAACGCCCCCGTTATTGACGGTGGTTTTGTCACTCTTGGTAACCTCGTTACCGATACCACTTATACCGCCAATGGTGATGTGGAATACAACGTTTATTATGCTGAAGCTCCCGAAGGCGCCAACTCTCCTGTCGCGATAGTCGACTATGCTGGTATTTCTGAAGGCGCTATAGCTGGTAACGTTTACAAAATGGGCAACAAGCTCTTTAACCTGACTGTTCCTGCTGGTACTGTTACCAGAGTTCGTATTCCTCAGGTTCACGATAAATTCTGGCTTGGTGAAGACAACTTTGCTAGCACTCCTGTTGCTGGTCAGTATGCTGGCGTCACTGCTGGTGATGTCATTCTTACTCCCAATGCCGCCGCTCCGTCGGGTGGCTTTGGTGTTAAAATTCAGCTTGAGAAAGGTCTTACCACTGGCCAGAAGGGCAATGGCAACATCTATCTCTGCGAAGTTATAAGCCTTTAATAGGTAAACATATAGAAAGGAGAACATGATTATGGAATCGTTTGAATATAAAAGATCCAACGATGAAGGCTTCAACGCCATCGTTGATTCCGTCATTATCGCCGCTCGCGATAAGAGAAAGGGCATCGTCGTTCCCGATTATGCCGACAAGATGAGAGAAATAAACGAAGCTGTCGTTAAATTCTCGGTCGCCGACACCCGTTATGAGTCTATGTTTGAGACCCAGGGCGCCGCACTCTTCAAGAATCCCATGGTAGTCAGATCTCAGGCTGTCCGTGAGAACTTCAACGCTGTTATAGCTCAGATAATCAACGCCGTTGCTCCCGAGGTCACCTCGGCGAGATATGCGGAGTTCCTTGCTGAAGTCGTCCAGGTTGGCTGGGGCGACACTGCTCGTTTCATAGTAAAGTCCAATGAGCTCTTCAAAGTTAATGAGGTTGCCGAAGGTATCAATCGTGGTGTCCTCCAGCCCATTTACGATGATGAGTATACCGTCAACTGCGGTACCATCGAGATAGCCACTTCTGTCGACTGGTATCCTGTTGCTGCTGGCGTGTTTGACTGGGGCGATTTCGCTCTTAGAGCTGGCCGTTCGTTCGAAGGCTACATCTTCCTTAAGATAATTGCCGCGATGACCTCTGCTGTCTCTGAAGTCGGCGCTGGTTATTCTGCTTCTGGTCTCAGCAACGCCAACTGGACCGCTCTTCGTGAGAGAGTTCGTGCTGCCAATGGCGGCGCCGCTGTCTATGCGATAGGCACCCTTGGTGCTCTTGGCAACGTCTACCCGACTGTCCAGGGTCTCCAGTATGGTCTTGGCTCCGAGATAGCTAAGGAAGGCTTCCTCGATAAGTACCTCAACACTCCTCTTATCCCTGTTGATAACGTACTTGTTCCTGGTACCACCAACACCTCGGCTACCCTCTCGATAGCTGACAACAAGATTTACTTCATAGCTGCTGATTCGTATCGTCCTGTCAAGGTTGTCTTCGAAGGCGACTCGGTAACCATCGAGAACATCCCCGAAGAGACCAATGACCGTACCTACGGCATCTCCATCAAGATGAAGGTCGGTATTTCGGCCATAGTTGGTTCGAAATTCGGTACCCTCACTATCGGTGGCTAATCGATAAATTTTAATTAATGAGAGGGGTCCTTTATGGACCCCTCTCGATTGAATGAAAGGAAAGGAAAAGGATAAAATGGCTAATGTAAAGAAAAATTCTGCGGTTTCTAGTGAGGAAGAGATAGCCCGAGAAGAAACCACACCTATAGAAAATGATACTGAGGTAAAAAATCTCAAGAAAGAAAATAAAATGCTCAAAGACCAGCTTCAGGAGTAGAGTGAGCAAATTGCTCAGATTATGGCGATGCTGAAGACGGGTAAAACAGAACCGGCTCCCACTACTTCAAAAGAAAAAGATGTTCCCGCAGATGTTACTGTTGTGCATCTTGTGAAGAGAGCAGCTGGACTGTCGACTTACATTCACCTTTCGAACCTGGATCTGGTTATGACCGCTTTTGGAGAAGAGTTTACTCTTACTCCCCAGCAATTTGATGAACTTGCTGGTAAATATCGTTCGTTATTTGAAGAAGGTGTTCTTGCAGTAGGCGACAATTGCGAGTATTATGCTCGTAGAAAGAAGCTGAAGTGTGCTCGTGACTATCATCTTAATTACAATTTGTTTGCTGAGCTTGGTCATATATCGATGACAGAGCTTGAAGAAATTTATAATCAAGTTGAATTGTCTCTTAAACAATCCATAGCAGAATATTTTAAGCAGCGTATTGTTGCTAACGATCCCGCGTTCAAAGATATTCGCAAAATTGAAGTTATGAACAGACTCACTAACGGTGGGTTTGCCGCTGAACTTCAGACTCTTGCGCGTAGATAAACGAAAGGAAGATCTATAAATGGGAACTATAGCTTTCTCTGATATATTTTCAAGGGCTATAGGATTATTTGACGATCCCGATATATCTTTAGCGTATTTTAATGATCCCGCTAAATTTGCGAAAATTATGCGCCCCTACCTTATCAATGGTAAGGGCCGTTTTTCGAACCCCACAATTTTGTCTGACCAGTTAAGCGTTTATTCTGCGGCAACTGGAGAGACAGAGGTTATAGATGGTACTGGTGTTTCGGAATATGCTGTAACCACCGTACCAGATGATAATAGTCTTATGTCTTTTAAAATAGCAGGCGTGCCCGATCCTACTGCATAGTACGATCCTGATACGCATACTGTTACTTTTTCCCAGCCTGTTCCCGCTGGCACTGAATGTTCCTTTGAATGGTACTATCCTGGTGCATTTACGCAGGATGTAACTGGTAAGGCTTCTCGTAATTTGAATCTTAGTGCGATTCAGGAACGAGTTGTAGATATTTTGGCACATTGTACTTTGCTTGCTTGGGCCGAGCGCAATAAGAATTTTATTCTTGAAATTCGTAATCTGTTAAATGATACTGATTTTAATTTGCACTCCCCTGGTAGCACAACCACTTCTAAGGTTGAATGGTACAATAACCTGAAATGGGAAGTTGATGAACTCACCTGTAGTTTATCGTGGGACGTAAGCACAAACTATCAAAGGGGGTATCGCTTTGGCGGAAATGTTTGATAACGAAAATGTATCGGCAGTGTCTCAGTTACAAGAGTCTGGTGCATGTAGATTGGTTTTGTCCAAAGAAGGTAAAAAAGTCTATCTTGACAAGGTATATAATGAATTGATAAAGATCTTATATCTTATTGAGCAAGAGAAGACCCCTGGAGACGCTAAATCATACATTGCCGGCTTGTTATTTGAGCTCAATAATTCCGACGCCCTTTTTGATCATCAACTTATTAAAGTTGTCATAAAGTTAAATGGTGTGTATTCCAGTTATTTGGATACACCTTTTAATATAATAAAGAAACAAATTTTCGAGGCTCGTGGAATTATCGACCACATTCGTAAATCCTTAGAATAAGGGGGCACGATTATGGGAAGAGTATATAATTCTGCGAACTTACCCCCGGACTATGTCCTCCTTACTTAGACTCCGAAGAATTATGATCCGAATAACTATTGGATTAAAGAGTTGCAACAGAAGGTAGACAGAGACTGGTGCAGAGCCCCTAATCGCATTGACGTTGAATACGAAAATGTATGGGGCGAACAGCAATATATTCCAATGGAAGTTATTGCGCAAACTGTAAAGCCAGACACTAATAATACTGTTATAAGTGATGACTGGCGTAAACTGGTATTTAGAAATATTACCAGTCATTATCCTATTGGAAGCCATTGGCGCTTCGATGATGATGTTGGGAATGCCCCAGCCGAATTGGAAAGAGATGTTTGGATTGCGTCTAATCGCAATTCTGGCGACATGACTTCTAGTTTGACTTGTGTGCGTTGTAATAATACACTGGGCAGTATTATTACCGATTCGCAGGGTATTTCCTCGTATCATTATGAGCCTATTATATTTACCCGAGAAAACAAAACGGTTGATCTGTTTTATTCGAAATATGGTGTCTTGCCACAAAGTGAGATTTATGGTATTGTTCAGTTTAATAAATATACTGATCAATATTATGTGAATCAACGTTTTGTTGTGGGTTATGATTAGGTTTATAGGATAACTGCTATGAACAAAACGCAGAGTCGTACAACTCTTAATAGCAGAAACATCGGTACGATTTTACTATATTTTGAGGTTGTTAATGTTGCGGCTGAAGATGATTTCGAGCACCGCATTGCTTTTAACAATAAAGAAACAGTACAAGTAACCGATAATGCTGATGATGGTTATTCATTAAAAATAATATCTCCTGAATTTATCCCAAATCCGCTGCCCACTAATACTGAGATCAATTTTGAAGTAGCCGTATATCATGGTGATACAATAGTATCTTTGCCGGTGCATACAGAGATTACTTTGGAAGGAACGACCAGTATTAGTAAATATGTAACTTATAACTTTGGAGATACAGAAGCTCAATTCTGTATTAAGAAAGTACAATTTTACGGTGGTGGCCCGTTGCATGTAAAGTCGTATGTGGCGGCGCAGGATAGCCCCACTGGAGAGGATATTATTCTTGAGTTTGATTTGAATATGAGGGGGCTGTGATATGGCACAAGATATATTTCAATATAGTTCGTATAACGATATGAACCGTTTTGCGAACCTTGACTCCATAACTTGGAAGCTTGTTTATGTGTTATTACACAGCGACTCGAAATACGCAGATTTGTTATGGAAAGTCTTATACTATAATAGTGTAGACTGTCTTTTAAAACCCTCGTTAACCTATGAACAGAAAGTTAGCCTGTTGGATATTGTAGATGGTAAGGAAGATTCTAAGAGAGTGTTCTTGGCACCATTCATGAACGATGGGTGGACGGTGGAATGTGCACACCTTCATTTGTTTATTAAGGATATTATTCCTAGAGGTACTAACGAGAGTATAGTTGAAGTTGCGGCAGAAACTGTAACTCACTCCAAAATTGCCGTTATATTGGGAGACGCAACTGGAGAAAATACAAATATTAATCCCAATGATTTAACTCCCGATCATTTGTAGTCTTTGGTTAATTATAAAAATCGTGAGGAAGTTTTAAGCAAATGCGTTTTGGCTTTGTTTAATGGATTATATCTTGATGGTTCTGGATATCTCCAGTATAATCGAGAGCTTTATAGTCTATTAGGTACAAAACAAAATGTATATAACAACCGAGCGTTGATTGGGCACACACATACTTTTGGTATGAAGATGTGCTCTTCATCGGGAAGTGCTGCTTTTGGCTACTGATAAGTCGCTCCCTTTACGATTTAAAGGAGAACCGGAAGAGTTTGCGTCGGAATTGATGTATAATGATGAAGTATATAATACTTTCGACCTTCCGATTCCACTTAGAGAAACAGGGCTCTTAATGTACCCTGTGTTAACAAAGGATTATAATGATTTTATGGGGGCCGTCCCGCTTTTAACTCTTGATCGACGCACAACGATTGAAGGTATCGGTATGACCGATCTTGATTTTTTAATCACGAAGTTGACCGATCCGCAGGAGGGCTTATATTGGACATTGAAGTTCTCTCGTCTTTTGGAATTGGTGTTTCACATTACCAATGGTGTGAAATGTCGCGCTTGTAATAAGGTGTTCTCTTATGAGGAGATCTTCTCACAGCCAAGAGATGAGGACGATATTGTCCGCTGTCCTGATTGTAAAGGAAAAGAATTGCACGAAATGATTCATTACGTCACTGATGAAAAAACATCTAATAAAAATATTATCGTTGATTAGCACGCAATTACCTTTAAAGATTATCGCTTTATGCGATAGAGTTTACTTTTTCAAAATCTGCCCGATTATCGTGATGATTCTTGGGTAGACCCAGCCCTGAAAAAGGACCAAGAGGAAAAAGCTCGACTAAAATCGCGTAAAAATGGCGAAGCATCTTTGGAAAGAAAGATTGTGTGTACATCATTGGCAACCAATTATAAGATTGATGAAATCTTTAAAATGCCGATGCGGAAGTATTTGATGTTATTCGGTGCAATAGATGATAAACTTGTGTATGAAGCTGCCCTACAAGGACGAATGAGTGGCTTTGTTTCTTCGAAAGAGCCGCTCCCACATTGGATTTATAAAAAGGAAGAGGATATGTATGGTTCATCGATGTCGCTTGACGACATGAAACAACAACTCTCCCATATTTAATAAAATACTAATTTTATGAAAGGAAGAATACTATGTCCAAATATTTTCTTGGTTCGGTCGGTAGTGCCGAAGCTTTCAGAACCATAGACAATGGCGATGGCACAACTCGTAAGGAGTTAGCTTTTGTTTGCAAAACCCTGACCGACTCTTCGATTAACATCTCGACGACCAAAGACGATCTTCGTGGCGGCACTGGTGCTCCTATAGTAACCAATTTCTATCACGATCCTAACGTTGAAATAACTCTTACCGATATATTCTGGAAAGAGTCTTATCTTGAATCTCAGCTTGGTGCTATGTTCCAGGCCGGTGCTGAAATTGCGAATTATTTTACCGAGCCTCATGCTTTAACGGCTTCGCAGGTTGACAGTCATTATCAGATTACCTTAACTAAACAGCCCCTTGTATTGCCTGTTGCTTGTGATACAGAAGAAAAAGCCACGGTTTGGTTTTCAAAAGAGGGTTCCGACGCATGGCATACTGCTTAGGTTACCGAATTGTCGCAAACCGTAACAGTTCCCGAATCTGGTACCTATTGCGTTCGTTATCTTGCTACCGATGAGCAAGCGAGAGAGGCAACTATTACTTCTAATATAATTCCTGCTGAACTTTTCCTGATTATCACAACTCCTATATTCTTTGGCGATTCTTGTTCTACCTCTAATGGTAAACTCGCCGGCTCTCTTACTTTTGAGATCCCGAGATTTAAGCTCAATGGTGCCCAGAACTTCTCGTTTAACATGAGTTCTAATACTACTATGGAACTTTCTGGTACTGCTCTTGCCGACTTTAGTGGCTGTGATATGATTAATGGTCAGCTTGTTCGTATTATCGAAAGTATTGATGGTAGAACTCCAAACGTCGGTATTTTGAAAATTATGATCGATAAGGGTAATGGTTATGCACCTGCTGCTACGGCAAACATTTATACCATATATGAAAATGGTGAAAGAGCTCTCTTAAAGTGGGCAAATAGCACAGCTAGTGCTAACGCCAATCCAAATTACATAAGTATTCCCTCTGGAGCAAGTTATGATAAATCTAATGGTACCGTTACCTTTAGCTCCACCGCGGGCGCTCAGGCCTTTACTTTTTATCCGAACGGCGATCAGGGCTCGCCCTCTTTCGCCTGCTCTGTAACAACTGTTAGCGCATCATAATTTATGAGTAATCACAATTGTGTATATAGCCATTATATTCCAGGCCAAGGCTATACATGCACATTATCTCAAGAAGTGTGTATTTGTCAAAAATACTGCTTTAAAGATCGGTGTTTCAAAGAACATAACTGCGGGCAGAAATGCCCGCAGTATCAAAATAATAACAAGTAAAGGAGGGGGTAACATATGTCCAAATATTTTCTTGGATCAGTAGGTAGCGCAGAAGCTTTTCGTAATACGGCCGTTGGTCGTCAACTTGCTTTTGTGTGTAAAACATTAACAGATTCTTCTATTAATATTTCTACAACTAAAGACGATCTTCGTGGAGGCACAGGTGCTCCCATTGTTACGAATTTTTATCATGATCCTAATGTAGAAATTACATTAACAGATATCTTCTGGAAAGAGTCTTATCTGGAGGCGCAACTTGGGGCTATGTTTTAGACAGGTGCGGATATAACAGCATATCAGAGCGAAACTCTTAAAGTGGGCGATAAAATCACTGGGAAAATTGTTCTGAGTAAAAATCCCCTTGCTTTGCAAGTTGCTTGCGATACTGATAATGATAAGATCATTTGGTATTCCAGATCCGGTTCCGAGGTGTGGAACACCTTGGTAGTTGAATCGGCCGAAGTAACGATTCCTGGTTCTACCAATGATGACGAATATTGCATTCGTTATCTTGCTACCGATGAGCAAGCTAGGGATGCTATTATTACTTCTAATATTATTCCAGAAGAGTTGTATTTGATTATTACCGCTCCTATTTTTTCTGGGGACGCTTGTGCTACTGCAAATGGGAAATTTGCCGGTACGTTGACGTTTGAAATTCCTAGGTTTAAGCTTAATGGAGCGCAAAATTTTACGTTTAATATGAGTTCCAATACAACAATGGAATTGTCGGGCACTGCTCTTGCAGACTTCAGTGGATGCGATATGATTAATGGACAATTAGTCCGCGTTATTGAAACTGTTAAGGGACGAACTCTTAATGAAGGGCTTGTGGGAATTATCGTAGATGCTGCTACAGGATATGTGAAGGGCACGAATGCTCCTTTATATGGTATTTATGATAATGGAACCGTAGCAGTATTAGTTCATGCTAACGGAGGAGACCCCACTCCGCCTGGAATGACAGCAATTAATACACAAATTACCTCGGATTCTCCATATGGTTATACTACCACTTATTGCATAAATGGTATAGTGCATTTTGGCAATGCTGCCGCTTATACTTTAACTTATAGTACCGGATATAGTAATTTAACAACTACATTTGGAGAGTCTATAGGTGACTTAGCCGTAACTAATCGGAAAAACGGACAAGATTGGATAGTTACAATTTCGCCCGTTCTTCAAGGTACTGTTTATTATAAAACAGGAGTCAGTGTTGCAATTCCCGCTATAGGAGACACTCTTTCTGGTAATTGGAATAGCGCAACACTTGCTGGGGGTGGCTTTTTACTGCCGGCTACAGGTGGAGCTCCGGGATATGCTTGTGTAGTTGTAACACTTGACGAGAATAATAAAGTAGAACATTGTGGTATAACCACTTTGGTATTGGCATAATTTATATTCAGGAGAGAATTGTTTTCTCTCCTGATTATATCTTAATATAAGAAAGGGGCCAATAATATGGATACTGTTGAGGCCATAATAGGCCTAATCGTTAGTGGCTGTACTGCATTGGCCACTATTTTAACTCTTGCAATTAATCTTTATAAATCTTTTAAAACTATTAAAGAAGACAAAAACTGGCTTAAAATTCTTGATGCCATTAGAGATGCCGCTCAGGTTGCTGAAGCGACCGGCCTTTCGGGAGCAGATAAGAAACAAATGGTTATAGACATGGTAACCCAATTCTGTAAAAGTATTGGAATTAGCAATGTTGACCTTACTCAAGTCAGCGCATATATTGACGAGATAATTAGTTTCTCGAATAATATGCAGGAACAAAAATTACTTGCAGAGCCTTTGGCCGAGCATGTAGAGACCGAGGATTTAGATGGCTCTGGTCAATAAAAGAGTTACTCTAAAAGATTTATTAGAGCGCAAAAAGAAATGGCAAATAGCGCACAAGCAAGAGGAATTCGTCCTTCCCGTGGAGGACAAACAAGAAATTGAGACTATCTCTCAAGACAAGGAAGTTGCGACTAAAGCTCGTACAAAAAGGAAAAAGAAGACCACTACGGCCACCGTTGAGGATACCGAAAAAGCTTCGGTCCCCGAACAGAGGGCTTATATGGTCGCCGATGAAGACGAGCTTAAGAAAGAGATTTCCGAGTGACGGATTGGGAGAGACGAAAGTCTCTCCCAATTGTTTTATTAAAGGTTAAAATGGAAGAAAGGAGTGTGCTTTTAGTTGAACTTTCAGTTGAAGAAAAGCATTTATGATTACAAATATTGCGTTGCGTTCGATTTGGCTAAATATGAAACAGGCGTAGCCGTAATCGATGTGCACCAAGATAGACTTGTATCTTACTACCAAATTTCCGTATCCCCAAAGAGTGAGACTCCGGTTTTGGATTTATACAATAAAATCAACCTTTTATTTGATATAATTCAGAAAAATGAAGGCTCAACTAAGATCACTGATCTTCAAAAGGATGTTTTTGTATTAAGGGAAATGATGCCGCAGTAGAGTAAATTCTCTACTATAGCGACTCTACAAGGATTGGCAAAAGCTCATGCAGTCCTCGATCTCGTTGTAGATCAATTGGGACTGGATTATTATGGATACGGAATACACTCAGTGAGTGTAAAAGCCCTGTTTAAAAAATTGACCGGAGTGGAGCACCCAGAGAAACTAGATATACAGTCTTGGGTTTCTTCGCATTATGGTCATCACGTGATCCCGAAGAATATGACGTTGGATATTTCGGATGCTGCCGCTTTGTGGATCACCCTGTTTATGAGAAAGGAGCAGCAAGACCTTGAGGAAGAAATCAAGGCGCTTACCAAAAAGGATAAGACCCTGAAGGCAGCGGCTGCCAAGTAGAGGGTCCAAAATCAAATTAAACTATTACAAAACATGAAAGAAAGGGGAGAGACTTATGCCGATCGGAACTCGAAGCGAGCGGATTGAACTGTTTGATGCAGAAAAGCTCGCAAAAGTAAACGCAGAAACTTTGTAGCTATGGAAGAAATATGAAAAAGATATGAAGCTACGTGAACTGTCAGAAGATACGATCTACCAGTATTATAGCGATCTACGGTAGTGGTGGATTTATATTTTGGACGAGCAGTAGAATCGCTGTGTTACGGACCTGGATGAGGACGACATTACTGATTTTCTTTATTTCTGTAAAGAGCAAGGGAATAATTCCCGTCGCCTTAAGAGACGCATTAGCTCTCTCGCAGCTTTCTATAAGTTTTTACGAAAGAAGAAAATTATTACTGTAAATCCGATGGAGGATGTGAGTCGTCCGCAGAAGGATACCGATATTGTAGTGCAGACCTACCTGACGCCGGAACAAGTGACTTTGATGAGAGAGAAGCTTGCAGAGAATTTTGAGACGGCTGTTGGTGTGACTGCAAGACATTTGGCTCTTGAAGTCTGGGTTTATGGTATGTTATCTTTATCAACGATGGCCCGCGCCAGTGCAGTTAGTTCTATTAAATGGGACCAGATCGATTTGGAGGGGCGCGTTATTAATGACGTTGTTGAGAAAGAAGGATATATTGTTTCATTGTATTTTTCCAACGAGGTTAAAGAGCTTCTAGAAAAACTCAAGGCGTTTCGATCCGAAATGCAGATTGAGGACAATGGACTATTATTTGTAACAAAAAGCGGCGGCATTACTGACGCCTCCGTTATGTTCCTGTGGGCGCGTATTATTGGCAATTTGATTGGTGTGTCCACACTCCACCCGCATGATTTTAGACATAGTGGTGCTACACTGCTTAAGAATTTGGGTATGGAATTGGAAGATATATCTAAACTTTTGAATCACAAAGGTTTGGATGTTACGCAGAAGCATTATATTAAGGTTGATCCGAAGATGCTTCAGTAGCAAAAAGATAAGTTTGATTTTTAAGGATATGAAAGGAGACTTTTATTATGTTAGAAAAGAATATACAACTTAGCGAAATTATGCTGCATGCAATGCAGCTTGATGATGACTAGAATGGTGAGCACGCCGATGCTCTGGCGAATATTAAAAGACGTCTGATTGTCAGAGAGTATGCTCCTGTTAAGGATAAGAACGTGGCGCTTGTGAAAGCGATTATGAGATTTAGTACTGATAATGATATTATAATTTTAGGCCTCGAACAACTCGCCAATATTGAGGTATTTGGCTTGATTGAATTATACACCAATATTGAGAATGATCTTGTTGAAATGTTTAATACGGTTGATATTATAGATTTCCTGGAGCCCACAGGCCTTCTTGATGATATTGAGAAGGTTTGTGCGAAGGACTATGCGAAACTTAAAGAAATTTATGCGAATGCGATTAACTGGAATGTTATTTTAAGTAACCGCGATCAACTTGACAAGATTGATCCGGCGAAGATCGATGAGATGACTAAGAGCCTTCAGGAATTCCAGGAGAAAATGAAGACTGAGGATCTTGAGAGACTTGGTATGCTTCTTAATGGCATCGATCCGCTTGCGAAGGCAACAGAGAAGATGTTTGAGAAGAAAGAAGAAAAAGAAGAGAAATAATTTTTGATATTAAAATAAATGGGAGAGGAGGAGACCTATGAGCAAATCGTCAAGTAGATGGGCAAGAAAACGTCGTCGAGAACGCGTGCAAATGTAGGCTCAACTTGCACAAAAAATCGATTCATCTGTACCGTTTGATTTGGAGGATGAGGCTCAGTAGTTAAATCAGTAGACTCGCGCATATTCTAAATTAACCAAAGAACAAAAAGATGCTTTAATCGCCAAATATGAAGAACGTGTTGATTTAGCTATGACGAAATGGAATGCTGCGGGGCGTTATAAGGCAAAAATACTATTAGAAGAAGGACCGGGCATTATTAGCTCTATTATTCCTAAGTTAAATTAGACTATTGATCAATATCAATCTGCTATATTATCTTATGGCTCTATAGATATTAACGAAATTAATAAGTTTTGTACAAAGAATATTCAAGAATTAAAGTAGTGGGTGGAGGTATTTAATTCTATTTCTCAATGGGGAGTTTGGACCGAGCATGAATGGACTAATATAGATTCTCCTGTTTATTCGACTTATAGTGCAACTACCCCATAGTTGGGCGCACCTTAGCCTACATGGGCTAAAAATTGGCATAGTGGAGCTTTGACGCTTAAAAATTATGAAATATGGTTAAAAGATTTCAATAAGTCGGCTCGTATGGCATGTGAAGATATCCAAGCTAGACGAGGAGATATTGAAAAATATATTAAAAAAATACCCTCTTAGGACTCAGATTATTTATTTAAAACATGTCATTTTACGAAAGAATAGGTAATTAATTATTTTACACGTTCTATTATTGACGGCAAGTTTGACGAGGAAGACGCTAATTTCAGATTAATGGACATAGAATACGAAGAGGGAAGACCAATATTGGCGAATATTAAACGTACACAAGAAAATCGTCGCCAGGCACAAGCCTCTCAGTTTGGCGCTCGCGGTGTTCCTTCTCCGTCTAAGCCTTATGTTGCTGGAGAGACTTCGATTGGTAATATTCAATATAAGCCTTCTCCAGAAAGTCGTAAGTTGGGTGGCCCAAAGGGTCAACTTCTTAAGGCGTGGATGAAAAAATTTCCCGGCCATCCTGTGAGTGAGTTTATTGCATGGAGAAGAGATATTACCACAGAGTCATATTGGAAAAACCAAACAAAACGCGGTTTTAATGATTGGTTAAATGATACTGATTATCATAAACTAAAAGAGTCAGGATATTTAAATAGACCAGAGGGTAAATTATTGCTTGCGTGGATAAAGAAATTTCCTGGTAGACCAGTTAGCGAATTTTTCTAGTGGACTTCTGATAATAAAAATAACCCAAATTGGCGCTCTAAATCAAATCGCGGTTTTTTACAATGGGAGAAATGGAACCCCAATGAAGTAAAAAATCGCCGTAGACAAGAGTTGGCGCATAGAAACAAAGAACGAGTTTTTCGTTTAAATGGTTCTGATTTTTTAAACAATTATTAGGCAGGAAACATTACTTTTGTTAATGCTAAAGGCTATATTCCCGAAGATATTTTATCCATTAAAAATAAAGCATAGCAAAAGATCGCTATGGTAAAATTTTTAAAAACATAGCACGAATCTTTTACTGCAGTTTTTGATAACAAAACTTAGTAGTGGAAGGTTGATTTAAGTCCCAAATCGCATGTGATATCGGCTTCTTATGTTGGTAAAATTACATCTGGTTCTACTTATTCTGGAACGGGCAATAATGGAGCTGTCGCATATGGTACGGCCTTCCATAAACTTTTGGAACTTTATGAAGCCAATAAAATCTCTAATTTATCTATAAAAGATATTGAGACCGCTTGGAAGGCACATAAAATTACTGATGAAGAACTGTCTGAAATGGGATTATATACTTCTAATAATTTAGTATTGTAGAAATATGGAACTCATTTTTTTAATCAATTTGGCAATTTTGTTGGTACTCAAAAAATTATAAATGCGTAGCAATATTATAATGCCAAATATCCGTCTAATAGATTTAAGGTAGAAAAAATTTTTAGTGAAAAAGAGATTTATGCCAATTTTGGTACGCATAAAAACCCAATTTGGGGATCTGCTACGATTGATGGATTGTATAAAATTAGAGATATAAAAACCGGTAAGGTGTTTTATGAAATTCGAGATTTTAAATCTGGTAAAGAATATAAAAATGGTGGTTTGTATGGTGGTCTTGAGGTCGCAATGCAGGCCGCGATATTACGCCACGACCCTCATTTTAGTGGAGCCGATATTAGAGCAGAAGTTGTACCATTTGGACGACAAGACACTTTTTTCCACCCTATTAGTGTGCGAAATATTTCAGATCGCGAAGCCGTTTAGTTGATTAAAGACGCTGCGGAAAATAAACAGACAGATATTAATCCGTTTGGGTCTGAAGTATCAATTCGAGGCGAACGTGAACAAGTTGTAAAATCTTAGGGGTTCGATCCAACAGGAGATCGTAAAACTTTTTATACAATAGCCAGATTGGAATTAATGCGTAAGAAATATCCTGGTCAAAAATATTTTACTTTTTATGGTAGAGCTGAAGATCGATATACAGAAGATGGATCAGCGACCTATTATAAATAGGGCGACAAATGGATGCGTGTTGATTAGGCCGAACTATTAACCGGAAATAATTCAGTTAATGAAATTTTTACGGTTTATAAATCTATTTATAAAACTTAGGGGCCTGATAAAGCCGATGCGTATGCACAGTCATTGTTTAATTCTATGGATTTATCTGATATAAGAAATAGTGGCGCTATAACCAGGTGGGCTCAAAGGGTTTTGAGGATTGGCGGCGCTTATGGTTCTATAGGTACTCGATTTCATGATGCCGTTGATGAAATTGTGTTTACTAAAATTTCTAATATAAAAAACGTTAATGCGGATAAAATTAAATCGCAATGGTTATATGATGCTGGCAAAAAACAAGGAGTAGATTATAAGATTAACCCTTGGGGATATGTAAGTACTGCATCTTGGTTACAATAGGCATTAACTGGACAAACAACTTTAAAAAATGGATCTACTGTAAATATTAGTGCAGCAGATCAGGAATTTGCTATGGAACGTTTGTTTGCAATTTGTGAAGATTATCCTAGTATTTATACAGCGATTATGGCTGTTTTGACTGAGCGCGGATTTAGTAAATTATATTCTACGACTACTAATTTCGATGGCAGAGAAACAACAGATGATGGTTGGATAGGTCTTGCTATTACTAGACATTAGTCTGGAGATAAACTTTTAAAAACCGCTACTAAAGATATAGATGAATTGTTACCTGAAGGAAAAATTAATGGTATGGGTAAAATATTTGTGGCCGAAATGGAGTCCGCTTTTGAAACTTACTATGGCAATCATTTGCCTCCAAAATATCGTTAGAGTGCCCAACGTAGGAATTGGGAAAAGCCAAGGAAATCACAAGTAGAAGAAGAAGTATTAGAGCAGAAAAGGGTTTTTACAGCTGCGGAAATTCGATTAATAAAAAAAAGAGACGAAGCTCTACGAAAATTAAAGAAAATCGTGGCAACAACGCCCGACTATGTTCATAATTCTAAAGTTTTAGCAGATTTAAAGTATCTTTTTGAAAGAATTCGTGGTTATACTGAAGCTTTAAAAAATATTAAACCGACCACGGTAGATGGAAAACCCTTAACCGAACCCGTTTCTAATGCGTTTTCCAGTATAATTTATGATTAGCACAGAACTTTATATCATCAACGTCCAGCGGAAACTAAAAATCAAATAAGTGCACATTAGTCTTTAGAGATAATGAAAAAAATTAAAACTTTTGTTATTGGTTATTCGTAGATTAATTTGCGTGATTTTGAAGCACGAAACACACTCATTAATCAATTTATGGATGATATGGGATGGTCAGGACCGGGTTTTCGCGGGTTTGATTCATTAGCCAAGGATTATATATCTGATACGGCGTATGAATTATTATTAAATATTGCAAATAATTATTAGTTATATAGTAAGGTATATAATGATGCTCTCCCCTAGATACTAAAGGGACTCAAAGACGTTGACTCTATTTTGGCAATGCAGTTACCTAAACTAAGTGGAACAGAAATTGCCGCATTAAAAGATGCAGTAAAAACCGTTTCAAAGCGTTTATTATCTGACAGCGGATCTGGATAGGCAGCCTCAAGAATATCTCGACTTGGGGAAGCACTGACCGAAACCCAATTGCATCCCGCTATAATATCGGCCAATCGTAATTCTTATATGGGCGCAGAACAAGATTTACTAAAAAGAGTTTAGTTACTGGCGCGGGGAGAAGTTTTTAATACCGAACTTTTAAAGCCTGCGTTGACTAAGGTATTGGCGTGGAAAATTAATAATGTAAATAATTTTGCAGTTGTTAAACAAAAATTCGAAAATATTTTAGGAAATTTACCCAAATCTAACTCTAATTATAATGTAGAAAATTTAATTTCTGCAGCTTTAGGATTATCGACTTTGAAATTGGCTGATGTGGAGGCGGCATAGCAAATATTAAATCAGATACCTATCACATTGGTAGATGCTCAATTAACGCTGTCTGTTGTCAATGAGTTTGAAACGTCTTCTGTTACAGATTTTAAGAAACAAAATGTGTCCGATTCATTGAATGAGTATTATAATCAAATGATAAAAGATAAATCATTTAATATAACATTAGCTAATGAAGATGAGTTAACCGATCTTGAGCGTGAAGTGGCAATGCACAAAGCGGCAGAAAAAGCATTATGGGATAACGAAGAAAGATTGTTTGATGCTGAATAGTTAGCAGAAAAATTATCTGATACTAATATTCCCAATAATGATAAAAAGATTTTTGTAGATGTTCTGAATAGAGTTATCAAATTAACCAATAATAAGTTTAAAGGGCTTACCTTAGAAAATTTATTCACCACTCGTAAAGCTAAATTTGCAAACGTTGGAATAAATTTAACTATGTTACGCCAAGAATTGCTACGCGAGTCCGCATTTTCTCAAGAGTTTCATAATAAGCTAATAGACATATTTACAGTGTTTAAAGAGGTTGCTATGGATGAGTAGCACGCTGCCAGAGTGTCTGCGGCAGCTTATGGAATAGCTAGGAAAAAACCAACTTCTGAACCCGATAGAGATGATGCAAATTATAATCCAGATGATTACGATTCAGATCGTTGGCTAGACCCTTCTTATGATTTATCTGACCTTGCAAACTATGTAAGCATGTCTTTAGAGGTTATGGGAGAAGATCCTGATGATTTTGATTTAACAAGCAGAGAAAGTATTTAGAAAATTGCTGATGAATATTCATTAGCTCCTCCTCCAGACACTATTACAGAGGTTATTGATGAATTAGAAGTAATGTCATTAGATGACTTTCTTGCAAGTTTTAAAACGGGAGAATTGTCTTCTTCATCGGTGCGACGTATATTAAAGAGGCATTTTACAACAGCATCTGACGAGCAAATAGACAATATGATTAATAGTGTATACGCTATTAAAGGAAAGAATATTGGTAATACTATTGCTGGTAAACGTAGGTTATTCGCTTTTGACTTTGAGACATCTGGTCTTTTAGGACAAAAAGGTAAATCTATTCCGGCTTTATTTTAGATGGGTATTGTGCTTCCAGATGGTAAACGTATTAAAATTAATGTTGATCCTAATTATTTGAATCGTGCAAGAGCTAATTAGGCTGGCGCTGCTTAGGCCACAGGCTTTGAATGGAAATCAAATGGAGAGTTATTTTATAAGGGTAAGCCGGTTAAAAACTTGACCACCGTTTTTAATGCGTTGGATCAATTTGTTTCTGCGCTTGAAAAGGCAAAATTTAATCCAGATACTGACATGCTAATTGGACATAATGCTGGCCCAACAGGATTTGACGCGCCGTTTTTACTTAAAACATTGGTGCGTATGAGGACCATTACCGATTAGGGATGGACAGCGTAGCAAGTAGATTCCTTAATGGACCGTTTTGCTAAACTTAAAATTTTTGGCAAGGATAGCAAAGGCGGATATTATCTTCATAATTATAATACTGCTGAAGATATTAGTAAATCTGTATTATAGGATACTTACGTTTGGGCGCAAAATGTTCAGCTATCTGTAACATTAGGTAATGGAACCACTTTAAACGGTAATTTGTCCACTTTGTTACGGTCATTTACTAATAATGTTTTCGGAGGCAAGGTTTTTGAAAACTTAAAGTTGGAAACAATAGGTCATCGTTTAGGACTATTCGCCGGTACTGCACACACAGCCGATGCGGACGCACTGGCCGCTTGGAGATTAGGTACTATTATTATGGACCTGGCCAACGGTGACAATGCCGACAAAGTAAGAATTTTAACTACTTTGGGTCAATTTTTGAACATGACCGAAAGCGCAGTAGATAAAGCGGGTGCTTTATATTGGCGCAAAGAGGGCGATTTCTTTTCTAATGATGTCGTATAGTCTCGTTTTGATAAAATTTATAACGATGATATTGCAGAGTAGCAAAAGAGAATGGAAGCCATTGCTGCAAAAGAATATGAGAAGCTTGCCCAAGCTGCCGCCAATATTTTAAAGAAAGATTATATTAAACTAGATAGTGAATATGTTTTAACTCCAGAACAAGCATTGGAGTTATAGAAAATGTATGGTAAGAGTATCTTACCGTTTTTAACTATAGAGAAAGGAGTGATAAAGCTTATTATGGGATATGAAAATAGTAAATTAATTCAGGGTCAAACACCAATAGCTTCTTATGCGGCTTCTGATGCTACATCGGGTTTATCTTATACTGTTTTTGAATTTGCGGATGGTACTCGATTATGGGCAACCGGTACACACTCTCTTAATTGGAGTGATTATCAAAAAGAAAACAGTTTGCCGACAAATACCTGGTCGATAACACGGCCCGGGGAAAAGGGCGCTCCTGCAGCTTTTGGTATGACTAGAGCTGCATTTTGGGATCAGGCAAAATCAGTTAAATCTGGGTTAACTTCTTCTATTGGTAGGGTCGAGTCTTTAAAAAATTTACTATAGTTTGTAGATAAATCTAGTCCAAGATATCGTTAGCTCACTAAAGATATTGAAACCGAAACTGCTAAAGCGGCGTCGCTACGATCTCAAATTGACGAAAGCGGTCGTGCAGAATTGACACTAGCCGCTGGTGGGTTAAAGAGCTATGAAGGTAAAGCCGATGAAATTAAAAGAGATATGACCGATGCCTTGGGAGACTTAACTAGTTTACCTGGGGCCCCGGTTGCTTTAAGTCCCGAATAGATAGCCCCAGATTATGGAGCAACAGACGATACAGTTAACGTTTTTAATGATAATTTACAAGATTATTTAAATTTTACTCGATTAGCTGACACTTTATCAGTATAGGCCGCTGCTATGAAAGCATCTTCCGGTACCAAGGCAGAATAGATGTCTAAATTAGCGCAAACTTATGCAAAAAAAGCAGAAAATGCGAAATAGCATAATACTAAGCTTATGAACACTTTAGATAAAAATTCCCCCGCATATGCAGCTATGGAAAGATAGATGTTGGGTGCGGATATAGATGTCAAGACGACGAGAGAAACGGCGGGATATTAGGCCTATGATAAGTATATTAGTGCTTTAGGGTAGTAGAATACTGCCTGGCAAAAATCTCACTCTTGGTTCACCCCAGTAAGCGCAAAGGGAGCGGCTAGACAATGGGCAGCAGCAACTGATGCTTATACTACACAGCAGAGCGAATTATTTAATGCTTAGATGGATAAACTAGCAGAGAGTAATCCAGAGCTGGCTAATTTATACAGAGCTCGTGCTCAATATGAAGTTCAAACTAATTCAATGTAGCGTTCTGTACTGGGTCGGGCCAAATTGGCTATTGGTGGCGCTATATAGCATTATATGCAATGGTCTTTACCAATGATGATGGTTTCCGGTGTTGTCAACAAGATAAAGGAATTACTTCAACTTACTAAACAACTTGACGCCGCAGCTGTCGACCTCCAGATCGTTACCGGAAAGAGTCGCGAAGAAGTTGATCAATTAATGCTTTCGTACTCTGATTTGGCCAAGTAGCTTGGTGCTACTACTCAAGAAGTGGCAAAAGCGGCTAACTTGTGGATGAGACAGGGCTATGATGTTACTGAAACTAATAAACTGGTGCAATCGTCTATGGCCCTTTCTAAACTTGGTATGATTGAAGCTGGTGAAGCAACAAAGTATCTTACCTCGATGCTTAAGGGCTTTAACCTGGAAGCTTCTGATTCTATGGATATTGTTTCCAAGTTAACGAAAGTCGATATGCATTATGCTGCGAGCGCCGGTGGTATTGCCGAAGCATTATCGCAAACTGCTGTATCAGCACGTCTGGCTGGCGTTAATATTGACAATATTGTTGGTTATGCAACTGAGATTATTGAGACCTCGCAGGCCTCTCCATCTCGTGTTGGTAACGCTCTTAAAACAATGTTCTCTCGTTACGGCAATGTTAAAGCGGGAGTCTTTAGTAAAATGTCGCTGCTCGAGGGGGATGAAGGAGATACTTCTTCTACTGAAAATATAAACGATATTGAAAAAGTTCTTCGTAAACTTGGTATATCCATCCGTTCGAGCGCTCTTGAAATGAGACCGTTTGAAGAGGTTATCGCAGATGTTGCAGAAAAATGGCACACACTCAATTCTGTTAGCAAGAATGCCGTTGCGACAGCTCTTGGTGGTACCAGACAAAGAGAATTTGTCAATATATTACTTGAGAATTATAGTACAGCGGAAGAAATTAGTGAAATGTCGAGAACTTCTTCTGGTACAGCTGAAACCAAATACGAAGCTTATCTTAACAGTGTAGAAGCAGCTTAGAAACGATTGGTATCTAGTTGGGAAGGCTTCATTTAGAAACTTGATTCTAGTGGTCTTTTGAAAATTTTATATAATTTAGCAAGCACAATAATTGATTATGCTCCTTTAATAATTAGAGCATTAACTATGAAATTTGTTGGAGACCGTATGTTTACTCAAATGGGTGTAATTCCAGCTGTCAATCCTTTAGGAAATATAATATCTCGCATAAGACTTACACCCAATGGAGAAGGCAGTTTTACACTAAGTGTAGCACCTTCCGGAGGAGGATCGGTAAGTGGAAGTAGTGATGCGAATGCGTCGGTATCGCCTATACTTGGATCGGATGGACGTCCAATGCAATCTTCTACGTCACAATCGCCTTAGTCGAGTACGGGCTCTTAGGCGTCGCCGATACTTGGACCAGATGGACGTCCAATGCAATCTTCTGCGGCGGCCAAAAGCAGCGGTGCTATGTTTACTAGAAGCCAAGGAGCTGCCGTAGCTGCTGGATTGGGTTTAATTGCTGGATTATCAGCAGGACTATTGGGATCTGGCTCTAATCGAGACAAAGGAATAAAAGGTTTAACTATTGGAGCGTCTACGGCGATTTTTGGCGCACTTGGCGCAGTGGTTAGCAAGTCCTCTACAGGAACAATGATAGGAGCGCAAGCGGGCTCTATTTTAGGTGAGTGGTTTTCTGATCTATGGATTAGTGAGCTTGATAAAGATGCTAAAAAGCGAGATGAAGCCATTCAAAAGGCTTCCGACGCTATCGTACAAGCGATTGATACCAATAGTTCTATTGAACGTATTTCTGAGTTAACTTCTGGTGCCGTTTTATCTGCTGAAGATTATGCAGAATTAAGTCGTGAAGTGACCGATGTTGGTTCGACACTATTAGCTTCTTACGAAGGATAGCAAAGGTGGATGGAATTAACTGGACACACTCTTGATGAGCACTCTGATGCTATAACTGACTTAAATAATACTTTAGTATCTGGTAGTTTTCTTGAAAAATGGAAAGCTGTAATGGCCTTGTAGATTATTAATACGGAAAATACCATTGCTGAATAGACAGAAAAAGCTGAATTAACCAGAGAATAGTTAGAATATAAATCTGGTCCTGGTGATTGGAGTAATTATACAATATTTGGGTCGGATAAATTAATGATTCAGCCAGCGTTTTAGTCTAGTGTGGCAAAGGCTTTACAGAAATATGTAGACACCACGGGAATTAATATTTTTGATTTGTATATGAAAAATCCTATAACACTGGCCGCATGGAGCGAATTTGCGCGTGGTAGTGACCAGAGTCCAACCGCACGTATCGGTGAGGCAAACCTCATTGTTACGGAACTAGTTAAGCAAGGGATAATGAACTCGATTGTATAGGCAAATGTTGCTGGACAAGATATATATAATCCTACTGGCAATTTTACCGCAGAGTTTTTACAACGAGGAGCGCCTTAGTATGAAATCGAATCGATTGTGTAGTAGGTTTTTAAAGATTCGTTTGAAATAGATCCTTTTTCAACAGAGGGGGAAAAATTAGTAAAATCTGTTGTTTCTGATCTTATGTCTGGTGCATCAGAGGGGCTACAAGATTGGACATCATACAATGAACTTGTAAAAGAGATTCGTGGTTCCAACATTTAGTTAGCATATCAAAATATGGCTTTTACATTGGAAGATGAGACACTTCATTCATTAACGTTAAATTAGATCACGGGTCAAATTGCTGCTGCCTTAGCTGGTATTGAAGGAGAAGGCGAAATTTATGAGAATGGAGCTATTAAAGCCTCTGTTAAAACAGAGATTAATAATTATTTAAAAACAATTGAAGCGTTAAATTCGCGTTTTAATGATACTTCTGGTTCTTTTACCACCTTAGCTTCTAAGTGGAAATTATTAAACGAACAAGTTTCTAAGTGGAAATTATTAAACGAACAAGTCGAGACCCCACCCGATTTAAAAGAAGATTTAGAGTCGTTAAGTTAGACGGTTATATCCGCAGCTAATGCTTGGGGCATTTACACTAATAGTGCTGCAGAGGCTATAGAAAAAATGGAGCAAATGCCCGAATATATGCGTTTGATTACTTCAGAAGATGTTTTTAGAAGTACTGCTGATACGGCTGCTCGTTTAAGCGAAGTGGATGATATGCTTGATAAGTTATATAGTCGACAAGGACTTTCTGCAGAAGATATTACTTCTTTATCAACGAAATTTGCTTAGGCTGGAATTACGGGTGATTTATCCAATCGAAATAGCACTATTAATAGTTTAATGAAATTGCGTGAGACTTATACTTAGCTATACATAGGTAAATATGCTCAAGATCAATTAACAAGTCCCTATGTTTTCTAGGCTTTAATAAATACAATGACTAAAAAATTTAGCGGATTTACAGAAGTGGCTAACGTATGGCAAAAATTAGGTATTACTGATTTTTCTCAATTGGAAAAAGCTGGATATGGAGCATCTGAATTGGCGACTTTAGGTATAAGTGATTATACTTAGACAGATTGGTATCGTTATTTACAAAAGTATTTAAATTCTATGGCAATAGAAATAGAATCTGTAGCAAAACGTGTGCAGTCAGCAAGAAAAGTGCTCGAATATGATTTGGGGTTGGAAATTGACAACCTTACAGCATAGAAAGCTGCTCTTGAAGATATTAATAATCAGCGAGAATATGAACTCACTTTAATTAAGGCAAAGCAAAAACTTGAAGACGCAAGAAATCAAAAGCAAAGAGTTTGGCGTGAGGGTGTAGGTTGGGTTTACGAGGCAAATCAAGAAGCCATTGCCAACGCCCAAAAAGAACTGGAAGACATTGAAAATCGCAAAACTCTTTCTGAAATTGAAGCATAGATTAAAGAACTTCAATATAGTAAAGATATGATTTCTAAAGTTGCTAGCGCTAAAGAGATCGCTGATTTGAGAAATGAATATAATACGTTTATTGGTGCCACAGAAACGGCTAATAGCGCTTTATTAACACTTCAAAAGACATGGGAAGGCAAAATGTCTCTTGGTGATATTTTTAAATGGGTTGAAAATCTTAACGCTCTTGAGGTGGGGTTTGCCGCTACTGATGCACAAGTCGCTTATAATGCTTATATAAATGGGGACTTTGCCAATACCGTTGAAGGACAGCGAAAAAAGAAGGCGGCTTATGACACCTATCAGGCCGCTCAATAGAAGCTTATTACGTTGGTTAAAGGAACTGGATCAGAGAAAGACTATGCGGACCAGGCCTATTATTTGGGTACAAATGTTCAGGCCCCCCTTTATAACCCCACATTCACGTATGGGGGCCAAACTTATAAGATTTCTGGGTGGAATGCCGGTGAAATGACCGCTTAGAATCGTGATAATACCGTATTAAAAGATTTGGAATCTATGGGGGACAGCAACCCATTAACAGGAGACACAACTTTCGAAAATGCTCTTCAGTGGGCAAAAACCTAGGGCGATGTTATTAATGTAAAAGGTAAATTATATACATTAGTAGATAATCACTTTATGCCCTTAACAGTAGCGACCTCTGGTCATTCATCGTCTCCGGGCGGTGACGTTGGCATCGGTTATGGTGTGGGCCCTTCTTATATTGCTAGCGGATCATTGTCGTTTGGAGGAGGTTCTGCCTTTATAAACGAAAATGGTACCGAAGGCATTATCACTCCTCAGGGTACATTTACCGCCCTACCCAGTAGCACAGGTATTGTTCCCGCAGACATTACCAAAAACGTATGGGCTCTCGGTGAAGTCGCTCCAAACCTGTTACGTTCGCTCGCATCGCTTGAGGCAAAAGGCATTATTAATAACAATTCTACCTCGAATACCGAGGATTCTCTTATTATTAACAGCTTAATGATTAAGATGAACGCTGATAAAGACTTTAACATTGATAAATTTGTTAAAGAACTTAAAACAGCTGCTGATTTGTCACGTCACTGTTAATTGATCGGGGCCAGGTTAATCCCTGGCCCCACTAATAAAATTTAAAAGAAAGGGTGAAAATAGATGGCAGTTTATAAGCCGACGCAGTGTTACCCCTATTTGACTGCGGTTGATATGAGGGTCGGCGCCGATCCGGTGTATTTCACTTGTAAAGTGAATACTTCGAATAAAAATATTACGGGCTATCAGGTTATATTACTGGATGGGAATAATAATCAGATCTTCCCCAAATTAAATGAAGACGATCCGAATCCAGCGCCTCATAAGATTAGTCCACTGTCTGAATTATTGGACATTACGATTGACGCAAACGTAAACACCGGCGTCAACGATACTTATATTCAGGTTCCCCTGATCCAGGCATTCGATGAAATGTGCCTTTTATCGTACAACTGTATTTACTACCGTTCGGCGACCGATACTTGGGTCGATTGTAATAATGACACAATCGATATTAAGAATAATGGTATGACCTATAAATGGAAAATCATGCTGTATTAGGGCACTAATGGCGTCATGGTGTACGACTCTACCGAGCCCAGATGGTCTGATTATTCAAATATCGACGCGTCAGAATATGATCTGGTTATTTCTAGTGGTACAGTTTGCGGCACAACACCCTCGAGATTATAGATTGAGCCGACTGATGAAGTACTGGTTCAAAAATGGGTTTAGTTAGCCTATTCTTCGGGTAGCGGATATGAGGCTGTGGGTGCCCGTGGTAATATCAAAAGTTATGATGCAACCCTTGGTCATATTTATCCCGTATCCGATTGGATGGATGCAAAAATTTTAAATTCTAATCGAGCCACCTATTGCTGTGTGTATAAACATAGTAATAGCGAAGATGATATCCCGACCACCGATATTGTTAAATATGCTTTTCTCGGTTCCTTATTTACTGGCGGTGCCCCTAGTGGATTAACTACCACCGAAACATGGGTTCATAATGGAACAACCACCTATACAAGTGTCACTTTTGAAAAGGGCGATTTAGTATTGCTTATGGGTCAGGGCTCTAGCGCTAAATATAATGGTGTATGGGTAGCAGACTCAACTACTTGGGGCCGCTCTGGTAATTTTAAGGATTGGGCTTCTTATCTTGGGAGAATTATTTACGCAAGTAGTGCAGCTCTTGGTGGATCTACTGCCGCAACAGCTGGTCACAATTATATGTCTCAAGCTTCTTACGGTGGGACATTATATACTCCATTGATGCAAAATTTTTCGGCAAGCTCATCTTTGTATTTTACAGAAGAATAGCCTATTATTTTGTATCCTAGTAAATTACAAGAGACTGTTCAATATAGAAAAACCACTACAGGAGCTCCCAGTAGTGGTGATACTACGATAGATGGATATAGTGTTGAAACAGGAGATATTATTTTAGCTTCTACTGGTATTTATCAACGAAACTCTTCTTCATGGACTAAAATTGCAGATCTTGAGTCGGATAAGTATTATTATGTAGCGCAAGGAGAGTTGGGAGGTTGCAAAACCTATAAAGGTTATTCTACAGTTACTTATGATCTTTGTTATAGTCCTTTAAGTTATAATACTCCTTCGCAAACTTATATTGGCCAAAATGTAAATCTCGAAGTTGGACAACGCCTCTTCTTTACAAATGTCGATGGTGTTTTACTCGCAAATGGATAGACACAGTCATATATCACAATTAATACTATTGATAAAGATATGTGGTATATTACTCACGAGACTTTAGCGGCAGCGTTACCTTCGGTTGATCCTTATACTTATAATATTCAAACATATTTTAATACGAGTGACGAGACAGCGTTTTACGCATATGATGCCCCTTCGCTTGATTTGAATATTGAATCTACAGCTTCTACCGATTTAGTGGCCACTAGTGTTGAGGGCGGTATTAATTATCTGGCTGAACTTCCGAATTATTCGAGCCAATTAATCGATGGCACACAGGTTAATAATAACACTGTTGCATTGGGTATAGGCGATGAGGGACTGGGTACTTATACAGCCTCACTTTCTGCTCTTGATGACAATTCTAATACTCCTATTCCTTCTGTGGATTATTTATATTCTTCTGGGAATTAGTTATAGACAATGCCATATACAGCAGATGTTTGGGATGGCGCTACCTGCCCCTCCTCTGGTGGTATTGTTATTGATGGATATACAATTGGAGTAGGAACCTATATTGTTGGGCGATTTAATAATCCTTATGGTGCCGGATGGGGTATTTACGAGGTAACCGAAATAACTCAAGATCTTGTTACTTATAAAGTTGATCCCACTCCCGTTGTGAATCTTGAAAGTACGTCTGGTATTTCTGTATATATTAAACACGGAAATACTAGAGGTGGAGAAATTTGGTATTTTAAAAAAACAGGCGCAACGGTTAATCGTTCGAAGATATCGATGGTTTTAGATGGTGTTAATTTTGATTCTATGGCGCCTAATTCTACTTTCTATGCTTACTATCCTGGTGATTATTCGGGTAATGGGGCCGGTATTCAAAAATATATCAAAGCTTATGATAGTGTTGCATTAACTCCTTTTACAGCATAGGGAACAGTTAGTGCAAATTTGACCTCTACTTCTATTAGATATGGCCTATCCTATGCTAATAAAATTGTTACTATTAGTGGCAAAACAATTAGTTTAGCAAGTCAGGATACGAACGTTTCGTTTGCTATCGCTTGGATGAAAATAGAGTCGTTTGATCCTGCCGCAGCGTTCTTCGTTAAACAGGGGCAAATGTTTGGCGGACGGACGGTGACCATTGGTGATCAAAATGGACGAAAATATATACAGGATGGACTTACAACAGTTAGTGAAGACAACATTCAAGAAATTACTGTTTCTACCAAAGATGGACAGTTTACTGTTCCTGTTTTATATACAGGTATTATTCATACTCGTTTTATCTCTCTAGTTGGCGCATATTCGCAGCCGTAGGCAGCTTCTTGGATGTCGTACCGCTGGATGCTGGTCGATTAGAACGGAGACGTTATTCAGGACACTGGTAAGAAGTTTTCTGGCTTAATGAATGTTGTATTTTATGGGCTCATGGAAAATCAACGGTATTATGCGATTTTAGTTGTAGAAGATCAGTTGGGAAATTCTCTTATGAGTTGCGCATAGATTGATGCAATGTTTACTCCAGAAAATTTGGAAATTGATTTTACTGCCAAATATGATTGTAATGTTCACGGCGTTATTTTGTCACTTTAGGATATGGGATATATTCTTCCTTATGATACTGAGACGGGTACTGTTGCAATAGCTTATACACCTTAGGATGGGTCTTTAGGTTATAACGGTGATAAAATGCGCGTTTCTGGCTCAAACGGATCAATGTTTGCAAATGTTAACGGCGATGCCAATGAACACGGAGTTAAATATAAATATTATTTTGGATATAATGAAAATATAACACCTGTAACTAATCAATTATATACTGATGATAGTGGTGCAACAACCTTTAGAATGGTTACTAGACTAGACGCGAATTATCGCGGTCGAATTTTAAGGTTTATGGTAGAAACCTCAGACCCGTCAAACCCATATTTGGCAATAGATATATTTACTCCTGACGATTTTACCAGTTCAACCGATCGATTTCTCAATTATGATGCTCTTGGTAGTGGTACATTAGAAAATGCTCGTAACACTCTAAAATGTAATATTGGTTATGTTGGCACCATAGATGACGCAATCGTTTCTGATTTAAGCGGTGCTCCGGTTCTGTACACTTGTTGGAGAGATAGTGGCGGAGATTATAATATTTAGAATCCGAATGTCCATTATTATCGTCAATTTAATGTATAGTTGAGCGCCGAGGGCGATGGGTGGCCAAAAGCGACCGATGAATATATTAACGCTAATAAAATCAAAATTGGTAATGTTTATTATCAACCAATGGATACTCCATATAATAGTATGAGACCTATTAACCCGTGTTGTTTGGTTTTAGATCCTACTGATATTCAAAATAATGGTGATTCGATTTGGGAAGATAATGAAGTGGATTTGATTCCAACTACCTATCCAATTCAAAGACAAGAATATGGAAGAGTGAAGAAATTAAACGGGGGCAATCCAATTCCTCATATTTGGGAAGATAATAGTTTAAATAGGTTTGCTAATACTGATAACGAGGGTAATGGCAAGGCACTATCATATACCACAGGAGCCCTTATATCCGCAGCTTCCTATAGTCAAGATGTTGTGAGTGATTATATTTCTGTAAATATGATTAGTCAATATTATTCTAATTATAAATGCCAATGTTATGCTTATGGAGCGAATTATACGTATCTTGGTGTAAATAAATCAGACAATACCTGGAGCCCCTCTTCGCGTTCAGTGCGATCTGCAGATACGTTTGATATTCCCTCTACTATTGACGGTGTTGCGGTTAAATTTATTCGTTTCCGGTTCATAAGCAGTTAGAATAATGACGTGGATTTTACCGATCCTTCTATTTAGAACTAGATTAATGTCGTATGTAATTAGCGTTGGACCGACTATGCAGAAGGTCAAAAACCTTTTACGGTAGTTAAACGCCATCCTCCAATTGCGTTTACTGCTGGTGGGGGAATGGTTCGTTATGGGTTTGATATTCGTATTAATGATATTGATAGTTTATCTACTTTATCAAGCTCTAATCCTGATATTAGTTCCAATCCTGTAATTACTACATTTAGTTATTCCGGTACACCTAGAATACAAATTGAAGTGCGTCAAATTACGGGTTCGATACAATAATATATATTAAAATTTTAAAAGAAAGGAGTGTTTTTCTTGGCAAGAAATATAACATGGAAAGTGTCTGGGCACGATAACAATTTAGATATGCATGATACCAAATAGGATGTTGATTATATGTACGCTTAGGGATGGCCTTCTGGCACAAATGTATTTGCTTCCAATTTATATGATAGTGCGCATTTACCATTTCCAAATAAATGGCAATATTCGCAATTAATTGAACAAAGCAAAAAGTCTTCTTTACTAAATTTTGTAACGGGTAATTATCGCACCACTCCAAACATTGGTATTTTCTCTGGGGTCTCTAAGACTTCTGGTCATTATTCGTTTTATCGTGAAGAAGTTGCCGCAAACAATGCGACAGGTGTGGTTACACACAGAGATCCTGTTGCCATTAACGTATAGTCACCTCAAATTATAGACTATAACATAGCGTCGAATCATACTTATAAATATATTGCATATCCAACAGATATGGAAGACACCGTTTTTGCGACAACTGCAGTTAATCCTAGTGCTACGACCTCAGACACTTCCCTTATTCAAACTCCTATGATTAATTGGTCGCTTTCTGAGCTTTTGCCTTCTGAAACAACTACCGATATCCCTTCTGTAAAGAAAGAATATACGGTAAACAAATCTGGTGTGTGGATATTTAGATTTAATGTTTCGACTGGTGAAAATACTTAGAACGTTGGTCGAGATTAGGTTACAAACTTATCTCAATATAACAAGATGGCACAGGGCAAGCGCAATTATATGAGTGGTACTGTTTCGTGCTATCTTGGGAGTGAACTAGTTCGTTGCACTGGTGAATATAATGAAGAGCCTCGTTTCACTCCATTAACCACAAGCAATAAATCTATTGCTATGTTGAAAGCGTGGCGCAGGTTCGTATCTTCAAAAAATCCGAAGCTGTTGAAAGATCGTAAGGGTAATAAGTATATTGTATAGCTTACTTCTATGTCTGATAGAGTAGACGATAATGTTCCATGTCAGCCTTCTTTTGTTAATTTTAGTTGGCAAGAAATCGAAAGTTGTGATAATGTTTTAATTACGGGCCAGGATATGAATGATACAATTGATACCGCTCAGGGACAGGCTGTTATGTAGACCATTAAATTGCCCACTCCGATTATTCACGGCGCAGCTTTTATTGGTGATACCATCTGGAATACCGAATTAGAAACTCCAGCCTATGAAGACTCTTATCACTTTATCTTTTCTATTGAAAACGATGCTTTAACTGATTACTACGAGTGGACACTAACAGCCGTTAATAATGTAGAGATTACTGGCTATGAGACGCCTACCAAGACTCTTAAATCGGCAATAGCACCGGTTATCTTACCCGAATAGGATGGTACAGGTAGTTTTAGTGGATAGTTTACAGAAGGTAAATAGTATATGCTAAGAGTTAGGGGTAAATCGAATAATAGTTCGATTGAGCCTTCTAATTATTATACATAGATTATTGAATGTCAATGGCTTTGGGGGCCTAATAAACATCAACAATTATATGAACAAGAATAGGGATTAACCTTTAGTAGAAATTTACAATTTTTAAATACTAAATGGGGATTTTCGGGCTTAGCAATTCAAAGTCAAGAGGCTTGGGCTAATGCACAAAGTGGAACCTCGGGCGCTTGGAGACTAGGAAATCTATTTTAGTTAAATACTGTATCTATTGAATAGTATGGATCATCGACCACTTTTAATCCACTTACTAGTATTGGATTGGGAAATCCAATAACATTTACTGTTTCAGATTTTGTATCCATCGAAGATATTCCATTTTAGATTGGTGATATAGTATTTTATAGTGTTGGTGGTGGATTATCAGATGGAAACACTTACTCTCTTGGGTATCGTTTTGCTTCGTCGCGAACTACGAGATCTCTTTATTCTAATGAACCAACTTTGACTATATAGATACAAGAGATTAATAAATCGCTTAAGACAATTACAGGTACATTATTGGCCGCCCCTTCTGGAAACGTATATACGAATAGAAGGGCAACGCTTTGGAGTTATGGCGGAATTTCTTCTGCTTAGCATCATTCTTTAACCCAATGCGATAAATACTATCCGTGGTCAGAGATTAAAAGAAGTTGCGGCTCATGGAATAATGGATACTACAATCGTGTAGCTTATGAAGGGGAGAAATATTTTAGCGTAGTTGGCGATTAGGGAGATGTGTTTGTTGAGATTCCTTTGTTTTATTATGCAGATTTTAACCCCTCAGATTTAAGTCAAGATTTCCAATTTTACAATACAGCCGCTACTAAAATATAGCCAGCACAAATAAGTTTAATATGTATTTACCCATACCATTATGGCGGTCACGACTCAATAGCAGATGCTATTTGTAATGTTTCTAATATGCATTATAATTATAGCTCAGAGCTAACTTTTGCAATGGGATTTATTTCTGCGTATGAATTAAGTGATGATAATGGTAATTTACGCTCAATTAGTGGAAAACGTCCTGTTCAATATTAGTCTTTTAACAAATTAATGGATATAGAACATGCTCACTCTGGGCTTGTGGGCTATAAATATTCAGATCATTATATGTTATATTTGTTAATGATGGGCGAATATGGGATTACTCGAATATAGGAGGCGTTGTCTGGTTATTTGATTGGAGTTAGAACCTTGGCTATTGATACGCCTACAGCTTCGAACCCAAAAATTGTGATTACCGAACCAAATATTACCAACAGCAGTAATGCGTCACCGGGCGGTGGTAAGTATTATAAACTAATGTTAATGCCTGGCACATATATTGCGTTTAATAATTCTTCAGCTAATACGACTGCAAATCCATAGAATAGGTTTGTTTCTACCATAGCGGCTATGGTGCCAAATAATAATTATCTCGATGCTTATTTGACTGATAGTCCCACCATTACAGATTACACTTCAATTACACCAGTATATTATGTGGCAGGATGTACGGATATACTTTTGGGGGCAACAGGAAGTTTGTGCTCTGTTAATCCATATTAGGCTCGAAATTTCTTTTTCCCTAGTAAATATCGTGGTATTGAAAATCCTTTTGGTAATGTAGACAAATTGTGTTGTGATTTTACCGTACTTAATGGCTATTATTATTATTCAAAAGATGCCAATCTGAATTACACAAGTAATATTACAATTGAGGCCACGTCTATTAATACGGGGGTGCCAGTGCCAGCTGTGGGATATATTACTATGCCTAGTTTTTATAATTTTGGCAATAATTAGATTGGACAAATACCCATTTTCAACACAACTATGCCAGGTGCCAATGGAGGGGCCACCAACTCTCCTACGGGAAGTTTAGCATTTGGTATCGGTGCTCTTGCTACTCCGGTAGCCGTAAGTGTAGGTGCCGCATATAATACCTCAGTACCTAGCTAGACGGGATGTTGGAACTTCACTCGTTTTACATCAAATCATATGGGCACTCGTTTTTCTACTCATCGCACGCATTATTAATTAAAAAGAAAGGAGGATCGCCTTGGGTACTATAAATTCAAGATCATCTTATTACAAGTTATCCAGTGGTGATAAGCTTGTAGCATAGATGATGGTTGGTGACACTTATGTTAATGCCGAAACAGATTTTGATATGATCCGTAGGACGATTCAAAACTCTGTTTTGACCCCTCGATATCGTTATGTTTGGTTAAATGAAGATGAGACCGAGGATGAAATTATTCCAGAAGAATTGATTTATGATAATGGTAGTTATTCTGAAAATTATCAAACGGGCCAACGTCGATCTCTTTCTTTCGGTTTAAATAACGTCGATGGGCGTTATACCCCCAATATCAATTCGATTTGGGCGGAAACCAAAGTAGGTTTAAAAGTGGGCCTCGACTTATTATCGGGGTCCACCATTTGGTTCCCCAAAGGAACCTATATTATAAACTCGGCCAATCCAACAGAGTCGGCTTCAAAGTTTGATACGCAGTTGGATTGTTCCGATAAATTCGCGATCCTCGAAGGAAAGCTTGGTACACTTGAGACAAGTTATACCATTCCAGAAAACTCCGATATTGAAGCGGCGCTTCGGGATTGTTTACTTTTCCCCAAGGGAAATGGTAGACCTTTGGACCCGCTTCCAATGATTTATCATTCTTCTTTTAAGGGAAGAAAGACCGGTGCGAAGATTAGTCACGAAGCCGGCGATACAATAGGAGATATCGTTAATGACCTGGTTATGCAATTGGGCGCTGAATGTTTTTATGATGTTGAGGGGCATTTGGTTGTTATTCCTCTTGACGAAGTTTCTGGTGACTCTTCGAAACCGGTGCTTTATAATTTAAGATCAGATCACGGAGATTTCGACAATCTAAGTCTTGATTTTAAGTTTACTGATGTGGCTAACCGAGTAGTTGTACTTGGTGGTTCAAGTGAAAGCGCTGCATATAAAGCGATTGCGGTGAATGATAATGCGGAGTCTCCGCTTTGTTATTAGAGAATTGGTTATAGAACTGCACCACCAATATCAGATGGAAATTTAACGGCACAATATTTGGTTGACGAAAGAGCTCAGTATGAACTGAGAAAGATATTAATTCTGAAGTCGACGGTTAATTTGGGTAATGTGCCGTTTAATCCTCTGTTGTCAGTTAATAATTTGGTGACAATTACCGATGAGTTTTTTGATTTGAACCAAGAGAAGTTTTTGATCCAAGGATTGAACTTCAATTTGAATTATGATGGTGTAATGTCACTTGAAGTAAGTAATGTTAATAATTTTAATTTTGCTAGAAAAGGGGGCAGCATGTGATGGAAACAGGATATCTTGAACTGGTTAGTGCAATTAAAACACTAAATTAGTAGACTCTTAAAAAATGGGATCAAACAGCTTTATGTGAGATTGTTACCAAAAATAACGACGGAACCTATAATATTCGCATGCTGTCCGATGAGGGAGAGAACGGCTCCATTATTCCTAATGTTAGGAACGGGTCCAAGTATTCCTTCAAAGAGGGCGACTAGGGTGTTTTGTTTAAATATAAAAATCAAATCACTATGAGCTTTCTTGTGTTTAAAATTGGAGGAGAAGAGGATGCGGACGGTACGATTGCTGTTAATAGCTCAATATCCTATGCCGGAGTAGAGCTGCTTGTCAATAAAGTAACCAGTATTGGGTCTTAGCCTACCGATGCTCAATATCCTACTGCCAAGGCTGTAAAACAATATGTTGACAATATATTGGGTGTAATTGATACTCAATTATCCGCTATATAAGCAGAGGTGATATGTGTGTCAATTGAAGAGAATATTACAAGAATAATATCAGCGAAATCTAGTTTAAAAACTGCTATTGAATTTAAAGGTGTCTCAGTCGGAGATATAACATTAGACGGATATGCTCAAAAAGTTTTGGAGATTCCTTCAAGTTATACATCGACTACAGAAATAGTTTTAGACCAAAATAGTTTAACAGAAGATAATATTGCGCGATTAATTTTGGCGAAAAGTAATTTACGAGCTGCAATTATAAGTAAAGGTGTTTAGGTTGAAGACACTTTAAAAATAGAATAGTATGCTCAAAAAGTTCTGTAGATCCCCTCACCCTATGCTTCTGGACTGCGAGTCATTTGGAACTCTTCGGATTATAATTATGCGTATTTAACGGTTAATCCAGTTGGTGGAGGTGTTGTGACTTTCGTATATTATAAGTATTCGGTTACAACGCCTCTTGAAGGAGATACGATTAGTACTTCAGATGGGTGGGTTTATGCGTCAGTGGATAATGATGGATAGGCTATTATAGGGCTACCTCCAGGTTTGGTTCATACAGTTCAAGTGGTAACTGTAAATGCAAGTATGCAAGTACAAAAGGGCGCAGATAATCCTCCGACCGTTAAATTAAAAGCTAAAGATTTGACTGTAACACAAAGCGCTACTACGCCAACTTCTATTACAATAGTATTTGACTGTGGTTCAACAGTAAATGTGAAATATCAATGGTTTGATACAGAATCAATAACAAACATGCCCTATATTGGCACAGCATCTGCTGATTTACTTGGGTGGACATCCACACAGACTCAATCTTCGGGGGCGGTGCCAGATGGTAGCATAATTAACATCACCAATAACCTGCCAACTGTTACTAAATATTTATATGTTGTTACTCTTGATAGGTCAAATAATGTAGAAACGGGTGGGTTTGCTCAGATTATTCCTGCGCAATATGCTTCGGGTTTAACAGTTACTTGGATTTCTTCGGATTATCTTCACGCTTATCTTACGGTTTCCAGAAATTCTGGGAGCGGATCTCTGTCCACTGTCTATTATAATTACTTAAGTACATAGCCATATGTGGGAATGAATGTTAGTGGATGGAAATCTACCACAGTAAGTAATGGGGAGGCGGTAATTGATCTTCCTGAAGGAGAAGTTCATCTTATTTAGCTAGTTACAGCAAATGCTAATTTGGAAGTTACAAGTGGAGCAGATAATAATATAAATTAGCGCACAGTTAAATTGTTACCGACCGTTATGACAATACAACAGAGCGTTACCACAGATACAACCGTAACTATTTTATTAGGCTGTTAGCCTGGTACGATGGTAGGATATTATTATTCTACTTTATCAAGTGGTGTGATGCCTTATGCTGGTACCTCTAAAAGTGATTTACAATCTGCGGATTGGAATTTCACACAAACTGCCTCAAGTGTTGCTGGTACGTATATTTCTATATCCCCTCCAGATGCTACTAAATATTTATATGTAGTAACACTGGACGATGAAAACAAGGTAGAGTATGGTGGTTCTACACAAGTTGTTCCACTGGCGCCTTACGCTTCTGGCTTGACGGTAACGTGGGTATCTTCGGATTACAATCATGCTTATCTTACTATTTCTAAAACAAGCTCAACAAGTGACTCTTGGCCCCTTGTATATTACAATTATCTAGGTATCAGACCTCGTGAAGGTGCAACGATTAGTACAAGTGGTGGATGGCAATCTGCTACGGTTAGTGGTGGAGAAATTACAATTAATCTTCCCACCGGAAGCATTTAGACTGTTTAGGTTGTTACTGTAAACGCTAATATGGTAGTATAGTTAGGCACTAATAATCCTCCGACTATTAAGTTAAAAGCTAATGATTTGACCGTAACACAAAGCGCTACTACGCCAACTTCTATTACAATAGTATTTGACTGTGGTTCAACAGTAAATGTGAAATATCAATGGTTTGATACAGAATCAATAACAAACATGCCCTATATTGGCACAGCATCTGCTGATTTACTTGGGTGGACATCCACACAGACTCAATCTTCGGGGGCGGTGCCAGATGGTAGCATAATTAACATCACCAATAACCTGCCAACTGTTACTAAATATTTATATGTTGTTACTCTTGATAGGTCAAATAATGTAGAAACGGGTGGGTTTGCTCAGATTATTCCTGCGCAATATGCTTCGGGTTTAACAGTTACTTGGATTTCTTCGGATTATCTTCACGCTTATCTTACGGTTTCCAGAAATTCTGGGAGCGGATCTCTGTCCACTGTCTATTATAATTACTTAAGTACATAGCCATATGTGGGAATGAATGTTAGTGGATGGAAATCTACCACAGTAAGTAATGGGGAGGCGGTAATTGATCTTCCTGAAGGAGAAGTTCATCTTATTTAGCTAGTTACAGCAAATGCTAATTTGGAAGTTACAAGTGGAGCAGATAATAATATAAATTAGCGCACAGTTAAATTGTTACCGACCGTTATGACAATACAACAGAGCGTTACCACAGATACAACCGTAACTATTTTATTAGGCTGTTAGCCTGGTACGATGGTAGGATATTATTATTCTACTTTATCAAGTGGTGTGATGCCTTATGCTGGTACCTCTAAAAGTGATTTACAATCTGCGGATTGGAATTTCACACAAACTGCCTCAAGTGTTGCTGGTACGTATATTTCTATATCCCCTCCAGATGCTACTAAATATTTATATGTAGTAACACTGGACGATGAAAACAAGGTAGAGTATGGTGGTTCTACACAAGTTGTTCCACTGGCGCCTTACGCTTCTGGCTTGACGGTAACGTGGGTATCTTCGGATTACAATCATGCTTATCTTACTATTTCTAAAACAAGCTCAACAAGTGACTCTTGGCCCCTTGTATATTACAATTATCTAGGTATCAGACCTCGTGAAGGTGCAACGATTAGTACAAGTGGTGGATGGCAATCTGCTACGGTTAGTGGTGGAGAAATTACAATTAATCTTCCCACCGGAAGCATTTAGACTGTTTAGGTTGTTACTGTAAACGCTAATATGGTAGTATAGTTAGGCACTAATAATCCTCCGACTATTAAGTTAAAAGCTAATGATTTGACCGTCACTAAGAGCGGAACTCAAAATAATAAGGTTCAAGTACATTTAACGTGTGAGCCTAGTGTTTGGGTTGCATATTATTATTCTGCTAATATCAGTGATGCTGTCATGCCTTATATTGGAGATGCGCCACCTAGTGGCTGGACACTGGAACAAACATAGTCATCTTCTTTACTGCCGAGCGGAGAATCTATAATTAGTATATCTCCCCCTCCTTCCTCTCGATATTTATATGTTGTAACATTGAATAGTACAAAAACTCAAGTGGAACTAGGAGGACACACTTCGACAGTAATTGATCCGATACCGGCAACCGATATAAATATTAGGCAGATAAATGGTGACGTCAGAATAGAATTATCCCCCTATGCTTCGGTTGAAGTGGTGAATAAAATTTATTATAAATATACGAATTCTACACCTTATATAGGGACCAATGTTGATAGTACATGGTCTAATACGGAGCTTATTAAATCTATGGGATTGGCTACTGCTCAAATAGACCTTCCGCCATAGAGTGGTGATATGGTATATGTGGTTATAGTAAACAACGATAGTGATAAAATTATTGTTGGGGGCGGAGGATCGGCTATTAAAAAATATGTAACAGGATTACAGCTCATATAGGGCTCTGCAGCAAGCAGTAGTACAACTGAAGTACAAGTTTTGAACGCTTCCACAACAGATAGTTTATGGTATAAATATTAGAATTTGCCCCCATATATAGGAGACGCAATTACTACGGACACTGACTGGTCTCAATGTTCGACTCAAATTATTGATACAAATGTGATTGCTATAGTTGATTTCCCTTCTTCGTCTAGAAATACGATATAGATCGTGGCCCGTAATATTTCTTAGGAAGCAACCAAAGGCGGGTCTTGTACTATTACTATTCCTTAGGCACAAGGATTAGCTATTTTGCGTGACTCAGTAAGCGCATTGTCGGTTACGGTGGCAATTACCGGTGCTTCAAATTGTGATGCTGCTTATAAATATAATGCTAACAGTATGCCTCTCGTTGGAACCACAACGTCAACTTTAACAGACGATGGGTGGACACTAGGGAGCGGCGTTCATATTACAAGCAACGGAGAACTTTCCGTGACATATCCTCCAGATGGTCGAGGTACTCTTTATGTGGTAACACTTCAAGACGGTAAGGCTTATAAAGGCGGGTCTGGAACTATTGCAGTTCCGGCTTCTGGTTTAGGGGTGTGGCAAGTTGCGGGCTCTACTAGTACCACTTCAACAAGAATAGGTTTATCAGGTTATGGTACAGCAACTCAAGTTAGATATAAATATAACACGACAATGCCCGATATCGGAAGTAGTCTAGATAGTACTTGGCTAACCTCTGGTTTAATTGCGGCTAATGAAGTACAGGTATCTCTTAGCTTCTCTGGGATAGGAGCTACGATATATGTAGTAACATTAGACAATAATTCAAAAGTTTTAAAGGGTGGGTCCTGTTATATTGCCCGTAATCCCGTATAAATTAAGTGCAATAAAAATAAACGCGATCTTTCATAAAGAAAGAGAAAAATTAATAAAAGAGATGTTTCATTGGGTAAAATTTCGTGATTTTACCCAATGAACTTAAATGGTTTAAGTAATAATTTGTATACTATATACAAAAAATTTTTATAAAGAAAGGAATGATTTTATGGCACAAACAGTTATCCCTAATGGTGTACAAGCGATTGAGTTTAGAAATCGTGTTGTGGACAATTTTATGGCCGATGCTAAAGGAAGTATTTTTGTTGGGACTGGAAACTCTAGCACCAACTGTAGTAACGCATATATTGTAGAAACAATTAATCCAATTAATAATATTGTTTCGGGACTGTAGTCAAACACAATAAAATTACCCATATACACCGGAACCGGCACCACCGGTATGGCATTCGCTGCTGCTGCTAATATAGTAGTTGGTCGTGCCGAAGCGCTGGGTAATGTATCATCGGCATATTCGGTCGGAGGCTCTGCTTCTGGAAGTGGCGTCGGTAATGCGGTATATTTTAGTGGCGGCGTACCAGTGGCTCTTGAGAAGGTGGCTAATGCAGTTTATGCTGATAATGCAGGATATGCTGATAATGCAGGATCGGCTACTAAAATTGGATCGGGTAATATTGGTAGTGATTCTTAGCCCATTTGGTGGAAAGCGGGCAAACCCAATGTGTGTGCTTAGGGGTCGGTTATAGCTGGAAAATTAAAAGATACAACCATTTATACTAAAACGGTTAGTGGCACATCTGGCTCTTTCACTTTAAGCGGACATGATTTAACAACAGGACTTTTATTGGTTAGAGCGGGTTTGGTTTATGCTCCTGTAGGGGGCACCGCTCAATATATGAATACATCTGGAACAATTTATTATAATAGTGGAGCTTCTACTTCTATAAATATAGATTGTCCCTTAGGAGTAACTACGTTAGACACTAGCAACCTTCGCAAAATAACCGTAAGCATTACTATTGCACCTAGTGAATCTGCGGATACGTTTTATTGGATAGTAACTAATACGGCCGGAGTAACGTGGCAAGCGGTAACTTTTAGTTTTAATTAGTTAACATCAATAAGCTAAATACAAAAGGAGTGAAATGATATGGCAGAATTAATCTTAAAAGATTGTATTTTCTATGATTCGTATTGTTATGATTATGGTATTAATAACAAAACAATCTATTATAAAGGCGACCGCTCTTCTAAAAGTTAGATGGAGCCGATTGGTGTTCTTGTTCACTCCACTGGCTGCAATCAGACTAAATTAGCGAGATTTGTGTAGCCTTCTAAAAGTGATCCGAACTATGATGCGATAATTGCGGATCTTGGGAAAAATAAAAATAATAACCACTGGAATAAACCCACTTGCAGTAAATGCGTTCACGCTATGGTTGGCAAAAATGCTGCCGGTGTCGTGGAAGTTTATCATTTACTTCCATATAATTATTGTTGCTGGGGTTGTGGGGCTGGCGAAAAGGGGTCTTATAATTATAATCCTACCCCTTATTTGTAGTACGAAATTTGCGAAGATTCTCTTGACGCCTCGAATCCTGAGTGCCAGAAATATTTTGACGAAGCTTTTGGACAAGCCATTGCTTATACTGCTTATCTTTGTATGCTCTTTGGTTGGGATTCATCTAAAGTTACTTCGCACTATGAGGCCAACCTTGCCGGTTATGCTTCGAGTCACAAAGATCCTTCGCACTGGTTGGCGCGTTTTGGTAAGGATATGGATTGGTTCAGATCCGAAGTTCAGAAAATAATCGACGCAAGCAAACCCGTTGATCCTTATTACCAGGTTGGCGATATTGTCAGCTATGATGGTATTTATCATTATACTAATGCAACTGCTGGCACTCAGAAAGATTGTATCGGCGGCAAAGCCTATGTGAAATAGGTTGCTAAAGGTAAAAAGCATCCCTACAATATAAAACATACTGAGGACAATCCTCTTGGCACTGTTGATGGTTGGGTCGACGCAGAATTCGTTGGTCCTTATACCGAACTCCCTGAGAATGAGTATGAGATTGGTGAGCAGGTTAAGGTTATTGCTGATAAGTATTATACTTATTTTGATGCTACAGCTAAAACGGCTCCGAATGTTCCTGGAACCGGTACTATTATTTCCAGGGTCCCGATGAATTATCCTCATCCATATCAGGTGGAAATTAAATATAGTGATACTATTACTTTGGCTTATTGGTTTGATGAGAAGGACATTCTTCCCATTGATCCTCCGGATTGGGAGAAGCTTTATAATGATACCAAAGCAGAGCTTGAAGAGACCCAGGCCCAGCTTGCTGAGACTCAGGCCGATCTGAAAGCTGAAACTGATAGAGCAATGGCTCTTCAGCAAGCGAACATTCTGCTTCAGAAGTAGATGATGTTGGTTCAGTCTCATCTTGATGAGGCTAATGCCAAGGTCAAAGAACTTCAGGAGAAGAATGATAATCTTGAAGATAATATTGGCGTCCTTAAGGAAGGACTCAATAATGCGCTGGCGAAAACGAATGAGGCGAAAGCCGCAACGACCGAAGCGCTGGCGAAAATTGATGAAGCCCGTGCAATTATGCAGGGCGCAATTATCAAATAAAAAAAATTTTAAAAAATGTGATATAACGCTTGACAAATAAGAAAAAGTGTTGTATAATATTGGCGAAAAAGAATAGGGGCATTGCAAATATGCCCCTATATTTTCCCAAAATTAAGAAAGGAGTAAAAGGATAGTGGAAGAAGAAAAGGTAAAAACAATTGAAGAGACTCAGAGTGAGTTTGTTAGCTCTGTTGAAATGGAAAAAGCCGCCGACAAATTTGCCGAAATCGCACAAGATGCATGCGCTGATGTTCAGACAGCTGTAGAAGCCTGTGCTAATCTTGCGACTGCTCCAAAGCCCCAGGAACCCCATATCAGATTGAGCGTTATAATTCCTTATTATAACACCCCCTTTGCCATGATGGAGCCCCTGCTTACAAGTATTGACGGACAGATTGGCGTTGACATGAGCACGGTAGAAGTTATAATTGTTGATGATGCTTCAACAAAATCAGAACTTACTGCTGAGAATCTTAATAAGTTCGCTCATATTAAACCGAAGGTTATTAGAGCGCTCAGCAATGGCGGTCCCGGCGTAGCAAGACAGATTGGCATTCATAATGCAAGGGGAGATTATCTTATGTTTGCAGACTCGGATGATGTAATTCATTCGGTTGGCGTATTCTCTCTGTTTTATGATGCCATCAAAGAAGATAAGTTTGATTTGGTAAACACGAGTTGGTTGGAGGAAAAATTACTTCCTGATGGGAGATATACTTATATTACTCATCAGAATGATAATACTTGGATGCACGGCAAGGTCTATAAAAGGTCTTATATAAATGAAAACCGCATTTCATTTCATCCGGAGCTTAGAATTCAAGAAGACTCTTTCTTTAATGGTCTCGCTTTTCACTTTACGGAAAAGAAGACTTATATAGATAGTTTGACGTATGTATGGAAATGGACACCAACCTCGATTACAAGATCGAACGATGCAGAATACCAGTATAGTGGTATGGCTGCTTTTGTTAAAGCCATAGACTTGATGCTCGAAGAAATTTTTGTCAGAGAGGGCGGCCGTGTGGCTGACTCGTCTATTGGCACTGTATGTCAGGTTGTTTTCTACCTGTATTTTCTGACACAGTGCAATCATTGGAGAGGCATTGATCAGAAATGGCTTGATATGCTTGCTGAATCAACAGCGAAATTCTATACCAAGTATATTGGTTTTTATATGAACGCAAGTGAAGTTGAAAGACAAATTATTTATCATAGAGAACGCCAGCGCATGGTGGGTCAGAACCTTGGTATAGAGACAGAAACATTTGATCAGTATATGAATAGAATTCTGACTAAATATGCGCCTGAAACCACAGAAGAAAATATTGAAGAAAAAGAGTGAAAGTATGTATAAAATAGTCAAACGCAACGGACGCCTCGTGGAGTTTGACCTGACTAAGATTATTAATGCTATCACTAAGGCTTTTAAGGGCTGTAATCGAGATTTCAACGCAGATATTATCGATTTCTTGGCCCTTAAAGCCGTGGCGGATGCTGAGAACAAGATTTAGGATGGTAAACTTTCAGTAGAGCAAATATAGGACAGCGTCGAATCCGTCTTGATTAAATCGGGTTATGAAGACGTTGCCAAAGCATATATATTATATAGAGAACAACAAGAAAAACTCAGAAACGCACATAATTCAATGCTTGATTATAAAAAATTAGTGGATAACTATTTAAAAGTAAACGACTGGAGAGTTAAAGAAAACTCTACCGTTACTTATTCCATTGGCGGATTGATCCTTTCTAATTCTGGGGCAGTTACTGCTAATTATTGGCTTAATCAAGTTTACGATAAAGAGATCGCCGATGCTCACAAAAATGCCGAGATGCATATTCACGACTTAAGTATGCTTTCTGGCTATTGTGCCGGATGGTCATTGAAACAATTAATTTAGGAAGGTCTTGGTGGAGTACCTGGGAAAATTACCTCCTCTCCTGCAAGCCACCTTTCTACCCTTTGCAATCAGATGGTTAACTTTCTTGGTATCATGCAAAATGAGTGGGCTGGAGCACAGGCCTTTTCTAGCTTTGATACTTATTTAGCTCCGTTTGTAAAGGCAGATAATTTAACATATAAGCAAGTTAAGCAATGTATCCAGTCGTTTATTTATGGTGTGAATACACCGAGCCGTTGGGGTACTCAAGCACCTTTTACTAATGTTACATTGGACTGGGTCGTTCCTCCGGACCTTGCCGAACTTAACTGTATTGTTGGCGGTAAGGAGATGGATTTCAGATATAAGGATTGTCAAAAGGAAATGGATATGGTCAACAAAGCCTTCATTGAAATTATGATTGAGGGCGATGCTAATGGGCGCGGCTTTCAATACCCCATACCCACTTACTCTATTACCAAAAATTTTGACTGGTCCGATACTGAAAATAATCGTCTTCTCTTTGAGATGACGGCTAAATATGGCACCCCATATTTTAGTAATTATATCAACTCGGATATGGAGCCATCCGACGTTCGTTCCATGTGCTGCAGGCTCCGTCTGGATTTAAGAGAACTTCGTAAAAAGTCCGGTGGTTACTTCGGTTCTGGTGAAAGTACTGGTTCCGTTGGCGTAGTAACTATAAATCTTCCTCGTATAGGATATCTAGCCGAAAATGAGGAGGACTTCTTTAAGCGTCTTGATCATTTGATGGACATTGCCGCGAGATCTCTTGATATTAAACGCAAAACTATTACCCAGCTTTTGGAAAATGGTTTATACCCATACACAAAAAGATATTTGGGTGACTTTCATAATCACTTCTCTACAATCGCTACTGTTGGTGGTAACGAATGTTGCTTGAATGCTAAGTGGATCCGTAAAGATTTAACAACCAAAGAGGCGTAGCAGTTTATGATTAAGGTGCTTAATCATATGAGAGAGCGCCTTTCCGACTATCAAGAATAGTATGGTGACCTCTACAACCTCGAAGCGGCGCCGGCTGAATCCACTGCCTATCGTTTAGCCAAGCATGATGTAGAAACCTACCCTGGTATTATTACTGCTGCTAGGTCGTGCGACGACACCCCCTACTACACCAACTCGTCTCACCTGCCCGTCGGCTACACCGAGGACATTTTCTCGGCGCTCGATATCCAGGACGAGCTTCAGACCCTCTACACCTCGGGCACCGTCTTCCACGCCTTCCTCGGCGAGAAACTTCCCGACTGGAAGGCTGCCGCGACGCTTGTTCGTAAAATAGCAGAAAATTATAAACTTCCTTATTATACACTTTCTCCCACTTACTCCGTGTGTAAAACACATGGATATCTCGCGGGCGAGCAGGAGACCTGTCCCGAGTGCGGCGAAAAGACCGAGGTCTACAGCCGCATAACCGGTTATTACCGTCCCGTTCAGAACTGGAACGACGGCAAGTCACAAGAATTTAAAGATCGTAAAGTTTATGATATTGGCTCTTCATTTGCAAAACATCATTTTGAGGAAGCGAATGTAAAAGAAGAGTCTTGTGATTTATGTAAAATTGAAGAGACTGAATTAATTCTAATTGCAACCCCAACTTGTCCCAACTGTAAAGTTGCTGGTGCTATGTTGGACAAGGCAAATAAACAATATACAAAGATTTATGCTACTGAGCATCCGGAAATTGCCAAACAATATGAGGTTATGCAAGCCCCTACTTTGATAGTAAAAACCGGAGACAGTTTCAAAAAATATAAAGGAGTTTCAGAAATACGTAAGTATCTCGAAGGTTAATATGATTATAAAGTTTACTGATAATAAACAAATCAGGGACAATATATTACATTATATAAAGGAGGAGGGTCACTGCCCCGTTTCTGGGGCAGAGACCCTATCCGCTCCTTTTCAATGTCCCTGTGATTACTTTGATAACATCGAAGAAGGCGTATGTGGGTGCGGCCTTCTTGTTAAGATAAAAGATCCTTGGGATCGTTAAAAATTTTTTGGTTTTAAGTGATATTTCACTTGACAAATAAAAAAATATATGGTACAATATACGCACCATGATATGAAAGGAGTATTTTATGGAAGCAAAAGACACCCCCGCAGTGGAAAATACCGATACCATAAAAACTGAAAGTGGTATCACGGTAATTCCGAAGCTTAATCGTGCTCAGCGTAGACAGGCTAATCGTAGGTTCCGTACTCATTATAAGAGACAGGATTTTGATCTGTTTGTTGCGGTTGAGAGGCTTAAGCATGGTATTACCGATCTTAGCGATCTTGATATTCCGGCAGAAATGATGCATCTGGATAATCAGGATCTGGCTCCCGATGGGACCAAGGTTATGTTGAATGCTGATGCGATACTTAGTCGTAACGGCAAGTGGAACCCGCGTTTTCTCGATTGGGTCCGCTTCTACCGTAACAAAGTGTTCACCATTACCAGAGAAGACACCGAGCGTTCACTGGTTGCTCTCACCGAAGACGATCCGTTACACGATGAGTCGTTTCTTGGCGAAGACGAGAAACCCAGACAGCGCTGGCTCTTCGATCTTTATACGGATCTTTTGGTCCGTGATGATGACTTCGAGTTTAAGCCTCTTGCTCAGATTGAGGAGAGAAAAGCTCAGGAAGAGAAACTCACGAGACAGGAAAGAAAGGATATAAAGACCGCTTTGGAGATGGAGACGAATTATGTTCCAGCTGAAGCACAAGATGAAGCAAAAGAATCAGACGAAGCGAATGAAAAGGTTAATGAAGAAAGGAAATAATTATGAGAGAATTTGTAAACAAAGTAGTTATTGAAGGTTATCTTAGAGAAAACAATCTCGAAGCGAAACGCACCGAATCTGGCGACGACGTCGTCTCCGGTAGCGTTATCGTTGCTCTTGATGAGCACAATTCCATCCGTACGCAGATTTATGTTCGCAAGCAGAAGCGCGATGCTCAGGGTAATGTCGTGGGCGAGAACGCTCAGTACGCGAAACTTGTAAAGATGCTCCCGCAGTACACCAGCACTATAGCGACCGCGCTTAATTCCAACAAAGACCTTACGTTTAATGCCGCCGCAGAAGTGGCCAGCAAGGTTTACGTAATCGGTACCCTTCAGGAATATATTCGCGGCAACGCTCCCGAAGCTTATGACTATAGCATCCGTGCTTTTAGCTTTGGCTTCAAGACTATTGATGCGGCGCATCCGTTTAATCCTCACTCCACTTTTGATGTTGAGTGCATGGTTAAAGCCGTTCAGGTTGATCCCGAAGGCAATAATGTTAAAATAATAGGTGTTGTACCCGAGCCTTATTCGTCGCAGGGCGCTTCGATCCTTAAGTTCGTAGTGAATGAGCCGACTCTTGTCGATCAGGCCGCGAACCTCTATGCCCCTCAGATGACTGCTCGTATAGCTGGTTATCTTGTCAATTCTTATTCTGTTGTCAAGAAAGAAGCGGCTCCTATGGCTTTCGGTACCGGCATTGAAGGTACGACTGAAACCGTATTCACTCACGAGCTTATTGTTACTGGTGGCGCCTATCCTGTCGACTCCGACAATCCGACCGCTTTCCAGATTGACGAGATGAGAGATCTTCTTGCCAAGAGAGAAGTTGCCGTTGCTGAAAGAGTCGCAGAGGCTCAGAAAAACTCTGCTAAGCCCTCTGCTCCTGCGATGCCGCAGGGTCAGAATAAGAATTGGGCATTCAGTATGCCTACGGCTACCGCTCCTGCGAAGCCTGTTGCTCCTGCTGCCCCTGCCCAGCCTCCTGTTATGGCCACTCCTGTGGTCGAGGAAGAGGAAGACAATATTCCGCCGTGGGGTTTTGAAAACACTACCACCGCTCCCTCCGTCTCTAATTCCAAGCCTACCGTTTCTTGGTAATTATATATAAGAATTTTGAGAAAGGATGATACTTTATGGTAGATATTTTTAATCCCGAAGTTTCGGAAGTCGTTCGTGGTCTGCAGGGTAAGAGTATTCTTCTCTATGGCACCAATAGAACTGGCAAAACTGCAAACGCTATAAAGGCCAAAAAGCCTATAGTTGCTTGCTTTGAAAATGGTCTTGCCGCCATTGGCGGTATTCCGAATGTTAAGATCCAGAAGTGGGCCGATTGGCAGAGCTTCGTTAAGCAGCTCACTGGTCCGGCTACCTTTGAGAAAGCCAAGGAGCTTTACTCTACCGTTATAATTGACGGTGCTGACTCGATGGGTATGCTCTGTGCCGACTTCATTTGCGCCACCTATGGCGTCGCAAGAGTTAACGATGGTAACAGAGGTTATGGCCTTTGGAAAGAGTTCTCGACTGAAATCGAGAGACACCTCAGAGCCATCAATACCACTCTCAATGCCGCTGGCTATCTTGTAATCTATATTACTCACGAGACCGAGCGCGAGTTCCTCGATGAGACTGGTCAGAAATATACTAAGATATACCCTGCTGGCGATAAGAGAGTTATCGATCCCATCTGCAACCTGTGCAATATCATAGGTTACGCGAAGGTTGCTCCGGCTCCTGCTGGCCAGCCGATGAAGTCCACTCTCTTCCTCGATGGTTCGCCTGCGTTCCATGCTGGTACCAACTTTGATTATATGCCTCCTTATATAGAGGATTGGAGCCTCGAAAAGCTTGAGCAGGCTTTAATCAATGCCATTGATATGAAGGCCAAAGAATCTGGTCAGAAGACCATTACCGTCGATCAGGCGGTTAAGAAAGAGCAGACCAAAGCTGCAAAAGAGGCCCAGGCTAAGCGCCCCATCAGTGAGATTATCGAAGCCATTGGCAACAAAGTCACCGCTATAGGTGAAGCCAACGGTGGCAACATCGATAAGTATTATGATGTAATGGGCAGCGTTCTTGGTACGAAGGAATTCCGTGCCATGGATGCCACTGAAGCTCAGAGAGAGCAGCTCGAAGTACTTCTTGCCGGTCTCGAAGAAGCCGGTCTGTAATTAACCCATGGCAACCTGTAGTAAGTGTGGGCAACGCACAGAAACTCCATTAACACTTGCTGGAAAAAAATATTGTCCCAATTGCTACCAGGCTATGACCGATCAGATCCGAGCTCAGGAGCAAGATTACAGTCAATTATGCGGGTACATCAAAAAGGTTTTCGGACTCAATGATGTACCCGCTGAGTGGAAAATCATGATTGATAAGTATGCCAAGGAAGGCAAACAATATTCAGGAATGATGTATACGCTCTATTATTGTTACGAGATTGAGGGCATGAAGCCCACTCCCGAGTACGGACTGTATGTCATTAAATATAAGTATGACGAAGCAAGACAATATTATATGGAACGTATGGCACTGATGGAACGCAATATGCAAAAACCCATAAATACCGATGTTACGCACGTTACCATAAAAAATCCGGTCAATGAAATGCGAAAACCCAAATTCAACATGGAGGATCTGTGAAATGGCCAATACAATACAACCTAAGCAAAACCCGATGGCCATGTTGCAGGTCATCGCTTGCTTACTAAAAAATCCACTACTTTTGCGTAGTGATAAATATAAATTCAATATAGATGATTTTGTTGGTCAGTTTCACAGAATTGTGTATGGAGCCGTTGAATATCTGGCTATGAAGGGTCTCCAGACCATTACAGTCGCTGATGTTCGCGAGTTTTTAACACAATATCCTGTTCAGTATAAAGTTTATACCGATAATCGCGGAGACGATTATGTTGTTAAGGCGATTGAACTGGCAGATGAGACCAAGCTTGATTATTATTATAATCTGATGAAGAAACATAGTATGCTAAATGCTTTGCAAAAAGAAGGTTTTGACACTTCTAGCATCTATGACGATACTCTTCTGGACCCGAATTAGGAAGCTGAAATGCAGCGCCGATTTGACGAAATGACAATCGACGATATCGCAAATAAGTTTGATACGAAGCTTGCTACAATCAAACACGCTTTTCAGTGCACTGATACTGTGGTTAACGCCATGGCTGGTGATAATATACGCGAGCTGAAAGAGAAACTAAAACAGTAGCCAAGTATTGGCTTGCCCTTAACTTCACCGATCTTAACCTCTTTATATAGCGGTCAGAGATTAAAGAAACTTTATCTTGAATCTTCTGCACAGGGTGTTGGTAAAACTCGTAGAATGATTGGCGAGTCAGCTCGTATTGCGGTCCCAAAATATTATGATACCATTAAGAGAAAATGGGTTACAACCAATATGTGCAACCCTGTTTTGTATATTTCCACTGAGCTCGAACTCGATGAAGTGCAGACAATGTATCTTGCAACCGTTTCCGGCGTGCCAGAGCATCATATCTTGGATGGTAAATATTATGATGATGAAGAGCAGCGAGTAGATAAAGCTGCCAAACTCATTGAGAATTCTCCCCTATATTTTGTGCAAATTAGCAATTATGATATGGACGATATAGAGAATTTGATTAAAGAGTACTGGCAGAACTATGGTGTGAACTATGTATATTACGATTACCTCGCGACCACGATCAAGATTATGTCTGAAGGCGCGATGAAATCTCGCATTAGCAACCTTCGTGAAGATCAGATCTTACTTATGTTTACTACCAGATTAAAAGATTTGTGCAATCAGCTGGGGATTTTTATCTCGACGGCGACGCAGTTAAGTGGCGATTGGAAAACGGTTAAAGAGGCCGACCAACAGTTGCTTCGTGGTGCAAAATCTATCTCCGATAAAGTTGATATAGGTACAATTATGTTGCCTGTTCGAGAAGCAGATAAGGATGTTATCGACAGTTATTTGAGCAAGGGTTTTACTTTGAGACCTACTCACGTATTGCACATATATAAAGTCAGGCGAGGTCAACACACCAACGTTCGTCTGTATGTATATTTTGATAGATCAACTTGTCGTATTACAGATTGCTTTGTAACCGACAATGAAGGAAATATTTTAACCGATATTAAAGGTGTTGACGTAGAAGTCATCTACGATCAAGCTGACAATTTCGGATTTGAATTCTAAATTAATCAGAAAGGAGTAAATTATGACACCGGCAGAATTGAAGCAGAAACTTACAACTGAACAAATTGCTCAATTTGTATCTGTGGGCCTTGAAGCCGGAGATTATAAAACCGATGGCGAAGGCAACCTGATCTTCAGGACCAGATGTCATAATGCTCCTGGAGAAGGAAGTTATAAGTTATATTATTACCCCGAGTCAATGATGTTTCACTGTTATACTGAATGCAGTGCCTCATTTGATATATATGGGCTCATTTCTAAAGTATGTAATTGTGATTTTTATCAATCATATCTGACTCTTCAGCGCTACTTTGGGCTTGATATTTTTAGCGGCTTTGAGGAAAAGGTTGTTACTTTAACACCTGATTGGGACATTCTTCAAAGACTCGATAATGATAAAACCCGAACCAACGTTGAGCAACTCCCGGCAATACAAGAAAACATACTTGACTTATTTGGTAGCCCAGCCGTTCCTTATGAATGGCTTAAAGAAGGTATAACCGCCAAAGCGATGCTCAAGTTTGGTATTCGAGTGGACACAGGGAATTGGAAGATTATTATTCCTCATCGAGATATAAACGGTCGATTAGTGGGAATAAGAGGACGCAGTTTTGACGAAAATGACCTCGAAAATGGCAGAAAGTATATGCCGATTTGTGTCGAAGGCAACGTCTATAAGCACCCTCTTGGACGCAATCTTTATGGACTGTATGAAAACAAGGATACAATTAGGCGCCTCAAGAAAGCCGTTGTTTTTGAAGCGGAGAAAAGTGTTCTTCTTTGTGAAGGATATTATCCCGGCAATAATTACGCAGTGGCTTGTTGCGGTTCTTCACTCTCAACCGAGCAAATTGATTTGCTATTAAGTCTGGGAGTGGAAAAGATTACCCTTGCGTTCGATAGAGAAAATGATTTGGATAGAAATTCGATACTTACTAAAAGTTATGAAACAAAATTATTAAAGATTATACAGCCCTTTGCAAAGTATATGGATACGAATGTGGTCTTTGATTACAATGGTTTGGTTGGGTATAAAGATAGTCCGGCCGATAGAGGAAAAGAAACTCTGGAAAGACTGTTGGCACAAAAGATCCGTATCAATCCAGTTACCGTTTCAGCGAGGGTTAAGAAAGGAAGTGTTCTCTTTGAGACCAGATGATTACGTTTATGAGGATCGTCCGGACGAAGACAAATATTTAGAGTTTGTCTTAGAGGATGGGACCACCCAGGAATTCTTCGTCGAAGAGACGCTGAATATTAATTTTTAGACTTACTTGATACTTACGAGCTATGAACCTATTGAGGATAATGACCCTTATGAATATGACGAGGATGAAGAGCCCGACCCTCCGGATTATCATCTTGTATTTCATATTGTTCGTAAGGTAACTGACGAAAAGACAGGACTGTTAAAATATGTGCCGGTAATTCTTCCCGAAGAGCAGGCGTTAGTTAAAAGGATATATAATAGTTTTTCTGATCGGAAGTATACATTAGAGTAAGGGAATGGAGGCCTATGAAACCTAAGTTTTCTTATTCTCGTCTTAATCAGTACGTCAACTGTCCCTGGGCTTACAAACTTAAATACGAGGATAAACATTTTATCGATCAGCCGTCGATTGCAATAGATCTGGGTACTCTCGTTCACCATATCGAAGAGCAGATTGGTCAGTGTATTATTAATGGAGAGCCGATTGATTATGAGAACTTAAAAGATCAGTTCCAGCATATTAATATTCCCAAGACCAGCCCCTTTGATCAGAGTGGTGGTATTTACGGTTTGGACATACTCAAGCAGAAATATCCCACCCCCTATTTTGAGCGAGACGCTCGCGGATCTTGCTACGCAGTCAAATGTGCAAATTACCTTAACGAAGGCATTTATAGATTGGAGAACTTTGCTAAGGAGCATCCTGAACTTGAACTGGTCGCAGTCGAAAAATATTTCGAGTTTACTTTCGCCAATACCGTCTTCAAAGGCTTCATTGATAGACTTTGGAAGTATAAAGACGAAAATAAATATCTTATCGAGGATATTAAGACGAGAGACCGTCCATTCGATGAAAAGGATACCAAGACACCACTACAGCTTGTGGTCTACGCTTTGTCTATATACAATATATAGTAGGTCGATCCGGATGAAACAATGATTTTATTTAATTACGACCTTCCATTCTGTGATATGCGCCAAAGTGCAGGCACAAAAGGCTGGTTAAAGCGTGGAATGACTAAAATTGAGAAAAATCTTGCTAATATTGATAAGCAAGACTGGACTCCGAGCCCCTCTCCGCTTTGCTATTGGTGTCCGTTTAGTGCAACCAACCCCAATCAGCCCGAAGAAGGTAAAAGACTTTGTCCATATCACTCTTTATGGACAAGGCAAAATTCCACTTATGAGTGTTTGAATAAGTGGGAAGGAATTGAAAATCATGAAAAGGTTATGGAGCATTACTTAAGCACGCAGGCAACTACGAGCTATGCTCCGAAGAAATTCAAGTTCGATTTTTAATCATTATTGGACGGCATCGAATTTTTTGAAAAAACGTGAAATAACGCTTGACAAATATTCGATGCCGTGTTATAATTATTAAAGATTAAGAAAGGAGACATAGGATGTATTCTTCATTACACTGTCACACCGAGGCATCAAACCTCAAATTACTAGATTGCATTGTCAGACCTAAAGATCTTATAAATAAGGCGATTGAGATGGGTCTTGGCGGCGTTGCAATCACAGACCATGAAATAATAGCAAACCACGTAGATGTACTTGAGCTGAGAGATAAAATCCGCAAGGATAATCCCAATTTCAAAATTGCGTTGGGTATCGAATCGTACTTGATTAAACCGGAAGACTATAAGGTGACTTCTGTCTTTCCGCATTTCTTGATGATTGCAAAGGATAAGATTGGTCACGACCAAATTCGTCACATCAGTTCTCGTGCGTGGGACCGAGCGTATTTTAGTAAAGGGCAGTGGAGAGTACCTACCTTTTACTCCGATTTAGAAGAAATCGTGGCCCCCAATAAGGGACATTTAATTGCCAGCTCCGCCTGTCTCGGCTCTGCTCTGGATCGAGCCATTCTTGCCAGAGATTCCGATTTTATTAACTGGTATCTGCCTTGGCTAAAGAGAACTTTCGGCGCAAACAATTGTTATATTGAGTTGCAGCCGGCCGATACAGACGCAGCAAAAATTGTCAATCCAATTTTGATAGCTCTTTCCAAGCACTTTGGAATTAAATATATTATTACTACTGACGTTCATTATCTGAATAAAGAAGATCGTTCAGTACATGAGGCATTTATCTCCAGTCGTGATGAATCAGATCGAGAAGTGGGCGACTTCTACGCTTACACTTATTTGATGACCGAGGAAGAGATTTATGATCTCATGGAGAAATCGGGAGTTACCAGAGAGCAGACATCTCTTGGTCTCACGAATACACTTGAGATTACCGCTCAGGTGGAAGACTATGATATTAAAGCAAATACGGAAGTGCCCCAGATTGTAATTCCGGAGTTTACTCCGACTTATGCTCTGGCGCCGTATTTTGCTCAATATCCCTTTATTGAAAAGTTTGCTCATTCGGAGTTTGAAGCCGATAGATATTTGTATTATTTAATTGAGACAAGTCCTCAGTTGAAGCTTATCGGTACGACTTTCGAGGTTTTGAGTAGATTAAATACTGAGTTTGAGATACTTTGGGGAATAAGTGATGCTCTTGGACAACGACTGAGTTCTTATGAACTGCTTACAAGAGATATTCTCGACCTCGCTTGGAACGTTTCTTTTGTCGGACCTGGTAGAGGTAGCTCCGGAGGATTTTTAATAAACTATCTACTTGGTATTACTCAATTTAATCCTCTTCAGTATGGATTGGTTGAGTGGCGCTTCTTAAATCTTTCTCGTATTCAGAAGGATGAACAAGGTCACGTCAAAGGTGGCGGCGAGCTTCCCGATATAGACTCTGACTTTAATAATGTCAAAATCGATGAGATCATTGAATTAATGCGCCAACATTATGGAGCTAATAAGGTTCTTAAGACACTTACCATTAAGACAATGACCTTAAAGTCGGCTATAATCAATAGTTGCAGAGGTCTTGGAAACATTTCTAATGATGAGGCACAGGCATTGGCAGCGCTGGTTCCAGCGGTTCGAGGGATACAATACACCTTTGAACAATGCTTAAACGGTGACGAAGAACGAGAGCTCCCTGCCGTCCCCAACTTTGAAGTTGCTCTTAAAAGTTATCCTAGACTCTTTGAGACTGTGCAACAACTCGAAGGATTGTGGTGTGGTAGAGGTCAGCACGCTTCGTCTGTATATGTCTTCTCTGGTGAAGAGGGCTACTTGGAGCACAATAGCCTATTAAGAGCTCCTAATGGAACGCCTATGACCATGTTCAATATGAAAGCAAGTGATAAACTTGGAGCACTTAAAGAAGACTTGCTCGTAACTGATGCTATGAGCAAAATCCAAAAGTGCGTTCAACTGATGCTTGAGGGCGGAGCGATGGAGTGGCAAGGTTCGTTGAGAGCAACCTATAACAAATACTTGCATCCTGATGTTCTCAACCAGACAGATAAAACCATGTGGGAGAAAATGGCAAATGGCGAAGTCATTTCGCTTTTCCAGTTTGGCGACTCCAAAGTGGGCCGTGAGTGCATTAAAAAAATCCGTCCTACCTCTATATCTGAACTTGGTCTGGTTAACGATACAATGAGACTGCAGAGTCCCAATACGGAGCAACCGATTGATACTCTGTTTAGATATAAAAACGACCCCTCTGAATGGGAAAAAGATGCCAAAAATGCAGGCGTTACTGATGAGGAAATCGAAATTCTGCGGCCCCTGTTGAAGAAAACACACTATATGTGCACTCAGCAAGAGACCCTGATGTTGGTTCTGATGGATCCTCACATATCTTGCTTTACTTTGGCTGAAGCAAATCATGCAAGGAAGATACTTGCAAAGAAGATAATGAAAGAAGTTGCCGGCTTAGAAGAGCTCTACTTTAAGAAGTGTGCAGACAACAAGGTGTCTAAACCTTTTGCAGACTTTGTTTGGGAGAGTTGCATTAAAGTTCAATTGGCATATTCTTTCTGTTCAATACATTCTCACGCTTATTCTTTAATAGCTTTACAGGAAGCCAACCTGGCTTGTTTCTACGATCCGATGTATTGGGCCTGTGCGGTTTTAACTGTTACCGCAGGCGGCGATACTGACGTAGATATGCAAGAAGCCTTTGGAGACGAAGAGGAAGAGACGGTTTCTGATGAAGAGGTTGAGTCTGAGAATTCTGGTAAGCGAGCGGTAGCAACTACTAACTATGGAAAGATAGCCAAGGCTATTGGAGATCTTAAGGGCTATGGATATCAAGTTGATTTACCGGATATTAATCGCGCTCATTTAGAGTTCTTCCCCGATATAGAGAATCACTCAATTGTATATGGTTTGTTAGCAATTACCAATGTCAATACTGAATTGGCGCAGAAAATTGTACAAAATAGACCATACACTTCGGTTCAAGATTTTTGGACGAAGATCCAGCCGACCAATGTGCAAATGATTTCGCTGATTAAAGCGGGTTGTTTCGACAAGCTTTATGCTTCTCGTCATGTTGCAATGAGAACGTTTTTACGTTTTCTTGCTGAACAGAAGTATACCAAGAAGGATAAGATAACAACTGCCAACCTGGAAAAAGCCATTAGTTTTAAAATCATTCCTCAAGAATATGAGTTAGCGATTCGAACTTTCGCTTTCAAAAAATGGTGCGAAGCCAATCAGCTAAAAGTTGAGACGAAAATGATGGAACTTTCTGATGAAGATGGCATTACTTTCTTCCAGAATTATCTACAGGATGATATGAAGACCAAAGATTATAATGTTATGCCCGATGGTGTAATTCAGATAAAACAGTCTATATTTAACAAAGTAATTACTGCCAAATTGAGCCAATTAATGGAATGGTTAAACTCTGATGAGGGTCGAACCAAGTATTACGAGGGCGAAATTGCCACCTTCATTGACGATATTTGGGAGAAGTACTGCGAAGGCACTGTAAGCACCTGGGAAATGAATTCTTTGCATTACTATTATCATGATCACGAATTGGCAAAAATGTCAAGTTCTGCTTACAACTTGGTCAACTTTAATAGTTTGCCGGAGGATTTACAGCCTGTTGGCAAGCGTGTGAATAAGCAAGGCAAAGAATTTGACGTATATAAAATCGAAAACATAGTCGGTACGGTTATTGATACGGATAATAATAAACATATAGTTACCATTTTGACACCTCATGGTGTTGTTGATGTTAAGTTTTACAAGGGCGCCTTTATTCATTATAACAAGAATATCAGTAAGTTGAATGATAAAGGCAAGAAAACGGTTATCGAAAAGAGCTGGTTTGTACGAGGCAATAAAGTAATGATTTCCGGCGTGCGTCGAGATAGCTTCTTTATTCCCAAGCAAGACTGGACAAAGGGTGGTCATACGGTTAGACTTATTGAAAGTCTGGGACCGAATGGAATTGCCACATTTAAGAATGAAAGGGAAAGGGTGTAATATATGGCAAAAAGCGTAGAAGAATTACTGGGGTCCGCACTTAAGGCCAAAGTTCGTTTAGTGCGATATATTTACCCCACCTCTTGGAGAGAGACTCAATGGGGCATCGCCATAGTTCGAATTACTGAACTTATGGAAGGCGAGCTTCCTGACGAGCTAGCGTGGAGCGAGAATATTACCGTTAAAGGTACACTTCCTGTTATGGTGCCCAAAGAGGAATATGTTTTTCGTGGCATTTTAGTTAATGATGACAAATATGGACCTCAATATAATGCGAAAAGCCTTCGAGGGGACTATAATTTTGAGAATAAAGAGGATCAATTAAAGTTCCTGAGCTTCGCTATTGGCGAGGGACAGGCGCAGAAAATATGCGATGGATGCGAAGATCCTATTAAATTGCTCCGTGCCAAGGATATGAAAGCCTTGATGAAAATAAAAGGCATTGGCGAAAAGAGTGCTCGCAGAGCCATTGATAAATTTGTAGATAACGAAGAGTATGCTGACGCAGTTATCGCGTTTTCAGAGTATCATTTGAGCGATAAGGCCATTAAAAAAATTGTTAACGCTTTCGGTTCGGCTGAAGCCGCAGTCGAAGCCATAGAGAAAAATCCTTATATTCTTATAGAAAAAGTTCGTGGCTACGGCTGGAATAAAGCAGATCGCTGGGCCAATCAAGCTGGTATTAAAGGCAACGATCCGCGTAGAGCAAGGGCTTATGCGTGTTATTATCTTGACCAGCGAGGAGAGACCAATGGCGACTCTTGGGTTGTTATTGATGATCTCCTTAGTGCGGTTCAGAGTATGTGCGCCCCTATGAGCGACGAACTGGTTGTATCAACTATTAAGAGTTTGATTAGAACCCAGGAAACTCCCGATGAGCCACTTTATTATGAACCGGACACTCGTAGAGTAAGTCTTGTAGACAATTATGAAATCGAAAAAGGTGTTGCGGAGAACCTGCACAGGCTTATGAACGGTCACCCTTATGTACAATTTACTCGTACGGATGCTGATAGGTTTATTAAAGAGGCTGAAGATGATCTTGGCTTTGATTATACGGAAGAACAAAAACAAGCCATTTACACAATGATCGAAAATCCCGTTAGTGTCTTAACAGGTCGTGCAGGTGTTGGAAAAAGTTTTTCAACAAGTGCTGTTTATAAAATCTTTGAATCAAAAGGTTTGAGCATCGCCACTTGTGCTTTAAGTGGTCGCGCTTCAAGTAAATTAACCGAAATTACTCATAGACCTGGTCAAACAATCCACAAATTATTAGGGGCCAAAGGTAAAAATGAGTTTATGTACGATGAAGATCATCAATTAAGCTTAGACGTAATTATTATTGATGAGTGCACCCTTATTGGCGCCGATATTTTCCTATCTCTTTTGAAAGCAGTAAAAACAGGTACTCGTGTTATTATGCTTGGTGATATGCACCAGCTTGAGCCAATAGGCTTGGGTAATGTCTTCGCCGATATAATCAAGAGTGGGAAAATACCTGTAACTACCCTTACGAAAATTCATCGTCAAGCAGCCGCTTCCGGTATCATTACTGAGTCTTTGAAAGTCTCTAATGGTGAACAGTTATTTGATAGTGGTTTTTGTGGCGAAGAAATCCGTGGAGAACGAAAAGACTTTAAATTAGATGTGGTCCATGACTCTGCTCTTGTTTATCAAAATATCATTAACGAGTTTAATGCTTTGCGTGAACAAGGGGTCAACGCTGATGATATTCAGATACTTGTTCCGCTTAAAGATAGGGGTAATGTGTGTTGCAGAACTCTGAACAATCATTTACAGGCACTGATTAATCCCACCGAATACGTCGAGCAAGTACAGGTTACTTCTGCTCCGGAACGAGATGAGAGTGGTAAAGCAATTCCCGGTACAGGTACTGTGATCACTCTAAAGCCGAATGATCGTATTATTGTTATGCAGAACGATTATAAATCAGCCAAGAATATGCGCGGCGAGGAAACCCCTATTTTCAATGGCAACGTGGGGTATATAAAAAAGATTAACCCGATGGAAATGATTATTAACTTGACAGAACAAGGTGATCTAATTCTTCCTGCCAAGGCGTGGCCTACCTTATCATTGGGTTATGCGATTACAGTTCATAAGAAGCAGGGTGACTCATCTCCTTATGTTATCTTTGGGCTGGATCAGACCGCTTATGCTCTGCTTTCGAAGGAATTATTATATACGGCGATTACTCGTGCAAGAAAATATTGTGTTGTTGTCGCTGCAAATACGGTCTTTCGCAAAGCTGTAACCATTAGTCGAGTAAGAATTAAGCAAACTTGGCTACAATTTTTATTATAATTGGTGATATATCACTTGACAAATAAGGAATTGTTTGGTATAATATTGACATCCCAAACATAGAAAGGACAATTATATGAAGAAAATGAATGAAGATCCGTTATTCGAAATCACCCTCCCCGATTCAGAAGTCTTGAGCGCTCCCTCTGGTTTGAATCTGCCGGACCCTGCTTCCATATTTTGGTATAAGCAGTTAAATAATCGTACCATACAGATTAATCAGGATGTTGACGAAAACATCCTTGAGTACACTCGTATGATTGTTGAATTCAACAGAGACGATCAGGGTAAGCCGGTTGAAGAGAGAGAACCCATTAAGATACTTATTTTCTCTTATGGCGGTAGTCTTGATGTGGCGCTTCATTTTATCTCTGTTTGCCAGATTTCGAAGACCCCCATTTATACTTATAATCTGGGTGTCTGTGCTTCAGCAGCTATGTTGATGCTTCTGGCCGGTCATAAGAGGTTCTCTTTACCTGGTGCTCAGTGCTTACTGCACGAAGGTAGTGCCAATTTCGAAGGGACCGCAGATCAGGTGCGTCAGTTCCAGAAGGAATATGAGAGACAACTTGAATTAACCAAAGCGTTCATCTTTTCTCGTACCAAGATTTCCAAAAAGCTTTATGAAAAGAATAAGGATAAAGACTGGTACATGAGAGATGCCGAACTTATTGAACTCGGTGTTGTCGATCGTATAGTAGACTCGGTAGACGAGCTTTTTACCCCAACAAAATAATCTAAGACTGGAGTGACCTTTGTGGCAAAATCTTCTTCTGCAGCTAAGCCAGCGGAAAAGGTTAATCCTCCCCAGACACTTGATAAAAGCGGCTTCTTCCGGAGATTAAGCTTCCGTCTGGCGGATGAGCAAAAGGCGTTTCGTGACGCCATTTATGACCCCAAAAATAAGATCATTTTCTGTAATGCTAAAAGCGGTAGTGGTAAAACCACTATCGCCATAGCTACAGCCTGTGCTATGATTGAATATCAGTTATATCACAAACTTATATATACTTTTGCCCCTATAGGCTATGAAAATGTTGGACTATTACCTGGTACTCTGGAGGATAAGACAGAGCCGTTTTATGAACCTCTGTCCGAAGCACTTATTGAGTGCGGGTACTTTCCCAACAAAGTTATAAATTAGCTGAGTGACAACGCCAAAAGTGATGAGGTTTTTGTTGACTGTAAACCACATACTTTCTTGCGCGGTACAAACTTTGACAATGCTATTATCATTATTGATGAGGCTCAGAACTTTTATTTGGACGAACTTAAGAAGGTTTTAACGCGAGTCAAGGATAATTGTAAAGTTATTGTAATTGGTCACGACTAGCAGTGTGATATCTTTCATCATAAAGAGAGAAGTGGTTTTGTACCGTATCTCGAGTGGTTTAAAGATGAACCCTATTGCGCCGTGTGTGAGCTGAACCATAACTATAGAGGTATCGTGTCAGCCAAAGCTGACGAGTTGCCGACTACCGGCAGAGAGGAGAACTAATGGACGTAAAATTAAGATCTCTTATGCGAAATGCTGGGTGCTCGTATGAGCTTACTCAGAAAGTTAGAGAACTCATTAAGGATGAGAGAGTAGACTGGAATGAATTCTATAGTATAACCCAAGATGAAGTCTGCGTAAGACTTTTTGACGGATTTGAAATAACAATACGTGAATGAAAGGAGCAACTCTTATGTTTAAACTAAAAGACAAAGTCAAGGTAACCTTTGAGGATGGATCGACTGCCATTGGTACGATTCAGAAAAATTATCCCTATATTGAAGTCTGTTGCGAGGATGACGAGATAGGGTGCTTTACGGAGGCATTTACTTTTAAGGATGCTGAAAAATGCTTAAGCCCTCTTCCTGATGAAAACGATCCTTTGTATCAGGAGTTTATTAAGACTTCGTATACAAAGTCCGTAAGGATTGAAGTTACCAACGATAAAATCTTCTTTGAGAGGAGAGAGCGTCGTCATGGCGACAAAAAGAACGTTTGATGAGAGCAAGGTCGTTTTTGGAGGATGTTTGCCCTCCAAGTTCGACAGACGAGACTATAACTTAAAATATGCAACCGGCGCCGTCGCCGGTGCAGCTGAATATCCTAAAGAGTTTAGAATTGCCAATAAAAGTAGAATATACTCTCAGGGCGCAACTTCAATGTGTGTTGCTTATTCTCTTGCTGAGATTAAAGAGTCTCAAGAATTGGTCGATCAGAAAAAGCGAGTTAGGTTTTCTCCTGGTTTTATCTACGCCAATCGATCTGAAACAATGGAGGGTATGTACGTCAGACCCGCTATTGCTGCTCTGTTAAAAGACGGCGTGTGCACTTACGACGAGTTTCCGGTCACCGGAACATGCGAACAATGCAAAAATAAACTCAATGAAATCCCCAATTTATTGGATGTTTTTGACAGTGCCGTGAACTGGAGAATAGGTTCTTATTATCGTTTATACACTTTAGACGAGATAAAATACACCTTGATGAACATAGGGCCAGTCTTTATATCTGTTCCCACCTACTCAGGTTGGAACTCTCTTACCGGTGAAATAAAAGAAGAAGGCACAAAACGCGGATATCATGCAATGGTTATCGTTGGCTGGAAAGACGACGATACTCTGATTGTACAAAATAGTTGGGGCACTATTTGGGGCGACAAAGGTTATGGATATATTAAGTGGGGTTATCCCATTACGGAAATGTGGGCTATGACCGATTACGCCTATGCTATGAATATTCCGAAGAGAAAGTGGTATCAGACTCTGTTTCTGGAAATCGGCAATCTCTGGAGACAGCTTCTCTGCTTATTTAGAAAGTCGTGACCTCTATGGCAAATTTAGAAAAGAAATTAGATAGAGAGTTATTTAGTTTTTCTCAATGGGAAGAATTAACACAAGCGGCAGAAAAAGGGCTCGATTATATGAAATATGCCGATCCAGATTTTCCCTCTCTGAATATGTATGAAATTCGTATGGCTCAGGAAGAAGGTTCGATCAATTTTGACGAGCATCCTGAGTTGCTGGATCCTGATATTTCTTGGTAGGCAATCTGGGAAGAAAGAGTTAAAGTAATTCGAGAGCGATTAAAGGCGGAGGGAAAATTAACTGATGAAAAACCACAAAATTAATCCGGTTTTATATTACACCTTATCTTGGACTTGGGGTATTATTATGACGCTGATCGGAGCGGTTGTGACTTTAATTATGATGGCTCGTGGCTCCAAGCCTAAGAAATTTGGCTATTGTATATACACAACAACCAAGGCTCGTATTGGCGGCATCAATTTAGGAATGTTCTTTGTGATCGGTCAGGGGCAAGACTCTGTTCGAGCTCACGAAAGCGGACATTCACTTTAGAATATTTTATGGGGACCTTTGTTCCCGTTTGTTATTGGCTTACCGAGTTTAATTCGTTGCTGGTATAGACAGTGGCTTATAGATACCAATCGTAAGCTCAGTTATGAAATGCCTCCTTATGATGCAATATGGTTTGAAGGTCAAGCTACGCGCTGGGGCGCTCAAATATTTGGAAGAATGGAGATGGGTAAATCGTGAGTTGTTGGTTTGATAAGATTAGTTATGAACAATTTAAAAAGGATTTTCCACAGGTGTACGGAGAAAATATTTATAATGATATTAAACTTCCTTGCCGTGCTACGACTGGCAGTGCGGGATATGACTTCTTTGCTCCTTATGATTTTGATATCGATCCCGGTAGAGATTTAAAAGTTCCGACCGGAATACGGATTTATTTAGATAAGACTCAGTTTTTAATGTGTGTCCCAAAAAGCGGACTTGGGGCAAAATTTGGACTGCAACTTATGAACACCGTCGGTATTGTTGACTCAGACTATTATTACTCTGATAATGAGGGTCATATCTTCGCCGTGCTTTGCAATGCTGGCACTCATGGCCGGACCATTCATATTAATAAGGGACAAGCCTTTATACAGGGTATCATTTTGCCCTTTAATACAGTTTGCAATGATAAAGTCACAGAGAAGCGTAACGGCGGGTTTGGCTCTACTGAAAAATAATTTTTAAAAATGTGATATATCGCTTGACAAGTATCAGAAAATAGTGTATAATACTATCTGCAAACATCAAAAAATGCGACAAGGAGCTAATTTATGAAAAAGAAAAATACGATTACCCCCAAATTTAATGTGGGCGATACGATCTATACCGTTCAGCGAGTGTTTACTGAAGCGGCTAAGATGTACTACTGCCCAGAATGCAATGGTAGGGGCAAGGTAGAAGTGGATTTCCCCGCTTACAATACGAAAACTCTGGCGACTTGTCCATTGTGTCATGATCGACGCTTCGGTATAGATAATGACGCGATTGACAAGATTGAGCGTAATAAATACAGGAAAAGCTATGGAATACCCACTTATGGCGCCGTAAAGGGCGAGATCAAACGTGTAAATATTGATCAGGATAAGAACTGTATTTCAATCAGTTATTCAGTTAATAGCAATTATTCTTCTGATGTTTATGTTTATACGGAGCAAGATTTATACGCAACTCTAGAAGATGCTCAAAAAGCAATCGAGAAAAAGCATAGATCGGAAGAAGAGCAAATTGATATATATATAGGACAAAAGAAATGAATAAAGAAAGCGTAGGATTTGTAATCTTTTTAATTATCGCAGCTGCTATTGTGGTGGCATATATTTTTGCAAATGGAGGCATAAAAATTTGATGGATTTTATATTAAGTGAACCAGTGAGAACGATACTATTAATGCTTGCTTCAGCGGTTATTGGATTTTGTATTCATTCGTTGCTGCACAAAGACAAAACCTCAGAACACGAATTTTCTTCAAGAACCATTCGTAAAGGCACAAAGAAGTTAGCCATGTTTTCTGATTGGTATGAGGAGATTATTCGAGTTGCTAGTACACCTGAGTTTAAAGCAGTTGGTGCCGATTTTGATGCAACCCTGAGTTTCTTAAACGTTGACGGAGCGCCTACTGGCAAGCAATATCATATTAGTGCCTTCAACGCAGAAAAAGACGAACCCATTCCTCAGGATGTATTTATTGAAGATCTTCTTGTTGCAGTAAAGTTAAGAATCTCTTATCGAATTGCCGTGGATCAGAAAGATATTGCCACAGATTCTATTACGGTTCCTTTAAATGCTAATGAGCACGAAAGGGCCCTGGTCACCGGATACTTGTTAAGCGCCGCTCATGACGCGATCGTTAAAGGCACTAAGTCGAGTCGGAAGAAAGATATTAAGACCGCTATTGTCGCGCTTGAAAATAAAATTGTCGAAATTACTAATAATGTTGATCAAAACCTTAATAAAATTCGTTCGCGTTTGATCGGGGTTAAGGAGCTTCACAATGAGACAACAAATGATAAATAATGTTAAGTCTCTTTTTATCGTAACAATTATATTTGTTCTTGGGATTGCAATAGGTGTTGCACTTCAGCCCAAACCTACACCTCCTGAACCGACCATAATAGAGGTTGAAAAGATAGTAGAAGAAGTGGTATACATAGAAGTCGAGAGTGAGCCCGAATATGCGTACCACTTTTCGGCTTCTGAACGACTACTTCTCGCCCAGCTCGTTTATAGAGAGGGTAGAGGAGAGAGTTTTGAAACACAGTGTGGTATTGTTTCGGTTGTCTTAAATCGACTGGCTTATGGTTACTGGGGTAACACTATAGAAAAGGTCATTTATGCTAAGGGACAGTTCACTGTTGCCGGATCATTAAAGAAAACTACTCCAAGAACTGAGAACTTTGCGGTTGTAGACTTTATTGAAAAATACGGAACAACGCTACCTGCCTATGTAATGTATTTTAATGCCGGAGGCTATGCTCGTGAACCTTATATGCGCGTCCTTGGTGATAACACGTATTTCAGCTATATACAAAGAGATTACAATAAGCTAACGAATCATTAAATGGAAAGGAGAATACTATTATGAGAGAAAAGATAAAATTGGATGTTGAATGGGTTATTCGCAAAGAAGATTTGTTAAGAGGAATAAAAGAAGCTCGTAAAATATATGCTTTAAGACCCAATAATATTACAACCGATGAGGGTGAGTGGGAAAGAATCGAACAAGAAGTTCGCAAGTTTAATGATAGACTTGATCCGGAGTATATTTCTCTTTACTGGGATAAGAAAAAGAATACTAGTAAAGATGAAAATATTCGAAACACTTATGAAATTGTGAGAAAAGTGACTCAAGACACCGCGCGAATTCCCAAATGTGGTTACTTTCCGGGTTTTGGTTATCGTATATGAGTCGTACAAAAAGTAATCCTACTGGTCCAGCGTTCCCGAATGGAGAAGTGTTAAAAACAACTTGTATTAATAAAGACAAAACGCTTTATATTACTTATGACGGATCAAAATATTCTTCATGGAAACTGATTGAAGGTAAGTATGTGCGTCAAAAATCAGCGAAAGATCCGCAAACTTTAGAAAAAAATTTTTGGAATTCGTGATATATTGCTTGACAAACTTTCTTTTTAGTGGTATAATATAGCCATCAAAAGAAAGAAAGAGGTATTAAACAATGAAGTATTACAAAACATTAGCGTACGTCGGACACAGAGGAAGCGGTCATAGAGGGGAATTAATGTTCTATTTTCAAGCCAAAGATGCGGTTGATGCCATGTTTAAGGCTCAGCGCATGCCTTCGGTTAAACACAGTCTTATCCCCTGTGTAATAGAAGTAGATAAATCCGAATATGACGAGCATATCAAAGTGTCGGCTTATGTAAATGTACCGAAGAAAGGAAAAAGAAAATAATGTCAAAAATCAGATTAGACGACCTGGACGAAAACTTTGAGATGGCAACCTGTCCTAAATGTGGGGCTGAGTTGGAGCCTGGCGAGAAACACTGTCCTGTCTGTGCCGTAGCAAACAGTAAAAAGATTAAGGCGCAGATGGATAAGAAACAAGAACGCTTTAATCCGAAGGGATTTATCCGGATCGATCGAGGCAAGGATTTTTAAAAAAATTTAGAAAAAGTGATATTTCGCTTGACAAAGGAAAAATAATGTGCTATAATATAGTCACAAAATTTGAAAAGGAGTAAAAAAACATGAGAAAAAACACGAAAGAAATTAAAACCCTTGAGGTACTGGAAGCCTGTAAAACCCTTGGCAAGATGGGTGCTGAAATCACCCTCGAAGACGAACGTTTTGGTGTGGCCATAGTCAAACCTGAAAACGGTGTCGATTTCAAGACCATTTCGAACTGTCTTGTAATCCTTCGCGATGCTGATTTCAAACAGCTTGAGTTTGTAATGGCGTGTAAGGATAAGAAAGTCACTCCGAAGTGTGAGTTCAAACTCAGCGATGGTGAAACTTACTTTGTCCTTCCTGGCAAAGAAGATGTTGTCAATATAAACTGGGAGTCTTTCGGTAAGGTCTATCCTGGTGCCAACTACAAGTTCGGTATGAGAAATACCTGTTGCGATGGTATTGCTGATCTTCTTAATAAGGAGATTGCCAAGCTCAACAAGGCGAAAGAGGATGCTGAGAAAGCGCACAAGGCCGCTGAGGATGCTAAGAAGGCTGCCGAGGAAGCCGAAGAGATCCGTAAGAGAAAAGCTATCTGGGATTTCTAATTTGAAATTGGGCAATAGAGGCGTTGCGAACATCACACTATTGCCAACATGATGGAGTTCGAAACCGCCAATTAACGGAGGCGGGACCGGGAGGACACCTTCACTCCCATATATATAGGGGCGTAGTCTATTCGGTATAAGACAGTTGGCTCTCGGTATAAACCGTGGGACACTAAGATAGGAAACTTCTTATGTGAATGTGGGCTAATTCGGCGAAAGTCCTTATGGGATAACGCCGAGCTAAATTGAGAAATCTCATAAATGTGTAGAGCACATATACCCACTACCTAAGTCAAAAGATATGGTAAAGACATGTGCCAGACTACAACACGAAAATGGCTATGGCAACATAGAGTAGTAGGAACCCAACAGTACTCACAGACCGCGGTGAGCGCCCCCGCCATTTGATTTTATAAGGGAGCAATAAAGTGATCGTTTATTGAGACAATAATGCCCTTTCATTAAGCTTATAAAATCATATTAAAATATTATTAAAGGGGATAGTGTAGGAAACAAATAACCTCATGGGTGCCACTCGCAAGACATAATGGAGTAGAATCTATTATTGCGGACTAACGAACAGAGGGTTAAATGTGTGAGAACAGCCTATCAATTAAATACAGTAGTGAGTATAGAGCTATACAATCATAGGTCACATTGTACAAAGTATTATATGAATTGCGCGATTTATGTAATACGTGGCAGCATTAGGGTGATGGTGTAAAAGGAGAGCATGCTGGCCTTTTGGCCGGCGGTGTGGGTTCGAGCCCCACAGAGCCTGTTTGAAGTGTAAAAATATATGAGAGTATAAAAAAGCGATAAAATATGCCAGGTAGTTAAATCTCTACCTTATTAATGTGAAATAAAAGATTGCTGGTAACGGTGCTGCAGCCCAAGTCCAGTTATCGCTCCCATAGGTGAAAGTCCTATGGCTGTATTACAATTTATTTAAGCGATTGGTGAAACAGCATCACGCCGGAATTTGAGTCCGGAGTTGAGGGGGCAGCACCTTCATCGCTCGCCAAGGGTGCTGGTCCCAGCTTATGATTGCAACATTAAGCAAATCAGCGTGAGACGGGGAACTCTCTGACAATTAGTGATAGTAATTGATCGTGAAAAACCATTACTCAATGGGCTCCTGCGAGAGGATAAATACAGGAGAGCAATGCAAGGTACTATCACCACCCTGCGTTGCGACAAAGACAAGTCAAACAACTCCCCACGGCGGGTCGTGAGAATGAAGCGCGGTTCGAGTCCGCAAACCAACAGGTTCGACTCCTGCTGGTGCAAGGTGCAATAAGGTCTCACACAAAATAACCTTAATTTTGCGATGAAATAGGAGGAAAAACAGATGTTAGGAAGCCCGAAATATCACTATGGTGATACTGTATCATTTGTTATAGATAATAAGGTAAAAACGGGTACGGTTTATATTGTTGATGAGTATGGCACTTTTGAAGATGATACTGAGGTATCATACGATATAATGATTGAGGAAGAACATACACTTTATAAGCACATTAAAGAATCTCCCTCATTAAAGCTAATTAAACGCGCCGAAGAAGACTCGTGCGACTCTTGCCGTATTTAATATAATAGTTGGGGGATTGGATTATGCTTGAGATAATTAAAACGCATACTGGTAAAATATACGTTGATAGAGATCATCGACTTGAATTTCTTACTGTTGGTGATTATGGAAAAGAGAATAATATCAAGGCGGATTTTCTCGGATTACACAAAGAGATCAACGGTGTAGCAAATACAGCAGTAGATCTTACAAAAAAGTGGGTCGCAACAATAAGTACTCAAAAGGGTTGTCCTATGAGATGCCAATTTTGTGACTGTCCTAAGTATGGGTTCTATGGAAATGCTTCACTCGCTGAATTGTGTGATGAAATTGAAACCATTCTTGATGGGGAACCCGATATAACTCACACCGAGCGATTCAATGTACATTTCGCTCGGATGGGAGAACCAACATTCAATACGTCAGTGCTGGACTTTGCCCTCAATCACCTGAGACAGATTGTCGCGCATCATATAGTTGCTGATACGGTACATCCGGTAATATCTACTATGCTCCCGAAGTCGAACAAGAACCTCGAAGAGTTTATTATGCGGTGGTGCGATATTAAAAACAACGATTATAAGGGCGAAGCCGGACTGCAATTCAGTATCAATAGTACAAGCGATGAACAGAGAGATAAGCAGTTTAACGGTATGAGCTTAAGTCTCGGCGAGATTTCTAAGTTGGCTAAAAAGTTGCCTATGCCTCGCGGAAGAAAATACACATTGAATTTTGCAGTAACCAAAGATACTATTCTCGACGCCGATGTGTTGTCTTCCCTGTTCGACAAGGAAAAGTTTATCGTAAAGATCACTCCAATCCACGAAACTAAATCTGCTGTAGAAAACGGATTCAATGTGACTACGTCATATACGGATTATGATGTTTATAGAGAGTTTGAGCAGCCTTTGGTAAAAGCCGGTTGGGATGTTATAGTATTCGTTCCGAGCAAAGAAGAAGATAGCGACAGAATAACTTGCGGAAATGCTTTAATTTCAAATAAAACTGGAGATTGAAGACTCATGTGACTCTTGTCGCATTTAATATAATGGTTGGGAAACCATGTTGCTGGCTTCAGCAAAAAGCTTCCTCAACAAGCGTGAGATAAGTCGCTGGTCAATCGTGGTCTACCAGATATCACGAAGGCGAGGCCCGGCCTCTGTAGATGAAATTGGGCTTTCATTTGCTGGATTAACTCAGTTGGGAGAGTAGCTGATTTGTAATCAGCAGGTCATCTGTTCAAAGCGGATATCCAGCACCAAGGCACAATGACTGCGGTGCCGATCAAAAGGACAGTCCGTTAGGGGTCAGACCGATAAACCCTGCGGGGGATAGTAATCGCGCTAAATCACTATCTGCTGGTGTGTGCACCACTAGAGGAGATAAGAACGGTTTGATCACCGTTAGTGCATATAATGTGGGAGTATCCGCATTTGTTGATGGATTATCACACATAATCCATCTGCATGCTTTCTTAGCTCAATGGCAGAGCATTCGGCTGTTAACCGAAGGGTTATAGGTTCGAGCCCTATAGAAAGCGCCAATTTGGTATTCCGCGGATACCCTCGTTGGGATTTCCCTGCCCTCACAACACGTTACGAGACGGGGAGCACGCCTCTTAACAATGCGGACCGCGCTCTCAAAAAGATGTGTTAAATATTCCGTTGACATAGTTAGCGAGTTTCTGTGGTTTTGCCTTATGATGGCAAGTGAACAGGCCGACACAAATCATGGTGGGGTCGCTCCCCATTCGGCCTTTTTATTATAATTAATTTATTAGAGTAGGTGCCACGAAGCTGAGTACCCTTGACGGAAAAGAAATGGGTGAATGAAGAAAGTTGGTATTAAGAAACCCAAGCTTCAATTGAGTAGCCCTAGGAGCTGTGGTAAATGGAATGCGATAAACAGCCTACATTAATTAGTGAGCAGATGTGGAGGAAGACACCACCTGGCCCCTGTTGGAGCCAGTAGTTCTAAAAGACCAGGAGAAGTCGAAAGAATAGCTCACCATATGAAGAAGGTAGCTCAACGGTAGAGCTTCGGGTCTTGGTAAGGAGTAGTGCCGCGAAACATCCTTGATATGGGTTCAAATCCCATCCTTCTTCCTAATATAACAAAAAAGAATTTGATAAGGGGGATAATATGTTCGTTTGTGAAAAGAATTCGTCTTGTGTTGGATGTAATTATCAATACGCCGATAGACTTGATCAGATAGACGAAGAGTTCAGAAACTGTAGTAATCTCATCGAAGTCCAAGAAGTGAAACACGGAAGATGGAAACGAAAAGAAATTCATACAGTATGGGGAATACATTGGGAATATGAATGTACAAATTGTGGCATTATATGTCCCGCAAGTCCTCATTATCACGAACTTGTTGGACACGATTATTGTCCACACTGTGGCGCGAAAATGGATTTACAATAAAGCAGAAGGGAGAAACGGTTTCCTCGTCTGGCTCATAACCAGAAGATATTCAGTTCGACTCTGATTTCTGCGCCCAGCCCTCGGAAGACTGCGGTCTGACCGTGAAAGACAGCCCTTATTAAGATTTGGGTGTGATAAGTAGGGATGCGTCCCGAAAGTTTTAATCGCGAAAGGCATTATACATTTATTGGTGAAGTACACCTTGTCCGCAACTTTTACAGTTTAAGTACGGAGACTCTCAACGACGCACCACCGGTGGTGAGCGTAATCAATTCCGGAGGTTAAGCCCTTTTCCATAAAAGGGCAATTTTATTATAACGAGAAATAGCTCAGTTTGGTAGAGCACTTGCTTTGGGAGCAAGGGGCCGCAGGTTCAAGTCCTGTTTTCTCGACCATAAATTACTATAGAAAGGAAAGTCGCGTATGGGTTATGAGTTTATGTCCCCCTATTACGACGAGCCGACCCAAGTTAGATACTACGATCCCGGCTCTCAACAATATGTGGGCGGGATCGGTTTTCATAATTGGCTGGTTGGTGGTAATGGATTACATGTGCATATTGACAAATACATAGCCGGTGTTTGTCAAATAGATCCCGAAATGGACCCTGACGATGTTTTAATTGAACTCGAATGGGTCGATATTAGTACGGCCATTTATTGAATATACCTCACTTAAGAAGCCAATACAATCAATCCTAAAAGGTAACTGCGTCGCGAGGCGTAGACACAAAGCCGAGAGTCTCCATAAGGAGAAAGTCTGGTTGCTGGGAAAATATTATTTTAGGAGAGATTAACATGAAGAAACTTATTATGACAGCGTTTCTGTTGTTGGTGGCAACAGTAATGCTTACTTCTTCCACCTATGCTTGGTTCGCTATGAGTACCAAAGTCACTGCAATTGGTATGCAGATAACTGCGCAATCCAATGAAACGTACCTTTTAATTGGTACCGGTGACAATGACACCGCTGCTGAGATCCAAGCTGCTGCCACTACCGAAGTTGATTTTGCTATGACAGACGCAGAATCGGAGGTTTATCCTTCGGCTCCTGTGCTTACAAGTGCGGAAGCGGCGTATCTGACGACTGCTAGCAAAACTATCGAAGGTAATGCTATTACTACCCCTGGCGCTTTAATTACCACTCAGGCTACTGCTGCGGCAGTAACTAACTGGTATACTGCCAATGCAGAGTCTCCCGATGCCGCGACCATGAAGACAGGATCCGCAGTTCAATTGACGGCCTTCACTGATTACGTCATTAAAAAGACTGTGTACTTAACCGTTGCTGTAGGCTCCAATCCTGCGGCTTCGCTGACCGTTACTCCGACCTTTACTCAGAAGGCGGGAGGTTCGGATATTACTGCTGCTAAGATTTTACTTGCGACCGAAGACAATGTTATCGCTGTGCTTACTTCTGCGGATAATGGCACCGCTGTTTCCATTCAGGGAGCCTCCAATATTGTCGACGACGACGTCCTTGTTATTGATCTTTATATCTATTACGATGGCAACGAATCCGTTGTTTATACGAATAATAAAGCCAATCTTGCGGGCGCGGAAATCGAATTGGAATTTAGCGTCGAAGCAGTAACCGCTTAATTTTGAAGGGCTTCTTAATGTGAGTTATATTATAACCTGGTCGAAAGACCAGGTTATTTTTTTTAAAAAATAGTGATATTTCACTTGACAAATAGAAAATATCGTGGTATAATATCCGTGACAATAAAGAAAAGGAGTCAAAAAGAATGAAAATTAAAGCTGAGGTTCACAACATCACAAAAGATCTCCACGCGAAGTATATTGTATGCTCTGTGGTAGATGGAGAGCTCTGGTATTATACGCAGAGCGACGACCTTGAAAAGGTCAAAAGGGCGTGTCGTGACGAACTTGTCAACAAGTGCTATTTTGAAGTCGACTACGAATCGGAGGACTAATATGGGATACTACGACGACGACAAGAATGACAACCCGATGTATTCTACCCCTCAGATCTATAGGTGCTCAAAAGAGGGCGTTGAATGCCAGTACGCAACCAGTTGGGGCGGATGCTCTGCTAATGGTTGTAAGAACGAGAGTGTTATGGGTCCTAAGGCAGCTTGGTGGGCCGGACACTATTATGGATTATGGTAATAGGAGGATAAAGATATGACGATACCTAAAAAACAATTTTATCTTTATGCAGTAAAAAGAATAGATCCTTATTATGAGAGTCTGAATGGATTTTTATATCAAACCTTTGAAGAAGCATTACAATATTGCTGTAAAGACGCAAGAGCTCACGAAGTGATTGATACCAATAGTCCTTTTTGCACGGAAATTTATATTAACTTCAATGATTCTGATAATAAATATGTTATTTATCCTTTGTTATTTACCTATAAAGAAGATAAACCTTTAGTTACTCATCTTCCTTCTGACGATGAAAAAGAAATTGAAATGAGGAAAGTAAATTGAAAAAGACGATCAACTATGAAAAACTCAAAAACATGAAAGTCGAATACTCCGGCCAGGACCCCTACCACGGCGACTATCTTTATACCATCACCGCAGATATCGAAATCATCGACGAGCTCGAAAGACTTGCTGCTGAAAAGGGTATGACCCTCAGTAAATACACTTGTCATTTGCTTGAAGAAGCGATGCGAGAAGCCGGAGAGGATGAAACCGTCGTTTCAAGTGGTAAAAATCTTGAGATTATGGCAAGAATTCCCCTGCCTGAGGGTGGTATTCCATTACCTAAGTGGGAAAATAATGAAGAAAATAAAAAAGTTGAAGAAATTGCAACGAGTGAAGACGAAGTAGAAATCGAAGATGCTAACGCTTGTTTAGAATATGGGGTAGAATCCTGATTCTATATGTAAGAAAGAAGAGAGATAAAAATGGAAATCAATCCTTGCGACAGATGTCCACTCAAAAAAGGGTACGGCGGCGCTTGTCGTTGCAGTATGTGCGAATTATCCAGACTGCGTGAAGAAAATCAACAACTTAAAAAGAAAATCAATAAGATGAAAGGGAAACAGGAAGGAGAAAATAAATGATACATCTTACTTTAAATGATATTAAAGGATTTATTTATTTTGAGGGTGATGACGGTAAACAACTTATGATAAGTTCTAAAGGTATGCACAAGGTTAGAAATATATACAGAAGCACACATCCTTGTGAAAGATGTGGGAAATATCACTGCCAAACTCCTCTTGTTTTTCAACACATCAGACCCAGTAAATATCACTTAACAAAATTGGGTTCTAAAGGACATCTACCGATTCCTGCAACTGAATTTCTTGCTGAAATGAGTAAATGTAAATTATTATGTTACGATTGTGCTAAAATTGTAACTAATGAGTTACGACAAAACACAAATAAAAAAATTGAGGAGAAAACAAATGAAACTTGATACACAGTGGGAGCCGGTCCCCAATCAAAAATTTGAAATAGGTAGAACTATCAATCCTTTCAAATGTGATTGCACCGATTGCGACTTTTTGCATTGTCCCAAAAAGAATTATGCCGTGCGTTATAAGGTTAAGGGTTATAAGGTGCAAGACTTTTGGGATGCCTATAAAGACGATATAGTTGAGCTGAACAGAAAGAATGTACTTGATGTTGATTTTGCCAATGATTATAATTTTCAGTTGACTTGGGATCTGATCACTGATTTAATGGAAGCCGTTGCTTTTACTTTTCCCAAAAATACTTATTGGGACACAACTGATAGTTTATGGGAAGACAGGGATAAGGAAATTGGTGATACTCGTTATCAGACAATAAGGCTTGTTAAGTTTAATCGCGCTGGTAGTGAAGTAGAATTGGGTCGTATTACAATTGCCAATCATAAGATTTTGGAAATTGATATGACTAATGCTCAGTATAAGCTGGCGGAGAAGATAAGAGATGTTTTGCTTTGGCTAAAGCAGCAGACTTATATTCAAGTCGAAAAAGATTATGAAGACACCTTACCCAATATTGGATGGCTTGATAGAGAGGGCCGACTTTATAAATGTAAGCACGGTGAACATAGTAAATTAGCTGAGAAATTAATAGGGGGAGAATTAGCCGCAGAAAGTTTTGGTTGGATTAAAATTATCCTTGAGGAAGAAGAAGATGGATATTTGCATACCTGCAGGCTATCTCCCGAACAGAAAAACTGGTTATCGTTAAATGGATATGTTGTGGAGGATTAAATATGAACACGTATTATGTCAACAGTTTTTATTTGAGAGACGCATATGAATTCGCAGATTATGGCATAAGTTGTATTGGATTATTTACGAACAGAGACTGGTGTGGCACAGGGAATTATTGCGGATGGTACTCTAGTGAGTATTATCAAAATACTACATTATTAGCTTATTTCCGCTCTATTCCATATCAATACAACCCTAAAGATAAAAGATCTGCAGTTGGCAAATGTGGAAAGCATTTTGATAAGTTTCCTATAGGTACTGATATATGGACCATAGAGTTCCAGGCGAAAGATGACGAGGAGGCTATTAAAAAATTTGCAAACCTTGATTTTCCCGACCCTGCTCATTGGGCTAATCGTAGTAAGTAAAGGAGTAAAGTTATGAAAATAAGAAATTGTCCTGTTTGTGGTTCTTCTCCATTTTTGGATAAAAAGCCTCTTTGGAGAGATTATGGATATACAATACACGGATATAAAGATTGTTATGAATACAGTGTCAGGATGGATTAAAATTATTCTTGAAGAGTCAGAGGACGGATATTTGCATACTTGCAAGCTATCTCCTGAACAGAAAAATTGGCTATCGTTAAATGGATATATTGTGGAAGATTAAATATATGATAAGTAGACAAGGAGAAACATAATGAAAAAAACTAAAGATTTCGAACCGCTTAATTCTTGTACTCCGGTTTATATCTGCGCCAGGTGTGGTAGAAGATTCCCTCATCGTACAGATCTTTTTACGATTGCGGTTGGAACACATGAGCCTGGTCACCACTATTATAAGAAAGTCGAAGACTATGAGCTCTGTTTCGAATGCAAACAGGAACTTATAAATTGGATAAACCATAACGAAAACATGGAGAAGACGCCGAGTTTGGAGGAGATCGCCAGATCTTTATTTGGGGCGTTGCCGGAGGAAGATAATGAAAATTGAAGTTTGTCCTATATGTGGTAGTATTCCCATAATTGAGACCTCTCCTATGTGGAGAGAATGTGGAAATACAATTCACGGTTATAGAGATAGTTATAGTTATGAAGTTCATTGTACCAATGAGGACTGTCCGATGAGTTTTCGTCCTTTAGAGACTAATACTGTGACTTACAACACCTCTAAAGAGGCTCAAGATGCTTTAATGGTAAAGTGGAACGAGCGGTGCCGGAATATCAAGAAACTTATGGATAATAAAAAGTAATAATGAAACCTGAATTTTATGGAGGAAAAAGTAATGGATAACAATGCTAATTTATTTGTAACCCCAAAAGTGGAGGAAATAGAGAAAAATCGTCTTAACGCAATTCTTGAAGCTAAAAACTATTACAAAGAGCAAGAACATCTTGTGAAAAAGGCAGAATATCTCTTAAATGTTTTAGAAGAAAACTATGTCTCAACTATTAGGAATTGTCCCACGAGGTATGATTTTATACCGGCGTATATTACAGAAGCTATAAAAGAATTATCACAAAAAGACAAAAGAAAAGCTAAACGTAATTTAGAGTTTCTAGAACATTGTATTTCAGAAGATTTCTTTGATGACAAGATACAGATTAAAATCACCAATATAATTCAATACGGAATGGTTACATCCGGAATAGAGTTTTATTTTGAGTACAATGATAAGAAATATTGGGTATATGTTCCTGTAAGGCACAACCTATCTACCTTAAAATCGGATTTACTTGAGGGTAAATTTGGCATCTTTATAGAAGATAGTGACTATTCCTCTTCTATACTTTTTTCTTCTTACGATATCAACGAAATGAAGAAATGGTGCGTTAGTAATATCATAAAGGAAGATAAAGATGAGTAAAATAACACCATTAAAAAGAAATAAAGTTGTTAGGACCAATTGTCCTAATTGTGGAGCGCCGTTAGAGGCCGGTTCGCTTAAGTGTGCTTATTGTGGTACACCTTATTATGATCTATCTATTTTAAGAACAGACGAACCCTTTATAATGACCCTTCTGGTAAATGATTAGGTGGTTACTTTCAAGGCAATAGTACAAGGTCTATCTTTAACCCCTTCTTACCATTATAAAGATAAATTTGAGACAGAGATAAATGGCGTTGGTCACGTGGTACATGTACCAACCGAAGAAATTGAATTAACTCTACAGATGAAAGATATTACATATCGCACTCAAAATTTTTCGGAGGGGAAAGATATAGATATGATATAATAATGAATGAAAGGAAGTTCATAAGTGGAAACAATAGCTTTATATTATGTATACGATGAAACCCATTACGTCGATCTTCCGTGGGGACGGTTCGACGTTGGTTCTTATTACGTTGAAACAAAGTGCTTTCCCACTGCTAAGGCACTGTTAAGAGCCGGAACCGAAGTGTGTGAAGAGTTTGTCAAAGAAAACGTATTTGAAAGTCAAGAAAAAGCTAATGAATTTGCTCTAGCGCAGACAATTAAAAAATTGAGCGCAGTACAGAAAGGAAAGAATATTGGTCCTAAATGGGAACCCGAAACGATTAAACCTGATCAATGTATTATTAATGGAGAGGAGAAAAAGATTAAATGAATTCAGAATTTTATTTAGAGGAAGTTATTCCTGAATGTTGCAAAGGGTGTTCAAATCATCCTTCTAACGGCGGATCCGGAATTTGTCATTGTACTTTACCATATTTTGAAAGTCAAAAATCGACAAAGCCCACAATAGCAACAACGGAAACAACAACCACGTGGTCAGTTGCGCCAGTACCCGACCCTACTGAAATCTGTGAGTCCGATTTCACTGAAACTCGTGAGACAGAGTTTTTCTTCTATCTTGCTACCATGGAGAAGTTAATAGAAGATAAAGAAATTGAAAAACTCGAAGGTGAGATCACCTTCCCCAACTTCGGAAAGGTCACTCTCTGGGGAGTTTTTAGAACTCGAGCAGAAGCAGAGAAGGCTTTGATGCGCAGTCATTGGTGGTACCCCTATGATTACGCCGTTATAGAAGTAGCTGAGCTTGGCCTTATGCCTATAGCAGAGTCACGTCAGTTGTATCAGAAAAGTAAGAAAGGCTGGAAAAAGATCAAGGAGCCGGACTTTGTTAAGGGTTTAGATAGTATAGTTTTTGGATAAAATAAAAATGGAGGAATAAAATTATGAGAAAAACAGTGATCACTTGCGACTTTTGTGGAAAAGAGATCGAAAACGAGATAGATATGATTACCTTGTCTACTTTTAGATCTTTTACCCCTTACGATCCGAATGACATATCCGCTTTATATAATAAAGATGGAACAGTGAAGGGCCCCGAAATGACTGACTATGATATCTGCGCCGATTGTCTTACGGAACTCCAATCACACATAAAAGACATTGGCGAAGAGAGCAAAAAGAAGGCTGGAAAGTAAATAATTACACAATACTTTGTATAAATATACAGGAGAATGAGTATGGGAAAGGTTATAATTTTACCCGAAACGACAAAAAATCCGATTACTTTAATCGGTGAACGAGCGGGAATATGCTGGGGCAGTGATATTTCTGACCCTAAAAAGAACTATAAGAGAGGACTCGAGTGCATCGAAAATAATCACGGACGCACTCTTGAGTTTGTCAATATGGAGCTTGTACTCGACGGCTACTCTGCTAGAGTTATCCGTGAATGGTATACTCATATTGGTGGAGCGCCGACGAGATTACAGGCGTCAACAAGGTATATTGACTATGGCAATTTTGAGTATGTTATCCCTGAGACAATTCAGAAGGATGAAACTGCCAAGACCATATACACCGAGTTCATGCGTTCGGTCTCGCGGACCATGGGCTTGCTTGAACTCCGGGGAATACCGAGAGAAGATATTGCAATGCTCCTCCCCCTTGGCATGACCACCAAGATTGTGGATAAGCGCAACCTTCGCAACTTTATAGATATGAGTCATCAGAGACTCTGTACCAGAGCGTATAAGGAATATAGAACTCTTATGAAGGATATTATGACGGCGCTTTCTGAGTATTCCGAAGAGTGGAAATATATTGTCGATACCTACCTGGTTCCCAAGTGTGAGCTTTTGGGCTACTGTCCCGAAAAGTATGGTTGCGGACGCAAGGATAAAAAGAAAGGATAATTTCATTATGGATCAACTGAAATATAACTCTATGGCTTTTGTGCCCGAAGAGTTGGAGAAGGGCATGCCCCAAAAGTTAATCCAAACTCTTTTCGAGCTTAACCAAATGAGTGAATATCACTTTAACGAAATACATATTACCACAGATACATATTGCACAATAGTTGAGTGGACCTAGAGACCAATCGATGGATCGTATGGCGGCAAATTTGAGTTTGTGGATGAAGATGAATATGTAGAAAAAATCGAAGAAGAAAACGAAGAATTTGTGGATGAAGACGAAGATGAATATGTAGAAGAAATCGAGGAGGAAAATGAAGAAGATGAGTAATATAGAATACTATGTTAATAACCTTAAGGGTGTCACCGTAGCTGTCATGACTGGCTGCGAAGACGATGCCATAGACCTTCTCCTTAAAAGAGGTCTTATGCCTGAGGTGAATTATTATACACCGAACGAGGAACTTGCCAAGTATAAGATGCCCAAGACTTTCTCCGGCAAAGCGACCTGTTCTGTGGATGATAATCCCGACGCTGGTGTTGGTACTGCGCTGGCGAGAGCGAGAATGCTTAAGAAGTATTACACCTCTCTTGCGAAGAGAGTTAAGCTTCGTCTGAAAGAGTTGGAAAAGATGCAGAAAACGGCCGAAGCGGTGTCCAAAAAGATGCAAGAGACGGCTGAGAAGTGGGAGAACATTATCGCTACCGAGAGCTTCCATCCCGAGTTATCTCGCAAGCCATTCATAATTCACGAGCAGGACGGCAACACCAAGATCGTCGGTTACGTCGGTCCCAATCACGAACTCGCCGTGTTAAATACTATCTTCGATGAAGAAGATATCATTCCCGAGTCGTGGAAAGAAATCGAGGAAAAAGAGAAACTTGAGAAAGCAGAAAATACCGAAGAAAAATCAGAAGAATTAGAATAAATTCGAATAAAATCAAATAAAATAGAAAAAAATATAATAAAAATCAAAAACCGACGAAAACCATGGGAAAACCATTAAAAATCGCCGGTTTTTCAATTAAAAAATTTTTTGAAAAAAGGTGAGATTTCACTTGACAAACAAAAATAATCGTGGTATAATAGGTGCAAGAAATCCGAGAAAGGAGGATCTCCACATGGATCCTGATGATATAGTAGAGTGCGAAGAGTGCGGAACCGAAATTCGCGTTGAAGACTGTTATACCGCAGTATATGGCTAGGACCTTTTAATCCTTTGTGAGGATTGCTATAAAGAAAATTTTGAAGATGAAGAGGAGTAAAACATGTATCCAGCAGACAAAATGAGAGACCTTATCAGCAAACTCAATCATTACAGGAACGCTTATTACAACGAGAATAAGAGCGAGATTTCTGACCAGGAGTACGATAAGATGTACGACGAGCTCGAGAAGCTTGAGAACGATTACGGTCTCGTGTACGCCGATTCTCCGACTCATTCGGTTGGTTATCAAGTGGTATCGGGTCTTAAGAAAGTTAAACACAATCATCCGATGCTTTCTCTTGATAAGACAACCGACGAGACCGAGTTCATCGAGTACTTCCTTAAGGGGACCGAGAATAGAGGAGACTCTCGTGGTGTTGTTCTCATGGGCAAACTTGACGGACTTACTGCCTCCTTGACTTACAAGGATGGACAGTTAATCTCTGCTGAGACCAGAGGCGACGGCGAGACCGGAGAAGATATCCTTCATTCCGTTTTGACCTTTGCGAACGTTCCCAAGAAGATTGCGGCAGCTGGTACAGTTACCATCGACGGTGAGTGCATTATCGACACGGAGACCTTCAAAGAGATAAACGAGAAAGAGCATACCGAATACAAGCATCCTCGCAATCTCGTAAGTGGTACAGTTCGCCAGCTTGATAGCGCCGTCTGTGCTCGTCGCAAAGTTCGCTTTGTGGCGTGGAGACTGGTTAATGCCGTTGATCTTGGCAGTAGACCTTCGGTTATGGATAACTTCTTAACTCTTGCTTGCCACGGCTTTGAGGTTGTCCCTTATCGTTACTTCTGTCGCAGAGAGCAGTTTGCCGACGCAAAGAAGAGTCTGCTTGAGCAGCTTGATAATCTCCATTATCCCATAGACGGCTTGGTCGGAACCTTTGACGACAGGTGGTACGGAGACGAGCTTGGCTTTACCTCGCATCATCCTCGCCACTCTTACGCCTTTAAGTTCTACCAGGAAGAGAACCGCACGATACTCCGAGATGTTGAGTGGAACACCACTCGCAGTGGTCGCATAAACCCCACCGCCATCTTCGACCCGATCGAGATCGACGGAACGACAGTCTCCAGAGCCTCTCTCTTTAACGTAAGCATTATCGAGGACTTGGAGTTGGGCATCGGCGACGAGATATCTGTAATTAAGGCGAACCAGATAATACCTCACATCGTGGAGAATTACACTCGTTCCGGCCCCATGTCTCTTCCCAAGTTCTGCCCCGAATGTTTTTCCGAGACCAAGATTGCAGAGGACAATGGTCGCAAGGTTTTAATCTGTCCGAACGAGCAGTGTACCTCCAAGAAGATCGATATGCTCTGCCACTTCGTCAGCAGAGAAGGAATGAATATTGAAGGCATATCGGAAGCCACCATTGAGATGCTTTACAATGTCGGATACATAACCGATTACCCCTCCATATTCAAGCTTGAAAAGATCGAGGACGAAGTTGCCAAACTTGAAGGGTTTGGAACGACCTCTGCTCGCAATCTGGTTGAAGCAATTAATAAGGCAAAGAACTGCACTCTCGCTTCGGTAATCTCTGCTTTGGGCATCCCCGGAGTCGGCAAGTCCACCGCTAAGGATATTGCCAACTATATGTCCAAAGGTTCAACCCTCGCTACTTTCTGCGCCATGGCAAGCACTGCCATTGGTCCGGAAGGTTTCAAGTGGGAAGATAATATCGAAGGCATCGGCGAGAAGACCTCCAAGAGCATAAACAAGTATATTACCGATCACGCTCATATGCTGCACGAGCTGGGTTTCCTTCTTAATGTAACCAACCCGAAGACGAGCGGCTCCTTGGAGGGCAAGAACTTCTGCATCACCGGCTCCCTTAGTCAGTTTGAAAATAGAGACGCTTTGGTTAAAGACATCGAGGACAACGGCGGTCATTTTACCTCCTCAGTAACCAAAGACACCGATTACTTAATCTCCAACGAGGGCAAGGACTCCACCTCTTCAAAGACCAAAAAGGCTCTTGCTCTGGGGGTTCAGATAATCACCGAAGAGGAATACCAGGCTCTCAAAGGGTGATTTGCAATAATAAGCCTCCTCTGAAAAACAGGGGTTTGGGAAAATCCCAGGATTTTTCTCCCTGGGATTTCCCACTTTCTCCCACTTGGGACCACCATTTGTCCCGGAATTAACATTTTTCTCCCACAAAGTCCAATAAATCGGTCTTCAAGAGAAAAGATGTTGAAGGATGAAGAAGAGAAAGTATAATGAGACGAAAAATTTTTTGAAAAAAAGTAATATATCGCTTGACAAACCGAAAAGTTTGTGGTATAATTATTGGTAGAAAGGAGAGATGCACATGCAGATGGGTGAAATGGAAGGATACCTTCGCAGCCTATATGTACAGGCATTTCAGCGCAAGGCTCAGAAAACCCAGATGGGCATGCCCACCGATTTCGAAGATGGGTAGATCGAGCTTCTGCGGGAAATCATCGAAAAAGTTATGAAGGGGTGAAAATTCAATGAAGTGTTTGCTTATTATCCTGCTCTGTCTCAGTCCTCTTATCATTGACTGGTGGAGAGAGATGTGCGCCTACTGGGAAATGGAAGCCAAGAGAAGAGAAGAAGAGGAAAAGGAGAAAAGGAAGAAGAAGGACGGTCGCAAATGAGTTTGTACAAAGAAGAGTATTCAAGGGATAACAGGAACGAAAGGGTTTATTACCCAGTTGAACAAGCTCAGCAAATCGAGGAGTTAACGGAACTTTCGTTGACTCCTCAAACCCTGGGAACAAAAACTCAAAAAGATAAAGATTTTGCCATTCTGGTTAGCCAGCGCCTTTGTGTAGGTTAGACTTTTGCAACTTATGCGGATTTATTTAATACTCTTGGGATTAAACGAGCCGAAGGCGGGAAAAATAAAAAGAAACAAAAGCAGCACCTTGAAAGGTTCTTTAGGTGGAAAAGGAACGAAACAACGGGAGTGATTACGATTACGGAAATTTCTCAAGTTCCTCGTAATCCACAAGGATTTTATACTCAGTCAATTCAAACCCTTCTCCTTTTGCTTTTGGCACAGGAAAATGCACCTCGAGTTGAGATGGATCGACGCTATATTTGTTGTATTGAAGTAACCACTAATAAATTGTTTACCATCCTTGGTCTTCGTACTCCAAATTATTTTCATTATCTCAATCAGTTGCACGACCCCAAGTTAAGGAACGAATTTTTCAACGAGCACGACGAGACCGAGTGGGCCGATTTCATTATGATAATGAACCATAAAATCAGTCAAGTAATCCGAGACGCTCTTGAGTCAATGCAAAACCGGGGACTTATCACTTATGCTAAAAAGATTAAGTATAAGGATCAAAATGGTAATTATCTTCTTGCTACGGAAAACGAGCAGGCTCAAGCCGTTCTTATGGAGAATGAAGTTTTGCTGAAAAAGTATAAACTGGATCCCTCTCGCAAGTTTGTTCTTTTTAATCAAAAGCTTTGGATGGTTTATAAGCAAGATTGCAAGAATCAAGCACACGGTGATTTTGGTTGGGCTGATTATCAATGGATTTATCAAATCCGGTTTTTCCCGAATGAGTTAATTCGAGCCGAGTTTGAAAAATTTCCCAATGTTTCTCCCAATGTTCTTTACCGTCAAAAGATTGAAGAAATCAATAAGCAGATTTTACAATATTTTGTGGATGGACACGACGCCGAGTCCTTCTTGAGCGATGAAGAAGTGCTCGAAGGCAAAGCGGATGCTCGAGCAGAAGTTGCTCAAAAGCTTCTTGATCTTCAAGCTTATCTTGTTGAAAATAATGAGACCTTTGAATCTTATAAGAGAACTGTTCTTACTTTTGGTTAGATAAAAGAGTAAGTCCAGAGGGGGGGGTATCACCTCCGCCTATATATATTATATTATATTAGACGTCAGTAGTACCCCCCTCCCCCTTAAAGTTATTATTTTATATATTTTCTCTATAATATCAATTTGAAGAATAATAGTGGTTATTATACTGGATAGGGTATAATAATTATAAGAGGAATAGAGAGTGTAGTAGAAAGGGTATAATAATAGGGAAGGTAATAATAGGGGTAAGGATGGTAGTGGTTATAGGAGTTATAAGAGTAATAAAGGGAATGGTAATGGTAAGGGTAATGGGAATAATAATAGGGATTGATTTTCGTCTTGAAGTACAAGAGGATTGTACTTGAATAGGGAAATTGATAACGCCCTTTCTATATATCAACCCAGAAATTTTACAAGGAGGAGTCTTCAACTATGATATACCTATTTTTCTTCATCATCGCCTTCTGCATAGGAGTACTCGCATCATGCTGCCTCAAATTCTCCGACTGCGATACCTTAGCATCAGTCTTATTCGGCATCGGCATCGGAGCCGTACTTTTCGTAGTACTTGCCGTCCTATGCCTATTATTTAACTTTCAACTATAAGGAGCCGCTCATGGAAAATCTAATCAACATCCTATGGATACCAATCTCCGTAATCGTAGCCCTCGTAATCATCGGACTGGCAATTTACCTTTTCCTCACCAGGAAAAAATAATTTCAAAAAAGGTGAAATCTCGCTTGACAAATGATCGGGATCGTGGTATAATAATGCCATCAAATTCAAGGAGGACGAAACCAATGACAAAAATCATGAACTGTGCCTATCTTCGTGTGCATGCGTCGAACATTACTTATGAGGATCTGCCTTCGAAGCATATCTCACCGCTGCCGACGAACGTTGTGTTTACTGCGTTATATGATTATGACGCTACTGAGGCGATCGGGGTCCAAGTTCAAAAGCAGATCCGCAATTACATTAAGTATTTGCTGGGTGTGGACCCTAAAGACTTCAAATATGCTTATAAGCCCATCGAGGACACTATAGTTAGCATCGAGGAGGACATCGTATGAAAAAGAAATATCCCGAGGAGATCCTGGTGTCTGATATTTAGATTGAGGGTTTCGAACCCTTCAGCCTAATCCTAATAGTAGACGTTATCAAAGATCGAGACCCCAATACCATAAACCTTATAACTGAGGCCATACAGGAGTATCTGGAGGAGGAGTACGGGGAGGTCATTGACTTCTCGTGGGAATTCGTCAAAAAGGACTGGGAAAGGAGCCACTCATGAACGAAAGAGTTTACAATTTAGATCCGCCCGAAAAACAGCATACTCGAATAAGTATAAGCCGGAAGCCGATGGCTCGTATCTGGACCAATAGTCTTCGCTGGATTAGACAGTGTGATGCTTTGGCCAAAGGAGACTCCAGGGTGCGCAGTATCGAATATAAAGACTGGAAGGGTAGAGTAACCGCCATCGAATACGAGATCCCCGAGGAGAATATCAAGATTTTTGTTCCGGAAGGAGATACGTCTGATCATGAAAACGCGTAATTATAACCTGGGACCCGTAGAAGAAAGAGAAACTGTAATTAACCATGTGAATGGGGATGGGTCGTACTCGATCTATACCTGTGAAGGTCCCATGATTACCAAACTGGATAAATGCGTCGATGGAGGAACCGCTGTTATTGAAAAAGAACATACCAACGCAGCAGGAGAGGTCACCGGCATTATTTACAAAATAGACTTAAACTGCATAAGTTTTAGGACGAAGAAGCCGGTGGCGAATATAGTGAACGAAGAGCAGAAACAGGCAGCTGCTGAACGTTTACGGAAATGGCGAGAAAACAATTCTCGGTAAAATGCCGACTTTACCCGATTTTCCTCACCAGATGGTGAGCATTTGACGCCTATCTCCCCTTAGGAAGGAATTTATATTACCAAGGGGTATATGTCCTCGTTTTCCTAAGCAGAAACAGGCGCAAAATACCCATCCTTAAAAATGCCTACTTCTACGACTATTTAATTGAGTAGTCGTGTCGATAACCTCCCCTTACCTCCTTGGGGAGGTTTTTTATAATTTTGGTGATATATCGCTTGACAAATGGAAAACTTTGTGTTATAATATACCGTAAGAAAGGAGGGCTTATATGCCTTATTTTGATAATGCGGCGACGACTCGTCCTTACCCCGAAGTAATCGAGGCCATGGTACGAGCAGCTCAAGTCTACGGCAATCCCTCGGCAGCGCATTCTCTGGCACAAGATGCGAGGAAGCTTGTAGATGAAGCAAGAGAGAAAGTCGCCAGATTAATAAACGCAGAGCCGGAGGAGATCTATTTTACCTCAGGCGGAACAGAAGCAGACAACTTAATACTCAGGGGAGCCCCTGTGGATACGATTTATACGTCGGCCATTGAGCACCACGCAGTGCTGCATACGATGGAGGCGATCCTGGATACGGATCAGTACATGACCTGGCATAAGCTGGCGGTTGATCAGCACGGATTGCTTATTATGAATGAGCTGAAAGATTTGCAACCCAAGTCCCTGGTGTCGGTGATGCTGGCCAATAATGAGGTGGGTACGATCCAGAACGTCAGATGGGTTTGTGAATTGGCCCACGCAAGAGATTGCTGGGTCCATACCGATGCTGTGCAGGCGGCCGGTCATATCCCGATCGATGTCAAGGCCCTGGGAGTGGATTATCTTTCGATCAGCGCTCATAAGTTGTATGGTCCCAAAGGAATCGGATGCCTCTTCGTCAGGAAGGGAGCTCCGAAGCCGGCTGCTCTGATTACAGGTGGAGCTCAGGAAGACGGGCTGCGAGCAGGAACCGAGAACGTACCCGGCATCGTTGGGTTTGGCGTCGCTGCAGAGATGAGTTTAAATTATTTGCGGGAAGAAATGTGCAGACTCGAAGTGCTTCGTAGCCGGATTATAGATCAGCTGAAAGATATCGGTGCCGTCGTCAACGGTTGCCCAGACTCACATCTCCCCGGTATTGTCAATCTCAGATTCCCCGGCATACCAGGTGATGCCCTTGTGCTTCAGCTGGATCAGGAAGGTTATCAGATCTCCACAGGAAGTGCGTGCACGACTGGTGATTTGGATCCGAGCCATGTTCTGACAGCGATGGGGCTGAGCGGCTTCGAAGCAGACGAGTCGATCAGGATTTCCCTGGGTTACTGGAACGGTCCTGAGCAGGTGGATCTTCTGATTGAGGCCATCAAGAAAAATGTAGAAAAAATCAGAAAAAATTTCGAAAAAATGTCAGATAACGCTTGACAAATCCGAAAAAGCGTGGTATAATGAAGAAAGTGAAAGGGGGCCCAGTGCGACGTGAACCAATATCTTTTATTCCTGATTGTACTAGCAGGAGTGGGTTTGACCGGTGAAGCCGGCGTGCGTTTGGCCGAAAATCTCGGCAAGACCAAACCCGGTAAGATCAAAACCATTGTTTTCATAATAGCAATGATCGTAGGCTGGGTTGTCATCATCTGGGCCAGCTTCAATTTAATCATATTAGTAAAAGGAGTGACGTAACATGTAGGCCTTTAATTTTACAATCCGAATACTCAGTCTCGTAATCAGCGGGGCTAGCTTGGGACTTATAGGATATAGGTTAAAAGAAACACATTATATCACTCCCAAGCTAATCCTGGTGCTGATGGCTAGCCTGACCCTGGCAACAGCTGCGGTGCTGGATATATAACGCCCGTCTGATCTGAACCGCTCGAGATTTGAGTTATGGATAAGCTGAATTACAAAACATTTTAAAACCGGTGATATATCACTTGACAGGCTGGCGCTTACGTGGTATAATACCGGCCAACCCAAACCCCGAACGACGAAAGAAAGGATGTGTACAATAATGAAGTGTCTATTAATACTTTTACTCATTGCATCTCCGCTGCTCATTGATCTCTGGAGAGAACAGTGTGCGTACTGGGAGATGGAAGCGAAAAGAAAACAAGAAGAACAAGACAGACAAAACAGGAGGTAATAATTTATGGCAAAACTAGCAGACTCGGGGGAGCGCCGAGAATTCGGAACCGGAGCAGTGCGTGATCTGGCCGAAGGAAAAGGCAGGATGGACCTGGTGCCCTTGGACGTGGCTGCATCATTCCTGGAGGCATACACAACAACCGAGAAGAAGCTTACGTTCCAGAAAGGAGCCGCTCTGGTGCTGCAGGCGATCAGCAAGTTTATCGATTCTTGTAGATCAGACGAACCACAACCCCAGTTTTTGTACATGGCAATGGTGATTGAGGCCCAGATGCTGTTCCCTGATCCGTATACAGCCCTGATCGAGGTCTCGAAGCAGTACGAGGACGGGGCCAAAAAGTACTCGGATAGGAACTGGGAAAAGGGGATTTCAGTGCACTGTTACATAGACTCGGCGACCCGCCATCTGATGAAGGTAGGGCGAAACGATCCGGATGATCCGGAGCCCGTATCTATTCATTCTAGGGCGACCCTGTGGAATCTCTTCTCTCTTGCCTGGACCATAAAACACAAGCCGGAACTGCTCGAGCAGTTTATAAACGAACTAAGCTTTAAAGAATAACAGACTTCTCCCTCGCTTATTTTTATTAACGTCTCTTTGGGGTTTGAGACGGAGCGAGGGAGAAAAAATTTTCAAAAAAGGTGAAATATCACTTGACAAACGGC